>Ga0208154_10001_pt1 | contig 392916 bp, 366 predicted proteins | sample Wag4S2014_11_5_FD_187354 | JGI IMG/M metagenome (GOLD analysis project Ga0208154, IMG submission 187354) | Deep subsurface shale carbon reservoir microbial communities from Ohio, USA - Utica-2 Time Series 2014_11_5 (SPAdes) (version 2) ...
ATTTCCGGTGGTAATAGCGGAGGGGCAACACTTGTTCCCATCTCGAACACAAAAGTTAAGTCCTCCAGCGCCTATGGTACTGCATTGGTAACGATGTGGGAGAGTAGGTCGCTGCCGGTCCTTTTTTATACTCCCCGATAGCTCAGTTGGTAGAGCAGATGACTGTTAATCATCTTGTCGTAAGTTCGAGTCTTACTCGGGGAGCCATTTTATTTTATAGACCTTTATCGGGTCTTTTTTTAATTTAATATAACTTATAACTTATAACTTAACTTCACTTTCGGCATTAGGTTTTAGTGATAAAACATTGATGATTTCTAACGCAACGACCGCCTAAAGTTGAGTTGTTTACATTTTATTGATGTTGAATCAGCTAAAAATAATCAGATTGTTAAAATTATATCTTTAAATTGAACTTATCAGCTTTTCTGTAAAAAGTTGATCTACTTACTCCTAGTATCTTTGCTGCTTCTGTTATTGTTTTAGTTTCTTGAATACTGTGTTCTAACATAATTTTTTCCATATCTTTCAATTTGAGCAGAGGTAAAGAATTTGAATCAATTTTATTAACTTCTTTCTCAACATTATTTTTAAATTCTTCAGGCAGATGTTTCACTCTTATACACCCATCTTCACTTAGAAGCACAGCTCTTTCTATCACATTTTGCAGTTCTCTTACATTACCCGGCCAATCATATTCTTTTAATAAATCTATAACTTCATTTTCTACTGCATGAATATTTTGATTGCTCTTCTGATTTAAAATAAATATGAAATGTTCAACTAATTTTTCAATATCATCAAGCCTTTTACTTAAAACAGGCATTTTTATTTTCACAGTGTTTAATCTGAAGAAAAGATCTTTTCTAAAATTACCTTTCCTAACTTCTTCTTCTAAATCTTTATTAGTTGAAGCCAATATTCTTACATCAATAGGTATCGGTTCTAAACCACCTATTCTATTAATTTCTTTTTCCTGCAGCACTCTTAAGAGACTTGCCTGCATATTTAATGGCATTTCTCCAATTTCATCTAAAAGCAGTGTGCCTCCAGAAGCAAGCTCGAATTTACCTGGTCTTCCCTTTTTTCTTGCTCCAGTAAAACTACCTCCCTCATAACCAAATAATTCACTTTCTAATAAATTTTGAGGAATTGCGGCACAATTTATACTTAAAAAGACTCTTTCTCTGCGCAAACTTTCATTATGAATTGCCTGAGCCATCATTTCTTTTCCTGTTCCACTTTCTCCTTCAATTAAAACTGTAGCATCACTTTTGCTTATTCTTCTACCAAGGTCTTTCACTTTTTTTAAATATCTATTTTCTCCAATAATATCTCCAAAACAAAATCTTGCTTCAGAACCTGCCATTCTGTTTACCATTTTTTTTACCGCTTTCATTTTTCTTAGAATGATAATATAACCATCTGCAATACCAGTCTTATTTAAAAGAATTCTCGCCGAAGCATTTAAATATAGTCTTTCTTTATTCCTATAAACTGAAATATCTTCATCATTAAAAGGCTGATGATTAGAGAGCATTTTTTCTACTGTTGGTTGTTCACCAATTACATCCTTAATATCCTTTTCTTTGGCAGATTCTCTATCAATTTCAAACATTTTTGATGCTGCTTTATTAATCCAAATAACCTTTCCAAATTTATCTATAGAAATTATACCTTCTGACATAGAATTAAATACAGCTGAAGAAAATTTATTTGCGATGCGAAGTTCTTTGTTTTTTTCAATCAATGAAATCTGATTTTCAACAGATTTTGCAGCAGCTACAACCATGCCTAAAGTATGAGGGTGGGCTCTTTTAAAAGGGCCAGACATATCTAATATACCGATCAATTCTCCCTCAGGGTTATGAATAGGTGCAGCAGAACAGGTCCAGGTATGATGTTGTTTGCAGTAATGTTCACAGCCATTAACCTGCAGAGGTTTATCTATTTCTATTGCTGAGCCAATGGCATTTGTCCCTACTTTTTCTTCAGACCAGTAAGAACCTGGAATAAATTTTAGTTGATTAGCATTATTCATTATCTTTTCATCACCGAGAGTCTCTAAAATCAAGCCTTTTGCATTAGTCAAAACTACAACAATATGTGAATCTTTTACTAATTCAGCAAGCTCTTTCATAAAAGGTTCAGCTGTTTCAATAAGCTGTTTATTCTGTTTTTTTATTCTATGCAATTTATTATCAGGAACAAGATCTCCTTTACCCATATAGGGATCAACATTATATTCTTTACATCTCTGCCAGGACTTAATAATCATGTCTCTAACATTGTTTTTATCTATATCATTATCTTTGACAAACTTCTCCCATTCATTTTTAACAGCTTTATTTTCAATTAGCAATTATCTCACCTCATAAATGATTAAATTATTTTTCGTAATATTCTATATATTATTTTAACATAATAAATTTATATTTTCTATAAAAATATCATATAATATTTATAAATGTATCATTTTAGAACAGTTATATAACTGTTCTAAAATGATACATTTATTCTTTGAACACTGTTATAGCATAATATTAGAGTAGTGGTAAGAATTTAAATGTGTCATAATAAAACAAAAAATAAATATCTCACAAAAATAATGGTAAAAATTACTATTATTATTTTGCAACAATTTTTTTATGATTACTGATATATCGGCATTTAAAAATTATTTTAATTATTTTTTATATTTTTTGTTCTTTTGGTATTATAAATGCATTTTAAATATTATGAAAGCTTAAATTTTTTTTAATTAAAACACAGAGAGGGATGAGTTTTTCTACTTCAGTTTTTAAAAATTCTATAAGGAGGGATACAATTGAAGGAAAGTAATGAAGAATTAGTTGGATTATTAGAAAAAATGTTAGTTATTCGTGAATTTGAGACAACTGTACAGAAGCATTTTGCAGAAGGTGAAATTCCAGGTTTTGTACACTTATATCTCGGTGAAGAAGCTGTTGGTGTTGGAGCATGTAGTGCTTTAAAAGAAGAAGACTATATAACAAGTACTCACCGTGGACACGGTCACTTATTAGCTAGAGGTGGAGACATCAAGAAAACTATGGCAGAAATCTTTGGTAAAGCTACTGGCTATAACAAAGGTAAAGGTGGCTCAATGCACATTGCTGATGTGAGTCTTGGTATTTTAGGTGCTAATGGTATTGTTGGTGCTGGTCTTCCAATAGCTGCAGGTTCAGGCATTTCAGCCCAGATTCTTGGAAAAGAATCAGTTACAATCTGTTTCTTTGGTGATGGAGCTTCAAATAGAGGTACTTTCCATGAAGCAATAAATTTAGCTTCAGTCTGGAATCTTCCTGTTGTTTTTGTTTGTGAAAATAATATGTATGGTATTTCAATGCCGCAGTATCGAGCAGATGGTAGAAAAGGTCAAAACATAAAAGATGTATCCGATCGTGCTGTTGCTTATGGTATTTCTGGTGTTACAGTTGATGGTAATGATGTAATGGCAGTTAGAGAAGCGGTCATTGAAGCAGTTAAAAAAGCTAGAGCTAATGGAGGCCCCAGTCTTGTAGAATGTAAAACATATAGATGGAGAGGTCACTTTGAAGGAGACCCAACTGTATATAGACCAGATGAAGAATTAGAACAGTGGAAGAAAAAAGATCCAATAGATAGATTTGTTAAAGTTCTTAAAGATCAAGAAATACTCGATGATGAAGGTTATAAGGAATTAAGAGATAAGGTTAAAGGGCAGATTGATGAAGCACTCCAGTTTGTACAGGACAGCCCTGAACCAGATGTTTCAGAAGTCACAACAGATGTTTATTATGGGGGTGCTGAATAATGAAAAAATTAAGTTATGCTGAAGCTTTAAGATTAGCAATGGAAGAAGAAATGAATAGAGATAGCTCAGTATTTGTTATGGGAGAAGATGTTGGTGTATTTGGAGGTTGTTTTGGTGTTACTGGTGATTTAGTAGAAAAATTTGGAGAAGATAGAGTAAGAGATACACCTATCACTGAAACTGCAATTGTTGGTAGTGCTGTTGGTGCGGCAATGACAGGAAGCCGTCCAGTTGCAGAAATAATGTTTGCTGGTTTCTTAGGTGTAGCAATGGATGAAATTTTTAACCAGGCAGCAAAAATGTGTTATATGACTGGTGGACAGGCCCATGTACCTATGGTACTTAGAATTCCTGATGGAGCCGGTATTGGTGCTGCAGCACAGCACTCGGAAAGAACAGAAGCCTGGGTTACACATGTACCTGGTCTAAAAGTTGTTTATCCATCTAATCCAGCTGATGCGAAAGGACTTTTGAAAGCTGCAATACGTGATGAAGATCCAGTTATGTTCTTTGAGCATAAAATTCTTTATAATCACGTAGGGGATGTTCCAGAAGAAGATGACTATATAGTTCCACTTGGCAAAGGTGAAATTAAAAGAGAAGGTAGTGACGTAACAATTGTAGCTACTGGTATTGAGGTAAGTCATGCTCTTGAAGCAGCCGAACAGTTAGCTGAAGAAGGAATAGATGTAGAAGTAATTGATCCAAGAACCTTAGTTCCTTTAGATATTGATATGATTATGAAATCTGTAGAGAAAACTGGTAAACTTCTGATTGCTTCTGAAGAAACTAAAAGAGGTTCATTTGCTTCAGAAATAGCAGCAGAAGTTGCAGAAGGAGGATTATTTTATTTAGAACAGCCAATCAAAAGGGTCTGTGCTCCAGATGCACCAGTACCTTTCAGCAGTGTACTAGAACAGGCATATCTACCTAATCCTAAAAAAATTGCTGATGCTGTTAGAGAGATGTTTTAATTTGGCTGAAGATATCAAATCAGTTGGAATCATTGCTAATCCAGCCTCCGGAAGAGATATCCGGAGGTTGGTAGCACATGGTTCTGTTTTTGATAATGCAGAAAAAGTTAATATTGTTAGGCGTATACTGCTGGCTTTAAATACTCTTAATCTGGACAGAGTCTATATCATGCCCGATTCATTTGGAATAGGTAATGAAGCAGTAAATGGACTCTGGGGTGAAGAAAAAGAAAACTTTAAATTGGATGTGGAGATTTTAGGAATGACAGTTACAGGTACTGCAGAAGACTCTTTTAATGCAGCTGTTTTAATGGAAGAAAAAAATGTAGATATTATTATTGTTTTAGGAGGAGATGGAACAAATAGAGTGGTAGTAAAAGCTCTAACAAATACACCAATTTTATCTCTTTCAACAGGAACAAATAATGTTTTTCCGATCATGGCCGAGAGCACGATGTTAGGTCTTGCAGCAGGATTATTTACTAAATTTAGTAATGAAGAAAAAGAAAAGGTTACAGAACCTATTAAATGTATATATGTTATCAAAGATGGAAAAATTGAGGACTTAGCTTTAATAGATGCTGTTGTTGTCAATGAATCATATATAGGAAGTAGAGCCCTCTGGCATACAGATTTACTTGAAGAGATATTTGTTACAAGAAGTACATCTTATGATATCGGTATGGTATCAATACCCGGGCGCTTAACAGAGGTAAAAGTAAATGAAGATGGTGGGGTATTCTTAAAAGTCGGAGAACCGAATCAGAAAGTTAGAGCTGCAATTGCACCGGGTGTAATTAGAGAGATTGGGGTAGAAGATTGGAGAAAGGTAGAACAGGAAGAGATAGTAGAATTACCAGTTAAAAAAAGAATAATTGCTTTAGATGGAGAAAGAGAACTGATAATCAAAAAAGATGAGAAGGTAACAATGCAGTTAAGCCATGCTGATGCCCGTTTTTTAGATTACAAGCAGGCACTAAAACTTGCTGACAGCAAAAAAATGCTGGAGGTGTTGTAATTGGATTTAGATAAATTATCCGAAAAATATGCTGACTGGTACCAAACTGCTCGAGGCAGCTATGTGGGCGAAAATGAGTATAGTTGTTTATCAGACCATATTGGTGATACCAGTGGGAAAAAGATAATTGAAGTAGGCTGTGGAACAGGATTCTTTCTAAGAAAATTTTCTGTTAATACAGAAGAAACTGTAGGATTTGATATCACAGAAGGTATGCTTGAAGCCGGAAAGAAAATAGCTGCTGAAAAGGAATTGGATATTGATTTTATTCAAGGTGATGTACTGGATGGATTGCCTTTTGATGATAATTATTTTGATATAGTTTATTCAAATTCTATGTTAGAATTTTTTGAACCTGGTGAAGAAGTTGATAAAGTACTTAATGAAATGTGGAGAATACTTACTCCCGGTGGGAAAATGGTAATCGGTGTTTTAAACAGTAAAAGTACATGGGCATATAAAAGAATTGCAGAAGCTCTTGAAAAAGATTCAATTTTTTCTCAGGGTAAATTTTACAGCTGGGAAGAGATAGAAGATTTATTAAGTGATTTTGGAAAATATAAAATAGAATCAACACTTTTTGTTCCTCCATATTTTAGAGAAAAAAAAGATTTCGACTGGTTTAAAGATTTAGAACATGAATTTAAAAAGCGTTTTCCAAAAAGAGGAGCACTGATTGTTGGAAGTGTTGAAAAAGAGGAGGAGAATTAATGGCAAACGTACTACTAATGCCAAAATTAGGATTAACAATGGAAAAGGGAACAATCATTGAATGGTATATAGGTGAAGGTGATTCATTTGAGCAGGGTGATATAATTTATTCTGTTGAAACAGAAAAACTAACTAATGATGTAGAAGCTACTACATCTGGTGAAATACTGGAGATTTTAGTTAATGAAGGAGAAACAGTAAAGGTTAAAACTCCAGTAGCTAAATTAGTCGGTTATGAAGAAGGTGATGCTGAAATAAAAGCAGCAGCTGAAGAAGAAAAAGAAGAAAAAGAAGAAACTAAGCCAAAAGCTCCAGCAAAAAAGAAAAAACCTTCTTCTGGAAAAGTAATGGCTGCACCAAAAACTAGAAAATTTGCTGCTGATAATGATATAGACTTAAATGATGTTGCAGCATTTGCAGGCAAAGATACTATTAGTGTTTCTGATATAGAAGAATATCTTGAAAAAGGAGAAACTGCTCCAGCTGAGAAAAAAGGAAGTTCATCAATGCGCAAAATAATTGGAGAAAGATTAACAGAAAGCTGGAAAGCACCTCATATTTATTTAAAAAAAGAAGCAAATGCAGATGCATTAATTAATCTTAAAGAAACATTTAAAGCTAGAGATAATAATGTGTCTTTAAATGATATTATATCATTTATTACAGCAAGAGCTATTAAAAGCTATAAAAAAATTAATTCTATAGAAAAAAATTCAGGAGAATTTGAAGTGGCTGAAAATATTAATCTAGGTCTGGCTGTGGCTGTTGAAGATGGTTTATTAGTACCTGTAGTAGAACAGGCAGATACTTTAAGCTTAGAGGAACTGGCAGTAAAAAGTAAAGATTTAATCTCAAGAACAAAGGAAAACAAGTTAAGTCCTGATGAAATGCAGGGTGGAACATTTACAATTACAAATCTGGGCATGTTTGGGATTGATGAATTTACTGCTATTCTAAATCCTCCCCAGTCTGCAATTTTAGCAGTTGGAACAATAAAAGAAAAATTATATCTGAATTCAGATAATAAGGTTAATAGTAAAAAAGTTGTGAACCTCACTCTTGGAGTTGATCACAGAGCAATTGATGGAGCAACAGCAGCTAAATTTGTGCAGATACTGGCAGATTATATAGAAAACCCATATTTATGTTTTTGAATTAGTATGAGTTTAATGATATATTAAACCTGCAGTTAATCCAAAAAAAGTGCCTCACCTCTAGATTAATAAGTGAGGCATTATTTTTAAAAGAACTGGAATTATATATTATAGTTTTTTAGGAAAATAATATTATAGGAGTTGAAAAAATGGGTGAGAATAAATATCAAATTGCAATAATTGGTAGTGGACCAGGAGGTTATGTTGCAGCTTTAAGAGCTGGATATTATGGCAAAAAAACGGTATTGATAGAAAAAGAAATGCTGGGAGGAACCTGTTTAAATTGGGGATGTATACCTACTAAAGCTTTTGTACGCTCAGCTGAGCTTTTTTCAGACATAAAAAATGCTAAAAGTTTTGGTCTTGAAGTAGAAAATGCAGAAGTTAATTTTCCTGCTGTAGTTAAAAGAAAAGATCAAATAGTAAAGAGGCTTGTTGGTGGAATAGATTATTTACTTAAACAAAATAATGTAGTAAAATTAGAGGGTAGGGCTTCATTTATTGATTCCAAAAAACTTAAAATTGAAAATGAAGATAAAACAGAAGAAATAGAAGCAGAAAATATCATCATAGCAACAGGATCTAAAGCTGCTGAATTACCAATTCCTGGGGCAGATTTGGATGGTATTCTAGACAGCAGAGAAGTTTTAGATTTAAAAGAACTACCTGAATCAATGGTAATTATAGGTGGTGGAATTATCGGTATGGAATTTGCTTTTATCTTCAGCAGCTTTGGAGTAGAGGTAACTGTAGTTGAATATTTAGAGCAGCTGGTTAGTGGAGTTGATTCTGAGATTGCTAAGGAATTATTACGTTCAGCTAAGCGCCGAAAAATTAATGTTAAAACTTCTTCTGAAGTTAAAGAAATAAAAAATTATTCTGATGGTTATGAAGTAATATATTTAAATAAAGATAAGGAGAAATCTGTTAAAGCTGAAAAAATATTAATGGCTGTAGGAAGAAAACCTTATCATCAAGGTTTAAATTTAGAAAATGCTGGAGTTGAAATTACTGAGAGGCGTAAGGCGGTTAAAGTAAATAAAAAAATGCAGACTAATGTTGATGGAATTTATGCTGTAGGAGATGTAACAGATAAAGTTCTCTTGGCCCATGTTGCTTCACATCAGGGAGTAATAGCTGTAGAAAATATTATGGGAAAAGATAAGAAAATGAGCTATCATGCAGTTCCCGGCGCAATCTTTAGCTCTCCTGAAATTGGGACAGTAGGTTTAAGTGAAGATGAGGCTAAAGAACAGGGTATAGATTATAAAGTGGGGAGTTTTCCTTTTGCTGCTAATGGTAAAGTACTGGCCATGGGTGAAAGAAACGGTAAGGTTAAGATTATTGCTGAAAAAGGAAGTAATAAAATTATTGGAGCAGCAGTAATAGGTCTTGCAGCCAGTGATTTAATTGCCGAATTAACTCTGGCAGTAAATCTTGGTTTAACTGCTGATCAGCTTGCAGAAACTATTCACGCCCACCCGACAACAGCTGAAACAATACATGAAGCTGCATTAGATTTAACCAGCTCTGCTATTCATTTCAGCAGCTGATAAAAAAGTCTATAAAATTTCAAAGTGATCAAAATTGATTTTAAATAATATGTATCTGAAAAGAGGGTAAACTATGGCGGCCAAACTGGATATTATTAGATATGATAGTATAGATTATAAAAAAGCTTATCAGCTGCAGTTAGAATTGCGTGATAAAAGATTAAAAAATGCAATAAATGATACCCTGCTTTTAGTCGAACATCCACCTGTTTTAACAATTGGCACCAGCGGCTCAAGAGATAATCTGGTTGTAAGTAGTGATTATCTCAGCCAAAAAGGGATTGAAGTCATTGAAAGCAATAGAGGTGGAGATATTACCTATCACGGCCCCGGACAGATTGTCGGCTATCCAATTTTAAACCTTAAAGAACATAAGCAGGATTTGCACTGGCTTCTCAGATCTTATGAGGAAGTTTTTATCAGATTTCTAAAAGACTATAATATTGAAGCTCAAAGGATCAGTGGTTTAACAGGAGTCTGGGTTGGAAACGAAAAGATTACCGCTATTGGAGTGGGAGTAAGGCGCTGGATAACTTATCATGGTTTTGCCTTTAATATTAATCCTAATTTAGAGCATTTTTCTTATATAATTCCCTGTGGTATTAAAGATAAAGGAGTAACTTCTTTAAAAAAACTGCTGGGATATGAAATAGAAAAAGAAGAAGTGGCAGAAAAAATAATTAAGTATTTTGCTGAAGTTTTTGAAATCGAGGTGTTAAATCATGAAAAGTAAATTTCCTGAATGGCTTAAGAGGAGACTTCCAGCCCAGGATAAATGGATGCAGGTTGAAGAAGTTTTAAAAGATTTAAATTTAAATACAGTCTGTCAGAGTGCAAAGTGTCCGAATCAGGGAGAATGCTTTGTCAATAATACTGCAACATTTATGATCTTGGGTAAAAACTGTACTAGAAATTGTCGTTTTTGTGCAGTTAATTCAAGCAGACCGGAAAAGGTAGATCCTCAGGAACCGATTAATGTTGCTGAAGCTGTAAAAAAACTCAATTTAAGATATGTAGTAATTACATCAGTAACTAGAGATGATCTTAAAGAAGGAGGGGTAAATCAATTTATAGAGGTTGTTAAAGAAATAAATATGATATCAGCAGAAATAAAAATTGAACTATTAACACCTGATTTTCAGGGTGAAATAGAGATTTTAAAAAAATTGGCAGCAGCTGATTTTGAAGTATTTAATCATAATATAGAAACAGTTCCCCGTCTTTACGGTAGTGTCCGACCAGAAGCAGATTATAAGCAGTCATTATTTGTGCTCGATAAAATGAAATTTCTTAAGGCTGAGCTTTATACAAAATCGGGTATAATGGTAGGTTTGGGTGAGAAAAAGGAAGAAGTAATTGAGGTAATGAAAGATTTAAGAGAAAAAGATGTTGACATACTTACTATTGGACAGTATCTTAGTCCATCCAAACTTCATCTTGAAGTCAAAGAATTTATTACTCCTGAATTATTTGCAGAATATAAAACTATAGGAGAGTCTTTGGGCTTTAAATCTGTAGTATCTGAGCCTTTTGCAAGAAGTTCATATCATGCTGCAGAAAGTTTAGCATAAGCTGTAAAGTGCATTTTCAAAGAATGGAGATGGAATTATGAAATATCCCGAGACAGTTGTTGGAGCAGTAATTTTTAATCCTGAAAACAAAGTTTTAATTTGTCGTTCTACAAAGTGGAATTCTAAATACATAATTCCAGGTGGACATATTGAATCAGGAGAGAAAATGGAAGAGGCATTAGTTAGAGAGGTTAAAGAAGAAACAGGCCTTGAAATATATGATATTGAGTTATTAAGTCTTAAAGAAAGTATTTATGATAAAAGTTTTGGCAGGCAAAAGCATTTTATTTTTATTGATTATATCTGTAAAACGGATTTCTATGAGGTTAAGTTAAATGATGAAGCTGATGTTTATGAATGGATTTCTTTAAAAGAACTAGATGATTATGATCTTGAGGATTTTGTAAAAAATTTACTGGAAGAACTTAGAGACAAAAATGAATTGAAATATAAAACTGAAATATTTTATAAAAATATTTAAAAAAATCAAGTTCTATTTTTAGCAAAAATAGTTGCTTAAAATAGAAAAATACTTATAATTATAATTAGGATTAGGATAATCTTTGTCCAACCCCCAAAAAATAAGGAGCATATACTATGGACAAAGATATTAAAGAAACCACAATTAATCAACAAATTAGACACACAGTGTTATATCAAAAGATCATTAATGATTTTTAACGCTGAAAGTTGAGAATATAATTATTTAATGCATTCACTTTAGGTGAATGTTTTTTTGTGTCATAATTTACTTGCAATTTTGTGTAAATATTAGTATTATAATGTTAAAGGTCAAAATAAGTCAAAGTTAGGAGGGGAGAGTATGTCCAGTTTGTCTGATCAAATAGAAAGGTATTTAAGGAGACAGATTTCTAAATACCAAGGCAAGGTAAAGATTAAAAGAAATCAATTAGCTGAAAATTTTGATTGTGCTCCTTCCCAAATAAATTATGTTTTAGATACAAGGTTTACTGTAGAAAAAGGTTATGTTGTCGAAAGCCAGCGAGGTGGAGGTGGCTTCATCAGAATAATTAGGGTGAGTCTTGATTCTGATAAAGAAGTTATTCAAAAAGTAATTAATAAATTAGATCATACTGTGACTCAAAGGGAAGCACATGGGATTATTAAAAGATTATATGATAATGAACTGATTTCTGAAAGAGAATCTTATTTAATGGAAAGAGCAGTTCATCGAAATGTTTTAAATATTTCTCTGCCGGAGCGTGACTATTTAAGAGCAAGAATATTAAAAAATATGTTAGAAGTTATTTTTAAAGTTAAGGAGGACTAGAAATGATCTGTGAAAGATGTGGAAAAAAAGAAGCATCAGTCCATTTAACTAGAATTATAAATGGGGAGAAAGAGGAAATTCATTTGTGTGAAGAGTGTGCACGAAAAAGCAGTAAATTCAATCCCGATGATAACTTAAGTTTTCAAAGTTTGTTATCAGGAATTTTAAATCAAAATTTTTCTGATAAAAACTCTCCAACACTCAATAATAGTCAATCAAAGAATCTAGTCTGTAAAAATTGTGGTTTGAGCTACCGGGAGTTTACTGAGAAAGGTTTTTTTGGCTGTCAAAAATGCTATCAAACTTTTGCAGATAAGCTAAGTCCTCTTTTAAAAAGAATTCATGGTAATATTCAACACACTGGAAAACAGCCTGAATCTTTTTTGCAAAAATCAGAAATAGAATCTGAAATTACAAAACTCAAAGAAGAAATGCAAAAAGCTGTTGAGCAGGAAAACTTTGAACATGCTGCCGAAATTAGAGATAAAATCCATGCTGTTAAAGAAGACATGGAGGCAGATAATGATGAAAAATAATGTTATCAATGACTGGCAAATAAAAAATGGAAAAGAAAAAGATGTTGTTCTAAGTTCTAGAATTCGATTAGCCAGAAATTTAAAAGAATATAAATTTCCTAACAGAAGCAATTTTCAAGAAAAAAATAAGTTGATTAATAACTTAAAAGATAAACTATGTTTTTTAACTGATCAAAGTTATGATTTTTATTTAATGAATAATTTAAGTGTTGTAGAAAGAAACGTTTTACATGAAGAATATCTTATTAGTAATAATCATGTTCAAAATCCTGAAGCTAAGGCATTGTTTTTAAATAATAAGAATAACATCTCAATAATGATTAATGAAGAGGATCATTTGAGGATTCAAATTTTGAAACCTGGTTTTGAATTTAATAATATCTGGGATGAAATAAATCATCTTGATGATCAGTTGGAAGAAAAATTAGAATATGCTTTTTCAAAAAAATGGGGTTATTTAACCAGCTGTCCAACAAATGTAGGAACTGCATTAAGAGCTTCAGTAATGTGCCATTTACCTGCATTAGTTTTGAGTGGGAGAATTGATAATATTTTAGGAGCTGTAGGAAAACTTGGTCTAACAGTAAGAGGAGTTTCTGGTGAGGGAAGCAATAGTGTAGCTGAGCTTTTTCAGATTTCAAATCAAATAACCTTGGGATTTACTGAAGTAGAAATTATGGAGAAATTAGAAAGCGTTATAAAACAAATAATAACTGAAGAGCGAAAAAGCAGAAAATATTTGCTTAGAAATAATTTCTTAAATTTAAAAGATAATGTTCTAAGATCATTAGGAGTTTTAAAATATGCTTATTCTTTGGATGAATCTGAGGCATTGAAATATTTATCAATAATTAAATTTGGTCAGGATACAAATTTAATTGAGGAAAAACTTGATCATAATCTCTTTTCTAAACTGCTGTTTAGAATAAAAAAAGCACATCTTTTATACAATTCTGAAAAGGAACTAGAATCAAAAGATTTAAATATAAAAAGAGCTAAAATTATTAGAAATGAATTAAATAGGGAGTGAAAATAATGTTTGCAAAATTTACTGAAAGAGCTAGGAAGGTATTAAGCATTGCTGAACAAGAAGCTTTGAAACTCAAACACAGCTATGTTGGAACAGAGCATATACTCTATGGTTTGATTGCTGAAGGTCAGGGAATAGCTGCTCGTTCATTGATTGATAATGGTATTAGTAAAGAAGTAATTGAAAGTAAAATCATAGATATGATTGGTGAAGGTCAAAACGAAGTAAAAGGTTCTATTGGATTAACACCAAGAAGTAAAAAGGTATTAAATTTAGCTATGGATGAAGCTAGAAAAATGGGTCATAATTATATAGGAACAGAACATCTTCTGCTGGGATTGATTAGAGAAGGAGAAGGTGTTGCAGTTAGAATTTTGATGGACTTAAATAGCGATATTAGCAATATTAAAGAAGAAGTTATTGATTTGCTTGGAGGGAAAAGTTCTATTAAGAAAAAATCTAAATCTTCAAGTAGAAAAACTAAAAATTTAGATGAATATAGTCGTGATTTAACTGAAATGGCACGCGAAAATAAGTTAGACCCTGTTATTGGACGTGACAAAGAAATTAATAGGGTGATTCAGGTTTTAAGCCGCAGAACTAAAAATAATCCAGTTTTAATAGGGGAACCAGGTGTTGGTAAAACAGCAATTATTGAAGGATTAGCACAAATGATAATAAGTGAGAATGTACCTGAATTATTATTAAACAAAAGAGTTGTTTCACTTGATTTAAGTTCTTTAGTAGCTGGTTCAAAATATAGGGGAGAATTTGAACAGCGTTTAAAAGCTGTAATAAATGAAATTATTGAAAGTGGAGATATCATATTATTTATAGATGAAATGCATACTCTGGTTGGAGCTGGTGCTGCTGAAGGTGCAATAGATGCAGCTAATATTTTAAAGCCCGCTCTTGCAAGAGGAGAACTGCAGGCAATTGGAGCTACTACATTAGATGAATATCGAAAATATATAGAAAAAGATGCAGCTTTGGAGAGACGCTTTCAATCAGTTCTTGTAGAAGAAAATTCAACAGAAGAAGCTATTGATATTCTAAAGGGCTTACGAGATCCTTATGAAGCACATCATAAGGTTAAAATTACTGATCAGGCAATTGAAGATGCTGTTGTATTATCCCATAGATATATTTCAGATCGATTTTTACCTGATAAAGCAATTGATTTAATTGATGAGGCAGCATCTAAAGTTAGATTGAGCAATAGTACAAGGCCGCCTGAATTTAAAGAGTTAAGTCAAAAATTAGAAGAAGCTGAAAAAGAAAAAGAAGCAGCTGTTAAAAATCAGGAATTTGAAAAAGCAGCTAGAATGAGAGATCGAGAAAAATCACTTAAAAAAGAATTGGAAGAATTGAAAAATAATTGGGAAGACGAAAAGGGAAAAGCTGAAGCGGTTGTTACTACTGAAGATATAGCAGAAATTGTTTCCAGCTGGACTGGAATTCCAGTGACTAAATTGGAAGAAGCAGAAACTGAGAGACTGCTTCGTTTGGAAGAAGAACTTCATAAACGTGTAATTGGCCAGGATGAAGCAATTAACGCAGTTGCTGAAGCTGTTAGAAGAGCTAGAGCTGGACTTAAAGATCCTAAACGTCCAATAGGTTCTTTTATTTTCTTAGGACCTACTGGTGTTGGTAAAACAGAACTAGCTAAAACTCTTGCTGAAACAATGTTTAATGATGAAGATGCAATGATTAGAGTTGATATGTCAGAGTATATGGAAAAACACTCAGTTTCTAGACTAGTAGGGTCTCCTCCAGGCTATGTGGGCCATGATGAAGGTGGGCAGTTAACTGAGCCAGTCCGCAGAAGACCATATTCTGTAATTTTATTTGATGAAATTGAAAAAGCACATCCTGATGTATTTAATGTACTGCTCCAAATTTTAGAAGATGGTGTACTAACTGATACTCATGGTCGTAAAGTTGATTTCAAAAATACTATTGTGATTATGACTTCTAATGTAGGAGCTGACTTTATTGAAAAACAATCTCAGCTTGGATTTAAAACAGATAATGATGAGAAAGCAAACTATGATAAGATGAAGGATAATGTTATGTCTCAGCTTCGTAAAACATTTAGACCTGAATTTTTAAATCGACTTGACGAAATTATTGTATTCCACTCTTTAAATAAAGAGCATATCAAGAAAATTGTAGATTTAATGCTTGATGATTTAAGAGAAAGATTAAACGAAAAAGATATTGAATTGGAAATGTCTGAATCTGCAAAAACCAAATTAGCTGAAGATGGTTATGATTCTGAGTTTGGAGCTCGACCGCTTCGAAGAACAATTCAACGTCAAATTGAAAATCCATTATCAATAAAAATATTGGATCATGAATTTGAAGAAAAGAAAAAAATAACAGTAGATGTTAAAGACAATGAATTTGATTTTATAGTTAGCTAAGGTAATATTAGTAAATTAGCCTCTCTTGTAAAATGCTGTAAAAAATGATATAATTAGAAATAAATATAAGTAAATTTTACAAGTAGGAGCTATTGATAATGGCAAAAGCAAAAAAGTATTATCTATGTCAGGAATGCGGTTATAAATCTGTTAATTGGATGGGGAAATGTTCTAACTGTGGTTCCTGGGATAGTTTTGAAGAAATTATTGAAGATAAATCAACAAATAATAAAAACAAATATGATTTAGAGAGAGAAGGTAAAGAACCTCAGCCGATTACTAAAATTTCTTCGGTTAAGCGTCAGCGTCTTCAAACAAATATAACTGAACTTGACCGAGTGCTCGGTGGGGGTATTGTTTCTGGATCTCTAATCTTACTTGGTGGAGCCCCTGGTATCGGTAAATCAACATTGATACTTCAGGTGGCTTCTCTTTTTAGTAAAAAATATGGGAAAACTCTGTATCTTTCAGGTGAAGAATCAGCTTCCCAAATCAAAATGAGAGCTGAAAGATTAGATTGCATGGAAGAAAATCTTAATATTTTAGACGAAAGAGATTATATGGTTTTAGAAAATCATATTTCTAAAAATCAAGGTTATTCACTAATTGTTGTAGATTCAATTCAGACTGTTCACATTCCTGAGTTAGATGCTGCTCCAGGTAATTTAACTCAAATCAAGGAAGTAACTAATCGCTTGGTGAAACTGGCTAAAACAACAGAAATACCAGTTGTTTTAATTGGTCATGTAACCAAAGAGGGAGAGCTAGCTGGCCCAAGAGTTTTGGAACATTTAGTCGATACAGTACTGCAGTTTGAAGGCGATAATTACCATATGTATAGAATGCTGCGGGCTAAGAAAAACCGTTTTGGGTCAACTAATGAAATTGGTGTTTTTGAAATGAAAGAAAAAGGTATAGAAGAAGTAGCAAATCCGTCTAGTTTTTTTATTAATGAAAGATCAGGCGACGTGTCAGGTTCAATAATAACTCCAGCTTTAGAAGGAAGTCGTGTTCTTTTAGTAGAAGTGCAATCATTGGTAACAGATGCTGCCTTTCCTTCACCACAGAGGCTGGCTAAGGGTGTTGATTATAAGAGGCTCTCACTTCTTTTAGCTGTTTTAGAAAAGCGTTTAGGAGCAAATTTTAAAGAGTTTGATGTTAATTTAAACATTACCGGTGGAATTAGTGTAGAGGAACCTGGACTTGATTTAGCTATTATAGCAGCAGTTATCTCAAGCTATAAGGATATTTCATTAGATAATGACTTAGCGGTAATTGGTGAAGTTGGGCTGGGTGGAGAAGTCAGAGCAGTTGGTCAAATAGATAAGCGGATTAATGAATTGAAAAAATTATCATTTAAAAAAATTATTATACCAGCTTCAAATGCTAAAAATATTGCCTTTGATCCAGAGATAAAGATTGATGCAGTTAAGAATATAGCTGAATTTGTAAAAATCATTTTAAACTAATTAGTAAATTATGAGGAAAGAGGTGAAGCAGTGGAAGAAATTGATGAAAAACTTATGGATATTCTAAAAGTTTTAGCTCCGGGCACAGTATTTAGAGACGGACTTGAAAATATTTTAAGAGCCCAAACCGGAGGTTTAATTGTTGTTAGCGATAAAGAAGAAGTTTTGGATTTAGTTAATGATGGTTTTCAAATTGAAACTTCTCTTTCACCTGCACGGTTATATGAACTTGCAAAAATGGATGGAGCAATTGTTTTAGATCAGGATGCTGAAAATATTTTATTTGCAAACGCCCAATTAATTCCTGATCCTACAGTTGAATCTACTGAAACTGGAACAAGACATAAAACTGCAGAAAGAGTGGCCCGACAAACCGGAGAACTAGTAATTGCTATTTCTCAACGAAGGTCTATCATTACTATTTATAAGGGTGAGTCTAAACATATTTTAGAAGACATAAGAGTGGTTTTAGTTAAAGCTAATCAAGCAATTCAAACACTTGAAAAATATAGATCAGTTTTTGATCAAGCTCTTACAAATTTAAGTGCTTTAGAGTTTGAAGATTTAGTAACATTATCAGATGTTGTTACTGTGATTCAAAGGACTGAAATGGTTTTAAAAATCCAACGAGAAATAGAAAAATATATTTCGGAATTAGGGTCTGAAGGTAGATTGATTAAAATGCAGTTGGAAGAACTTGTGAATAATGTTAAAGAAGAAGGAATTTTACTTATTGAAGATTATATTTCAGATGAACTAGAAGAAGATATTTCTGATCCTGAAAAAGTATTAGAGGATTTAACTGACTGGTCTTCTGATGAGATATTAACTTTAAATACTATCAGCAAGGCTCTTGGTTATAGCGGTAGTCTAAATGCTTTAGATGAAACAGTTTCACCACGTGGTTATCGAATTATGCGGAAAATACCAAGACTTCCGATGCCTGTTATTGAAAATTTAGTTGAACATTTTGAAAATCTTCAGGCCATTATAAGAGCTTCAGTTGATGAATTGGATGATGTTGATGGTATTGGAGAAGTAAGAGCTCAGGCTATTAAGGATGGATTGAGGCGTCTTCGAGATCAGGTTTTACTTGATAGACATATTTAATACACTTCGTTATAAGATAAGCTTAATCTGAAAAGTCTGCAAATTGACTGCAGCTTTTTAAAATGGTATAATTATAAGGTGGATTTTTATTGCTTTCATAAAAGAGGAGTGGATAAGATGTATAAAATTGGTGATAAAGTCGTTTATCCTAATCATGGTGCAGGAACCATTGTTGGTATTGAGACTAAGACTATTTTAGATGAAAAAAAAGAATACTATATTATGAAACTTCCCATTGGGGAAATGAAAGTTATGATTCCTGTTGATAAAATTGATAAAATTGGAATTCGTGATGTTATTTCTGAAGAAAAAGCAGATGAAGTTTTTGAATTATTAAATGGCGAAAAAAGTAAAATGTCACAAAATTGGAATCGCCGTTTTAGAGCTAATCAGGAAAAACTAAAAACTGGGGATATTTTTGAAGTAGCAGAGGTTGTAAGAAATTTAAGTATTAGAGATAGAGAAAAGGGTCTTTCAACAGGTGAAAAAAAGATGTTGAGTAATGCCAGACAAATTTTAATTAGTGAGTTGGTACTGGCAAAAGATATGGATGAAGAAAGCATTTCAAAAAAAATGGATGACTTGTTTACACTTGATGAAGAGGATCGCGAATCCTAATTTAAGATGTTCTTTGGAAGGGGGTGAGAATAATGCTGAAGAAAATAATGCGTTTAATTTTTGGAGTTTTTGGCGGTGTTATCGCCTATAATATAATTGATATTTTTGGCTTAGCAAGTGATTATTCATTTAGCTGGCAAAATGTTGGGAAATTCTTTTTGACTACCCAGTTTTATGCTATATTATTAGGAGCATTATTAGGTTATTTCCTTATTTTTTATGCTTTAAATAAACTTTTGGAATTTATTATGGGGTTTGAATTAAAGTTTAAAGAACTTAGTTGGAAAAAAATCGTGATAGCAATAACTGGTCTGATAATTGGTTTAATAACTGGTGCTATTATAAATTTCATATTTTCTATTCCTAAAATACCTCGAATTGGAATGCCCCTACAAATTTTTGTTAATATCACTTTTATTTATATGGGATTTGCTCTTGCTGTTCACAAAGCAAAGGATATAGAGTCTTTTTTATTTTCTAGAAAAAAAAATACAGAGGAATGTCCTCAAGATAAAACTGGTAGTGATAAGATTTTAGATACCAGTGTTATTATCGACGGGCGTATTTTTGATATCTGCAAAACCGGATTTATAGAAGGTAATTTTATTATTCCTGAATTTGTTTTAGAAGAATTACAGCATATTGCAGATTCAGCGGATGATTTAAAAAGAAATCGCGGTCGTCGAGGCCTCGATATTTTAAGACAAATGCAAAATGATTCTGAAATACAGGTAGAAATAATTGATCATGATTTTGAGGAAATTTCAGAAGTTGATAGTAAACTTGTAAAGCTGGCCCAGTTGAGTTCAGCTAAAGTTTTAACTAATGATTACAATTTGAATAAAGTTGCTGAACTGCAGGGTGTTAATGTCTTAAATATTAATGAACTTGCCAATGCTGTTAAACCGGTTGTACTTCCAGGTGAAGAAATGGATGTTAAAGTAATTAAAGAGGGTAAGGAAAATGGGCAGGGTGTTGCTTACCTTGATGATGGGACTATGATTGTTATCGAGGAAGGAATTAAATATTTAGGAGATGATATTTCTGTCCTTGTAACAAGTATTTTGCAGACTGCTGCTGGGCGAATGATATTTGCTAGACCTAAAAGTAATTAAAGGATGATTTTAATGTCTGAAATAGGTGTTTTAATACCTGCTGCAGGCAGGGGTAGTAGAATGGAGAAAAATATAAATAAACAATTTTTGAATTTGCTTGGGAAACCAATTTTGTATTATACTATTAAAAGTTTTTTAGATTGGAGAAATGATTTTGAAATTAATATTGTTTTATCTCCTAGTGAATTCAAGTATTTTGAAGATAAACTAAAACCATTATTTTCCTGTTCTGAAAATAGATTTAATCTAATTGCTGGAGGCAATAGCCGTCAAGAATCAGTTTATAATGGTTTAAAAAACTTTAGTGAAGAAGTTAAGTATGTTATAATACATGATGGTGCTAGACCGCTGGTGAGTAATGACCTAATTGAAAGTTGTTATCAAGCTGCTAGAGAGCATGATGCAGCAAGCTGTGGAGTTAGAGTTAAGGACACAATAAAAATAGTTAAAGATTCTTTTTCAAAAGAAACTCTTGATCGTGATTCTTTAAGAGCTATTCAGACTCCACAAGCATTTAAATTAGATTTGATTAAAAGGGCACATCAAGTGTATAAAAAAGATAAAGCTTTAGATGATGCTTCGTTAGTTGAAGAATTAGGAGAAAGGGTTTATATTGTTAGTGGTGACTATAATAATTTTAAAATAACTACTCCTGAAGATCTAAAACCAGCAGAAATGATTTTGAAGGAGAGAATATAATGTTTAAAGTAGGTTTTGCTTATGATAGTCATCGTTTTACGAAAAGTAGACCACTTTTTTTAGGTGGGGTAGAAATTGAATCTGATTTAGGTCTAAAAGGTCATTCAGATGCAGATGTTTTACTACACGCATTAATTGATGCTCTTCTAGGAGCTATAGGAAGTGGTGATATCGGGACTCATTTTCCTGATGATGAACCTCAATATAAGGACATCAGCAGTTTGAAATTGTTAGATGAAGTTAGAAAAGAAGTAAAGGAAAAAAAGTATATTATTAATAACTGTGATTTAGTAATTGTGGCTGAAAAGCCAAAATTAAAACCTTATCGTAATCAAATTGTTAATTCAATTGCAGATAATTTAAAAATTGAAAAAAATAGTATTAATTTTAAAGCAACAACAAATGAAAAAATGGGTTTTACTGGCCGTGGAGAAGGGATGGCAGCTTATGCTGTTGTGAGTGTTTTGGAGAGTAGGTTATGGCAGTTTTTTGAGACATTGAAAATGGAAGGGAGTATTCGATGATGCTAGTAAAAGATATTATGACACCTGATCCAATAACTATTGGTCCTAATGCAACAATTTTTGAAGCTGAAAAAATGCTTTCAATCAATAAAATTGGAAGGTTGTTAATTGTAGAGAACGAGAAATTAATCGGAATGCTGACAGATGGAGATATTATTTCAGAAAGAAATCTAGAAGCTCCGGTAAGTGAATTTATGTCAGCTGATTTAATAATTATCAATGAAAATAGCACTGTGCAGCAGGCTGCAAAGAAATTATCTGAAAATCATATTGGAGGTCTGCCTGTTTATAATTATAAAGATGATTTGGTTGGAGTAGTTACTTCAGAAGACATAGTTTATGGTTATTTAAAAGATGAAGAAGAAGAAATGGAAATGGAAAAAAAGACTATAACACCAGAAAGTTCAGCTATCTATCTTTCCATGACAAGAAGTAGAGATTATGAAGAGTATTGGTTAAAAAAAATTGAAGGTTATGGCTATCGTGGTGCAATTACTCAAACTGGTGCAAGTGCTGAAAAGCTTCCAATTAAATTACGTGAGAGCACCACAGTTGCTGCTATTGCCAGAGGTGTTATCAATGAAAATTCTCGTGAAAAAATGGCTGTATCGAATGCAGTTAAAGATGCTTATAGTCAGCTGGATTTAGTAAATCCGGGTCTAGGTGGAGGCTTTAAGATAGCAGTTGTTCGGGGTGATGGACATATTTCTGTAGCTATATTTGGTAAATTTGGACATGCTTTGGTAGATGGACCAGAACAATTAACTGTGGGTACTAGTGTAATATAAGAAATTTAATATCATTAGGAGGAATTATAAGGTTATGAGTAATAATATAAGATTACGTTTCCCCCCAAGTCCAACTGGAAAAATTCATATAGGGAATATGCGGACAGCCTTATTTAACTGGTTGGTTGCAAAGCAAAAAGATGGGGAGTTAGTATTAAGAATTGAAGATACAGATCAAGCAAGATCAACTAAAGAGTTTGAAAATATTATCATTCAAGAAATGGAGTGGTTGGGTCTTGATGCTGATGAAGGTGTAGGTATTGGTGGAGATTATGGACCTTACCGTCAGACTGAAAGAATTGATCTTTATCAAGAATATGCGGATAAATTATTAGAATTAGGTCATGCATATAAATGTTATTGTACCAAAGAAGAACTTGATGAAATGAGAAAAAAGGCTATTGATAATGATGAAATGCCTCGTTATGATGGTTCCTGCCGTAATTTAAGTGAAGAAGAAAGAGCAGCTTATGAGGCGGAAGGAAGAGAGCCAGTCCTTCGTTTTAGACTGCCGAAAGCAGAAAAAGAAATTATTGTTGAAGATTTAATTAGAGGCAATGTCAGCTTTAGCTCTTCTGTACTAGATGATTTTATAATCTTTAAATCTGATGGAATGCCAACTTATAATTTTGCGGTTGTAATTGATGATGCATTAATGAAAATCTCACACGTAATTAGAGGAGAAGATCATTTATCGAACACACCAAAGCAAATTTTGATTTATGAAGCTTTAGGCTTTGATTTACCGAAATTTGCGCATCTCCCATTGATTTTAGATGAAAATAAAGCTAAACTTAAAAAGCGAGGTAAGGATTCTGTTTATATTGGTGAATTTAGAGAACAGGGTTATTTGCCAGAAGCATTATTTAATTTCATGGCTCTTTTAGGTTGGTCAACCGGAGATGAAGAAGAAATATTATCTCAGTCAGAAATCATAGATCGTTTTGCTATAGAAGATGTTAATAAAAGTGGAGCCGTTTTTGACCGTGAAAAACTAAATTGGATGAATGGGAAATATATTAGAGCTGCAGAACTAAATAGAATAGTAGAACTATCGATGCCATTTTTATTGGATTCTGGTTTAGTCGATGATGACTATGTAAAAAATAATAAAGAATGGTTAACTAAAGTAATTGATGAAGCTAGAACAGGTGTTGATTATCTATCTCAGATTCCAGGCGAAGCAGAACTGTTCTTAACAGAAATTAAATTTGATGACCCAGCTGCAGCGGCTGAGGAATTTAAAGGTGCAGATGTCAAATTAGTATTTGAAACTCTAAAAGAGAAAATTTTTGCCCAAGATGAACTTACTGCAGAAGCAGTTGGACAAATTTTTAAAGAATTAAAAAATGAACTTGATGTAGGTGGTCGAACAATTTATCATCCAACTAGATTAGCAATAACAGGTAAAGGTTCTGGTCCAGAAATGACAAGTGTAATTTCGATTTTTGGGGCAGAAGAAATTGCCAAAAGGTTGGATTCAGCTCTAGAACTGGCCGCTAATTATTAAAACAGATAAAATGCAAGAGTCTTCTCTGAGAGAGAAGGCTCTTTTTGAAAATATAAATCAATTATTTTTTTAATTTGAAATAAATTACCTATTCAAGAAAGGAGTGAAAAGATGCTGAAAGTATATAATACTTTAACAGGGGAAAAAGAAAAATTTGAAACAATAGAAGCAGGAAAGGTGAAGATGTATGTTTGTGGGTTAACAGTTCAAAACTATTCTCACATCGGGCACATCAGAAGTGCGATTAATTATGATGTGATCAGACGTTTCCTTGAATACTTAGGCTATGAAGTTGATTATATTTCTAATTTTACAGATATCAACGAAAAGATTGTGAAAAGAGCGGTCGAAGAGGAACTAACTCCAGAGGAATTAGCTGACAAATATGCAAATGCATTTTTAGAAGATATTAGAGAATTTAACATTAAACCAGCGGATAAGTATCTTCGAGTAAGTGAGAATGTTGATGAAATCATTGAAATGGTTACAACTTTGATTGAAAAAGATTATGCTTATGAAGTTAATGGAAATGTTTATTTCAGTGTAGAAAGTTTTGAAGATTACGGAAAACTTTCAGGCCGTAGTCTGGATGAAATGCAGGCTGGTGCAAGAATAGCTGTTAACGAGGAGAAAAGAAATCCCTTAGATTTTGGTCTTTGGAAAAAGGTTGAAGCTGGAGAAGGTTGGGATAGCCCTTGGGGCGAAGGGTGGCCTGGGTGGCATATAGAATGTTCTGCCATGTCAATGAAACGTCTCGGTGCAACTTTTGATATTCATGGAGGAGGAGTAGATTTAATTTTCCCTCATCATGAAAATGAAATAGCTCAGTCAGAAGCATATAGCGGTAAAAAGTTTGTTAATTACTGGCTGCATAATGGTACTGTAAACTTGAGTGGTGAAAAAATGTCAAAATCTCAGGGCAATTTTTTTACAAGTCGTGAGGTGCTGAAAGAATTTTCTGGACAGGAAGTTAGATATTTCTTATTAAGCAGACACTATAGAAGTCCTATCGATTTTTCTTATGAAAAACTAGAAGAAGCTAAAATTTCACTTGAAAGAATTAAAAACACCAGGCATCAGTTAGATAAAGTATTAAATTTTGATATAGCTGCTGCAGCTGAAGAAAACAATGAATTTTTTGAAGAGGTAATTTTAAAGAAAAACAGTTTTGTTGATGCTTTAAGTGACGACTTTAATACAGCTGAAGCAATAGGTGTTTTACATGATTTAGTCGGCGTGATTAACAGCTATATTAATCAAAAAGATTTTACTTTAAACGAAAAGAATTTTGCTATTCTGGAAGAAACAGAAGAAATTTTCTTGGAATTAGCAGAAATTTTAGGCTTGAAATTTGAATTAGAAGCAGCTTCTGAAGTTAAAAATACTCTGGCTGATCCGTTAATTAGTTTATTGTTAGAACTTCGAGAAAAAGCTAGAGAAAATAAGAATTGGGAAGAAGCAGACTTAATTAGAGATCGACTACAGGAAATAGGCATAGATGTAATTGATACTCCACATGGTACCGAGTGGGAGATCAATAACATAGAGGAAAACAAGGGTGGAAGTTAGGCTTAAAGCAAAATTATACAACTTTAGAACATACATATTTTTATTTTCATATAATATGCAGCCGTGCTGCCAATTATCAACTTGTACGTCATTGGGTTGGTGTTTCTACAGTTAGCGCTCACAGCGTTATGTAAAAAAAGATTCAGTTTCATTCTAAAAAACTGGAGCTTTCTGTGAAGCAAAAGGCCGCTGTCCAGAAGGGGAAATGTCCTGTGGACGAAATTGATTCAATAAAAAAAGGAATGATAATTAAATGCCAAAGATTGAAGGAAGAAATCCAGTTTATGAAGCTTTGAGAGGTACTAGAAGAATACATCGAATTTTTATTCAGGAAAAAATTTCAGCGGATGTTATCGATAATATTTTAGAATTGGCTGCTGAGAAAAATGTTCCGGTTAGTAGAATTTCCTCCCAAAAACTAGATGAAAGTGCTAAATCTCATGCACATCAAGGTGTTATAGCAGAAGCTGATCCTCTAAAGGAATATAGTTTAGCTGATATTATAGAAATTAAAAATAATAAAAATGAGGATTCTTTAGTTATTATTTTAGATGAAATTAAAGATCCACATAATTTTGGAGCAATAATTAGAACTGCTTATGCAGCTGGTGCTGATGCTGTTATTTATCAGGACAGAAGAGCAGTTGGTATTACTCCCGTTGTTTTAAAAACTGCAGCTGGTGCTGCTGAACATATTCCCTTAGTTAAAGTTTCTAATATTAATTATGCAGTCAAAGATTTAAAAGAAGCTAATTTTTGGATTGCCGGGGCTGATGCAGCAGCAGAAAAAACCCATTTTGAAGCTGACTTAAGTGGATCACTTGGGCTTGTAATAGGTAGTGAAGGCAGCGGTCTTAGAAGACTAGTTAGAGAAAATTGCGACTTCCTTATTAAAATTCCAATGAAGGGTGAGTTAGGATCCTTAAATGCTTCTGTAGCTGCAGCAGTTATTATTTACGAAATTTTCCGTCAGCGCGGATAAGATAATTCTTGACGAAAGTTTTTTTAGCAAGTATAATAGTAATGTAATGGATAAGGGAGGGGATTCTGGTTGAAGATGAATGCTCGTGAACTTGATTTTGGTGACATCAGTTTTGAAGAGTATAAACAGATGTCCGATGATGAACTAGTTGAACTAGTACATCAGGGTGATATGGAAGCTCAAGAAACTCTGATTAAACGTTATAAAAACTTTGTGCTTGCTAAATCACGCTCCTATTTTTTAGTCGGAGCTGATCGCGAAGATATTGTTCAGGAAGGTATGATTGGTCTTTATAAAGCAGTACGGGATTATAAGATTGAGAGATTGGCTTCTTTTAGGGCTTTTGCTGAATTATGTATTACTCGACAAATCATTACTGCAATTAAAGCAGCTACCCGCCAGAAACACCAGCCTTTAAATACATATATTTCTTTAAATAAGCCGATCTATGATGAAGAATCTGATCGAACACTTTTAGATATTTTGAAAGGTGGAAAATTATCAAATCCAGAAGCGTTGTTTATCAGCAACGAAACATATGATTTAATTGAATCTGAAATTTCTTCTATGTTGAGTGATTTAGAATTTGATGTGCTGCAGGAATATTTAGATGGTAAATCTTATCAAAAGATTGCTGAAGCATTGAATAAACATGTTAAATCTGTTGATAATGCATTACAAAGAGTAAAGAGAAAATTAGAAGTGTTTTTGGAAAAACATAATATATAACTTTAAATTTTTCTAAATACTTTTGATTTAAATAAATATAACTGTCACTAAGGGCTGTATTTCGGCCTGCAGCCGCCAGGCCTTTTTTGTGGATATTTTATCCTGATGGCTGCATAAAATAAGTTAAATTTTTAAGGGGGAAGAAAAGAAAATGGCAAAAGCAAAATTTGAAAGAACAAAACCACATGTTAACATAGGAACAATAGGACATGTTGACCATGGAAAAACAACACTAACAGCAGCAATCACAAATGTGTTAGCAAATTATGGTGGAGCAGAAGTAAGAGCATTTGATTCAATTGATAACGCTCCAGAAGAAAAAGAAAGAGGAATCACAATTGCGACATCTCACGTAGAGTACGAAACAGAAGCAAGACACTATGCTCACGTAGACTGCCCAGGACACGCTGACTATGTAAAGAACATGATTACAGGGGCAGCACAGATGGATGGAGCGATTTTAGTAGTATCTGCAGCAGATGGACCAATGCCCCAGACAAGAGAGCATATCCTTTTAGCTCGTCAGGTTGGTGTACCATCAATCGTAGTATTCTTAAACAAAGCAGATATGGTAGACGATGAAGAGTTAATTGAGCTTGTAGAGATGGAAGTAAGAGAACTCTTAAACGAATATGATTTTCCAGGAGACGATATTCCTGTAATAGTAGGATCTGCTTTAAAGGCAGCTGAAAACGGAGATCCAGAAGGAGAATGGGGTAAGAAGATTATAGAGCTTATGGATGCAGTAGACAGCTATATTCCAGAGCCAGAAAGAGACACAGACAAACCATTCTTAATGCCTGTAGAGGATGTATTCTCAATCACAGGACGTGGAACAGTAGCCACAGGAAGAATTGATAGAGGAGTGCTGCATCCATCAGATGAGGTAGAAATAGTAGGAATCAAAGATACAACAACAACAGTAGTAACAGGAGTAGAGATGTTCCGTAAGATGTTAGATGAAGCGCAAGCAGGAGATAACATTGGAGCCTTATTAAGAGGTGTAAAGAGAGAAGACATCGAAAGAGGTCAGGTACTGGCAAAGCCGGGAAGTATTACACCACACACAAAGTTTAACGCAGAAGTATATGTACTAAGTAAAGATGAGGGTGGAAGACACACACCATTCTTTGATGGATACAGACCCCAGTTTTATTTCCGTACAACAGACGTAACTGGAGACATTAGTTTACCAGAAGGAGTAGATATGGTAATGCCTGGAGATAACATTGAGATGACAGGAGAACTAATTACTCCAATAGCTATGGAAGAAGGACTGCGTTTTGCAATCCGCGAAGGTGGTCACACAGTAGGAGCCGGAGTTGTAACTGAAATTATTGAGTAGATGCTGCTTAATATTATAAGTTATTAAAACTTAAATTTAATTCCATAGGCATGTGCAGATCCAAGCTGCACATGCTTTTTTTCTAAAAAATATTGACATTAGTCTTTAAGTATGGTAAATTAATTAAGGTTAAGAATCAGAAAAATATTTCTGAATTTAAAAAGATATTAATAAAATTTACAAATATAAGATTTTCAAGCAGCAGCTGTTTGATTGAGGAGGTGGATTTACGGTGAGAGAAATCATTACATTAGAGTGTACAGAGTGCAAAAACCGCAATTATTCTACCAAAAAAAATAAAAAGAATACTCGTGATAGACTAGAATTGAAAAAATATTGTAAGTTTTGCAAGGAGCATACCCTCCATCGTGAAACAAAGTAGAACCATTAATACTTTAGCTGAGGAAGTGATTTAAGATGGCAAAAAAACTAGGGTTTTTTGGCAAAATAACTAAATTTTTTAAATCAGTAAAATCTGAATTAAAAAAAGTTAACTGGCCAAATAAAGAAGAAATTACTTCAAATACATTAGTTGTAATTGTAACTGTAATTGCTTTGATAACATTTATTGGTTTAATAGATTTAACGCTGGCTAATATAATTACTCCATTAATTTCGTAATTGAGGAGGTGAGGATTCTCTAGAGGATCCTTTAATATGAGTGAAAAAAGCAAGTTTAATGAAGAACTAGAAAATGTGAGAGAAGATATACCCTGGTATGTTGTTCACACATATTCGGGACATGAAAGAAAAGTTAAGGCAAATCTTGAGAAAAGAATAGCCAGTACAGGTATGGAAGATAGTATTTTTAGAATTTTAGTTCCAACTGAAGAAAAAATAGAGAAGAAAAAAGGAAAAGATGAAGTAGTTAAAAAAAGAATTTTCCCTGGATATATCTTACTACAGATGGATATGAATGATAAATCTTGGTATGTTGTCAAAAACACACCGGGTGTAATTGGCTTTGTTAGCGGTGGGACTAAACCACTTCCTGTAGAAAAAGCAGAAGTTGATGCTATTTTAAGCAGTATGGGGGAAAAAGCTAAAAAAGTTTCTGTTGATTTTGAAGTCGGAGATCAAGTTACCGTAAAAGATGGGCCATTTGAAGATTTTGATGGGGTTATTAAAGAAATTCATCCAGAACAGGGCAAAGCTAAAATTCTTGTCTCTATGTTTGGAAGAGAAACTCCAGTTGAATTGGAATTTGATCAATTTGATAAACATTAGTTATTTTCTAATATAGAGAATTTATTGAAGAAAGGGGTGTTTTAAATGGCTAAACAGGTTATGACAGTAATTAAATTGCAGATTCCTGGAGGGCAGGCTAACCCTGCACCACCTGTAGGTCCAGCACTTGGACAGCATGGTGTTAATATTATGGAATTCTGTAAATCTTTTAACGCACAAACTAAAGAAAATCAGGGAACTTTAATTCCAGTAGAAATCACAGTATATCAGGATCGTTCTTTTGATTTTATTACTAAAACTCCACCAGCTGCTGTGTTATTAAAGCAGGCTGCAGGAATTGACACTGCTTCTGGAGAACCAAATGTTAATAAGGTTGCTACAGTAAGCAAAGATGCTGTACAAAAGATTGCAGAAACTAAAATGCAGGATTTAAATGCAGGTAGTTTAGAAGCTGCAATGAGCATGATTGAAGGTACTGCAAGAAGTATGGGCATTTTGGTAGAGTGAATTTAATATTTAACTCTAAATAAAAATTAAAATCAATTTGTAATTATAGACGACGTAATTCAGTGGGAGGAAAATTCCGCTAATACCACAAAGGAGGAATAATAATGGCAAAAAGTAAACGTTATGCAGAAACATTAGAAAAATTTGATCGCGAAAAATTATACGAGCCCAAAGAAGCTTTTGGATTAGTTAAAGAACTTGCAACTGCAAACTTTGATGAAACAATTGAATTGTCAGCAAGATTGGGAGTAGATCCTAAACATGCTGATCAGAATATTAGAGGAACTGTTGTATTACCGGAAGGTACAGGTCAAGAAATAACTTTAATTGTATTTGCAAAAGGTGAAAAAGCCAAAGAGGCTGAAGAAGCTGGAGCAGATTTTGTAGGTGGCGAAGAACTTGCAGAAAAAATTGAAGGTGGCTGGTTAGATTTTGATTTAGCTATTGCTACACCTGACATGATGAGTGTAGTTGGCCGCTTAGGTAGAGTTTTAGGGCCAAAGGGATTAATGCCTAATCCTAAAGCGGGTACTGTTACTTTTGAATTAGAAAAAGCAGTTGCCGAATTTAAAGCCGGTAAATTAGAATATCGCGTTGATAAAACAGGTATTGTTCACTTACCAATTGGTAAGTCTTCTTTTACAGAAGAAGAACTTTTAAATAACTATCACAAAATCATGGATACTCTTGCAAAAGAACGTCCTGCAGCAGCTAAGGGTAAATTCTTTAGATCTTTAGCTATCTCACCAACAATGGGTCCTGGAGTGAAAGTTGATTCAGCAGCTACAATGTCTTTCATTGGTAGATAAAAAAAGTTTGACCTGTTAAGATTTTTATGTTATATTTATTGAGACAAGAAAATAACCTTTCCGAAGACAGCAGGGGCATGATGCTTAAATTTCCTGCCGAGGGCAACTTTCTGCAAATATTATTTTTGCATTTATACCTCCTGGCTGTCTACAGGAGGTTTTTTCAATTTATAAAGTTATAAAGATGAAATGTTAAGCTCATATTTTAAGGGGGGTGAAAATGTGGCAAGACCAGAAAAAGAAGCAGTTGTTAAAGAACTTACTGATAAATTTGGCACTGCGAAATCACTTGTAATTACAGATTATCTGGGTTTGAATGTTGCCGAAATAACCGAATTAAGAAGTAAACTGCGAGAAGCAGGGGTAGAATTTAAAGTTGTAAAAAATACTCTGGCTACTATTGCGGCTAACGATGTTGAAATGGAAGAAATGACAGAATTTTTCTCAGGTCCAACAGCTATCGCTTTTGGTGAAGAAGATGCTGTATCTCCTGCGAAAATTTTAGTTGAGTATGCTAAAGAGCATGAAGTTTTAGAAATTAAAGCTGGTTTTTTAAATGGTGAAATTATAAGTAAAGAAAAAGTGGAATCTCTAGCAGAAATTCCATCCAGAGAAGAACTGCTGGCAAAGGCTTTTGCAAGTATGAAAGCACCCCTTACTGGATTGGTTAACGTACTGCAGGGTAATATCCGCGGCTTAGTACAAGTATTAAATCAAATTAAAGAAGAGAAAGCTTAAAAAAATTAAGGAGGATTATTATAATGAATAAAGAAGAAATTATTAGTGCAATTGAAGAAATGAGTGTTTTAGAATTATCCGAGTTGGTGGAAGAGTTAGAGGATAAGTTTGGTGTAAGTGCAGCAGCACCTGTAGCAGTAGCTGGAGCAGCAGCAGCTGGTGGAGCGGCTGAAGAAGAAAAATCTGAATTTGATGTTTTCTTAGCTGAGGTTGGCGGCAAGAAAATTAAAGTTATTAAAGCAGTTCGTGAACTAACAGGTTTAGGTCTAAAAGAAGCTAAGGCTGTTGTTGATGAAGCTCCTGGTAATGTAAAAGAAGGATTAAGCAAAGAAGACGCAGAAGAAATGAAAGAAAAGTTAGAAGAAGCTGGAGCAACTGTAGAGCTTAAGTAATCCAGTTTTATTAGCAATTATGATAATAGTCCTACTGTGTAATTTTTATACAGTGGGGCTATTTTTTCATATTCTCTTGACAAGAGATTTTTCCTGTGCTATCATTATTAGATGTCTATAAGGTAAATAAGTAAATGATTATTATGGGATAGTTTCAGCTAATTATTAGAATTTCCTGGGGGTGCAATGATGTCAACGGCAAGGGAAAGATATACTTTTAGTAAAATTGATGACGCGATGGACTTGCCAGATCTGATTTATACACAATTAAACTCTTATCAGTGGTTTTTAGAAGAAGGGTTGCGCGAGGTTTTTGATGAAATCTCACCAATTGAAGATTTTTCTGAAAATCTGGTACTCGAATTTGTAGATTATTATTTAGAGGATCCCGAATATACAGTAGAAGAGTGTCGGGATAGAGATGATACTTATTCAGCTTCTTTGCAGGTTAAGGTTCGACTGATCAACAAAGAAACTGGTGAAGTCAAGGAACAGGAAGTATTTATGGGTGATTTTCCACTTATGACTGATAAAGCAACATTTATTATTAATGGTGCTGAAAGAGTAGTGGTTAATCAGCTGGTTAGATCATCTGGTGTTTATTTTAGTGATGAAAGAACAAAAGACGGGCGCCGTTTGATAACAGGTAGTATTATACCTAATCGCGGAGCTTGGATAGAATTTGAATATGATAAAAAACGAATAATTTCTGTAAGAGTTGATAGAACAAGAAAACTTCCATCAACTGTTTTGTTGCGTGCACTTGGTTTTGGTACAGATGCAGAAATTACAGATGAATTTGGTGATTCAGAAGTACTGCATGATACTTTAGAGAGAGACAGTACTGAATCTAAAGAAGAAGCTTTAATTGAATTATATAAGCGCCTTCGTCCGGGAGAGCCACCTACAGTAGAAAGCGCTACCAATCTTTTAGACTCGTTATTTTTTGATCATAAAAGATATGATATGGCAGCTGTTGGGCGCTATAAATTAAATAAAAAATTAGAAGTAGATGTAGATAAAGATCGTAAATATCTGCATATAGATGATATTGCAGCAACTGTAAAATATATGATAAAACTAATTTATAATGATCCGGAAGCATATATTGATGATATTGATCACTTGGGTAACCGCCGTTTAAAAACCGTCGGTGAGTTACTTCAGAATCAGTTTAGAATTGGACTTTCCAGAATGGAAAGAGTTGTGAGAGAAAGAATGACTATTCAAGATGTAGATGTAGTTACTCCTCAGGCTTTAATTAACACTAGACCTGTTGTAGCTTCTATCCAAGAATTTTTTGGTAGTTCACAGCTTTCTCAGTTTATGGATCAGACTAATCCGATGTCAGAGCTAACCCATAAAAGAAGATTATCTGCTCTTGGACCAGGTGGTCTGAGTAGAGAAAGAGCTGGTTTTGATGTACGTGATGTTCACCATTCTCACTATGGTCGGATCTGTCCTATTGAAACACCAGAGGGGCCTAACATTGGTCTGATTGGTACAATGGGAACTTATGCTAAGACTAATGAATTTGGGTTTTTAATGACTCCTTATCGTAGAGTAGTTGATTCTAGAGTTACTGATGAAATTGACTATCTAACTGCTGATGAAGAAGATAAACATATAATTGCACAGGCAAATGCAGAAATTGATGAAGATGGAAACTTTACTAAAGAATTTGTTATCGCTCGTAAAAGAGGAGACATTTTAGAGGTGCATCCGGAAGATTTAGATTACATGGATGTTTCTACCAAGCAAATGGTTGGTGTCTCTGCAGCAATGATACCTTTCTTAGAAAATGATGATGCAAACCGGGCTTTAATGGGTGCTAATATGCAGCGTCAGGCAGTTCCACTGATGATAACTGATGCTCCAATGGTTGCAACAGGTATGGAATACAAAGCTGCTAAAGATTCAGGTGCAGTTATTGTAGCAGAAAAAGATGGAGAAGTTGTTAGCGTAACTTCTAACAAAATAATGGTTAAAAATGATGAAGGTTTAATTGATAGTTATCAATTAATGAAATATAAAAGATCTAATCAGGGCAGCTGTATGAATCAAAAGCCAATTGTAGCCAAAGGTGATCAAATTAAAGCAGGAGATATAATTGCTGACGGCCCTTCAACCGAAAAGGGAGAAATGGCACTTGGAAGAAATTCATTAATTGCATTTATGCCCTGGGAAGGGTATAACTATGAGGATGCTATTTTAATTAGTGAGAATCTGGTTAAAGAAGATGCATTTACTACAATTCATATAGAAGAGCACGAAGCAGAGGCTAGAGATACAAAGCTTGGTCCTGAAGAAATAACTCGGGATATACCTAATGTTGGAGAAAGTTCACTCAAAAATCTGGATGAACGCGGGATTATTCGGGTTGGAGCAGAAGTTTCAGAAGGAGATATCTTAGTCGGTAAAGTAACTCCTAAGGGAGAAACTGAATTATCAGCAGAAGAAAGATTATTAAGAGCTATTTTTGGTGAAAAAGCTCGAGAAGTTAGAGACACTTCTTTAAAAGTACCTCATGGAGAAGAGGGTATAGTTGTAGATGTTAAAGTTTTTTCTCGTGAACAGGGAGATGACTTAAAACCAGGGGTTAATCGTCTGGTAAGAGTTTATGTTGCAACTAAGAGAAAAATATCTGTAGGAGATAAACTTGCTGGTCGTCACGGTAATAAAGGTGTTATTTCAAGAATTTTACCTGAAGAAGATATGCCTTTCTTACCAAATGGTGAGCCAGTAGAAGTTGTACTTAATCCACTTGGTGTACCTTCTCGGATGAACATTGGACAGGTACTGGAAACTCATCTTGGTATGGCTGCTAGAGCTCTGGGAATTTATACTGAAACCCCAGTCTTCAACGGTGCTACTGAGGAAGAAGTGGAAAATATTCTTGAAGAAGCAGGTTTAGCGAGAGATGGTAAAACTGTTTTATATGATGGTAGAACCGGTAAAAGATTTGAAGAAAGAGTAACGGTTGGAGTTATGTATATTCTAAAGCTCCATCACTTAGTTGATGATAAATTACATGCTCGTTCAACAGGACCTTATTCTCTTGTTACACAACAGCCGCTGGGAGGTAAAGCTCAGTTTGGTGGTCAGCGTTTTGGTGAGATGGAAGTTTGGGCACTTGAAGCATATGGTGCTGCTTACACCCTACAGGAGATGTTGACAATTAAATCTGATGATGTTGTGGGAAGAGTTAAAGCTTATGAAGCAATTGTTAAGGGAGAAAATGTTCCTGATCCCGGCATTCCAGAATCATTTAAAGTATTAATCAAAGAGATGCAGAGTCTTGGACTTGATGCTCGAATCTTTACTTCAGATGAAGAGGAACTGCAGGTTGCTGAGAATGAGGATGAAATGATGGAAACAGCACAAAAACTTGGTTTAGATACAGACTTAAAATTAAGTCGTGATAATGATGATAAAGACGAATAATTACAATATAGAAAGGGGAGAGACCCTTGTTAAATGTGAATAATTTCGATTCAATGAGGATCGGAGTTGCTTCTGCAGAGCAGATACGTGAATGGTCCCGGGGAGAGGTTAAAAAACCGGAAACAATTAACTACAGAACTTTAAAACCTGAAAAAGATGGTTTATTCTGTGAGAAAATTTTCGGTCCGACCAAGGATTATGAATGTCACTGTGGAAAGTATAAGCGGGTCCGTTATAAAGGTGTTGTGTGTGACCGCTGTGGAGTAGAGGTAACTAGATCCAAAGTCAGAAGAGAAAGAATGGGGCACATAGAATTGGCTGCACCATGCACACACATTTGGTATTTCAAAGGTATCCCCAGTCGACTGGGTTTGATAATGGACATGTCACCAAGAGCATTAGAAAAAGTTATCTATTTTGTACATTATTTAGTAACTGATCCTGGGGACACTCCATTAAGTGAAAAGCAGCTGCTTGCAGAAAGTGAATACAGGGAAGCCAAAAACAAGTATGGCAATACCTTTAAAGCTGCCATGGGAGCAGAGGCTGTTCAGGAACTACTGGGAAGAATTAATGTAAAAGATGAGGTCGAAGAGCTAAAGAAAGAAGTTAAGGAAGCGAGTGGGCAGCGCCGCAAAAGAGCTGTTCGCCGTCTGGAAGTTATGGATGGACTTTTAGATTCAGGTTTAAACCCTGCTAATCTAGTTATGAATGCAATTCCAGTTATTCCACCTGATTTAAGACCAATGGTTCAGCTTGATGGTGGACGCTTTGCTACTTCTGATTTAAATGATTTATATAGAAGAGTTATTAACCGTAATAATAGATTAAAAAGACTGCTTGATCTTGGAGCTCCAGAAATCATTATTCGCAATGAAAAACGGATGCTGCAGGAATCTGTAGATGCATTAATTGACAATGGACGTCGTGGTAGGCCGGTTACTGGTGCGGGTAATAGACCACTGAAATCCTTAAGTGATATGCTTAAAGGTAAACAGGGTCGTTTCCGCCAAAACTTACTTGGTAAGCGTGTTGATTACTCAGGTCGTTCAGTTATTGTTGTTGGTCCAGATCTTAAGATGCATCAATGCGGCCTACCTAAGAAAATGGCTTTAGAGTTGTTTAAACCATTTGTGATGAGAGGTCTGGTTGAAGACGGACATGCTCACAACATTAAAAATGCAAAAAGAATGGTTGAAGATGTAGATGAGGCAGTTTGGGGTATTTTAGAAGAAGCTATTAAAGATCATCCAGTACTTCTAAACCGTGCACCGACACTGCATAGGCTTGGTATTCAGGCTTTTGAGCCAGTGCTGGTAGAGGGTAAAGCTATTAAATTACATCCGTTAGTATGCCCAGCCTATAACGCTGACTTTGATGGGGACCAGATGGCTGTACACCTGCCTTTATCTGTAGAAGCACAGGCTGAATCTCGTTTATTAATGTTGGCAACTACAAATATTTTAAACCCATCAGATGGTGGTCCAATTACTGTACCAACACAGGATATGGTTTTAGGAATCTTCTATTTAACTACTATTAAAGAAGATCGCAAAGGTGCTGGTAAAATATTTGCTAATGCTGATGAAGCAATTAAAGCCTATGATACAGATCGAGTACATCTGCAGGCACCTGTTAAAGTAAGGTTAGATGGAGAAATAATTGAAACTTCAATTGGTCGAGTTATCTTTAATGAGTCTCTACCGGAAGAGCTGGAGTTTATTAACAAGAGATTTGGCAAGAGTGATTTAGGAGATTTAATTACTGATTTATATGAAGAAGTTGGTAATGATAAAACAGCTGCTACTCTTGATAAAATCAAAGAGATGGGATATGACTTTGCTACAAGATCTGGTATTTCCATAGCTGTAAGTGATGCGGAAATTCCACCTTCTAAACCTGCTATTGTTTCGAAAGCCGAAGATGAAGTTCATCAGATCGAAAACCATTACCGCCGTGGTGCTATAACTGAAGATGAAAGATATCATAAGGTGGTAGATATTTGGAATCAGGCAAAAGATGATGTAACTGATGCACTATTAGAAAACCTTGATGAAAGCAATAATATTTATATTATGGCTATCTCCGGTGCTCGTGGTAATACATCTCAGATTTCACAGCTTGCTGGTATGCGTGGTTTAATGGCAGACCCATCAGGTAGAATTATTGATGTTCCAATCCGTTCCAGTTTCCGTGAAGGTTTAGACGTATTAGAATATTTCTTATCTACTCATGGTGCTCGTAAAGGTCTGGCTGATACTGCTCTGAGAACTGCCGACTCTGGTTATTTGACCAGACGTTTGGTTGATGTATCACAGGATGTTATTGTACGAGAAAACGACTGTGGTACTGACAGGGGAATTGAAGTTGAAGCTATTGGTCCTAAGGGTAAAAATGCTGTAGAACCTTTATCTGAAAGATGTATTGGTAGATTTACAGCTGAAGAAATTCTTGATCCTGAAAGCGGAGAAGTTATTGTTGAAAATAACACTCTAATTGACAGAAAAAAAATGAGCAAAATTGAAACAGCTGGTATAGATAAAGTTAAAATTAGATCTAACTTAACCTGTGAAGCACAACATGGAGTTTGCCGTAAATGTTATGGACGCAACCTGGCAACAGGAAAGCTGGTAGATATTGGAGAATCAATTGGTATCGTTGCAGCACAGTCTATTGGTGAGCCTGGTACCCAGCTGACAATGCGTACCTTCCACACCGGTGGTGTTGCAGGAGATGATATCACCCAGGGTCTTCCTAGAGTTGAAGAGCTTTTTGAAGGAAGAACTCCTAAAGGGCAGGCAATTATGACTGAAAGAGAAGGTTATGTAACAATTGTCGAAAAGAAAAACTCCAAACGAGTTGTAGTTGAAAATGAAGACGGTAAAAAGAAAACATACAAGATTCCTTATGGGTCTAAAATGATAGTCAAAGATAATGATTATGTTAAATCAGGTGATAAACTGACAGAAGGTCCACTTGATCCAAACGTATTGCTGAAAGTTAAGGGAGAAAAAGCTGTACAAAATTATCTTTTAGAAGAAGTGCAAAATGTTTACCGTTCACAGGGTGTTGAAATAAATGATAAGCATATTGAGGTAATTGTTCGCCAGATGATGAAGAAGTTAAAAATCATTAAACCTGGAGATACTGATTTACTCCCAGGAAGTTTGGTTAATAGATATGATTATCGTCAGGCAAATAAAGAAGCAGCTGATAATAATAACGAAACAGCTGTTGCTAAACCTGAACTCCTTGGAATAACTAAAGCTTCGCTTGCTACAGATTCATTCTTGTCTGCAGCTTCATTCCAGGAAACTACTAGAGTACTGACTGAAGCATCACTAGATGGAAAAATTGATCCATTATTAGGTTTAAAAGAAAATGTAATTATTGGTCAATTGATTCCTGCAGGTACCGGAATGAAATATTATAGAGATATTGATGTTGTAAAAGAAGATGGAACTAAATTTGGTGACTTAACTGAAGATTTAACTGAAGTTGAATAATCGATTTTTAGTTAAATAGCATTATAAATATAATATAAATCTAAAGAGTTTTCCCACTGTTGATTGACATAATTTCGGACTTAAAGTTATTTCTAAATTATGTTCAGTCTTTAAAACACAAGTCGGGAAAACTCTTTTTAAATTTCTCTTGACATGATAGTATAAAACTGTTAAAATACTTAAGTGTGCTCAGCAAAGTTTGATTTGGAGGTAAAGTTAATATGCTAAGCAATAAATGCAGTGCTGAACTACTTGTAGGCAGCAAGCAGACTTTAAAAGCTATAGCAAACAATCAAGTAAAAAAGATATTTTTAGCTAAAGATATTGATCAGCCTTTAAAAAAAGAAATACTCAAGGCTGTTAATGATAATAATATTCCTTTTGAGATTGTAGAAAGCAAAAATGAATTGGGCAGAATTTGTGGAATAGATGTTTCTGCAGCTTCTGCAGTTCTATTGAAATAACTGGAAGGAGGTGGGATTGCATGCCGACAATTAGTCAGTTGGTTCGTAAAGGACGAGAAAAGACTAAAAAGAAGACTTCCGCTCCTGCTTTGGAGGGTTCTCCACAGAAAAGGGGTGTCTGTACTAGAGTATATACTGCTACTCCTAAAAAGCCTAACTCAGCTTTAAGAAAAGTAGCTCGTGTACGTTTAACTAATGGAAAAGAGGTAACAGCCTATATTCCAGGAATTGGACATAATTTACAGGAACACTCTGTTGTGTTAGTAAGAGGTGGAAGAGTTAAGGATTTACCAGGTGTTAGATATCATATTGTTAGAGGAGCACTCGATACAGCTGGTGTAGAGGACAGAAAACAGGGACGTTCCAAATATGGTGTAAAAAAACCTAAGTAAAAGGAGGAATTTTAGTGCGCAAAAATAGAGCAGAAAAAAGAGATGTAGTACCAGATCCGGTATATGATAATGTTGTTGTCAGCAGAATTATTAATAAATTAATGTTAGACGGCAAAAAAGGACTGGCTGAAAAAGCATTTTACAGTGCTCTTGATATCATCTCCGAAAAAACTGGGGAAGATGCTTTAACAGTTGTAAGTGAAGCAATTGAGAACATAAAACCAGCTCTTGAAGTTAAATCAAGACGTGTTGGTGGTTCAAACTATCAGGTACCGGTAGAAGTAGATGAAGATAGAAAAAGAACTTTAGCCTTACGCTGGTTAGTAACAGCAGCTAGAGCTCGTAATGAAAGAACAATGAGAGAAAGAATTGCTGGAGAAATTACGGACGCATATAACAATACTGGCGGCGCAGTTAGAAAGAAAGAAGAAGTCCATCGTATGGCTGAAGCCAATAGAGCTTTTGCACATTATAGATGGTAATTTAGTTGCGTGATGATGTATATAATTTTTATATAAGGGGGGAGAATAGTGGCCCGACAATTTCCACTAGAAAAAACACGTAACATTGGTATTATGGCACATATTGATGCAGGTAAGACGACTACAACAGAAAGAATTTTATACTATACAGGTCGAGTTCATAAAATGGGTGAAACTCATGATGGGGCATCTGTTATGGATTGGATGGAGCAGGAACAGGAAAGAGGAATTACAATCACTTCTGCTGCTACTACCTGTCAGTGGCGTGAAAATCGAATTAACATTATAGATACGCCCGGACACGTGGACTTTACAGTTGAGGTAGAAAGATCCCTAAGAGTTTTAGACGGGGCAATTGCTTTATTCTGTTCTGTTGGTGGTGTTGAACCACAATCTGAAACTGTATGGAGACAGGCTGATAAATATGGAGTTCCTAGAATTGCATTTGTTAACAAAATGGATAGAACAGGAGCCGATTTTTTCAGAGCTGTAGATATGATGAAAGATAGACTTGGAGCTAATGCAGTTCCGATTCAGCTTCCGATTGGAAGTGAAGATAGCTTTGATGGTGTTGTTGATTTGGTAGAAATGGATGCTATTGTTTATGAAGATGAACTTGGTGTTGATTTTGATAGAATTGAAATACCAGAAGATATGAAAGATCAGGCAGAAGAGTACAGAGAAATTTTAATGGAAGTTCTGGCTGAAGAAGACGACGAATTTATGATGAAATATTTAGAAGGTGAAGTAAGTACTGATGATATTAAAGATTTACTTCGTCAAGCAGTACTTAATGTGAATGTAATTCCAGTATTATGTGGATCTGCCTTTAAAAATAAAGGTGTGCAGATGTTACTGGATGCAGTTTTGGATTATTTACCTTCTCCAATTGATGTACCACCAATTGAAGGTTTTAATCCAGAAACAGAAGAAACTGAAGTTAGAGAAGCAGATGATGACGCTCCTTTCGCCGGTCTGGCATTTAAAATTATGTCTGATCCTTATGTTGGGAAGTTAGCTTTCTTTAGATCTTATTCTGGAACTTTGGCAGCAGGTTCTTATGTCTATAATGCAACAGCAGATATTCGCGAAAGAGTTGGCCGTATCTTACAGATGCACGCTAACCGTCGTGAAGAAAGAGATGAAATCTTTGCTGGTGATCTTGGTGCTTTAGTTGGTCTTAAAAATACCAGTACAGGTGATACAATCTGTGATCAGGAAAACCCAATTATTTTAGAAGCAATGGAATTCCCTGAGCCAGTTATTGGTGTTGCAATTGAGCCTAAGAGTAAAGCTGACCAAGATAAACTTGGTGAAGCTCTACAAAGATTAGCTGAAGAGGATCCGACTTTTAGAGTTCATACTGATGAAGAAACAGGACAAACAATTATTGAAGGTATGGGAGAATTACACCTGGAAGTTATTGTTGACCGCCTCTTAAGAGAATTCAAAGTTGATGCTAATATTGGTAAACCTAAGGTAGCATATAGAGAAACAATAACTAAGAAAGTTACTGGTGTTGAAGGTAAATTTATCCGACAGTCTGGTGGTCGTGGACAGTATGGACATGTTGTAATGGACATTGAGCCACAGGATGCAGGCGAAGGTTTTGAATTTGAAGATAAAATTACTGGTGGATCAATCCCGCGTGAATACATTCCTTCTGTAGAAGATGGAATCAGAGAAGCTATGGAAAACGGAATTATTGCTGGTTATCCAGTTGTTGATGTTAAGGTAACACTTAATGATGGTAGTTACCATGATGTTGACTCATCTGAAATGGCATTTAAAATAGCTGGTTCAATGGGTTTCAGAGAAGGAGCTAAAAAAGCTGCACCTGCAATCTTAGAACCTGTGATGAGTGTTGAAGTTGTAACTCCCGAAGAATATATGGGAGATGTAATGGGTGACCTTAATGGACGCCGCGGAAAAGTTGAAGGTATGGAACCTAGAGGTAATGCTCAGGTAGTTAGCGCCCATGTACCTCTTTCTGAGATGTTTGGTTACTCTACTGATCTTCGTTCTAAAACACAGGGTAGAGCAACATACACAATGCAGTTCTCACACTATGAACAGGCACCAAAAAGTATTGCTAAAGAAATTATTGGAGAATAGATAAAATTTTAAGGAGGAATAAAAAATGGCAAAAGCAAAATTTGAAAGAACAAAACCACATGTTAACATAGGAACAATAGGACATGTTGACCATGGAAAAACAACACTAACAGCAGCAATCACAAATGTGTTAGCAAATTATGGTGGAGCAGAAGTAAGAGCATTTGATTCAATTGATAACGCTCCAGAAGAAAAAGAAAGAGGAATCACAATTGCGACATCTCACGTAGAGTACGAAACAGAAGCAAGACACTATGCTCACGTAGACTGCCCAGGACACGCTGACTATGTAAAGAACATGATTACAGGGGCAGCACAGATGGATGGAGCGATTTTAGTAGTATCTGCAGCAGATGGACCAATGCCCCAGACAAGAGAGCATATCCTTTTAGCTCGTCAGGTTGGTGTACCATCAATCGTAGTATTCTTAAACAAAGCAGATATGGTAGACGATGAAGAGTTAATTGAGCTTGTAGAGATGGAAGTAAGAGAACTCTTAAACGAATATGATTTTCCAGGAGACGATATTCCTGTAATAGTAGGATCTGCTTTAAAGGCAGCTGAAAACGGAGATCCAGAAGGAGAATGGGGTAAGAAGATTATAGAGCTTATGGATGCAGTAGACAGCTATATTCCAGAGCCAGAAAGAGACACAGACAAACCATTCTTAATGCCTGTAGAGGATGTATTCTCAATCACAGGACGTGGAACAGTAGCCACAGGAAGAATTGATAGAGGAGTGCTGCATCCATCAGATGAGGTAGAAATAGTAGGAATCAAAGATACAACAACAACAGTAGTAACAGGAGTAGAGATGTTCCGTAAGATGTTAGATGAAGCGCAAGCAGGAGATAACATTGGAGCCTTATTAAGAGGTGTAAAGAGAGAAGACATCGAAAGAGGTCAGGTACTGGCAAAGCCGGGAAGTATTACACCACACACAAAGTTTAACGCAGAAGTATATGTACTAAGTAAAGATGAGGGTGGAAGACACACACCATTCTTTGATGGATACAGACCCCAGTTTTATTTCCGTACAACAGACGTAACTGGAGACATTAGTTTACCAGAAGGAGTAGATATGGTAATGCCTGGAGATAACATTGAGATGACAGGAGAACTAATTACTCCAATAGCTATGGAAGAAGGACTGCGTTTTGCAATCCGCGAAGGTGGTCACACAGTAGGAGCCGGAGTTGTAACTGAAATTATTGAGTAGGTATAAAAAAGCAGAGGAGGCAGCCTCCTCGCTTTTTCTATGCTCCTAACTGAGCTTAAATCGTAAAGATTAAGGAGGTAAGCAAATGGCAAAACACGAAAAAATTAGGATTCGCCTGAAAGCTTTTGAACATGAGCTCCTAGATCAATCAGCAGAAAAGATTGTTGCTACTGCTGAGAGAACTGGTGCAGATGTATCTGGTCCAGTACCTTTACCAACAGAGAAAGAGGTATTTACAGTGCTTCGCTCACCTCATGTTCACAAAGATTCTAGAGAACAATTTGAAATGAGAACACATAAAAGATTGATCGATATTCTCGATCCTACATCAAAAACTGTAGACTCACTGATGAGGCTTGATTTGCCCGCAGGAGTAAATATAGAAATTAAACTTTAATGTCAGGAGGTGTATTAGGCCATGGTTAAAGCTATATTAGGAAAAAAGCTGGGTATGACTCAGTATTTTAAGGATAATGGAGAGCTGGTACCTGTAACTGTAGTTGAGGCCGGTCCCTGTGTTGTTACACAGATCAAAACTACAGAAAAAGATGGATATAATTCAGTACAGCTTGGATTTGGAGAAGTTAAAAAGCACAGACTTAATAAACCTGAACTTGGTCAATTTGAAACCCGTGATCTTGAACCAAAGAAACACTTAAGAGAGTTTAAAGGTTTAGATCTGGAATTAAGTGAAGGTAGTGAAATAAAAGCTGATATTTTCGAAGTTGGAGAAAAAGTTAATGTTAGTGGCATTTCCAAAGGTAAAGGATTTGCTGGTAATATTAAAAGATGGAATCAGCATAGAGGACCTATGACACACGGTTCACACTTCCATCGTGCACCAGGTTCAATTGGTGCTGTTGATGCAAGAAGAGTATATAAAGGATTCAAAATGCCTGGAAGAATGGGGCATAATAGAGTTACTGAAAGAAACTTAGAAGTAGTAAAAGTTGATTTAGAGCGTAATGTTTTATTAATTGCTGGTCCAGTACCAGGAGCTAAAAAAGCAGTGCTCGAAATTAAATCTGTTAACAATTAAATAAGTTTAGAAAGGAGGATTTTTGATGCCGCAGGTAGCAAAATTCAATCAGAGTGGAAAAGAACTCGAAAAAGTAGAATTAAACGATTCTGTTTTTAATGATAAAATAAACAAACATGTTGTACATCAAGTAGTTAATGCTCAATTAGCTGCTAGAAGAGGCGGAAATGCTTCTACAAAAACACGAGGAAATGTTCGCGGTGGTGGACGCAAACCCTGGAGACAAAAAGGTACTGGACGTGCTCGTCACGGAAGTATTCGATCTCCTTTATGGGTAGGTGGAGGAATTACCTTTGGACCTTCTCCCCGTAGTTATGATAAAAAGTTAACTAAAAAGATGAGAAGATTAGCTCTCAGATCTGTTTTAACCGATAAGGTAGAGAGAGATGAACTAATTTTAGTTGATAAGATTGAGCTTGATCAACCAAAAACAAAAGCAGTGATTAATATTTTAGCTGATTTAAATTTAGAAGATAAAAAAGTTGTTTTAGTTATGCCCGAAAAGGATGAAAACTTATATCTTTCAGCTAGAAATATTCCTAATGTAAAAACTCTGCTGGCCGGTTCAATAAATGCATATGATCTTTTAGATAATGAAATGGTTGTCTTCATCGAAGAAGCGGTTAAAATGGTTGAGGAGGTGCTGGGCGAATGAAAGATGCAAGAGATATTATCATAGCACCTATTATTTCTGAAAACACTATGGATCAGATGCAGGAGGCTAATACTTATACATTTAAGGTAGCTAAAAATGCAAACAAAGTAGAAATTAGAAACGCAGTAGAAGAGATCTTCTCTGTAGATGTTATAAATGTTAATACAATGAATGTTAGAGGTAAAAAAAGAAGACTCGGCTTCCATGTTGGTAAAAAACCTGACTGGAAAAAAGCTTTAGTTAAGCTGGCTGAGGGCGATGAAATAGAAATTTATGAAGGCCTCTAAAAAATAATTAATAAAGGAGGGAAAAAAGATGGCGATTAAAAGTTTTAAACCAACCACACCTTCAAGGCGTTATATGACTGTTGCTAGTTTTGATGAAATCACAACAGATACGCCAGAAAAGAGCCTGCTGGCTCCAATCAAGAGAAAGGGTGGCCGTAATGCAAATGGTAGAATTACCAGCCGTCATCAGGGTGGTGGACATAAGCGCCGCTATCGTATAATAGATTTTAAGCGGGACAAAGATGGAATTCCTGCTAAAGTAAAAACTATAGAATATGATCCAAATCGTTCTGCAAGAATCGCTCTGCTGCAGTATGCAGATGGAGAAAAGAGATATATTTTGGCTCCAAATAAAGTAGAAGTTGGTGACACACTTGATACTGGAGCAGCTGCAGATATTACTGCAGGTAATGCACTTCAGTTAAAAGATATTCCTGTAGGTACAGTAGTACACAATGTAGAAATGCAGGCAGGAAAAGGTGGCCAGATTGCTCGTTCTGCTGGCACAATGGCACAGGTTCTTGCTAAAGAAGATAAATTTGTACATTTAAAGATGCCTTCCGGTGAAGTGAGATTAATTCACCAGGTATGTAAGGCAACTATTGGACAGGTTGGTAATATTGATCATGAAAATATTACAGTTGGTAAAGCCGGACGCAGCCGCTGGAAAGGTAAAAGACCTCATGTACGCGGTGTAGTTATGAATCCTCATGACCACCCACACGGTGGTGGAGAAGGTAAATCACCTGCTGGTAGACATCCTGTAACTCCGTGGGGTAAACCTACTATGGGTAAGAAGACACGTAAACCAAAGCGCTCAGATAAGTATATTATTCGTTCACGTCACGCCAAGAAGCGCAAATAGTAGAAAGGAGGATTATTGATGGCTAGATCTATAAAAAAGGGACCTTTTGTCTCAAAGAAACTAATTGCCAAAATCAGAGAAATGAATGAGAGTGGAAAAAAACAGGTTGTAAAAACCTGGTCTAGAAGCTCAACCATTTTCCCTGAAATGGTTGGACATACAATTGCTGTTCATGATGGTCGCAAGCATGTACCGGTATATATATCTGAAGAAATGGTAGGGCACAAATTAGGAGAATTCGCTCCAACCAGAATCTTTAGAGGTCACAGCCGCCATACAGAACGTTCAACAGCACTTAAATAGGAAATATTGTTATATAGAGTAAGGGGGTTTTAAAATGGAAGCAAAAGCAGTTGCAAAGCATCTGCGTATTACTGCCCGTAAAGCACGTCTGGTTACAGATTTAATTAAGGGTAAGGACGTTAATACAGCAGTTGCAATTTTAAAAAGCACACCGAAAAAAGCTGCGAAGATGGTAGAAAAAGTATTAAATTCAGCTACAGCAAATGCTGAAAATAATCATGATATGTTTGTAGATGACCTTTTTGTTAAAAGAGCTTTTGTTGATGAGGGTCCTACAATGAAAAGATGGAAAGCACGTGCTCAGGGATCGGCTAGTCCTATTAATAAAAGAACAAGCCATATCACAATCGTTTTAAGCGATACAAAGGAGGGATAGAATTTGGGTAATAAAATAAATCCACATGGTCTCCGAGTTGGAGTTATAAAAGATTGGGAAGCAAAATGGTATGCGGATAAAAGTGATTATGCCAAGCTTTTAAATGAAGACCGTGAGATCAGAAGTCATGTTAAGGAAAAAATGTTTGAAGCTGGAATTTCTAGAGTTGTAATCGAAAGAGCAGCAAATAGATTAAAATTGGATGTTCACACTGCCAGACCAGGAATGGTGATTGGACGTGGTGGATCAGAAGTTGAAGCATTAAGAAACGAAATTGAAGCTTTAACTGGTAAAACTGTACAGATCAATGTTGTAGAGGTTAAAGATCCAGAGGTGAACGCTCAGTTAGTTGCTGAAAACATTGCTTCTCAATTAGTTAGAAGAATTTCTTTCCGAAGAGCAATGAAGCAGGCTATGAATCGTGCAATGCGCATGGGAGCTGAAGGTTTTAAAGTTCAGAGCAGCGGTCGTCTTGGTGGAGCAGAAATGGCTAGACGTGAAGGCTACAGTGAAGGTAGTGTTCCAATGCATACATTAAGGGCTGATATTGATTACGGATTTGCAGAAGCAGACACAACATACGGATTAATTGGAGTTAAAGTTTGGATTAATAAGGGAGAAATACTTCCAGAAATAGATGATGAATAGATAGATTATGTAGGAAAGGAGGCTCTTTGATGTTAGTACCTAAAAGAGTAAAACATCGTAAGCAAATGAGAGGAAGAATGAAAGGTAAAGCTCATCGGGGAAATAAAATCACTTTTGGTGAATACGGCCTACAGGCCTTAGAACCGGTTTGGATTACCAATAGACAGATAGAGGCTGCTCGTGTTGCCCTTACTAGAAGCATTAAGCGTGGAGGTAAAGTTTGGATCAAAATTTTTCCAGATAAGCCTGTAACCGCAAAACCTGCTGAAACACGTATGGGTAGTGGTAAAGGTGCACCTGAGAAATGGGTAGCTGTTGTTAAACCAGGTAGAATCATGTTTGAGCTGGCTGGTGTACCAGAAGAGGTTGCCAGAGAAGCAATGCGCCTTGCATCTCACAAACTGCCTATTAAAACTAAATTTGTAGCAAGAGAGGGAATGGATGGTGAGGCCAATGAGAGCTGATGAATTAAGAAATTTAACAGAAGCAGAGTTAGAACAAAAAGCCCGCGAATTTAAAGAAGAGTTATTTAACCTTCGTTTTCAACATGCAACAGCACAGTTGGATAATCCTATGAGGATTAAAGAGGTTAAAAGAATTATTGCCCGAATTAAAACTGTTCTGCGGGAAAGAGAACTAGGTATAAAAAGGGCTTAATTCTTTTTGAAAGGAGGTTTCTTATGGAAAGAAATAGTCGTAAAGAGCGTAAAGGTGTTGTAGTTAGTGATAAAAGAGATAAAACTATTACTGTCGCTGTAGAGCGTAGAACACAGCATCCTAAATATAAAAGAGTTGTAAAGAAAACTAAAAAGTATGCAGCTCATGATGAAGAAAATGTTTGTAATGAAGGTGACATTGTAAGAATTATGGAAACACGCCCCTTAAGCAAGACTAAGAGATGGCGTTTAATCGAAATTATTGAAAAAGCAAAATAAGTCCTGTAAGTAGAAAGGAGGGCCTGAAAATGATACAATCAGAAAGCCGTTTAAAGGTAGCGGATAATTCAGGTGCCCGCGAACTTTTATGTATTAAGGTACTTGGAGGCTCCAAAAAGAAATATGCTAAAGTTGGAGACACTATAGTAGTCAGCGTTAAAGAAGCTATTCCAAATGGAATGGTGAAAAAGGGTGAGGTTGCTAAAGCAGTAGTTGTTAGAACCAAAAAATCTTTAAAGCGCAAAGACGGCACCTATATTAGATTTGATGAAAATGCAGCAGTAATAATAGATGATAATAATAATCCTAAGGGTACACGTATTTTTGGTCCTGTGACCCGTGAACTGAGGGAAAAGAATTATATGAAGATTATCTCCCTTGCACCGGAGGTATTATAGAAGGAGGGGATTGGATTGAGAATTAAAAAAGGTGACACTGTGGAAGTTATATCCGGAAAGGATAAAGGTAAGCGCGGTGAGATTTTAAAAGTAATTCCTAAGAAAGATCGCGTAATTGTTGAGGGTGTGAATATTGTACACCGTCATGTAAGTCCTACTCAGGATATGCCGCAGGGTGGAATTATAGAAAACGAAGCAGCAATTCATGCTTCAAATGTTCAGCTCGTCTGCCCCCGTTGTGACGAAAAGACAAGGGTTGGCACAGAGCGTTTGGAAGATGGTACTAAAGTAAGAAAATGCAAAAGATGTGACGAAGTTGTTGATAAATAAATAAGCGGAAGGAGGTCCAGAAATGTCAGTATTAGCTAATGAATATAAAGAAGAAATTCTACCTCAACTAGTGGAAAAATTCAATTACAATAATGTAATGGAAGCGCCAAAGTTAGAAAAGATTGTTGTTAATGTTGGGTTAGGAGATGCTAAAGAAGATACTAAACTTCTGGATACTGTTGTTGATGAGATCGCAAGAATAACAGGACAGAGTCCTACTGTAACTCGTGCAAAAAAATCTATCGCTAATTTTAAAATTAGAGAAGGTATGCCGGTTGGAGTAAAAGTTACTCTTCGTGGTGAGCAGATGTTTGAGTTTTTATATAAATTGATTAATGTTTCAATGCCGCGTATCCGAGATTTTAGAGGTGTATCTCCTAAATCGTTTGACGGTCGCGGTAATTACAGCTTAGGAATAAATGAGCACACTGTTTTCCCTGAAATTAATATTGATGATGTTGATGATGTTCACGGTATGGAAATTACTATTGTAACTTCTGCTGAAACAGATGAAGAAGCATTTGAACTATTATCACTAATGGGAATGCCTTATAAGAAGTAAAGACTTATAAATTAAGGGGGGTTTAGTTTGGCACGTAAAGCTCTAATCGAAAAGGCCAATAAAGAGCCTAAATTTGAAACACGTAAAGTGAATCGCTGCAGTAGATGTGGACGTTCACGTGGATATATGAGAAAGTTTGATTTATGTAGAATTTGTTTCCGAGAATTAGCCCATAAAGGCGAAATTCCTGGAGTTAAAAAAGCAAGCTGGTAAAACTGGAAGGAGGTTTGTAAATGAATTTAACAGATCCAATAGCAGATATGCTGACCCGGATTCGCAATGCTAATAGTGTTGGGAAAGATAGAGTTGATATTCCCGCTTCTAAGGTTAAAACCAGCATTGGTGAACTATTAAAAGATGAAGGTTTCATTAATGATGTAAAATTAGTTGAGAGAAAGCCTCAGAACATGATTCGGGTATATTTAAAATATGGAGATAATGATGAAAAAGTAATCAGTGGAATTAAAAGAATCAGTAAGCCTGGTTTAAGAGTATATGTAGGTAAAGATGAAGTACCTCAGGTACTAGGAGGATTGGGAATCGCTGTGATTTCTACTTCCCAGGGTGTAATGAGCGATAAAAAAGCAAGAGAAAAAGGAATCGGTGGAGAAGTTCTCTGTTATGTTTGGTAATTAGAGAGCTTCTTTAGATAAAATCTACGGAGGTGAAATTTATGTCACGTATTGGTGATCTACCTATTGAAATACCAGAAAAGGTTGAAGTAACTGTTGCTGGTCAGAATGTTAAAGTTAAAGGGCCATTAGGCGAATTAGAAAGAACTTTTAAAGCTGGTATTGATATCAAAGTCGAAGACAATGAGGTTGTTGTTGAACGCAATGGTGAAGATATTGAATCACGCTCCATGCATGGATTAGTTAGAAGCTTAATCGAAGGTATGGTTGAAGGTGTCAGCAAAGGCTTTGAAAAGAAATTAGAAATGGTAGGTGTAGGATATAACGCTCAGGTTCAGGGAGATAAACTGAAGCTTGAAGTTGGATATTCTCACCCAGTAATTATTGAGGCTGAAGGTGATATTTCATTTGAGGTTGAAAAAAATACAAATATCACTGTTAAGGGTATTGATAAGCAGCGTGTTGGAGATACAGCCGCAAAGATTCGTGAAGTAAGAAAACCAGAACCTTACAAAGGTAAAGGAATTAAATATGTTGGAGAACATATTAGACGTAAGGTTGGTAAAACTGGTTAATAGAAAGGAGTGAAAGTGATGGGAAAAAGAGAAGCAAGACAAAAACGCCATCAGAGGATTAGAAATAAAGTTGTGGGCACACCTAGTCGACCTAGAATGAATGTAACCCGCAGTTTAAAACATATTTATGTGCAAATTATAGATGATTTATCTGGAGAAACTATTACTTCTGCATCTACTCTTGATCCAGCTCTTAGCGATTCAATTGAAGTAGCAAGTAATATAGATGCTGCTAAAAAAGTAGGAGAGCTAGCTGCAGTTAGAGCACTGGAGAAAGGTGTAGATACAGTAGTATTTGATAGAAGTGGATATAAATATCACGGCCGAGTAAAAGCTCTGGCTGATGCTGCCCGCGAGGAAGGGCTAAAGTTTTAAATAAGGAGGTAAATTAATGAGTAAAATTAATGCTGATAAACTCGACCTTGAGGAACGCGTAGTTAATATTAATCGTGTTGCTAAGGTTGTAAAAGGTGGCCGCAGATTTAGCTTTAGTGCCCTAGTAGTTGTAGGGGACGGAGAAGGCCATGTTGGAGCAGGTATTGGTAAAGCAAACGAAGTACCTGAGGCCATCAGAAAAGGTATTGATGCAGCTAAAAAAGAATTAATCGAAGTTCCAATTGTAGATACTACAATTCCCCATGAGAAAACTGGAGTTTTTGGTGCAGGTAGAGTATTACTTAAGCCCGCTGCTCCTGGTACTGGTGTTATTGCTGGTGGTCCTGTTCGTGCGGTAATCGAACTGGCAGGTATTAGTGATATTTTAACTAAATCTCTGGGAACATCAAATCCGATTAATATGATCAATGCTACAATTACAGGTCTAAGTGAACTTAAGAGCGCAGAACAAGTTGCCAAATTAAGAGGTAAATCTGTAGAAGAATTAATTGGATAAATATTAAGGAGGTGTAAGGATGAAATTAAATAATCTTAAGCCTGCTGCTGGATATAAGAAAAATCGTAAAAGAGTTGGTCGAGGTACTGGCTCTGGAAGCGGCTATACTTCCGGTAGAGGTGCAAATGGACAGAACTCTCGTGCGGGAGGAAGAGTACGCCCTACATTTGAAGGTGGTCAAACTCCACTATTCAGACGTCTTCCAAAACGAGGCTTTAATAATAAATTCAAAAAAGAATTTAATGAAGTAAATGTATATCAATTAAACAGATTTAATGCTGATGAAACAGTAACCCCTGAGGTGTTATTAGATCAGGGAATTATTGATAACATTGCTAAAAATGGTGTTAAAATATTAGGTAAAGGTGAAGTTAATGTTGCCCTTAATATTAAAGCACAGGCATTTACTGCTTCTGCCAGAAAGAAAATAGAAGCTGCTGGCGGAAAGTCAGAGGTGATTTAAGTTGCTTAAGGCTCTCGGTAATGTTTTTAAAGTAAAAGAACTTAGAGATAAAGTTTTATTTATGCTTGCTATGATGGCAGTTTACCGCCTGGGAGCACATATACCTGTTCCTGGAGTAGATGTGGCATTACTTCAGGAGAGACTTTTTGGTGGAAATTTTGGCGGAGCACTTGATTTCTTAGATTTATTTGCAGGTGGTGCGTTAAGCAACTTTACAATTTTTGCGATGAGCATTACCCCCTACATTACTGCTTCGATTATTCTGCAGTTGTTAACTGTAGTTATACCGAAATTAGAAGAACTTTCTAAACAGGGTAATGAGGGCCGCAAAAAAATTGCTCAGTATACTAGATATGGTACTATTGTACTTGCTGTTATTCAGGCAGTCGGTATCACACTTTATATTCAGCGTTTTGGAGCAGTACCTAATGCAAGTGTATTTGATATTGCTTTAATTATTGTAAGTTTAACTGCAGGAACAGCTTTCTTAATGTGGTTAGGTGAACAAATTACGGATAAGGGAATAGGAAATGGTATTTCTATTATCATTTTCACATCTATTATTTCACGTTTTCCATCAGATATGTATAACACATATGAGTTATTACAGGCAGGAACAATTTCAATTTTAAACATTCTCATTTTTGCTGTTCTGGCGATTATAATCATTGCTGGTATAATTTTTGTGCAGCAGGGTGAAAGAAGAATTCCAGTTCAGTATTCTAAGAGAATTGTTGGCCGTCGAGTTTATGGTGGTAGAAGCACTCATATTCCAATGAAGATTAATCAGGCTGGAGTAATTCCGGTAATTTTTGCTTCATCTGTGCTTTTATTTCCTGGGATTATTGCTCAAGTATTACCTTATGACTGGGCAGCTGGCTTAGCAAATGCTATTAGTCCTGGTTCAACACTTTATATGGTATTATATGGTTTGATGATTTTATTCTTTACTTATTTCTATACTGCTATTACCTTTAATCCTGAAGAAGTAGCAGATAATATGAAAAAATATGGTGGTTTTATTCCTGGAATTAGACCTGGAAGACCAACTATTAATTATTTAGATAAAGTATTAATGAGAGTTACACTTGCAGGAGCTGTATTCTTAACAATAGTTGCATTACTTCCTTTTGCAATGCAGCCATTAACAGGTGTAACAATTAGTTTTGGAGGTACATCCTTAATAATTATGGTAGGTGTAGCTTTAAAAACTATGGAACAGATCGAATCACATCTCCTGATGAGACACTATGAAGGTTTCATGAAATAAAAAGGAGGAAATAAAATGGATATGATTTTACTGGGTTTACCTGGTGTAGGTAAGGGAACTCAGGCAAAAAAATTAGAAAACGAACTTGAAATTCCTCACATTGCTACTGGAGATATTTTTAGAAAGGCAATAAAAAATAAAACTCCTTTAGGAAAAAAAGCTAAGTCATTCATTGATGCTGGTGAATTAGTACCGGATGAAGTAACAATAGGGATTGTTGAAGAAAGATTGACAGAATCCGATTGTGAAAATGGATTTATCTTAGATGGATTTCCCCGCACAATTGCACAGGCTGAGGCTTTAGATCAAATCTTAGCAGAGCAGAATAGAGAGCTTGATTTAGTTATTTATCTGCAGGCTGAAATTGATGTTTTAGTTGAACGGCTAGCAGGCCGCAGAGTTTGTGTTGATTGTGGTGCTACCTATCATGTTAAAAATGATCCACCTCAAGTTGAAGGTGTTTGTGATAAGTGTGGTGGCGAAGTTATTCAACGCAGTGATGATCAGGAAGATACAGTTAAGAAAAGAATTGAAGTTAATAAAGATAAGACTGCTAAACTTGCAGATTATTATCAGAATAAAGGAATACTGCATGAGGTTCAAAGCACCGGTGGAATTGATAAAGTGCAGAAAAGACTTTTGAAGTTAATTGAGGAGAATAAATAATGATTATCTTGAAATCAAGGCGTGAAATTGATATAATGCGTGAAGCAAACCAAATTGTTGCTGAAACACATGCTTTTCTATCTGAAAAGATCAAACCTGGTATTTCAACTGCTGAACTAGATCAGCTTGCTGATGAATTCATTCGTAGTCGAGGAGCAGTACCTTCTTTTAAAGGATATCAGGGTTTTCCAACCGCAGTTTGTATCTCAATTAATGAAGAAGTTGTACATGGTATTCCTGCTGAACACCGTTTTTTAGAAGATGGTGATATAGTGAGTGTTGACATTGGAACTTTTTATGAAGGTTTCAATGGTGATGCTGCCAGAACCTATGCAGTTGGATCAATTTCTGAAAATGCCAGCAAATTATTAAAAATAACCGAAGAATCTCTTCTTAAAGGTTTAGAAAAAGCAGTTATCGGCAACAGATTATTTGATATTTCTCATGCTGTACAAGAATATGTTGAAAAAAATGGGTTTTCTGTGGTTCGAGATTATGTAGGTCATGGTATTGGCCGTGATATGCATGAAGATCCACAGATACCTAACTTTGGACCAGCAGGTAAGGGCCCAAAGTTAAAAGAGGGTATGACCCTTGCTGTAGAACCAATGGTTAACATTGGTAGTTATGAAGTCAAAACTTTAGAGGATGATTGGACAGTAGTAACAAAAGATAGAAGTTTATCTGCACATTTTGAGCATACCATTGCCATAACTAAAGCTGGAGTGGAAATATTAAGTAAACTTTAACTTTTATTGCAGAGTTTATCTTATCTATGGTATAATGAACAGTACGTGAAAAAAGAGTCTAAAGCTTATCTCAGCAAAGAGGAGGTAAAATAATTTATGGCAAAAGAAGATCCTATTGAAGTCCAGGGTACAGTAGTTGAACCCCTGCCAAATGCAATGTTTAGAGTAGAATTGGAAAACGGACACAAAGTTCTGGCACATGTTTCAGGAAAAATGAGGATGAATTTTATACGAATCTTACCTGGTGATAAGGTAACAGTAGAACTTTCTCCCTATGACTTGAGTCGTGGCCGGATTACTTATCGACATAAAGCGAAATAAATTACCACAAGGGGTGATTGTTAATGAAAGTAAGACCATCAGTTAAGCCGATTTGTGATAAATGTAAAGTTATCAGACGCAATGGTAAAGTAATGGTTATTTGTGAAAATCCCAAGCATAAACAGCGTCAGGGATAAAAAATACTGGAGGTGAAATCATGGCTAGAATTGAAGGTGTTGATCTTCCGAGAAATAAAAGGGTAGAAATTGGATTGACATATATTTATGGTATTGGTAAAACTACTTCTCAAAATATTCTTGAAAATACAGGGATTGATCCTGATACAAGAATTAAAGATTTAACTGAAGCTGAAATTTCAGATTTAAGAAGTGAAATTGATAATAACTATATTGTTGAAGGTGAATTAAGAAGAGAAAGAAGAGCTGATATCAAAAGATTAAAAGATATTGGTTGTTACCGTGGTCTTCGTCACCGCAGAGGTTTACCTGTACGTGGACAGAGAACTAAGACAAATGCTCGCACACGTAAAGGACCTAAGAAAACTGTTGGTGTAACAAGATCAAAACCAGTTAAGTAAGGAGGGAATTTAATTAATGGCTAAAAACAAGAAAAAACAGCGTAGAAGAAAAAAGGTTAAGCGTAATATAGAAAAAGGTCAGGCTCATATTAAGTCTACATTTAATAATACAATTATTTCAATCACTGATGAAGAAGGTAAGGTAATTGCCTGGTCAAGTGCTGGAAAAGTTGGTTATAAAGGTTCCAGAAAGAGTACACCTTTTGCTGCCCAGTTAGCTGCAGAAAATGCTGCTGAAGAAGCAAAGGATATGGGAATGAAAGAAATTGAAATCTTTGTTAAAGGACCTGGTTCTGGTAGAGAATCTGCAATTAGAACTCTGCAGTCTGCCGGTTTAAATATTACTTTAATTAAAGATATTACTCCTATCCCACATAATGGATGTAGACCCCCAAAAAGAAGACGTATATAAATTATATAATAGAAAGTTGAGGTGTAAAAATGGCAAGATATACAGGTTCAGTTTGTAAATTATGCAGGCGTGAAGGTGAAAAATTATATTTAAAAGGCGCCCGCTGTTATAGTGATAAATGTTCTTTTGACCGTAGACCTTATGTTCCAGGTGAGCATGGTCAGGGTCGTCAGAAAGTCTCTGAATATGGTTCACAGTTAAGAGAAAAACAGAAAGTTAGAAGAATTTATGGTATTATGGAAAAACAGTTCCGTAATTACTTCGAAAAAGCAGAAAATGAAAATGGAGTTACAGGTGAAAACTTCCTCCAATTGTTAGAAAGAAGATTAGATAATGTTGTTTACAGAATGGGTTTTGCCAGCTCCCGTAGTGAAGCAAGACAGTTTGTATTACACGGTCATATTAAAGTTAATGGACGTAAGGTTGACATTCCTTCATATCAAATTGATGTAGATGATGTGATTAGTGTTAAAGATTCCAGCCGCAAATCCAAGCGTTTTAAAGAGATCTTTGAATATAATGCTGACTTTGCTACCCAAGAATGGATTAATTCTGATCTTGAAAAAGCTGAAGGTACAGTTGTTGGATTACCAGAGAGGGAAGATATCGATTATCCGGTAGAAGAGCACCTGATTGTCGAGTATTATTCACGGTAAATGAATACCCTCAGTCATAAAAATTGTTAATATAAGGAGGGTAAGCTGATAAGATGATAGAAATTGAAAAACCACGTGTGGAAAGACTTGAAAGTGATGAAAACTATGGTCGTTATGAAATTTCTCCTTTAGAAAGAGGTTATGGTACTACTCTTGGTAATTCTTTACGTCGTATCCTGCTTTCTTCTTTACCTGGAGCTGCACTTACTTCAGTTAAGGTAGAAGGAGTAAAGCATGAGTTTTCAGCTATTTCAGGAGTAGTTGAAGACATGACAGATTTAATTTTGAATCTAAAAGAAGTAGTTGTTAAATATTCAGGTGATGAAGAAACAACTATTAGATTAGAGGCAGAAGGAGAGGGAGAAGTCACTGCTGGTGACTTTCATTCTTCAGGTGATGTACAGATTGTTAATAAAGATCATCATATAGCTACACTTGCAGAAGATGGCAGATTAGTATTAGAAGCTACTGTTCATAAAGGTAGAGGCTATCATACTGCTGAAGAAAATAAAAATTTATTTGAAAATAATGTAATTGGTTTAATTCCAATCGACTCTTCTTACAGTCCTATTGAAAGAGCTAATTTTAATATTGAAAATACCAGAGTTGGTCAGGTAACTGACTTTGATCGTTTAGTATTAGAGGTCAATACTAATGGTAGTATTAATCCTGATGATGCTATTAGTCTTGCTGCTAAAATCATGGTTGAGCATCTTGAATTATTTATCAATCTTACTGATGAAATTGAAGATGTAGAGATTATGGTAGAAGTAGAAGAAGAAGAAAAGGATAAAATTTTGGATACAACAATTGAAGAATTAGAACTATCAGTACGTTCTTCTAATTGTTTGAAGCGGGCCGGAATTAATACAGTTGAAGAATTAGTTGATAAAACTGAAGATGACCTGATGAAAGTCCGGAATTTAGGTAAAAAATCCTTACAGGAAATTAAAGATAAATTAGATGAACTGGAACTAGATTTAAAAGAGAATGAAATTTAAGGAGGGATTTTAGGTGGCTAAGCGTAAATTACAGAAAAGATCTTCCCACCGTCAAGCGATGTTAAGAAATATGGCAACATCACTTTTTCGTGAAGGAAGAATCGAAACTACACTGCCTAAGGCAAAAGAATTAAGATCTTATGCTGAGAAACTTATTACAGCTGCGAAGACTAATAACTTAGCTTCAAGACGTAAAGTAATGAGCAAAATCAAAGATAAAGAAGTAGTTACTAAATTATTTGATGAAATTGCTCCTCAGTATTCTGAAAGACCTGGTGGTTACACAAGAATTTTAAAGATGTATCCCCGTAGAGGAGATGCAGCAAAACAAGCAATTATTGAATTGGTAGAATAATACTGAATGTAGGTGTTAATATGAGCCTGATAGAAATTAGTGGAGTGGATTTTCTTTATCAAAATGAAAACAGTAATAGACCGGCTCTGCAAAATATTAATCTGCAGATAGAAGCCGGTGATTTTGCTGTTATTATTGGTTCAAATGGTTCGGGCAAATCTACCCTGGCAAAGTTGTTAAATGTACTCTTGACTCCTTCTACAGGAGAAATATTTGTAGATGGTTTAAATACTAATAATCCTGATAATACCTGGAAGATTAGACAGAAGGTTGGAATGGTTTTTCAAAACCCTGATAATCAGCTGGTTGCTTCCATGGTTGAGGATGATGTAGCATTTGGTCCAGAAAATCTTGGTATTCCCAGTCAGGAGATTCGTCAAAGAGTTGATAAATCTCTAGAAATGGTTGGAATGTCTGGATTTCAAAAGTTTGCACCGCACAAATTATCTGGCGGTCAAAAACAGAGAGTTGCTATTGCTGGGGTTATTGCCATGGAGCCAGATTGTATAGTTCTTGATGAACCAACTGCAATGCTTGATCCTCAAGGAAGAAAAGAGGTTATGGAAACAGTAGAGTATTTAAATAAAGAAAAGGGTATTACTGTTGTTCATATAACTCATTTTATGGAGGAAGCTGTTGATGCAGATAAGGTTATTGTAATGAATCAAGGAGAAATTTTGCATAAAGGAACTCCAAAGACTATTTTTAGATTAGTTAAGCAATTAAAAGAGATAAACTTAGATATTCCTGTTGCAGTTGAAGTTGCAGAATATCTGCGTCAGGAAAATATTAATATTCCTGATATTTTGAGTATAGATGAGTTGGTGGAAGCATTATGTTAATTGAATTAATAAATGTCAGCCATGTCTATCAGGATGAGAATAATGTTAAAGCCTTAAAAAACATCAATTTAGAAATAAACAAGGGTGAATTTATTGGAATTGTAGGACATACTGGTTCTGGCAAATCTACTTTAGTTCAGCTTTTTAATGGTTTAATAATTCCTAGCTCTGGGACAGTTAAGATTAATGGAAAAAATATTACTAATGAAAAGAGTAATTTAAAAGAAACCAGACGCCATGTTGGTTTAGTTTTTCAGTATCCAGAACATCAGCTTTTTGAAGAAACTGTTTATCAGGATATTGCCTTTGGTCCCAAAAATTTGGGTCTAAATAAAGATGAGATTCAGGCAAGGGTAAATGAGGTTATGGAATTAGTTGGTCTTGATTACGATGAATTTAAAGCTCGATCACCATTCAATTTAAGTGGTGGTCAGCAGAGAAAGGTAGCTATTGCTGGTGTTTTAGCATTAAAACCAGATGTTTTAGTATTAGATGAGCCCAGTGCTGGACTTGATCCGCAGGGTCGAAAACAGCTGGCAGAACTGCTGCAGTATCTTTACCAAGAGTTAGAAATGACTATTATACTAATTTCTCATCGGATGGAAGAAATTGCTGAATTATCAAGTAGAGTTATTGTAATGCATCAAGGTGAAATTGTAATTGATGATAATCCTGTTGAAGTTTTTTCAAAGGAACAAAAATTACATAAGTTATCTTTGGATTTACCACAGATTACTGAAATCTTACATCGCTTAGATGAAAGAGGTTTGAAAGTAAATACAAGTTTATTTTCAGTATCTGAAGCATCAGCAGAAATCATTAAAGCATTGAGGAGCAAATAATATGCTAAAAGATATTACAATTGGTCAATATATAGCACGTGATTCTATTATTCATGCTCTTGATGCTAGAATTAAAATTATGATTACTACAATTTTGATAATTGCTTTATTTACTATTGATACATTTATGGGCTTTGGACTTTTTACAGCCTTTGTTTTGGGTGTAATACTTTTATCTAAAATATCGATAAAAAAAGTTTTGAAAGGGTTAAAACCAATTTTGATTTTGGTTTTATTTACTCTGTTTATTCATATATTTTTAACCAATGGTGGTGAGGTTCTTTGGTCTTGGAAATTTATTTCTATTGAATCTGAAGGAGTATACATCGGTTTTTTTATGGTAAGCAGGATTTTTATTTTAATATTATTTACTTCCCTTTTAACTTTAACTACTTCTCCGCTGCAGTTAACAGATGGAATTGAATATATTTTATCACCTTTAAAAAGATTTGGAGTTCCGGCTAGTGAATTGTCAATGATGATGACAATTGCTTTAAGATTCATCCCAACTTTACTTGAAGAAGCTGATAAAATAATGAAGGCTCAGCAGGCTAGAGGTGCCGATTTTGAATCAGGTAATTTAATTCAGAGAGCTAAAAGCTTGATTCCACTACTTGTTCCGTTATTTATCAGTGCTTTTAGAAGGGCAGATGATCTAGCTTTAGCAATGGAATCAAGATGCTATCGAGGCGGAGAGGGTAGAACAAGGCTGCACGAGTTAGAATATAAATATTATGACTTTGTTGCCTTAGGAATGATAATTATACTGGCAGCTGCTGTGTCATTTTATTAGGTGAGATTTAAGATGGGACAAAATTATAAAATTATAATTGAATATGATGGTACAAATTATAGTGGCTGGCAGATTCAAAAAAACACCAGGGAAACAATACAGCAGAAATTAGAAGATGCCTTAACTAAAATCAATAAACAAAAGGTTAAAGTGATTGGTGCAGGAAGAACAGATGCTGGGGTTCATGCGGCTGGTCAGACAGCAAACTTCTTTTTAGATGTTGATATTCCTGCAGAGAAAATACCACTTGCTTTAAATAGTGAATTACCTGCTGATATTATCTGTAAAAAAGCTGAAAAAGTTAGTGCTGATTTTCATTCTCGTTATGATGCACGGGGCAAAAAATATAGATATAGAATTTTAAACAGTAATTTTAATTCAGTTTTTGTCCGTAATTTTGTATATAACGTTCATAAAAAACTTGATGTAAAGCTTATGCAAACAGCAGCCAAAATTTTTGAAGGCTGCCATGATTTTGCTGCATTTTGTGCTGCTGGTTCTTCAGTAGGATCTACAGTTAGACATATTTATTCATTAAATCTTTATGCAGCAGATAATGGTGAGATTTGGATCGATGTTATTGGAAATGGTTTTTTATATAATATGATAAGAATTTTAGCCGGTACACTAATTGAAACCGGTCTCAAAAAAAGAACTTTGTTTGAACTGAAAAATGTTCTGGAGAGTTGTGATCGGAACAATGCTGGTTTTACTGCTCCGGCTCAGGGTTTAACTTTAATAGAAGTATTTTATGATTAAATTATTTTGTTTAACTTGACAAAAGCAGAAGATTGTATTAAAATTACTATGAATTATTCTGTCCAACAACAAGCCCCGTTGAGAATAAATTCATGTAATTATAGAGAGTATTTGACTAAGGAGGTATAGTTATGTCAACATATATGGCCAATAATCAAAATGTAGAGTGCAGCTGGTATGTAGTTGATGCTGCAGATAAAACTTTAGGAAGACTGGCATCTGAAATTGCTCAGTATATTAGAGGAAAGCACAAGCCTACTTTTACTCCTCATGTAGATATGGGAGACTATGTAATTGTTGTTAATGCTGAGAAAATAAAATTAACTGGAAAGAAGTGGGATGATAAAAAACATTATAGTCACACTAATCATCCAGGTGGTATTAATGAAATTACTTATAAAGAACTTCGTGTTAAAGACCCTGAATTTATCATTGAAAAAGCTGTGAAGGGTATGTTACCACACAATAAATTAGGTAGAAAAATGTTGAAAAAGTTAAAAGTATATAGTGGACCTAATCATCCACATCAAGCTCAACAGCCAGAAAAATTAGAACTTTAATTCTGAAAGGAGGAATTTAATAGATGGCTTCTGAAGTACAATATAGAGGTACAGGTCGTAGAAAAACTTCTACAGCTCGTGTGCGCCTGCTGCCTGGAGATGGAAAGTTTTTAGTAAATGACAAAGAAATTGATAATTATTTTAATAGAAAATCTTTAATTAAAGATATTATGTCACCTTTGGAATTAGTTAATGCTGATGGTACATTTGATGTATTAGTTAATGTTAGAGGTGGAGGACTTTCAGGTCAGGCTGGAGCAGTTCGTCATGGAATTGCTAGAGCACTGTTAGAAGTAGATAAAGATTACCGTGGACCACTTAAGAAAGCTGGTTATCTAACCAGAGACTCCCGTATGGTTGAAAGAAAGAAATACGGCCGCAAAAAAGCGAGAAAAAGTCCACAGTTCTCAAAAAGATAATATTTATTTTCATTTTATTACAAGCAGAGCTCAGGCTCTGCTTTTTCTTTTGTGTGCTCCGTAAATTATTCTGATAGTAGGTGAAAGTCCTATCTATGTTGTGGCATGTATCATGTAGAAGTCAACAGTGGCAGGTGTTCACCGTGAGGTGGAATCTGAAAAGTCTGAGACGTACTGGTAGTCCAAAACATTATGTGAATCAGAGATGGCATCTGTAAATGGCGATTCGCCTAAGAAACGAAGAAGCTCAATGCCGCGGGATAACAACCATGCAATCTAGGCCGGATTTGCAGATGTGATTAGGGTTGGCATGACAGTAAGATGGAATAATTGACCGGAGGATAAAGCCAGTTTAGCAAAGGACAGGGGTACAAATGGGTATTAGATGCAGACATTAAAGGGTTTTTCAATAATATAGATCATGAGCTTTTAATAGAATTCATCAGGCAAAAAGTAACAGATGGTTGGGTAATTGAAATAATAAAATCGTGGCTGACCATGGGAATCATGAAAGATGGAGAATATATACCCACAGAAAGAGGTAGTTAAAGAAATTATTACAGAAAAACTAAAAAACAGCTCTCCGTATATCAGGTGTTTTTTTATCAGTTAATTTGTTGTATAATATAAATGAGAGATGAATAAGCTTAGTTAATTATTTTAGAAAATTAAATTTATTTATCTTTATTTTGAGCTGTTTAGTTTGAACTTAATTTAAGCTGGAGGTGAAATTAATGGTAGTTAAATGTGCTGCTTTACTGCCTCATCCGCCGATTATTGTTGAACAAATTGGTGGCCATGAACTTAAAAAAGCTAATAAAACTGTTGAGGGTTTTAAAAAGACAGTTTCTCAGCTGGCTGACTATCAGAATGAGCTTGACTTAGTTATTTTTGTTACACCACATGGACCTGTATTTCGTTCTACAGCATCACTAATTATTAAAAAGACACTTGCTGGTGATTTTAGTGAGTTCGGTCACTCGAAGATTAAATTTAGTGAAAAGTCAGATATCGAATTTGCTGAAAAATTAATAGCCAGAGCTAGAGAAAAACAATTATCACTGCAGCCGCTTCGAACAAAAGATTTAAATAATTATGGAATAGATCAGGAATTAGACCATGGAATTATGGTTCCCCTGCATTATTTCAAAAAATTTGATATTAAATTACCTATTCTGCCTTTGTCAATTGGTTTTATTTCTTATCAAGAGCTATATAAAATTGGTCAGGAGATTGCAAAAACAGCAGATAAACTTGATTATAAGATAGCTGTGATTGCCAGTGGTGATTTATCCCATCGTTTAAAAAAGGGAGCACCTGCTGGTTTTAATTCAGAAGCCCATATTTTTGATGAGAGGTTAATTCAGTATTTTAAGGAACAGAATTTCAAATCTATTTTAAATTTTGATTCTGAATTAGTTAAGAAAGCTGGAGAATGTGGTTTAAGACCTATTGTAACTATGCTGGGGGCATTGGATGGATTGAATGCAAAAACCAGTGTAAACTCCTATGAAGGCCCTTTTGGTGTTGGTTATGGTACTGTATTTATAGATGTAAAATAAATCTTAAAAAACTATGGAGGAGTGGTAATAGTGAATCAGGAAAAATTTATTACTGATTTAGCAAGAAGAGCAGTCGAGGAATATATTATTAAGGGAAAACAAATTGAAATTGATGAAAATGAACTTCCAGAAATATTAAAAAAACAAGCTGGTGTGTTTGTTACTTTAAAGAAAAACAATAAGCTGCGGGGGTGTATGGGAACTTTTAAGTCAGTTCAAAAAAATGCTGCTTATGAAATCATTAGTAATGCTATGACTGCTGCTGAAAATGATCCTAGATTCCCGGAGGTTAATAAAGAAGAACTAAATGAAATTAAATTTTCAGTTGATATATTATCAGAGCCAGAACAGGTAAGAGATAAAACAGAATTAGATCCTAAGAAATATGGTGTTTTAGTAAAAGGTGGTCATCAAACAGGCTTATTACTACCAGATTTAGATGGAATTGATACCGCAGAGGAACAGCTAAACATTGCTAAGAGAAAGGCTGGCTTAAATCAAGATAGCAATGTTGAAATTTATCGCTTTCAAGTAAGAAGGTTTGAGGAAAATGACTAAAGATTATCCTGCTAAATTTTATAATTTAGCAGGGAATTTCATTCGGTGTGAGCTATGTCCACATGAATGTAAAATTAGTGAATCAAAAACAGGAATTTGTCAGGTTAGAAAAAATATTTCAGGAAAGTTGTATTCTTTGAATTATGGTGAAATATCGTCTATAGCTGTTGATCCTATTGAAAAAAAGCCTCTTTATCATTTTCATCCGGGGGCGGAAGTTCTTTCTTTTGGTAGTTGGGGTTGTAATTTAAGCTGTCAATTCTGTCAAAATTGGCAGATTAGCCAGCAAAAACCACTTTTAAAAGATTATTCTCCTCAGGAAATTGTTGATAAAGCAGTGGAAAGAGAAATAAATTATATTGCTTATACCTACTCTGAGCCAATAGTATTTTATGAATATATGCTTGAAACAGCTAGAATAGCTCGAGAAAATGGAATAAAAAATATAATTATTAGTAATGGCTTTATTAATGAAGAACCTTTAAAAGCGCTTATTCCGCTTCTAGATGCTGCCAACATTGATTTGAAGGCATTTACAGATGATTTTTACCGGGATTATTGTAGTGGTGGATTGGAAAGTGTAAAAAAGACTATAAGCTTATTAGCTAAAGAAGTCCATTTAGAAATTACAACTTTAATTATAAGTGATTTAAATGATGATTTAGCAGAATTAACAGAGCTTTTTAAATGGATTGCTGACCTTAATGATGAAATACCACTTCATTTGAGTAGATATCATCCAGCTTATAAATTAAAAAATCCTCCTACTAATTTAGAATTAATGAAAAAAGCTTATAAAAAAGCAAAAAAATATCTGCAGCATGTATATTTAGGTAATGCAATTATTGAAAATACAGCAGACACATTTTGTAGTAATTGTGGAGAACCATTAATTAAAAGAAAAGCATATAATATTGAAAATAGGATGGAAGAAAATTGCTGTAGTAATTGTGGAGAAATAATTTATGGACAATTTAATAACTATTAATAATTTATTACTGGCAAATATAATAATTTATCTAATAATTTTTAATTTTATTTAAATGATATCTTGACAGCAAATATTGCTGCTGCTATACTCTAGTTAAGCTCATATGATTTTATAAGACTAAAAAAAGGGCGGCCTTTGGCCGGCCTTTTTTCTAAATTAAGATACTTTAAATATACATGAATTCAAAACCATAGATAAAAACTATATAAAGAGTTAAAAAATAACTATAAAATATAATTGAAGTAAATAAGTTATAATCTGTAATTATATAAAGGTAATTACTTATTATAACTGAGATGAAAATCATCAAAATAAAAGCTGGATTAAATTCTAAGAATAATAATGAAGCAAATAGGGCGCTTAATATTACAGCTATAAATGATGGCAGATATAAATCAAACAATGAAAAGATCACTTTGTTAAATATAAACTGTTCTACACTAGCTGTAAAAAGTAGTGTTATAAAAATAATAACAAGTAGTGGTAAATCACTATATAAGATCTGGAAAAAATTTTCTCTTAATTGAAGCGGAAAAAAACTGCTGTTTATTTTAGTTTGCAAATTAAGATTAATTAAAATTACTCCTGCTGTTAAAATAGAAGAGATAGTAAATAGAGCAGTTAAATTTATTTTTTTTAATTTAAAATCAAAACCTAAATCTGAAAGGCTAAAATCATAAAGTAGATTAAAGTAACTATATATTATAATCAAAAAAACAAAATGCGAAAGAACATTAATTGAAAAACTTAAAAGTTCATTAATATAAATTAATGAGGCAAAATCATTTTCACTAATATAATAGCTGCTTAAAGTTATAAAATACCAGCTTAAGATAACAATAAAAAAATCTTTATAATTTAGGCGCTGATCAGAGAAAATATTATTTTTCAAATTATCACCTCCTTTCTCCTATTTCTATTAAAAATTTAAGAATCCTTTAAATTATTATTTTTTTGAATAGATTAGATAAAATAAGAAGGTTTTAACCCCGGTTTTGCCGAATATTTAAGGTAGAGGTGATAAAATTGTCATGGAAAGTTATAACTAGTCTATTAGATATATTTATAATTGCTTTCATTATTTATTATTTATTAAATATTATTTCAGGAACAAGAGCAGTACAGTTAATTAAAGGGTTGGGCTTGATTTTTGTAGTAGCATTAGTGGCTCAGCTTTTACAATTGAACACTGTAAACTGGTTTTTGGATAGTTTTTTAACAATTATTATGGTAGCCCTACCAATTGTTTTTCAGCCTGAATTGAGAAGGGCTCTCGAACAAATCGGAAGAGGTGGGTTTTTGAAAGAACAATTTTGGCAGAATTGGGGTCCAAAAGAAATTAATGAAATTGTTCTGGCAGTGTCTGAAATGTCTGAGCAAAAAATTGGTGCTTTAATTGTAATTTCACGCAGGGTTGGTTTGAAAAATTATATTGAGACTGGAATAATGCTAAATTCTGAAATATCTAAGCAGCTTTTATATAGTGTTTTTCAACATGAATCACCATTACATGATGGTGCTTTAATAATTGAAAATGGTAGAATTAGAGCTGCAAGCTGTTTTTTGAATCTTTCTACCCGTTCTGATATCAATCCTCGTCTTGGAACAAGACACAGGGCAGCTATTGGAATTACTGAGGAATCCGATGCATTAGCTCTGGTGGTTTCTGAAGAAACCGGGGTTATTTCGTTTGCTGAAGATGGTCAGTTAAGCCGTCATCTTGATAAGACTGAGCTGCGTGAGAAATTATCTCAGAGCTTCGGAAAATCAAGAGAAAAATCATTTGTGAGGAGGCATCTATAAATGTTTTCTCTAAGCGAAAATCAAAAAAAAATAATTTTAGCCTTCTTAATTGCTGTTTTACTTTGGGGTTATGCCAGCAATCAAACAGCAAATATTTTTAACTTTGGTGAAGAACAGGCAGCTTCATTTTTAATAGATATTAAAGTTAGAAATTTAGCTGATAACTATCAATTAGAATCAATGTCTGTTGATCGAGCAGTTGTAAGAGTTGATTATGTATCTTATTTTTCTCAAATAAAAAAGGAAGACATAACAGCTTATGTAGATTTGCGTAATGTAGATCCAGGTGATAACATGAAAATAATTGAGGTTGAACTTCCAAGTTCTGCACGATTAATGGGAGTTGATCCGGGTTATTTATTAGTTAATGTAAGTCAAAAAGATAATTAAGTCTAAATCAAATAGAGGTGGATAATTTGGAAAAAAGATTATTTGGTACTGATGGAGTACGAGGAGTAGCTAATCACGAATTAAAGGGTGAGTTAGCTTTTAAATTAGGAAGAATTGGCGGTTATTTTTTGAGCCAAAATTATAAAGTTAAAAGACCAGTAGTATTAATTGGTAAGGATACCAGGCTTTCTGGGGATATGTTAGAGGCTGCTTTAATGGCAGGTTTGACTTCAGTTGGGATTGATGTTTATCGTTTGGGTATTATTCCAACTCCAGGTGTTTGTTATTTAAGCAGAATTAAAAATGTAGTGGGAGGGATTATGATTTCTGCATCTCATAATCCAACTGCTGACAATGGAATTAAATTTTTTGATAATAATGGAATTAAATTAACTGATGAAGCAGAATTGGAAATAGAAAAGCTAATATTTAATGATCATTCTGAAGAGCTGCCTTATCCAATTGATAATGAAATTGGACTGGTAGAAGAAAAATATGATTGGATAGACGAATATATTAATTTTATTATAGATAGTGCTGAGCATAAGTTGGATGGCTTAAAGATTGTCGTCGATTGTGCAAATGGTGCTGCTTACCAGGCTTCTCCGTCTGTGTTTAAAGCTTTAGGTGCTGAGGTTTATATAATTAATAACCATCCAAATGGTGAAGAAATTAATGTTAACTGTGGTTCGACTGCACCGGAATTAGCAGCTGAAAAAGTTATTGAAATGGGAGCAGACCTTGGAGTTGCTCATGATGGAGATGCCGATAGAGTTATTTTAATTGATGAAAAGGGGGAAATTGTAGAAGGTGACAATATTATGGCTGTTGCTGCTAGAGCTATGATAGAAGAAAATAAGTTAAACAAAAAAACTGTTGTTACAACTAAATATAGTAATTTAGGTCTAAAAGAAAGTTTAGCAGAAGTGGATGCTGATCTGGTAATTACTAGAAATGGGGACCGTTATGTTTTAGCTGAAATGCTTAAGAATGATTATAAATTAGGTGGAGAAAAATCCGGACATATTATTTTTAGCGAATACAATACAACAGGTGATGGAATTTTAACTGCAGTTAAAATTGCTTCCATAATTAAAAAGAAAAATAAATCTCTATCTGAATTGAAAAAAGTAATGAGTTATTGGCCCCAAATTCTGGTTAATATAGAAGTTAACCAAAAAGAAGGCTGGGAAAAAAATTCTAAAATAAGTTCTGAAATTGAAGCAGCAGAAACAGAAATATCCAAATCAGGACGTGTTTTTGTTAGAGCTTCAGGTACTGAGCCTTTAATTAGAGTAATGCTTGAAGGTAAGGATAAAGAACTTCTGGATAAATGGGAAAATAAATTAACTGAAATAATTAGTTCTGAATTAAATTAATGATTTGCTATTTTCGGTAATTTATAATAATATTATATCTGTGTTTATTTAAATTGTTGTGAAGTTAATATTTATGTTAAGATCAAATTTTGAATGGGAAAATTATTCGAAGATTATTTGAAGTTTGAATTAAATTGAAGGAGGTGATTGAAAAATAAAAAAACAAAAGCGCCAGAACCCAATTAGAACGGAATCTTAATTGGGTGGACGAGGAAGAGGGTTATCGAAATTTCGGCGGATGCCTTCAGGCAGCAGCTATTCTGCCTTAAGTTTATTTCTCAAAATCAGTGGGTAATTGCTGAGACAAAGGAAATAAATAATAGCTGACAATTAAATATTAATAATAAAACGGAGGTTAAGATAATATATGTGTGGAATTGTTGGTTATATAGGAGATAAAAAAGCAGCCCCAATACTTCTTGCTGGACTTAAAAAGTTGGAATATAGAGGATATGATTCAGCTGGGATCGCTGTTCAGGAGAAAAAGGCTGTTAAAATTGTTAAAAAAGAAGGTAAATTAGATAAACTAAAATCACGTACAGAAGAAGAAGTTTTTTATGGAAGAACTGGAATTGGACACACTAGATGGGCTACTCATGGTCGACCATCTGATATAAACTCCCATCCCCATACAGATTCTTTTTCTGAAATTGTAATAGTGCATAATGGTATTATTGAAAACTTTAGAGAATTAAAAGAAGAACTATCAGCAGCAGGTCATCAATTTAAGTCTGAAACTGATACGGAGGTAGTTGCTCATTTAATCTCTACTTATTATGATGATGATTTAAGGACTGCAGTTAATAAAACTGTTAAGAGACTAGAAGGATCTTTTGCTCTAGCTGTCATGTCGAAACAGGAGAAAGATAAAATTATTGCTGTTCGTAAAGACAGTCCGCTGATTATTGGTTTAGGTGAAAATGAGAATTTTTTAGCTTCTGATATTCCAGCTTATCTTGAACATACTGATAATTTCTATATCCTCGAGGATGGAGAAATTGCTGATATTAGAAAAGATAAAGTTAATATTTATAAATTCAATGGGGACTTAATTGTTAATAAAAACAAGACAAAGATCAGCTGGGATGCCGAAATGGCTGAAAAGCAGGGATATCAGCATTTTATGTTAAAAGAAATCCATGAGCAGCCCGAATCCTTAAAAAGATTACTTGAAGATAATTTAAATGGCGGTCAGATCGACTTAACTGCTAGTGGTCTTGCTGAAGATTGGCTGGATAATTATGATAAGATTCATATTGTTGCCTGTGGTACTGCTTATCATTCTGGGGCACTTGCTAAATATCTGCTGGAAGATAAATTGAGAATTCCAGTAGAAGTTGAAGTTGCAAGTGAATATCGTTATCGGAACCCAATTGTGGATGCTGGGACTTTGATGATTGTTGTGAGCCAATCAGGAGAAACTGCCGATACTTTAGCAGCTTTAAGATTAGCAAAGAAAAAAGGAGCCTCAGTTTTAGCTTTGACTAATTCCAGGGACAGCAGCATTGCTCGGGAATCTGATATGGTAATTTATTTGAAAGCTGGCCCGGAAATTGCTGTTGCTTCAACAAAAGCTTATACAAATATGGTAGCAGCTTTCTATCTTTTATTAGTAGATGGAATGAGGCAGAGAGATAATATTAGTGATCAAATTACAGCTGAATATACTTCTGATTTAATTAAGCTGCCGGAAATGATTCGCAAGCTGAGCGAACAGAGTAAAGAACAAATTCAGGCTATTGCTAATAATTATGAAGATAAGGAAAATATTTTCTTTATTGGCCGTAACACTGATTATACTTTGGCTTTAGAAGGAGCCTTAAAACTTAAAGAAATCTCCTATATTCATGCAGAGGCTTATCCTGCAGGAGAATTAAAGCATGGAACACTTGCTTTAATTGAAGAGGGAGTACCAGTTGTGGCTCTTGGAAGTAGAGCTGATATCTTTTCTAAACTATTTAGTAATTTAAAAGAAGTTAAGGCTAGAGGTGCTGAAACACTATTGATTACTGAGGAAAATCAAAAATTTGAAACTGAAAGTGTTGATCATTTAATTGAACTGCCAATTTTAAATAAGGATTTTGCTGGTTTATTGGCAATTATTCCTTTACAGCTTTTAGCATATTATACTGCCTTAAATTGTGGTGAAGATATTGATCAGCCAAGAAACTTAGCAAAGAGTGTAACAGTAGAATAAATGATATAAATAATTAGAAACCGAGTCTTTATAAAGACTCGGTTTTTTTGCATTTAACTCATAATTTTAATATAATTATTAAGAAGAGCAGTTTAGAGATTTCAGGAAACAGTAGAAAGGATAAATATGATTATTGGAATCGGAGTAGATATAGTTCAAAATAATCGGATTAAAGAGCTTATAAATAAATATGGGGATCGGTTTTTAGAAAAAATTTATACAGCAAAAGAAATTGAATACTGTCAGTCTAAAAATAGTTTTGTTGCTTCTTTTGCAGCAAGGTTTGCAGCTAAAGAAGCTGTCTTGAAAGCTTTAGGAACGGGAATGAGAAATAATAACTGGCATGAAATTGAAATTCTTAATAATGAACTTGGAAAACCTGAGGTTTTATTAAATAACAAAACTGCCAGTAGAGCGGAAAAAATTAAAGTAAGTTCAATTTTTATATCAATTTCACATGAAAAAGAATATAGTATTGCTCAAATCATTATGGAAGGAGAAAATTAAATGGAAGTTTTGACTCCAGCAATGATGACAAAATGTGACCAAGAAACAATAGAAGCAGGATATCCTGAAATTTTACTAATGGAATCAGCTGCTTTAGGTACGGCTAAGCTGGCGGACGAAGTTATAAAAAAAGAAATGATTTATAAAAAACGAGACAAGATAGAAATCACTATTTTGGTAGGCAAAGGGAATAATGGTGGAGATGGACTAGCTGCTGCCCGTATTTTAAAAAATTGGGGCTATAAGCCAAAAATAATTTTAAGCTCAAGCCGGGATGAGTTGAAAGGTGTTAATAAGAAGAACTTGGAACTTGCAGTTTTAAACAAAATAAAGATTTATCAATTTCCAGATTTAAAAAAAGAAAAATTCTTAACTGAAATAAATAATAGTGATTTAATTATTGATGCACTTTTAGGTACAGGAATTACTGGTGAACTTAGAGGAAATATCAAAAAAATTATTAATTTGATTAGTCAAGAAGCATATGATCATGTTTTAACGCTTGCTGTAGATATTCCTTCAGGAATTATTGGGAAGACAGGAAATACAGCAGGAGAGGCTTTAAAGGCTGATTATACAGCAACTATGGCTGCTTATAAAAGAGGTTTAATTTTATATCCAGGCAGAGACTATAGTGGTGAAGTTCAGGTTATTGATATTGGTATCCAAAAAGAAGCCATTGAAAAATATGGGGATGGACTGAAAATATTTAATCAGCAGGAAGCAAAAAAGTTGATTCCTTATAGGAAAAATTATGGACACAAAGGAGACTTTGGCAAAATTGCGGTATTGGCTGGGTCTAGAGGAATGACAGGTGCTCCTTTATTAACAACTAAATCAGCTTTAAAAAGCGGGTCAGGACTTGTTTATTTATTAATTAGCGAAGAAATAGAAGCCTTAACCAGCTCTCAACTAGAAGAATTAGTTGGTATTCCGCTTCCTTCTCAAAAGGGAATAATTGCTGAAAAAGCATTTGAAAAGATTAAACAGTTTTCAAAAAAAGTTGATCTTTTAGCTGTTGGCCCGGGGCTTGGTTCCAATACAGCTGTTCAAAAAATAATAAAAAATATTTTAGAACAGTTAAATATCCCGTTGGTTTTAGATGCAGATGCTTTAAATGTAATTAATGATTTAAAGCTTTTAAAAAATTACCAGGGAGAACTTATTTTAACACCACACCCTGGAGAAATGTCTAGATTGATTGGCTTAAATATTTCAGAAATAAATAATAATCGTTTGGAAATAGCAAGAGATTTTGCTAAAGAAAATAATCTCAGTTTAGTTTTAAAGGGGGCTGCAACAATAACTGCTGCTTCTGATGGTAGAACATATATTAACAGCAGCGGCTGTAATGGGATGGCAACTGCTGGAAGTGGTGATGTATTGACTGGTATAGTATCTTCTTTAAAAGCACAAGGTATGAATAGTTTTGAAGCTGCAGCTTTAGCAGTATATGTTCACGGTAGAGCAGGTGAATATGCAGCTGCTGCAGAAAGCAATTATGCTCTTACTGCAGGAGATATTATAGATAATTTAGCAGCAGTTTGGAATGAGTTAACTTGAAATTAGAAAATATAATAGATAAGTATGATTTAGTAAAATAAAATTATTTAAGGGGTAAATAATGATATTATCAGATAAAACAATCAAAAAAATGTTGGCAAATAAAGAGCTTATAATTGATCCTATAGATGATCTGCAAATTCAGCCTGCTTCGGTTGATATGAGGTTGGGAGATGACTTTTTAAAGGTAGATGAGAATTCCCTGCCGGTTATGACCTTAAATGATAAGGTTAATTATGAAGAAGTTAAGGGGAGTGAAATTATTATTCCACCTCATTCCTTTTTACTTGCAACTACTAAAGAATATATTAAGCTGCCAGATAATTTAACTGCTTTTGTAGAAGGAAGAAGTTCAATTGGTCGAATGGGCCTTTTTATTCAAAATGCAGGTTGGGTTGATCCTGGTTTTGAAGGTCAAATAACATTGGAATTATATAATGCTAATCGATTACCAATAAAATTGGAATCAGATCGTAGAATCTGCCAGCTTGTATTTGCTTTGATGGATAACAAAGCTGAGAATCCATATCGCGGAAAATATCAGGGACAAAAAAATACAGTAGGTACCAGAGTATTCAAAGATCCAGAAAACAAAAAAAGATAAAACTGGAGGTGTTGTTGTTGTGGTAACTTTAGTTATTTCAGATATTGACAAAAGTATTGGCCCAGGTGATATAGTAGGTGCTTTTATTAATGAAGCTGGGACTGAAAGTGATAACATTGGTAAGATTAATATAGATAAGAAAAACAAAATAGCAGAAGTTGAAGTTAATTGGGAATCTGCTTCTCAAATAATAGAGGCTATGGACAACAATCAAATTGGAGGAGTAAAAGTTCAGGTAGAAGTAAAGAATCCAGATGATTTGATTGACAAAAATATTATTAACTATTATAATAAATTTCATGAATTGGTTGAATTAGAAAGACAGGAAGAGATTGATCGACATAAACTAGAAATAAAATACTTATCCGCAAGAGAAAGGCAGGCAAAAGGAAGAACATTATTGGATCTTCACGGCAGAGATGACGGAACAACTTTTGGACACCGCCCTTTAGTTAAGTTTACTTCAAAATACAAGGGAGAAAGATTGGCTGAGACTCAAATTACACCTGGAGATTTAGTGATGATTAGTCTGAATAAACCTTTACATCCTAATAATCCAATAGGGACAGTAATAGAAAAAACTGCTTATTCAATAACAGCTGCTTTTGAGAGCCATCCACCTGAATTTATCTATAATAAGGGAGTAAGGTTGGATTTGTTTGTTAATGATACAAGTTTTCAGCGTATGTTTTCTGCCTTGGAAAAAATAAAACACCCTGAAAATGAATTACAAAAAAGAAAAAGAGATATTTTACTTGAACGAAAAAAACCAAAATTAAATGAGTGTTTAAGTCTGAGTTTGGATTGTTTAAATGAATCACAGTTAAATGCGGTAGAGAGTGCCTTGGCAGCTGAAGATCTATATTTAATTCAGGGGCCACCAGGAACTGGAAAAACTGTAACAGCAGTGGAATTAATTAATAAAGCTGTCAAAGATGGAATGAAAGTTCTAGCTGCAGCTGATTCCAATACAGCTGTCGATAATCTTTTAGAACTTTTAGCCGAAAAAGAGCTTAATGTGATTAGAATTGGACATCCAATTCGAGTTAATAGAAAATTAAGGGAGCATACTCTAGATGAGATTGTTTTAGAACATCAGGATTATCTTGAGGCGGAAAAATTAAGAGATGAAGTATCTGATTTGATCAACAAACAAGAATCATATATTTATCCTGGTGGTAAGTATAGGAGAGGGCTTTCAGATCAAGAAATAAAAAATTATGCCGAAAAAGATTTAGAACATCATGTTAGAGGTATTAGTCCTGAAGTTATTGAAGAAATGGCAGAATGGTTGGAGCTGCAGGCAAAAATTGATGAGTATTTCAAAGAAATTGAAAGCTTAGAAAATAAAGCTGTCGAGGAGTTATTAGATGAGGCTGATATTATATGTACTACAAACATTTCAGCTGGATCTGATCTTTTAGCAGATAGGGATTTTGATTTAAGTGTAATTGATGAAGCTACTCAGGCAACTCAACCAGCAGCTTTAATTCCCTATTTAAAGGCTGATAAAACTATTTTAATTGGTGATCATAAACAGCTGCCGCCTACAGTAGTTAACCAAAAAGCGGCTAAAAATGGTTTAAGTATTTCTCTGTTTGAAAGATTAATGGGCTCTTATCAGGAAAAATTAAGTTCTTTATTAAAAATCCAATATCGGATGAATCGAGAGCTTATGGGTTTTTCCAGTATATATTTCTATAACAATAGTTTAACTGCAGCTGAATCTGCAGCTGATCAAAAATTGAGTGATCTTGGAATTGAACTTGAAGTAGATGATTGTTTTACTAGTAAATCTTTAAAATCAGAATATCCATTAGTATTTTTAGATACGAAAGAAATGAAGGCTGATGAAAGATCATTTGAAGGATCTAATTCTTATGATAATCCGGTTGAATCTGAAATTGTACTAGATATATTAGATCGAGCAGTTAAATCTTTAATACCTGAAAATGATATTGCAGTTATTGCCCCCTATAAAGACCAAGTTGATTTAATTAATCAGCACAATAAATTTCAGAATGTAGAAATTGATACAGTAGATGCTTTTCAGGGGAGAGAAAAAGAAATGATTATTTTTTCTGCAGTCAGAAGTAATAATGATAATACTATTGGGTTTTTAAGAGATTTAAGACGTCTTAATGTTGCTTTAACCCGAGCAAAAAGGAAATTAATTTTTATTGGTGACAGCAGCACGATCTGCAGTCATAATGTTTATGCTAAACTTTTGAAATATATTAAAAAAACTGGGCTTTATTATAAATTATAGTCAAAAGCGTTATAAATTGGAGAAAATACAGTTATAACAGTAAGCTTAGTCTCATTTTTTGATTGACACGTTATCTTATTTAAGATATAATTACATTATCTAAGAGGATTTTAAAATCATTTATAATGAGGTGGTCAGAAAGTGGAGAGACTGCGCCGAAAGAATAATTTTAGCAAAAGCGAAAAGGAAGAAATTGCTAAAAGAATGATCAAGGGCTATGAAAAAATATCTGCAGTAACTGATGATCGTGTTCAAGACTTTTCTCTACTTAAGGATGGGGCTAATTAGTCTCATCTTTTTCTTCTTTTTTGGGATTATAATTTAATTGAAAATTTATATGTAGATGATATAATTAAGACAGCCTAAAACCAATGGAGGTGGGCATGTTGTTAGAAAACAGAAAAATAAGTATTGAACTTCCAGAATGTGTGTTAGAAGAAATAAAGAGCTATTGCAAAAATAATAATCAAAAAAGAAATGACTTTTTAATGCAGGCAATAAAATTTTATTTAAAAGAAATGAAAAAACAAGAGGTTCGCAATCATCTTCGTGATGGATATAAAAAAATGGCCGGTCTTAATCAGCAATTAGCTGATGAAGGATTATCAAGTGAATGTTATTCTTATCTATGTTATGAGCAGAGACTGGTGGAGTGTGAAAAAATTGAAAGTAAAAAGGGGTGATGTTTTTTACGCAAATTTAAATCCAGTTGTTGGTTCTGAACAAGGGGGAGTAAGACCTGTACTTGTTATACAAAATGACATTGGTAATAAATACAGTCCAACGGTAATAGTTGCTGCAATTACTTCCAGAATTAATAAAGCTAAGCTGCCTACACATGTTGAAATACCTGCTGATTATACTAATTTAGACAAAGATTCTGTTATTTTACTAGAACAAATTAGAACTCTTGATAAAAAAAGACTACAGCGTCATATTGCTCATTTAGGTGGGGATGTAATAGAAGATGTTAATCAGTCAATTGAAATAAGTTTAGGATTAATAGATTTATAAAATAATTATTTTTATTATTAAATTAATTTTTCTTGACAGTGTGAAAAAAATATCATATACTCTTAATGAGTAATTTTTTATTGATTAAAGTGAATTTTATCACTATATAGTATTTGTGGGAATATTTAACAAATTGCAATGATAACAGAAATGGGTTATTATTTAATTATGGAGGTTAATAATGAAACTAAAAACTGTCAAGAAGCTGTTAAACACAGAAACAATATTTGAAGATTGTGGAATTAATGATAATCATAATCTTGACTCAGCCTGTGGTGATGATCTTGAAATTAATAATGCCTGTGGTGCAGATTTAATGAGTGATGTATTAGCCTTTTCTAATCAAAAAACATTATTGCTTACAGGATTAACTAATCCTCAAGTTGTCCGTACAGCTGATATGGTAGAAATTAAGGTGATTATCTTTGTTAGAGGCAAGGAGCCACAAATCGAAACTATATCTTTAGCAAATCAATTAAATATTTGTCTTTATTCTACTGATAAATCTTTATTTGAAGCCTGTGGTCTATTATATAAAAATGGAATTGGCCCAGAAGAGATGAATTATATAGAAGCCTCCAAATAATTTTCAGGAGTTGATTTGTTTTTTGAGAAAACAACAAATATTAAATAAAGAAATTGAAAGCTTTGATTTTCAAAGTGGAGGAGAGGCCTCCAGTAATTTGAAAAATATTCTACGCAAATTAGGAGTTTCAGCTCAAATTGTTCGTAAGACTGCAATTGTCACCTATGAATTAGAAATGAATGTTGTGATTCATTCTCTAGGAGGGGAAATCACGGCTCTGATATCTGAAGACGAATTGGAAATAAGGGTTGATGATGATGGCCCAGGTATAGCAGATCTTGACAAAGCTTTTACAGCTGGTTATTCTACAGCTAGTGATGAAATTCGAGAGATGGGGTTTGGAGCTGGAATGGGTTTAGTTAATGTTAAAAGATATGCAGATCAAATTGATGTAAAATCCTCCCTGGGGGAAGGCACACACGTAAAAGTAATAATAAAACTATCAAGTTAAAGCTAAAGAATTGCTGCAGGAGGTTAATAATGACCAAAAATCATTCTGTGCTGTTAAAAGAAGATAAATGTGAAGGATGTACAAATTGTGTTAAAGGATGTCCAACGAAAGCCATCAGAGTTCATCAGGGTAAGGCCTGGATTAAAGAGGATTTATGTTTAGATTGTGCAGAATGTATTAGGGCCTGTGAGTATCATGCAAAATATACTAAAACAGATGAACTGACTCAAATAGTTGAATCTAACTATCCTATTTTATTAATACCTCCAAGTTTTTATAGTCAGTTTACTGAAAATACATCTGCAGCTAAAATAAAAAAAGCAATTTTAAATTTAGGTTTTAAAGCTGTATTTGATGTAGCAGAGGCAGCAGCTGCTCTATCACGTAAAACACTTGATTTTTTAAATAATAATCCAGGCAGCTTTATTTCTAGTTCTTGTCCTGTAATTGTAAGGTTAATAAAATTGCAGTTTCCAGACTTAATTGAGATGTTGATTCCTTTAAAATCTCCAGTTGAACTGATGGCGGAAAAACTTGAAAAAAAATTTAAAGAAGAGAAGAATATAAATCCTGATATTTTCTTTTTGACTCCCTGCCCTGCGAAATTAACAACTGTAAAAAGAGCTATTGGACAGAAAGAGAGCTTTTTAAGTGGAGCAATTGGAGTTGAAAATATTTATAAAAAAATATATGAGTCTTTAGAAAATATTAAACTAGAACAGCCCGAAACTGAAATTATAACTTTGGCTACAATTTGGGGAAGTGAAGGTGGAGAACAATCTATTTTGCAATCCTGGCAGGACATAAACACTTTAAGTGTTTCAGGAATTAAAGAAGTTAAAAAATTACTTAACGAAATAGAAAGAAATAATATAGCTGAATCTATTAAATATTTTGAATTAACTTCCTGTCTTGATGGCTGTATTGGCGGAGTATTAAATGTCATTAATCCTTTTCAGGCGAAATTCAACTTAGAACAAAGGATTAAAAAAATCAAAGAAATTTCTAAAAATCAGAAACTAGAATTAAATATATCTGATGATGAATACTATAATTTTGCGCTTCCAGATGAAATTACTGCTGACGACATTTCTAAACTAGATCACGATTTTAAAATAGCTATGCAAAAATTAGAGCAGCTGCAAAAAGAAATTGAAATTTTACCTGGTTTAGACTGTGCAGCCTGTGGGGCACCTGATTGCAAAACTTTTGCTGAGGATATTGTTAATGGCCGTGCTGTTAGAGTTGACTGTATTTTTATGTTAAGACAGCAGTTAGGTGAATTGGCAGATGAACTTTCAAATCTAGCAAATGAACTTCCGCCTGTAATGGCATCTAAAAAGGAGGAAACAGATGACAGTTAAAGAACTGGTAGATTTATTTAATTTGGAAATAGTTGCCGGCCCAAATTTAGAAAAAGAAATTGATGGTGTTTACATTGGTGATCTTTTAAGTAATGTAATGGCAAGAGCAGAAAAAGATAATCTCTGGTTAACAGTCCAGGGACATCAAAATGTTGTTGCAGTTGCTTTATTAGTTGAGCTATCTGCTGTTATTTTAGTAGAAGATTTTGAATATGAGGAAAATTCAGTTCAAAGGGCCTGTCAAAAAGGTGTTAATCTTTTAAAAACAAAAAAGAAAAGTTATGATTTGGCCTGTAAATTTTGTGAAAGCGAAATATAAATGATTAAGTTAAAAGCTGATCTTCATTTACATTCTGTTTTATCTCCCTGTGGTGATTTGTTAATGACTCCAGCTGAGATAATTAAGAAGGCCAAAAAAGAAAAGATAGATGTACTGGCTCTAACAGATCATAATAGTGCTGAAAATGTAGAGGTTTTACAGTATTATGCTGAACAGTACAATTTAAAAATTATTCCTGCAATGGAGGCTGAAACAAAAGAAGAAATTCACATTTTATGTTATTTTCCTGACATGAAAAGTCTGCTGAATTGGCAGGAAATTATATATAATAATCTTTCTGATCAAGAAAATGATGAAGATTTTTTTGGAGCACAAATAAAATGTGGTTATGATGATGAATATCAGAGCAAAATTAAATATCTGCTTGCAGCTTCTGTAAATTTAAGTTTAGAGAAAGTTGTGGAAAAAGTAAAAGAATTGGGAGGAATTGCTGTACCTTCACATTTAGATAGGAAGCACAGCATTATTTCTCAGTTAGGGTTTATACCACCTGAGCTTAGCTTTATAACTGTGGAAATATCTAAAAATACTGAGCCTAAAAGTTTTTTGAGACAATTTCCAAACTTTAATAAATTTCAGTTTATGCAGAATTCTGATAGTCATTATCTTAAAGAAATTAAAGCATATCAAAATTTGATAGTAGAAAAATTTTCTTTTTCAGAATTCAAAAAAGCTGTAGAGAAAAAAGATGGTAGAAAAATTGAATTAATTAAAACTTAATTTTCAAGGAGGTAATTATTGATGGCAGAAATGACAAAAGAAAAATTAGATGAATATTTAAAACCACTGACAGAAATTTTATCAAGATATGAAAAAAAAGAAAGATATCTGATACCTGTTTTACAGGAAGCACAGGAAGAGTATGGTTATTTACCAGAAGAAGTCATGAAAGAAATAGCACTGGGCTTAAATTTATCTTTGAGTCAAGTTTATGGTGTTGTAACATTTTACAGTCAATTCCACCAAGAACCAAGAGGCAACAATATAATTAGAGTTTGTATGGGAACAGCTTGTCATGTTCGCGGTGGCGATGGTATTTTGGATGCGATTAAAGATGAGTTGGCAATTGAAGCAGGAGAAACTACAGAAGACTTAGAATTTACGTTAGAATCTGTAGCCTGTATTGGAGCCTGTGGTTTAGCACCGGTCATTATGATTAATGATGATACACATGGTCGTTTAACTCCTGATAAAATTCCGGCAATTTTAGCAAAGTATCAATAAAATGAGGGAATTATCTCTTCATATTTTAGATATAATTGAAAATTCTAGAAGGGCTGGTTCTGATTTAATTAAAATAAAAATTTCAGAAATGCCTGATGAAGATCTATTAAAAATCGTTATTGAAGATAATGGTAGTGGGATTAGTGAAGAGAAATTAGATAAGATTGATGATCCATTTATCACCTCAAGAACAACTAGAGAAGTAGGTCTTGGTATTTCGTTATTTAAATCAGCAGCAGAAAGCTGTAATGGAAATTTAAATATAAAATCCAAAATTGGAGAAGGAACAAAGGTTGAAGCCAATTTTGATTATAATCATATTGATCGAGCCCCGTTGGGGGATATTACCACAACTATTAGCAATTTTATAGCTGCTAATGGGGAAAAAGTTGATATTATTTATCAGCATCAATATCAGGATAAGAGTTTTAATTTTGATACTAGAGAAATTAAAGCTGAATTAGATGATGTATCTATTCAATCCAGACAAATAATTGGCTGGTTAAGAGAATATATTGGAGAAAATTTAGCGGAAATCCGCGGAGGTGAAGCATTTTAATGAAATCTTTAGCAGAATTAAAGGAATTAAGAAATAAAGTACAGAAGGAAATGAAAAAACGTGATCAGGGAACAAAAGCAGAAATTATTGTTGGAATGGGAACCTGTGGTATTGCAGCAGGTGCCAGAGATATTTTAAAGGCTGTTTTAGCAGAAATTGAAAAAAGAGATCTGGATGTTAGAGTAACTCAGACCGGATGTATCGGTATGTGTGAAAAAGAACCTCTGATCGATGTTAAACTTCCTGGTAAAGAGAAAATCACTTATGGTAATTTAAGTGAAGCTGATGTACAAAAGATTATTTCAGAACATGTAGTTAATGGAAGTGTAGTTACAGATCTAGTAATCGCTAGACATAAATAAGAATAATAAAGGAGGCACTTGTAAATGAAGGATACTATTTATCGTTCCCATGTATTAATTTGTACAGGAACAGGTTGTGTATCATCTGGAGCTAAGACTATTAAAGAATCTTTAGAAGAGGAATTAGCTGCAAATGATTTAACTAATGAAATAAAAATTGTAGAAACTGGATGTCATGGATTTTGTGAAAAAGGACCAATCATGATAGTTTATCCAGAAGGTGTATTTTACTGTCAGGTACAGTCAGATGATGTAGCAGAAATTGTGGAAGAACATCTTTTAAAAGGTAGAACAGTTGAAAGATTACTTTTTAAAGAGCCAATGACCGAAGAACAAATTCCTTCTTATCAGGATATAGATTTTTATAAAAAACAGCAGCGGATCGCTTTAGCCAATTGTGGTCAAATTGATCCAGAAGATATAAATGAATATATTGCTCTGGGAGGATATGAAGCAGCAGGAAAAGTTTTAACTGAAATGGACCCTCAGGAAGTTGTAGATACTATCAAAGATTCCGGTCTGCGCGGCCGCGGTGGTGGAGGTTTTCCAACAGGTTTAAAATGGCAGTTTGCTAAAAACTCTGAGGGAGATAAAAAATATATTATCTGTAATGCAGATGAGGGAGATCCAGGAGCTTTCATGGACCGCAGTATTTTAGAAGGAGACCCACATCGAATTATAGAAGGAATGTTAGTTGGAGCTTATGCAATTGGGGCAGATGAAGGATATGTTTATGTTAGAGCAGAATATCCACTGGCAATTAAACGTCTCCAAAAAGCTATTGAAGATGCTGAAGAATATGGCTTGTTGGGTGACGATATTTTCAGCAGTGGATTTAATTTTAAACTTCAGATTAAAAAAGGTGCTGGAGCTTTTGTCTGTGGTGAAGAGACAGCTTTAATGAATTCTATTGAGGGTAAAAGAGGGATGCCTACACCAAGACCTCCTTATCCTGCAGTAAAAGGGTTATGGGGTAAACCAACAAATATCAATAATGCAGAAACATTTGCAAATATTCCCTATATTATTAACGAAGGAGCAGAAAGTTTTTCTGCAATTGGTACTGAAGGTAGTTCTGGGACAAAGGTTTTTGCTTTAACCGGTAAAATTAATAATACTGGTCTGGTAGAAGTTCCAATGGGAACCACTATAAAAGAAGTTATTTTTGAAATTGGTGGTGGAATTACTGAAGGTAAGAAGTTTAAAGCAATTCAGACTGGTGGTCCATCTGGCGGTTGTTTAACCGAAGATTATTTAGATCTGCCAATTGATTATGATTCTTTACTGGAAGCCGGCGCAATGATGGGTTCTGGTGGTATGGTTGTAATGGATGAGGATTCCTGTATGGTTGATGTTGCCAGATTTTTCTTAAACTTTACTGAGAGTGAATCCTGCGGTAAATGCACACCCTGTCGTGAAGGTACAAAAAGAATGCTGGAGATTTTAAATAGAATTACATCAGGTGAAGGTAAAGATGGAGATATTGAGTTATTATTAGAATTAGGAGATCATATTAAGAACACAGCACTTTGTGGTCTTGGTCAAACAGCTCCTAATCCAGTTTTAAGTACAGTTAGATATTTTAGGGATGAATATGAAGCACATATTCATGATCATAACTGTCCTGCTGGTGTTTGTACTGATTTAGTCGACGCTTATGTAATTGATGAAGAAGCCTGTATTGGCTGTGGAAAATGTGCTAAAGTATGTCCGGTAGATGCAATAAGTGGAGAAATTAAGAGTCCATTTACAATAGATGCTGATGTTTGTATTGCCTGTGGAGCCTGTGAGCCAGAATGTCCTGTAGACGCAATTTCACAGGGATAAACTCTTATAATAGGAGGGAAATTAATGAGTAAAGTTAAAATAACAATAGATGAACAGACTGTAGAAGTTGAAGAAAATAGTACTTTATTAGAAGCAGCAAAAAAAATTGGTATAGATATTCCTACTTTATGTTATCATCCTGATTTAAGCCTGCATGGTGCCTGTAGGGTGTGTGTTGTTGAAGACGAAAAAAGTGGAAGTTTATTAGCATCCTGTGCTACACCTGTAAATGAAGGAATGCAGATTAATACAAGAAGTATGAAGGCTCGAAAAGCAAGAAGAAGAAATGTAGAATTATTGTTAGCAAATCATCCTAATGATTGTTTAGGTTGTGATCGTAATGGTTACTGTGAATTACAGGATTTAACTTATGAGCTGGGAATCCAATCTAAGGACGTAGAAAGAATTGCTGGAGAGCAGAGCGAATATGAGTTAGATACAACCGGTCCGGCTTTAAAAAGAGATCCCAACAAGTGTATTTTATGTGGCCGTTGTGTCCGTATCTGTGAGGAAGTTCAGGGAGTTTCTGCTCTGCAGTTTACACAGCGTGGTTTTGATTCAATAGTAACCACAGCTTTTGATCTACCACAGGCTGAAATTAACTGTGTTAATTGCGGCCAGTGTGCAACTGTTTGTCCTGTTGGAGCAATTACTGAATTAAGTGAAATAGAGAAGGTTTGGGCTGCTTTGGAAGATGACAGCAAACATGTTTTAGTTCAGACCGCACCTTCAATACAGGCAACTCTGGGTGAAGAATTTGAGATGGAAACCGGAACAGTAGTTACTGGTAAAATGGTAGCAGCCTTAAGAAGAATGGGTTTTGATAAAGTTTTCTCTACAGATTTTGGCGCTGACTTAACTATTTTGGAGGAAGGTAGTGAATTTTTAAAGAAATTAAATGGTGAAGGAGAATTACCTCACATTACTTCCTGCTGTCCAGGTTGGGTTAAAGGTGCTGAACATAATTTTCCAGATCTGCTTAAACATTTATCATCCGCGAAATCACCAATGCAGATGTTTTCTGCTTTAAGTAAAACTTATTATCCCGATCAGACTGGAGTTGATCCAGAAACCATTTATACAGTAGCTGTGATGCCCTGTACAGCCAAAAAGTTTGAAAAAGATAGAGAAGAAATTAATGGTTCTGATTTTAAGGATACAGATGCTGTCTTAACCACTAGAGAATTTGCCAGAATGATTAAAGAAATGGGCATTAATTTCACTGCACTTCCAGACGAAGATTTTGATGAGTTAATGGGTGAATCAACTGGTGCAGGGACCATTTTTGGTACTACTGGTGGAGTTGCAGAAGCAGCAGTAAGAACCGTAAAGGAAAAATTAACCGGAGAGCCTCTGGAGAGATTGAATTTAGGTTTTAGAGGTATAAATCGAGCTGAGGTAAGAATTGGAGATAGAATTGTAAAAGTAGGTATTGCCAATGGTTTTAAAAATGCTCAAAAACTTTTAGAAAGAGTTAGAGCTGGTGAATGCGATTTAGATTTTATCGAGATTATGGCTTGTCCTCATGGTTGTGTTGGTGGTGGTGGTCAGCCTCGTCCAGCTACAAATGAGAAGAAAGAAAAACGAGCTCAAGGATTAGCTAGTATTGATGATACAAGTAAAATTCGTAAATCACATGAAAATCCACAGATAATGAAATTATATGATGAATTCTTAGGTGAACCACTAGGTGGAGAATCACATCATTTATTACACACCAAGTATAAAGCAAGACCTAAAAATTAAAGACAACTAAAGTTAAGGCGGTTCAATCTATCATAGATTGAACCGCCGTTTTTATATTCGAGGGGAAAATGATAGAAATTAATGCAACAACTAGATTATCTTGACAATATAACTTAACCTGAGTATAATTAAAACTAGAAGCAATATTCTAAAAATTTGAAATAATTAACAAGAGTACTAGTTAAAGTCTTATTAATAATTTATTATTTGAAATTATTTTAAATATATTGCGTTTAAATCAAAAGGGAGGTAGATTTAATTGAAAAATGTATTTTCTCAATTACAGCGTATTGGAAAGTCTTTAATGCTTCCGATTGCAGTTTTACCTGCAGCTGCTCTATTATTACGGCTCGGAGCAGGAGATGTATTTGACATTCCATTTGTAATGGCAGCTGGCTCAGCAATATTTGACAATCTTGCTTTATTATTTGGAATTGGAGTTGCTGTTGGTATTGCCCATGATAGTTCTGGCTCAGCTGGCCTTGCTGGTGCTGTCGGTTATCTTGTAATTACCAATGGAACTCAAGCTATTAATTCTGACATTAACATGGGAGTTTTAGCTGGAATTATTGGTGGTTTGGTGGCTGGAGCTTTATATAATAGATACCATGATATTCAACTGCCAGACTTTTTAGGATTTTTTGGTGGTCGTCGATTTGTACCAATAATTACAGGTGCTGCTGCTGTTGTTTTAGCAGGTGTTTTTGGTTTTATTTGGCCTCCAATTCAGGATGCTATTCAGTCAGCTGGACAGTGGATCATTGATGCCGGAGCAGTTGGTGTTTTTGTTTATGGATTCTTAAATCGATTATTAATACCGCTGGGACTTCATCATGTTATTAATAGTTTTATTTGGTTTGTATTTGGTGAATTTACTACTGCAGCAGGTGAAGTAGTGACTGGTGATTTATCTAGGTTTTTTGCTGGAGATCCTTCGGCTGGATTTTTTATGTCCGGATTCTTTCCGATGATGATGTTTGGATTACCTGCAGCAGCTTTAGCAATGTATCATTCTGCTAAACCGGAAAATAAAGCAGCAGTTTCCGGTATTTTCTTAAGTGTTGGTTTGACTTCATTTTTAACTGGAATTACTGAGCCAATTGAATTTTCTTTTATGTTTTTAGCGCCGGTATTATACTTTATTCATGCTGTTTTAACTGGTTTATCTTTAGTAGTAACTTATATTTTAGGAATTCAGCATGGGTTTGGATTTTCAGCTGGAGCAATTGACTATTTCTTAAACTATGGACTTGCCACAAGGCCAATAATGATTATTCCAATTGGTATTGCATTTTTTGCAATTTATTATTTCTTATTTCGTTTTGCAATTGAAAAGTTTAATATTCCAACTCCCGGACGTTTAGACGCCGAAACTGCTGATGCTGGTGTTAGTGTAATGCCAGAAACACAGCAGCAAAAAAATGGTGCATCGAAATCTGAGTCAGATAGTATAGGGAAGTCAAAGGCTTATATTGAAGCACTAGGTGGTAAAGATAATATTAAGAGACTAGAGGCTTGTATTACACGGCTTCGTTTAGAAGTCGAAGACAGCTCTATTATAGACGAAAAAGCTCTGCAAAAACTTGGTGCTACGGGTGTTTTAAAAGCAAATAAAAATAATGCCCAGGTGGTAGTTGGAACTAAAGCTGAAATGATTGCTGATGATATTAATGCAGAATTAAAAAAGATGAAAGAATAATTAATCAAATTCAGCCGGAGTTTTAAAGCTCCGGCTGAAAATTTATACAAAATATTTATTATATGAAAGGAAATTTAAAATGGTTAAACGAATACTAAGTTCCAGCAGTTCTGAGTTACTAAACTATAGTAAAGAAGAATTACTGCAGGCAATAAAATTATCTGAAGGAAGAACTATTATTTCAGAAGTAATTGGAAAAGATTCTTTGTTTAAAGATGTGAGCAATGCTGAAGTTGCAGCAGCTTTTGGAGCTGATATTTTACTTTTAAATTTATTTGATCTTGAACAGGCAAAATTCAAAAACATAGCAAAGGAGACAGTTTTTGAGATAGTTAAAGAAATAAAAAAATTATGTGGTCGTCCTTTAGCAATTAACCTAGAACCGGTTAGTACAGATGAACTTCAATCTGAACATTTTATAGAATTAAGTTCTGGCCGCAAAGCAACTTTAAGTAATATAGAAAAGGCTGTCAAAGCAGGTTTTAATATGATAACTTTTACTGGAAATCCTTCGGTTGGTGTTAGTAACCAGGCAATTATTGAAGCAGTTAAAGTTGCTGATCAAAATTTTGGTGATCAAATAATTATAACAGCTGGGAAAATGCATATGTCAGGTATAAATGAAGATTATCTAGCGGCGAAATATATTGATTCTTTAATTTCTGCAGGCACAGATATAATTTTATTACCTGCTCCTGGAACAGTCCCAGGAATTGATTTGAATTCACTTAAAGAAATAATTAAGTTAATTCACAATCGTGGTAAACTGTCTTTAACTGCAATTGGTACTTCACAGGAAAGTTCTGATCAGCAGACAATAAGAGATATTGCTATGATGAGTAAGATGGCAGGGGCTGATATTCAGCATATCGGAGATGCCGGATATGCAGGAATAGCTTTACCTGAAAATATTTTAACTTTATCTAAAACAATTCGAGGAAAAAGACATACCTATCGCCGGATGGCACTTTCAATTAATCGATAAATCTGATAAAATTGTCTAAAATTATAAAAAAGTACTTGAAAAATTTAATAAATACTGTTATTATTAAAGAAATAAATAAAATTTAGAGTGTAACTGTTAAATCAGGCATGATCTAGAAGGGGATATCTTTAATTAATTTATATCTTTTTCTGGATTTTATTATTTTTAAATACATTTATTTTGCCAGTTATATCAATTGCTAGTTCTTTCAAGGAGGCTTATATGGCTGAATCTGAGAAATTTGTTATCAGAAAAATATTTAATAATAATGTTATTCTGGCAGAGAAAGCTTCTGCTGAAGGGGAATTAATCTTTGTTGGGAAAGGAATTGGTTTTTCTCACAAAGCTGGAGATCAAGTGCTTAAATCAGAACTTAAAATAGATAAAGAATTTGCTCCAATTGTTGGTGAGAAAAGAGAAAATTACATCCAACTTTTAGAAGAAGTAGACAGTAAAGTAATTGGAGTAACTGAAGAAATAATTGCAATGGTTAGTTCGGAGCTGGAAGAAGACTTGAATCAGCATATTAGAATTGGACTTACTGATCATATTGCATTTTCATTAAAAAGAATTAAAGATGGAATTGAAGTTGCGAATCCTTTTTTAGCTGAGACTAGGACCCTCTATAATGAGGAATATAGATTAGCTGAAAAAGCTGTCGAAATGCTTTCAGAACGCTTTGAATTAGAAATACCAGAAAGTGAAATTGGATTCATAACATTTCATATTCATGGAGCAAGAAATGAGAAAGGTCTTTCTAAGACTTTAAAAAATACAACAGTAATTAAAGAACTGGTAACAGAGGTGGAAAATGAATTAGGGCAAAAATTAAGTTATGAAAGCTTGAATTATGCTCGTTTAGTAAACCATTTGCGATTTGCTTTAGAAAGAATCGAAACAGATGCTTCAAACCCTAATCCACTTTTAGAAAATATTAAAGAAAATTTCAGTTTTTCTTTTGAAATAGCAGAAAAACTTGCTGAAATAATCGAAGAAAAGTTTAATTCAAAAGTACCTGAAGCTGAAAAGGGATACTTGGCACTGCACCTTCAGCGGTTAAAAAGAGATTTAAAATTATAATTTAAGTATAATAAAATATTTTAATTTGGCGTGTTACTGTTAAATCAGGCAAAAGCCGATTAGATAGAATTTTTAAAAACATTTTCTATCTAATCGGCTTTTTTTATATAAATTTATTTACAACACAAAAAACAAGAGGAGGAATTATTTTAATGAAAGGTTTTAAGAAGTTACAAAAGGTTGGTAAAGCTCTGATGACTCCAGTTTCAGTTTTACCAGCTGCTGGTATTTTAGTAGCAATTGGAAGACTGCTGCAGGAGCAGAGCGGTTTGGTTTATAATATTGGTGAGGTAATGTTTAACAGTGGGATTGCAATCTTTGAACAGCTGCCATTAATTTTTGCTATTGGTGTAGCAATTGGCTTTGCTGGAGATGCAGTTGCTGCTTTAGCAGCAGGTGTTGGTTTTACAGTTTATGCTAAAGTGCTTGACGTAATGGCAGGTATAATAAACATCTCTGAGCAAACAGGCGGAAGTATTGAAGCAATTAACACAGGTGTTTTTGGTGGTATTATTGTTGGTGTAATTGCTGCCCAGATGTACAAAAAGTTTCACAGTACTGAATTACCCCCATATTTAGGCTTTTTTGCTGGAAAGAGATTGGTACCAATTGTGACAGCAGCTACTTCTGTTTTGGCCGGAGTTCTTCTATCATTTATTTGGCCTCCAATCCAGATTCAAATTAATGAATTTGCAAGATTTGCTATGAGTTCTTCTATTGGTCCTGCACTTTATGCAGCTGGTAAAAGAGCTTTAATTCCTGTTGGTCTGCATCATGTATATTATCCACCATTTTTATATGAATTTGGACGTTTTACAACAGAGTCAGGTCAGGTTTTAAGAGGAGAAACTGCTAGGTTTTTTGCTGGAGATCCTACCGCGGGTCGTTTTATGGCAGCTGAATTTCCATTAATGTTATTTGCTCTTCCATCTGCTTGTCTGGCAATGTATTTAAGAGCTAAAAACAAAGTTAAAGTTGCTGGTATGTTAACAACTGCTGCTATTACTTCTTTCTTAACAGGTATTACAGAACCAATTGAGTTCTCATTTATCTTTGTAGCACCACCACTTTATTTGTTCCATGTAGTAGGCGGTTTCATTTCTGGTCTGCTGACAAATTTATTTGATATCAGAATTGGATATACTTTTTCAGCGAGTGCAATTGACTATGTTTTAAGTTTATCTAATTTAGGTAATCCAATGATGTTTTGGCTTGTTGTTGGCCCAATAATGGCTGTTTTATACTTTACAGTTTTCTATTTTACTATTCCACTTTTTAACTTTGAAACACCTGGTAGAGGTAGTGATGCTGAAGATTCAGCAGCTGACGAACCAGTTAGTAAAGATCAGCGAGCTGCAGATGTGTTAGCTGCTTTAGGAGGTAGTGAAAACTTAGAAAGTGTAGATGCCTGTATTACAAGATTGAGGTTGGAAGTTCTTGATAATAGTGTTCTTGATGAAAAAGAGCTGAAAAGATTAGGAGCATCAGGTGTTATGAAATCAGGCAGCAGTGTTCAAGTAGTATTTGGACCAGAATCTGATGCCTTAAAGGATAAAATAAAAAGTTTAATGTAAATAAAATAGGGACTTTATTTAATTAGCTTGTCAAAACTAAAGTAAATGTATTATAATGATTTAAAGGAGGAGATTTGATGTTCAATATATTTAAGAAAAAAGAGGAATATCTGACTGCACCTTTTGCCGGGGAAGTTACTAATTTAAAACAGGTACCAGATGAAGCCTTTGCTCAAAAAATGCTGGGGGACGGCTTTGCTATAACTCCAGAAGAAAATGTTATTAAGTCACCCTGTGCTGGAGAAATTGTACAGATTTTTTCTACAGGTCATGCGGTTGGAATCCAAACTAAAAAAGGACTAGAAGTACTAGTTCATATCGGTATAGATACTGTAAAGTTGGATGGAGAAGGATTCGAAAAATTAGTTAAAAATGGAGATCAAGTTAAGGTGGGAACACCTTTAATAGAAGTAGATTTAGAGTATATAAAAAATAACGCTCCTTCTATTTCAACTCCTGTTATTATTACCAATATGGAAAAAGTTAAAAGTATAGAATTGGTTAAAACAGGTAAAGTAAAGGCTGGAACAAAAGTTCTTAAAGTAGAATTAGCTTAATTAAATAATTTATTTGAATATAATGATTGACAAAAAGGGAAATAACTACTTAGTTATTTCCCTTTTTATATTTAGATAAATTTGATATAATAAACAAAACGCTTTTATCTAATATTAAAGACGGGATGATTAACAATGGATTTTAAAAGAATTGTAGTAAAGGTTGGCAGCAGTACAATAAGTAATCAAAATGCTAAGCTTAATTTTAGTCAACTTGATGCATTAGTTAGACAGCTAGTTGATTTAGAAAATCAAGGTCGAGAAATGATATTGGTTAGTTCAGGGGCAATAGCAGCTGGTATGGGAGAATTAGGTTATGCCAAAAAACCAGTATCTATTCCAGAACAACAGGCCTGTGCAGCTGTTGGACAGGGAGTTTTAATTGGAATCTATAATAAATTTTTTAGAGAGTATGGAGCAAAATGTGCTCAGATTTTATTAACTTCAAGTGATTTGGGAAATAGAAATCGGTATTTAAATGCTTTTAATACTTTGAAAACTTTAATTGATCACGGTGTTATTCCGGTAATTAATGAAAATGATACGGTTGTTACTAATGAAATTAAGGTAGGAGATAATGACACTTTAGCAGCAAGAGTAGCTGGTTTAGTAGAAGCTGATTTATTAATTAATTTATCTGATGTTCCGGGGCTGTATAATGGTAATCCAAATAAAAAAAGTGATGAGTTAAAACTAATTTCTAAGGTGGAAAAAATTACAGAAGAAATTGAAAAAATGGCTGGTGGTAAAGGCAGTAAAGTTGGAACTGGTGGCATGGAAACAAAAATTGAAGCTGCTAAAATTGCTGTAAATTCAGGTGTTGTGATGATTATTGGTCCTGGACAGGAGAAAAATTCACTACTGCAGCTGGTCGAGATGGCTGAAAACAAGGATTTTGATTTTGGGACTACTTTTTTAACAGCAAAAGATAGACTTTCCAAAAGAAAACAGTGGTTAAATTTTAATTTAGCCCCAATGGGGAAAATAATAGTAGATCAAGGTGCTGCAAAAGCTCTTGTTAAAAGAGGAAAAAGCTTACTGCCAGGAGGAATCGTTGACTTAACTGGAGAATTTAATAGTGGAGATCCTGTAACTATAAGTGATGGTAAACAAGAAATTGGCAAGGGTATAGTTAATTACAGCTCTGATGAGATTGAAAAAATTAAAGGTGCTCATTCGAAAGAGATTGGTAATATTCTTGGATATTTTAATAAAAGTGAAGTAATCCATAGGGATAATATGGTAATAGGAGGAGATAAAGATGAGTATTAGAGAAGAGTTAATTTCACAGGCTGAAGCAGCTAAAGAGGCTGCGCGTAAACTTGCAAAAGCCGGCACAGATAAAAAGAATAAGGCTTTAAACTTAATTGCTGATAAGCTAATTGAAAGACAGGATGAGATATTAGCAAATAATGAAAAAGATATGGAAAAAGGCAGAGAGAATGATTTAAGCCGGGCATTATTAGATAGACTTCAATTAACAGAATCTAGAATTAAGGGAATGGCCCAGGGATTAAGAGAAGTAGCTGCACAGGATGACCCAATTGGGGAAGTTCCAGAAATGTGGAGACGCCCAAATGGTCTTCAAATTGGTAAGATTAGAGTTCCTTTAGGTGTTATTGGGATTATTTATGAAGCAAGACCAAATGTAACTGTTGATGTTGCTGGTTTATGTTTAAAATCTGGAAATACAGTTATTTTAAGAGGTGGTTCGAATGCTTTTAACTCAAATCAAATTTTAACTAATATAATTCAGGATGGTCTAAGAGAAGCTGGACTTCCTAGAGAATCTGTTCAGTTGATTTTGACTACTGATCGGAAAGCAGTAGACATTTTATTTACTTTAAATGATTATTTAGATGTTTTGATCCCTCGAGGTGGAGCAGGTCTAATTCAAAAAGTTGTCAACGAATCTAAAGTTCCTGTAATTGAAACAGGGGTTGGAAATTGTCATGTTTATGTAAATAAAGATGCTGATTTGACAAAGGCTAAAAAAATAGTTTTTAATGCTAAATATTCAAGGCCTGCAGTGTGTAACTCAGCCGAGAGTTTATTAGTGGATCAAGAAATAGCAGGAGAGTTTTTGCCAGAAATGGCAAGGATTTTTGCTGAAAGCAATGTGGAATTAAGAGGCTGTGAGAGAACTAGAAATATTGTTCCAAAAATTAAAAAAGCTACAGAAGAGGACTACGCAACTGAATATTTAGATTATATAATGTCTATCAAAGTTGTAGATAATTATGAAGAAGCTGTAGAACATATTTATCATTATGGAACTAAACATTCGGAGGCAATAATTACCGAGAATTATACAACTGCTAGAGCTTTTTTAGATGAAATTGATGCAGCAGCAGTTTATGTTAATGCATCTACCCGATTTACTGATGGAGGACAATTTGGATTAGGTGCAGAGACGGGAATAAGCACTCAGAAATTACATGCAAGAGGTCCTATGGGGCTTAAAGAATTAACTACTACAAAATATATTATTATGGGTGATGGACAGATACGAGAATAGTTAGAGGAGGATTTTTTGATGAAATTAGCAATTATAGGTCTGGGAAATATGGGGCAGGCTATTCTAAGTGGTGTACTTAAGGCTGAAATTATTAAAGCTAAAGATATAATAGCAGCAGATAAAAAATTTGCTGAATCTAATTTTAAAGTTTCAGATGAATTTTCAGAAATTATTGTTACAGCTGATAATAAGCGAGCTGTCAGGGAAGCTGATTATGTTATTTTAGCAGTTAAACCACAAATAATTAAATTTGTGCTGGAGGATATAAAAGATTTTGCTGAATCTAAAGTTATTATTTCGATAGCAGCTGGTATAAACACCAGAGTTTTATCCCAATATTTCACTGCAGATGCAAAAATAATTAGAGTTATGCCCAACACACCAGCCCTGGTTGCTGAAGGAATGAGTGCACTTTATTATTCATCTTCTGTAGAAGCTGATGAAAAGGCCTTTGTTGAGAAAATATTTAATTCCTTTGGTAAAACTACTGAGGTTGAAGAAAATGATATGGATGCAGTAACTGGACTTAGTGGTAGTGGTCCCGCTTTTGTTTACATTTTCATTGAAGCTTTAGCTGATGCAGGTGTATTGAGGGGGCTTACAAGAGAAACAGCCTTAAAATTAGCAGCTCAAACTGTAAAAGGTGGAGCAGAGATGGTTTTAAGTTCCGGTAAGCATCCAGCTGAATTAAAAGATATGGTCACTTCACCTGCTGGGACAACTATAACTGGTGTAGCTGAATTAGAAAAAAGTGCTTTTAGGTCAGCTGTTATCAGTGCTGTAGAAAAGGCTGCTGAACGTTCGGAGGAGTTGGGGGAATAGATGGATAAAAATTATTCAACAACTACAAATTCACCAGCTGAAACTATAGATTTTGCTAAAAAATTAGCTGAGTTAATTAAAGTACCAGCGTTAATTTTACTAAAGGGGGATCTTGGCACTGGTAAAACATTAATTACCAAAGCCGTAGTCTCCGAATTAGGTTATCATGGTGATGTAACTAGTCCTACTTTTAATCTTGTTCAAGAATATCAGGCTGATTTGGAGATTATCCATATGGATCTTTATCGTTTAGATAGCAGTGAAGAGCTTGTGGAAATAGGTTTTGAAGATTATTTAAATCGAGAAGCAGTTGTATTTATAGAATGGCCGGAACTTGCTTTATCTTTAATTCCGGCTGATTTTATTTTTATTGATATAGAAAAAATTTCAGATAATCAGAGAAAAATAACTGTTCGTGGAGAAGGGAATCACAGCAGTTTATTAATAGAAAGGTTGAATCAAGAATGTTAACTTTAGGTATTGATACTTCTACTGATAATTTAGGACTGGCTTTAATTGAAAATGATATAATAAAAGCTGAATATAATTTGAGTTTAAAAAGAAAACATAGCGAAAAACTTCTACCATTAATGGTAGATATTTTTGCTAATATAGGAATTAGACCTCAAGCTATAGATGCAGCTGTAGTGGCAATAGGACCAGGCTCATTTACAGGTTTAAGAATCGGAATAACTACAGCTAAAATTTTGGCTAGAATTTTTGATATTCCTGTAAAAGGAATATCTACTCTAGAAATTATGGCTGCAGGAGTTGAATCAGAATATATATTACCACTTCTAGATGCCAGACGGGAGCGTGTATACTACTCTTTTTATAAGTTAAATTATAAAGAAAATGATTATCTACCTAAGACTTTATTGACTGCAGCCGGTGCTAGAATTTCTGAACTTTCTAATATTTTGAGAAATTATAAAGATAAAGAGATTACTGTAATTGGAGAAAAAAGGCATGAGGTAATAGATCATTTAAAAACAAATAAATTTCTAGTAAATCAAAGTGCAGCTGAAAAGAATATACCTCGGGCTGCTGTTTTAGCAAGATTGGGAAGGGATTATATTGATCAGGGACAGAAAGATGATATTTATGAGTTAAAACCTACCTATTTAAAACAACCTCAGGCTGAAATTGATTGGCAAAAGAAATATGGTGATAACTAAAATGGGAGTGGGAAAATTGAAATTTGAAGATAAAATTAAAAATGAAACAGAGGATATTTATATATTAGCACTTGAGAGCTCCTGTGATGAAACGGCTGCTTCTGTGAACAAAAATGGACTTGAAGTTTTATCAAATGTTGTTTCTTCTCAGGTGGATCTTCACAAAAAATTTGGTGGAGTTGTTCCAGAAATTGCGTCTCGCAAACATCTGGAATTATTACTTCCTGTTATTGATCAAGCTTTAGAAGAAGCCGGGATTAGATTTGAAGATCTAGATGCAGTTGCATCAACCTATGGCCCAGGTTTAGTGGGAGGGCTTTTAGTAACTTTAACTGCAGCTAAAACAATTTCTTTTTCTTTAAATATTCCTTTGATTGGGGTTAACCATATTGCTGGTCATATTTATGCAAATTTCATTGAAAATCCAGATATTGAAAAACCTCTGATTTGTTTAACAATTTCAGGTGGACATACAGATTTATTATATTTTGAAAATTTAAGAGGCTACAAAATTCTTGGACGGACACTAGATGATGCAGCTGGTGAGGCCTTTGATAAGATTTCTCGCTTTCTGGAGCTGGGTTATCCTGGTGGTCCGGCTGTAGAAAAAGCAGCCCGTTCCGGGGATAAAACTGCTATTGATTTTCCCAGAGCTGATTTAGGAGATAGTTATAATTTTAGTTTTAGCGGCTTAAAAACTTCTGTAATGAATTATGTTAATAATGAAGAACAGCGGGGAAATGAGATTGACAAAAATGATTTATCTGCCAGCTTTCAAGAAGCTGTTGTTGATAGTTTAGCCTCAAATATAATTAAGGCTGTAAAAGAATATGATGTTAAGAGTGTTGTTCTATCAGGTGGGGTGGCGGCTAATCAGAGACTTAGAGAAGTAATATCAGAAAGAATAGAAAAATATAATTTAGATTTATATTATCCTAAATTGGAACTATGTACTGATAATGCAGCTATGATTGGAGTAGCTGCATATTATCAGTATCTTGAGCATGATTTTGCACCTCTGAGCATTAGTGCTGATCCTGCTTTGAAATTATAGGTGATAAATAATGAATAGTAAACGATCAAAGGAGGAAATACTTTTTAAAACAGTTAAAGAGAATAATATTCTTCCCATAACATCAATATGTAAGCTGAACTGTATTTTCTGCAGTCATAAAAATAATCCTTCAGAAATAGAAACTTACAGTTTTGGCCACTTAGAATTTGATTTAATTAAAAAAATGATTGAATTTTTAGATCCAGAGCAGCCAGTTTTTATTGGAGAATCTGCCAGTAAAATTATTGAGGGTGAGCCTTTTGTCCACCCTGATATTTATAAAATTTTAAATTATATAAGACAGCGCTGGCCCGAGATAGAAATTAAAATTACCAGCAGCGGCTCCTTTCTTCAGCCTGAAAAGGTAGATTTGTTAAAAAAATTAGAGCCTTTAGAATTAAATATATCTTTAAATGGTCCCGCTCCTGAGGAACGGGTTTTTTTAATGAATGATACACGACCGGATAATGTTTTTAAATTAATACCTGAATTAAAAAAACAGAGGATAAAATTTGATTCAAGTATTGTGTCGATGCATCATTTAAAAGGCTGTAATTATTTAAAAAGGACTTTTGATTTTTTAGAAAAGTATCCTCCCCAGAGTTTGAGAGTTTTTTTTGCAGGGTTTAGTGGTTTTGCAGATGAAGATTTAATTATCGAAAAAAGTGGGTATTATAAATTAAATAATTTCATTAAGCAGCAACAAAAATATTATTCATTTCCAATTATTATTGAGCCTCAATTAATTTCATCCTTGGAGGCTGAAATTAATAATTTGATAACTAATTCAGCTGCACAAGCTGCTGGACTCAAAAGTGGTGACATTATTTTAAAAATAAACAAGATTGATGTAAAAAGTAGAGTAGATGCTTTTTATAAAATAAAAGCTGCGAAAAATCCTGAAATTGAATTTATTCGTAAGAATAAGAAACTTAAAACAAGAATGCTTAAAGAAGAAAATAAGGATTCTGGTTTAATTATGTCTTATGATTTAACATTAAATCAAATAAATAAATTAACTGCCTATGCAGAAGCAAGTAAAAAAGATAAGAACACTGCTGTTATCGCATCCATACCAGCATATAAGTTTATAAAAAAAATGTTAAAGCCTTACTTAAATCAAGATTTTAACTTAACTATATTAAAGGCTAATAACTTGTTTTTTGGCGGATCAATTTTTGCTGCTGGTTTACTATGTAATAGTGATTTGATTCAAACACTAAGAACAGCAGATATAAAAGTTGATAGAATAATACTGCCAGAAATAATTTATGATTATTATGGAAATGATCTATTGGGTAATCATTATAGTGAGCTTGAAGATGAATTTGAAGCAGAAATTGTATTAATTTAAATTTTTAATTATTAACTCGAAGAATTTAAAAGATTTATCAGTCGTTAATTAGAGAATGAACTAATTAATCAACTCTAATAAACAATAATCGTCTTTAAAGACTTTTAAAGACGAATTAAAGGATTTGATTTTCGCTTCTGACTTAGATATTATATTTACAGTGCTTGTTAGCACTCACTTTGATTGAGTGCTAACATAAAAAAATATAATATTAGAAGGGGGTTATTTTTAAATGAGTATTAAACCACTAGATAACAGAGTTGTAGTACAGTATGTAAAAAAAGATGAAGGTGAAGAAAAAACAAAAGGAGGAATTGTTCTTCCTGACACAGCCAAAAAGGATGAGAAGCCACAGCAGGCAGAAATTGTTGCTGTAGGTAAAAACATTGCTCCAGAAGACGGAGAAGCAGAAATTGCTGTGGGAGATACAGTAATCTTTGACAAATATGCTGGAACCAAAGTAGAGATTGATTCTGAAGAATATATAATTTTATCAATTGATGATGTTTTAGCAGTAATTGAATAGATAATTGTAAATTAGCAGGTGCTAATTTATTTTACTGTTAAATATATTTGATTAGAAATTTTTTAATGTTTATTTAATAAAAAATAACTCAGTTTAAATATACAGGAGGGATTTAGATGCCAAAGCAATTAAAGTTCGGTGAAGATGCACGTCGTAAGTTAGAAACAGGAGTTTCACGTTTAGCAAATGCAGTAAAGGTAACACTTGGACCAAAGGGACGTAATGTATTATTAGAAAAGAGTTTTGGTTCACCTACTATCACTAATGATGGTGTTAGTATTGCAAAAGAAATTGAATTAAAAGATCGTTATGAAAATATGGGTGCTCAAGCAGTTAAAGAAGTAGCAACTAAGACTAATGATGTTGCAGGTGATGGTACAACAACTGCAACAGTATTAGCAGAAGCAATATTAAAAGAAGGATTTAAAAATGTAGCTGCTGGTGCAAATCCAATGTTGATTAAAAGAGGTATTCAAAAATCAGTTGAAACTTTAACAGCGGAAATTGCTTCAGTTTCAAAACCTGTAGAAGGAAAAGAAGCTGTTTCTCAAATTGCTTCGATTTCTGCCGGTAATGATGAAGAAATTGGTAATTTAATTGCAGAAGCTATGGAAAAAGTTGGTCAGGATGGAGTTATTTCAGTTGAAGAATCTAAGAGTATGGGAACATCTTTAGATGTGGTAGAAGGTATGCAGTTTGATCGTGGATATTTATCTCCATACATGGTAACAGATACTGATACAATGGAAGCTTCTTTAGAAGAGCCATATATCTTAATTACTGACAAGAAAATTTCCAGTATTCAGGATATTTTACCTCTCTTAGAGCAGGTTGCTCAGTCAGGTAAAAGTTTATTAATCATTTCTGAAGAGGTAGAAGGAGAAGCATTAGCTACTCTAGTAGTTAATAAGATTCGTGGAACATTTAACTGTGTAGCTGTAAAAGCACCTGGTTTTGGTGACCGCCGCAAAGCAATGTTAGAAGATATTGCAGTTTTAACTGGTGGTAAATTAATTACTGAAGATCTTGGCCTAAAGCTTGAAAATGCAAGTATTAATGACCTTGGTCAGGCACATAAAGTAACAATTACTAAAGATGATACAACTATCGTTGAAGGTAATGGAGATAAGGAAAAAATTCAGGATAGAATTTCTCAATTAAGAAAGCAAATTGAAAGCACAAGTTCTGATTTTGATAAAGAAAAACTACAAGAAAGACTTGCTAAACTAGCTGGAGGAGTTGCAGTAATTCAAGTTGGTGCAGCAACAGAAACTGAATTGAAAGAAAAACAGCATAGAATTGAGGATGCATTATCTGCTACTAGAGCTGCTGTAGAAGAAGGCCTAGTTGCAGGAGGAGGTACTACTTACCTCAAAGTAATGGCTGCTCTTGACAGCTTAAACTTAGAGGGAGATGAAGGTACTGGAGTTGATATTGTGCGTAAAGCCTTAGAAGCTCCAATTAAGCAGATTGCTAATAATGCAGGTCATGAAGGGTCTGTTGTTGTAGAAAGAGTTAAAGAAAAGGGTGAAGGAATTGGCTTTGATGCTCTTAAAGGTGAATATGTAGATATGATTAAAGCCGGTATTATTGATCCTGCTAAAGTAACTCGCTCTGCTCTCCAAAATGCAGCAAGTGCTGCTTCAATGCTCTTAACCACTGAATGTCTAGTTGCTGATAACAGCGATGATGATGACGATAATGGTGGCGGAATGCCTGGTGGTATGCCCGGAGGAATGGGTGGTATGGGTGGAATGGGCGGTATGATGTAAGCCCGAAACACCATTTTAAGTAAATAAATTATCAAGGTGTATGGCTCTTTTAAAAAGTCATACACCTTTTTATATTTTAATTTAATTTAAATATAAATTATAAATTGAGATTTTCTTCTTTTAAAAAAGGATTTTTTTGATTAATAGAGAATAAATATTATAAGAGAAAATATATATTAATATGAAGGATTAAATTAAAGTTTTATCTTTATATTAACCACAGTATTTAATATTCTTTAAAAAGGCTAATTTATTTTTATATAAATTAATACGACTTTAATTTAAAAATTCATAATTTTTTGCGAAAAGTAAATACTTTTTTTGCAAAAAATAGAAAATAATACAGGTGGTGATAGATAAATATTTTTTTAAATAAAAAAGTGTGTAGGGTAGGTGATTAGATGAAAAAGAGTTTTGTGATATATGTATTATCAGATTCAGTAGGTGATACGGCTGAGCAGGTTGCTCGAGCTACAGCAGAACAGTATAAGAATACAGATTATGAAATCAAAAAATATCCCTATGTTGAGAGTGTAGTTAAAATTGATAATATTATTGATAATGTAGATGTTAAAAATTCAATTTTTGTTTACACAATAGTTAATCAGGAAATTTCTGAATATCTTAAAAAAGTTTGTGATCAAAAAAATATAACATATATTGATATCATGGCTCCCAGTTTAGACAAATTTAGTAGTTTTTTAAACCAGGAACCATTAAGAGAATCTGGAGTTATTCGCAAATTAGACGAAAATTATTTTAAAAGAGTTGAAGCTGTAGAATTTGCAGTAAAATATGATGATGGTAAAGACCCCAGGGGGATATTAAAGGCTGATATAGTATTGATTGGAGTTTCTCGTTCTTCTAAAACTCCTTTGAGTATGTATTTGGCCCACAAAAATTACAAAGTAGTTAATATTCCAATTGTGACAGGTTCTAAAGTTCCTGATCAATTATTTGAAGTACCAAGAAAAAAAATAATTGGTTTGATGATTGATCCATCTGATCTAATAGAAATTAGACGTGAACGAATTAAAGTTTTGGGACTTGATAATAGTGTAGATTATGTGTCAATTGAAAAGATTTATGAGGAATTGGAATATGCTCAAAAAATAATGAAGAAACTTGGCTGTCCAGTAATTGATATGACTAAAAAAGCTGTTGAAGAAGCAGCAAATTTAGTCATTGATATCATAAATGATCTTAACTAACAAAAGGAGGGGTTTTGTTGAAGAAATATGTTTATGCTTTTGAAGAAGGAAAAAAAGAAATGAAGTCATTGTTGGGTGGTAAAGGTGCCAATCTTGCGGAGATGAGTAAAATCGGATTACCGGTACCTCCAGGATTTACAATCACTACAGAAGCCTGTATTCACTATATTGAAATTGGTGAAAAATTAGAAGATAGTTTAAAAGAAAGTATTTTTGAACATTTATCAGATTTAGAAGATGCAATAGGTAAAGATTTTGGTGATGTAAATGATCCTCTCTTAGTATCCGTAAGATCTGGAGCAGTAATTTCTATGCCCGGTATGATGGATACAATTTTGAATTTAGGTCTGAATGATAAGAGTGTAGAAGGACTAGCTAAAAAGACTTCCAATCCTCGTTTTGCCTATGACAGTTATAGACGATTGATTCAAATGTTTGGTAATGTTGTTCTTGGAATTCCAGGTTATGAATTTGATAACTATCTAGAAAGAAAAAAAGAGAAAAAGAATTATGATAATGATACTGATCTTACAGTTGATGATTTAAAAGATATCATTAAGGACTTTAAAGCTTTAATTAAAAATAGAAAAGACATAGAATTTCCACAAAAGCCAGAGGAACAATTATTAATGGCTATCAAAGCCGTATTCAGTTCCTGGAATAATAATCGAGCTATTTCTTATAGAAATCACAATGATATTCCACATGATTTGGGTACAGCAGTAAATGTTCAGACTATGGTTTTTGGTAATATAGGTGATAATTCTGGTACAGGTGTTGCTTTTACTCGTAACCCTGCTACTGGAGAAAATAAAGTGTTTGGTGAGTTCCTATTAAATGCTCAAGGCGAAGATGTAGTAGCTGGTATTAGAACTCCTAAAAATATTAGTGAATTAAAGGACTTAATGCCTGAAGTTTATGAGGAGTTTATGGAAGTTACAGAAACACTGGAACAGCATTATAAGGATATGCAGGATATTGAATTTACAATTCAAGAAGGAGACTTATTCCTTCTGCAGACAAGAACTGGTAAAAGAACTGCAGATGCAGCAATTAATATTGCTGTAGATATGGAAGAAGAGGGTTTGATCGACAAAGAAACTGCAATTATGAGGATTGACCCTGAAGATATTAGTCAGCTTCTACATCCTAATTTTAAAGAAGATGAGTTAGAAAAAGCTGATTTATTGGCAACTGGTCTAGCAGCTTCTCCTGGTGCTGCAATTGGTAAGATTTACTTTAATTCAGAAGATGCGGCTGAAGCTGCTGCTGATGGTGAAGATGTAATCCTAGTACGTAAAGAAACCTCACCTGAAGATATTGAAGGTATGGTTAAATCTAATGGTATTTTGACTTCTCGTGGTGGTATGACTTCACATGCAGCTGTAGTTGCTAGAGGTATGGGTAAATGTTGTGTTGCCGGTGCTGGTGATATCCAAGTTGATGAAAGTACAAGACAGTTTTTTGTAGATGACCGAGTATTTAATGAAGGTGATTATATTTCTCTTAATGGTAGTACTGGAGAAGTTTATGCCGGAATTGTAGAAACAACCGATGCTCATTTAACAGATAATTTTAAAATGTTAATGGAATGGTCAGATGAGTATCGTGATATGGGTGTTTATACTAATGCAGATACTCCAAATGACGCTCAGGTAGCAGTAGATTTTGGAGCGGAAGGTATAGGTCTCTGCCGGACAGAGCATATGTTCTTTGATAGTGAAAGAATCATGTCAGTACGTGAAATGATTGTTGCTGATAGCAAGAAAAAACGTAAAAAAGCTCTGGATAAATTATTTCCTTATCAAAAAGAAGACTTTAAAGGCATCTTTAAAGTTATGCAGGATATGAATGTAACTGTAAGATTATTAGATCCGCCATTACATGAATTTTTACCTCAAAATGAGAGAGATATTAAAAATCTAGCTGGAGAATTATCAATCTCTGTTGAGGAATTAAGACGTACAATTAGCGATTTAGAAGAAATGAACCCAATGTTAGGCCATCGCGGTTGTCGTTTAGGTATTAGCTATCCTGAAATTTATGAAATGCAGGTTAAAGCAATAATTTCCGCAGCTATTGAAGTGAAAGAAGAGGATGGTTATGATGTTAAAGCAGATATTATGATTCCTCTTGTTGGAACTGATAAAGAACTTGAAATTATAAGAGAAAAATCAGAAAAAGTAGCTGCAGGGTTATTAGACAATACTGATACAGAAATTCATTATACTATTGGTACTATGATTGAGATTCCTAGAGCTGCACTTTTAGCTGACAGAATTGCTAAATTTGCTGACTTCTTCTCTTTTGGTACTAATGATTTAACTCAAATGACATATGGATTTTCACGTGATGATGCTGGTAAATTTATTAGTGAATATCTGGACCAGGAAATATTTGCTAAAGATCCTTTCCAGGTTCTGGATCAAGATGGTGTAGGAAAACTAATTGAAAATACCGTTAAGTTGGGAAGAGAAGAAAAACCAGAATTGAAGATTGGTATTTGTGGAGAACATGGTGGAGAACCTTCATCAATTGAATTCTGTCATAAAAACAATCTAAATTATGTTTCCTGTTCACCTTATAGAGTTCCAATTGCTCGTCTAGCAGCAGCACAGTCTGCAATCAAACACAGTTAAAAAATAAATTTTTAATCGAACTGTTAAATTATTTAACTCCCTTCTATTTATTTTAAGCTAATAGAAGGGAGTTTTACTGTTTGAGGAAGATTAATCTTATTGCTTTTATTATGCTTGACAACTGCAGTCTTTAACCTGTATACTTTAGTAAATAAAAGTGGAAGGGGAATTTGATGGATTACGAAAAAATACTTATTCTTGATTTTGGAGGTCAATATAGTCAGCTGATTGCCAGAAGGGTAAGAGAATTTAATGTTTATTCTGTAATTAGAGGACATGATATTGAGTTAGAAGAAATTAAAAAAATTGATCCAGCAGCCATAATTTTTTCTGGAGGACCAGATAGTGTAACAGCATCCAAAGCACCTGGTGTTGATCAGGGTGTTTTTGAATTAGGAATTCCTATTTTAGGTATTTGTTATGGAATGCAATTAATGGCACAATTATTAGAAGCAGGTCAGGTTGAAAAAGCAGAGCACGGAGAATATGGAAAAGCTAATTTAGAGTTGTTTACACAAAAAAAATTATTTAAAGAAATAGATAATTATTCACAAGTTTGGATGAGTCATGGTGATCATGTAAAAAAAGTGCCAGCAGGCTTTGAGATAATTGCTAAAACAGAACTAACTGAGGCAGCTGCTATGGCAGATTTTGAACGTGATTTTTATGGAGTTCAGTTTCATCCAGAGGTAAATCACACTATCCATGGTAAAACAATACTGCATAACTTTTTATTTAGGATTGTTAAAGTTAAGGCTAATTGGAATATGTCAGATTATATCAATGAAGAAGTTGAGAGAATTAGAAGTCAAGTTGGTACCGGAAAAGTTATTTGTGGGCTTTCTGGGGGAGTAGATTCTGCTGTGGCTTCAGCTATAGTACATAAAGCTATTGGTGATCAGTTGACCTGTATTTTTGTTGATCACGGTCTTTTGCGTAAAGGAGAAGCTGAACAAGTAAAAAGAACCTTTGGGGAAGAATTTAATATTCCTTTAATCTATGTTGATGCCAAAAAAAGATTTTTAGATAGATTAGCTGGAGTAAAAGACCCAGAAGAAAAAAGAAAAATAATTGGTGATGAGTTTATTCAGGTTTTTGATGAAGAAGCTGAAACTTTGTCAGATGTTCGCTACTTAGTTCAAGGAACTATTTACTCTGATGTTATAGAAAGTGGAGGAACTGATAAAGCAGCAACAATAAAAAGTCATCATAATGTTGGAGGTTTACCAGAAGAGATGAATCTTGAACTTGTTGAACCTCTTCACTTTCTATTTAAAGATGAGGTAAGGAAAATAGGTGAAGTTTTAGGTTTACCAGAAGAGATTGTTTGGAGACAGCCATTTCCTGGACCTGGTTTAGCAATTAGGATTATTGGAGATGTTGACTGGGACAAACTAGAAACTTTAAGAAATGCAGATGCAATTGTTCAAGAAGAAATAAGAGATGCTGGTCTTTATAGAGATATCTGGCAGTCTTTTGCGGTTCTACCTGATTTAAGAAGCGTAGGAGTTATGGGTGATGAAAGAACTTATGGTTATCCTATTATTTTAAGAGCAGTAAATAGTGATGATGCTATGACTGCTGATTGGGCAAGACTTCCATATGAGCTTATGCAGTCTATTTCTAATAGAATTGTTAACCAGGTTGAAGAAGTTAATAGGGTTGTGTATGATATAACATCAAAACCTCCTGGAACAATAGAATGGGAGTAATTTTTAGAAAAGAGGTGTAAACTTTGGCCCGAACTATAAAAGACAAATTTACTGAACAGCTATTTGAGGCTATTTTGTTACTGGAAAGTAAAGAGGAATGTTATAATTTTTTTCAGGATATAGCTACTATTGGAGAAATTAAGGCCTTAGGGCAGCGGCTTGAGGTAGCTAAAATGCTTAAAGAAGGCTATACATATGATCATATTGTAGATGAGACTGGTGTTAGTACAGCGACTATCAGCCGTGTTAAACGTTCATTAGAATATGGTGAAGATGGCTATAATTTAATTTTGGCTCGTTTAGAAGAAAACAAAACAGCAGATTAAATATTAAAAATTAACTTATTTAAATAATTATTAAAAAATCGACCGTTTTATTAAGGTCGATTTTTCATTTAAATAATAAATAAAATAAATTAAAAGCAGGAATTTAGATATTTGTCTAGAAATTATAATATTGGTTTGTCTAAAGAAATTAATTAGACTTTATTTAAAAACCTGGAGGTTAAAAAATTAATGAGTAAAAAAAATTATGATGTTATTATTGTTGGAGCTGGACCAACTGGAATATTTACTGCGGTAGAATTTGTTAAAAAGGAAGCAGATTTAGATATTCTAATTATAGAAAAAGGAACTAATTTAAAAAAAAGGGTTTGTCCAATGAAAGAGAACCCTGGTATGGGCTGTGTCAACTGTCCCAGTTGTGCAATAGTTTCAGGTTGGGGTGGAGCTGGAGCCTATAGTGATGGTAAGCTTTCACTTTCTCCTGATATTGGAGGGAATCTGGAAAATTATATAGGAAGACAGGAACTGATTGATAATATTTCCTATGCAGATGATATTTATATGGAATTTGGTGCACCTGACCGTGTTTTTGGAGTTGCTGAGGATCAGCAGGATGAAATTAGAAAAAAAGCTGTAAGAGCTGAATTGAAATTTATCCCTGCCAGTTTAAGACATTTAGGAACCGGCTACAGTCAGGTGGTTCTGCAGAATATGCAGGATTATTTGGAAGAAAATGGGGTAGAAATTAGATTTGGGATTAATGTTAAGCAGTTTATAGTTGAAGATGATAAAATTAAAGCTGTTAAGACTGCTGACGGAGATGAAATTACAGCGGATTTTGTAATGACTGCAGCCGGAAGAGAGAATGCAGAATGGTTAACCAATCAGGCAAAAAAATTAGATATTCAGACTGCAATTAATCCAGTAGACATCGGAGTTAGGGTCGAATGTCCGGCTGCAATAACGGAATATATGACTGATAATTTATACGAATCAAAATTGATTTATCATACTCCCACCTTTGAGGACAAGGTAAGAACTTTTTGTATGTCACCATATGGTGAGGTAGTAAGTGAGAATAATCAGGGCTTAATTACTGTTAATGGACACAGCCACTCTGATATTAAAACTCATAATACTAATTTTGCTCTGTTGGTTAGTAAGACTTTTACTGAACCTTTTCACGAGCCGATTAAATATGGTAAAGACATTGCCAAACTTGCTAATATGCTGGCTGGAGGGGTTTTAGTTCAACGACTGGGTGATTTGCTTGAAGGTAGAAGAACTACCGAAGAGAGGTTGGCTAGATCGGTTACAGAGCCAACACTTAAAGATGCAACTCCAGGAGACCTATCACTGGTACTGCCGCACAGACATCTGACAGGGATTATCGAGATGTTAAAGGCTCTGGATAAAATAACTCCAGGAATTTATGGAAGAGATACACTGCTTTATGGAGTAGAGGTTAAATTTTATTCTTCACGCTTAAATGTTAATGACAAGCTGGAAAGTAAAGTAGAAAATCTATTCTTTGGTGGAGATGGGGCTGGAATAACAAGGGGTCTGATGCAGGCTTCTGTTTCTGGAATTGTAATAGCTCGCTCAATTATGAAAAAGTTAGAAAAAAATATATAAAATATAAAATATAATTAAAAAAGCAGTAAGCTCAGTCTCTGAAGATTGAGTTTGCTGCTTTTTTGTTTGCAAATTATTGGTTTTTAAAATAATGGTCTGGCTGCGGGGATTTGAACCCCGGACCTCTTCGTCCCGAACGAAGCGCGCTACCAAGCTGCGCCACAGCCAGCTAATATTATAAAATATTATATCATAATTTATTATAAAAAAAAAGAAAATAATTATCGATTTTGTTAAATTTTAACTTGATATTTATTTTCAATTTATATATAATTAATACAAGTTAATAACTCAGGTTTAAATATAATTAATAGGGGGTATATTTAATGAAGATTGAAGTAGGAGCTAAGATTCCAGAAATAAATTTAAGAGATCACAATGATGAAGAAATTACATTAGACAAATTTGAAGGAAAGAATGTTCTTTTGTCATTTCATCCTTTAGCTTGGACAAGTGTATGTCGTAATCAGATGCAGGCACTAGAAGATAATTATAAAGAATTCGAAAAAAATAATACAGTTCCAATTGGAATTAGTGTTGATCCTGTTCCATCTAAGAGAGCTTGGGCTGAAAATATAGGTTTAAAAAATTTAAAATTAGCATCTGACTTTTGGCCTCACGGAGAATTCGCTTCTAAATTAGGTATTTTTATTGAAGAAAAAGGAATATCTGGTCGAGTAAATATTTTAGTCAATGATCAGGGAAAAGTTCTTTGGATTAAAGAATATGATATTCCTGAACTACCTGATATAAATGAAGTATTAACTGCTGTAAAAAATAATTAATTTCTACTAAAAATAAAATTCAAGATTCCTGTTATTCAAAGTAAAATAGAGAAAAAGTTAATAATTGATTTATTCTAAAACTAATTTTAAGAGTAAGTGAACTCCCTGTTTATTATAATAAACAGGGTTTTTTGCTTGCTCTTTGTTATTTATGTTATAATTAATTTCAGGCTTAAAGAAAAATTAAATATTGTTTGGATATCAAAAAACTAATTATATTATTTTCAAAGGATGTGAAAAGCTTGGATATATTTTTAATAATTATGGTAGTAATTTTATTTGTAATTGAAATCGCTGCAATATTTTTACCAGTACTGCCAGATTCTATTTTTTTCTGGTCTGCTATCATTTTATATAAAATAATTAAAAATGGTATTAATTATTCTCCATATTTTTGGACTGGAGCGATTTTGATAACTGTACTCATCTTTTTTGCTGATTACTTAGCAAATGCTTATTTTATTAAAAAACGTGGTGGCAATAATAAAACTATATTTGCAGCTGTCATTGGTATGATATTTGGAACAATATTTTTAGGACCATTAGGATTTATAATTGCACCTTTTATTTTAATTTTTGTTACAGAATACTGGCAGAGTAGAAATAAAAAAGATTCATTTAGACTTGCAGTGGGCAGCATATTAGCATTTTTAACCAGTACAGCAGTTAGATTAGCTATGCAGATCTTTTTAATGGTATGGTTCTTTATAGAAATCTACTAAGAAATGTATTAAAATATCTTTTAATTATATTAAACCTGCGAATAGATTAAACATCAAGCTTAGCACAAAAGCAAAGGAGGCTGACAGTGTACAAAATATATAGTGGAAGTACAGGAAGTGGTAAAAGTTTTAAATTAAAAAAAGAATATCAGAAGCTGGCTTCTAAAATTGGAAGTGAAGAAATACTATTATTTTTGAATTCAGCTCGTTCTGTCAGCCAATTCAGAGAAGAAATAAACTTAGAAATGGTTGGTAACTTAAATATTTATACTTATTTTGGCTTTGTAAATCAGCAGTTAAATAAGAACTGGCCAGCAGTAGAGAGAAAATATAGTGGAGAAAATGAGATTATTGAACCTACTTTTATGAACATAGAAACTTCCCATTTTTTGATGAGCAACTATGTAGCCAAATATAGAGAGGAAAAAGCTTATTTTAGAAATATAAAAGCGAGGCCGGTCCAGATTGCAGTACAGCTAATAGATAATTTGAATTTAGCAGCTTTTAACATGCTTAATTTCGAAGAACTTAGGCAGAGACTAATAAGTTGGACTCAAAATGATGAAGAACGAAGAGAATATGCTGAGCAGTCAATTAGAATAATGAAAACATTTAGGAAATTTTCTCTAAATTATAGGCTTTTTGATTATTCAGCTGCAGTGACTTTATTTAATCAGTATCTCTTATCTGACTCAGAATATCTTAATAATTTAAATAATAGTTATAGTTATCTTTTAGTGGATGATTTAGAAAAACTTGTTCCTGCCGGTCAAAGTTTAATTAAAACTTTAACAGAAAATAGATTGAAAGGGATTTTTACTTTTAATGAAAGTGGTGGTTTTAATAGATTCTTTGGGGGTAATCCAGCTGCAGCTAAAAAAAAGTTTTTTAATTCAGAGGCAGCGATAATTCAGTTAAAAGAAAACTATACATCTTCAAGTGCCAGTGTTGAATTAGCAGAGCAAATAAAGGAGGTTGTCCAGGAAAGAGAAAAAAATACACTAAAATCAAAACTTTTGTTAGCGGAAATAGATAGTGAATTAAGAGGAGAAATGCTAATTAAAGTAGCTAAGGAAATTATTACTTTACTTAAAAAAGGTACAAAAGCTGATCAAATAGCAGTGATTTCTCCTAATATTGATAAGGTGTTAAGTTTTAGTTTAGAACAAATTCTAGAAAAAAATGGATATCAGTTAAGCAATTTTAATCGATCTAAAAGATTAATTGATATTCCTTTCGCCAGAGCACTTTTAATTTTATATTTATTTTATTGTGGTAAGACAAATATTGTTGGCATTTCATCACTGCAGCAGGCTTTAAGTCTTCTTTTAGAACTTGATCCTTTAAGATCATATATCTTAGCGGAAGAAATCGCTGCTTCTGGAATGAATTTAATTGATCTTGATCAATCAAACTTACGAGGAAAAATTAATTTTCATTCTGCAGAAAAATATGATTATTTAAGAGATTGGCTCCAGGACAAAAAAGAAAATAAATTAGAAATAGAAGATTTTTTTCAACTAGTTTTTAGCGAACTGTTAGCTCCTTTAAATCCTTCTGAGGAAGATGTTTTTGCCTGCAGACAAATGATTGAATCAGTAGCCCGTTTTCATCAGGCAGTCGAAAATTTTCATCAGGAAAAAGATGATTTGAGTGAGCGTTACATTAATATGATTTATGAGGGGACTCTTGCTGCTGAAACTCTTTTTAAGGGTCAGGAAAAAGACAAAGGAGTGATTCTTGCTTCTCCCTATAAATTTTTATTTTCACCTGAATTAAAAGGAGTAGATTATTTATTTTTGCTTGATATTTCAAGTAATGAATGGATGCAGAGTATTGCCAAGGAACTAGTTAATCCTTATATTTATACGGATCAGTGGAAAAAACAGGCAGCCTGGGATGATAAAATTGATCAGCAAATCAGATTAAATCAACTTAGTGACTTTTTGATTAGTTTGATTTATAAAGTAAAAAAAGGTATTTATGTAGCAGATAGTTTTTTGAACAGCAGTGGTAGAGAGCAAGAAGGACCACTTTATCGCTGGTTTGATGTGAGAGGAGAGTAATTAATGAATTTTAAACCGAGACCTGGACAGAAAGAAGTTTTAGAATATCAAGATGGACAGCTTGCTGTACCTGCTGTTCCAGGAGCAGGTAAGACGACAGTTCTTGCACATCTTGCAGCAGAGCTGATTGAGAAAAAATTAAATAATAATCAAAAAATATTAATAGTAACCTATATGAATTCTGCTGTAGCAAATTTCCGTAAAAGAATTGGAGATTTTTTGGCAGAAAAAGGTTTACCCCGCAGTAGGGGTTATAGTGTTAAAACTCTACATTCTCTTGCTCTCGGCATTATTAAAGAAAAACCTGAGTCAAGATTAATTAATCAAGATTTTCAATTAATTGAATCAGGTAAGCGTTATCGCTGGATAAAAGATTTATGCCGCAGATGGGCAGGAGAAAATAATAAACTGCTCCAGCATTTTTTCAATTTAGAAAAAAATAGTTATAAATTTGAAAAATATCTAAAAAAATGGGAAGAGGAAGATTTTCCAGCTTTTGTAGCTTCTATGATTTCATATTTCAAGCTTAAGCTTTTAAATGGGGAAGAATTAAAAAATATGGTTAAATATTCGGATCTTAAATCTGCAAATATTTTAACGCCAGCAGTAGATATTTTTTCTGAGTATGAATTTAAAATGGCTCAAGCTGGACTTTTAGATTTTGATGATCTTGTTCAGCAGAGCTTAAAATTATTAAAAGAAGACGCTGATTTTGCTGAGCGTATTGCTTCTCAGTATGCATATGTTTTTGAAGATGAAGCACAGGATTCTAATCAAGCTCAAGAGGAAATGCTTTATTTACTTACAGGTGATAATAATAATTTAGTTCGAGTTGGGGACAGCAACCAGGCGATTACAGGAACTTTTACTCTTTCTGATCCAGAAATATTTCGTAGTTACTGTAAAAAAGAAGAGGTTGAGGTAGAAACTATGGCTGTTTCCAGCCGCAGCAGCCAGGATATTATTGATTTAGCTAATTACCTTATTGACTGGAGTCAGGAAGAATTTTCCGAAAGAGAAATTGAGCCTTTAGAATCTAAATATATAAAAGCAGTTTCTAAAGATGATCCAGCGCCTAATCCTCAGCCGAAAGGGTATAGAATTGGGAGTCGTGCTTTTAAAACTTGGAAAACAGAAAAAAAATTTATAGCTCGCCAGGCTCTGCGTAAAGCCAATGAAAATACTAAAGCAACTACAGCAGTGTTAATGCCTACAGGGTGGCAGTTAGAAGAAATTGCCAGAGAAATAAATAGTTTGGGGGGAGAGTTCCAGCTTGCTGGCAGCAGCTCGAGAAATGCTTTTTTAACAGAAATAGAGGTAGTATTAAAATTTTTAACCTCTCCTGCCTCAGAGGATAATTTAAAATTGGTTTTTGCTGAACTCTTTAGTAAAGAAAAGCCAGAATTGACACAGCTATTAGACACCAGCTTAGACAAAAATGAAAATCAAGAATTAATTTTTCCTCTATCAGGTTTAAATCGAGATAATTTTGAACTTGAATTTAGAAAAAAAGATGGTTTTGAAGATTTTTATAAGAGTTTACTGCAAATTCAAGGGTGGCTTCAGGCTTCGATGGAATTACCACCAGATGAGTTGGTATTGTTTTTAGCTGAAAGAATCGGACTTACAGGTAAAAAACTGGCTTTAGCTCAAAATTTAGCCTTAGAATTCGGCAGACTTTTAAAAGATAATCCGGCCTGGCGCTTGGATCAATTAACAGCAGAACTTCCTGAAATAAGGGATCGAATTAAGCAATTTGCTGAAACTTTAACTGAAATGGAAGGTTTTGAAGCAAAACCAGATCAGGTAACTTTGTCTACTATTCATAAAGCTAAAGGTATGGAATGGGATACTGTTTTTATTGGCAGCCTGACATCAAGTCATTTTCAGCATGATAATGATGACTATTTTATGGGAGAAAAATTTTATCTAAATGAAGAAATAAAAAATCCAAAAGCTTCTGCTAGAGCAGAATTAGAATATATTTTGAATGAAAAAAAAGAAAGAAATGTAGATTATAAAGCAAGACAGGAACTGATAGCTGAAAGGGTACGTCTTTTATATGTGGGAATTACTAGAGCCCGCAGCAATCTTTTTTTAAGTACGCATTTAAAACATGGAAAATGGAAAAAGGATCCTGCATTTATTTTTAGTTCTTTAGATAAGTTTATCAATAATAGAAAAAAAGAAAAGCAGCAGGGAGCTGATTAAATGCCATTAAGCACGTTAAATGATCTTTATTTTTCTCAATCTGCTCTGGCAATTTTTAATAAATGTAGAAGGCGTTTTAAATATCGTTATTTAGACGGTTTATATTGGCCTGCTGAATGGGGGATGAATGAAGAAGTAAAAAAAGATCTTAAACAGGGAAAGCTTTTTCACCTATTAGCTGAAAGATATTATAGTGAAACTATGGGAGAAACTGTTCTAAATTCTAACCAACTGCTGCAGTCCTGGCTGAATAGATTAAAATCTTTTGCGGCAGCTAAAAATGTAGTTTCTGCAGAACAGGAATTGCGTTTTCAAAAGAATAATCTTAAATTACTGGCAAAATATGATCTTTTAAAATATGATTATGAAGGAAAGAAATTTATAATTTTTGACTGGAAAACTGATAAAAAAAGTTTGACTGAAAAAGATATTGAGAAGTCAATGCAGAGTCGTTTCTATTTATTTCTTTTATTTGAAGCTGGTTATAAATATTTTTTAAATCGATATGAATTAAAGAATATGCCTATACTAATTTATTGGAATCCTCGTTATCCAAAAGAAAAAGTGAAAATAGAATACAGTAAAGATGATTTTAAAAAGGATAAAAACTATTTTGAAAGATTAATCAATGAAATTTTAAATGAAAATGAATTTTCATTAACTGATGACTTAAATAAATGTCGTTTTTGTGAATACAGACCAATTTGTAGAGGAAAAACTACTGAAAATAAAGAAATAATTGAGGATGATTTAAAATTAAATCTTGACTGGGACTCAGTAGAAGAAATGGAATTTTAAAAGCTACAAAAACAAGATTATAGTAATTATTTAATATGAGGTTAATTTTAAGAATAAATTTAAAAAAATTATTCAATAATTTATGTTTAAAAATCAAGATGATTATCAGCTTCGTTATATTTATCATACAAATCGACATAATAATGCTTTTTAATTGAACTTAATTTAGATCAATATGATGATCTTTTTAATAGTTGGGATGGGTCTGTGCTTGATCGTAAAGAACTTAAAGATAAAAAGAGAAGATATTTTAGATATCTTAATTCTGATATAATTTTTAAGTATAGAGATTGAGAGGTTAAAGATGAAAATAATTAAAGCGGAAGAATGTGAACCCTCAGCTGAATTGGTGGAATATTTAAAAAGCAAAAAACTCGCTTGTTTAGCAAAAAAAAGAGGCTTAGATACAAAAGATAAACTAATCCAGTTTTTAGAGATAGACAAATATATTCCCCTAAATTTAGATGATTTTCCAAAAATATATAAAATTGCTGATTTTATTTTACAGCATATCAAAAATGGCAGTAAAATTTTAATTTATGGAGATTATGATGTTGATGGAATCACATCAACTTCAATCCTATTTGGTGCTCTCAGTCAGCTGAGTGATCAAATTAATTATCATATTCCGGATCGATTTAAAGAAGGATATGGGCTTAATAAAAAAGTTTTGGCTGGGTATCAAGCTGAAATGGATTTAGTTATTAGCTGTGACTGTGGAATCAGCAACTACGACGAAGTGAAATTTGCAAAAGAAGCAGGTATGGATTTTGTTGTTACAGATCATCATGATTTACCAGATAAATTACCACCTGCTGATTATGTGATTTCTCCTAGATTATTACCAGAGGATCATCAGGGCTATTGGCTGCCTGGAGCTGGAATGGCATATTTTTTAATCAAAGCAATCTTTGAAAAAGCAGATAAAACGGGAGAAGAGGAAGACTATTTAGATTTATTATTACTAGCAATAATAGCAGATGTAGTACCATTAAAAGGAGAAAATCGTTATTTATTTAAAACAGGTTTAAAAAAATTACAATTTACAGAAAGAATTGGTTTAAAAGCTTTATATAATGAACTTGACATTAATCCTTTAGAGATAAACGAAAAAACACTTGGTTTTCAAATTGGTCCTCTACTGAATTCGGCCGGTAGAGTTGATAGTGCTGAAAAAGGATTGGAATTACTTTTAGCAGAAGACAAAAGTAAAGCTGCTGGTTTAGCTGCTGAATTAAGTCAAATAAATGATTATAGAAAAAAAATAAGTCAGCAAATTTATTTAGAACTTGAAAAAGAAATTAACCCTCAAAAAAGAAAGGCTTTAATCAGTTATAATTCTGATTGGCATCAAGGAGTAATTGGAATTGCAGCTGGAAGAGTAACTGAAAACTATCAGATCCCTGCAGTTTTAATGACATCTACTTTGGACGGAGAATTTATAACAGGTTCAGCGCGTTCAATAGAAGGTATTAATATTAATAATTTAATTTCTGAGTGTTCTGATCTTTTAGAGAAACATGGTGGTCATGCTGCAGCAGCAGGCTTTTCTTTAAAAAAAGATCGTTTAGAAAAATTTAAATTAAGGCTTCAGCGGCTTATTGATCAGAAACTAGATAAGCTTGAATCAGATTTTAAAATTAAAACAGATTTAAATTTAGAACTTTGCCAAATTAATGAAGAATTTTATCAATCTTTACGGCGCTTTGCGCCTTTTGGTGAGTCGAATCCAGAACCACTATTTTATTTGGAGGCAGATGTTATCAGCAGCCGTGAGATTTCTTCTGGCAGGCATAAACGACTTATTTTAAGCAGTGATGATAATCGAATAACTGCTCTTTGGTGGTGGAGTGGGGAAGTAGAAAATAATTACACTCAAAAAGCAGCCTGTAATTTAACTGAAAATAATTATAGAGGGAATAAAAATTTACAGCTTGTGCTTAAAGCTTTAAAGCCATTAAAAGAGAAAGCTAAAAACTTTCATTTTAAAAAAGAAAAGAAAAATTCAATAAAAATTATTGATTGGAGAGAAAAAAATATTTCTGAAATTCAAACTAGATCTGTCAATACTGTTTATTTTGCAGAGGGACTGCAGGAATATAATTTTTATCCACTTGTGAATCGAAATTATTATCGAAAAGCAGAAAAGTTAGTTTTAATTACATTACCATCTTCTCCTGCTGTTTTAAAAGAGGCTTTACTTTCAACTGCTGCAGAAAAGTTAATTTTAATAAATTCAAGAAATGATGTTATAACTTTTAATGATTTTATAAAAAAAGTATTGTCTTTATTAAAATACAGTCTAAAAAATAAAAATGGAATCTTTAATTTAGAAGAGGCAGCACTTGCTCTTGAGGTTGAAGAAATCACTATTAAACGAGCTCTAGATTTTCTAAGAGCAGAAGCATTTATAAGCTATGAATATATATCACACAGAGAAGTTTTAATCACTAAAAACGGAGAAAAAAATTTAGGGCAGGCAAATTTAAATAAAAAAAATTTAAAGAATCTTTTAAAAGAAAGCTCTGCTTTTAAAAGGTTTATTAAAAATAAAGATGCTGCTAAAATTGAGAATTTTATTAGTAATTTAGTGGCAAAATAAAAAAGCTGATCTGCTTTATTTTTAAAAATTCAATTAAAGCAAAGTAGGAGAGTGATAAAAATTAAAATAAAAAATTTAAAATTACTAACAGGAGCAAAAAAAGCAGAAGGATTAACAGTTATTGTTGATGTTTTTAGAGCTTATACAACTGCTGCTTATCTTTTCAGTAGTAAGGCGGATAAAATTTATATAGTTAGTAAAATTGAAACAGCTAAAAAATTAAAAAGAAAATTGAATTCACCAGTTTTAATTGGAGAAAGAAAAGGAATAAAAATTGCAGAATTTGATTATAATAATTCACCTTACTTTATTTCTCAAAACGATTTTTCTGGTAAAGAAATAGTTTTAAGTACCAGTGCAGGAACTAAAGGTATAATTGCAGCTAAAAATGCAGAAGAAATTATTGCAGGTAGTTTTGTTAATATCAATGCTGCAGCAGAATATATTAAAAATAAAAGGCCGGAATTACTTTCAATTGTAGCAATGGGTAATAATGGAACAGCTGAGGCTGAAGAAGATAATCTATATATGCAGGAATTAAATAAACTTTTAATTGGAAATAGTATTTTGAGTGAAGCTGAAATCAAAGATAAACTTCGAAGTCCAGCTGGAGACAGATTTTTTGTGGAATCAGCTCAATCGGAGATGCCAAAAGAAGATTTTGAGTATTCTTTAAAGATCAATTGTTTTAATTTTGTCATCAGAGCTGTAAAAATAGCAGAGGACATTTATCAATTAAAAAAGAAAGAGGTGAATTAAGTGCAAAAGCTTTTAATTACTGTAATTATTATTTTAATTATTTTAATTTCTGCAGCTATTACTAATCCTACCCGGGAAGAATTTATTAATTGGGGTGTTGCCGAAATAAAATCAGAAGCAGAAACTGATATTGAAAGAATTTTTGGAGGAGCAGTTGCAGCACCTATGTTGGAACTGCAAACAAAAGCAGATGATTTTGTATTTTTTACAATTTTTGTTCTAGAAAAATCAGATAGTGAAGTTAAATACCTGGGAATTTTCAATAATTTTTTTGCTTTAAATTAAAATAATTTGACTTTAGAACTCAGTTTAATAAAATAATGTATGAGTAAATGAGTGGAATTTAATTTTGATATAATTTAAGTTGGAGGAGATTATACAATGAAAGATTATTTAATTAGGGTAATAACAACTAATAAAGAAATTAGAGCTCTAGCAGTTAAATCTACTGATATTGTCAAAGAAGCTCAGGAAAGACATCAAACTACACCTGTTGCAACTGCAGCTTTAGGTAGAGTGATCACAGGGGCTTTATTGACTGGTTCTTTGGTTAAGTCTGGAGATGAAGTTGTTTTAAAAATAGAGGGTACAGGACCTGCAGGCAAAATTGTTGCAGACGCAAATCAAAAAGGGGAAGTACGCGGCTATATTGAAAATCCAAATTTGGATTTATATCAGACCGATTCTGGTAAGCTTGATGTAGCAAAAGCTGTTGGCGCGGGTGAACTCTCACTGACAAAAATCATGAAAATGAAAGAACCCTATACAGGCAGTGTTCCTTTAGTCTCAGGTGAAATCGGTGAGGATTTAACTTATTATTTTACTGCATCAGAACAGGTTCCATCTGCAGTAGGATTAGGTGTACTGGTTGATACTGATCTTAGTGTTAAAGCTGCTGGAGGATTTATTATTCAGTTATTGCCTGATGCTTCTGAAGAAACCATCCAAATGCTGGAATATAATTTAACAAAAGTAAAATCTGTCAGTAAATTAATTGAATCCGGTATGACTCCAGAAGAATTGTTAGAGGAACTTTTAGGAGATATGGATTATAGAATTATGGCTCTTAAAGATGTTGAATTTAAATGCAGATGTAGTAGAGAAAGAAGTTTTGAGTTAATAGCCGGCCTGGGCAAAGAAGAAATTGAATCAACTTTAGCTGAACAGGGAGAAATAGAAGTTCGCTGTCATTTCTGTAACAATACTTATACCTTTGAAAAAGAAGATGTAGAAAGTATTATATCGGAGCTAGAGATAGTAGAAAATGAAATACCAGAGGTTGATACTGAGGAAATAATATTTGAAAAAGAAAATAATAAATAAAACTAAATAATAATCAAAATAAACCGCAGAGGATTAACTTTCTCTGCGGTACTTTTTTAATTTTAAAGCTGTTTTTTTAGGTATTAAAACTTTTAGATATATATTGTTTTTTTGGTATTTTTCTTCATAAACTTTAGCTGTATTATGAATCTTTTCTACCCATTTGGCTTCAGAGTAAGGAAGATCAATTTCCATTTCAATCATTTCATTACTAATAATTTTATTTAATTTATTAATTACAGTATCGATATTAATTTCTTTTAAAGCAGAAATGAAAAGGGAATCAGGATAAATTATTTTTAAATCATTAAGTTTAGATTGTTCAACTAAATCAATTTTATTGAATACTTTAATTATTTTACAGCTTGGATCTACAAGTTCGTTAATTTCTTTATTTACGATTCTCATGTTTTTTTCCATTTCAGAATTTGAAGCATCAATTAGATGAAGAATTATATCAGCATTTTCAACTTCTTCTAAAGTGGTTCTAAAAGAAGCAATTAACTGGTGGGGTAGTTTATTAATAAATCCAACAGTATCACTTAAAATAATATTTTGTCCTACTGGCAGTTGAAGTTGTCGCATTGTAGAATCTAAAGTAGCAAATAATTTATCGGCTGTATGGCTTCCAGCTCCAGTTAGTTTGTTCATCAGAGTTGACTTTCCAGCATTTGTATAACCGACAAGTGCTGCAATTGGGTCTTGACGGCTGCTTCGTTGAACTTCTCGACTCGCCTTTATCTCTTTCAAATTTTCTTTAAGGCGATAAATTTTCTTTTCAATGCGGCGTCGATCAACCTCAAGTTTTGTCTCACCAGGACCTCTGGTGCCAATCCCACCTGCTAGTCTTGACATTTCTATACCTCGCCCCTGTAACCGTGGAAGACGATATTCTAATTGAGCTAATTCGACCTGGATTTTACTTTCGCGGCTGTGGGCATGCCTGGCAAAAATATCTAAGATAACCTGGGCTCGATCTATAACTTTAATCTCAATCTTATCTTCCAAATTACGCTGCTGAACAGGGGAAAGTTCATTATCGAAAACGATTAAATTAGCAGCAACTGTTTCTGCAGCCTCTTTAATTTCTTTTACCTTACCACTGCCGATATAATAAGCGGGATCAATTTTGCGGTCATGATAAGTCATTTTTAAAATAGTTTTAGCACCTGCAGTCTCAATAAGCAGCTGAAGTTCTTTTAATTCTCCCTCATTTAAACCAACTAAAACTGCTTTTTCCTGCATTTCTTGTATTTGATACATATTATTATTTTCATTAATTTCAAATTTATTATTAATATTATCATCTCCTAAATTTAAGTCTTAAGAATTAATACTTATTGATTAGTTCTTATTATATTATAACATTTTTTTAAAGAATCTAAAATCAATAAATTATTATTTAACGATTTAGTAAAAATAAAGATTAATTGATTTTAGTAAGTAAAAATAGGATATAACAGAGTATAAAGAAGCTAATTAATTTTTAAAAGAAAATAAAATGTGAAATCAAACACTTTACTGCTTGAAATAATAAGATTATTATGTTATTCTATGAGTACAAGATATAATTTAAATATTTACTTAGATGTATAAATAATTTTTTGTAAATTCATGTTACTTTATTCACAAAATAATAAAATTTTCATTTATTGGTAAAGTTGAAAAGAAAAAATGCTAAAATTAATAAAATAAGTAGACCTCTAAAATTAAATTATTAATAGAGGTTTATAATAAATTTGCCCAAATGCTAAAATATACTCTATGCAAAAAGATGCTCTCCCCTGAGCATCTTTTTGTCATTCTTAGGTACTCAAAATTGGGTTATTTTTTATTTACTAACCACAGATAAGGGTATTGAGTGGTTATTTCTTATCTTTAGTAATTGATGTTCTATTCGATATAGTTATGGCATTAAGTGAAAAAATTGATAAAAACTAATAAATGTATTATAATTGAGATGCTGGGATACCGGCATTTTTTCTGTTAAATATGCAGGAGAATGTTGATTAAATCCAGAATATGACTATTTAGTGGAGTGATTTAGATGCAGAACTACCCTGATGGTGGAGTTTATATTTTAAAAATAAAATTAGAAAAGAAAATAGAAATTAAGATTGGAGCTTTGGGGAAAAAGATTTTTCCTCCCGGATATTACTTTTATGCAGGAACAGCTCAGCGCAATCTTAAGGCAAGAATTGATCGTCATTACAGTTCTGATAAAAATTATCACTGGCATATAGATTATTTTTTAGCTGAAGCAGATATAGAAAGTGATTTTATTTTTGAACTGCCGGGGGCGGGAGAATGTTTTCTAGCCCGGATTTTAATAGATAATGGCGGAAAAACTTTGATTGATGGTTTTGGTGCCAGTGACTGCAGCTGCAGCAGTCATTTAATATATTTTTCAGCAGCGGTAGGCAATAAGATTGTAGAGGAATTAATAAAAAACAGAAATTTGAAAAAAGATTTTAATGAATTTAGTAAATAAAAAAATAATTTTAAATAAGGAAGTGGTTCGGTGGAAGATAGTGAAATACTTAAAAATCTTAATCAGGCTCAAAAAGAAGCTGTAAAACATCATCAGGGACCGGAACTGGTACTTGCGGGTGCCGGCAGTGGTAAAACAAGGGTTTTAACCAGAAGAATTGGTTATTTAATCAATCATTACGGAGTCTCCCCTTATAATATTTTGGCTGTTACTTTTACCAACAAGGCAGCAAATGAGATGAAGGAAAGAGTAAAAGAGATGGTTGGTGGGGTAAACAGCAGTCTCTGGGTTAGTACTTTTCATTCTTTTTGTGTACGAATTCTGCGTCGGGAGGCTGAAAAACTGGGCTATAATAAAAATTTTGTTATTTTTGACAGCCTTGACCAACGGAAACTTGTGAAAGAGGTTTTGAAGTCAAAAAATCTTGATCCTAAAAAAATAAAACCAAGATCAGTTTTAAATAAAATTTCAAGTGCTAAAAATGAATTAAAAACGCCAGAACAGATGAGTTCACTCTCAGGCAGTTTTTTTGATAAGACCGCTGCTGATATTTATGAAGAATATCAAAAACGACTTAAAGAAAATAATGCGATGGATTTTGATGACTTAATTCAGCAGACAGTAAGACTTTTTAAAGAATTCCCACTGGTTTTAGAGCACTATCAGGAGCGATTTGAGTATATTCTGGTTGATGAGTATCAGGATGTTAATCATGCTCAATATCAGCTGGTGAATTTGCTGGCAGAGCGCTACCGTAATATTTGTGTTGTGGGTGATCCTGATCAGGGAATCGTGCGTCCATAAGGGTTATTATGGTTTTAAGGTATTGGAACCTTTAAGACAAGAATATCTGTCTTAATGTCAAACAACTTATCCTAAGAGGAAACTCAAGGGGGAGTGTAGCATGTTGTTAAAGCTCTAAGTCAACTAGTCAACGAGTTGCGACTGAAGAGCGAGACATAAGGTGTAATATAAGGATAAAAGCTAGACTGCTTGAAGGATAGACTGAGAGGTGTTATGGTCCTCTATCAGGGAAAGTTGGCTATTAACCTGATATCAACCTTGATAACAAGAGATAAATGGAATCTTGGTATCAATATCAGTGAAATATAGATGCTCTTTCATTGATTGATATTCAAAATAAGGTTGGCTCACTTATAGATATAAGGAAAAGTCAAAAGTCCTATCCGATAATTACACATCCAGAACCAATTAATCTAAATGGAGAAGACCTAAATAGGAATGCTTAAAAGCTATGTTCTTTTTAAGGAACTGAATATCTTAAATGGTCTCGGAGTCATCGTAGTAGTCTGAAATAGGGAAAGCCTATTACATGGCGAAGGATGACAGTTAATGATAGTATAGAATAAATAGGAAGGAGCGAGATGCTTTATGAGAGATCCTATGGTAGTTTTATACAATTTGGCGAAACAAGCTAAAAAAGATAATTACACATTTAAGAGGTTATACAGAAATTTATATAACGAGGAATTCTATCTTAAAGCCTATGATAATATATATGCCAATCATGGAAGTTCTACTAAAGGTGTCGATGGTCAGATAGCAGATGGATTTAGTATAAGTAAAGTTAAAAAACTAATCCAAAAATTGAGAAATGAAAAATATCAACCTAAACCAGTAAAAAGAGTATATATTCCAAAAAAGAATGACAAAAAAAGACCATTAGGAATACCTACATTTAATGATAGGTTAGTCCAGGAAGTGGTCAGAATGATTCTAGAATCCATATATGAGGAAAGTTTCTCTAAACATTCACATGGATTCAGAAAAGCAAGAAGTTGTCATACAGCTCTAATTGAAGTTAAAAAAGAATTTACTGGTATTAATTGGTTTGTTGAGGGAGATATTAAAAGTTTTTTTGATACTATTGATCATCATATTCTAATAAATATTCTAAGAGAAAAAATCAAAGATGAAAAATTCATTAGATTAATTTGGAAGTTTCTTGGAGCAGGATATATTGATAATTGGAAGTATTACGGAACCTATTCTGGTACTCCTCAAGGAGGAATAATCAGTCCAGTACTTGCTAACATATATCTTGATCAGCTTGATAAATATGTTGAAGAATATAGAGAAAAATTTAAAGAAGGAAATCCCAAATCCAAAAAACGTAACACTGAATATAGAAAATATGCCACCAAAATAAGAAGATTAAAGAAAAAATATAATCCGATTTGGGATAAACTTAACGATAAGGAAAAAGCTGATATAATTAATAAAAAGAAAGAATGGGAAAAGAAAAAATTAAGTCTACCATATTATGATCCAATACACGAAGGTTATAAAGATATTAAATATGTAAGATATGCCGATGATTTTATTATTGGAGTATATGGAAGTAAAAATGATTGTAAAAAGATTAAAAAAGACTTAAATAATTTTCTCAACAAGAAATTAAATATAGAATTATCTAATGAAAAAACATTAATAACACATAACTCAAAGAAAGCAAGTTTTTTAGGATATGATATATCAATAATGAATGACCAGAGAACTTTCAAAAATAAAAGAGGACATAAGGTAAGAAATAATAATAAAAGAGTTGCCTTATATATGCCTCAAAATAGAATAAAAGATTATGTTGTAAAACACAATCTTGTTAAAGATGTTGACAGCAAAGATTGGCGTATGTTGCATAGACCCAAACTAATTAATCATCCCGAATTAGAAATTATAAGTCACTATAATGCTGAAATAAGAGGTTTATATAATTATTATAGACTGGCTAAAAATGTTTCGGTATATATGTGGCAATTCAGACATGTAATGGAATATAGTTGTCTGGCTACAATAGCAAATAAGCGAAAAAGTACTATATCAAAAGTTAAAACTAAATTAAAAAATGGAGAAGATTGGGGTATATGGTATGAAACAAAAAAAGGAGAAAAATTCCTGCCATTTTACAATGAAGGATTTAAACAAGTAAGAGATTACCAATTGAATGATTATGACTCAAATACTGTAGATGAATACCCAAATTTATATCCTTATTATAACAATACAACTAGTTTAGTTGATAGACTTAAAGCTTATAAATGTGAAATGTGTGGTACAGAAGATGAAAATAAAAAATACGAAGTCCATCATGTTAATAAACTTAAAAATCTAAAAGGGAAGAAAAAATGGGAGAAAATAATGATAGCTAAAAATAGGAAAACTCTTATAATGTGTAAAGAATGTCATGATAAACTTCATGAAGGAAAGCTTGATTAACTAAATAAATCATTAATAGAGAGCCACATACTTTGAAAGGAGTACGTGTGGTTCGGAGGGGGGTTCACTGAAAACCTGCTTTAGAGATAAAGTAAGGCGTTGGGTTCCTACCCTACTATGGTTTTAGAGGTGCAGATATCCGAAATATCTTAAACTTTGAAGACGATTATCCTGACGTTAAAACTATTCGTTTGGAGCAGAATTATCGTTCTAAAGGAAATATCTTAAAAGCAGCACAGTCTGTAATTAAAAACAATTCTTCTCGGAAGGAGAAGGAACTTTGGACAGATCAGGGTGAGGGTCCTAAACTGAAACTTTATGAAGCAAAAGATGAGAAAGAAGAAGCAGACTTTGTCTGCCGAACAGCTAAAGAACTGACTAAAAAAGAAGAACTGACTTTTGATGATCTGGCTGTTCTTTATCGGACTAATTCTCAGTCCCGTGCTTTTGAAGATATGCTGATGAAATATGGAATACCGTACCAAATTGTTGGAGGAGTTCGTTTTTATGAGCGGATGGAAATCAAAGATATTATGGCTTATCTAAGGTTAATCTATAATCCAGCCGATGATATTAGTTTTTTAAGGATAATAAATCGGCCTAAAAGAGGTATTGGTGCTGGAACTCTGGGCAAAGTTCAAGATTTTGCAGAGGCAGAGGGATTAAATTTATATGAAGCTGCTTTAAAATCTAAAGCCAATCCTGCTTTGAGTGGAACTTACGCTAAGAGAGTACTTCACTTTACAGAAATTATCGAAAAATTGAGATCAGAAAAGGATGAAATTGCTTTAGCAAGACTGACTGAAAAACTTTTAGATAAAAGTGGATATCGACACAATTTAGAAGAAGAAAAAACTGCTGAAGCTGAAAATAGATTGGAGAATATTGAAGAATTATTTTCGGTTATCAACGAATATATGAAAAATAGTGATAATAATACACTGGCCGGATTTTTGGAAGAAGTAACTCTAATGTCAGATATTGATTCAATGGATGAAAAGCAGAGTTCAGTTACCTTAATGACTATTCATTCAGCTAAGGGATTAGAATTTCCAGTTGTCTTTTTAGTTGGAATGGAGGAAGGTATTTTTCCTCATTCTAATTCAATGTTTGAACAAAAAGGAATGGAAGAAGAAAGACGCCTCTGCTATGTTGGAATGACTCGGGCTGAAGAAAGATTATATTTAAGCAGGGCTCAGGTCAGGCTCCGTTTTGGAGAGAGAAAGATGAATCCTCCTTCTCAATTTATTGAAGAAATTCCTGAAGAACTTTTAGCTGGGACAGCTGATAAACGTTCTGAAATGGCAGAGGAAGAAAAGTTGATTCATTCTGACAACTCTGGAACTGAATATGCTATTGGACAGAGAATTGTTCATCCTCGCTGGGGAATTGGTACTATATTATCAATAAGAGGCGATAAAAATCCAGAATTAAAGATTGCCTTTGAACAGGGCAAAACTAGAAATTTATTGGCGGAATTTGCGCCAATTCAAAAAGTATAGGTAGGTGTAAAGATGGCTAAACTGACAAAAGAAAAAGCTGAAAAAAAGATAAAAGCATTAAGGGAAAAGATTAGAGAACATGAATATAAGTATTTTGTCTTAGATGATCCTTCAATTTCTGATGCTGAGTTTGATCAATTAATGCAGAAATTAATTAAATTGGAAAATGAATTTCCAGAGTTAGTAACAGAAGATTCTCCTACCCAGAGAGTTGGTGGAGAAGTCTTAGATGAATTCAAAAAAGTTGAACATTCTTCTACAATGCTCAGTCTGGATAATGCTTTTGGGGCAGGAGAATTAAGAGATTTTGATAAAAGAATACAAAAAAACCTTGATGGTGAAGACTATCAGTATGTTGTTGAACATAAAATTGATGGGCTTTCAGCAGTAATGCGCTACAGTGGCGGCAGTTTTGAACTTGGTGCTACTCGCGGTAACGGCGAAGTGGGTGAGGACATCACCAAAAACATGAAAACTATTCGTTCTCTTCCCTTAAAAATTGAAGAAGAAGCTGAACTGGAACTCAGAGGAGAAATTTATTTACCTAAAAGTGAATTTAAGCGTTTAAATGAAATAAGGATGGAAAATGATGAGTCTCCTTTTGCTAATCCCCGTAATGCAGCTGCTGGCTCAGTTAGGCAGTTAGACAGCAAAATTGCAGCTCAGCGCAGCCTTTCGATTTTAATTTATGATCTTATTTCCCATTCGGAAAGAGAATTTGAAACTCACCTTGAAGTTTTTTCTTATTTAAAAGAACAGGGTTTTAAGGTTAACTGGCATCAGTCTGCTGCTGAGATAGAAGCAGTGATAGATATCTGTGAGCGCTGGCAGGAAGAAAGAGAAAGTCTTGATTTTGAAATTGATGGTCTGGTCATTAAAATTAATAATTTGGCTTTAAGAGAAAAATTGGGTACAACTGCCAGATCACCACGCTGGGCAGTTGCCTATAAATTTCCTGCCCAGCAGAAAACAACCAGAATTAAGGATATAGAAATTTCTCTTGGTCGTACAGGAGCCCTGACCCCAACTGCTATTTTAGAACCGGTAGAACTTGCTGGCTCAACTGTCAGCAGAGCTACTCTGCACAACGAAGATGAAATTAAAAGAAAAGATATCCGGATTGGTGATACTGCTCTGGTGCAGAAAGCAGGAGATGTTATTCCTGAGGTAGTAAAAGTAATCAAAGAAGACCGAGATGGCAGTGAAAAAGAATTCGAGATGCCCGATAAGTGTCCTGTTTGTGGTGGGGAAGTGATTAGAGCTGAAGGTGAGGCTGTTACCCGCTGTACTAACATCAGCTGTCCAGCTCAGCGAAAAGAAAGCATACTTCATTTTGTATCTAGAGATGCAATGAACATTGATGGAGTGGGGCCGGCTTTAATTGAGCAGCTGCTGGAAAACAATTTAATTGAGGACTATGCTGATTTATACTTCCTTAAGCAGTCACATCTTAAAGACCTGGAGCGAATGGGAGAAAAATCTTCAGAAAATGTAATAGAAGCAATTGCAGCCAGTAAGGATAGAGAATTTTTTAGAGTTATTTATGCCTTAGGTATCAGACATGTTGGGATTGGGGCTGCCAGAATTTTAGCCGAAAATTTTGATTCAATAGAAGAGATAAAAGCAGCTTCGGCTGAAAGTCTGGAAGAAATTGATGAGATAGGACCTGTAATTGCCGAAAGTATTGTTGGATTTTTTCAGGAAAGACATAATAGGGATCTTTTAAGTCGACTAGAACAGGCAGGAATCAGACTGGAAAAAGAAAAAGATCAGAAAAATGAGAAGTTTTTAGATGGTCTAAAATTTGTTTTTACAGGATCACTTAACAATTATACCCGTTCTGAAGTCAAGGACCTGGTGGAAAAAGCTGGAGGAAGAGCAGTTTCTTCGGTTAGTTCTAAAACAGATTATCTGGTTATCGGAGATAATTCGGGTTCTAAATATGATAAAGCTCAGGAACTGGGAGTAAAAATTTTAACTGAAGCTGAATTCAAAGAAATGATTGAGTAAGACCAAAAGATTTCTAAGCAAAAAGAAAATTCAAGTATTAGAAAACTATAATAAAACTAATTTAACATCAACGAGCTTAAAGTGAGGAGGAAATTTAGATGATTGATAAAAAAGATGTAGAATATGCAGCCGGATTGGCTCAACTTAAACTTGATGAAGAAGAGAAAGAAAAGTATACAGAGCAGATTGGTGAAATTTTAAATTATGTTGATAAGCTGAGTGAACTGGATACAGATGATGTTGTGCCCACAGCCTATACTGTACCCATGAAAAATGTTCTGCGTAAAGATGAAGTCAAAGAATCTCTACCACGCGAGAAATCACTGGCAAATGCGCCAGACGAAAAAGATGGACATTTTAGAGCTCCAAAAATTATGTCAGATTAAGCAGCTGAGGAGGTAAGATAATAAAATGAATATTTATGATCTAACGATTCACGAATTAAAAGAAAAAATTGCTGCCGGAGAATTGACTCCAGCAGAGATAAAAAAGGCATATTCAGATAGAATTAATGAGGTAGAAGATAGAGTTAAGTCTTATATTACAATAATTGATGAGCTGGCAGGTGATGAGCTTGCAGACTATGAAAATAAAAAAGAAGGCCTGCTGGCTGGAATTCCAATTGCAGTTAAAGATAATATGTCAACTGATGGTATTAAAACCAGCTGTGCTTCCAAAATGCTGGAAAATTACAAACCACCATATAACGCCACAGTAGTGGAAAAATTAAATGAAGCCGGGGCAGTTATAATGGGGAAAACAAATATGGATGAGTTTGCAATGGGTTCTTCCACAGAAAACTCTGCTTTTTTTGTTACTCATAACCCCTGGAACTTAAATCATGCTCCTGGTGGATCGAGTGGAGGTTCAGCTGCCGCTGTTGCTGCCGGAGAATGCGCAGCAGCTTTAGGTTCTGATACAGGTGGCTCGATCAGACAGCCTGCATCTTACTGTGGTGTAGTTGGTTTAAAACCTACCTATGGAATGGTTTCACGTTATGGTTTAGTTGCCTTTGCTTCTTCTTTAGATCAAATTGGACCAATTACTAAAGATGTTGAAGATAGTGCAATTTTAATGAATGTAATCGCAGGCCATGACCCACAGGATTCGACTTCTATTGCAGGTAAAAAAGAGGATTATACTAAATATCTAAAAGAAGATGTAAGCGGGATGAAAATTGGAATTCCCGAAGAATATTTCAATTTGGAATTTGATGAAGAAGTTAAAGCCAGTGTCCTGGCAGCAGTGGAAAAATTAAAAGAAGCGGGTGCTGAAGTAGAAACAGTACATATGACAGATGCCTCTTATGCACTGGCAGCTTATTATGTAATTGCTCCCGCGGAAGCCAGCTCCAATCTGGCCCGTTATGATGGAGTACGCTATGGACTTCGTAGTGAGCAGGCAGCTGATGTAAGTGAGATGTTTACCAATACCAGACATGAGGGTTTTGGTGATGAGGTAAAAAGAAGAATTATGATCGGAACCTATGCTTTAAGTTCAGGTTATTATGATGCTTATTACCTTAAGGCACAGAAGGTTAGAACCCTGATTAAAGATGATTTTGACCGTATCTTTAATGATTTTGATCTGATCCTAACTCCAACCGCGCCCTCAACAGCGATTGAACTGGAATCAAAAAGTGACCCTTTAGAAATGTACCATACAGATATCTTTACAGTACCAGTAAATATAGCTGGTGTACCTGCAATGTCTGTTCCCTGTGGTTTTGACAGCAATGAGATGCCAATTGGTCTGCAGTTAATCGGACCTCATTTTGGTGAGGGAAAAATAATTCAGGCAGCTTATACCTTAGAGAAATTATTAAATATTAACGAAAAGAGAGCAGAGCTATAAATCATTGAGAGAGGTGAAAAAATGACCACTAAATACGAAACAGTAATTGGACTTGAAGTCCATGTCCAGTTAAATACAGATTCCAAAATTTTCTGCGGCTGCAGTACAGAATTTGGAAAAGAGCCAAATGAAAATACATGTCCGGTCTGTCTGGGATTACCAGGGACTCTACCGGTTTTAAATAAAAAAGTAGTAGATTATGCAATTATGGCAGGACTTGCTTTAAATTGTGATATTGCAGAATACTCTAAGTTTGACCGTAAAAATTATTTCTATCCAGATTTACCTAAAGCCTATCAGATTTCTCAGTTTGACCTGCCGGTTGCCGAGAATGGTGAGATTGAAATAGAAACTGAAGCAGGGCTCTTCAAAATTGGAGTTACCAGAGTTCATCTGGAAGAAGATGCAGGTAAGTTGATTCATGAGGGAAGTATTGATAAATCAAAGGGTAGTTTAGTAGATTACAATAGAACTGGAGTACCTCTGATCGAGATTGTAAGTGAACCGGATATGAGGACTCCAGCTCAGGCAAAAGCCTATTTAACAGAGTTAAAAATGATTATGGAATATCTTGATATTTCTGACTGCAATATGGAAGAAGGATCACTGCGCTGTGATGCAAATGTTTCACTGCGGCCTGTGGGTCAGGAAGAGTTTGGTATCAAAGCAGAGTTGAAGAATATGAACTCCTTTAGTGCTGTAGAAAAGGGCTTAGAATATGAGGTTAAAAGGCAGCAGAAACTACTTGACGAAGGGAAAAAAGTAGTTCAGGAAACAAGAACCTGGGATGAGTCTTTAAATAAGACAATTTCTATGCGCGGTAAGGAAGAAGCACATGATTACCGCTACTTCCCTGAGCCTGACTTAGTTCCTTTAGAAATTGATGCAGCCTGGAAAGAAGAAATGAGAAAAGAAATTCCAGAGCTACCTAGAGAAAAATACAAACGCTTCATTTCCGAACTGGGGCTGCCTGAGTATGATGCAGGTGTTTTAACCGGAGATAAAGATCTGGCAGTTTTCTTTGAAGAAGTACTTTCTGATTATGATGATCCTAAAAATTTGAGCAACTGGATGATGGGAGAATTTTTGAGGTTATTAAATGAAAATGGTCAGGCTCCATTCGAATCTGGAGTTAGTCCAATTAATCTGGCGAAAATGCTAAAAATGATTGATCAGGATATTATCAGTGGTAAAATTGCTAAAAAAGTTTTTGAGAAAATGTACAATAGCGGCAGTGATCCGGAAACTATTGTCGAAGAGGAAGGATTAAAACAGATTAGTGATGAAGATGAATTAGAAAATATGGTTGATGGAATTATTGCAGATAATCCAGATGCTGTCGAAGATGTACAAAATGGTAAAGATAGGGCAATTGGATTTTTAGTAGGTCAGGTAATGAAAGAAACAAGAGGTAAAGCTAATCCTGGTCTTGTCAATCAGATGCTTAGAGATAAATTAATGGATTAATATTGACTTGTATACTACAAAGTAATAAAAAATGGCTGGCTGCTGAAACCTAATAATTTTAGCGGCTAGCTTAATAATAAATAATTTTAAGGATGATTTTTTTGAATATTAAAGAAATAGAAGCTAAAATAAAAAATAGAATACCAGGTCCAACCAGGATTCAGCATTATTTTTCAGTTTTAATTCCTTTGATTAAAATTGATGGCGAAATACATCTGCTTTATGAAGTAAGATCACAAAATCTCAATTCACAGCCTGGTCAAATTTCTTTTCCTGGTGGACGAATTGAGAGAGGTGAAGAATTTTCTCAGGCAGCAGTAAGAGAATCTAGTGAAGAACTATTAATTCCTGAATCGAAAATTGAATTGATTGGAGAAACAGATTATTTAATTACTCCTTTTAATTTCATAATCTATGCTTTTGTTGGTAAAATTAATGTAGATTCTATAGAAGAAATTAAAGCTAATAATTATGAAGTAGAAGAGATTTTCACTGTGCCCCTAAAGTTTTTATTAAATAACCAGGCTGAAAAATATGCAGCTGTTTTAAAAAGTGAGTTTGATCAGGATTTTCCTTATCATCTTTTACCCCAGGGAGAAAGATATAATCCGCGCCAGGGAGATTATCAAATATACTTTTATCGTTATCAGGGTAGGGTAATTTGGGGAATTACTGCTGAAATAACTAAAACTTTTATTGATATCTTAAAACATTAGCTTGTTTTTCTTGTTTTTTTCTAGATAAAATTATTTATAAATAAATTTGTTAAATAATTCTTAAAATAGCTTGACATTGTATTCAATATATCGTATTATTTGAATAAAGCAATATAATTTAAGATTGGAGGTATGAAAATGCCTTTTTTTACAGGTGAAAAGGGAAAGGAAATTTTAGAAAGACATAGAGATATTTTGGAAGAAGAGTCAGAATTATTGAAGGCACTTGCTCATCCAATAAGGCTAATTATTGTTAAAGGTTTAATGGCCGAAGAAGGATGTAATGTTTCAGAAATGCAGCAGTGTTTAAATATTCCACAGTCAACACTATCACAGCATTTGGCCAAGTTAAGAGAAGCTGATATTTTAAATAGTGAAAGAAATGGTTTGGAAAGAAACTATTATGTTGTTAATAAAAAAGTTATGGATATAATAGAAGTACTTGCAGATTTTAAAGTAAACAAATAATTTAGGTTATTTGTTAAAATTATTTAGTATGAAACAATTAGGAGGTAAATGATGTCAAAAAAAGTAGTTATAGTTGGAGGAGTTGCAGGTGGAGCAAGTACTGCAGCTCGTTTGCGCAGAATGGATGAAGATCTTGAGATAATTATGTTAGAAAAAGGAGAATATATTTCTTTTGCTAATTGTGGGTTACCATATCATATTGGAGGAGTAATTGAGGAAAGAGAAAAACTTTTAGTTCAAACTCCTCAATCAATGCAGGAAAGATTTAAAATTGATGTTAGAATTCAACATCAGGCTGTAAAAATTAACCGTGAGCAAAAATTCGTTGAAATAAAAGATTTAAAAAGTGGAGAAATATATAAAGAAAGCTATGATAAATTAGTTTTATCTCCCGGGGCAGAACCTATCAAGCCACCTCTTCCTGGTCTGGATTTTCCAGAAGTTTTTACACTGAGAAATATTCCAGATACAGATAAAATAAAGAATTTTGTAGATAACAAAAAGCCGACAAGAGCTGTAGTAGTTGGAGGAGGTTTTATTGGTCTGGAAATGGCTGAAAATCTTCACGAAAGAGGAATCGAAGTGTCAGTGGTTGAAATGATGGATCAACTGATGGGTTCTTTAGATTACGAAATGGCTGCAATGCTGCATAACCATCTCAGGACTAAAGGTATTGATCTTCATTTAGGAGATGGAATTGCAGCAGTAGAAGAGGCTGATCAAAGAAAAATAGTAAAACTACAGAGCGGCAGGACAATTAAAACTGATATGATTATTTTATCTATCGGAGTTAGTCCCCGAACTGAGCTGGCAGAAGAAGCTGGGCTGGAAATTGGAAGTAGTAAGGGGATCAAAGTAAACGAATATTTGCAGACATCTGATCCCAGTATTTATGCGATTGGTGATGCAATTGAAGTCAAAGATTTAGTTACAGGTCAGGCTGTACGAATTCCTCTGGCCGGACCTGCAAATAAACAGGGGAGAATAGCAGCCGATAATATCTGCGGCAGAAAAGAAAAATACAAAGGAACTCAGGGAACTTCAATTGCTAAGGCTTTTGATTTATCTATTGCTTCAACAGGGGTTTCGGAGAAAAAACTTCAGGATTTAAAATGGGATTATAAAGTTATTCATATCAATTCCAATAATCATGCTGGTTATTATCCGGGTGCAGTTCCCATGATGATTAAATTAATTTTTGCTCCCGAAAACGGTAGAGTACTGGGAGCGCAGATTGTCGGTTATGATGGGGTTGATAAAAGAATAGATGTTCTGGCTGCAGCAGTCAGGCAGGAAATGGATGTTTTTGATCTGCAGGAGCTGGAACTTGCTTATGCACCACCCTTTGGTTCAGCAAAGGATCCTGTGAATATGGCAGGGTTTGCTGCTGGTAATCTCTTAAAAGGGGTTGTAGATACTGCTTACTGGCAGGAATTAGAAAATATCAATCCAGAAGAGACTGTTATTTTAGATGTGCGAGAAGAAGTTGAAACCCAATTAGGTAGTATTAAAGACTCAATTAATATTCCATTAAATGATTTACGGGATAATTTGGATCGACTTGATCCAGCAAAAGAATATATAGTTTATTGTGCCGTTGGGTTAAGAGGCTATATAGCTGCGCGAATAATGCAGCAAAATGGTTTTTCTAAAGTCCGCAACTTAAGTGGCGGCTATAAATTATATAAGGCTGTTCAAGATGATCAGGAACAGGTTATTGAAGATCCTGCTGAAGCAGGCTATAATTCTGCAGAAAGTCCAGAAGAAGCTAAACAGGCCAGTAAAGATATGCTCAAACACAGTCGAGGTACAGTGGTAGAACTTGATGCCTGTGGTCTGCAGTGTCCGGGTCCAATTATGCAGGTTTATAAGAAAATGGAAAAAATGGAAAATGGAGATATTCTGGAAGTGACAGCAACTGATCCTGGTTTTATGCAGGACATTAAAGCCTGGGCTAAAAACACAGGCAATACAGTTTTAAAAATAGAAGAGCTTGCCGATAAAATAGAAGTTACTCTTTTAAAAGGTCAGTCTACTACAGATCAGCAGGGAAAAAAATTGGCTAAAAATACTGCTTCTCAACCAGTTCAGAAAGGAAAATCTATGATTGTCTTTAGTGGTGAACTGGATAAAGCAATAGCCTCATTTATAATTGCCAATGGAGCAGCTGCAATGGGTAATCAGGTAACTCTGTTTTTTACTTTTTGGGGATTAAATATTTTAAGAAAAGACGGTCCCGTTAAAGCTGATAAAAATATGATGGAAAAAATGTTTGCTAAAATGATGCCTCAGGGCAGCAAGAAACTCCCTCTTTCTAATATGAATATGATGGGAATTGGCCCCCAAATGATTAGGGGCATTATGGAGAAAAAAGGTATTGATTCTCTGGAAGAATTAATCGAAAATGCTGTAGATAATGGAGTTAGACTTGTTGCCTGTCAGATGACAATGGATATGCTCGGTATTAAAAAAGAAGAATTAATTTCAGGTGTTGAAGTTGGGGGAGTAGCAACTTTCTTAGGTTCAGCAGACGAATCAAATATGAGTCTATTTATTTAAATAAAAATATATTTAAATTCAAGCCCCGGCCAGAGATCAAATTAAATTCTGGCCGGGGTTTTTATAATTGTTTAAATTAATATATTTTAAGATCTTAAATATTTAGCAAGAAAAAACCATTAAGTATTCATCTTCATTCTTTTTCCATTCTGGCAAAAATACTTCTAAATTTTAATCTTAACCAGATTGAGGCCGGTAAAATATTGGCGGCTTCTGAAATTGGAAAAGCAAACCAGAGATATTCCAGACCAAAAAAATGACCCAGCAGATACATTACAGGCAGCAGCACTATAATCTGCCGCAGAAATGAGAAAAATAAGCTGGGGAAGCCATTACCCAGGGCCTGAAAAGTAGTTGAAATAATTATTGCAGGACCAATTACAGGAAAAGCAATACTTATTTTCTTCAGAGCATTTGTGCCAATCTTAAGCAGTTCCGGATCACTGTTAAACATCTTAATCAATAATTCGGGTACAGTTTGAAATATAATAAAGCCTGTAGTTGTAAAAGTTACAGCAACTAAAAGAGCAGATTTAAAGGTCTTTTTCATCCGCTCAGGGTTGTTGTGGCCGTAATTATAACCCATTATCGGCATATAACCCTGATTGAGACCAAAAACTGGCATAAAAACAAAGGACTGCAGCCTAAAATAAATTCCGGCTGCTGCAATTGCAGTACTGCCAAAACCTGCCAGAATCTTATTCATCCCTCCCAGCATAAAGCTAGCCAGAAACTGCATTACCATTGCGGGAAAACCAACCACATAAATATCTCTGATTATTTGAAAGTCAAAAGAAAAGTCTTTTAAAGAAATCTGAAGCTCATTTTTTTTACTGAAAAGCAGGATATAAACTAAAAAGCTGCCGCTAATTAGACGAGCAGTTACTGTTGCAGTTGCTGCACCAGCTACTCCCATCTCAGGAAAAATCCAGAGCCCATAAATCAAAAATGGGTCAAGAATGATATTCAAAATAGAGCCGATTAGCATAGCTATCATAGGTGTAAATGTATTACCCTCTCCCCGCAGTATATTATTGCTAATCATTGGGAAAAACATAGCTGTAGAGCCAATTAAAATAATTTTTATGTATTCACTTCCCAACCTAATCAAATTAGCTTCACCTGTAAATAGCTGGAGAATCTGATTAGAAAATAAAAAACCAAAAATAGCAACTATAATCCCATAGAATACAGAAAGCATAATACTGTGTTCCGCTGCATTTACAGCAGCATGTTTATTGTTTTCTCCAAGTCGTCTGGAAATTAACGAACTGGCTCCAACACCGGTTCCTACTCCAATACCGATTAAAATAATTTGAATTGGAAAAGCTAGAGAGAGAGCGGAAAGAGCATCAGTACTGATTCTCCCTACATAAATACTGTCAACTACGTTATATAAAGCCTGAATCGCCATCGCAATAATTGAAGGTATCGAGAGCCTTATCAGCAGTGGAATTATTGGTTCTGTGCCGAGTTTTTGAGAATTACTTTCCATTTTAACTGCCTCCAGTTATCTATTATTTAAAATATGTTGTTAAATACGAAATTACGGGGATGCTGAGTGCGGCCATTAAAGTAGAAAAAAATAGACTTTCAGCTGCAAAAACATAATTCCCCTCATATCTTTCAGCGAAAATAACTCCATTGGCAGCAGCCGGCATTGCTATTTGTAAAACTAAAATACTCCTTATTGGATCAGCAGTGTTAAAATAATTTAAAATAAGCAGAGCTGCAGCAGGAATTATTAATAATTTTAAAGTTGAGTAGGCAATGATATTTAAATCCTTAAAAATACCAGATATTTTAATCTGGGCCAGACTACTACCAATAACCAGCATGGAAAGCGGAAAAGTAGCTTCTGCCAGCATATCAACAGCTGTCATTACTGCAGTTGGAAGTTTGAGACCTGTTAACATTAAAACTAAGCCAATAATAATTGCAATTACCCCATTATTAAAAATATCTCTTAAATTACTCTTTTTCTCTTCCTTTCCCCGTAAAAATAGATTGGCTCCATAGGTCCATAAAAAGATATTAAAGACCACAACTCCAATTGAGCCGAAGAAAATACCGCTTTCCGGAAATATCACATCTATTACAGGCAGCCCCATATAGCCAACATTACCAAAGATCAGAAAAAATTTAAGCACAATTTTTTTGTCCCTGGAAATTGGAAACAAGCTGGAAATTAATGAGGCAGCAGCTATTAGAATTAAATAGAAAGCAATCCAGTATAAAAATAAATTTTTAAAGTCTCCCAGCATTTTAGCTGTGATTTCAATTTGTAGGGAAGAAATTAACATAGCAGGTAGGATTAAGTCTAAAAGCAGTTTAGAGATGGCTCCGGTTTCTTTTTTGTCTAGATGTTTACTGCGCCTGAGAAAATAACCGACAGCAATTAGTAGAAATAATGATATAATTTGGGTTATGACTACCTGAAAATTCAAAGTACTGCCTCCTTCTGAAAAGCTTTAGTTATCGGTAGATTTTATTATTAAGTAAGTTTAATTAAATTTGTTTCTAAATCATAAATATTCTATCAAATTATTCTACCACAGAAGTATCTAGCTGTAAAGTTTGCTAAGCTGGAGTTTTATGTGATAAACTTTTATAAGGACAGACAGGACAGCAATAATAATTATAGAGGAGTGCCAATTTTGAAAAAAGATGAAATTAAAACTTTTAAAATAGAAGATTTAGCTCATGGTGGAGATGGAGTGGCCAGAGCAGAAAATGGGAAGGCTGTTTTTGTTTCTCTAACTTTACCTGGAGATCTTGTAAAAGCAAAAATCACTAAACTCAAAAAAGATTATGCTTTTGCTGAGTTAATAGAGGTTATAGAAGCTGGAGGTGGTAGGATTAAAGCACCCTGTCCGGTTTATAATGAGTGTGGAGGCTGTCAGCTTCAGCATATTAATTATCAAAAAGAATTAGAATTTAAACAGAATAATCTTAAACAGTTAATTAATCGGATAGCAAAAATTGAAGAGTTTAAATTGAGGGATGTGCTGGCGGCAGATGATGATTTTCGCTACCGCAATAAAGCTCAATTTCCACTGGATTTAAATGATGAAAATCAGATAACTGCCGGTTTTTATAAAAGAGGAAGTCATGAGATTGTGCCAAATCATGAATGTCTGATTCAGCATCCATTAATCAACAGAATTTTAAGAATCACACTGGAAGAATTAAATAAATTTCAGTTAAGTGTCTACAATGAGAATACTCTGCAGGGACTGCTGAGGCACCTGGTAATTAGAGTTGGAACCTGTACCAACCAGGCTTTGCTGGTAATGGTCACTAATGGTGATGACTTTATTGATAAAAATTTAATTGCCAGGACTCTGATGCGTAAAATTCCTGAGTTAAAAGGTGTAGTTCAAAATATAAATACTAAAAATACAAATGTTATTTTTGGTAAAGAGGATCTACTTTTAGCCGGTAAGAATAAAATTACTGAATATATTGGTAAGACAGCTTATTCAATTTCTGCCAGATCATTTTTTCAGGTTAATACCATGCAGGCCAAAAAGTTATATGATACAGCAGCAAAATATCTGGGAGATGATGGTAGTGCAAGGGTGATTGATGCTTTCTCCGGTACGGGTAGTATTGCCCTTTATCTGGCAGATCAGGCAGAAAAGATTTACGCAGTTGAATCTTTAAAATCCGCTGTAGAAGATGCCAGAGCCAATGCTCAATTAAATCAGATTAATAATGTAGAATTTGAGCAGGGTTTGGTAGAAGATAAACTGCCAGAATTATTAACAAAAGATCAGATTGATACAATTATTTTTGACCCTCCTCGTAAGGGATTGGATGAAAAAACAATTGATTTATTACTGGAAAATAAGCTTGAAAAAATAATCTATATTTCCTGTAATCCAGCTACTCTGGCAAGAGATCTAAAGCGGTTAAAAGCAAAATATCAATTAGTAGAAATTCAGCCTGTAGATCTTTTCCCTCAGACTTACCATATAGAATCTGTTGCTTTTTTGAATAAAACTTAAAAATTGTGTGTTTTTTGCGGAATATATCAAATAAAAATGAAACGATTTTTTGATAAAAAGCTTGCCAAAACTGGTATCCTTATGATATATTATTATAAAGTTGGATTTTATATTTGATAATTATGTTACTCCATAATTGGAGGTTAAATTATGAATTTATTTCTATTGATTATTTTTGTGATAGTTGGAATTGCGGGCCTGGTTTATAATGTTGATTCTGGTGTTTTTATCGGATTGGGATTAATACCCTGGCAGATTTTAAAAATAAAAATCAAGAGAAAATTTGTCTTAACCGCTATAATTATTTCTTCGGCAGCAGGGCTTGGATATTTTATTTATCATTCAAAGTGGTTAATTGCTGCTTTATTTGTCTTTATCCAACTTTATAATTACTGGGGTTATTTAAATATTGTCAATGAATAAAAACTAAATTATAAAATAGGATATGAAGGAGGAATAAAAATGCCGACATATTTATATGAGTGTGAAAAATGTGGTAGATTTGAAGAATTTCAAAATATTAGTGAGGATGCTTTAAAGGAATGTCCGGAATGCAGTGGTGAGGTTAAGAGGATTATTGGTTCACCGGGAATTATTTTTAAAGGATCTAATTTTTATGTGAATCAGGATAAAAAAAGCTCAACTAACAATTCTATTAAAAACTCAACTAAAAGTAATGAAAAAAAGAGTGGAAAAGTTTCTTAAATTATTTTTGGCTGGCGGCAGACCAGTTTATATTTGAGCCATAAAATTACACAAATAAGCCGGCCTTAGTGCCGGTTTTAATTTTTTCTGTCACTAAAGAAAGAGGGTTAAAGATGCCAATTGTAGCCTCAAAGAAATGCTATAGTTATCAAACAGCAGAATTAGCAGAAAAGTTAGATCTTTTGTTATCTGAATTGGGAGGTTTAGAAGAATTTATTAAAGTAGGAGATAAAGTTTTATTTAAAACTAATCTTTTAATGGGAAAAGCTCCTGAAACAGCAGTCACCACCAACCCTGAATTTATTAGGGTTCTTGCTAAAAAAGTAAAAGCTTTGGGAGCAGAAGTTACAATTGCAGATAGCCCAGGTGGACTATTTAACGATAAATTATTAAAAAGAGCTTATCAAAAATCAGGGCTTTATCAGATGGCAGCTGAAGAAAATATAAAATTAAATTATAATACAGATTCAAAAAAGTATGATTATAAAGAAGGTAAAATCAATAAATCTTTTCAGCTGGCTTCTTATTTAGAAGAAGCAGATTTCATTATAAACTTACCAAAATTAAAAACACATGGTTTAACAATGTATACAGGTGGTGTTAAAAATCTTTTTGGCTGTATTCCTGGGGTTTTAAAAGCAGAATATCATCTAAGAATGCAGTCAGTCCATGATTTTTCTAGGATGTTAAATGATCTGGCAGCACTTGTAGCACCAGAGCTAACAATTATGGATGCAGTTGTTGGAATGGAAGGTGAAGGGCCGTCTAATGGTAAACCGAGAGAGTTTAATTATTTGTTGGCTTCAACTTCCCCCTATTATTTAGATTTGGCAGCTGTAAAAGTTTTAGGAATTGAACCTGCTGAAAAAGTTCCGTCAATAAAAGCGGCTTTGGAAGACAAAATTATTAAAAAAGACAAACTAGAAATTAGAGGAGATAAAGTAATTGCTGCAGATAATGTTGAAATTCCTAAAATAGAAAAAGAAAATAATCTTCTCGATTCAAGGATGCCTGAATTTTTGTCAGACATCTTAGAAAAATTTTTGCGTCCCAAACCCGTATTTAAAGAAGGTAAGTGTGTTGGCTGCAGAACCTGTGCTGAAAATTGTCCGCCTGAGGCAATAACTATGATAGATAATTTTCCGAAAGTAAATTTAGACGAATGCATTAGATGTTTTTGCTGTCAGGAATTATGTCCTTATGATGCAGTAGAGATAAAATATCCACTGCTTGCCAAATTGTTTTTTTCAAACTAATGGAGGTTTAAGATATATGAAGATTGGAGTAATATCAGATACACATCTGCCTAATGCAGGTTCTGGTTTTCCAGCTGCTTTAATTCATGAACTAAAGCAGGTTGATTTGATTATTCATGCTGGAGATCATTGTGAAGCAAGATATTTAAATAAGTTAAAATCAATTGCAGAAGTTAAAACAGTTGCCGGAAATAGAGATAGCCAGCAGCTGAAAAGAAAATTAAAAGATAAAATAACTTTTGAAGCAGCAGGCAAAAAAATCTCTGTAATTCATGGACATCAGTTTAGAGGCAAAAATATTCTTCAAGGTTTAAATTATACATTTAATGATAGTGATATTATTGTTTTTGGGCACACTCACCGCCCTTTTAATGAACGGTTAAGTGATAAATTATTTTTTAATTCTGGTTCACCAACAGATAAGCGTCTGGAAAAAAAATTTACATTTGGTATAATAGAAATAGGTAATGAAATAAAATCTGAAATTAAAATTTTGAAGGAGGAATCTTAATGTCAGTACAAGATACTGCTAGAAGACTGCAGAGAAAGCTTAAGAATTCTGATGAATATCAAAATTATTTAGAGTTAAGAAAAAAAGTTATGGCCAAAGAAGGATCTAAAAAAATGCTGCGTGACTATCAAAATTTAATGATGGAGATGCAGACCAAGAGAATGTCAGGTGAAGAGTTAAGTGAAGAAGATAAAGAAAAATTACAAAACTTGCAAAATTTTATCGAAATTAATAATAATGTGAAGAAATATTTAGAAGCAGAATATAGTTTAAGTAAAATGATTAATGATATTCAAAAAATAATATTTTCTGATATTGAAGTTGGTATACCTGAGCAAGAATTACAGGATGACACAGTACAGGATGACACAGAAGAATCTAATTAATGAAGATTAATATTATCTTTAAAATAAGATCTGTAAATAAAAAAGCATCCCCGAAAGAGGATGCTTTTAAAATCTTTTATTAGCTAGGAAATTATACCTGATGGTTTGTTGTGGATAATATTTATAGTTTTCATAATTTCCGCTATCAACAAAATTTAACCTTACTGTATTACAGATTGTCCGAAGGACATTTTGTTCTTTTAATTTAAATATTTTTAATTATTTAATTTAGTCAAAGATTAGACAGGTTGAACTTCTTTAACACCATCAACATTTTGTTTTAGTGTTCTTTCAATACCATTTTTTATGGTTAAGGTTGACATTGGGCAACCACTACAGGCACCTAGAAGCTTAACTTTAACGATACCGTCTTCGGTTACTTCAATTAATTCAACATCTCCACCATCAGCTTGTAGACTTGGTCTGATTTTATCAATATATTTTTGTACTTCTTCTTTCATACTTGCACCTCCTAAATTAACATTTAATTATATTATACTAAAAAACTCAAGATTTTACAAGCATAAATTTAAAGGGATGATTTAAATGTCCGATTTTGTCCATCTTCATAATCATACTGCATTCAGTCTTTTAGATGGAGCAATTAGAGTAGATTCGTTAATTAAAAAAACAAAAAAATATGATATGCCTGCTGCTGCGATTACTGATCATGGAGTACTTTATGGGATTATTGATTTCTACAGAAAAGCTAAAAAAGAAGGTATAAAACCCATTATTGGAGCAGAGGTTTATTTGAGTCCAGGTAGTCGTTTTGAAAAAAACAGAAAAAGATATCATCTAGTGCTGCTTGCTCAAAATAATGAAGGTTATCATAATTTAATTCAGCTAGTTTCAAAGGCTTGGTTGGAAGGGTTTTATTATAAACCTCGAGTCGATAAAGAACTTTTGGCTGAATACAGTAAAGGCTTAATTTGTTTATCAGCTTGTATCCAAGGAGAAGTTCCTCAGCTTTTAATTAATGGTAATTATGATCTTGCTCAAAAAGCAGTTTCAGATTATCATGCTATTTTTGGAAAAGATAATTTTTTTCTAGAATTACAAAATCATAATTTGCAGCAGGAAAAAGAAGCGGTTCAAGGACTACTAAAATTAAGTAGAGAAGAAAACATTCCAACAGTTGTTACAAATGACTGTCATTATTTAAATAAGGAAGATGCAGAATTACAGGATATTTTATTAGCTTTACAAACCGGAACTACTTTAGCTGATGAAAACAGAATGACTTTTACCGGTCAAGAATTTTATTATAAATCTCCTGCTGAGATGCTAGAACTTTTTCCTGATTTAGATTCTGCTTATCAAAATACTGTTAAAATTGCAGATAGGGTAGAAGTAGATTTAGATTTTAATCATTTTTACCTGCCAGAATATCCAGATTTAGGTCAAGAAAAAAGTCCTGAGGATTTATTAAAAAAACTGTGTCTAAAAGGTTTAAAGGCCAAAGGAATGGGATCAGATCAAAAGGCTGTTGAGCGGTTAAAATATGAACTTAAGATAATTTTTGAGATGGGTTATGCTGCTTACTTTTTGATAGTTTATGATTTTGTAAAGTATGCTGAAGATAATGAAATTATGGTTGGCCCTGGTAGAGGTTCAGCTGCAGGAAGTTTGGTCGCTTATCTTTTAAATATCACTAAAGTTAATCCTTTGAAATATGGACTTATTTTTGAACGTTTTTTAAATCCAGAACGAGTAACAATGCCGGATATAGATATTGATTTTGATGAAAACAGGGATCAAATTATTGAATATGTTAAAGAAAGGTATGGAACTGAGAGAGTTGCTCAAATTGGTACTTTTGGGACTATGGCTGCTCGAGCTGCAGTTAGAGATGTTGGCCGGGTACTTGCTGTTCCTTATGCTAAAGTAGATAAAGTAGCAAAACTAATTTCTTCCCGAAAAGGAATTAATCAATCTTTGAAAGACCAAAAAAAATTGCAGGAGCTTTATCATAATGATGGAGAGATTAAGGAGTTAATTGATTATGCGAGAGGTGTAGAGGGGCTGCCTCGACATATCTCAACACATGCAGCAGGGGTTATTATTGGAGCTGAACCTTTAACCCAGATAGTCCCTTTACAGAAACAAGATGAGAGTGTAATTACTCAGTTACCCATGGGAGACTTAGAGGCACTTGGGCTTTTGAAAATGGATTTTTTAGGCTTGCGAAATTTAACTGTAATTAAAAATACCCTTCAATTAATAGAAGATCGTAAAGATAAAGTTATTGATATCAATAATATTCCCCTTGATGATAGTGCGGTTTATAAATTCTTAAGCACAGGTAAAACTGCTGGTGTTTTTCAGATGGAGTCATATTTATTTCAATCTTTAAACAAAAAAATGAAACCAGATCGTTTTAGTGATTTAATTGCAATGCTTGCTTTAGGAAGACCGGGACCACTTGGAAGTAATATTGTTGATGATTTTATTGCTATTCGCCATGGAAAAAAGGAGGCAGAGTATTTGCATCCTAAATTAAAACCTATTTTGGAAGAAACTTTTGGAATGATTTTATATCAAGAACAGGTTATGGAAATTGCAAGTAATCTGGCAGGATACAGCATGGGAGAAGCTGATCTTTTACGTCGCGGAATGGGAAAGAAAAAGTTGAAATTAGTTGCTGCTGAAAGAGAAAAATTTGTTAAGGGTGCGGTTGAGCGAGGATTAACTGAAGCAGCAGCTCAGGAGATTTTCGATCAAATGGAGTATTTTGCTGGTTATGGATTTAATAAATCGCATTCTACTGCTTATGCTTTTTTAGCATATCAAACTGCCTATTTAAAATATCATTTTCCAGTTGAATTTATGTCTGCTCTATTTTCTTCTGTCATGGGAAACCATGATAAAATCGCTGATTATATTAAAGCTTCACGCGAAATAAATTTAAAAATTTTAGCTCCTGATATCAATAATAGCCATCATGATTTTTTTGCTGAAAGTGATAAACAAATCAGATATGGTTTAAAAGCTATTAAAAATGTGGGGTCTGCTGCAATTGAAGCAGTAATTAAAGCCAGAAAGGTTAAAAAGTTTTCTTCTTTAATCGATTTTTTGAAAAGAGTTGATATTTCTGCAATTAATATTCAAAGTTTAGAAGCTTTTATTAAAGCAGGAGCCTTTGATCAGATTGCTGAAAGTAGAGCTTCAATGCTTTTAAACTATGAAGAACTTTATAATAAATATAATAATTTATCCAAACGTAAAGCTCAGGGACAGCAGTCATTTGCGGAATTATTTAATGATGAAAATAAATTTATGAAAGAAGATTTAAATTATACTGAAGTAGATGAATTAAAGACTGAGACTATACTTGAGCAGGAAAAGGAGTTTTTGGGCATTTATCTTTCAGCTCATCCTTTAGATCAGTATCAAAATAAGTTGGAAAAAATCAAACCTTATCCAATTAAAAAAGCATTGAATATTTCTGAAGGAAGAAAAGTGTTGACTGCAGGCTATTTAACAAATTATAAAGAACATGTAACTAAACGTAATAACAAAATGGCTTTTTTAACTATTAACGATCAAGAGGAAAAAATAGAAATAATTATATTTTCTGATATATTTAGAAAAATAAATTTTGATCTCTCAACAAATAAAGCTCTTTTAGTTTATGGGGAAAAAGTTGAGGGACAGATTATTGCTAAAAAAATCATTTCTCTTAATAGTGATCTGCTTTTAATAGATGTTTCTGAATTCTCCAAAAAGAGGATTATGAAATTAAAAAAATACTTATTAAAAAAAGAAGGTAATGTTTCTGTTCTGTTGAAAAGAAATAATAAGCTGATAATTACTGAGAATAAATATAATATAGATAATAATCAGCTTACTAAAGATGAATTAGCAAGAGCTTTGAAAAAATCTGAATATAAATATATCTGAACTTAAAATTATATTTTTTGACTTATGTTCAAATAAATTCAAAAATTAATGTAATCTTTTGATATATTATGACAAATTTCTTGACAATTCTTTTTTGCTTATTATATTATTAAGTGGATAAAGGAGGAAAACCATGGATGTTAATGCGGATTATATTTTAATTAAGGCACTTGAAAATGGAGTTACAATTATTGGCTTAACAAGAGGAAAAGATACAAAATTTAATCATACAGAAAAATTAGACAAGGGAGAAATCTTAGCTGCTCAATTTACTGAAAATGTTTCTGCTATGAAAATAAGAGGTAAAGCAGAAATAATGAGTAAACACGGCAAAGTTAATTCTGAAGGGTAAATAACAGCTTTGTTTTCCAGTAACATTGATATACTGGAAATTGAAAGGAGCTTATAAATGTGGCAGGTTGTATATATAGCCTCTTCTAAAGAAGAAGCTGATAATATTTTAAAAATTATGGAAAAAGAAGGTTTCATGCTTCAAATTGATGATGCCGGTTCTGGATCATATCAGATTAAGGTTCCGGCTATTGAAGCAGAAGAGGCTTATTCCTGTTTACATAAAAATTTTTAATTTGGAGGAATCGATATGAAAAAGATAGCAGTGCTTACAAGCGGAGGAGATGCTCCAGGCATGAATCCGGCTATCAGATCTGTAGTTAGAACAGCAATTTATAAAAATTTAGAGGTCGTTGGAGTAAGACATGGTTATAAAGGTCTTATTGAAAAAGATTTTTTTGACATGGAACGTGGTTCAGTTGCTGATATTGTTCAGCGTGGAGGGACAATTTTATTATCAGCCCGCTGTGACGAGTTTAAAACTGAGTCTGGAAGAAAAAAAGCTTATGCAAATATGAAAGAAGAAGGCATTGATGGAATTGTTGTAATTGGTGGAGATGGTTCTCTACGGGGTGTTCAAAAAATTAATGAAGAAAGTGACATCAAAGCTGTAGGTATACCAGGGACAATAGATAATGATCTATCATGTACTGATTATACAATAGGTGTAGATACAGCCATGAATACAATTTTAGATGCAGTTAATAAGATTCGAGATACTGCGACATCTCATGAAAGAACTTTTGTTATTGAATGTATGGGCCGGGAATCTGGTTACTTAGCCCTTATGACTGGGCTTGCCGGTGGAGCTGAGTATATTTTGCTGCCTGAAATTGATTTTACACCTCAGGAAGTTTGTGACAAAATCACTCAAGGATTTAACAGAGGTAAATTACACAGTTTAATTATTATAGCAGAAGGGGTAGAAGCTCCATTTGTTGATTTAAATGAATACAACGGTAGTCCTGGGATGGCTATGGGAGAATTGATTAGAGAGCGAACTGGAATGGAAACAAGAGTTACAATTCTAGGTCATCTTCAAAGAGGTGGAAGTCCTACAGCTACAGATAGAATTGTCGCCAGCCGTATGGGTGCTAAAGCAGTAGAATTGTTATTAGAAGGAAAACGTGATAAAATGGTTAACTACAAAGATAATTCTATTGGTGTTTGTGAAATAAAAGATGCAGTTAAGAAAAATGACACCATAAACATGGATATTTATAATCTAGCAAATATTTTATCAATGTAAGTAAATAATTGGGAGGTTAATATGAGAAAAACGAAGATAGTATGTACATTAGGACCAGCAACGAATGATAAAGAAACAATAAAACGAGTAGTTGAAGCAGGTATGAATGTGGCCCGAATGAATTTTTCTCACGGTGATCATGAGGAACATAAGCATAGATTTGATTTGGTAAAAGAAATAGAAAAGGAAACAGGTAAAACTGTTGGTTTAATGCTTGATACCAAAGGTCCTGAAATTAGAACTGGAGAAATGAAAGGTGATAAAATTCAATTAGAGGCAGATGCTGAGATTGTAATCACCAAAGAAGATATTGAAGGTACTCCAGAAAAAATATCTGTATCTTATAAAGATTTAGCAGAAGATATAGAAGTTGGAGATAAGATCTTAATTGATGATGGCTTAATCGAGCTAGAAGTGACCAGTATTGATAATGGTGATGTGATTTGTAGAGTGGTTAATGGCGGTGAATTAGGATCGCGTAAAGGTGTTAACCTGCCTGGAGTTAAAGTAAGTCTTCCACCATTAACTGAAAAGGATATTTCTGATATCCGTTTTGGTGTAGAACAGGGTATTCACTTTATTGCAGCTTCTTTTGTTCGCAAATCAAATGATGTAATTGAAATCCGAAAGATTTTAGAAGAAAGTGGGAATGAAGATATTTTCATTATTGCTAAAATTGAAAACCAGGAAGGTGTAGAAAATCTTGATTCCATTTTAGAAGTTGCTGATGGAATTATGGTAGCTCGTGGTGACCTTGGGGTGGAAATTCCTGCTGAAAAGGTACCAATTGTTCAGAAGATGATGATTAAAAAGTGTAATGAAGCTTCAAAACCTGTGATTACAGCTACTCAGATGCTGGACTCTATGATTAGGAATCCTCGTCCAACAAGAGCTGAGGCATCTGATGTTGCTAATGCTATTTTTGATGGAACAGATGCAACAATGCTGTCTGGAGAATCTGCTGCTGGCAAATACCCGGTTGAATCAGTGGCAACCATGGCTCAGATTGCAAATGAAGTTGAAAATTCTGATAGTTATAAAGAGAAATTTGCAGGAAAATATGAATTTGCAGCTGAATCTGTAACTGCTGCTATTTCACTTGCAACCTGTCAAACTGCCGAAGAACTTGGAGCAGAGGCTATAATTACTTCTACAGGTTCAGGTTTAACAGCCCGTACAGTGTCTAAATTTAGACCACAGACACCAATTATTGCTGTTACACCAAATAAGAGAGTGCTGCACCAGCTGTCAATGACCTGGGGAGTTTCTCCATTATTAGCAGCCAGAAGCAGTACAACTGATGAAATGATGGATAATGCAATTTCATCTTCTTTAGAACATGGTTTAATTAATGAAGGAGATTTAGTAACAATTACTGCTGGAGCTCCTGTTGGTATTTCAGGTACAACAAACTTAATTAAAGTAGATGTTGTCGGTAAGCCGATTGCTGATGGTCAGGGTATTGGAAAGAGGATAGCAATTGGAAAAGCTAAATTAGTTAGAACTGCTGACGAGGCAAATGAAAAAATTGAAGAAGGAGATATTATGATTGCCCATATGACAGACAGAGATTATGTACCAGCGATGAAGAAAGCTTCTGCTGTAGTTACATTTAGTGGAGGTCTAACTTCTCACCCAGCTATTGTTGGTCTTAATATTGGAATTCCTGTTGTAGTTAATACAGGTGACATTAGTGATGACTTTAAAGATGGTGAAATTCTTACTGTAGATGGTGTTAGAGGCTTAGTCTATAGAGGTCAGGCAAATCTAAAATAATATCAATCAAAAAAATATATATTAAATTAAGAGGGCTTAACTGTCCTCTTAATTATTTTTATTAGCTAGGAAATTATACCTAATGGCTTGTTGGGGATAATATTTATAGTTTCATAATTTCCGCTATCAACAAAATGTAACCTTACTGTATTACAGATTGTCCGAAGGCTATTTTGTTCTATTTTAATTTATATTAGACCTCATAAAAAAAATATATTTTTTTCCATTAATACTTTACAATAATAAAGTAATAAAGTATAATAAAAGAAAATATACTAGAGGGGGATATAAAGTGAAAAATAATTTATTAAATATTTTTGTTATTGTTTTATTGGCTTTATTATTAACTGGTGGCAGTGTAATGGCAGAAGATTCTTTGGCTGAAATTCAGGAAAAGGGAAAAATGGTAGTAGGTTTAGATGATAGTTTTCCACCAATGGGTTTTAGAGATGAAAATGGAGAAATTGTTGGTTTTGATATAGATTTAGCAAAAGAAGCAGCTAAAAGAATGGGGGTTGAAGTAGAATTTAAAGCAGTTGATTGGGATGGTGTAATTTTAAGCTTAAAAAATGGGATGATTGACGCAATTTGGAATGGTCTAACAATCACTCCTGAGAGAGAAGAAAGCATTGATTTTTCTCAACCATATCTAGAAAACTCCCAGAGCATTGTAGTACAGGCTGATAGTGATATTGAAACTAAGGCAGATTTAGCCGGCAAAGTTGTTGGGATTCAGCTTGGAAGTAGTGCTGTAAGTGCTGTAGAATCAGAGCCAAAAGTGTTAGATACATTTAAAGAGCTGCGCAAGTTTTCTAACAATACTGAAGCTCTGATGGATTTGCAAACAGGTAGAGTTCAAGCAGTAGTTTTAGATGTAATTGTTGGTCGTTATTATATTAGTCAGCGTCCCGGTCAATTTAAAGTTCTAGAAGAAGATTTTGGTGGCGAAAAGTATGGGGTTGGTATTCGTGATGGAGCAGATTCATTCAGAAAGGCTCTTAATGCTGCTTTAGATGAAATGATTGCAGATGGAACAGCAGCTGAGATCTCAGAAAAATGGTTTGGAGAAGATATTGTACTTAAGTAGGAGGCATTTATTTGTTTGATTATATATTAAACGTATCAGGATATGTACTGGAAGGTAGTTTAGTTACCTTCCAGCTTTATTTGGTAACAGCAATTTTTTCTGTTATTTTAGGTGTACTGGGTGCTCTAGGAAAAATTTCTAAAATTCCACTTTTAGAATCTATTTTGTCATTTTACACCTGGGTTTTCAGAGGAACACCACTTTTATTACAGCTTTTCTTTGCTTATTATGGTCTACCGGTACTTGGTATAACTTTGGAACCTTTTCCGGCTGCAGCTCTGACTTTTATTGTAAATTATGGTGCTTACTTCACAGAAATTTTTAGAGGTGGAATAGAGTCTATTGGTGATGGTCAATATGAAGCAGCAAAGGTGTTGGGGATGAATTATCGACAGACTATGAGTAGAATTATTATTCCTCAAACTGTGAAAAGAGTCTTACCAGCAACCAGTAATGAAGCAATTAATCTGGTTAAAGACAGTGCTCTTGTAGCTGTAATTGGACTTGGTGATTTATTGCGGGCTGCCAAAGTAGCTGTAACTAGGGATTTTTCTATTATCCCTTTTATAATAGCTGCCGTATTTTATTTAATAATTAGCTCAGTTATTGTTACAGTTTTTCGCAAATTAGAAGAAAAATATTCTGTATACGAATAGGTGATAATTTTGGAAATGATAAAGGCAAAAAATATAAATAAAAGTTTTGGAGAATTAGAGGTGCTGCGGGATGTTTCGTTTGACGTTCAGCAGGGAGAGGTTATTTCAATAATTGGCCCTTCTGGTTCTGGTAAAAGCACACTTTTACGTTCACTAATTGGCTTAGAAGAAATTAATTCAGGGGAATTATTTATAGAGGGAATTTCTGTAAAAAAATCTGGCAAAAAAGCTTATGAAAAAATGGGAATGGTTTTTCAAGGTTTTAATCTTTTTCCACATAAAACTGTTATGGGTAATTTAATTGAAGCACCAATAGTTGTAAAAGGTGAGAAAAAGGAAGAAGCAAAAAAAAGAGCTGAAGAATTATTAAATAAAGTTGGTCTTACTGATAAAAAAGAGAGCTATCCTGCACAATTATCTGGAGGCCAAAAACAAAGGGTTGCAATTGCGAGAGCGCTAGCAATGGAACCTGATATAATGCTATTTGACGAACCAACCTCTTCTTTAGATCCAGAGTTAGTTGGAGAAGTTTTGACAGTTATCAGAGGTTTGGCAGATGAAAACATTACTATGATGATTGTAACTCATGAAATGGGTTTTGCAAAAGATGTTTCAGATAGAGTGTTTTTTATGGATCACGGCAAAATAATAAGTGACACTGTCCCAGAAAAAATATTTGTAAATCCAGAATCTGAACGTATCCAAAACTTTTTAACAAAAATATTAAGTCAAAATTAGAGCTCCCTTTTGGGAGCTTTTCTATGTTTAATTTGCTTTTAAAGTTAATCACTGTTAAAATGTTTACAGATAAATGGTATATAATAGTATAACATTTACTTAGTGATACTAAGTAATATAAGGAGGAGAAACTTAATAGTGTTTAGAATTAATACTGATTTACACACTCATACTGTAGCCAGTGGTCATGCATATTGTACAGTAAATGAAATGGCTAGAGGTGCTTTTAATAAAGGTATTAAATTACTTGCAATTACTGATCATGGTCCCAATATGCCTGGTGGTCCGAATGTTTATCATTTTGGAAATTTTTCAATTGTACCTGATAAATTATATGGGGTTAGAATTGTAAAAGGTGTAGAAGCAAATATTTTAAAAGGTGGTAAATTAGATTTAACAGATGAAGAACTCGGTTATTTAGAATTTGTTTCAGCGGGAATTCATCGTTTAACAGAACATAAATTGAATAATAAAAGCGACTATACTGAAGCAACAATTAAAGCAATGGAAAATCCTCATTTAGATATGATAACTCATCCAGTTCAGCGTGAATATCCTATAGATCTAGAAAGGGTAGCTATAGCTGCAGGCAAAAATAATGTTATTTTAGAGTTAAATGCAAGTTCTTATAACCCTAATAAATTTAAAACAAGGGGAATAAAGTCTGAATCACTTAAATTATTAAAATTAGCAAAAAAGTATGGATTTAAGCTTGCTGTAAATAGTGACGCACACTTCTATGATATAATTGGAGAATATTCAACTCTCAATTTTATTTTTGAAAGTCCAGATTTTGATAGTGAACTGATAATCAATAGTAAAGCTGAAAATATAATTAATTATTTAGATCAAAGACAGAAAAGATTAAATAAATTGAAGAAAACAGTATAGAGGTGTAAAAATGGAAGAACCATACTATAAATATTCGCAGTTTTTAAAAGATAAGTATGGCAAAAAGACCTACAAATTACCGGTTAATTTGCCAACTACTTGTCCGAACAGAGATGGCAATTTGGCAAAAGAAGGATGTCATTTTTGTGGTGAAGAAGGTGCTGATTTCGAAATGCTGCCTGATGATATGTCAATTACTAAACAGCTTTTAGAAAACAAAGACTATATTGGTAAGCGCTATGGAGTAGATCAATTTATTGCCTACTTTCAAAATTATACCAATACTTATTTGTCTTTAGATAAATTAAAAAAATATGTAAAAGAAGCTGCAGCGGTAGAGAAAATTAAATCTATTTATTTTTCAACCCGACCTGATTCAATTTGTGATAAATATATTTCAACCTTAAAAAATGCTGTAGAAGAAGTTGATTCTGATATAAGTTTAGCATTTGAATTTGGCCTGCAGACAGTTAATTATAAAACTCTAAAAAGTGTAAATAGACAGCATGGATTAGCTGAATTTATTGATGCTGTTTTAAGAGCTAAAAAGTTTGAAGTTGAAGTAGGAGCACATTTAATCTTAAATTTACCAGGTGATACACGAGAAGATGTAATTGAGGGAGCAAGAATTTTGTCCGCTTTAGAAGTAGACCATGTAAAATTGCATGCTCTTTACATTAGAGAAAATTCAGTTTTTGCAAAAAAATATAAAGCAGGAAATTTAGAAATTTGCTCACTTAATGAATATATAGAGAGAGTAATTTTGTTTTTAGAAAATTTATCACCTGAGATTGCTGTTCAGCGTTTGATTGGCAGAGCTCCTGGAAAAGAATCAATCTTTATTAATTGGGACACACCCTGGTGGGAAATTCATGACCTCATTATTAAGGAAATGAATAAAAGAAATACATATCAAGGAAGATTGTTTAATTATCTGAATGGAAAAGCGTTGAATAATTTATAATATGAGAATATTGAGCTTGAATTTATATTTTAAATGGTAATAGTACTTGAAATATGGAAATAAAAGTATTATAATTAAAGTTAATCAAATATCTAAATGGAGTCAAAAGCAGAAAAGTAGAGGAGTGGTAAGATGACTTCAGTATTAAAGAAAGTAATTAAAAACTTTAGTAGTGGAATTTATGATTTTAAAAATAGATATAAATTGCCAAAAGAATATCATAATTCCAATGAATTAAAAATTATGCATATAAGTGATACACCTGAATCAATTTATTCTCATGTTTATAAGATGCTGAGATATAGCAGTCCAGACGTGATTATTCATACTGGTGATTTAGTGGATAATTTAAAGCTTGAAGATGCTGGAGATGAACTTATACCACTTTACCAAAGAAAATCAGCTGAATTTATTAGAAATCTTGAAAAATTAACCAGTGCCAGAATTATCTATATCCCAGGTAATCATGATGATATAAATGTTATTAAAGAAAATATAAATAGAAGTGAAATTATGTTTGAAGGAAGTATTGTTGAATTAGATGGAGTTAAAATTGGATTAGCACATTATCCTGAAAAACTTCCCTTAGATGCTGATATTAATCTTTTTGGTCATAATCATCAACAGGATTTCACAGGTGATAATAAATTTTTAAATGGAATTTTAAATATAAATTATATTTTGCTTCCATCTAAAGAAGACTTTAAAGTTAATTATCCATGGACAGTTGACCAGGGAAGGCAATATAAAACTTTTAATATGATTTAAATATTTTTAAGCAGCCAGGTTTTGAATAATCTGGCTTATTTATTTGAAAATAATTTTTAGAAATTTAAAAATATTATGATTTGGGGATGATTAAATGAATTTTGTGAGAAGTGGGCCCAGATATTTATTTTTAAAAGTAAAATCACCAAAATTATTTTGTCAAGAACTTTCTAGAAAAACGAAGCTGAAAAAATTAAATTTTCAAACAGCTATTAAATTAGCTGCAGAAGAATCAGTGATTGTTTTTTTAAGTGATTACAATAAAGATAGTTTTAAAGTTGAAGATTCTGATTTGATTTTATATCTACCTCTAAATTCCACAGCTCTGCTGGCAATGATTTTAAATCAACATGAACTAAGTCAGGTAGTTGAGAAAGTTACTACAGGACCAGGTCAGCTAGTTATGCGAATACCCGACCAGGGTGAAAAAGTAATAGAAGAAATTGCAGAAAATTATCAGGCGGAAGAAATGTCAATTCTAGAAGCTATTGATAAAGGTAATACTGACAGTACAATTATTTCTTTTACGGATCAACCTATTAAATCCAGACTGAAATCTTTAAAAAAAGTTAGAGACAATATCTTAGTTGCAAAGAACAGTACTTTAGTTTTTGAAGAATTAAGACGGGATGCTGTGAGATATATTACCCATGGCTTAGAAAATCATCAGTGGTCTGAGCTCAAAATAAATATTTATGACTCAGATGAATTATATGAACTAGAATATAAAAGATTAATCACAATTTTATCAGATTTAGAAGCGGGAATCATTCTTGGTGAATCCTGGACTAAAGATCATGCTTTTGCTTTGTTTTCAATTACTGCTTATCAGATAAGGCTCTTTACTTTCCTTGAGCCTATAGAAATAAAAAAAATATTATTTGCTTTTGAATATAATAGTGATGGAGAAAGGCTTGTTGATTATGATCTTTTTAACAAAAGCAATAAAATCAACTGGTCAGAAATCTTAAATGATGGCAAATATCATGATCGTAAAGAATTAGCCTTTAGTTATAGAGAAAAAATTATGAAAGAATTATCAGAATCTGCCAAAAAACGTTATTTTGATATAGAAAAAGAGATTACAGCTCAGTCAAATAAATAAATGCAACCGGGAATTCCCGGTTTTTCTTTTGAAAAATAATAATTTATAATATATATTTACATTATTAGTTTGTAAAAAAAAATACATATTTGCGATATAGATTATTTTGAGTTAAAATAGATATATATGCCCTAGTTTAGGAAGGAGATTTTGAATGCAGACAGAGAAGATATTAACTGATGTTGAAAAAGCCGTCAGAGAATTAATAGATACTGTAGAACCAAAAACCGGATCCATTTTTATCTTAGGTGGAAGTACAAGTGAAATCCAGGGGAAAAAGATTGGATCAGCAACTGATGTAGATTTAGGCGACAAGATTATAAGAAGGATAATTTTAATTTTAAAAGAATATAAACTGTATCTTGCAGTTCAGGGATGTGAGCATATAAATAGAGCTTTAGTTATTGAAAGAGAATGTCAGCAAAAATATTCATTTAGTGAAGTAAATGTTATTCCACATCGAAGTGCTGGAGGTGCTTTTGCCACAGCAGCATTTAAAGAATTTTCCGAAGCTGTCACTGTAGAAAATATGGAGGCCGATTTAGGTATTGATATTGGTGATGCTTTAATCGGAATGCATCTTAAGAATGTTGCAGTGCCAGTAAGATTATCAATCAAGCAGGTTGGAGAAGCTCATCTTACAGCTGCCAAGACAAGATTAAAACTTGTTGGAGGAGCCAGAGCAAAATATAGAGATTAATTTTAAGGGAGGCTTTAATTTGAAAAAACTGCATCATTTAATTGATAAATTAATTCTTTCACTTATAGGCCGCTCTTTCACCATTTTAACTGATACTGAGCCAATTATAAAAAGAGAATTAGCATATTTACCTGATGAATTTACAGCAGCATTTGCTGTAGAAGAGGGTGCACCATCTATTATAGTAAAAAAAGAAAACAATAGATTTAAATATTTTGGTTATCATTATGAGCCAAATAATATTGATTTGAGGTTATATTTTAAAGATGAAGAATTTGCCTATGAGGTTTTAGGAGCCAAAGAAGGTATCAGACAGGCATTTTCTGAACACAAAATAATTTTGGAAGGTGATTTGGAATATGCGGTATCTTTAATCTATATTTTTGAGGTTGTTGAAGCCTATATTATGTCAGAAAAATTTTCTGAAAAAATTATAGGTTATAAATTTAAAAGAAATATCTCTCGGCTGCAGTTAATTATCCGTGCACTATTTTTATATAGAGAAAAGGGTGAAATTTAATGTACAGCTCAGATTATTTTGAATTTTTTAGTCCTGTTAAAATAATTTCAGGAGAGCATGCTTTATCAACTTTAAATTATGAATTAGATCGTTTACATGTTAGTAAACCTCTAATTTTAACAAATCAAAGTTTAGATGAAATGAAAATACTGGATACACTATTATCCCATCTAAAAAATGATTCAATAAATCAGCGTCAGATTATTAAAACAATTCCTAACCAGGCAACAATTGAAATTGTAAAAAAAGCTTCTCAAAGATATAAAGATTTAGAGTGTGATGGAATTATTGCATTAGGTGGGGAAGCGATTATAGATACTGCTAAAGGAATCAATTTAATGATTTCGGAACAGGTTGAAGATTTGAAAGATTTGGCCGGAATTGAAACTGCTCATGCAGATATGCAACCATTTATTGTGATTCCCACCACAAGCAGTACAGGTTCAGAAGCTGCTTTAACTGCTGTGATTAATGATGAGAGCAGCAAAAGAGTTTTAGAATTTATATCCAGTAAATTAATTCCAGATCTTGCTGTTATAGATCCAACAATGACTTTTTCTTTACCACCACGACTTACAGCTTCTACAGGAGTAGATGCTCTTGTCCATGCTGTGGAGGCCTATACGGGTCTTCAGACTAATCCACTTAGTGATGCTTATGCTTTTGCAGCTCTAAAACTAATAGGACAGAATTTGCGTGAATTAGTTAAAGATGTCAATAATAAGAAACACAGAGTTGCTATGAATAATGCAGCTGTTATGGCCGGGATCTCATTTTCGAACTCTCATGCTGGTATTATTCACGCAGTTGGTGATGCCTGTGAAAAAATTGCTGGGGTATCTCATGGTGATGCTTTATCAGTTCTTTTACCTCATGGAATGTTTTATAATCTTAAATTTGATTACTGCAGAAATTCATATCAGGATATTTTAATTGCCTTGGAGGGAAGAGATAAGTTTATTGAGACAGGGCTAGAAGATAGAGCTCTAATTGCTGTTAATGCTGTAGTCAGTATTTTAAATGAACTTCGTTCTTTAACTGGTATTCCTGTTACTCTCAAAGAAATTGGTGTGAAAAGGAATCAATTTGATGATATTGTAGATAAAGCGATGCATAATAATGCTATTTTGAATTCCGCAGGTCAGGTTAAGCGAGAAGATATAAAAAATATTTTAGAAGCAGCTTTTTAAATAATGGACATTTGCATAATTGACAAATGCCCCTTTTATAATAAATGTCGGGTATTCATTTCAATTTTAGGGGGTGCTGCTGGTGGAAGCGGAAATTATTAGGTTTTATGGTTTGGGTCCATTTTATTTAAAATTTCAGGATAAAATAGTTGATGGAAAAAAATGGATCTCTAAGCGTGCTTTTTATTTGTTAATGTTTTTATTATTAGAAAAGAACAGAAAAATTAGTGCAGAAGAATTGGTTGATGTTTTTTGGCCGGAATCTGACTTAGATGACGGAAAAAATAAGCTTTATAACACAATATATCTTTTGAGACGATCTTTAATCAGAGATGGAGTTCCTAAAGATATTGTTCAGTCTGTAAGTGGAGGATATTCAATAAATGATAAGTATCAGATTTGGACAGATTGGGATTATTTTGAAGAAGAAGTAAATAAAATTCTTAAAGGAGAAGATTTTTCAATAGAAAAATTAAGAACTTTATATCAGCTCTATCGGGGAGATTTTTATTCAAATTTAAAATACGAAGACTGGACTGAGATACACAGAGAAAATTTAAGGGTAAATTATTTGAATCTGATAGAAATATTAACAAAAAAATTGTATCAAAATCAAAACTATCGGGATACAGTTAATTATCTTCATAAAGGTATAGAATTTGACCCTTATCGGGAGAATTTTTATCTGCTTTATATCAAGGCTCTAGTTAAACTAGGAAGAATAGCAGAAGCAATAAACAGTTATAAAAAATGTGAGAGAATACTTAAAGAGGAGCTTGATCTTTTGCCAGGTCAGGAGTTAAATAATGTTTATCACCGAATTAAGTTGAGTCGAGAGCTTTCAATGAAAATTGAAGATCATCTGGTAAGTGATATTAATGTAAAGACTGGTGCAATGTGTTGTGATTTTAATATTTTTGAAAAAATTTATGAGCTTGAGTTGCGTCATGTTAAACGTTTAAAAAGTTCATTTATTCTGTTAAATTTGGATTTTGAAGAAATAGAAAATGAATTTATAATTAAAAAAGCAGCTGACTATTTTGGTAAACAATTGAGAGCAGGGGATGTAATATCTATTTGTAATAATAAAATTTTTATACTGCTTCATGGAATGAACTTTGGCAGTAGTGGAATAATCTTAGAAAGATTTAATAATTTTTGTAAAAAATTTGATCTAGATCAAAAACCATCAATAGATATAAAAGAGATAAAATAAAAAAAATAATATTTTGCTAAAAACCACCCGTACGGGTGGTTTTTTAATTAGCTAGAATTTTAGATTATCTCAAAAAATTTGATATATATTTAGAGGTTTTTTAGAGTTTTAAAAGATATTAATATTAGGTGGCTCTGGTAATATTAATATTAATAACAAAGTGAGGTGAAAATTATATGAGAATTAGAATAATTTTGGTTATTTTTTCTATGATTTTTTTGTTTCAAGGTACTGTTGATTCAGCAGGCGTTTATCTAGGAACTTTGAATATTATGCAGAATGATCAATTTGATTTTTCACTTCCGATCAGAGCCGATAGAGATTTAAATCAATTAGCTTTGAAGGTGGAAAAAAAATTTTTTATGGCAGAAAAGGATAAGATATCTGCTCACAATTTATTTATATTGACTAGAAGTGGTGCGGTTCCTCTTTCAGAATCATTTATTCAACTTAATAAAAGGAATCTTTTAGATTCCAATAAAATTCATTTTAAACTACGGTTACAGTCTGCTTATTCTCCAGGTTTATACAGAAATAATTTAATTATTCAAACAGAAAGGGGGGAAGAAAGACTAAAAATTGACTTTGAAATTCCTACTATAATGGAAGTTAGAGCAGGTGGGGATATGAATCCAAATATAAAATATTCAGAGGGTAATTTCTCCCAGCAGATCTATAGTTCAGGACAATCAAAGTTATTAATCAGAGCCAACAAAGCTTGGACTCTAAAGGTTAACAATGAAGGTGGAGAAGACTTAGAGATTAAATTAAAGGAGTTTAAAGGTAATGGTAGTGTGAGTAATTCGCGGGATGAGTTCATTAAAATTGGGAAAGAGGCTGTAATAATTGCTCAGGGAAATAAAACTACAGAATTACCTGGTGGAGATGCAGAATTAATATATGTCTTGAGAATAGATGATTTTAGGGAAATCAAAGCAGGTCAGAAAGATTATCAGCTTAACTTTATTATTGAATAATTTTAATTAAAATTCAAAAAAAACAAGGAGGAAGAAAAATGAGAAAATTTTATTGGTTGGCTTTAACAATGGTTTTTGTACTTGCTTTTGGTGGAATGGCAATGGCTCAATATGCGGGTGTTTTCGATAATCCATTTTCATGGGATGACACTGACACCTGGAACGACTATTATGGAAATTATGATGCTCATGTAGGAGACGATGGATTAGTATTTTATCATGATGTAGATGCAGTTAATCCTGGTAATTATACAAACTTAGAAGATCTAAATCGTAATTACACTCCTGATACAGCAAATTCTGCAAAGCAAAAAGCAGAAATCACAATTAATGCTAAAGCTTATATTCCCTGTTTCTTAGAAATGAAATTAACAGGTAACCAGGGAACAACCGGTGTTATAAGTTATGGCTCTGGTGCTGAAGGATCAACAACAGCTTCTGGGTATGAATTAGTATTTGACAATGAAATTGGTGGCTATCTTGATGAAAATTGGAATTCTTTAGGCCACGGAACTAATGTTGAGATTAACCCAGGTACAGGGGTTTATATTGGTGCCTGTGATATCTTTGCAGTAGAAGTAATGAGTAATGATGACTACAGATATGAAGTAGAAGCAGCTGCTTTAACTCAAGGTTCCAATTTACTGCCAATGCATATGAGATCAAGTGTTGATTCAGGTTCTAGCTGGTTAGCTGGATATGATACCTTTGGTGCAGCAGCTCCAAATACTGAAGTTATTTATAATGGATCTGCTGGAAATAAATTAGAAGCATTGCATAATTTCAGAGTTCCTTATAACATGAGCACAGCTCAGGGTCAGTATAATGGTCAAATTACTTTCAGAGCAGTTACTATCTAATTCTCTGAACTTGTATATAAGATTTTCCACTACAAGGCAGGGGCTGATTTTTATCAGCCCCTGAATATTTTAAGTAGAGTAATTCAGGAAGGAGTTTTTTCGATGAGGAGAATTAATAAAAAATATATTTTAATAGTACTTTTATTTTTTATTATTTTTGTTTCTACTAATGCTGGAGCAACTGTTAGAGTAGAACCTGCCAGAATAATTATTAACTCACTTGCCCGCAGCCGCAGTACAGGAACTATAGAGGTTGTTAATAAAGGGGAAGAAGCAGTAGAATTAACAGCAGTCTTAAATGACTGGAGCTTAGATGAGAAAGATGCACTTTTATTTTTTGAAGCTGGTAAAAGCAATTATTCACTTGCTGGTTTAATTAAGTTTAACCCACGTTCTTTTATTCTGCAGCCCGGGAAAAAACAGATAGTCCGTTTCACAATTAATACCCCAGAAAATCCTGAAAAAGAAAGACGAGGTGTAGTTTTTTTTGAACATGAAACAGATTTTACAGATGCTCAGACAGGCTCAAAAGTAATTACTCAGATTGGAACAGTTATTTATTTAGTGCCAGCAGATATTAAATATAATTTTAAATTTACCGGTCTTAGAATTTATAAAATACCTCCTCCTGAACCACAGCCTGTTGTTTTAAGTGTGGAAAATGCAGGTACCGGACATTTTAGATACTATCTATCTTATAGAGTAGTGGATAGTGAAAACAGATTAGTAATGGAAGAAAAATTTAATGAGGAGTTTATTATTTTACCGGAATATAAAAGAAAGATTACCTTTATGCTTGCTGAAAGGCTTAAACCAGGTGATTATAAATTAATGCTGCAGTTTAGTTTTTATAATACAGATAAGACGGCAGACTACCAGATACCAATCACGATTAATTAGGTGGTGAAATCATTGTGGAAAAATTTATATTAACCTATTTATTAATAATGGTTTTTTTATTTAGCTGCAGTTCTAATTTAGCTGCTCAAAAATTAGAAGAGAGCCGACCAGGAATAGAAAGTAGTATAGTGCTTTTAACTTTAATGGACGGAGAGATAACTGTAGATAGTGATCCTTTTTTTGAATTATATTATTTTACAGAAGAAGATTATATTTTACTGCCAGCAAATTTGCTGTCCCCTTACCTTGAGGTGGATCTAAATTTTAAAAGAGATATTAGTTTACTAAGTTTAAGAAAAGGTGAAAGAGAAGTAAGAATTGATTTGAACCAAAAAGAATACTTAGATCAGGAGGAATGGAATGATCAACCTCCTCTAATTGTTGGAGGAGAGTTTTATCTTTCCAAAAAAGTATTTTCCTATTTAGGCGATTATAATATAGTCTGGAACAATGCTTTACAGGAACTTATTATTAGTGGTGACTTTGTAGACGATTATTTAGAAGAGTTTTCTGAAGATCAAGAAGATCAAACTGAAGCAGAAAAAAAAGAAATTACAGAAAAAGAAGAAGTTCTAGGAAGTGCAAATAAAGGTCTAACTTTAAGCTCTATTCACTACCGGATTGAATTAAATATGGAAGATGATCTTTTAACAGAAGAAAGAAAAGAAATTAGAGGAGATTTAAATTTTTATGGTCGTTATAATGATTGGGCTTATTATATTAATAATGACTTTGAATATGATTTAGATTTGGAAGTGACAGATTATACTTTAGATAAAATTAAGTTCAGTAACAGAGAAAATAATCGTTTAATAATTATTGGTGATCATGAATTTTATTTTAAAGATACCATTAAAAGAAATGATATGCAGGGTATTTATTTTAGATTCCCTGAAAATTTGCAATTCAAATTAATTCCTTATACAGCAGTGAGTGTTGATACTAAGGCTGAAGATGAGGTGACTATTTTTATTAACAATAAATTTATAGTAAAAAAAGTCATCAAAAAAGATGGTGTTTATGAGGTTAATAATTTGGAATTAAGAGCAAATTATTTAAATAAAATAGTAATTGAGATCATTTCGAAAGATGGAAACAAAAAAGAAATTATTAAATATCTGTCTGGGAGTAAAGATATTTTACAGCCAAAAGTGAAGGAGATCGAATTTTTTGCTGGTCGTTATCGTGATCGAAAAACAGATTTTGAAGACTGGCAGGGTAATTTTGCAGCTCTGCGCTCTAATTATGCTTTAACTGAGCATTTAACTTATAATTTAGAAGCTGCATTCTACGATAAAGAAGAAGTAAAAAATGAGATGTTGTCTGCAGTTACAGGTTTTAATATTCGTCTTGGTGGAAGAACAGTTTTAAATTTAGATTTTTTAGTAGGTGGAGAAATTGAAAGTTTAGAAAGTGGTGCCGAGGCTTCTTTCCTTTATTCTCTGATGAATGGTTACTGTGATTTTGCAAATTAATCCAGTTAAATTTTTCAGGTTAAACCAGCCTGAATTAGCTAAAATTTCAGCATAATTTTCAAATTAAATTAGTAAAAATAAAAATATTTTGCAGATTAAATTAGCAAGGGACTAAAAAATAAGCCCCTTTAATTTGAATAATATTTTTCACTTTAAAATGTATCTTTTTCGCAGGCTTTGAAGACAATTTCCTGGTTTACCTGCTCTGCTTTAAGTTGAAATCCTAAAAGCAGAGAATTTACTGCGATATTGTTGATCAACCTGGGTAAGCCCCTTGATCTCAGGGCAATTGCCTCCAGAGCCTGAGGAATGAATATTGGGTGATTTGCTCCAGCAAGCTTAAGCTGGTGCTCAACATAATCTTTGACTTCCTCTTTGTTTAAAGGACTCAGCTGATACTTCATGATCACTCGCTGATTTAAGGACTGATTGTGATTTAAATTTAGCTTTGTCATAAAGTGAGATAATCCTGATAAAATCAGGATAAATGGGTTCTGAGAATCCATAGCAAAATTAAATAAAATACCAAGATCATTTAAAAATTTGTTGGGAGCAAGCTGCATTTCATCCAGGATAATGATGGGAGTAATCTTTTTCTCGTTATAAAATTTCAAAATAGCAGCCTGGACCTGATTAAAAAGGTCTACCTTTCTGAATTTAGGTTCTTCTCCCAGACCAATGGCTATGCCTCTGTAAAAATCCATTACTGAGCCTGTAGATAAGGGGAAATAGATGACCTTAAATAATGATGGATTAACACTGTCAGCCATAGCTCTCAGGGCAGAAGTTTTACCGCTTCCAGGTTCACCAATAATGACAGCAATACCTCTTGTTTTCTTAAGATAATCAAGTCTGGCAGAAAGTTCTTTTAAGTTTTCAGACTGGTAAAGATCTTTAGTTTTTATCTCTTTTTTAAATGGATTTTGTGATAGGGAATAAAAAGATTTATACATTTTTGCTGCCTCCCTCAGTCATTTTAGCAAAGGAGATAGGATTTCCTCTTTTAGCATGAGCATTATCAGCCATAATCACAGGCTCAGCTTTAGTTATGCATTTACCATTTTCATAAAGATAAATATTATCATATGTTTCTGGATCAAAGCGGATCTTAACCTTTTTGCCAATATAGACTGGTGGTACCTGGTAGAGTTTAGAATTAACAGATATAGTTCCATCATGTCTGACTTTTCTCTGAGCTCTTTTGAGAAAAAGCATCTTAAGCTTTTCAGGATCATCATAGGTTTTAACCTGACTGATCTGAGACATATATTTATCTAAAGGAGTCATTTTTAAAGAAGAATGCACCTTACGGTGATAATCTTTTTCCAGCCAGCTGAAAAAGCGTTGATTAAGTTTATCCAGGGAGGATAAATCATCATCAGTTAAAAGAGGTAAAAACCTTTTTCTGACAGTTAAGAAATATCTTTCTATTTTACCTTTAGATTGGGCATCATATGGTTTAGTGTGAATTAAGGTGATACCCAGAGAAGCACAGGCAAAATGGAGATTATCACTATGGTAAACTTTTCCATTGTCAACATAGAGAAGTTTAGGAATGCCTCTTCTTAAAATGGCTTCTGAGAGTACCTGCTGCACAGCAGAAAACTTCTCTGTTGTTAAGAATTTAGCATAAGTAATAACCCTGGAGCAGTCATCAATAAAGGCAAAGAGAAAAGTTTTAACCTTTTTACCATCAAGGTTAAGATAGGGACCATACATTTCATCGCCCTGCCAGAGCATATTAACCTGGTCATAGGCAAAACGGCGTCTGTTTTCTTCTTTACGGGGTGAGTTAACCAACAGGTTCTTCTTTTTAAGAAAGCGATAAACAGTGGAATAGGAGGCCTGGGAAGGCAGCATTTTCTTTTCAGTAATCAGCTGATCATAGAGTAAAGAAACAGATCTATCAGGGTGATCTTCTCTGGCTTCTAAAATAACTTCCTTAAGTTCTGGAGTTAAAACACGACTTTTACCTTTATCATTTCTGGGTTTGGGTTTAAGTCCTTCAAAACCACCTTTGCGATAGGCTCTAACCCACATGGCTATAGTTTTTGGTGAGTATTCTCTGACACCATAATAGGGGACGTTGTGTTTTTTAGCAGCCACCTTTGCCAGATACTCGTTCTGTTTTTTCACCTGTCTATTTAAGATAGGTGAAATGAGGGAAAAGCGAAATAGAGCTATCTGTTCTCTGTCATTATCAGTCATCAAAATCAGCTCCTTTAAGCTTGAATTTTAGCATTTAAGAGCAAAATTGTTCTTAAACTGCTGATAATAACATTTTAATCAGAAAAATAGCTCTTTTCTAGTGAAAGCTTTTGTGTTTAAAAAAATAGTTCCAAAACTTTAATCTTTATGGTACAATTAAAGTGCCATAAAACATTGATTAAAGTGATCCTGATACTCTTTTGCGAGTATCTGAGCGTCTGAGCTCCAAATCATTTTAATTAGTTTTGTGGCTTTTTTTATTCTTGATAATTTAAAAGGGATCAGGGAGTGGTATTTGTCTCTGAAAAAAGCAATCAAACCAGGAATATTGCGGGTAAATCTATGCAGATAAAAATATACTGCTCGTTTGTAGAGGAGTAGCTTTTTCTGCAGCAGATATTCTTTCATACAGCAGATAATATAATTGAGAGATCTTTGAAATTTAGGGAAGAGAAAGGCTGGAAGAATCGAAATAGTTTTGCCACAGTGCTGGCATTTGTATCTTCTAATCGGTATCCAGAAACATTTACCATCGATGGTGATTACATAGCGGTGGTAAAATCCGTGTTTATGTAGTTTATCATGGCAGTGAGGACATTCTTCAGGGTGAGGAAAATTATTATTCTGGCCAAGCTCAGAATATTTTTTAACAGGTATTTTAAAGTCATGAATGATTTGCATCTGATCACATCCTAATTATTCTGATAATATTTTATCAGATTAATTCAGGAAAAGGAAGAGCTTATTTAAATTTATTTTGATTAATATTTATTGTTTTCTAATGGAGTAATTTGATAGATAACAGGTTACTTTAGAGGAATTTATGCCTATATTCCACCTGAACTGGAGGCTTATCTGGATCGAGAAGAGGGGGAGAAAAAATCTCTCAATTTTAAGCTTGATCTAACAGAGCGCTTGAGTATTCAGCCAACTATAGGTAATGAAGAATCTTTATATAATGGCTTTGATAATCTTGATGATCAATATGAGAGAGATTATTATATTTTTCAAATTATTGACAACCCAAATTGGCGTAATTATTCTGCTTTTTCTTTTAGATATGAAGAAGTTAAAGAATTTGATGGAGCAGAAATATGGAGAGAAATAGCTAATCCTTTTGGTCCTTCTACTTTTTTTAAATACGGTTCATTTGATACTATAAAAAAAGGTGCTAATATTTATTTGAACCGCTATGGCTCAAGCTACAGATTTTTAACTGATTTAGATTATTATGAAAATGAAGAAACTATTAATGATTTATATATTAATAATAATTTTATTGGTAAAGTGGATGGAGATGATTCTAAAGAATATGAAGCAGAATTTGATTTTTACAAAAAACTTGGCGAAACCCTTCTGTTTTCTGGCAGTTTTTTAGGTGAAAAAGAAGAGTTTGACAGCGGTAGAGAAACATATGAACGACAGTATAATCTACAGACGAGTCTTTATTTGGGAGATCGAACTACAATTACTTTAAAGGCAGAAAGAGATGAAGATGAAGAGGAAGACGAGGATGACGATGAAGATGATGATTATTATGATATTGAAGAAACAACGAGTTTGAAATTAGATTATTATTTTAATTCTGATTACAGTATATCTGCTGAATTAAAAGATTATCAGACAGAATATATTGGCAGCAGTAATTTTTTAGCTGATCTAAACCGTAACTATCAGTCTGTTTATTTAAGTGGTAATTATTATTTCCCCAATAACCCTGGTTATATCCAATTATTTGCTGAATATATTCTACCAGAAGTTGGAGAAAGTGGTATCTCTTATGGTTTTGTTTATGATAAAATAAGAGATAATGAAAGTGGGATAATAGTTGAAATTGGTCGTGAATATGAAGGCTATCTCTTTGGAGAGTCAAAATATGAGAACTATGCGATGATCTCTTATTCTCATGCTTTATCCTTTAGTGGTGGCAATACAGTTCCTACTAGATTTTCAGATGGCGAACCTCGATCAATGGTCACCGGATATGTATTTTTGGATGAAAACTATAATGGCCAGATGGATGATAATGAGCGCAGATTACCTGATATGCCAATGCGGCTTGGAAGTTTGAGAACCAGAACAAATAAAGAGGGTTTTTATATTTTCAAACCATATTTTAATGATATTTATCTGCTTGACTTTGATTACAACAATCTAACTGCAGACTATACTCCAGTAACTGAAAATGTATTTGTAAAAGTAAGATATAATCAAAATATTCATCAAAATTATGGAGTTACAATTAATGGTTCTATCAGTGGCCGTGTTTATCTAGATAAAAATGCTGATGGGCAGAAAAATGAGAATGAAGAATATCTGGACTGGGTGGGACTGTCGATAAAAAGGCTTAATAAAAAAGATTATACAGATGGTAGAGGCAAATATTACTTTGAAAATATTCCACTGGGTAACCATCAGCTAGAGATTTTAAAGGATTCTTTACCAGCTGGATTAATTTCCCGAAATGGTTATCAATTTGAAATATTTATTACAGAAGATAATCTTGATTACCGTGAATTAGACATTGCTTTGATTTATGGAGATTAAGTTATCCCAGGGCAGCAGTGCTCTGTTTAGTCCCGGTTTCAATACCGGGGCTTGTTAATTTGTTGACAAAATAATTGATTTATTATATAATTCGACTATGAGTCAAATTGACTTGTGGTCGAATTGGCTTTTTAACTAGAACATCATTAATTTAATATTTTATAGGAGGAGATTTTTAAATGGGAGCTTTAGATGGTATAAAAGTTATTGATTTAAGCCATGTACTGGCAGCACCATTTGCCACAATGATTATGGCAGATTTAGGTGCAGAGGTTATTAAGGTGGAGCCACCATTTGGTGATGATTCAAGACAGTTTGGTCCTTTTGTTGAAGATGAAGCTGGAGAACAGCAGAGTGGTTATTTTATTAGTATTAACCGCAATAAAAAAAGTATTGTTTTAAATTTAAAAGAAGAAAAAGGAAAAGAAATATTAAGAGATTTAATAAGTGATGCAGATGTAGTCGTAGAAAATTATCGTCCTACTACAATGAAAAAATTAGGTTTTTCATATGAAGAAATGAAAAAAATAAAAGAAGATATAATATATTGTTCAATTTGTGGATTCGGACATGATGCTTTAGAAGAATATGCCAGCAAGCCTGCTTATGATATGGTTGCACAGGCATATAGTGGTTTGATGAGTATTACGGGCCCAGAAGGTGGAGAACCCTGCCGTGTTGGAAGTTCTATTGGTGATATTATGGCAGGCCATCAGGCGGTTATTGGTATTTTAAGTGCCTTACGCTATCGTGATAGAACTGGTAAGGGACAGCATGTTGATATGTCAATGGTAGATGGACTTGTTTCTGTTTTGGAAAATGCTGTTGCTCGATACACAATGGACGGTGAAATTCCTGGTCCTCTTGGTGGAGCACATCCAACAATTGTTCCGTTTCAATCATTTAAAACTAAAGACAATTATATTGTAACTCCAATTGGAAATGACAGCTTATGGAAAAAATTCTGTGATGCTCTTGAAATGCCTGAGTTAGCAGATGATGAAAGATTTAAAACGAATCCATTAAGAGCAGAAAATAAGGATGAGCTAATACCAATTCTAGCTAAAAGAATAAAAGAAAAAAATACCACTGAATGGGAAGAAATTTTCGAAGAATATGGACTTCCTTATTCACCTGTTAATACAGTGGATAAGGTTGTCGAAGATGATAACTTAAAATACAGAGATATGATAGTCGATTTAGATCAGCCTGGAATCGGTAAAGTTAAAGTTGCTGGATCTCCATTTCACTTATCAGAAACACCAGGAGAAATTAAAAGTCATGCACCTGCTAAAGGTGAGCATACCGAGTCAGTGCTAAAAGATAGTTTAGGCTTAACTGATGCTCAAATTAAAGAAATGAAAAGCCAGGGAATTATTGGTTAAAAATAATATTAAATTGGTTAAAAGTTTTAAGGAGTGAGATTATGGAAATTATCGGTATGGGCTTTGTAGCATTTTTTATGCTGCTTGGCTCATTTTTAGGAAGAATTTTGGGCCAGTTTCTTGGAACTGGTGGAGATGTTGGTGGAGTTGGACTTGCAATGTTATTTATGGTTTTGACAGTAAATTATCTTGAAAATAGAGGAAGAATGTTTAAACCTAGAACTGAAAATGGGATTAAATTCTTAAGTGCTTTATATATTCCAATTATTGTTGCTATGGCAGCGCGTTTAAATGTTGTTGGTGCTATTAATGGTGGTTTGGTTGCTATTTTAGCAGGTGGTATAGCTACAATAGGTGCAATGTTTTTAGTACCTTTATTATCAAAACTAAAAAAATAATTTTATTAAAGAAAAAGAAATGGAAGTGATTTAAATTGTTAACAGCTGCATTTAATTCTTTTGCTGGAGCAGATCATTTAATTATTTCAATAGCTCTAATTGCATTAATAATGTTTATAACTAAGAAAATTTCTATTATGCTGGGAGAAGAGCGAATAGCATCAGCCCTGGCTATTATTACAGGTTTAGTCTTAGCATTCATTGGTGGTAAAGTAACTGGTGGAAGCAGTGGACTAGCTGATATATCAATTTTCAGTGGTGCTGGTATTGGTTTACTAGGTGGTAGTATGCTGAGAGACTATACAATTATTTCTACTGCATATGGTGTTAAACTTAAAAACCTTAAAAAGGCTGGCCCAGTTGGAGTAATTTCTTTATTAGTGGGAGTAATCTTTTCTTTTATAGTTGGCAGTGCAGTTGCTATGGCTTTAGGTTATACAGATCCAGCTGAAGTTACAACAATTGGTGCTGGAGCAGTTACCTTTATTGTTGGTCCTGTAACTGGAACCGCCTTAGGTGTTAGTTCAGAGATTATTGCTATTTCTGTAGCCGCGGGTCTGGTGAAATCAATCATGACAATGGTGATAACACCTTTCATAGCAGATCTAGTTGGACTTGACAATCCTACTTCTGCCATGGTTTATGGAGGATTAATTGGAACAACAAGTGGAGTTGCCGGAGGTCTTGCAGCAACAGCACCAGAATTAGTTCCATATGGAGCAATGACTGCTACTTTTTATACTGGATTAGGAACTTTAATTGTACCATCAGTTGGATTTATTATAATTAGATCCATTTTGTTATAATATAATTTATTTATTAACATTTTATACAATTTTACTCCCCTCCCCCGGGGAGTTTTTCTTTTTTAAAATCATTTAAACTGGTAAAAGTAATTATAGCTTTCCTGATAGAGTATTTTAAAGTAATCTAATAATAATTATCTTTAATGCATGATAAAGATTAAATTAAGCAGCAGATATAGTTGAATTATTTTTCAGAATATTTTATAATTATAATTGGAAACGTTACCGAAACCGTTAACGTAAAATTAATTTCGAAGAAAAATAATTAAGTTAAAACACTATTAATTGAGAATTAGGTGATCTTATGGGAGTTACAATCAAAGATATAGCAAAAAAAGCAAATGTATCAGTTACTACAGTATCCAGAGTTTTAAATGATAAACCTGATGTTGGTGATGATACTAGAAAAAAAATTTTAAAAATAATAGACGAAATGAATTATAATCCAAATAGTGTAGCTCGGGGACTTGTGATGCAGAAAACCCATACTATTGGTTTAATTATTCCCGATATCAGCAACCCCTTTTTCCCTCAAATAGTAAGGGCTGTTGAAGATAAAGCACAGGAACTTGGTTATTCTGTAATCTTATTTAATACAGATAATCATTTGGCAAGAGAAAGAAAAGCAGTTGAATTATTTAAGAGTAAGCAGCTGGATGGTTTAATTGTTTCTCTTTCTCTTGGAAACGAAAAAATATTAAAGGGCTTAAAAGCTGAAAATTATCCTGTAGTTCAGATAGATAGATCAGTTTTAGATCATCATTATCCTTTAATTAGTATTGATAATAAGAAATCTGCTTATCAAATGGTAGAATATATGATAAAAAAAGGATATAAAAAGATTGCCCATATAAGTGGTGATTTAAATACAACAACTGCTCGTGATAGGTTAGAAGGATATAAAAAAGCGTTAAAAAATCATGGAATCCCAATCAAGAACGAATATATTATTGAAGGTGAATATACCCAAAACTCTGCTTATCAAGCTATGCAGTCTTTGTTAGATTTAGAAAACAGACCTAGGGCTGTTTTTGCTGCAAATGACTTAAGTGCAGCAGGAGTTTATAAAGCTCTTTTTGAAGCAGCTTTAGAAATTCCTAAGGATATAGCAGTTGCTGGTCATGATGATATCAATTTAGCCTCGCTTTTGAAACCTGAGCTAACAACAATGCGCCAGCCTAAATATGAGATGGGAGAAAGAGCAGTAACAATTTTGTTGGAAATGATTAATAAGCAGGAATTTGAAATTAAAGATCAAATATTAACTACTGATTTGATTATTAGAGAATCAGTTTAAGTAAAGAATTATAAAAGGCAGGTGAGTTAATTGTCAAAAATACTTGTTATTGGAAGTATGAATATGGATTTAGTTGTTGAAACAGATAGGTATCCAGAAGAAGGAGAGACTATTATTGGTGGTAAATTTGAACAAATCCCTGGTGGTAAAGGAGCAAATCAAGCTTTGGCAGCTGCTAAATTAGGAGCTGATGTTGAATTTATTGGAGCCTGTGGAGATGACAGTTTTGCACCTAAATTAAAGTCTAGTTTGAAAAATGGAGGAACTAATATTGATAATATTTTTGAAATTAAAGGTCAGAGCACAGGAGTTGCAGTGATTACTGTTGATAGAAAGGGAAATAATAGGATAATTGTTTCTCCAGGTGCCAATTATGAGCTGCTTCCAGAAAAAATAGAAAAAATTAAAGATAAAATTATTGAAGCCGAAATTATACTTTTACAGCTGGAAATTCCGCTTAATACTATTGAAAAAATTGTAGAAATTGCCTCAAAAAACAAGACAAAGATTATATTAGATCCGGCACCAGCTCAGAAATTATCAGATAGTATTTTAGAAAAAATAGATTATCTGCTGCCAAATGAAGGCGAATTGGACTTATTATTGAAAGATATAAAAGCAAAAAGCCGTTCTGAAAAAATTAAGATCCTTCTTAAAAAAGGTATAAAAAATATTATCGTTACTGAAGGAGAGAAAGGGATTAATTATTATGGTCAGGAAAAAGAAATCCATTTAGATACATTAAAAGTTAAAGCAGTTGATACAACAGCAGCAGGAGATGTGTTTGCAGGAGCCTTTGCTGCTAGTTTAATAGCAGAAAATGAACTAAAAAAAGCACTGGAGTTTGCTGTTCAGGCTGCAGCCTATTCAGTAACCAAGGCAGGAGCACAGAGTTCTATCCCAGATAAAAAAAAATTAGAAGAATTCCTTGCAGAAAGGAGTAAATAAGATGAAAAAAGGTGGAATAATTAATAGTGAATTAGTAAGAGTCATTGCTGAGATGGGTCATAAAGATAGCCTGACAATTGCAGACTGCGGCTTACCAATTCCAGAGGAAGTTGAAAGAGTTGATTTATCACTGACAAAAGGATACCCTAAATTTTTGGAAATATTAAAGGCTGTATTGAACGATTTGGTTGTTGAAAAGGCAATTTTAGCTGCAGAAATTAAAGAAAAAAGTCCTAAATTAGAAGCAGAAATTATAAAGATACTGCCTGATATAGAGGTTGAATATATTCCGCATACTGAATTTAAAAATAAAACAAATAGCTCCAGGGCTGTAGTTCGCAGTGGAGAAATAATTCCATATGCTAATATAATTTTAATTTCAGGAGTTGATTTTTAAATGGCAAAAGAAACTGTTTTGGAAATGAAAAATATCACCAAAACCTTTCCTGGAGTTAAAGCATTAGATAAAGTTGATTTTTCCCTTAAAAAAGGAGAAGTTCATGCTTTAGTAGGTGAAAATGGAGCTGGGAAATCTACTTTAATGAAAGTTTTAAATGGAATTCATCCGCGGGACGAAGGAAAAATTATCTTAAAAGGTGAGCCGGTTGAATTTGAGAATACTAAAGAAGCTCAGAAGGCCGGTCTGGCAATTATTCATCAGGAATTGGAGTTAATTCCTTATTTAAATGTAGCTGAAAATATATTTTTAGGTAGAGAAGATAGAAATGGTATTTTTATCAATTATCAAAAGCTTTATCAAAAAACTGAAGAAGTTCTTGATATGCTGGGAGTTGATATTGATCCCAAAGCTCAGATTAAAGATTTAAATATTGGTAGTCAGCAAATGGTAGAGATAGCAAAAGCTGTTTCTCAAAATGCTGATATACTGGTAATGGACGAACCAACTTCTTCTTTAACCAATCAGGAAATAGATATTTTGTTTGAACTAATAGCAAGGCTAAAGGAACAAGAAATAGCAATAGTATATATTTCACACCGATTAGAAGAAGTTTTTGAAATTTGTGATAGAGTTACAGTTTTAAGAGATGGTCAGTTTGTAGGTGAGGTTGAAACATCTAATACTAATGAAGATCAGCTAATTAAAATGATGGTTGGTCGAACAATTGAAGATCGTTTCCCTGAAATGAATTTTAATCCTACTGATGAAATATTAAAGATTGAAAATTTAACTGTACCAGATGAAATAAATAGTGCTTCTTTTTCCTTAAAAAAAGGGGAAATTCTAGGTATTGCGGGCTTAATGGGGTCTGGAAGAACCGAACTGGCAAAAGCAATATTTGGTGTTTTTAAAGAAAAAAGTGGTGATATCTATTATCGAGGAGAAAAAATTGAGATTAAATCACCAGCTGACGCTATAAATAATGGGATATATTATCTAAGTGAAGATCGAAAAGAGGAAGGTCTTGTTCTCGGGCTTTCTGTTGCTAATAATATAAGTGTTTCTGTTTTAAAATCAATGTTAAAGGCAAATACTTTTATAGATTCAAATGCTGAAAACAATTTAGCAAGAAAATATATAGAAGATTTAAAGATTAAAACTCCTTCTGAAAAACAGCTTGTTAAAAATCTAAGTGGAGGAAATCAGCAAAAGGTGGTAATTTCAAAGCTGCTTTCTACTAAACCAGAGGTTGTAATTTTTGATGAACCTACCAGGGGAATAGATGTTGGAGCGAAGAGAGAAATATATAATTTAATGCAGGAATTGATTGATGATGGGGTAGCAGTTATTTTAATATCCTCAGAACTACCTGAAGTTTTAAATTTAAGTAATAGAATTATAGTAATGCATGAAAAAAAAATCATGGGAGAGCTGGATGCCGCCGAAGCAGATCAGGAAGCTGTAATGAAGCTGGCAACCGGAAGGAGGAATCAGTAAAGTGAACAAGCTTAATAATGATATACAGAAAAAAAATATTTTAGAAATTTTAAATAAATTTAAGACAGGAATTGGATTATTAATTTTAGTAATTGTGCTGTCATTTATGAGTCCTTACTTTTTAACCATACCAAATATTTTAAATATTATTAGACAGGTTTCAATTATAGCAATAGTTTCTTTTGGAATGACTATGGTAATTTTAACAGGAGGAATTGACCTTTCAGTTGGTTCGATGCTTGCTTTTTCTGGAGCGATTTCAGCCGGAATGATGGTTAACTCAGGGCTAAATGTATTTCTGGCAATTTTTATCGGATTAGCTGCCGGTACTGCTTTAGGTTTCTTTAATGGTTTAGCAGTTGCTAAAGCTAAATTACCAGCTTTTATAGTAACCTTAGCAATGATGACAATTGCCCGAGGTTTTACTTTGATTTATACAAATGGTCGTCCAATCTCAGGTTTTAATGAGACTTTTAGATTTTTTGGAGCAGGATATCTTGGTAGAATACCAATTCCAGTAGTCATCATGTTTATGTTTTTAGTTATTATTTATATTTTACTGAAAAAGACACCATTTGGCCGTTATATTTATGCTATAGGCGGCAATGAAACAGCAACAAAGCTTTCTGGAATTAATACAGAAAAAATAAAAGTAGCTGTTTATGCTTTAAATGGTTTTTTAGCTGCAGTTAGTGGTATAATATTAACATCAAGGTTAAACTCTGCTCAACCGATGTCTGGAGAAGGTTATGAATTAGATGCAATTGCAGCTGTTGTTTTAGGAGGTACAAGTCTTTCTGGTGGAAGTGGTACTGTTATTGGTACTATTGTTGGTGCATTGATAATTGCAGTTTTAAATAACGGCTTAAACCTTTTAAATGTATCTTCATTTTATCAGTTAGTTGCTAAAGGTGCTGTTATTCTGCTTGCTGTCTTCTTAGATCGTAAAAGCCAGCAGCAGTGATAATATAAATACAAATAAAATATCTCAAATAGGAGGTGAGTTTTCATCAGCTTCTTTGGAAGTGATTCAATGAATTCAATTAAACATTATTAAAAGAATTAAACTCAAGGAGGAATAACAAAATGAGAAAATTAACAATTATTTTAGTTTTATCATTAATTATGGTGGCTGGACTTACAGCAGGTATCTCAGCTCAGGACTTACGAATAGGTTTAGCTGTTTCAACTCTTAACAATCCATTCTTTGTTGACTTAAAAGAGGGAGCAGAGTCAATGGCAGAAGAAATGGGAGTAGAAATTTTGGTTGTAGATGCCCAAGACGATGCTGCAGCTCAGTTAAGTAGTGTTGAAGACTTATTAATCAAACAAATTGATGTTTTAATAGTGAACCCAGTTGATGGTAATGCTGTTGTTTCAGCAATTACAGCAGCAAATGATGTAGGGGTACCTGTAATTACTGTTGACCGTGGTGCAGAAGGTGGAGAAGTAGTAAGTCATATTGCCTCAGATAACGTGGCTGGTGGAGAAATGGCTGGAGATTTTATTGCTGAACAGTTAAATGAAGAAGGTAAAGTTGTAGAATTAGAAGGTATTCCTGGAACTTCTGCCGCTAGAGATAGAGGTAAAGGATTTAATCAAGCTATGGATAAATATGAGGGTATGGAAGTTATAGCTAGACAGCCTGCTGGATTTGATCGGGCAGAAGGTATGACTGTTATGGAAAATATTCTACAGGGTAATCCAGAAATTGATGCTGTATTTGCTCACAATGATAATATGGCTTTAGGTGCAATGGAAGCTATTGCAGCAGCAGGTCGTTCTGATGAGATAATGATTGTTGGCTTTGATGCTATTGATGATGCAGTGGCAGCAGTAAACGCAGGTGACTTAGCAGCAACTATTGCCCAGAAACCAGCTCTGATGGGAGAAATGGCAGTAGAAACAGCAGTTAAGGTTGCAAATGGTGAAGAAGTTGATGAATACACACCTGTACCTTTAGAGTTAATTACTGAATAAATAATTAGAAAGTATAAAATGTATTTAAACTGCCTGATTTAAATTCAATGGACATGAATAAATAGACCATCAGGCATAAATAAAGGCCCTTCTAAAAATTTTAGAAGGGCCTTTTAAAGATTAATTAGTTTTTAAAACTATTTAATTCTATGCAGATTTTTAAATGATTTGACAATATTTCTCATTAAAACTTGATTGGTAACTGTGCCAACTCCACCTGGAACAGGAGTAAGAGCCTTTACCTTTTTAGCTGCTGAATCAAAATCAACATCTCCCAGTAATTTGCCATCAATAAAATTAGTACCGACATCAATAACTACTGAGTTTTTATCCAGCATCTCACCTTTTATCATTTCTGCTTTCCCAACTGCTGCTACAACTATATCTGCATTTTTTAATTCCCATTCTAAATCCCTAGTACGGGAATGACACATAGTTACAGTAGCGTGTTTTTGTTGTAATAGAATTGAAACTGGTTTCCCGACAATATTGCTTCTACCAACAACAACAGCTCTTTGACCTTTGATAGGAATATCATAATAATTTAGAATTTCCATACAGGCTTCAGCTGTGGCAGGATTTAAAGTTTCAAGACCAACAAAAAGTTTTCCTAAAGAAGCAGAAGTTATGCCTTCTAAATCTTTTTGAGGGTTGATCATTTCCAGGCTGTCTTTTAATTCAGCTGGAAGGGGCTGCTGAACCATAATTGAAGTTATTTTAGTATCTTTATTTGCTTTTTTTAGGAGAGCTTTAAATTTTTCAGGCTGGTTAATAAGCTGCTGATATTCAAATTCAATTCCTATTGCCTTACAATTTTTTTCTATTCGGGAAGCATAAGCTTTGCTTGCAGCATCTTCACCATACTGGAGCACAATAAGGTGGGGGGCCGCACTGGTTTCATTTTTAAGATTTTCAACTTCTTTAATTAAACTTTCTTTAATTTCAGCTGCCAATTTTCTGCCGCTTAATTCTTTCATTTAGTCACTTCCTTTGATTAAATAATAAATTTGTAAGTTAAGATGCTAAAATAAAATTAATTTGCAAGCTCAATAATTTCTGCTTTAAGGCGAGAACTTTCTTTTTTTAATTTTAAATATTCATTTTTTATATTTTCTTTATATTCCTGATTGTCAAGGCTTTTAAGATTGATTTTAACATTAGCAATTGCACTGCTAACTGCTGCATCTCCTATGTAAGCTGCTACTTCAAAATCACTGGCCAGCATTCTATTTCCAATTTCACTAATTTCTAGACTGAGGCGCATTAATCTAACTGCCTTTTTTGTCATATCCATTGAAAATTCTACAGCATCTTGACAGACTGCTTTAACTTTGTTTTTGTCTCCAGCTTTATAGCTGTCTAAGATATCTCCCAGAATTTTACTGTCTTTGTCAATCATTAAAAGCATTTCTTTTTTTAATTCTTCACTTTCAACAAGAATTTCTTGGGCTTCAGTTTCAACATTAGCATATTTTTCTTTACCTATCGTTAAATTTGCTATGAAACTTATAACTGCAGCATTTAAAGCTCCACTTAAGGCTGCTGCACTGCCGCCACCAGGAATTGAGTTGCTTGAGCTTAAATCATTCAAGAATTCTTCGATAGTCTTTTGAGCATACATAATAAAACTCCTTTCTAAAATATATTTGCATAAATTAAAATATTCAATTATCCTTATATTAGGTTAATTATATTAAAGGAAGCGTCTATAAACAAGTATTAATTTGCTTTAAGCAGTTATCTGAATGATTTTATAAAAAAATTAATTTAAATATTATGAGGGAAAAGGTGTTTATATGGGAATCTTAAGTCAGTTAAAAGAAAAAACTATAAGTGCAGTTTTATATTATTATATTGATTTTGTTTATAAAACAAGTAAAATTGAAAAAAACGGAAGTCTGGAATATCTAGAATCTGACTACCCAGATAAATTTGTTCTATTTATCTGGCATGGTGATAGCTATTGTTATTATCCTTTTTTAAAAAGAAAGAAATTAAATATTGTTACTACCCAAAATAAGCGAGGTGGGGTAATTACTAGAATTAGTAATTACTTTGGTTATGATGTTTTAAGACTTCCAGATTCAGCAGCTGATGGTAATTATATTTACCAATTAAAAAATAAAATTAATAAAACAAACAATGCTAATCTTGTTCTTTCAGTTGATGGACCTCAAGGACCTGAGCATGAAATAAAAGACTTTGCGATGATTATGGCACTTTTTACAAAAAGAGAAATTCTCCCGCTGACAGTTGATGTAAAACACAGCCTTAAATTAAATGTTAGATGGGATAAATTACAAATTCCATTACCTTTTAATAAAATAACTATTAATATAAAATCTCCTTTTAAGATTGAAAAAAAAGATAGAAAAGAAAAATTTACTTCTCTAAAAAAAGAAATAAAAAAAGTAATGGAACATTGATAAAATAAGTTACGATTTTGATCTAATTATTTTTGTGTATTGGTTATATTTTTTTAATTTTTTTTCATTTAAATTTTTATCACTTATAATTGCATTTATATCTTTAAAATCTGCTATTTTATAGAACGAAGCATTATCAAATTTGTTGCTTTCGCTCAAAATATAACTCTGATCGCTGCATTCTATCATTGCTTTTTTGCTGCTTGCTTCAATTGGGCTGGCAGTTGATAATGCTAGATTTAAATCAATACCATTCACACCTAAAAAAGCTTTATCAAAATGCATTTCTCTAATCTGTTTTTCAGTTATTGGCCCCTCTATAGTTCGAGCTATATGAAAATAATCCCCTCCCAAAACAGAGATATCATAATCATTTTTATTACTTAACTCAACAATTATATCAACAGAATTTGTTATAACTTTGACATTTTTTGCTTTTAGTTCTTTTGCCATCAAATAAGTTAGGGTGCTGGAATTGATAGCAATAATGTCTCCGTTTTTGACTAAGTCAGCTGCATATTTGGCAATTGCAGTTTTCTCATTAATATTTTCTTTAGTTTTTTTAATAAAATTATATTCATTATTAAATTTTTCAATTAAAATTGCTCCCCCATGTGTTCTTTTAACATAATCTTTTTCTGCTAATTCATCCAGATCACGTCTGATTGTTGATTCGGAAACATCAAAATTATTTGCTAATTCTTTAATTGTAATAGTTTCAGTTAAATTAAGTTTGTTTATAATTTTTAATAAACGTTCTTCTTTCAGCATCTCAAATCTCCCCTTTTTATATCTAAATGTAATTTTAACAATTCTTTTAAATACAATCAAGAACTATGATATTTTTTGCAATAAATAATCTAAAAAAGTTAAATATCTGCTCATTATTGAAATTTTTTAATAAAAAACTTGCAAAAACTATCATAATATAGTAAAATTAATTCAAGTTAAATTATTCACGAAATATAAGGAGGAAATTTTGATGTCAGAGTATTACGATTATATGTTACCAACAGTTAATTTCATGGGTGCCGGTTGTGTTGAAGTAGTTGGAGAGAGATGTAAAATTTTAGGTGCTGAAAAAGTTTTATTAGTTACTGATAACTATTTAAATAGTTTAGAATCTGGACCAGTTCAAATAGTTGGAGATTATCTAAAAAAAGCGGGCTTGGAATATGTTGTTTTTGATGGTGTAACTCCAAATCCTAAAGATAAAGATGTTTATGCAGGATTAGAAATTTATGAAAAGGAAAACTGTGATATGATTGTTACAGTTGGTGGAGGAAGTCCACATGATTGTGGTAAAGCAATTGGGGTAGCAGCAACACATGATGGTGACTTGTATCAAGATTATGCAGGAATTGAGAAATTAGAAAATGAAACACCACCGATGGTCTGTGTTAATACAACAGCAGGAACTGCCAGTGAAGTTACAAGACATGCTGTAATTACTGATACTTCTCAGACTCCAAATGTGAAATTTGTAATTGTTAGCTGGAGAAATACTCCTGATGTTTCAATAAATGATCCGGAGTTAATGATTGATAAACCTGCTGGACTTACAGCAGCTACTGGAATGGATGCTTTAACTCATGCTTTAGAAACTTATGTTTCTACAGGTGCTAATCCTTTAACCGATGCAGCTGCTTTAGAAGCAATGAAGCTGATAGCTGAAAATCTAAGAAATGCTGTTTATAATGGTCAGGATATTGAAGCAAGAGAAAATATGGCTAATGCTTCAGTTCTGTCAGGTTTTGCTTTTAATAATGGTGGTTTAGGTTATGTTCATGCAATGGCACATCAATTAGGTGGGTTTTATGATATGCCGCATGGAATTGCCAATGCGATTTTACTTCCCTATGTTGAGAAGTTTAACCTGGGTGCAAAATTAGAGCGTTTTGCAAAAATAGCAGAAATATTTGGCGTAAATACTGAGGGGATGTCTACAAGAGAAGCTGCAGAATCTTCTTTAGAAGCAATTAAGCAGCTTGCTCAAGATATTGGAATTCCTACTTCTTTAAGTGAATCAAAATTTGATATTAAAGAAGAAGATTTTGAAGAAATGGCCAAATATGCATTAGAAGATGGTAATGCAGGAACTAATCCCAGAAAAGGGACAGTTGAACAGGTTAAAGATATTTTTGAGGATGCAATGTAGATTTTAACACATATAAAATAGATTTTAAAATACAAAATAAATTATAATTTAATATTTTTATAATACAGTGCCGGGTTAATTATTAATTTAATTTTACCCGGTTATTTTTATGTCTTATAAAAGATATTGATGTTAGTTTAAGCTATGTTTATTTTGCAGTAAAAGAAATTTTGTAATATAATTAAAATTAAGTGAAATCAGAATATGTAATTTAAACTTTAATATTTTGAAAAAGTAGGGGGGGCTTTGATGCAGCTTTTAGTATTCGGAATTAATCATAAAACAGCACCTATATCAATTAGAGATCGACTTTCTCAAGAAACATCTAAAATCAAAAAAGATTTAAAACAAGAATTAGTTAAAAATAATTTTGCAGAATTCTTTATTTTAAGCACTTGTAATCGCTTTGAAATTTATCTTTATTCTAAAAAAGAAGCTGAAACCAGAAACTATCTAAAAGAATATATTTTCAGACTGTTTGCAAAAACTCTAAAAGGTTACTTTAAATATGAACGAAATGATTTAAACGATTATCTTTATCAGTATCATGATCTGCAGGCAGTTGAACATTTATACCGGGTAGCTTCAGGCCTGGATTCATTGGTTAAAGGAGAAGATCAGATATTAGCTCAGATCAAAAAACAGTTTAAAGAATATAAAAAAGAAAATTTTACAGATTCTTACTTAAACCAGTTATGTCTGGAAGCTATTAAAGTTGGTAAATTAGTAAGAACAAAGACTAAAATTAATGAACGGGCGGTATCAGTTAGTTATGCAGCTGTGGAGCTGGCTAGAGATATATTTGGGAATCTTGATGGGGAAAAGGTTATGATTCTTGGTGCTGGTAAAACAGCAGAGCTTACACTTAAAAATTTATTAAATTATGGTGTTGAAGGAATTCTAGTAGCAAATCGTACATATTGTAATGGTCGAAAGCTAGCAGATAAATATGGGGGAGAAGTTATTCGTTGGGAAAAATTCAAGAAGAGAGTGGAAGAAGTTGATATTATTATTGCTTCTACAGCTGCTCCTCATACTGTGCTGCATCAAGATGATCTTTTTGAGGCAGTAGCAAAAAAGCATGGGCCAATGTTTTTAATTGATATTGCTGTGCCGAGAGATATCGATCAGGAAGTTGAAACACTGCCTGGAGTACATTTATATAATATTGATGATTTAAAAAGTGTTATTGATAAAAATTTAAATTTAAGAGAAAATGAAGTTGGAAAAGCTGAAGCAATAATAGAAGAAGAAAAATATAATTTTCAGCGCTGGCTGCTTGAGCAGAGCTGTGTTCCATTGATTAAAGAAATGAGAGCAGATGCTCGCTGTATCAAAGAAGAAGAAGTCAAAAGAGCTCTGCATTTGCTGCAAAATTCAGAACTAGAAGCTGCAGAGATTATTCAACAGCTAGGGCATCGGCTTTTAAATAAATTTTTACATCAACCCACAGTTGGGCTTAAAGAATTAGCTGTAGAGAGTGAAAAAAATAAAGAAGTTCAATTAGATGCTGTAAAAACTGTTTTTGCAGTAGGTGGAAAAAAGTAATTATAAATTGAAGGATGGTAGATGTGAAATTTTACCCGATAAATTTAAATCTGAAAGAAAAAAAAGTTTTAATTGTAGGAGCTGGCAAAGTAGCATTACGTAAATTTAAACAGCTACTGCTGACTGAAGCAAAAATAAAAATAGTTAGTCCAGAATTTAATCAGGGATTTGAATCCTTTTTGAAACGTGATTCCGAACAATATAATTTCCAAAAAAGAAAGTTCAGAAATAAAGATCTACTTGGATGTTTTTTAGTCTTTGCTGCAACTAATAATTCAGAATTAAATCAAAATATTACTTTTTTGGCCAGAGAAAAAAATGTTTTAGTCAATACAGTTGATAACGCAGAAATATCTAATTTTACTGTACCTGCAATTGTTAACAGAGGAGAACTGCTTTTAACTGTTTCTACCGGTTCTAGTCTGCCTGCACTTTCTAAAAATATTAGAAAGAAAATGGAATCTGATTTTGGAATTGAGTACCAACTCCTTTTAGATATCATGTCCGAGAACAGAGCAAAGTTGATAGCGAATATAGAAGATGATAAACTTAGAAAAAATATTTTTAGAAAAATTGCTGCTTCTGATTTTTTGATTAAAATTAGAGGTATTATAGATAATTATGATCCTCAGATTTTAGAAAATGGTAATTACAACCTAAAAAAAACAGAATATTTAGCTTTGAAAGAAGAAATAAAAAAAGAAATTTCATATTTAATAGCACGAGCTAAAAACAATCAAAATTTAGAACTTTAAGGTGGAGATTGTATGTTAACTAAGCTTTATTTATTAAGACATGGAGAAACAGACTGGAACCAGAAATCAATTTTTCAGGGCCAGACTGATATTGATTTAAATGAAAATGGACAGAATGATGCCAGAAAAGCTGCAGAAATTTTTCAAGATATAAAGCTTGATCAAATTTACAGTAGTGATTTAAAAAGAGCAAAAAATACTGCTCTTATGATTTCTCAAAATAAAAATTTAAGAATTAAAGAAAACAAACAGCTCAGAGAAATATGTTTTGGGGACTGGGAGGGCTTAAGTTTTTCAGAAATAAAAAAACAATACCCTAAACAGGTTGCTTCCTGGCAGCAGGATCCGCTTCATTATTCTCCTCCTGCTGGGGAAAGACTTATTGATTTCAAAAAAAGAATAGTAAATTTTTTTAAAAAAATGATTAAGAAAAACAAAGGAGATAAAATTCTTGTTGTTACTCATGGGGGAGTTATTAAAGTTTATCTAACAGCTATTTTATCTATTGACCCTAAAAACTTTTGGCAGTTTCAGATAGATAATGGCTCACTAACAGAGATTAAATGTTATGATGAGGATATAATTTTAAGTAAATTAAATTTTAAACCAAGATGACGTAACGAAAATATAAATGGAGGGATTAAGTATGGAAACTAAATTAACAAAGTTATTAGAAATTGAGTATCCAATCATTCAAGGAGCAATGGCTTGGGTATCTGATGGCCAACTAGCTGCTGGTGTTTCTAAAGCAGGAGGAGCAGGTACTATTGCTGCTTCAGGTAGGTCTGTTGAATGGGTAAAAGATCAAATCCGATTTGTTAAAGAGAGAACAGATAAACCTTTTGGGGTCAATGTGATGTTGATGGCCGATAATCATGAGGAAATTATTGATTTAGTATGTAGTGAGAAATTAGATTATGTAACTTTAGGAGCGGGTAATCCTATACCATATTTGGAAAAATTGCATAGAGCAGGTATCAAGGCGATACCGGTTGTTCCTAATACTAAGCTAGCCAAAAGAGTTGAAGATAATGGTGCAGATGCTCTTGTCATAGAAGGGATGGAAGCAGGAGGCCATATTGGAAAGTTAACTACTATGGCATTGATGACCCAGGTTATTCCACAGATTGATATTCCGGTTATTGCGGCAGGTGGATTTGTTGATAAAAGAGGTTTGGCAGCAGCTTTAGCTATGGGAGCTGCCGGAATTCAGATGGGGACAAGATTTTATGCCTCTCGGGAATGTACTGCTAAGCTTGCTGTTAAGGAAAAGATCATTGAAAGTATCGATACAGATACAGTTGTTACCGGTCGTACTTCTTCTCATTCGGTTAGAGGAATCAGAAATAAAATGTCAGATAAATATTTAAAACTTGAGAGAGAAGGAGCGACAAAAAAAGAATTAAATGAACTCGCCATGGGTAGTAGTAGAGCTGCTCCTCAAGAAGGTGATATAGATTGGGGATTTATTCAGGCAGGGCAGAGTTTAGGTGAGATAAAAAATATTTTATCATGTAAGAGTATTATTCAAGAAATTGTTGAAGGATCCCAAGAAATTATAAGTGATATTCATAATAAGTTTGTCTAGAATTATCATATTGTGAACTTGCGTTCAAAGATGTCGGAAAAGATATCCTAGTAAAAAGAAATGGGCATATATGGTTACTATTATTGATATTGTTACCAGAGAAATTGTAATGCACCACATTATAACTAGTTTATGATTTTTCTTGACTATTGAAAAAAATTTATTATAATTAAAATATGATATAAAATTTAGAAAATTAAATTTAATACCAGTAAAAATTTAATATTTTTAATTTATAGAAAATATAAATGATATTTAACTTTTTATCTACTAAAGAATAAATGAATAGGAGGTAGCCCTTCTATTATTATATTTATTGTTACTAGGTAGTTAAACCCGGTTAAGTCATCTCAATTCGAGTTGATTTAACCGGGTTTTTATTTTTTCTAAATTTAATATGATATATTTCATAATCATCAAATTTATAAAATGAAAATTAATTTGAAAGGGGGGAGATTATAAAAAATTAGGTTTTTATAGTAAAAAAGCTGAGTTCTAGGCTAAATAAGTTGATATCTATTTTATAGAATTGATTACATTTAAATTAATAATTTAGAGTTATTTATTTTGTGGATAGGGAAATAATATTTTAATTATAATAGCTTAACATGATTATAAAATAAAATTAATTATAAAGGAGAGAGTAAATAATATGGAGTTTCATTTTGCAAGTTGGTTAACAAGCCCATTTATGTTAATGTTTTCAGCTGTTTTTTTAGGCTTAGCGTTTGGTAAGATTAGTATTGGTAAGTTTAATTTTGGTCTATCAGGAACTTTGTTTTCAGGTTTGCTTATAGGATGGTTAGTATATAGTTATGGAGACAGTCTTGCAGAGGGGCATCCGTACTATGAAGCAGCCCAAAACATGATTGCTAATGGAGTTATCCCTAAAGGTTATTTTTATTTATTTTTAATTCTTTTTGTGGCAGCAGTGGGTTTACTAGCCTCGGAAGATATTTTGGTAGTTTTAAAAAAATATGGAGCTAAATTTATAATATTAGGATTTGTAATGACCTTTATTGGAGCAGCGGCTACTTATGGAATGGTATTAATTGGCTCAGGATCTGATAATTATCAGATTGCTGGTACTTATACAGGTGCTTTGACTAGCTCACCGGGTCTGGGAGCTGCCTTAGAGACAACTATAGATGATGCTAGAAATAAAGCAAATAATTTTAGTGAACTGCCTGAAGCAGAGAGAAAAGAAATTTTAAATAAAATAGATCCAACTGGAGAATTAACAGTGGCTAATACATCTAGTCTGAATGAAGAACAAACGGAAGCATTTGTAAAAGATAGTGAGTCAGGAGTAGGATTAGGACACGCTATCGGATATCCATTTGGAGTATTAATTGTAATCTTTGTCGTTAATTTCTTTCCTGTTATTTTTGGAATAGATGTTGAGAAAGAGAAAAAGGAATTTAATAAAGAGATGGCGGATGCTCGAGCAGCAAGTGGAGGAAAGGATATAGAACCAGTAACATTTGATATACTTGCTTTTACAGTTGTCTGTTTCTTAGGGTTTACCTTAGGTAAACTTAAGATCTTTTTGGGGCCGCTGGGTATGTTTGGATTAGGAACGACAGGTTCGGTATTGATAGTATCACTATTATTAGGTAGTATTGGTAAGATTGGACCAATGACATTTCGGATGGATAGCAATGTTTTAGGTGTAATTAGAAAATTATCATTAGCCTTCTTTTTAGCAGTAGTCGGCTTAAGATATGGCTATAATGTTGTTGATGCGATTATGGGTAATGGACTTTTCTTAGTAATGGTCGCTTTAGTTGTTGGTATAGTTGCTTTACTTGTAGGTTATATACTTGGGAGAAAGATCTTTGGTATAAACTGGATAATGTTATCTGGTGCTCTTTGTGGAGGTATGACTTCTACTCCAGGACTTGGAGCAGCAGTAGATGCAGTTGATAGTGATGGACCGGCTACAGGTTATGGAGCAGTCTATCCATTTGCTTTAATGGGTATGGTTGTCTTTACAATTGTACTTCATATATTACCGATGTAGAATAATTAGCGAAGTTTATATTTATAAAGTGATAAAATTTTAGTATCACTAACTATATTATATAAGGAGTGATTATGTTGGAAAGAATTAAAAATGATCAATTAAAAGAAAAAGTTATGGAAGCTGAGAAAGCTGCCAAAATTATTGAAGATGGTATGAATGTAGTGACAAGTGGATTTACTCCAGCAGGTTATCCTAAGGCTGTTCCACTGGCTTTAGCAGAGAGGATTGAAAAAGGAGAAAAATTAAAGATTAATCTCTTTACAGGTGCTTCAGTAGGAGATGAACTTGATGGTATACTCTCAAGAAAAGGTGCAGTGGCCAGAAGATATCCTTATCAGAGTAACGGAAATATGAGAAAAAATATAAATTCAGGGGATACTCTATATAAAGATATGCATCTTAGCCATGTAGCTCAGCAAGTAAGATATGGGTTTTTTGGTAATGTAGATGTAGCTATTGTTGAAGCCTTAGAGATAACCGAGGATGGTAATATTATACCTACTACCTCATTAGGAAATACTCCGACTTATGTCCAAGAGGCAGATAAAATAATAGTCGAAGTAAATACATCTCAACCAGATGAATTAAAAGGAATTCACGATGTATATATCCCGAAAGATCCACCTAATAGAGAACCAATTCCTTTAGTAAAACCAGATGACATAATAGGGACAAAATATGTACCGTTAGATATAGATAAAGTGGCAGCAGTTGTAGTTACTGATATTCCTGATAATGTAAGGGACTTAGCTCCAATTGATGAAGATAGCAAGAAGATGGCAAATCATTTGATTGAATTTCTTAAGGAAGAAGTAGCAGAGGGAAGATTACCTGAGAACCTTTTACCGATTCAATCTGGAGTTGGTGCTGTTGCAAATGCAGTATTAGGAGGTTTGGTCGAGTCTGACTTTGAAAATATAGATTTCTATTCAGAAGTGATTCAAGATTCAGTATTTGATTTAATTGATGCTGGCAAAATAAGGGTTGCTTCAGGAACTTCTTTGACACCTTCTAAGAAGGGCTTAAAAAGACTATTTGATAACATAGAAAAATATAGTGAAAAAATTATATTAAGACCTCAAGAGATAAGTAATAATCCTGAAATAGCACGTAGATTAGGTTCGATTGCAATAAATACAGCAATAGAAGTAGATATTTATGGAAATGTAAACTCAACTAATCTATTGGGCTCTAGAATGATGAATGGAATAGGTGGATCTGGTGATTTTGCTAGAAATGCCTTTTTGACTGTTTTTACCACCAAATCGCTTGGAAAAGGTGGAAAGGTGTCTTCGGTTGTTCCCTTTGTTTCTCATATTGATCACACTGAACATGATGTAGATGTTATAGTTACAGAACAAGGCTTAGCTGATTTAAGAGGCTTGTCACCTAGAGAGAGGGCAGAAGAGATAATAGAAAATTGTGTCCATCCCAACTATAAAGATAAGATTAATAATTATTATACAAAAGCTATCGAAGAGACTGGAATGCATACACCACATATGTTAGATAAAGCGTTTTCCTGGCATATTCAATTCGAGCAAACTGGTAGTATGAAATAAATCAATTTAGAAAGGATTTAAATATGGTTAAAAACCCAAAGAATGCGAAAAATGATGGATTGGATGAGGATTTATTTCAAGAAATTATTAATAAAAATATAGAGACTAAATTCCATAGGTTTTTAGATATGAATATTGTTTATCTAAAAAAAGGATTGGCTAGAATGGAAGTTGAGGTTAAAGAAGAGTTTACTAATCCAAATGATATCTGTCATGGAGGAATAGGCTTTTCTATATTGGATACAGCCATGAGTATGGCCGTTAGAACTATTGGAAAAGAAATTACTACAGTTGAGATGAATATTAATTATTTAAGACCAGCTCAAAAAGGTGATATTTTAACTGCGGTAGGTAAAATTTTAAAAGATGGCAATAAAATAATAGTAGGTGAGGGGGAACTTTATAATCAAGATAATAAACTATTAGCTAATGCTCGTGAAACTTTTTATATGATTGATCATCTTTTTTAAACTGAAATAATGTATCTGATATTTAGTTATAATTTTAAATTAGTTTATAATAACTATCTCCAATTTATAACAATGAATATTAAGATAACAGTTGAAAAAAAGTTGGTTTTATAATATACTAATATCAGGTTGAAAATTAAAAAAAATTGATTTAAAAAGATAAGTAAGTTGTTTAAAAAAATAAAAGGAGGGTTTGTTTGGAAAAAGTATTTGTAACAGGTTATGCAAAATTCCCAAGTGATATTACAGGGAATAAAGTTTATGAAGAGATTGCTGTAGGATTAATTGTTAATAAAGAATCAGGTATGATTATTGATGCTGATTTTTCTCTTGTAACTAGAACAGGCAAAAAATTCATGACCGATTTTTTAATAGATCGTAATCTTTATGAAATTAAAAAAATAACTGATGAATTAAGAAAATACTATTTTGGACAGGCTCAAAATGCAGTTGTTGCAGCCTTAAAATCTGCCAAAAGACAATTTGTTTCTAAAACAAAATGAATATAAAGGAATCTTAACTTTAAATGTAGAATTATTTTAATTAAGCTGTTATTTAATTTTCTTATAAATCCTGCTCAAAATTTTATTAAAACCACCTGAAAAGGTGATGAAAACTTAATCTAATAAACTTAGCTTTTTATCTATCTAACAATATTTTTATAGAAAGTGGTCCTTTCTATAAGTTGATTTATTGTTATTGCAATAGATATATTCCGGCTAAATCATTTTGTAATGAAATGATTTAGCCGGTTTTTTAATTATAAAATATAAAAAAATTTAATATTTGGCTAAAACAATTTACTTTTTTATGAATAAAAATACTAAAAGGAGGCTAACAACATGCCCGACAAAGAAAAAATAGAAAAAATTAAAAAAGCAAAAAGAGATTGGCATGAGAACAAAGTAGAACCTACTGTAGCAAGATTTTCTGAGAGAAAAGATGAGTTTAAGGTTTCTTCAAATTTTGAAGTTGACCGGGTCTACAGTCCAATAGATATTGAGGATAAGGATTATTTGGATGAGATAAACTTCCCCGGACAATTTCCTTACACTCGAGGAGTTTATTCTACAATGTATCGTGGAAGATTATGGACAATGCGACAGTATGCAGGTTTTGGAACAGCTAAAGAGTCCAATCAGAGGTATAAGTATTTATTAGAACAAGGACAGAGTGGTCTCAGTGTGGCTTTTGACCTACCGACCCAGTTGGGATATGATTCTGATGATGATATAGCAGAAGGAGAAGTAGGTAAGGTGGGAGTAGCTATTGATTCATTATCAGATATGGAGACATTGTTTGATGAAATACCACTCGATGAAGTTAGTACTTCAATGACTATCAATGCTCCTGCTGCTGTTCTTTTAGCTATGTATATAGCTGTAGCTGAAAAACAAGGTGTCTCAACTGAAAAGTTAAGAGGTACAATCCAGAATGATATTCTTAAAGAATATATTGCAAGAGGTACATATATATATCCTACCGCTCCTTCAATGAGATTAATAACCGATATTTTTGAATATTGTTATGAAAATATTCCTAACTGGAATACGATCAGTATTAGTGGTTATCATGTTCGAGAGGCTGGTTGTACCGCAGCTCAAGAAATAGCATTTACTCTAGCTAATGGAATAGCCTATGTAGAGGCTGCTATAGAGGCTGGTTTAGATGTAGATGATTTTGCGCCTAGATTATCATTCTTCTTTAATGCACATAATAACTTTTTAGAGGAGATAAGTAAATTTAGGGCAGCCAGACGTCTTTGGGCTCAAATTATGGAAGAGAGGTTTGGGGCCAAAAAGGAGAAATCTAAGATGCTTAGATTTCATACTCAGACAGCAGGTTCTACTTTAACTGCTCAGCAGTCAGATAATAATGTTGTTAGAGTAACTTTACAGGCTTTAGCTGCTGTTTTAGGTGGTACTCAGTCATTACACACTAATGGTAGAGATGAGGCACTTTCATTACCTACTGAAAAATCAGTCGAAATTGCTTTGAGAACGCAGCAGATTATTGCCCATGAAAGTGGAGTAGCAGATACAGCAGATGCTCTTGGAGGAAGTTATTATATTGAAAAACTAACAGATGATCTTCAAGAAGAAGCTGAAGAATATATTAATAAGATAGATGATTTAGGTGGAGCTCCTGAAGCTATAGACCAGGGATATATTCAAAAAGAGATTCAAGATAGTGCTTATAGTTATCAAAAAGAAATAGAGGCTGAGAAAAAAATAATTGTAGGAGTTAATAAATTTAAAACAGAAGAAGAACCGAAAAAAGATATTCTAAAGCTTGATGAAAAAGTAGCCAACCAGCAGAAAGAAAGAGTATCCCAGCTTAGAGAAGATCGAGATCAAGCAAAGGTTGAGAAAGCTTTAAAAGCTTTAAAAGATACTGCTGAAACTGATCAAAATTTAATGCCTAAAATAGTTGATGCTGTTAAGGCATATGCAACTTTAGGAGAAGTGTGTGATGTAATGAGAGAAGTTTTTGGTGAATATAATGAAAATATTATTCTTTAAGGAGTGTATATAATGAATGAATCAATTAGGGTATTGGTAGCTAAGCCTGGCCTTGACGGCCATGATCGTGGAGCAAAAGTAGTAGCTAGAGCTTTACGGGATGCTGGTATGGAAGTTATCTATACAGGATTAAGACAGACCCCCGAACATATAGTTGAAGCAGCAATTCAGGAAGATGTCAATGTTTTAGCCATGAGCATATTATCAGGAGCTCATAATACTTTGTTTCCTAAGGTAGTTAATTTGCTAAAAGAAAGAGGAGCCTATCAAGATATGCTTGTTTTAGGTGGTGGAGTTATTCCAGATGAAGACATTTCTCAATTAAAAGAAAATGGTGTTGCTAAAATATTTACTCCCGGAACAGATACAAGAGATGTTGTAACATTCATTAAAGAAAATTATAACAAGAAGAAAGAAAAATAAAAATATGAATATAAAAAAATCATTGTTAGATGGAGATAAAAGAGCTATAGCAAAAGCTATCACTTTAGCTGAAAATGAAGATGAAGAGGCTATTAAACTAGTTCGGGATTTATATAAAAAGACCAGCGATACTTACGTTATAGGTATTACAGGACCTCCGGGAGTAGGTAAGAGCACTTTAACAGATAAGGTGGTTGATCAAATAAGCGATCAGCAAAAAAGTGTTGGAGTTATAGCAGTAGATCCCAGCAGCCCTTTTACAGGTGGCGCATTGTTGGGTGATAGAATCAGAATGCAGAAATTATCTTTAAAGCCCAATGTTTTTATTAGAAGTATGGGTACTAGAGGACAACTAGGAGGCCTTGCTAAAGCAACAAAATTAGCAATTAGAATTCTTGCTATTGCTGGAATGGATTATGTTTTTTTGGAGACAGTTGGAGTTGGCCAATCTGAAGTAGATATTGTGAAAACAGCTGATACAATAACTATGGTTATGGCTCCCGGAATGGGAGATGATATTCAAGCTATTAAAGCAGGAATTATGGAAATTGGAGATGTATTTGTAGTTAATAAAGCTGATAAAGATGGTGTTGCACGTAAGATGCAAGAACTTCAGATGGCTCTTGATTTAGGTGATAAAAATCAAGATTGGACTCCTAAAGTTTTAAAGACTGTTGCTAAAGATGGTGAAGGAATAGAAGAATTAATCGATCTTTTGCAGCACCATAAATCATTTCTAGAGACAGATGGTAGATTATCTAAATTAAAGAGAGGCCAGATAAAACAAGAAATATTACAGATCTGTCAAGATGAAATAGCTAAAGAAATAGTAAATAATCTTAATCAACAAGATTTCCAGAATGAATTAGATAAGATCGTTAACAAAGAATTAGATCCCTATTTAGTGGCAGAAAGATTATTGAATAAGATAAAGTGAAATTATAATTAAAAAGGAGAATTTATTATGATTGAAAAGATTGATCATATTGGTATAGCGGTAAAAAGTATCGATGATGTACTTGATTTCTATAGAAATGCTCTGGGATTAGACCTGGAAGGAACTGAAATAGTTGAGGATCAAAATGTTAAAACAGCTTTTCTTCCAGTGGGAGAGAGTGAGTTTGAATTGCTAGAATCTACTTCACCAGATGGACCAATAGCTAAGTTTATTGAGAAAAAAGGAGAAGGGATTCAACATATTTCTTTAAAAGTTGATGATATTGAAGAGGCTTTAAAAGAAATGAAAGAAAACGATGTTAAAATGATCGATAAAGAACCTAGATATGGGGCTGGTGGAGCTAAAATAGCTTTCTTGCATCCTAAAAGTACTAATGGAGTTTTATTGGAGTTAAGTGAAAGAAAAGAGTAAGATATTAATATTTTCTGCTCATAGCTCTAATTATGAACTATGGGCAGATAATAAATTATTATATTAACTTGTAAGAGCAGAGGAGGAATAAATATATGGGTCAGGAAGATATTCAAGAATTACGGGATAGAAAAGAAAAAATTGAAGCAGGTGGAGGAAAAAAAAGAGTTGATAAACAACATAAAAAGGGTAAATATACTGCTCGGGAAAGAATTGAAAAACTACTAGATAATAATTCTTTTGTAGAAATGGATGCCTTTGTAGAACATAGGTGCACAAACTTTGGTATGGAAGATAGATATGTTCCAGGAGAAGGAGTAGTAACAGGTTATGGTACAATAGAAAATCGTTTAGTATTTATTTTCGCTCAGGATTTTACTAGTCTTGGTGGTTCTTTGGGTGAAATGCATGCCAAGAAGATAAATAAAGTCCAAAAGATGGCTATAGAGAAAGGAGCCCCTTTGATTGGCATCAATGATTCTGGTGGAGCAAGGATTCAAGAAGGGGTAGATGCTTTGTCAGGTTATGGAACAATATTTCAAAAAAATGTAATTGCTTCGGGAGTTATCCCTCAATTTTCTTTAATTATGGGTCCTTGTGCAGGTGGCGCAGTTTATTCACCAGCATTAACTGATTTTATCTTTATGGTAGATCAGACGAGTAAGATGTTTATTACAGGTCCCAGTGTTATCAAAACAGTAACTGGAGAAGAGGTTTCAGCAGAAAAATTAGGGGGCGCGATGACCCATAATAAGATCAGTGGAGTAGCTGATTTTGCTACCTCAGATGAAGATCAATGTTTTGAGAGATTAAGAAAATTATTTAGCTATCTTCCCTCAAATAATTTAGAAGATGCTCCTATGTTAGAGAACGATAATCTTAATCAGGTTATCGAAGATTTGGAAGAGATAGTTCCAGATAATCCAAATAAAGCTTATAACATGTTGGATTTGATAGAAAAAATAGTTGATCAAGGTGATTTCTTTGAGGTTAAACCTTATTATGCTAAAAATGTAATTATAGGTTTTGCCCGTTTAGGTGGTCGTTCTGTCGGAATAATTGCTAATCAACCAAATCATTTGGCGGGGTGTTTAAATATTAAAGCATCTAATAAGGCCAGTAGATTCATTAGGTTTTGTGATTCTTTTAATATTCCGGTTGTTAATCTTATCGACGTACCTGGGTTTTTACCGGGAGTAGATCAAGAATATAATGGAATTATCAAAGATGGAGCTAAGATGCTCTATGCGTATTCTGAGGCCACAGTGCCTAAGATTTCAATTATTATAAGAAAGGCTTATGGAGGCTCTTATCTGGCAATGTGTAGTAAGGAACTTGGAGCTGATCAAGTTCTTGCCTGGCCATCATCTGAAATAGCAGTAATGGGCCCAGAAGGGGCAGCCAATGTTGTGTTTAGAAAAGAGATTAAAAAATCAGATAATCCACAAGAGAAAAGACAGGAAAAAATAGATGATTACCGGGAGTCATTTGCAAATCCATATGTTGCAGCTTCTAGGGGTTATATTGATGATGTAATAGAACCGGCAGATACAAGAAAAAGAATTATTTCAGCTCTAGAAATGACCAGTAGTAAAAGAGAGAATAGACCTGCTAAAAAGCACGGAAATATTCCATTATAATACAGGGAGGTAAAATATGACAATAGGAGATGCCCTTTACGTTACAGCAATCGGAATGGGGACTGTATTGTTCTCATTATTGATTGTAGCGTTAGTTATTAATATTGTGAAAAAATTTGTTGACCAGAAAGAAAAATCGAATGCTCAACCTAAAGCTAATGAAAATTCTCAGGTAAGTAATCAGGTTAGTAAAGAGACTCTTTCTAAAGTCGAAACTAATACTGCGGAACAAGAGGATAATAAAAAGATTGTAGCATCAATTGCAGCTAGTTTATATGTTATGCTTAATCAGTCAGATGATGAGCAATTAGTAATCAAAAAAATTACTAGAATAAATCAGCATAGTACAGAATGGGGTAAAGCTGGGAGAAGAGACCAGATAAAAGCAGTAAATAAATTATAAATTTAAGGAGGATATATAGATGAAAAATTTTAGAGTAAATGTTGATGGGGTTGATTATGAGGTTGAAGTTGAAGATCTGGGAGGAGAAACTACTGAGAGCTCTAATGTAAAAAAACCTAATAATAAAAAGCAAACTGCCACTAGAAAACCTAAAAAATCTAAAAAATCTAAAAAGACTGTTAGAAAAGAATCTGCTAAGCCTACTGTAGATTCTCAAGATTCAGTTGTGGCCCAGATGCCTGGTACAATTTTAGAGATTATGGTAAGCGAAGGAGATAAAGTTGAAAATGGACAAGATTTACTAGTACTAGAAGCTATGAAGATGGAAAATATGATTAAAGCGTCTAAAGCTGGAACAGTAAAAGAAATTAATGTTTCAGAAAATGATTCAGTAGACACAGGTGATCAACTAGCCCATATTGAATAGAAGGCGTAAACGGAAAGGGGTTTAAAAATCATGAGTTCAGAGCCTTTATGGCAACAGTTAATCCAGATGACTGGATTAACTGCCTTAACTTTTCAACAAGTAATTATGATTGCTATTTCGATGGTTTTAATGTATTTAGCTGTAGTAAAAAAATATGAACCTTTATTATTACTTCCAATTGCTTTTGGAATGATGTTAACTAATCTTCCATTAACAGGAATAATGGCTGAACCAGTTTATGAATTAAGTGAAAAAGGGCTACCTATTCTTAAAGAAGTAGGAGGATTGTTTTACTACTTATATCAAGGAGATCACTTAGGTATTTTCCCTCCAATTATATTTATGGGGGTAGGTGCTATGACCGACTTTGGTCCTTTGATTGCTAATCCCAAAAGTGTAATTTTAGGAGCGGCTTCTCAATTTGGCGTATACATCACCTTTATTATTGCGACAGTATTTATGGGTTATACACCTGGTCAGGCTGGTGCAATAGGAATTATAGGAGGTGCTGATGGGCCGACTTCAATCTTTTTAGCGACTAAGATGGCTCCTAAGTTGTTAGGTGCAATAGCTGTAGCGGCTTATTCTTATATGTCATTAGTCCCAATAATTCAGCCACCGATTATGAGAGCTTTGACTACAAAAAAAGAAAGAAAGATTAGGATGAAACAGCTAAGACCAGTCTCAAAAACTGAAAAAATGTTATTCCCAATTGTAGTAACTATTACAGTTGTTCTTCTTTTACCAAGTGCAGCACCACTGGTTGGAATGTTAATGTTAGGTAATTTATTCAGAGTAAGTGGAGTAGTAGAAAGACTTTCTGAAACAACTCAAAACTCTTTGATTAACATTGTAACTATCTTTTTAGGTATAACTGTTGGAGCTACTGCTAAGGCTGAGTATTTTCTGGCAGCAGAGACTCTTGGTATAATAGCTTTAGGTTTAGCAGCTTTTGCTGTATCAACAGCATCCGGGGTATTAATAGCCAAGTTTATGAATCTGTTTTTAAATAATAAAATTAACCCCCTTATTGGATCAGCTGGAGTTTCAGCAGTACCAATGGCAGCACGGGTGTCACAAAAAGTTGGACAAGAAGAGGATCCGGGTAACTTTTTATTGATGCATGCTATGGGTCCCAATGTTGCGGGAGTGATTGGCACTGCAATAGCAGCTGGTGTCTTTTTAAGTCTCTTTGGATAAAAAGTTAAATCAATCATTCTTGTTTTTGTGTGTCTAAAATGAGAGTTTCCTCTCCGGTCTTTATATCTTGGATTTCCTCCCATTGATAACACCTCCAATTCCAATAAAATTGGTGACTGTTACCTTTTTAGGATATTGTTTAATTTAAATAATCAATGGGAAAAATCTTTTTTCTATCTAATCATTCTTTATTAGTGCCAATAGAGAGACTCGAAAGATGAAGTTGGAATTTAATCCCTCAGTTTATAGCTTTAAATGAAGATAAAAGTATATTAATAGCTGTTTATATAGAATTCCAGTTCAAAATTGATATAAAATAATTTATCAAATGAGGATGATGTTATAAATGAAAGGTATGCTGCAGGTTTATACAGGGAATGGAAAAGGCAAAACTACTGCTGCTTTTGGTCTATCACTCAGAGCAGTTGGAGCAGATAAAAAAGTCTATATTGCTCAGTTTGTCAAGGGGATGAAATATAGTGAACTGAATATTTTTCAAAATATTGAAAACATAGAAATTGAACAATATGGTTTAACTTGTTTTATCTATGAAGATGTAAGTCAGGAAGATATTGATGCAGCTCAAGAAGGTTTAAAAGAAGTGGCTGAAATCTTAAAAAAAGGAGAGTATGATCTGGTTATTTTAGATGAGGCAAATATTGCAGTTTATTATGAACTTTTTTCTGCAGAAGAATTAATCGAAGTAATTGATAAACGGGCTCCGGAAGTTGAAGTTGTTGTAACAGGACGTTATGCAGATGAAAAGCTTATAGAAAAAGCAGATCTGGTAACTGAAATGAAGGAAGTTAAGCATTATTATCAAAAAGGAATTTCGGCCAGATTTGGGATTGAAAAATAAAAGCAAAAATCGCTGTAGGCTTGTTTGTTCTTAGAAAATCAGGATTTTTTCTTAAAAATATTATAAATTGGAGGATTATAATGAGTATAAAAGAAGAAGCTTTGAAACTGCACAAAGAAAATAAAGGTAAAATAACTGTAAATAGTAAAATGAAAGTTGAAAATAAAGAAGATTTAAGTTTAGTCTATACACCTGGAGTAGCAGAGCCCTGTCGAGAAATCGAAAAGGATACTAATAAAGTTTATGACTATACTTCAAAAGGTAATCTAGTTGCAGTAGTTTCAGATGGGACTGCGGTTTTGGGCTTGGGAGATATTGGAGCCGAAGCATCAATGCCGGTAATGGAGGGTAAATCAGTGTTATTTAAGGAATTTGGCGGAGTAGATGCTTTTCCAATTTGTTTAAATACAACAGATGTAGATGAAATTGTAGAAACAGTTAAAAGATTAGAACCTGGTTTTGGTGGGATCAATTTAGAGGATATTTCTTCACCGCGCTGTGTAGAAATTGAAAATAAACTAAAAGAAGAATTAAATATCCCTGTTTTTCATGATGATCAGCACGGTACAGCTATTGTTGTTTTATCTGGTTTAATTAATGCGGCGAAATTTGTAGAGAAAGATCTAGAAAATATGAAAGTTGTAGTTAATGGTGCTGGCTCAGCTGGAATAGCTATTACTAAATTGCTTTTAAGTATTGGAGTTAAAGATGTAATAATCTGTGATATTTTTGGTATTCTTCATCCTGGCCAAGACAAAATGAACCAGCTGCAGTCTGAAATAGCAGCAGTAACCAATCAAGAAGAAAAAACTGGTGATTTAGCTGAAGCTTTAAAAGGAGCGGATGCATTTATAGGAGTTTCTGCACCTGACATTGTCAGTAAAGAGATGATAGGCACTATGGCAGAAGATGCAGTTGTATTTGCAATGGCTAATCCTGTACCAGAAATTGATCCTGTAGCAGCAAAAAAGGGTGGAGCAAAAGTTGTGGGTACTGGTCGCTCTGATTATGCCAATCAGGTAAATAATGTTTTAGCATTTCCAGGAATTTTTAGAGGAGCTTTAGATGTCAGAGCAAGTGATATTAATGAAGAAATGAAAATTGCTGCCGCCTATGGTATTGCAAGTTTAATTAATGAAGATCAATTAACTGCAGAATATGTCATTCCGGATCCTTTTGATAAAAGAGTAGCAGAAATAGTTGCCGAAAAAGTGGCTCAGGCAGCAGTAGATTCTGGGGTGGCAAGAAAGTAATATTATCAAGTTGTATTTTTAAAATCTAATTTCTATTAAATTTGACGTAACGCAATTTTTAAATGGAGGTTATTCAAATGGAATATAGAACTGAAAGTGATAGTTTAGGAGAAGTTAAAGTTCCTAAAAATGCTTATTATGGTGCACAAACTCAAAGATCAATTCAAAATTTTGATATTGGGTCTGAACAAATACCTGTAGAAGTAATAAAAGCTTTTGGTATTATTAAAAAAGCAGCAGCTATAGTTAATAATGAACTTAATTTATTAGAAAATGATAAAAAAGACTTAATCGTTGAAACTTGTGATGAATTAATAGAAGGAAAATTAAACGACCAATTTCCTCTTGTTGTTTGGCAAACAGGCTCAGGAACACAAACAAATATGAATGTAAATGAGGTTATAAGTAATAGAGCAATTGAAAAAGCCGGTGGTGAACTTGGAACTAAAAAACCTGTACATCCAAATGACCATGTCAATATGTCACAGTCATCAAATGATACTTTTCCAACAGCAATGTCAATAGCTTCTGTAAAACTAATTCAAAATAAACTTTTACCGGCTGTCGAAGATTTAAAAGAGGCTTTCCAAGATAAATCTGAAGAATTTAAAGATATTGTTAAAACAGGGCGCACACATTTAATGGATGCAACTCCAATTACGCTTGGACAGGAATTTTCCGGTTATGTTAGTCAATTAGAACATAGTATTATGGCAATTAAAAACTCTTTGCCACACTTAAAAGAACTAGCTTTGGGTGGAACAGCAGTTGGTACAGGATTAAATACTCACGAAGATTATGCAGAAGAAGTAGCAAAAAAAATCAGTGCATTAACAGATATTGATTTTATAACTGCGCCAAATAAATTTGAGTCGTTAGCTGCACATGATGATGTTGTAGAAACTAGTGGATCTTTAAAAAATCTGGCTGTTAGTTTAATAAAAATAGCTAATGACATTAGATGGCTTTCTTCTGGTCCTAGAACAGGGATTGGTGAAATTATAATCCCGACTAATGAACCTGGTAGTTCAATAATGCCTGGTAAAGTCAATCCAACTCAAGCGGAAGCAGTAGTTCAAGCATGCGTACAAGTAATAGGTAATGACAATACTATAAATATTGCTGGCTCCACAGGAAATTTTGAATTAAATGTATGTAAACCTGTAATGATTTTTAATTTATTACAAAGTATAAATATTTTGTCTGATGCATGTGTTTCATTCAATAAAAAATGTGTTGTTGGTATTGAACCTAATAAAAAACAGATTGATCAGAATTTAAATAAATCATTAATGTTAGTAACTGCTCTTAATCCTATAATTGGTTATGATAAAGCAGGAGATATTGCCAAAAAAGCTTATAAAGAGGATAAAACGCTTAAAGAAGCTGCTATAGAACTAAACTATCTTACAGCAGAAGAATTTGATAAGGCAATAAATCCTAAAAAAATGGTTAAACCAGGTTTATAAATAATTGAACAAATTTCATAAAATTAGATAATATTTTATATAGTTTTGATAATGTAAATTTTATAATAAAATTATTTATAAATAAAGGAGTTAAAAATGAGGACTAATAAAATGATCAAAGCAGCTTTAATGGCAGCGCTTACTGCAGTTGGGGCATATATTATAATACCAATTGGACCTGTACCAATAACTCTGCAGACATTCTTTGTTTTGCTTTCAGGAAGACTTCTTGGAAAAAAATATGGTGTTTTAGCTCAAATCACATACCTTTTATTAGGTGCTTTTGGATTACCAATTTTCTCTGGTGGACAAGGTGGGCTTGGTATAATAGCTGGACCTACAGGTGGGTTTTTAATAAGTTTTGCTGCTGCAGCTTGGATTGCTGCTAATTGCAGTGGAGATAAGAAAAAAGACTTTTTTATTTTAACTGCTGCTGTTTTAAGTACTTATGTGATTGGGAGCATTTATTTTTCTTTAATAACAGGTACCGGTCTAATTGCAACCCTTAATATTGCAGTAATACCTTTTATTCCAGGAGGTTTGCTGAAAATATTTTTGGTTCTAACTCTTGCACCAATAATAGAAAATCGTCTTAAAATTAACTGATAATTTATTTTAAAAAGATTATTCCTGTAAATATTAAAATGATTTTCAAAAGAAAAAAATTGCTTTTATTTTTAAAATATCTCGGGACTTTGATACAGTTTTTATTATTCGGAATTAATCATAAAACAGCAGAGCTTATACTTAAAAATTTATTAAATTATGGTGTTAAAGGAATTCTAGTAGCAAATCGTACATACTGTAATGTTTGAAAGCTATCAGATAAATATTGGGTAGAAGTTATTCTTTTGGAAAAATTTAAGTAGAGAGTGGAAGAAGTTGATATTATCATTTAGATGCTGTAAAAAACTTTTTTTACAGTAGGTGGAAAAAAGTAATTCATCAAAAGTAATTTTAAGTAAATTAAATTTTACAAATACGTTAAATTGATGTATAGTTATAATATAGATTGTTAAATATTTATTTTTAAAATCACATATTTTATATAAAAAGGTGCTTCAGCTATTACTGAAGAGAATAGGGAATCAGGTTAAAATCCTGAACGGGCCCGCCACTGTAACTGATCTTTAGATTCTTTTATACCACCTGTAATGTTATTACAGGGAAGGTTAGAATTTAAAATTTATATCAGGAGTCAGGAGACCTGCCTTTTATATAATCTACAATTGGCCTCGGGAACAGGTTACAGGTGGATAATCATTATATTTTTACCAAAGCTAACCAGATTATTAATTTATTTAGCTTGAATTATGATTATATACTTTAAATCTCAACCTGAGGGTTGAGATTTTTTTGATTTTATATAGCTTTTTAAGGAGCTTAAAAAAATGAAGAATAAAACTGGAACTTTAATGATTCAAGGAACCTCTTCTGATGCTGGTAAAAGTATTTTTGTTACAGCTTTATGCAGAATTTTTGCCAGAAAAGGAATAAAAACTGTGCCTTTTAAGGCCTGGAATATGTCTCTTAATTCATACATCACGGAAAATGGTAAAGAAATTGGCATAGCACAAGCTTTACAGGCGAGGGCTGCTTTTAGAAAAGCTTCTGTAGATATGCAGCCAATTTTAGTTAAAGCGATGGGAGACGGCCAGACTCAAATTATTATTAAAGGTGAAGTGGATAGAAAAATTAATTATCATAAAAAGAAAAATAATTATCTTGAAGTTTATGAGAACACAATTAAGGATTCATTAAAAAGATTGAGAAAAGATAATGAACTTGTAATTATTGAGGGTGCAGGAAGTCCTGCAGAAATTAATAGAACCTCTCCAGATTTTGCTAATATGTTTACAGCTGAAATTTATAATTCTCCAGTGCTTTTAATCAGCAGTATTGAAAAGGGAGGCTGTCTTGCTTCTTTAGTTGGGACTTTAAAACTTTTATCTCCAGCTCATAAAAAGCTGGTAAAAGGATTGATAATCAATAAATTTCGGGGAGATTATAATTTGTTAAAACCTGCAGTTAAGTTTTTAGAGGATTATACAGAAAAAGAAGTTATGTCTGTTTTACCATATCTTAAAAGTCTTAATTTACCAGAAGAAGATTCTGCTTCTTTAAACTTAAATAATTATGGAGAAAATTCTAAAAAATTAAAAATCGCTGTAATAAGATTACCTCACATGTCAAATTTTAGTGATTTTAATAGTTTGAAAATGGAAACTGGTCTAAAACTTGAATATATTAAAAACAACCAAGAATTACTTAATTTTGATTTAATAATTATACCAGGAACTAAAACAACCACTAAAGATCTTGATTTTTTAAAGAAAAGCGGATTGGCAGCCGAAATTAAAAAAGCTAATAAAGCCGGAATTATGATAATTGGTATTTGTGGTGGATTCCAAATGCTCGGACGAAAACTAATTGATAAATATGGAACAGAAGGAGATATAAAAAAAATAAATGGACTTGGATTACTAGATATTAATACAGTATTTTTAAATAAAAAAACTACTCATCAAGTAAAAGTGAAAATCAACTTAACTCAGCAGCTTGAAAATTTGATGTCTAGATTTAACCCTCAAGAGTTTTTTTTAGGGTATGAAATTCATATGGGTCAGACAGAGTATTTAAATGGGACTGAAGAATTATTCAGAATAATAAAGAGATCTAACATAAAAGTAAATTTAAAAGATGGTGCAGTTAATCAGGCTGGAAATTGTTTTGGAAGTTATCTGCATGGATTATTTGATAATGATAATTTTCGCAGTGCACTTTTAAATAAATTAGGAAATAAGCAATCTATGGGGGAAGAACAAAAAAGTTATAACTATCAAAAAGAAATTGAAAATAATCTTGATAGATTAGCAGATATGGTTGAAAAAAATATAGATATTAATAAATTATTAAAATTAAGTAGAGGTGATTAAATGGCAGATTCAGTTATGATTCAGGGTACAGCTTCAGATGCCGGCAAAAGTATTTTAGCAGCTGCTCTATGCAGAGTACTGGCTCAGGATGGATATAAAACAGCTCCCTTTAAATCTCAAAACATGTCTTTGAATTCTTATATTACAAAAGAGGGTCAGGAAATTGCAATTGCCCAGACAGTACAGGCAGAGGCAGCAAAAGTAGAAGCAGAAGTTAGTATGAGTCCAATTTTGATGAAGCCTATCGCCGATGATATGTCTCAGATAATCTTAAAGGGAAGAGTATTTAAAAATATGAAGGCTGCTGATTATTTTTCCCAAAAAGAGAAGTTACTTAAAATTATAAGAGAAGCCCTTGCTGAATTAAAAATGGATTATGATCTTTTAGTTTTAGAAGGTGGGGGTAATCCGGCTGAAGTAAATTTAAGAGATAAGGATCTTGTTAATATGAAAGCAGCAGAAATAGCTGATGCGCCAGTGATTTTAGTTGCAGATATTGATAAAGGTGGAGTTTTTGCTTCAATTGTTGGAACTCTGGATTTGCTTACTGAAAAAGAAAGAAAGAGAGTTAAAGGAATAATAGTCAATAAATTTAGAGGTGATCCTGCTGCTTTTAAATCTGGAGTAGAGTTGATAGAAAAATATTCTAATAAAAAAGTATTGGGAGTTATGCCATATTTAGAAAAACTTAATTTACCTTCAGAAGATAGTTTGCAGCAAGAAATTTATAGTAATCAGAACTACAAGGTTGATATTGCAGTTATTGCCTATCCAGGGATGTCAAACTTTACAGATTTTGATTATTTTAAAACTGCAAAAGATATTCAGCTTAGATATGTAAAAAAGGAAATGGAGCTGGGAGATCCTGATTTAATTATACTGCCTGGTTCTAAAACTACTATTAGTGACTTAGAATTTTTATATGAATCAAAACTTTCTGGAAAAATCATTGAAAAGGCAGCCCAAAATACTGAAATTATCGGTATTTGTGGGGGCTATCAAATGCTAGGTCAAAAAATATCAGATCCGGATAATTTGGAAGGGACCAGGCAAAATATAAAAGGCCTTTCACTACTAAAGATTAGTACTGTTCTGGAATCTCAAAAAATAACGAGACAGGTTAAGGTGGAGAGTTTAAATAAACTAAATTTTTTTAAAAATAGTCAGAAGAAAGTTTTAAGTGGTTATGAAATTCATCAGGGTAAAACTATACTAGCTGCTGATCAGAAATCATTATTTAAGTTAAAAAGACAGAAATTAGGTAAGTCAGAAAAAACTGTTTGTGATGGAACAGTAAATGATAGAGGAAATGTCTGGGGTACATATATTCATGATATTTTCAAAAATGATTGTTTTAGAAAATCATTAATTAATCATCTTTTAACAAAAAAAGGTCTGAGTTTAGATTCAGAACTAGAAAAAAGTGCAGCTGAGATCAGAGAAGACAATTATAACTATCTGGCATCAGAATTTAGAAAACATATTGATCTTGAGTCATTATATAAAATTATTTTTGATAATTAGGTGGTGTAATAGATGCAGGGAATGGTTCATGTTTATACAGGTAAAGGCAAAGGGAAAACAACTGCTGCCTTTGGATTGGCAATTAGGGCAGTAGGAGCAGGGAAAAATGTTTATATAGCTCAGTTTGTTAAAGGCATGAAATATAGTGAATTAAAAAGCTTAAAAAAGATAGAAAGAATTGAGATTAAACAGTATGGATTAAATTGTTTTATCAAAGGGAAAGCAGAAGAGGAAGATATTAATGCAGCTCGCAAAGGCCTAGAAGAAGTAGCCAAGATTTTAAAATCAGGTGAGTATGAGCTAGTAATTTTGGATGAAGCAAATATTGCTGTTTATTATGATCTTTTTTCTGAAGAGCAATTAATTGAAGCTATAGAGAATCGTTCAGAAGAAGTGGAAGTTGTAATTACTGGTCGTTATGCGGCAGACAAGATAATAGAATATGCTGATCTGGTAACTGAAATGAAAGAAATTAAACATTATTATCAAAAAGGTGTTAAAGCAAGAATTGGAATTGAAAAATAAATTTTTGAGACATATTTTGAAGCTTTAGCTTCAACTTAGAGAAATTTATTGGGCTTTTTAAAAAATTGAGGAGGAAAGTATGAAAGATAATAATCCAAAAAAGATAGAAGCTAAAAGCATGAGGTTGATCGATCAAGAAATTGGCAAGTTAGACTGCAGTGATGCAGAATTAAAAACAATCAAACGGGTGATTCATGCTTCAGCGGAGCCAAAGCTAGCTTCAGAGGTTAAATTTTCTCAGAATGCAATAGAAATTATGAGTGATTTAATCCGAGAAGGAGCAGATATCATAACTGATGTTACAATGCTTAAAGCTGGTATTAATGAACATAAATTAGCTGAATATGGAGGAGAGGTAAAATGTTTTATTGCTGATCAAGATGTTAGAGATAAAGCAGAAAAAATTTCTTTAACTAGATCAATTATGGCTATGCGGAAAGCTATTGACTTACCGGGTAAGAAAATTTTTGCGATAGGTAATGCACCTACAGCCTTATTTGAGTTAATTAACTTAAGTCAAAAAGGAAAAAAAGTTAATTTCATTGTCGGCACACCTGTTGGTTTTGTGGGAGCAGCTGAATCTAAAGATGATTTAATGCAGACTGAAATACCACATATTTCTTTAAAAGGCCGTAAAGGTGGCAGTGCTATTGCTGCTTCAATTGTTAATTCTGTCTTATATAATTTAGATGATTAATTATGGCTTTTGAACGTTATATAACAAAAGATGGTAAAAAATATAGATTGGGTTATACTACTGGCACCACAGCTGCTGGGGCAGTAAAAGCTGCGGCACTAATGTTATTAGAACAGAAAACTGTAAACAAAATCATTATTAAGACACCTGCAGAAATAGAAGTTGAAATGGAGACCCAGGATTGTTTTTACAGTACAGATCTGGCCCGGGCGGCAGTTGTTAAAGATGCTGGTGATGATCCAGATCAGACAGATGGAATAAAAATTACAGTAGAATTAAAAAGAATAAAATTTGATAAAACTTTGAACAAAAGTAAAGTGATACTCAAAGGAGGTAAAGGGGTTGGTAAAGTAACTAAACCTGGACTGCAACTGGATGTTGGTCAGGCGGCAATCAACCCTGAACCTCGGAAAATGATTAAAAAAGCTGTGCGGGATGTTTTTCCAGAAAACAATATTTTTGAAGTTCATATTTCTGTTCCAGCAGGAGTAGAAATTGCTAAAAAAACTTTTAATCCCAAACTGGGAATTAAAGGTGGTATTTCAATTCTTGGAACGACCGGTATTGTAGAGCCGATGTCAGAATCAGCTTATAAAGAGTCGCTAGCTGTAGAATTGAGACAGGCAGCTGCTTTAGGGTATAAAAAATTAATTTTTGTTTTCGGTAATTATGGCAAAAAAAGAGCTTTGAAAGCAGGATTTAAAGAAGAACAGATTATTAGAATGAGTAACTTTGTTGGTTTTATGCTGACAGAGCTTAAAGAACTTAAAGAGCTTAAAGTAGATGAAATTGTGATGGTTGGTCATATTGGGAAAATAGTTAAAGTTGCTGGTGGAATTTTTAATACACATAGTAAGTTAGCTGATGGTCGACGGGAGATAATTGCTGCTCATGCAGCTTTAGTAGGAGCAGAACAAAAAATAATTGAAGATATTTTTGCAATTAATACTGCGGAGGAAGCTGCTGAATTTCTACTTACTCATAATCTGGAAAAAGTTTTGCAAAACATTAGTGAAGCAGTAGTCAGTAAAGTAGAAGCAAAACTTGAAAATAAAATTAAGTGTAAAGCAGTAATTTTTACTTTAAATCAGGGTATTGTTGCTCTTTCAAAAGAAGCAGAGGAGGATTTTGATTTTGAATAAAGTTTATGTACTGGGGATTGGACCGGGAAATAAAGACTATTTACTTAAAAAAACAGAAAAAATTATAGGAAAAATGGATGTTTTAATCGGAGGCAGTAGAGCTTTAGAAACTTTTGCAGAACAGAAGGCTAAAAAAATTAAAATTACTCTGCCCTTAGTTAAAATTAAAAATTATATTTTGGCTAATTATGAAAAGAAAAAAATTGCTGTTTTAGTTTCAGGTGATCCAGGTTTATACAGCTTACTTAATTATTTAAAAAGAGAAATAAATATCGATATTTTGGAAGTTATTCCTGGGATCAGTTCTTTACAGCTTGCTGCTTCTAGAATTCAAATTAGTTGGAATGATATGAGAATTACCAGTCTGCACGGTAAAGATAATAAAGATGAGCTGCTTGTTCTCTTAAAAAAAGAAGCTAAGGTTGGATTTTTTACAGATAACAAATTTCCTCCTGCAAAGATTGCTGAGTATTTGTTAAAAAATAAAATTAAAGATAAAACTATTTGTGTTTTTGAAAATCTTTCTTATGCAGATGAAAATATTACTGTTGGCAGTGCTGAAGAAATTAAAAAGCTTTCATTTTCTAAATTAACAGTGATGATTATTCTGGATAATAACCAATTGAATTCTAGTCTTAGAGGTGATATTGATGAGTGAATGGGAATATAATACTCCTGGGATATCTGATGAGTGTTTTATCAGAGGCGAAGTTCCGATGACTAAAGAAGAAGTAAGAGCGGTACTCTTATCGAAATTAAGACTTAAAAAAGATCAGATAGTTTATGATATTGGAGCAGGCAGCGGTAGTGTTTCAATTGAGATGGCTCTAGTTTTAAAAAAGGGGCAAGTTTATGCCTTAGAAAGAAAAAAGAAAGCTCTTAATTTAATTAAAAAAAATTTTATAAAATTTAATCTAAAAAACATTGAAATAGTGGAGGCGGAAGCTCCTGCAGGAATGGATGCTTTGCCTGGAGCAGATAGAATTTTTATCGGTGGCAGTGGAGGCCAACTTACTGCAATTCTTGAGGCGGCTGATCAAAAGCTAAAAAATAATGGTAGAATTGTATTAACTGCAGTTACAATTAATACTTTGACAACTGCTATCCAGGAACTTGAAAGACTAGATTATCGACTGGATATTGTTAATATTGCTGTGACTAGAACTAAAAATATTAATAAATACAAAATGTTTAAAGCTTTAAGTCCAGTTTATATCATTAGTGCAGTAAAAAAATAAAGATTTAAGAAAAGTATTGAGATAAATTTAAATGAATGGAGGAACTAATTTGGCTAAAAAATTGTATGGAATCGGTGTTGGAGTAGGCGAACCTGGATTAGTCACTTTAAAGGCAGTAGAAATTTTAAAAGAAGTTGACTATATCTGCACTCCAATGTCAGCTAAAAGTGATTCTAGTAAAGCTCTTAAAATTATTTCCAATTTAATAGAGCTAAAAGGTAGAATTGTTAAATTGCATTTTAAAATGTCAAAAAGCAGAAAAGAGCTTGAACAATCACGCACAGCTGCTGCTCGAAAAATATATCAATTATTAAAAAAAGATAAAAAGATTGCATTTGTAACTATAGGAGATCCTTTATTATACAGTACTTATTCTTATATGCTAAAAAAGATTAAAGACTGGGATAATTCAATTGAAATTGAAACAATACCTGGGATAAATTCTATTGCAGCTGCTACTTCCAAATATAATCTACCTTTAGCAGAAGAAAAAGAAAATACAGCAATTTTATCTAATATTAAAAACGAGGAACATCTAGAAAGAGTTTTTAATTTATTTGAAACAGTTGTAATTTTAAAACTAAGTCGTAATTATGAGGCAGCATACCGCGTCTTAGAAAAATTAGGTTTAAAAAAAAATGTGCTTATTGCCAGTAAGTGTGGTTTTGAAGATGAGTTTTATACTGAGAATATAGAAGTGTTTAAAAATAGAAAAATTGAATATCTGACTTTAATGATAGTTAAAAGAGAGGGGATCTTATAGATGAAAGTATATATAATAGGTGCTGGTGCTGGTGATCCAGAGTTATTAACCATTAAAGGTAAAAAAGCTATAGAGAATTCAGAAATCATTATTTATGCTGGCTCATTAGTTAATCCAGAAGTTTTAAAGTATAATAAAGCAGCCAAAACATATAATAGTGCTAAATTAAGTTTAGATCAGGTAATTGAAATAATAAAAAAAGCTGCAGCAGAAGATAAGAATGTAGCTCGAGTTCATACAGGAGATCCTTCAATTTATGGAGCGATTAAAGAACAAATTGATATTTTAGTAAAAAATGAAATTGATTATCAGATTATACCAGGTGTAAGTTCGTTTTTAGCTGCAGCAGCAGCTTTAGAAGCAGAATATACCTTACCAGATGTTTCCCAAACTGTTATTTTAACCAGACAGGCTGGCAGAACTCCAGTTCCTGAGAAAGAAAAATTGGCTAGTTTAGCTCAACATCAAGCTTCAATGGCTATCTTTTTAAGTGTACAGATGATAGAAGAAGTAGTAGATAATTTAAGCAAGGAATATCCTTTAACAACTCCAGCTGCTATTGTAGCCAGAGCTTCTTGGTCAGACCAAAAGATAATTAAATCTACTTTAGGTGAAATTGCAGCTGAAGTAAAAGCAGCTGGGATTAAAAAGACGGCCTTAATTTTAGTTGGTGATTTTTTAGATAGTGATTATCAGAAATCTAAGTTATATGATAAAAATTTTGCCCATGAATATAGAAATGGAAAAAAAGAAAAAAAAGCTATTTTGGTCGTTAGTTTTGGTACAAGTTATCATGAAACTAGAAAAAAAACTATTAAAGCCTGTGAAAAAAGAATAAAAGATCATTTTCCAGAATATGAAGTAAAAAGAGCTTTTACTTCAGGCATGATAATTGAAAAACTTAAGCAAAGAGACAATATTTATATTGATAATCCTAAAGAAGCTCTAAAAAAATTGTATAAGGAAGGTTATCAGGAGGTAATTGTTCAGCCTCTTCATATAATTAATGGTAGTGAATTTCATGATTTGGTAAGAACTGTAAAGAAATTTAGAAATAATTTTAGAAATTTAAAATGGGGTAATGCACTTTTATCTAAAACTGCTGATTATTTTGATGTAGCAAAAATATTAAAAACTGAAGTAGAAAATAATTCTAAAGAACAGGCTGTCTTATTAATGGGACATGGAAGTTCACACGCTGCTAATTCAGATTATGCTGCCCTTGATTATGTGCTAAAAGAAAGAGGTATGAAAGATTATTATGTTGGAGCAGTTGAAGGATATCCAGAAATTAAGGTAGTTATTAAACAACTTAAGGAAAAAAAATACAAAAAAATAAAGTTGGCGCCGCTGATGCTGGTAGCAGGAGATCATGCACAAAATGATATGATTGGAGAAGATGAAGATAGCTGGAAAAACATTTTAGAAAATGAAGGTTTTGAGGTAGAAGTTCAGCTAAAAGGACTTGGTGAATATGAAGGTATTCAAAATAAATATGCAGCAAAGTTAAGATCTTTACTGGAAAAATAGATTACTTAAATCGAGATAAAAAAATAATAAAGGGGAGTAATCATGAAGAAAAATAAAATTGCTTTAACTACATCACTAATCTTTACTTTACTTTTAATACCTAAAACTGTTTATGCAATGCATATTGCAGAAGGCTTTTTGCCAATGAAATGGGCCGGTTTTTGGACTGTGCTTGCAGTACCATTTTTAATAATCAGTGTTAAAAAAGTAAATAACATTCTAAAAGATGAAAGTCCGGGTATTAAAATGCTTTTGGCTCTTGCTGGTGCATTTATCTTTGTCCTATCCTCTCTCAAACTACCATCTTTAACTGGCAGCTGTTCTCATGCAACTGGCATCGGTTTGGGTGCTATTTTATTTGGTCCCTGGCCGATGGTTTTACTAGGGACAATTGTGCTAATCTTTCAGGCACTTCTTTTAGCTCATGGCGGAATAACAACTCTGGGGGCAAACCTTTTTGCAATGGCAGTAGTTGGATCATTTGTAGCTCATTTTATGTTTAAACTATCAAAAAAAGTTGGGGCTCCGGTCTGGTTTTCTGTTTTTTTGGCGGCTTCATTGTCTGATTTCTTTACATATATTACAACTGCTGGACAGCTGGCGGCAGCTTTTCCTGGTAATTCAGGGTTTATGGCTGCTTTAGTTAAATTTTTAAGTGTATTTGCATTTACCCAAATACCGCTAGCTATTGTTGAGGGGCTTTTAACTGTTCTTGTATTTAATATCATTCAAGAATATAGCAAAAATGAACTAGATGAATTATCAATTATTTCAAGGAGGAAGAGACATGAGCTTAGCTAAGAAAAATTTGATAATAATTTTACTTATCCTCATAGTGGTTATTACTCCCTTAATAATAAAAAGAAATGCTGAATTTTTAGGGGCGGATGGAATGGCTGAAGATGTGATTACAGAAATAAGCCCACAATACACTGCCTGGTTTAGCAATATATGGGAACCCCCGAGTGGAGAGATAGAAAGCTTACTTTTTGCTCTTCAGGCAGCCATTGGTGCCGGATTCTTAGGCTATTATATTGGTCTGCAGAGAGGCAAAAACAAAGATAATAATAGGCAAGATAAAAAATGATAGATATTGATCAGTATGCTTATAATAATAATTTCAGCAGTTTTCATCCATTAGAAAAATCTTTTTTTGCTTTATTAACAATATTAATTACTTTAACTGCTAATTCTTTTATGACATCAATAATTGTAATATCAGTTATCAGTCTTTTGATTATAACTGCTGTTGGTATTCCGTTTAAATTTTATTTAAAGCTGCTTTTTATACCTGTATCTTTTCTTATTATTGCATCGATAACTGCAGTATTTAGCATTTCTCGAGAATTAAATAACTATTTTTTTTACTTCGAATTAGGTGGATGGTTTCTCGGTTTAGAGTCTAAATCACTAAATACAGCAGCATTATTATTTTTAAAATCATTTGCTTCAATCTGCTGTATGTATTTTTTAACTCTAACAACCCCAGTATTAGAAATCATTTCTGTCTTAAGAAAGTTTAAACTTCCTGAAATAGTTATAGAATTGATGATGCTTATTTATCGTTTCATTTTTGTTCTTTTAGATACTGCAGATTTAATAAGAACCTCACAGTTATCAAGGTTAGGTTATTCTTCAATTAAGAAATCTTTTTTTTCTATAGCTAAGCTGATATCTAATCTTTTTATCAGGGCCTATTATCGGGCTCAAGGTCTGCTTACAGCTCTTGTGGCCAGAGGATATGATGGTAAGATAAGAGTACTAGAAAAAAAATATAGTTTTTCTTATAAAAATATAATGATGATCATATTATTTGAAACATTTTTGATTATTGTTTCAATTTTTGGTGGTGGTAATTTTGTCTAAAAAAGTACTTGAAGTAGAAAATTTAGTTTTTAACTATCCAGATGGAACTAATGCATTAGATGGTTTATCCCTCAGCATTGAAAAGGGTAAAAAAATAGCTATTCTTGGCGCAAATGGTGCCGGAAAGTCAACACTATTTCTCCATTTAAATGGAATCTTAAAGCCCAAACAAGGAAATATAAAATTTAGAGGGAAAAAAATATCTTATAAGAAAAAAGAACTGCAAAATTTAAGAAAAAATATTGGTATAGTTTTTCAGGATCCAGATATGCAGCTTTTTTCATCCAGTGTTTTTCAAGAAATTTCATTTGGTCCACTTAATTTGGGTTTATCTGAAATACAAACCAGAGAACGTGTTGATGAAGCTATGCAGATTATGGAGATTACTGATATAAAAGATAAACCGACTCATTTATTAAGTTATGGCCAGAAAAAAAGAATTTCTATAGCTGATATCCTAGCTATGAAACCTGAGCTTATAATATTTGATGAACCGACTGTCTGGCTTGATCCAAAACACTCAAAAGAAATATTGGGGTTTATTAATCAGATTAATAAAAAAGGAACTACTGTAATTTTATCAACTCATGATGTTGATTTAGCTTATCAGTGGGCAGATTATATTTATATTTTTTCTGATGGGAAGATTATTGGAGAAGGAAGTTCAGAAAAAATATTTAGAGATAACAAACTTCTTAAAGAATCAGATCTTATAAAACCTTGGATAATTGAGGTCTATGAAAAACTTATTCAAAATGGCAGAATATCTTCAAATGTTTCTGTGCCCAAATCTAAAAGTGAATTATTCGAATTGATTTAAAAAATTGATTATTGTAGCGAAATTTATTTTGCAAAAGTATTCCTGCAGAATTCTGCAGAAAGGATGATTGGATGAAGTTAAATAAAAATTTATATATAATTGGTATTGGTCCTGGTAATTTATCTGATATCAGCCGCAGAGCCTATCAGATTTTAAAAAAGGTAGAGGTTATAGTTGGTTATAAAAAATATATTGAATGTATAAAAGAATTAATTACAGAAGAACAACAGATATATATCAGTGGGATGAGAAAAGAAAAAGAACGAGTTCAAAAAGCAATTGATTATGCCAAACAAGGTAAAAAATGTGCTTTGATTAGTAGTGGTGATCCGGGTGTTTATGGAATGGCAGGTCTGGCACTAGAAATGGTTGAAGATCAAAAAATTAATCTGAAAATTGACATTGTACCAGGTATTACTGCCGCTAATGCTGCCGCGGCTGTGCTTGGTGCTCCACTGATGCATGATTATACGGTAATAAGTTTAAGTGATATTTTAACCCCCTGGAATCTGATTAAAAAAAGATTAGAAGCTGCTGCAGAAGCAGATTTTATAACTACTCTTTATAATCCTAGAAGCAGCAGAAGAAAAAAACAGCTAAAAAAAGCTAGAGAAATTTTTTTAGAATATCGAAATCCCGAAACACCAGTTGGAATTGTCCGCAGTGTAGGAAGAGATGAGGAAGAGGTTATGATCACCACTTTAAAGAAGATGCCTTTAGAAAAAGTGGATATGCTGACAACAGTGATAATCGGCAATTCTCAAAGTTACATATCAAATCAAAAGATAATTACCCCAAGGGGTTACAATATATGATTTTAGTTATTGCTGGAACATCTGATAGTTATCAAATAATCAAAGCTTTAAAAAAACAAAAGAAAAATTTAATAGCTGCCGTTACTACAGATTATGGAGAAAAATTAATAAAAGATAAATTTGAAATCAGAGTAATTAAAAAAAGATTAGACCAGAATGATATGTATAATTTAATAAAAAATGAAAAAATTTCATTAATGGTGGATGCTACTCATCCTTTTGCAAAAGAAATAAGTAAAAAAGCAATAAAAGCAGCTGAAGAAACGGGAATTGAATATTTGCGTTTTGAAAGAAAAGAAGTTGATTTAAGTCAGTATGCGTATAATAATGCCAAAATCATAAAAACTTCAAATTATGAACAGGCGGCAAAAATCGCAAATGATTTTGAAAAGATATTCTTAACCACTGGCTCTAAAAATATAGAAATTTTTCTTAAGGGGATTTCTAATTACGAGAAAAGACTTTTTTTGAGAGTAATGACTTTTCCTGCTTTTATTAAAAATATTATTGAGCTTGGTCTACCCCCTGCAAATATTATTGCAGCTAAAGGTCCTTTTACTAAAGAGTTCAACCAGTCTTTATTTAAAGAATATGGGGCTGATGTAATAATTACTAAAGCAAGTGGAGATAGTGGTGGTTTAAAAAGTAAAATTGAGGCAGCAGTTGAGTTGGGGATAGCTGTTATTGTGATTCAAAGACCTAAGATAAACTATCCCCTGTTTTTTAATGAAGTTGATAATTTGATTAATTATATTAAAGTTAATTACAAAACTGAGGTGTAACTATGCTGAAAGATAAAGAAATAGCGATAATCATTTTAACTCCAGCCGCCAAAAAAATAGCTCTAAAGCTAAAAAAAGTAGCCAGCAGCTTGGATATATATTCACCAAAAAAGTTAAAAGATAAGAATGATCAATTTTGTTATTTTGATTCATTTAAAACAACAGTAAATGATATATTTAATAAATATGATGGCTTAGTTTTTATTATGGCCCTGGGGATAGTTGTGCGGATAATTGCCCCGCTGCTGAATAGCAAAAAAACTGATCCAGCTGTAATAACAATTGATGATTCAGGCCAGAATGTAATTAGTACTCTTTCCGGTCATTTGGGAGGAGCAAATCAGCTGACAGCAGAAATTGCAGATATTTTAGAATCTAATCCTGTAATTACTACCGCCACGGACTGCAGTAATCAGCCTGCATTTGACCTTTTAGCTCAGAAACTCAACTGTAAAATAGAACCTTTTAAAAGATTAAAAAAAGCAAATGGAGCTTTACTATTTGGTAAAGAAGTTCATATTTATACTGATTATAAAATTAATATTAAAGAAACTGAAAAATTAAAAAAACATAGCTTAAATCATGTTAATAACGAGATTAAAGATGATGTTTTTGAAGTTATAATTTCCAATCAGCAGTATGAATTAAAAGAAAATCAGCTGCATTTAATTCCTAGAAATATTACTATTGGCATTGGCTGTAGAAAAAACACATCTTTTTTAGATATTAAAAGTGCATTAAATTCAATTTTGATTGAAAATAATTTATCTCAAAAAAGCATAAAAAAATTAGCAACTATTGATTTAAAAAGAAATGAAAAAGGAATTTTAAAGCTGGCAGAAGAAAACGGCTGGCCCCTGGAAATAATTGAGCGGAAAAAAATTAGAGAAATCGAAGATAGTTTAAAAATAAAAAAATCAGATTTTGTAAAAAAAACAATTGGAGTTGCAGCAGCAGCAGCCCCGGCAGCAATTTTGGCATCAAACAACGGGAAATTAATAGTAGATAAGCAAAAATATCCAGGGATTACTCTAGCAGTTTTTGAGGAGGAAGTAAAAGATGAATAAGAAAATCGTTATTGCCGGCAGTCGGAGTGGAGTTGGTAAAACTACAATATCATTAGGTTTAATGGCAGCACTTAAAAAGCGCGGGCTTAAAGTACAGCCATTTAAAGTTGGACCAGATTATATAGATCCTGGTTTTCATACTTTAATCTGTAGTAGGAATTCTTATAATTTAGATAGTTATTTTTTGGGAACAGCTGGAGTTAAGGAAGTCTTTTCAAAAAATAGTAAGCAGGCTGATATTTCGATCATTGAAGGAGTAATGGGACTTTTTGATGGTAAAGGTAAGAATTCGACCAGCAGCACAGCTGAAATTGCTAAAATTATCAAGGCACCTGTTATTTTAATTATTGATGCTCGCAAGGTTGCTCAGAGTGCTGCAGCAGTAGTCTATGGTTATAAAAATTATGATCAAAAATTAAATCTAAAAGGAGTTATAATTAATAATATCAGCAGTCCTCATCACTTTAAATTATTAAAAGAAGCAATTAAAGCTAAAATGGCTGACTTAGTAGTTTTAGGCTATCTTCCTAAGAATCAAAATCTAGAATTACCGGAAAGACATCTTGGTCTGGTACCAGTTTCTGAAAGTAGTGAACTTAAAGCATACAGTCAAAAATTAGTTAAAGTTATGGAAAAATATATTGATATTGAGCAGTTAATAGAAATTTCGCAAGTCGAATCAGAAGATTTATTTAAAGATAATTTAGCTGCGAAATCAATTAAAAAAGATATGAATAAAGATAATAAATTAAAAAACAAAAATATTTCAAGAGAAAAAAAAGTTAAGGTAAATAGTTTTTCGAAAAATTTTAAAGAAAAAATAGAATCGGCAAATATAAAAATAGGTATTGCCTCTGATCAGGCTTTTAACTTTTATTATCAAACAAATTTAGATCTTTTAAAAGCAGCGGGAGCACAAATTGTTAAGTTCAGCCCCTTAACAGATTCTAGATTACCTGAAGTAGATGCAGTTTATCTGGGAGGAGGATTTCCCGAAAGTTTTTTGCGGGAACTTGCTGCAAATAGAGGATTTAAAAGTGATTTTAAAGAAAAAGTCAAAGAGGGACTTCCAGTTTATGCAGAATGTGGAGGGTTAATGTATTTCTGCAATCAGATCAAAGATTTTGAAGGCAGGGAATATCAAATGCTGGATTTAATTCCGGCTGAAATAGAAATGACTTCTAAATTACAGGAAATGGGATATCAAGAAGTTGAGGCTTCAGCTGATAATTTATTATTTAAAAAAGGAGAAAAAGCAAGAGGACATGTTTTTCATTATTCCAGAATTTCAGAGATTGATCAAAATGTAAAAAAAAGTTATAATTATCGAAACAAAGAAGAAGGTTACAGCAGTCTGGATAATATTTTAGCATCCTATATACATCTGCATTTTGCTTCTAATCTTCAAATAGTGAAAAATTATTTGGAAAAAGCTTTAATCTATAAAAAAAGTAGAGGTGCTTAATTTGCAGCTTATATTATTTTTAGTTATTGCCTTAATTATAGATTTGATTATTTCTGATCCGGACTGGATTACACATCCTGTTGTAATAATAGGAAGCTTAATAACTTTTTTGGAAAAATATTTACAAAAAGAAAAAGATGATGCTTTAGCTGCTAAATTAAAGGGTGGAGTTTTAGTAATAATAGTTTTATTAGTTAGCTATTTTATCTCAAATTATATTATTCAGCAGTCACTGCGGCTAAATGAATATTTTGCTTATTCTATTGAAATAATTTTTTTAAGTTTAATGCTGGCCTTAAAGGGTTTGATCAAGGCTGGTAAAGATGTTTATTTTGCCCTCAAAGTTAATGATTTGGAGCAGGCCAGAAAAAAAGTGGATTTAATTGTGGGTAGAGAATGCAGTCAGAGCAGTCGTCAGGAAGTTATTAGAGCAGTTTTAGAAACTCTGGCCGAAAATACTTCCGATGGAATTTTGGCACCTGCCTTTTATTATCTCTTAGGAGGGCTTCCACTTGCTGTTACATATAAGGCAGTAAATACTATGGATTCGATGCTGGGTTATAAAAATAATACATATATAAATTTTGGTTATGCAGCAGCTAAAACTGATGATTTTTTTAATTATATTCCCGCTAGAATTACAGCTTTTTTAATTATTGCAGCTTCTTTTCTGCTTGATTTAGATTTTAAGTCAGCTTTTAAAACAGTTTTAAATGATGCCGAAAAACATCCCAGTCCTAATGCTGGTTATCCAGAGGCAGCGGCGGCAGGATCACTTTCTCTTCGTTTTGGAGGATACAATTATTATCATGGGCAGCAGAGTTTTAGAGCCTATATCGGACAAAAAAAGAAAAAGTTTGAAGCTAATGATATTTTAAAGTTAAATAAGATAATTTATTATACGGTTGGATTATTTATAATATTAGCTTTAGTTATTTTTGCTTTGATTTAGAAATATTAACAGTTTGAAAATATTAGAATAAATATTTATCAAGTTAAATTTTAAATTTAAGTTAGTTATGAAAGTTTAGTTATGAAAGGAGAAAGAATTGTGCAGCAAGTTATACTTAGAGTTCCAGGTAGCTGTGGAGAACTGCTTCAGGGAATCATAGATGACCAGAATTTTTTGATTTCCTGCCCGATAAATTTATATACTAAAGTAAATGCTCATTTTACTGATTCTGAAAATAAAATAATTATCAATAAAAATAACTCTAGCACAGAAAACACTTATAAAACAGAAATTGCTGTTAAAAAAATATTGAATCATTATAATTTTAAAGAGAAAGCTGTAAAAATCAGACTAAACTCTGAATTAATATCCGGAATTGGAATGGCTTCTTCCACAGCAGATATAAGTGCTGCTGGGGCTGCTGTGATGCTTTTATTAAAAAATAAAGTTGATTTTAAGCTTTTAAAAAAAATATGTCTTGATCTAGAACCCACTGACAGTGTTTTTTTGGAAGGAATTAGATTTTTTGATCACTTAAATGGAAAAAAAGATTATTTACTTACTGCTTTTCCTCCTGAAATAGATATATTAATCTTTAAGGAAAAAGGAACTGTGGATTCTCTTAGTTTTAATCAATCAGAAAAATTAAATCTTTTAAATAAAAATAAAGAAGAAAAAATAAAAAAATCTTTTAAATTAATAAAAAGTGGTTTTAAAAAAAATAATTATTATTTGTTAGGAAAAGGTACTACTTTGAGCAGTCTTGCTCATCAAAAAATTCTTTATAAAAAAGATCTGAATAAGTTATTACAGATAATTAAAAAGAATGATAGAATTTATGGAATTAATATTGCTCACAGCGGTACTATGATTGGAGTTTTAGCCGCTAAAAATTTAAATTCAGAAAAAATTTTAAAAGAAATTAGAGAAAAAACAGAGCTTGAGTATTTAAAAAGAGTTAAAATAATTTCTGGTGGAATAGAAAGGAGGGTTAATGATGGAACATTTGCATGGAGGCAGATTAATTGAGGCGGCTCAAGAAAACAATTTGGATCCTGATGAAATCATTGATTTTAGTGCCAATATTAATTTTTTAGGACCCCCGTCTTTACTTTTAGAAGCTATTAAAAATAATATCAATAAAATAGACAATTATCCTGAGGTCAATTCGAAATCACTTAAAAATGCTATAGCAAAAAAACACTTTCTTGATCCTGAGCAGGTAACAGTTGCTAATGGTGCAGCCGAAATGATCTACCAGCTGACAAAGATATTAAAACCCAAAAAAGTTATGGTGATTGATCCTACATTTTCGGAATATGAACTTGCAGCAGAGTCAGCAAATGCAGCAATAGAACATTTCAGTTTAAGTAAAAGAGCTGATTTTAAACTGGATCTAGAAAAGTTAAAAATAAGCTTAAATAAAGATATTGATCTATTATTTATCTGTAATCCCAATAATCCAACTGCTCATTTATTAAAAACATCTGAACTTGAAAGTATAATTCAAAAAGCAGCTAAAGAAGAGATTGTTGTGTTAATAGATGAAGCCTTTATAGATTTCTTAACTGAGCCAGATAAATATTCAACAATTAACTTATTAGACATCTATAATAATTTAGTAATACTTAAATCAATGACCAAACTTTTTGCTATTCCAGGTTTAAGGTTGGGGTATGCTCTAACAAATAAAAACTTAAGTTTAGAACTAGAAACTAAAAGAGATCCCTGGTCAGTTAATTATTTTTCGCAGCTGGCTGGAGAAATTATTTTTTCCAATCAGCAGGAAATAAAAGATTATGTTAAATTGAGTCGAGAAAAAATTGCTGCCGAAAGAAAATACCTTTATCAAAAACTAAAAAAATTCAAGAGACTAAAAGTTTATCAGCCAACAACTAATTATATTTTTATAGATATTTCAGAAACAAATTATAACTCAGCAGAATTGAAACAGGAACTTTCCAAAGTAGCTATTTTAATTCGTAATTGTGATAGTTATTATAACTTACAGGATAACTATATTAGAGTTGCTGTTAAAAACAGAAAGTCAAATAAGATCTTAATTGAAAAATTGAAAACGATATTAAGTTAAAAAGGGGGAGATTGAAATGGGGGTTATTTTAATTCAGGGTGGTGCCAGAAGCGGTAAAAGCAGCTTCGCTGAACTGATTGCAAAAAAAATTGCTGGTCTGGATGTTATTTATCTAGCAAGTGGTGTTGTGACTGATTCAGAAATGGAATTAAGGATAGAAAAACATCAAAAGCAGAGACCGTCTGAATGGCAGACAGTAGAAGAAGCTTATAGTATTAGTTCATATTTAAAAAATATAGAAAAAAATAAAACCATTTTATTTGATTGTTTAACTACTTATCTTGGTAATTTAATTTTTAAAAAACAAAATAAAGATTTTGAAAAAATGGAAGCTGAAATTTTAGATGAAGTAGAGATTATTTTAAAAATTGCTAGAAAAAAAGAATTAAATTTGATTATAGTTCAGAATGAAACAGGTAAGGGAGTTGTACCAGCTTCTAAAATGGGCAGAGATTTTAGAGATATTTCGGGAAGAGCTGCTCGTATGGCAGCAAAATATGCTGATAAAGTTTATTTAGTTCAGGCTGGGCTGCCGCTTGAGATTAAAGAAAAAGGATTGAAAAACATTAAAAAATTTACTTTAGATGACGAGGAGGTTAGGGTGCTTTGAAAAAAATTATAAATAATTTTTTTACTGCTCTAACTTTTATGAGTCGAGTTCCGGTTAAGCTAAAAGAAATTTCAGAATTAAAGATCAATTATTTCCCACTGGTCGGACTTTTACTAGCAGTTATTATTATTATAAGTGAATATTTTCTATCATATATTTTTGCTGTTGAGATCAGGGCGTTATTATTACTAATAATTTATGTTTATTTAACCGGAGCACTGCATTTAGATGGTCTGGGAGATTTTGCAGATGGTTTTTTTGCAGGTAGAGATAAAGAAAAAACCATAAAAATTATGCATGATTCAAATTCTGGTATTTTTGCTCTTGTGACTTTAATTTTAATTTTAGCTTTGAAATATCTGCTTTTTAAAGAACTTTTGCTTCGAGGAAATATACAGGCGATTATAATTATGGCTGTACTAATTCGCTATATTTTAGGCTATGTTGTAATATTTATTAAGCCAGCAGAGAGCAGTATGTTAGGAGGTGCTTTGAGTAAAAGTGCAGAGTTGATTGACTTGTTTTATAGTACTTTGATAACAATTTCAATTTTTTATAGTTATTTTTATTTTACAAAATCATTTTTTCTTTATCCAATATTATTATCGGTAGTTATTACTTCATTTTTAGTTATTTATTTAGCCAGCTGGAGCCATAAAAAGCTGGGTGGAATCACTGGAGATATTCATGGAGCGATAATTGAATTGGGAGAATTAATTTTTCTTTTAACTCTAAGTATTTTTTAAGACCTAAAAATATAACAAAGGTGGTTTATAAAACATGAAAAATTATAACTCGATTAGTATAAAGAATTCAAAAACTTCACTTTTAGTTAAAGTTTCTCTGTTAACAGCTTTATCTGTAGTAGGATCATATATTAAATTTCCTGGACCTGTTGGGAGTATTGCCCTTGATTCTTTGCCTGGATATTTAGGAGCTATAATTATTGGAGGTCCAGCTGGAGGAATTGTTTTAGCTTTAGGGCATTTACTTTCTGCTCTTAATTCTGGTTTTGTTCTGGGGCCAATTCATTTATTAATTGCATTGATTATGGGAATCTGTGGTTTGATATTTTCATATTTTATTGAAAAAAATGTTTATCTAGCTGTAGTTATTACTACATTTTTAAATGGAGTAGCAGCAGCTGCTGTTTTAATACCTTTTTTTGGAATCCCATTTTTTTATGGAACAGCTCCGGTTCTGACAGTGGCTTCATTTGTCAATATTTTATTAGCAGTAGTTGTTGCTAAATATTTAAAAGATAAGGTGGGAAATTAATAAATGAAAGTAATTAATAGTCTTCGTGATATTTCTCTGCTGCAGATTAATGAAAAAGAGGTTCTGGTAATTGCCTGTGATTCTGCAGGAGGCATAGGCGAAAAAAAATATGACCAAATAAAAGTTTCTAATAAAATTCTTGGTAAATATACTGTAAAGGTGCCTTTGATGGAGGTTATGTCTATTGGAGCTGAAATTATTTCAGTAATTGATAATCTTGCAGTAGAGTATAATCCGACAGGTAAAGAAATTATTGCAGGAATTAAGGAAAACCTTAAGCTGATTAATTCAGCTGAACTTTTAAATGGGAGTACAGAAGAAAATATAAAGACGGTTCAGACTGCTTTAGGAGTAACAGTGATTGGAAAAACAACTCTGGAAAAATTAAAAAAATATACTTTTTCTAACAAGAATAATATTATTGCAGCAGCTGGTTTACCTTTAGTTGGAGAAAATTTAATCAAATATAAATCAAAAGCAGTTAATTTCAAAAAATTTCTTAAGCTTAAAGAGTTAGACTATATTAATCAATTTTTACCAGTGGGCTCTAAAGGTATTTTATATGAGGCAAAAATTCTGGCTAAAGAAAATAATTATGATTTTGAACTAATAAATAATAAACTTGATTTAGTAAAATCAGCCGGGCCAGCCTCAGTGATTTTACTGAGTCTTAAAGAAAAAAAATTCTCTAAATTAAAAGACGAAATCGATCTTCCTTTAAATAAAATTGGAAAACTGGTGTAAATATAGTTATATTTTTTTAAAATTGGAATGTATATTTATCAGCACTAATATTGAATTTGAAAATTTGTTTTAATAAAATTAAGAAAATAAGGATGATTAAATTGGGGAAAAATTATACTATAGGTACTCGTGATAGCAATCTTGCTTTAAAACAGTGTAATATAGTAAAAGAAAAATTACAAAAAAAATTTCCGGAGATAGGATTTGAATTTAAAGAAATTTCAACAAAGGGAGATCGAGAAAGAGATAAAAAATTTGCTGATATTAATGCAGAAGGTATTTTTGTTAGAGAAATAGAAATGGCCCTAATTTCGGGGGGAATTGATCTGGCAGTACATAGTTTTAAAGATCTTCCTACTAGGTTGCCCAAAGATTTAGAAATTGCAGCAATTGTTGATCGTGCTAATCGTTATGATGTACTTGCAGGGGCAGAAAAAAAGCTGGATGAATTACCTAAAGGAGCAAGGCTTGGAACTGGAAGTTTACGTCGAAAATCACAGCTTTTAGCTTACCGTTCTGATTTAGAGATTGTTCCTATCAGAGGCAATGTAGAAACGCGATTAAAAAAAATTGAAAGTCATAATCTCGATGGGGTAATTTTAGCTGCAGCCGGTCTGGAGCGTTTAGGACTTAAAGCACAGATTACAGAATATTTATCACCCGAGATTTGTCTTCCAGCTGCCAGACAGGGTGCAGTAGCAGTAGAAATTAGAAAAGAAAGTACTGAGCTAAAAAAAATTTTAAAAATGGTTGAAGATAAAAATACTGCTCTTGAAGTCTGGACAGAGCATGCATTTTTAAAAGAAATGGAAGCTGGATGTCATGCACCACTTGCAGCAGAAGCATTAATTAAAGCTGAAAAATTAACTTTAACAGGAGCGGTTGGGAAAATAGATGGCAGTAAAATTATAAAAAGAAAAGTCAGTACCAAAAAATTAAATTTAAATTCATTAAAAAAATTAGGAGAAGGTCTGGCACAAAAAATGAAAGCGGATGGTGCAGCTGAAATTTTAGCTAGACTAAAAAAATAAAAAGGAGAATAAAAAATGGGAGCAAAGGTTTATTTAACTGGAGCCGGTCCAGGTGATCCGTCTCTTTTAACATTAAAAGCAAAAAGAGCAATTGAAAAGGCCGACGTTATTTTATATGATCGTCTCGCAAATAATCGTTTTTTAGAATATGCCAGCAGTGAAGCTGAAAAAATCTATGTTGGTAAAAAAGCAAAGAATCATCACTATACTCAGTCTGAAATTGAGACTTTAATGATTGAAAAAGTTAAAGTTGGAAAAACTATCTGTCGGCTTAAAGGAGGAGATCCTTTTGTTTATGGTCGTGGGGGTGAAGAGGCCTTAAAATTAAAAGAAGCGGGAATTGATTTTGAAATAATTCCTGGTATTAGTTCTTCACTTGCTGTACCGCTTTATGCAGGGATTCCACTGACACAGAGACATTTAGCATCTTCTTTTGCTGTGATTACTGGACATGAAGCAGCTGACAAAGAAAAAAGCACAATTGATATTGAAAAAATTGCAGCTGCTGTAGATACTCTGGTAGTTTTAATGGGGGTTGGTAAATTAGCTCAGACTGTTGAAAGAGTTTTAACTGCCGGCAAAAGTCCGGGAACTCCTGTGGCATTAGTTCGCTGGGGAAGTCGATCCAAGCAGCAGACTATAACTGGCACCTTAGCCAATATAGTTCAAAAAGTCGAACAGGCAAATTTTAAGCCACCAGCAGTAATTGTAATTGGAAGTGTTGTTAATTTACGAAAAGAGCTGTCTTGGTTTGAAAACAAAAAATTGTTGGGTAAAAATATTTTAGTTACTAGACCTAATAAACAGGCAATTTCTTTTATAGAAATGATTGAAGGAGAGGCTGGCAGCGCTCTTTTTGCTCCAACAATTGAGATTAAAGCAGCGGGAAATATTGGTCCTCTACAGAAAGCAGTTGATAATTTAGAAAACTATAGCCATTTAATTTTTACTTCGGTTAATGGTGTTAAATATTTTATGCAAGAACTGAATCGCCAGCAGCTTGACTTAAGAGCTCTGGCTGGAATGAAAATAATGACAATTGGTTCTAAAACTGCTGCAGAATTAAAAGCAAATGGAATTAGAGCAGATTTTTTACCTGAAGATTATTCAACTTCAGGAATCTTAGATTATTTAAGAAAACTTCAGAGTAAAGGTGAAATTAATTTGAAACAAGCTTCATTTTTATTACCTCGAGCAGATATTGCTCCTAAAATACTTGAAGAAGAACTTATAAATATGGGAGCAAAAGTTAAAAATGTTGAAGCTTACAAAACAGAAGCAGTTGAGATGAAGGTAGAAATTTTGGATATGCTTAAAAATGATGATCTTGACTTATTAACTTTCACCAGCTCTTCAACAGTAGATAATTTTATTATTGGTTTAGAAAAATTGATTAAGAATCAAAATGAATTTTTAGAAAATGATTCAAAAGAAATTGATCAACAAAAATTATGGCAGCAGTTAAAAGAAATCCCAGCTGCTTGTATCGGTCCTGTAACAGCCAATCAAGCTAAAAAATATGGACTGAATGTTAAAATTACAGCAGCAGAATATACTATTGAAGGTTTATTTGATGCAATTTTAAAATATTATTTATAAATGGAGGTTTTTGAAATGGATTTAAATAGAAGACCGAGACGTTTACGCAGATCAAAAAATATTAGGGATTTAGTAAGAGAAACAAATTTGTCTGCAGCAGACTTTGTTAAACCATTATTTGTAGTTAATGGTGAAAATATAAGAGAAGAAATTTCTTCAATGCCTGACAACTATCACTTATCTTTAGACCAGTTGAAAAAGGAAGTTAAAAGGCTTTTAGATCTAGGAATTAAAGCGATTATACTTTTTGGGCTGCCTAAATACAAAGATGCAGAAGGTTCCAGTGCCTGGCAGCAGAATGGAATAGTACAAAAAGCTGTTCGACAGCTTAAAAAAGAATTTCCAGAACTTTTAATAATTACTGATCTTTGTTTATGTCAGTATACTGATCACGGCCACTGCGGAATCTTAGAAAACGATAAAATTAAAAATGATGCAACTTTAGATAGATTAGCTAAAATTGCACTTTCACATGCAGAAGCCGGTGCAGATATGATAGCTCCCTCAGATATGATGGACGGGAGAGTAGCAAAAATAAGACAGACATTAGATGAAAATGAATTTAAAGAAATAGGAATCATGGCCTATTCTGCTAAATATCATTCATCATTTTATGGTCCTTTCCGTGATGCTGCACATTCAGCACCAGGCCAGGGTGACCGCAGCAGTTATCAGATGGATGCTGCTAATTCTGATGAAGCTTTAAGAGAAATAGAATTAGATATAAAAGAAGGTGCAGATATTATAATGGTTAAACCTGCTCTTTCTTATTTAGATATCATTCAAAAAGCCAGTGATAACTTTAATCTACCTCTGGCAGCTTATAATGTAAGTGGAGAATATGCAATGGTTAAAGCTGCGGCGGAAAAAGGATGGATTGATGAAAAGAGTGTTGCTTTAGAAATTTTAACCTCTATTAAAAGGGCTGGTGCAGATATTATTATTACATACTGGGCTGATAGTGCTGTTCAGTGGTTAAATGAATAATTGGAATTTAATAAACAGTAAATGTCTCGGTCTAAAAATATTAGCTAAGGAGAGATTTTGATGAGAGATAAAAGAAAAAAATCAAGACAAGCTTTTAAAAAAGCAAAAAAATTTATTCCAGGTGGAGTCAACAGTCCAGCACGGGCTTTTTCGGCTGTAGAAATGGAACCAATATTTATTGAAAAAGGAGATGGTGCTTATCTTTACGATATTGATGGTAATAAGTACTTAGATTATGTAAATTCCTGGGGCCCGATGATTTTAGGCTATAATCCACCTCAGGTAATAAAAAAATTAAAAAAACAGCTCAAAAAAGGCACAAGTTTTGGAGCTCCAACTGAAATCGAAACAGAAATTGCGCAATTAATAACAGATTTTTATCCGGCAGTTGACAAAGTGAGAATGGTTAATTCTGGTACTGAAGCTACAATGAGTGCGATTAGGCTGGCGCGGGGATATACAGGCAGGAATAAAATAATTAAACTTGAAGGTTGTTATCATGGGCATGGAGATAGTCTTTTAGTTGATGCAGGTTCTGGGGTTGCAACTCTTGGGATTAAAGGTAGCCCTGGAGTAACAGAGAATACAGCTAAAGAGACAATAGTAGCTCCTTATAATGATCAGGAGGCAGTTGAAAAAGTTTTTGCTGAATATGGATCTGAGATTGCAGCTATTATTTTAGAACCCGTAACTGGTAATATGGGAGTTATTGCTCCTGAAACTGGTTATTTAGAATTTTTAAGAGAAATCACCCGCAAAAATGAGACACTTTTAATTTTTGATGAAGTAATGACAGGTTTTCGCCTGGCCCGTGGAGGAGCTCAAGAATTGTATGGGCTTGAGCCTGATTTAAGTACTTTTGGTAAAATAATAGGTGGAGGAATGCCTGTTGGTGCCTATGCTGGCAAAAAAGAAATTATGGATTATGTTGCGCCTATTGGGCCGGTTTATCAGGCAGGAACTTTATCTGGTAATCCGATGGCTATGCAGGCAGGATTAGCTACTTTAAAAGAATTAAAAAATAAAAAGATATATGATCAGCTAGAAGCAAAAGCAGAAAAACTGGAAAAAGGATTTAAAAATAATATTAAAGATCTTAATTTCCCTGCTTATTTTAATCGAGTTGGCTCAATGTTTACCTTATTTTTTACTGAGAAAAAAGTAAAAAATTATCAGGATGTTAAAAACTGCAATTTAGAACTTTTTGCAGCTTATTTTAAAGAAATGATAGAAGCAGGAATTTATTTACCACCTTCTCAGTTTGAAGCAAACTTTATTTCTTCAGCTTTAAGTGAAGAAAATTTAGATAAAACAATTGCAGCTAATTATCAGGCTTTAAAAAAATTAAAGGCTGAATTATAAAAGAAAGAATTAAACAGTTTAAAATTATCTATAAAAAGAATAATAACCACTATTTTTATTGAGAAAAAAGGATATTTAAAAACTATCTTGAAAATAAATTATAGTAGATAAATTAAATAATGATCTCAATTTATAGATGGAGGTGATTAGATATCAATAATAATTATAGTTTAAATGAACTTATTAATGTTGAAGCTTTACAGGGCATACAGGATAAATTTGCTGATGCTACAGGTTTAGCAGCTGTAATTGTCAATAGAGAAGGAATACCTGTTACTAAGCCCAGCAATTTTACATCTTTTTGTAGTACAGTTAGATTATGTAATAAAGGGTTTCAAAAATGTAAATTGTCTGATTCAGAGGGCGGGATAAATGCTAAAGAACGCGGCAAACCCGATCCCTATGTTTGTGAGCATGGTTTAATAGATGTAGCTGCCCCCATTATTTTGGAAAACAGTTTCATAGGTACTATTTTGTGTGGGCAAATAATTTCTGAAGAAGAAGGAAGAGAAAAGACTCTTGAAAGGGTTAAAGAAAGGGTTAAAGATTATGATATCGATTTTGAAATTTTAAAAGAGAAGTTTAATGATGTTGAAGTTTTACCCCGTGAAAGAATAATAGCTGCAGCAGAATTTCTTTCTTTATCAGCAAATTACATAGCTAAAATGGGACTAGCAAATATTTATCAACAGGAATTGATAGAAGAATCTAGGAATAGAAGGCAGTTAGAAGAACATTTAAGAACTAAACAATTAAAAATATTACAGTCACAAGTAAACCCCCATTTTTTATTTAATGTTCTTAATTCAATTGCAAGATTGGCTTTAATAGAAAATGCTCAAGAAACTGAAGATGTTACTTATGCTCTTTCAGATTTGCTTAGATATAGTTTAAGAAATATAGAAGAAATAGTTAGTTTAGAAGAGGAATTAAATTGTGTAAATGATTATATTGTAATCCAAAAAAAACGTTATCGTGATCAATTTAAGTTCAAAATTGATATTGACAAAAAATTATATGATATTAATATTCCTTTATTATCTATTCAGCCTTTAATAGAAAATGCAATTATTCATGGGTTTAAAGAAAAAGACTCTGGGACTATTGAAATTAGCTCAGAAGAAACGGCAAAAAAGATTGTTATTATTGTAGAAGACGATGGTGTTGGAATGAGTCAAAATATTTTAAATAATATTTTGACTTATGAGGAAAAAAATAGAGAAAAAATAACAACTCATATTACTGGAATAGGAATAGATAATGTTCACAAAAGATTAAAGTATTATTTTGGTGATGAATATGGGCTTGAAATTAATAGTCGGTTAGGTAAGGGAACAAAGGTTAAAATGAATTTACCTAAAAATTATAATTAATGATTATTTTTAAATTAAAATCCTTATTTAATGAAGTTTATAAACCAATCCAAAAATGGGAGGATTGTAATGTACAAAATAATGATAGTTGATGATGAATATCTTGAAAGAAAAGCTCTTTCAATTATTTTAAAAAATAGATGTACTATTAAAGATGAAATAGAGATAGTTGGAACTGCTGCTAATGGAGAAGAGGCTGTAGAAATTGCTAAAAAAAATAAAATTGATATTATCTTTATTGATATAAAGATGCCCAAAAAAGATGGGCTGCAGGCTATAAAAGAAATAAAAAATATTTTACCTGAGTCAAGATTTGTTATAATGACAGCTTACGATGAATTTGAGTATGTTCAAGAAGCATTAAAACTAAATATAGAAGAATATCTTTTGAAACCTGTAAAGCCAGCAAAAGTAAATTCTGTGATTAAAAAAATAAACAAAAAAATAAAAAAAAGAAGAGAAGAAGAAAAAGCAAAAGAAAAAATGAAAGAAAAATTAGACATGGTTATTCCTTATATAAAAATGTCTTTTGTTTTTGATCTTATTTTCTTAGATATTGATACTATTGAAGAAATTAAAGATAGAACTAGTTTTTTTAATATAAAAGACCTTCCTTCAGCTGTAATGATTGCCGATATAGATAAATTTGCTAGAAGAACTGTTAATCAAGATGAGATAGAAAGACAGCTGTTAAAAAAGAAGGTTTTTAATATAATAAAAAACTTTGGAGCTGATTATCCATCTTTAATGATTGTTCCAATGTCAAGTGATAAAATTATAATATTATATTTTGGAAATGAAAAATATAAAAATAAGCATATAAAAGATTGGCTGCGTCAGATTGCTAAAAAAATGGTAGATAATATAAAGGAAAAAACAGATTTTACAATTACAATTGGAATAGGAAGTTATTATAGTGACCCTAAGTTAGTTGATCGTTCTTATTATGAAGCACTGGGATCAATTAGAAATTCTTTTCTTTTAAAAGAAAGAGCTGTAATTCATTGGGAAGATGTAAAAAATAATGATTATGAAGAACTTGCCTATCCTTATGAGATTGAGCTAAAGTTATTAGAAAAATTAAAATCCAATAAGCTAAGCCAATTATCAAATTTAATAGATACGCTTTTTGGAAATTGGAAGATCGATGATAATTTTAATTCGATGATGGTAAAGTCTAGATTGTTAGAATTAATGGGGGTTTTATCAAGGGCTGCAGTAGAGGCTGGAGCCAAATATAAAAATGTTTCACCTTTAAATTATAAATATATTAAGGAACTTTTTGATATAAATACTGTAATTGATTTAAAAGAATGGTTATATTCATTATGTATTAAACTTTCTCAAAAAATTGATGAAGTAGATGAAGAGTTCAAGGAAAAAATAATTTATGATGGTGTAAAGTATATTAATTCAAATTTTACAAATGATATTTCTTTAAATGAAGCTGCCGCTGCCTCAAATCTAAGTTCTCATTATTTTAGTAGAATTTTCAAAAAAGAAATGGGTTGTACATTTAAAGAATATATTACAGAGTTGAGAATGGAAGCAGCAAAAAGGAAGTTAAATAAAGAAAACGAAAATATTTCAAGTATAGCAAAAGAGATTGGATATAATAATCCTGGATACTTCAGTCGTGTTTTTAAAGAATATGAAGGTGTATCCCCTTCAACATATAGAGAATCATAAAAATAAAATAGATTAGTTAAAGATGGTATTAATTTTAAAATTAATACCATCTTTTTTGTTAGTTATATTTTTTTGTCATATTACTGTAATAATTTGTTATTTATAACTCAAAATCATTTATTGTATTTTTCAGAAAAAAAATAATATAAAAAATATAACAAAAAGTTATGATAAGAGCACAATTTTTTGTAAAGGTAATCACAAAGTTATTGTTAATTATAAGTATTAGGAGCAAAAAAAATAAATATTTATTACATTTCAAAATGAAAGGAGGAGAGATAATGGGAAGAGAAGCTTTAGGACTTGTTGAAACTATTGGGTTTGTTGGTGCCATAGAAGCATCTGATGCAATGGTTAAAGCAGCTAATGTGAAATTAGTTGGTTATGAGAAAATTGGTTCAGGTTATATTACAGTTATGGTAAGAGGCGATGTTGGAGCGACAAAAGCAGCTACTGATGCAGGATGTGCTGCTGCAAAGAAAGTTGGAGAAGTTGTATCTGTTCATGTGATCCCACGTCCACATGAAGATGTTTCAAAACTTCTTCCAGAATAAATTGAAGAGGAGGCTTAATAAATGGAAGATAAAAAGATTGATCAACTTGTAAATGATGTTTTAGATAGAATTAAAGAAAGTGAAGCAGAAGCTAAGAGTACAGAAAACGAAAAAATAGAAAATAATAGTAAAACTGAAGGCGGTGAAAGCAAGATGAATTTAGCTAGTGAAGTAACTGAATTTGTTGGTACTGCAATTGGAAATACAATCGGTCTTGTTATAGCAAATGTTGACCCAGAATTAAGAAAACTTATGGGACTCGATGAAGATTTACGCTCTATAGGTATTTTTGGTGGTCGTACAGGTGCAGGCCCCCAAATATATGCAGCTGATGAAGCAGTAAAAGCTTCAAATACTGAAATTGTTAAAATTGAACTCCCACGTGATACTGAGGGAGGAGCTGGTCATGGTTCTTTAATTATCTTTGGTGCAAAAGAAGTTTCAGATGCACGTCGAGCTGTTCAAGTAGCTTTAGATGATTTGAATAGAACTTTTGGAGATGTTTATGCTAATCAAGCTGGTCATTTAGAATTCCAATACACAGCTCGGGCAAGTAAAGCATTAAATAAAGCGTTTGGTGCTCCAGAAGGTAAAGCTTTTGGAATTACAGTTGGAGCTCCTGCAGGAATCGGAGTTATCATGGCCGATGTTGCTGTAAAAGCTGCTACTGTTGATGTAGTTGGTTATGCTAGCCCAAGTGATGGCACAAGCTTTACTAATGAGGTTATTTTACAATTTAGTGGAGATTCCGGTGCTGTTAGACAGGCAATAATAGCTGCACGTGAAGTTGGTATTAAACTTCTAGGAAGTTTAGGAGACAAACCAGAATCTACAACTAAACCATACATTTAAAATTAAATTAAAACCTTGAAAATAAAGTATAAATAATGTTTAAGGAGGGAAAAATGTGAAAAGATCCAAGCGATTTTTAGAATTAGAAAAAAGACCAATCAGTAAAGATGGTTTTATTAAAGAATGGCCTGAAGCTGGTCTAGTTGCAATGGAAGGACCGGATGATCCAAGGCCAAGTATAAAAATTGAAAATAATAAAATTGTTGAATTAGATGGAAAAAAACGAGCTGATTTTGATATGTTAGATTCATTTATAGCAGATCATACTTTAGACTTAGACATAATTGAAGAAGTAATGGCACAAGATTCAACAGAATTGGCTAAAAAAATTGTAAGTGTAGATGTGTCTAGAGATGAAATTAAAAATATTACATTAGGTATGACTCCTGCCAAAATAGTAGAAGTGGTAGGAACAATGAATGTGGTAGAAATGATGATGGCAGTACAAAAAATGAGGGCTAGAAAAACCCCCTCAAATCAATGTCATATCACTAATGTAAAAGATCATCCTGCATTAATTGCAGCAGATGCTGCTGAGGCAGCTCTACGAGGCTTTGACGAAATGGAGACTACAGTAGGTATAGTTAGATATGCTCCTTCTAATGCAATTGCATTATTAGTTGGTGGTCAGGTAGGAAGAAGGGGAGTATTAACCCAGTGTGCTGTTGAAGAAGCAATGGAATTAGAAATGGGAATGCGTGGATTTACAGCTTATGCAGAAACTGTATCTGTATATGGTACAGAACAGGTATTTGTAGATGGTGATGACACACCTTGGTCTAAGAGTTTCCTAGCATCAGCGTATGCTTCACGTGGGTTAAAGATGAGGTATACATCTGGAACTGGTTCAGAAGCTGAAATGGGTTTTTCAGATGGAAAATCAATGCTTTATCTAGAGTCTCGCTGTTTATATATGACCAAAGGTGCTGGTGTACAGGGGATTCAAAATGGTTCAATCAGCTGTATAGGAGTTCCTGGAGCTGTTCCTTCAGGCGTTAGAGCGATTCTGGCAGAAAATTTAATAGCAATGCTTCTTGATTTAGAGTGTGCTTCTGGAAATGATCAAACATTTACTCATTCCCGTACAAGAAGAACTGCAAGAATGTTAATGCAGTTTTTACCAGGTACAGACTTTATCTTCTCTGGTTATAGTGGTGTGCCAAACTATGATAATATGTTTGCTGGATCAACTCATGATGTAGATGATTATGATGACTATTTAACTCTACAACGTGATTTAAAAGTAGATGGTGGGTTACTTCCTGTAGAAGAAGAAGATGTAATTAAAGTTAGAAATAAGGCAGCCAAAGCTCTTCAGGCAGTTTTCAAAGAAGTAGGTATGCCAGAAATAACTGATGAAGAAGTAGAAGCAGTGACTTATGCTCATGGTAGTAAAGATGTTCCTGATCGCGATGTAAGAGAAGACTTTAGAGGTATTGAAGATATGCTCGAAAGAAATACTACAGGTGTTGAAATTGTAAAAGCACTTGCTAAACATGGCTTTGATGATGTAGCAGATAATGTGTTTAATCTGTTAAAACAAAGAATTGCAGGAGATTATTTACATACATCTGCAATATTTGATAAAGATTATAATTGCATTAGTGCAGTAAACGACAAGAATGATTATGCTGGTCCTGGTACAGGTTATAGAGTTTCTGATGAACTTTGGGAAAAAATAAAAAATACCAGACTTGCTAGGGATCCATCTGAAATAGGTGAATAAAATAAAATTTTGGAGGTGTTAAAATGCAGTTAAATGAAGATACTATTCGTCAGATAGTTGTTAGTGTATTAGAAGATATGAGTGAAGGAAGTGTTAATTCTAATACAAATAAGCAGAGTAACTCAGTTGCAGTAAAGTCTGGTGATCTTAGTATTCAGGAAATTGGGCTTGCTGAAGAAGGTAAAAGTAATGATGAAGTTGTAATTGCAGTTGGACCTGCTTTTGGAGATAAATTATCAAAAACTATGATTGATGAAAAACATGCTAATATTCTGAGAGAAATAATGGCTGGAATTGAAGAAGAAGGATTAAAGGCGAGAGTAGTAAAAAACTATATTACAGCTGATGTTGGATTCATGGGACATCAGGCAGCTCAATTAAGCGGTTCAGGTATAGGAGTAGGATTACAATCAAAAGGTACAATTTTGATACACCAAAAAGATTTGAATCCGCTTGCAAACCTGGAGTTATTTCCACAAGCACCACTTTTAACATTAAAAACATATAGACAAATTGGAAAAAATGCTGCTCGTTATGCCAAAGGAGAAAATCCTGATCCTGTTCCAACTCAAAATGACCAGATGGCTCGGCCAAAATATCAAGCAATATCTGCTGTTTTATATAATAAAGAAGTTAAATGTCTTGATAAGGCAAAAAAGGTTGTAGAATTAGCAGTTGATTTTAGTAAGTAATTATATATCAGGAGGTGTAATTTATGGAAAAAGAATTGATTGAATCTATTGTTCGTGATGTATTAGGTAACTTAGAAAGTGATGACAATATTACCAAACAATCAACAAATAAAAGTGAAGGCCTTACAGATAAAGATTATCCATTAGCAAAAAAGCAATCAGATTTAGTAAAGACTCCTTCAGGAAAAAAATTAGATGAATTAAAACTACAAAAATTTATTTCTGGAGAAATGAATGGATCTGAGTTGAGAATAACTGCAGAAACACTTTATCATCAGGCGGAAATAGCAAGGTCAGTTGGTCGAGAACAATTTGCTAAAAATCTTGAAAGAGCTGCAGAACTAACAAAAGTAGATGATGATAGAATTCTTGAAATTTATAATGCAATGAGACCTTACAGATCAACTAAAGCGGAATTAATAGAAATTGCTGAGGAACTTGAAAATGATTATGATGCTGTAATTAATGCAAACCTGATACGTGAGGCGGCAGATGTTTATGAAAAAAGAGAGCGCCTCAAAGGGGATAGATAAGTTAATAAGTAGGTGACGACTATGGAATACATTGTTGGAGTAGATGTAGGAAACTCAACTACAGAGGTTGCTGTAGGAAAAGTAGATAAAAAAGAGGAAAACATAGAATTTATAACTGATGGCATATATAAGACTACTGGTTTCAAAGGTACAGTAGATAACATAGAAGGAATAATAAATTCTTTGGATTCTGCACTTGAAAAAGTAGATTTGAAATATGAAGACTTAGATTTGATTAGAATCAACGAAGCTACACCGGTAATTGGCGATGTAGCTATGGAAACAATTACAGAAACAGTTATTACTGAATCAACAATGATAGGGCATGACCCCTGGACTCCTGGAGGAATAGGGCTTGGAGTTGGCTATACTACTAGGATAGAAGACTTAGCTGACTGTAAACCTGGTGATGAATTAATTATTATCATCCCAGGAGATGTTGATTTTGCGGATGCTGCTGTGTTAATAAATAAAGCAGTAGAATCTGGGATTAAAGTTAATGGAGCTGTTGCTCAAAAAGATGATGCAGTTTTGATTGTTAATCGTCTTAATGAAAACATACCTGTTATTGATGAAGTTAAGTATATTAATAAGATACCAATAAATAAAAAAGCAGCTGTAGAAGTTGCTAGACCAGGTGGTACTATTAATAAACTTTCTGATCCTTATGGTATTGCAACAATTTTTGAGCTTAATTCTGAAGATACTAAACACATTTTTCCAGTGGCTCGGTCATTAATTGGTAATCGTTCTGCTGTTGTAATCAGAACTCCAGAAGGAGATGTTGAAGAACGAAAAATTCCGGCTGGAAAACTAGTGATTTTTGGTGATAAAGGTAAATCAGAAATTAGCGTTGATTCTGGAGCAGAAGAAATAATGGATTCAGTAGAAAAGATACAACCTGTGAAAGATGTAAAAGGAGAATCTGGTACTAATGTTGGAGGAATGTTGGATAGAGTTAAAGAAACAATGAGTAAGGTTACTGATCAAAATTTATCTAAAATAATGATCAAAGATATACTTGCAGTTAACACTTTTGTACCTCAAAAAGTAAAAGGAGGGCTTGCAGAAGAACATGCAATGGAAAATGCTGTTGGTCTTGCTGCAATGGTTAAAACTTCTCAATTGCCTATGCAGAAAATTGCTGATAAACTTCAACAAAAAACTGGCGTAAAAGTTGTCATTGCTGGGGTAGAAGCAAATATGGCAATTCGTGGGGCTTTAACCACTCCTGGTACAGATAAACCCTTTGTCATTCTTGATATGGGCGGAGGATCTACTGATGCGGCTATGGTTACAACTAAGGATAAAGTATATTCAACTCATTTAGCAGGTGCTGGTGATATGGTTTCACTTTTAATTAATATAGAATTAGGGATTGATGATTTAAAGCTTGCTGAATTGATTAAAAAATATCCCCTGGCTAAAGTAGAAAGTATTTTTCATATTAGACATGAAGATGGAAGTGTTAAATTTTTTGATGAACCTTTAGCATCTAAATTGTTTGGGAGAGTTGTTATCTTAACAGAAACTGATATGATTCCGATTCCCACTAAACACTCTTTAGATAAAATTAGTCAGGTTAGAAGAGAAGCCAAAAATGATGTTTTTGTGCGTAATTCTGAAAGAGCCTTAAAAAGAATTATTCCTACAGGTAATATTAGAGATATTGATTTTGTAGTAATGGTTGGGGGATCTGCTATTGATTTTGAAATCCCAACACTAATATCTAATCGTTTATCTGAATATGGAGTTGTAGCTGGGCGAGGTAATATTAGAGCAATTATGGGACCACGCAATGCTGTGGCTACTGGGCTTGTCCTTTCTTATCTAGATACAGAGGGAAGTGTTGAAAATGGGTGATCATAGGGAAAAACCATCTGTATATATAGCAGTTGAAGATAATTATAAAAACAGTCCTTTATTAAACTATTTATGCTATGGTTTGGAAGAAGAGGGTATACCTTTTAAAATGATTAATGATAGTGCTAAAAATCTATATTCATTAGCACACCAAGCAGCTCAAGCTTCACGTTTAGATGTTTCTTTAGCGCTTGGAGAAAATAATAAAGTAATGATTCATCATAAAAAATTAGATCCTAATGAGCCTTTTTTTGAAAAAGAAATAAGCAAAGAATTTCAGGCAAAGGTGATTGCATCAAATGCAGCTAGATTGGTTAAAGGTATTCCAATTAGAGATATTCCCTTAGAAATAGATCAAAAAAATAAATCTGTATCTGATATTTTAACTGATTTAGATAACTTTAAGAGCATTAGTAAAGATGCTAAGAATGAAAAAATATCTAATTCTGAAAAAGAAGTAGATGAAAATAGAATAAAAGAATTAACAAATTATATTTATCAAAAATTAAAAGGTATAGAAAACAAATAATATTTAAGAGGCACTTTGAGGAAAGGAGGGAATATGTCCAAAAAAGCTCTTGGAATGATAGAAACAGTAGGGATTCTTGCTGCATATGAAGCTGCAGATGTAGCTTTGAAATCGGCCAATGTTAAAATGGTTGGTTATGAAATTAGTAGGGGTGGTTTAATCGTTATTAAATTTACTGGTGACGTAAGTGCAGTAAGATCAGCTGTTGATGCTGGTAAAACTGCTGCTTCAAAATTATCTAAGGTTTGGTCTTCTCATGTAATAGCCAGACCTGCTGAACAAATAGAAAAAATGATAAATAGCGAAGACACAATAAATAATAAGAATAAATCAAATAGTGAAGCAGAAAAAGAAGAAACAGAGGATATATCTGAAGCTGAAATTGATGAAGATGATAAATCATCAGTAAAATCAGATGATTTAGAAGCAGAATCAAAAGAATCAAATGAAGAAGCAGAATCAAAAGGAAAAGAGGAAAAAGAAGATACAGAAGAATTAGAAGAAGAGGATATATGTAATCTCTGTGGAGATCCAGCCTGTCCTCGAAATAAAGGAGATTTACACACGGATTGTATACATTATGATGAAATAAAAGGTGATAAAGAATAGAAGGAGGAATTTAAATGAGTGGCGAAGCTTTAGGCTTAATTGAAACTAAAGGATTTGTAGGTGCAATTGAGGCAGCAGATGCAATGGTGAAAGCTGCAAATGTTACTTTGGTGGGTTATGAAAAAATTGGTGGCGGTTTAATTACCGTTTTAGTTAGAGGTGATGTTGGAGCAACCAAGGCAGCTACTGATGCAGGAGCAGCAGCAGCTGGTAGAGTAGGAGAATTAGTTTCTGTTCATGTAATCCCAAGACCTCATACAGATGTTGATGGTCTTTTACCAAAAATTGCAAGAGAAGAATTAGATATGCCTGAAATGAAATAAATAAAAATATCCCCTTCCTAGGTTATTAAAAGGAGGGGGATAATAGTATGCCTTAATTGTCTGGAGGGTAATTAATGGATTGTTACATAAAAAAAGCTAATAAAACACTTGAAAAACTAAATAGTCTAATAGAAGAAAAAAACAATATTGTTGATTATGATGGAAAGATCAAAGCAGGTGTTGACCTTGGAACAGCAAATTTAGTCTTGACACTTGTTGATCAGGATAATAACCCTTTAGCTGCCTTAAAAAAATCAGGTAAGGTTGTTAGAGATGGTTTGGTAGTAGATTATATTGGTGCTTTGAAAATAGTAAGAGAAATGAAAAACAAGATGGAAAATATTTTGGGGAGAGAAGTCTTATATGCAGCAACTGCTGTACCACCTGGAACTGGTGAAGGGGATGTTGACACCTTCAAAAATGTTGTTGAAGGAGCTGGGTTCCAAGTCAGCAATGTTATTGATGAACCATCAGCAGCGGCAACTGTCTTAGAGATTGAAAGAGGTATTGTAGTTGATATTGGTGGAGGAACAACTGGAATTTCGATTCTTGAAGATGGTGAAGTAGTTTATACAGCTGATGAAGCAACTGGAGGTACTCATTTAAACCTTGTAATAGCAGGTGGACTTGGGATTAGTGTTGAAGAAGCAGAAAAAATGAAAGAAAATCCTAAACATGCAAATGATATATTTCCAATGACAATTCCAGTCATTGAAAAAATTGCTTCCATTATTAACAAGCATATAAAAAATTATAAAGCTGAAACAATTTATTTAGTTGGTGGTACCAGCAGTATTGAAGGAATAGAAAATGTCTTAGCTAAAAAAACTGGCCTTAAAGTAGTAAAACCATCCCATACATTATTAGTGACTCCTCTTGGTATTGCTATGAATTGCAAGTAGCTGGAAGGAGGGATAATTGTGAATCAAATTAGTGAAGAACTTATTAGAAAAATAATTGAGAAAGTAATAACTGCTCTAGAAGCAGATAAAAAAATGAAAATTACTGCTGTTTTCACAGGAGGTAAGATAAAATTTGAAGAAGCTTTATCTCAATTGAAAAAAATAGATAATAACTATAATATAATTTGGAATTTTATTTTTTCAGATTCAGCTAAGGAAATTCATAATCACAATAAAATCAGGTGTGAATTTGAACAGCAAATTAGTCAAAAACCAATTCAGTTTAATACAGTTAATGAGAATGATTTATTATTGATTCCAGTTTTAACTCGTAATACTGCTGCAAAGCTATCAGCACAATTTCTAGACACATGTCTTTTAGATTATATTTTCAGATCATTAATGGCTTCTGTTCCTGTTGTTGCAGCATATGATGCAGCTGATTTAACTGGAGAAGGTTGGCAAAAACTTGGTTTTAATAATTATTCTGATGCAATTAAGTTAGAAAACCAGCGTCACTTAGAAAAAATTAAATCTTATGGTATCCAATTGACTGCTGCAGATAATCTTGCTGAAAAATCTTTTTCAATTTTAGATGGTGATAACAAAAAAATTATTAATAAGTCGAGTCCTCAAAATACTGTTTCTAGTTTCGATAAATCAAATAATAAAAGTATTTATCTTGATTCAAAAGTAATAACTTATAAAGATATTAACCCATTATCTACTGATATAGATAAGATTTATTTAAATAGTAATGCAATAATCACACCATATGCAAGAGAGATAGCAGAAAGAAAAGGGATGATAATATGTTTACAGCAAAAGTAGTTGGAAATGTGGTTGCAACCCAGAAAGATGAGTCTTTAAGGGGTTCTAAGTTACTTGTTATAAAACCGCTTTTTGGAAAAGCAAAAAAAGAAGATTGTTTCGTTGCAATTGATATAGTTGGTGCAGGAGTTGGAGAAAGAGTCTTAGTTGCAAAAGGAAGTGCTGCGCGTAAAGTTGATCAGTTTTCAGATAGCCCAATTGATATGGCTATAGTTGGTATTATTGATGATATAGAGCTGGATGAAAGTGAGTTTTAGGGAGGTGTAGAAATGTCGATAGCAACTAAACGGGGAGACAAGGGGAATACCAGCCTTTTAAGTGGAGAAAGAATAAAAAAATCCGATCCACAGGTTGAAGCCTATGGAGCTGTCGATGAATTAAACTCGTATCTTGGTTTAATTCGTTCTAAAAGTAAATATTCAGATCTTAATGCTGTAATTTATAAGATACAAAAAGATTTATTTATAGCTGCAGCGGAATTAGCCTCTCTTTCTAAAAAACCTAAAGAACAAATTTCTGATAACCATTTGAATTATATTGAAGAAAAGTTAGATTTATATCAGGAAAAATTTGACTTTAAAGGATTCACTGTACCTGGAGAAAGTGAAATAGGGAGTTTGTTTGATATAAGCAGAACCATATGTCGAAAGGTTGAAAGAAGAATGGTTGCAGCCGAAGGTGAAGATTTATTTTATTCAAATACTTTAAAGAGTTATATTAATAGGCTTTCTGATTTATTATATATCATGGCTAGAGTTTCTGATGACAGAAATTTAGTTGAACAGATTACGGAGAAGGTTTTAAAAGTTTTAGCCCTAAAAGGTGATAAAAATGAAAATTAACTTAAAAATAGCAGAAAATATAGCTAATAAATGTTTTGAAAAAGCAAAAGAAATTAATGTTCCTATGTCAATAGCTATTGTTGGGAATGATGGACAGCTTATTTATTTTAAAAGAATGGATGGTGCACTTCCAATTAGTATAGACTTAGCACCTGCTAAAGCTTATTCAGCTTACTCTTTAAGGATGACTACAGAAAAGTTGAAAACTTTAACTGAACCCGGAGAAATGTTATATGGTCTTGATAAAAGTTGTGAAAATATAGTTATTTTTGGTGGAGGTATACCAATAAAATTCAATAGTGAAGTGATTGGTGCAGTTGGGGTCAGCGGAGGTAGTGTTCAAGAAGATATTGAAGTGGCTGATTCTGGAGTTAACTTTTTTGAAAATAGATATACAACTAATTGATTTAAGTAAAGGGGGAATAAAATTGGAAATTAAAAAAGACGAATTAAACAAAATTGTAAATCAAGTAATTAGTTCATTAAACAAGCAGCAAGATAAGAATATAGAGTTTAACCAAAAAAATAACGGTATATTTACTAAGATGGATGATGCAATTTCAGCAGCTGTCAAAGCACAAGAGTATCTGCAGTTAAACTATTCTATTGAGGATAGAGAACAAATTATTAAATCTATGCGTGAAGCTGCCTCTAAGTATGTAGAAAAAATGTCAGAGATGACTGTCAAAGAAACAGAGATGGGGCGTGTTGAAGATAAAATAATTAAAAATAATTTAGCGATCAATAAAACTCCCGGAACAGAAGATTTAAGAACTGAAGCCTATAGTGGTAAGAAGGGTTTAACTATTGTAGAAGAAGCACCTTTTGGTGTGATATGTGCAATTGCACCTGTAACAAATCCAACTGAAACTATTATTTCAAACGCTATTTCTATGATAGCAGGTTGTAATGGGGTAGTTTTTAACAGCCATCCAGGTGCCAAAAATGTTTCTAAGTTTATTATTGAAATATTAAATAAAGCAGTTGTAGATGCTGGTGGTCCAGAAAACTTATTAACTGCTGTAAATGAACCGACTCTTCAAACAGTTGAAAGCTGTATGAAAGATGAGAGGATTGCAATGATTGTTGCAACTGGTGGACCAGGAGTAGTAAATGCAGCCCTATCTTCCGGTAAAAAAGCTATTGGCGCTGGAGCTGGAAACCCACCAGTTTTAGTAGATGATACTGTGGATTTAAAAAGAGTGGCAAAAGATATAATAAATGGGGCCAGTTTTGATAATAATTTACCATGTACTTCCGAAAAAGCAATTGTAGCTTTAGATAGTATAGCTGATTCTTTGCTAGAAGCTATGACCAATGAAAATGCACAATTAGTATATGATATAAAAGCTTTGGAAAAAGTGATTTTAAATGAAGATGGTTCAATAAATAAAGGTTTAGTTGGCAAAGATGCAGCATATATATTAAATAAAGCAGGACTTAAAGCTAAAAACCAAGATCTTCGTTTAGTTGTAGTAGATGTAGATTTAAAGCATCCATTTGTTCAAAAAGAACAACTGATGCCGGTTATTCCTTTAGTTAGAGCAAAAGATTTTAATGAGGCCATGGAAATGGGAGTTGATATTGAGGAAGGAAATCGACATACCGCTATGATTCATTCTAAAAATGTTGACAATTTAACAAAATTTGCTAAAAAAATTGAAACAACTATTTATGTGAAAAATGCTCCTTCATATGCTGGTATTGGAGCAGGTGGAGAAGGTTATGCCACTTTTACTATTGCTGGTCCTACTGGAGAAGGACTAACTTCTGCTAGAAGCTTTACACGTAAAAGACGATGTGTTTTAGTAGATGGTTTCTCAATTATATAAATATTTAATTGTTTATTGAGAGGAGTTTTAATATGAGTTTAATTGATGATATATATCAAGCAGGAGTTGTAGGAGCCGGTGGAGCCGGTTTTCCTACTCATGTTAAGTATAATTGTCAAGCAGAATATTTAATAATTAATGGAGCAGAGTGTGAACCTTTATTAATGACTGATAAATATCTTATGCGGAATTTTACTGAAGAAATATTGGATGCTGTCCATATAGTAGCTGAAAATATTAAAGCAGAAAAAATAGTATTTGCATTAAAAAAGAAATATAAAGATGAAATAGCCTGTTTGCAAGAAATAAGTAAAAAAAAGAATTACAATATCGAGTTTTTTTTAATGGAGAGTTTTTATCCTGCAGGTGATGAACAAATTATGGTTTATGAAATAACTGGCAGGACTGTGCCTGAAGGTGGGATACCAATAGATGTCGGTGCAGTTGTGACAAATGTAGGAACATTAAAAAACACTTATTTTGCTTTAGAAAAAAAACCAGTTACAGATAAGTATGTTTCTGTTTTAGGTGAAGTAAATAACCCTAGTATTATTAAAGTACCTATTGGAACCCCAGTAAAAAAATGTATAGAAATTGCTGGGGGGAGCAGGATAGAAGAATATTCAGTTATTCTTGGCGGACCTATGATGGGCAAGAATTATAGTCAAAAAGAAGTAGAAGAGGTTACTATAACTAAAAGAGATGGTGCTGTTATAGTTGTTCCTAAAGATCATTTTATTATTAAAAGAAATAAACAGAGTATAGAACATATTAAAAACCAGGCAAAAGCTGCCTGTATACAGTGTAGAATGTGTACTGATTTTTGTCCTCGTTTTTTAATAGGGCATGAACTTGAGCCTCATAAAATAATGCGGGCACTTGCATATTCGGATGATGAAGAAGTATTGAAATCAGCTCAATTATGCTGTGAATGTGGAATTTGTGAACTTTATGCCTGTCCAATGGGACTCTCTCCAAGATTAGTTAATGTTCATTATAAAAATAAAATTAGTGAAAAATATGAAAGTCAAAAAGAATCTTATCAAGCGCCCCTAATGCGTGATTTTAGAAAAATCCCTACTGACAGACAGATTGCAAGAATTGATCTTTCAGAGTATAAACACCAACAAATAGCTGAAAATATAAAAGGCAGTATAGATATTGTAGAAATTAAGCTTATTCAACATATAGGAGCACCTGCAGTTAAAATAGTTTCTGTAGGAGACAAAGTTAATAAAGGAGATTTAATAGCTGAGGCTAAAGAAAATTCTTTGAGTATAAATATTCATGCTTCTATTAAAGGGGAAGTAGTTTTTGCAGATGATGATCAAATAATAATTAAAAAATCAGAGGTGGTATCATGATTACTACAATTGGACTACTTGAGTTTAATTCAATAAGTCAGGGTATAAAAGTTGCAGATATAATGAAAAAAGCAGCAGATATTGATCTAATCTTTGCTCAACCTACTTGTCCTGGTAAGTATACAATATTGATTTCAGGAAAAGTTGGAGCAGTAAAATCTTCTGTTGAGTCAGGTGTAGCTGCAGGGGATCCATTTGTAGTAGACTATCTGGTTATTCCAAGAATTCATAAGCAGATCCTGAGTGCTATTAATGGTACTACAGAAATCAAAAAAATTAATGCTGTGGGAGTATTAGAGTATTTTGGTATAGCTAGTGCTATTATTGGAGCTGATGCAGCTGCCAAGGCTGCTCAAGTAGATTTAATCCAGGTGCGGCTTGGAACTGGTTTAGGTGGTAAAGCTTATGTTAGCTTTACAGGAGATGTTAGTGCTGTTGAACAATCTTTAAAAGCAGGAGCTAATACAGGTAAAGATTCAGGAATGTTATTTAATAAGGTTATGATTTCTTCTCCGGATAAAGAAGTATTTGCAACACTATTATAAAATTTGTTGTTTTTGGATTATAATTTTATAGATTATTTTTTGCAAGTTTTAGTAGGGAGTGGGGTAAATGGGTTTATATAATTTCGAATTTCAAATAAAAACAAAAATTAAATTTGGCAAAAATAAAATAGAAGAATTAAATGATAGTCTAAAATCATTTGGAGCGAAAAGAATTATGTTAATTGTTGATCAGGGAATTATTGAGGCGGGTTTAATTGACAAAATTGAAAAGATACTCAAAAAATCTGATCTTGATTATTTTATCTTTGACCAAGTAAAACCTGATCCAACAATTGAAATAGTTAATTCAGGAGTTAGATTTCTTTTAAATAACAATATTAATGCTTTAGTAGCAGTAGGTGGTGGTAGTCCCATTGACACTGCTAAAGCAATTAGAGCTTCATTTTCTAAAAGAGAGCTAGCAGAAAAGATAACTGCTGACAAATTACCATTAATTACAATTCCTACAACTTCAGGTTCTGGGAGTGAAGTTACTAAAGCAATTGTAATAAAAGATGAGAATACTAAAAAGAAATTTGCTGTAGCTAATGAAAACTTAGCACCCGATATTAGTATTGTTGATCCTGTTATGACTAAAACACTACCACCATATTTGACTGCAGTTGGTGGAATGGATGCATTAAGTCACTGTATTGAGTCATATACTTCTCATGAAGCTGTTTTACCTTTTGAAATGATTGCAACAAAAGGAATTGAGATGGTAAAAAAATATCTGCGACCTGCTGTAGGAAATGGAAATAATATGGAAGCAAGAGCAGGAATGTCACTTGCCAGTTTATTTGGAGGTATCTCACTAAGCAACTGTGGATTAGGCTTAGTACATGCAATTTCTCATCCATTAGGCGGACAATTTAATATTCCTCATGGTCTGGCAAATTCAATGATTTTACCATATGTTATGGAATTTAATATTATTGCAAATCCAGCTAAATATGCTAATATTGCACGTTTGTTTGGAGTTAATATTGATAATATGACTGAAATGGAAGCAGCATATAAGGCGGTAAAAGAGGTAGAAAAAATTAAAAAAGACATTGGGTTAGATTATAGTTTAGATGATTTTGGAGTAGATAAATTTGAATTTATAGCAGAACTGGCTTTGAAGGAAAAATTAATGTTAAAAAGTAATCCTCGCTCTATAGAAAAAGAGGATATCATAAAAATACTTAGGAGAGCTTATTAGCATTTTTAGAAAGGGTAGATAATATGAAAGTATTTGTATTAAATTGCGGAAGTTCCTCTTTAAAATATCAGTTAATAAATATGAAGAATGAAAAAGTAATTGCTAAAGGACTTGTAGAAAAAATTGGTGAAAATATTTCCTATTTAAATTATAAAACTGAAGCAAATAATGAAATTGAAATAGAAGAAAAAATTAGTGATCATAATCAGGCAATAGAAATGGTACTTGAAATCTTGCAAAACAAAGAATATGGTGTTCTAGAAAATATGGACGAAATAAATATAGTGGGACATAGAGTTGTACATGGTGGAGAAAAGTTTTCTGGATCTGTTTTAATAGATGAAGAAGTAATAAAAGCATTAAAAGAAAACATAAAATTGGCTCCTCTACATAACCCAGCAAATATTATGGGAATTGAAGTCAGTAGAAAGTTAATGCCGAATACCCCAGATGTAGGTATTTTCGATACTGCTTTTCATCAGTCTATGCCTAAAAAATCATATTTGTATGCTGTTCCTTATAAGTGGTATGAAGAAAATGGGGTTCGTCGGTATGGCTTTCATGGTACATCTCATAAATATGTTTCAGAAAGAGGGGCAAAATTATTAGGAAGAGATTATAAGGACCTGAAAATTATCAGCTGTCACTTAGGTAATGGAGCAAGCATCACAGCTATCGAAGCTGGAAAAGTGATTGATACCAGTATGGGTTTAACACCTTTAGATGGTCTAGTTATGGGTACTAGGTCAGGGGATCTTGACACCGGTATAATACCATATATTATGAAAGAAAGAAATATGAATATTGAAGAAATCGATCAAGCTTTAAATAAGGAAAGTGGAGTATTAGGGATTTCCGGAGTTAGTAATGATTTTAGAGATATTGGAGAGGCAGCTGAAGCAGGTAATAAAAGAGCAAAGCTTGCTTTAGATATCTTTTGTAGGAGAGTAAAAAAATATATTGGTTCATATACAGCTTTATTAGGACGAGTTGATTTATTAATCTTTACTGCTGGTATTGGTGAAAATGCAATTAATGTTAGAAAAAAAATAACATCAAATATGGATTGTTTTGGTATTGAAATTGATAATAATAAAAATAATTGTCGTGGAAAAGAAATAAAAATTAGTTCAGAAAGCTCTAAGGTCGATGTTTATGTTATTCCAACAAACGAAGAACTGGTTATTGCAAGAGAAGCCAAAAATGTTGTAGAAGATCATGTAAAAAATATAATTAAAGAACTTATAGGATAAACATTCTATTTATTTCCGGAGGAGATAAAATGGCAGGATTAAATAACAAAAAGGACAGAGTAATTCAGGAATATGTGCCAGGAAAACAGGTGACTCTGGTTCATTTAATTGCACATCCTTCAGCTGATATTTATAAAAAAATTGGTCTAAATGAAAAGCATGAAGCTCTTGGAATTTTAACTATTACCCCCAGTGAGGCCGCAATAATTGCAGCGGATTCTGCTAGTAAAAATGCAGATATTAAAATTGGATTTATTGATCGTTTTAGTGGTTCATTAGTTATCAGTGGTAAAGTATCAAGTGTTGAATCTGCTCTTAAAAATATTCTAAACTTATTAGAACATGTTTTAGGATTTGATGTAACAGAAATTACAAGGTCATAAAGATGAAAGATATAATTTTAATTGGGGGAACTAAGGCTGGTAAAACCACACTATTAAAAGTATTAAATGGTGAAAAATTCAAAAAAATTGATATTAGAACACAAAGTTTAGAATTTGAAGATCAATCCATTGATACTCCCGGAGAATATATAGAAAATAGACAGTATTATACAGCTTTGATTTCTGCTGCTCAAGAGGCAGAAATAATTGGATTAGTTGCTGATGCAACTGCAGATCAATATTTTTTTCCTCCTACATTTGCTTCAATATTTACTCGACCTGTAATTGGTATTGTAACAAAAATTGATGAACCAAAAGCTAATATTGACCATGCTAAGAATATTTTAAATATGGCTGGAGTTGATAAAATATTTTTAACAAGTGCCTTGACTGGGAAAGGAATTACTGAATTATCTGATTTTATTTCTGGCAAATAATTCTGACCAAAGATTGGAAGGCGTGGATAATGAATTTAGATGAGATGCTCACACTCGAAGAAGCAGCTAAATATATATATGAAAATACTAATATTTTTTTAAATTCGAATAACATTTCTACTAAAAGTTTAAACTCTAATACTTTAAGTGTTAACGGTTTTGCTAACAACTTATTTTTAATTGAGAATAAGGATAATGGAAAGAAAGTTGTTTTAAAACAAGTTCTTCCTTATGTTAGAAAAGCAGCTATAGAAAATGTTGAAATTCCTCTGCCTAAAAAAAGAATATACTCAGAATTTTATTCTTTAAAATTTTGGCGAGAAACTTGCCCAAATTCTGTTCCTGAGGTTTATTTTTTTGATGGTGAAAATAATATAATTATTTTTGAATATATAGAGGGGATGGAACTTTTAAGAAGTTCTTTAATAAAAGGACAGAGAGTTAAAAGTATTGAAGGAAAAATCGCTAATTTTCTGGCAAAAACAGCTTTTTATAGTTCAAAATATTTTCTGGACGAAAAACAATTCTACGGACTTTTGAATTTTTTTAATAAAGCAGAATCGATAAAGGTTTGGGATGATTTAATTTTTGTTAGAGCTATCTTACAACCACAAAAAAGGGAAATTAATCCTCTAATCAAAGAAAAAATCTTAAATTATTGTCAAGAAAAAAAGATTATCAATAAAGTAAAAGAGATTAGATTTGCTTTTAATAACAAAAAACTCTCTTTAATTCATACTGATTTTCATAGTTCAAATATTTTTATTAAAAATAATAAAATAAAGATTTTTGATACCGAGTTTGCTGCTTATGGTTTACCTTCCTTTGATATGGGAAGATTAATTGGTAATTTGATTTTAAATTATTCTTCACTATTAGGACTTGAATACAGTTTAGAAAGAAGAGAATATCAGAAATATTTATTAAATTTTATAGAAAAGGTTTATAAGTCTTTTAAGTATAGATTAGGTAGTCTGTTTAAATTGAAGTCTAATTTATCATCTATAGAAATAGAAAAGTATTTTGATGAATATTTATATCAGACTCTCTCTTTTATCTCTTTAACAATAATTAGTAGGTTATATGATGGAGGTCTTTGTCTTGATTTAAAAAGAATTAAAGATTTAAAAAGCAGAACAATTGCTCAAGAATTTGCCATAAAAATATCTAAAGAAATTTTTTATAAAAATAGAGAAATCAAAAATATAGAGGAATTAAATTCTATAATCGATAAAATAAATTATGAGTTTCAATATAATAAAATTAAAAATTTAGTAAAAAGAGCTGTCGAATAGCTGAATAACTAAAATTTAAAAAACTGGGGTGAAGATTAATGATAGAATCAGAATTAAAAGAAAAAATTGAACAAATAATTAAAGAATCATTAACTAAAAAAAGAGAGCCAACTAATAATGAAAAAACAATTCCACTAGAAGCTTCAGGCAGACATGTTCATTTGTCTCAAACTGATGTTGATAAACTTTTTGGTAAAGGTTATAAGTTAACTCCTAAAAGGGAACTGTCTCAGCCAGGGCAATTTCTGGCAGAAGAAAAGGTCAAACTTATAGGGAAAAAAGGTGTTATTGAAAAAGCAGCAGTTTTAGGACCAGCAAGATCACATTCACAGGTAGAACTTTCTAAAACTGATTCTATTAAACTGGGGATTAATCCTCCATTAAGATTTTCAGGAAACATTGATAATAGTGCTTCTGTTTTTATAGCCTCATCTGAGAATGTTATAAAGTTGGAAGAAGGAGTTATAATTGCTAAAAGACATATACATATGACGCCAAAAGATGCTGCTAATTTAGATGTAGTGGATGGAGAAATAGTTTCTATTGAAGCTCTGACTGAACGACCTGTTATTTTTAAAGATGTATTGATTAGAGTAAATAAAGACTATAGTTTGAGTATGCATATTGATTATGATGAAGCAAATGCCTGCTTGTTTTCTAAAGGTGATAAAGCCAAAATAATTAAACAAAAATAATTAATTATAAACTGAAGTCCCTCTATATTTTCAGAAGTTTTTTGAATCTGAATTTATAGGGGGCTTCTTTATATTAGTTTGAATAAGTTATGATTCATTTTATCCCCTATTTTATCCACTTAATAAAAAGGATATTACACAATTATGTTGAAATTAAATGATAGAGGAAAAAAGTTATAACTATTAAAGAGGGTGTGGAAGTTTTGAAGTTTAAATTCCTGCATAATATAGAAAATAAAATATATTTTATTCCTTCAATTTATGCAATATCTGCAACTATTGTGTCAATAATAGTAATTTTTATAGAATATCAATATACAAATATTTTATTGAATATTTTACCATCATATTTTTTTACGTCCTATGATTTATCAAAAACTATTTTATCAACAATTGCAGGATCTTTGTTTGCAATGATTACAGTATCTTTTTCAACTATTATGGTTGTTTTAACAATGTATTCATCTCAATTTTCACCACGTACTATGCAGGATTTTTTGAAGAACAAGGTTACTCTAAAAGTCTTAGGAATATTTATAGCAGGCTTTATATATTCAATTCTTACCTTATTGTTTATCGATGATAGCATGCAGGGCAGTGGAGAATCTATTATTTTTTCAGCTATGATAGGTGTAATTGTAGCAATTGTTTGTCTGGGCTATTTTGTATATTTCATTCATCATGCAGCCAATTCTGTTCAGGTCAACCTATTAATCGAAAGCCTTAAAGAAGAAGTTATAGAAATTGTAGATAAAATAGAGGCTAGAAATAATAGCAATGACCAAATAAGGAATGAAGCTCCTGAAAATTTAACTAAAATGCTGGAAAGAGATTCTTGCGAGATTCACCCAAAACAAAGTGGTTATATTCAGGCCATTTATGATATTGAACTTACTAAACTAGCTGATGAGTATGATATTATTGTGAGAGCTGAAAAAATGATTGGTGATTATGTTACTGAGAATACAGTGGTTTTTAAAATCTGGCAGTTAAATAAAGATGCTGACCAATTTAATGAAGAAAAGCTAGAAGAAATAAAAAATAAAATATTAGGTAATTTAGTAATTAACAATGAAAGAAGCAAAAAAAATGATATAGAATTTGGCTTATTAAAATTAACAGAAGTGGCTTTAAGAGCAATTTCACCTGGTATTAATGATCCCAACACGGCAATTTTTTGTATCAATCAGCTGGGATGGGTTTTATCCAGAATTGCAGTTGCTAATTTGGAAAACACTTATTATTATAATGAGAAAGATGAATTGTGTTTTATATTAGAAGATATTTCTTTTTGGGATCTGCTTTATAAAACCTTTTATCAATTAAGCCATTATGGAAATCAAGATGTCTCAGTTGCAGGATCTATAATTGATGCCTTAGTAATTATCGCTGAAGGAAGTCCAAAAGATATTAAAGAAAAAGTTTGGCATTTTAGCCATTATATTTTAGGTGGTTTTGATAAAAATGTTTTAGAACAGGAAGATAAGAAGTTCTTAAATCATAAAATTTATAGATTAGCTAAAGAAACTGGGCATAAAGAGCATAGAGAAAAATATTTTCAGGTTGAAAATTTTAAAATAAATTAGTATCGTACGGTGTAAAACAGTAACTTTAAATTAATTTTAAAAATGTTATTATTGTTATTAAATACTAAAATAATACAAAATGGGGTGTTTATATGACAGAAAAAGAATTTTATAGACAAAAGGGAACAGAAATTCTTGAAAAATTAGAGACTTCGAAAAAAGGTCTAAGTTCTTCTGAAGCTGCAAAAAGACTTAAAAAAAATGGGAAGAATGTTCTGGAAGCAAAAGCAAAAAAATCTTTAGTAGCGATCTTTTTTGAACAATTTAAAGATGTACTGGTGATTTTGCTTTTAGTTGCAGCTGTCATGTCCTTTATAATTGGCAGTTACCGTGATGGGACTATTATGGTTATCATTGCGGTAATAAACTCAGTAATAGGTTTCCGGCAGGAATTTAAAGCTGAAAAAATTATGGATTCTTTAAATAAATTGGTCAAATCTCCTTCCAAAGTGATTAGAGATGACCAGATTGGAGAAATTGCTCAGGAAGAACTTGTTGTTGGAGATATTGTCAGTCTGGAAGAAGGAGATAAAATTCCGGCTGATTTAAGGATAATTGAATCATTTAACTTAAGGACGAATGATGTTTCGCTGACCGGTGAATCAATGCCGCAGGAGAAGCAGTCAAATCATATTGAAGAAGAGAGACCTCTTGCAGATAGAGATAATATGGCTTATTTAGGAACAACAGTTGCCTCTGGATCAGCTAAGGGAGTAGTTGTAAGAACCGGAATGGAAACTGAAATGGGTAAAATTGCTTCGATGACTCAAGAGGAGGATAAATCTAAATCTCCTCTGCAGTCTGAGCTGCAGTCGGTAGCCAATAAAATTGCAACTTTTGCAGTTATAATAGCCCTGGCTTTATTTGGAGTCAGTATTTATCAGGGTTATGGACTTGACTTTGCTTTGATTTATGCTTTGGGAATTGCAGTTGCGGTTGTACCTCAGGCCTTACCAATGCAGGTCACAGTCGCTTTATCACAGGGGGTTGACCGTCTGGCAGAAAAAAATGCAGTGGTTAAGAAACTTTCTTCTGCTGAAACATTAGGATCAACAAATGTAATCTGTACTGATAAAACAGGAACTCTGACTAAAAATGAAATGACAGTTAAAAAAGTATATTTCGACGGTAGAGAATACGAAATAACAGGTCTTGGTTATGAACCGGAAGGTAAAATTTTAGGAGATGATGGTGAGCCGCTGACAGAAGCTGAAATTGCAGAAATGGAAATTATTTTTGATGCTGCAACAATGGCCTCTAATGCCGAGATTCATGAACCAGATGAAGATCATCCTGGCTGGTATGCTATTGGTGATCCAACTGAAGCAGCTTTAATTACTCTTTCGACCAAACTTGGTACCCGCTCACCAACAGAAGATGAAGACAACCCGGAATTACACGAGTTCAGCTTTGACTCAGATCGTAAAAGAATGAGTTCAATTAGAGAATTTGAAGACGGAAATTATCTTAAGATGAAGGGTGCTTTGGGGAGTGTGCTTTCTATTTCAAAGCATATTCTTAAAGATGGAGAAGTTGTAGAAATTACAGAGGAAGATAAGCAGAGATTAAATAAATTAAATGAAAAATATTCCAAAAATGCAATGCGGGTTCTGGCAATAGCTTACCGTAAGCTGGAAGATAATGAGACTGATTATGTTTTAGAAGAAATTGAAAAGGATGTTATCTTCTTAGGTCTGGTAGCAATGATTGACCCTCCTAAAGAAGGGGTAAAGGAGGCTATTCAGGAGTCACATGATGCTCATATAGATACTTATATTATGACTGGGGATCATGCAATTACTGCCCAGGCAGTTGGTAAAGAAATTAGCCTTTCTGTTAATGATGAGGATGTACCTGTATTTACTAGTGAAGATCTAGAGTCAATGAGCGAAAAAAAACTGCGTGAAACTATGGAAGCAAATGAGTCTTTAATTTTCTCTCGTGTTTCTCCAGAGGATAAATTGAGAATCGTTAAAAACTTAAAAGAACAGCAAAAAATTGTAGCTGTTACCGGTGATGGAGTCAATGATGCTCCTGCTTTAAAGAGTGCTCATATTGGTGTAGCAATGGGCCAGATGGGGACAGATGTTTCAAAAGAGGCCTCAGAATTAATTTTGCTTGATGACAGCTATCCAACTTTAGTATACGCAATCAAAGAAGGAAGAACAATTTATAATAATTTAAAGAAAACAGTAATTGCTTCTCTGACAACAAATGGAGCAGAACTAACAATAGTGCTCTTAGGGCTTTTAGCAGCTGCACTACTTGGAACACCGATACCAATTTTAGCTATTCAGATACTTTCGATTGACCTTTTAGCTGAAATTCTGCCCCTAACAGCACTGACTTTTGATCCGGCTTCTGAACATTTAATGAAATCACCGCCGAGAGAACAGGATGAGCATATTGTTAATAAAAACAGTTTTAGTGAAATAATGTTTCTTGCTCTTTTAATGGGTGGGCTTGCCTTTACTAACTTCTATTTATTTATTAATGATCAGGCAGCAGCAGTCAGGGAAGGGACCCAGCTTTATGCAAGGGCAACAACAATTTCGTTTTTAACAATTGCCTTTTCTCAGTGGGTTAATATTATGTCCCGTAGATATGAATACGAAAGTATTTTTAATAAGAATTTCTTCAGCAACAAAAAAATGCTTTATTCAATTCTAGTTTCAATTGCTATGGTTTTATTAATAATCTATACTCCAATCAACGGCTTTCTTGGCTTTGCTGGAGTTACCCTGGCTGACTGGCTAAGAGTTGTGGCTGCTGGAGCTGTTTTCTTAATTGGACATGAAGTTATTAAATTCTTTAAAAGAAAAAATGAGGCTGTATAAATATAAATTATTCAAACGAGAATTAATCTATAAAAGTGTACTAAAATGGAGGGAAGCTAAATGTTTAATATTGAACTAGAAAGAGATGGCAGTGAAAATTTATATACTCAAATTTATGAAGCAATTAGGGCAGAAATTCTGGCGGACAAATATACTCCAGACACTAAAATGCCATCAATAAGAAAGCTTGCTTCCCGCCTCAGTGTAAATGCAGAGACTGTTGTTAAAGCTTATGATCTGCTGGCAGCTGAAAATTTAATCTATAAAAAAGAGGGTAGTGGGAGCTATATTGCTCCTGCTGCTGCTTTAAAAAATACTAGTGATGATCAAAGACTGAGGATTTTAACGTCTAAGCCCTCTTTATCTTCCCAAAAGACTATTGATTTTAGTGGTCCAGAGCATGGAACAGAATTTTTAGAAGAGTATGCCTGGGACTTGATTTTTGATCGGTTTTATTCAGAGTTTAAAGGGCGAAGTTTTAAACAAACTGAAGCTGAGGGAAATAGCTATTTTAAATTTTTAGAATCAAAACATGAGAATTCAAATAAAAGTAAAGTTTATTATAATTCAGAAGCACAGTTAGCAGAAATATTGGCAGCCTTAATCGGGGAAAACAAAGAATTACTATTTACCAGCGGCAGCAGTAATTCTTTATTCAAAAAATTATTTTTAAAGGATAACAAACTGAATAATAAGGAAAATAAAGATTCTCTTTCTAATCATAATGCCAATATTCACCTTAGTTCTGCAGACTATGAAAGTTTAATGGACTATCTTGAAAATAATACTATTGACTATTTAATTATCAGTGATGAGTCATTAGAAGAGAACATCTTAAACTGGAGTCTTTCTAAAATAAAATCTTTGCTGGAACTTTCTCAAATGCTTAAATTTAAAATAATAATTTTAGAATATTTTGCTCTTTATCAAAAAAACAAAAAAATAAACGAACTTTTGGAATCAAAATATCAAAGCCAAATTATTCTAATTCAAGCATTAACAAACAGAGTTTTTCCGGGGTTAAATTTAGGTTTAGTATATTTAGATGATTATTACCTAAATTCATCGGATAATAAAGAGCTTTTTAATAATTATTCTTTGATTGAGTTTATGGCTAAAAGTAATTTTTCTGCTGGAGAAAATTTGCTTAATAATCTTTTAGCTTATTACATTGATAATGGCTATCTAGAAAAAAGAGTAAAGTTTTTAAAACAACGTTTAAATAATAGGAAGCTGCTTTTAAGGGAAGCCATTAAGGATCATTTTAGAGGAATTGAAACTGTAGATAATTCTTCACTTTTTTATTTCAAATTACTATTGAATCAAAATATTAATCAGCATGATTTTAAAGTTTTTTCAGAAAAAAATTCTCTCTTATTACCTGATTACAGAAATTTTTTCAGTCGTGAAATAAGTAATGAATTAATTATTTCGGCAGCATCATTAAATCAATTTTCAATAAAACAGGGTGTTATGATTTTAGCTAAAATTTATTGGCAGTTTATCAGTTAATAAATAACTTTATTTTTATAAAATATCTGTTAAAATAAAATTATAAGAAACTTTATTAAATTCTTTATCAACTTTGTCTTAGTTATTGAGTCATGAAAGAGTCAAATTTTTATTCAATTTAATAGGGGGTTAAATAAAATGACAGAAGAACTAAAATTGGAAACTTTAAAAGACCTTATTCAATGTCAGGAGAGTCCCTGTATTTCAATTTACATGTCAACTAAGGCGGTACACAAGGGAGAATTTAAAAAACTAGAAATTGAGTTTAAAAATTTACTCCAAAAAGTAGAAGAGAAGCTGAAAGCTAACTGGGGATTTAAGGAGAGAGAAATTAATAAATTATTAGAACCAGCATTTAAGCTGGCATCTGATAGCAACTTTTGGCAGCAGCAGAAAGAAGGACTGGCAGTCTTTATATCTTCTGAAAACTTTAGAACTTTTAAACTTTCAGTAGATACTTATGACAGTGCACATGTCAGTTATAATTTTAATTTAAAACAATTGATTTCTGAAATTCATGACAGTCAGGAATACTATTTATTAGCTTTAAGTTCTAATCATAATCAACTATATCGTGTTAATAGAAATGAAATAGAAGAATTTGACTTAGAAGAATTGCCGCAGAATATTAAAGAATTTCTTAATTTAGATGATGAAGCAGCTGAAAAATATCAATCAATAAATACAGCTGGATCATCATCAGTTTTTCACGGTCAGGGAGCAGCTGGAGATGATGATAATGAGGACTTGCTGCATTATTTAAAAGAAATTGATCGTGTTATTAATTCTGAGTTGAAAGATAAGAAAAGTTATTTAATTGTTGCTGCTGATGATAGTGTATTTTCTCTTTATAAAAACATTAACAATTATCAAGCTTTATTGGATGAAAATTTAAGTGGTAATGCAAAACAAATGAATAATAAAGAGCTTCGAGAAAAGAGCTGGGAAATTATTGATTCTCATATTCATGATTATTTAGAAGATATAAAGGAAAGATATATGGAGATAAGATCAAGTGATAAAAGTTCTTCTGAACTGGAGGAGATTGTTGAAGCAGCTCATTATGGAAAAGTTGACACACTTGTATTAAATAAATTAGCTGAAAAAGCTGGTGTTTTTATAGAAGATGAAAATGAAATTAAACTCATGGAAAATACTAAAGATTACGATCTTTATAATTATGCCGCTTCTGAAACAATTAAACATGGAGGTTTAGTCTATTCAATAGATAAAGAGGACATGCCAGAAGAAACTGATATTCTAGCGATTTATAGATATTAAAATTTAATTTAGAGTTTAAGTTTTATGTGTAAATAACTAATTCATTTATTGTATATTTAATTTGTTTTATAAATTAAAGCCAGATATTCTTCATATCTGGCTTTAATTAGTTTGCCTGGCATGAATATTTGCTAATCAGTGCAAGTCTGATGTGGGGGTTGATAGTGCCAACCACTAGCTGAAGACAAGGGTGTCCATCGTGAGGTGGAATCTGAAGGGAGTTGGAGGCAAAACTTCGGTCTGAGGAATACGAACTGTATAAAAGGCACAATCCTGTGGATGAGTTTGCTAATCAAAACAAAGTCCAAAACTATTCAAGACAGGAAGTGTAAATACAGCAGATAGATGAAGTGAAAGTAAATATTCTTAACTAGGGAAGGTCTGACAGTAAATTGTGGTGATGAATTTCTAAACAATAAACTCTGCAGTAATGTAAGAGCTGAACTGTCAGAATGCAGCAGAAGTCATAGTAGATTGGTGGATATATACATCAATTGAAGGATGAAACATTAGGAGGTTTCTTAGATTTGAACAACTCGACGGAAACACATAGAAAGCAGACAACTTCATATGAAGACTGCTCTCAGGAGAGAAAGCTGGAAGCTGGAAGTAATGAGAGAGTGCAGAGTGTTTCTGCGGCGTTGCCGAACGTAAGAAACGGTGAAAATGCAGACTCCAGTAATCTGATGGAGAAAATTCTAGCGGCTCCAAACCTGAATAAGGCATATAAAAGAGTCGTTAAGAACAAAGGAAGTCATGGAATTGATGGGATGAGTGTAGATGAACTTCTACCCCATCTTGAAAGAAATGGTAGCCAACTTCTGAAAGATGTACTGGAGGGTAACTACAAACCACAGGCAGTAAGAAGGGTAGAAATACCTAAGCCTGGTGGTGGAGTAAGACTACTTGGTATTCCAACAGTAACAGATAGAATGATACAGCAGGCAATAACACAACAGCTGACACCAATATTTGACCCAGGATTTTCAGAATACAGTTATGGATTCAGACCTGGAAGAAGTGCACATCAGGCAGTAAATAAAGCTAAAGGATATATAAATGATGGTTATACATGGGTGGTCGATATCGACCTTGAAAAGTATTTTGATACTGTCCAACATGATAAACTAATGTCTTTAGTAGCCAGGAAAGTGCAGGATAAAAGGGTACTGAAACTAATAAGAGCCTATCTTAACTCAGGAGTAATGATTGATGGTTTAATCAAGAAAAAAGATGAAGGATGCCCGCAGGGCGGGCCTTTAAGTCCGTTGCTTAGCAACATTATGCTGGATGAACTGGATAAAGAACTGGAGAAACGCAATCACAAATTCTGCCGTTACGCCGATGATAGTCAGATCTATGTCAAAAGCAGAAAAGCAGCCAAAAGAGTTATGGAGAGCTTGACGGTATTCATTGAAAAGAAACTAAAATTAAAAGTCAATACAATTAAAAGTGCAGTCGGCAGACCCTGGAGAAGAAAATTCTTAGGGTTTTCATTCTACAGTAGGAAAGGTGAAATAAGGGTTAGAATCCACCCGAAATCAATCAAGAAAATTAGAGCAAAGATAAAAGAACTCACATCAAGAAGCAAACCCTGGACAATGAAATATCGTTTTAAGAAATTAAAACAGACAATCACAGGCTGGGTCAGTTATTACAAAATAGCTGACATGAAAAGTAAGATGAGAGAGCTTGACCAGTGGGTAAGACGAAGAATAAGGATGTGTTACTGGAAAAGGTGGAAAAGAGTCAGAACTCGTTTTAGGATGCTCAGGAAATTTGGTATCAAAGAGCCTAAAGCGTGGGAATATGCTAATACAAGAAAAGGCTACTGGAGAATATCCAATAGCCCTATACTTGCAAGAACCTTTACCAACCAGTTTCTAAAGAAATTGGGATACTTTAGTTTTACGGAAAGATATGCACAAGTAATTAATTCTTAATGAACCGCCCAGTACCGAACGGTATGCTGTGGTGGTGTGAGAGGACGGGAAATAAATTAATTATTTTCCTCCTACTCGATTGTTATAGTAGATTGAATAATTAATGATTTTCTAAAAATTATTTCAAAAAAACAGGGGGGGAAGCAAGTGAAAAATATTTTACCTAACTTATCTTTGAGAAATTTATTACTTATTGTAATTAGTCTGAGTATGGTAATTATTATTTCTAGTTTAAGCTATTTTATATATTCTAATATGTCAGCAGAAATAATAGGCCAGGAAGAGGAGAAGCTTAATGGAATTGCTAAAACAATTGATACCAAATTAAATGATCTTTTAGAAGAGGGAGAAGTAGCGGTTAAATTAGTTGCAAAAAATACTGCAGTTCAGACTGCTTTTGCTAATCGGGATCGAGAAATGTTAAGAAATATGCTTCTTAATTCTTATCAGGATATTAGTCAGGAAATGGCCCAATTTCAATTTCATCTACCTGATTCAACTTCTTTTTTAAGATTACATAATCCGGATAAATATGGGGATGATCTTTCATCATTCCGTTTTACAGTTAATCAAGCTAATCAAGAACAAAAAATGGTTAGTGGTATTGAGGAAGGCCGTGGTGGTTATGGACTGAGAGTAGTTTCTCCAGTTGAATATGAAGGGAGACATTTGGGAACAGTAGAATTTGGATCTAGCTTGGGAGAGGGATTCTTAGGAGAAATAGAGGAAAATTTCAATGGAGATTATTATCTTTATTCGTTAGCAGATGATCAAAGTGTAGCCTGGGATGCGAATAGTACTAACTGGATAGCCAGCACGACTGATAGTGATCCTTATCAAATTGAATCTGAGTTAATTTCAAAATTACAGGAAGGTAATACTATAATTGAAAGTAGAGGAGACAGTAATCTGCTTTTAATGCCTTTTGAAGATTACAAGGGTGAGGTAAGTGGATACTTCAAAGCGGTTTATGACCGCAGTCAGATTGTTAATAATTTAAATTCATTATTAAGAAATGTAATTATTTTTTCAGTTATTGGAATTATAATCTCTTTAATTATTACCTTTTTAGTAGCCAGGAAAATATTTAACCCTTTAAAAAAATTTGAAGGGATGTTTGCATCTTTAGCACTGGGAAATCTAAATGTTTCTTATCCAATAAAAACAGTAAATTGTTCAGAGATTATGGATTGTGAAGAAGAAAGTTGTCCTGATTTTGAGCGTGATGAAGTAACCTGTTGGTTTGATGTTGGATCTTATGCTCCAGAATTTGGCGAGGAAGTACACTGTCCGAAGATAAAAACTGGGGAATATAAAGACTGTACTGAGTGTAAGGTTTACAAAGAGGTTAATAAAAATGAGATTGAAAAATTAGGAGCCTGGTTTAATAAATTTTCAGATGTATTAAGGAATTTAGTCAAAGATATTATTGAGATGTCAGATAGTCTTGCAGCTTCAAGTCAAGAATTAACAGCAACAGGTGAAGAGTTATCAGCTTCAGCTGAAGAAATTGGTAATTCAATGCAAACAGTAGCATCTGGATCCGAAGAACAGTCAGCTCAAGTTGAAGAAACTTCAGCAACTATTACTGATTTAAGAAATCAAATAACTTCTATCAATGATCATTCAGATGAAATGTATAATCGCGCAGAAAATGTAATGGAAAATATTGAATCTGGTAATAAAACTTTAAGTAATACTGAAGATATTATTTCTAAAGTTAAAACTAACACAAAAGCTACTGCAGCAGCCATTAATTCCTTAGGAGAATCTTCTAAAGAAATTGGAGAAATTGTTGATTTAATTAATAATATTTCTGATCAAACTAATTTATTAGCTTTAAATGCAGCAATAGAAGCAGCTAGAGCAGGAGAAGCAGGAAGAGGTTTTTCAGTTGTTGCAGAAGAAATTAGAGAGTTGTCTGAACAATCATCTAAAGCAACTGAAGACATTGCAAAATTAATTAGATCAATTCAAAATGATGTGGAAAAAGCAGTTTCTAATATGGATGAAAATGAATCTGCTGTTCTTGAAAGTGTAGAGGCAATTGATAAGACTTCGTCTTCTTTTACTGATATAACCTCTCAAGCTGGAGGTTTAGAAAATCTCATTAAAAATATCAGATCTGAAGTAGATAAAATGAGTCAAAACAGTCAAAATGTAAAGAAAGCAGTTGATGAAATTTCAGAAGTTAGTGAAATGGCAGCAGCAAATGCCGAAGAGGTAGCTGCCTCCAGTGAGGAACAGGCAGCTTCAACTCAGACAGTTGTTAATGCATCAGAAGAACTTGTTGATATGGTAGAAAGGTTAAATAAAATTACTTCACAATTTAATTTATAGCTGCTTAGAAATATATTTTCCAGCTGAATATGCTGTGGAGAAAGCTGCCTGCAAATTATAGCCACCAGTATCTCCATCAATATCTAAAACTTCTCCAGCAGCAAAAAACCTATTTACAATTTTAGATTCCATGTTTTGGGGGTTGATCTCATTCAGATCAATCCCTCCTTTTGTTACCATTGATTGGTTAAAATTTGCTAAACTTTTGATTTCAAATTTGAGATTTGAAAAAGTATCAATAATCTCTTTTCTTTCATCTTTAGTAAGATGAGCAGCATTTTGGCTGCCGTCAATTTTAGCTAATTCTAGTATTTTCTCTATTAACCTCTGTGCAATTGGATATTTAATTAAAAGATTAACTAAATTTAATCTTCCTTCTCTTTCAATTTTTTTCAAAAGATCGCTTTCTAATTCCTTTTTATTATAATTAAGGAGTTTTATGTTTATTAAATCTCCCTGCTGCATATACCTGGAATAATTAATTATTCCTGGTCCAGAAAGTCCACGATGTGTTAATAGTAAATCGTCATTCCAGCTCTTAAATAGATCACCATTTTTCCAAAGAGAAATTTCTTTATTTCTTAAAGAGATACCGCTCAACATTCTAAATTGATAGTTTTTGATAATCACTGGTGCTAGGGCAGGGCGAGGTTCAACAATATTATGACCTAAACTTTTTGCAATCTCGAATCCATCACCAGTTGAACCAGTTTTAGGAAATGATTTCCCTCCAGCTGCAAGTATTAAATATTTGCTTTGATAAATTTTATCAGAACTTTGTACTTTAAATAGACCATTTTTTTGTTCAATATTTTCTACGTTTGCATTGTATGTGATTTTAATATCTCTAGTTTTTAATTCTTTTAATAAAACATTCAAAATATCTGAAGCATTATTTGATTCTGGAAATATTTTTCCGCCTCTAGCCTTTCTAAAGGAGATACCTCGTTTTTTAAAAAACTGCATTAAATCCTGGTTATTGAAGCTATAAAGAGGCCCTAGTAAAAAGTTAGAATTATTACCATAATGATCAAAAAAATTAGCTATATCACCAGCATGGGTTAAATTACACTGTCCGGAACCACTAATCAAAAGTTTTTTTCCAGCACTAGAATTCTTTTCTAAAATTAATATATTCTTATTTTGATTATTTTCAGCAGCCTGAATCGCAGAAAATAGTCCTGCAGGACCAGCCCCTATAACTAGTAAATCCACTTTCATATTTTTTCTTCCTTTCGAACTTAAATTTTATTATATATTCTTTTAATGTAGAGCAACTTTCAATTACTAGCTGCTTCTGTATTGGCTTAAAAACAGAAAAAGCCATTCAATTAAGAATGACTTTAAGTTCAAAAATATCTGATATTAAAATGGTGCCGAAGGTGGGACTCGAACCCACACATCCGTGAGGATAATGGATTTTGAATCCATCGCGTCTGCCAATTCCACCACTTCGGCATCACAAAAATTATTTTAACATAGAAAAATATCAAAAGCAAGCAAAATTTTTCTAAGAGTTAGACTCAAATCTAAATATTTTACTAATCGAATAATTGAATTTTTAGGAATGTATATTGTGTTTTATTGCAATATCTAACATATATGATATAATTTAGCTATTACATAGAAAAAAGGTAGGGATTAAAAATGTTAAATTCAATCAAAGGTAAAATGCTGTTAGCGGTACTAATTTTAGTTTTAATAATTGTTGGTGGAACAGCATTTACTTTATACGATCAATCAAAAGGTATTCTTGAAAACACAATAATGTCAAGTGCTGAAGAAAGTGCACGACAAAATTCAAATACTATTGACGAGTGGTTAAATGGAATCGAAGTATTTTTAAAGGATTTAGCAAATTCTAATAATGTAAAAACAATGATGTGGAGTAGTCAAGAAAGGCATCTGAAAGATGTTAATAATTCTGCATTAGAAAATATTATTGTAGCTAGACCTGATGGTAGGGCAAATATTGTGGAAGGAACTAATATCAATGTTTCCGATCAAGATTATTTTCAAAAAGCAATTGAAACTGGAGAAATTACATATTCAAATGTAAGGCAGAGTGAATTAACTGATGGTAATGTAATTTCTATTGCAGTACCAATAATTGATATGGGAGAACAGGTTGGGGTTTTGATTGGCACAGTGGCAACAGAATATTTACAGCAGTTAATTTCAGAAATGAATATAAATGGAGCTGGGTATGGCTGGATTATTGACCAAGAAAAGAATACAATAGCTTACCCTGAGAAAGAATATATAGCAACAAGTGAGCTGGCAAACAGCAATCAGAATTTGATTGAAATTACTGATAATATGATCGCTGAAGAAAGTGGAGCTTTAGGCTATCAATTTAATAATCAAGATAAAATAATGGCTTATCATCCAGTTGAAATAAATGGCTGGTCTGTAGCAATGACAGCAAATAGATCAGAAGTTATGAGTGAACTAAATGATTTGAGAAAGACAAGCCTAATTATTGCTTTAGCTGCTCTAATTATTGGTATAGTTGTTACAATAGTAATTGCTTCATATATTGCTGAGCCTCTTAATTATGTGACTGCTATTGCCCAAAAGATAGCAGCAGGAGATTTTACAGTAAATATTAATAATAAATATTTGAAACGCAAAGATGAGATTGGAAAGTTAAGTAATTCTTTTGCAGAAATGATAAATAATTTAAAAACAATGGTTTTAGATGTTAAAAATATTTCAGAACAAGTAGCAGCTTCAAGTGAGGAACTTTCTGCGACTGGAAATCAAGTTGGTCAAAGTGCTGGAGAGGTTAGTAATGCTATTCAGGAAGTTGCTTCAAACACAGAGGAACAGTCAGCCCAGGTAGAGGAAACTACTGCAACAATGGAAGAACTAATTAAACAAATTAAAATGATTAACACTTCTTCTGATGCTATGGATAGACAGGCTGTGGATGTTATGGAGAATATTGAAAAAGGTAATCAGTCAATTGATAAATCTACTGCAGAAATTACTAAAGTTAAAGATAATTCTAAGCAGGTAGAACAGGCTGTTCACTCATTAGCGGATTCTTCAAATAGGATTGGAGAAATTGTTAATTTAATAAAAAATATTGCGTCTCAAACTAACTTACTCGCTTTAAATGCTGCTATTGAAGCAGCTAGAGCTGGTGAAGCGGGAAGAGGCTTTTCGGTTGTAGCTGATGAGATAAGACAGCTTGCTGAAGAGTCAGATCAGGCTACTGATGAGATTACTGATTTAATTGAAGATATTCAGAAAGATGTAGATGCATCTGTAAAAAATATGGAAGAAACTGGAGAAGTAGTTGATTCTAGCGTTAATTCTATAGAAGAAAGTGGTACGGCATTTGCAGAAATTGAAAATAAAGCAGGTATTTTGAGTCGAATAATTAGAAACATTAACAACAAAGCTGAAGAAATGGCTGGAAATAGTGATGATGTAGAGCGAGCAATAAGAGAGATCGCTTCTGCAAGTGAAACTGCAGCAGCTAATGCGGAAGAGGTTGCAGCTTCCAGCCAGGAACAGAATGCAGCTACAGAAGAAATTATTACAGCTTCGCAAAAGCTGGCCGAAATGGCTGATGACTTATCAGATTCAATTTCAAAATTTAAGTTATAAAAATAATAGTTAAATTAGTTTTTAATTTTAGTCTAAATTAAAAGGAGCCTAAAAGGCTCCTTTTTTGAAAAATGTGTTATTTAAATTATTAACGAAATAATATTTCATTTATTAATCCTAGACATAATTGGAAATCGAATTAAATAAGCCACAATTAAGTATATTGAAGTTGTAAAAAACCCTGTTGAATAATGGAAATTGAACTGCTTTCCTAAATAATCATTTGCTGTAATAGCTAAAATTATTAAAAATATAGCGGGCAATAAAATTGATAAGTTTTCAATTATAGTTGGCTTGTAATTACTTTCTATTTTAGTTTTGAAATTAAAGTTTGATTTCTTAATATCTTTAAAAATAATAACCCATAAAATTTTCAAAACATAAGCAGCTGTTAAAATACTTCCTAAATGAAGCAAAAATTCAAACATAGGGATTGAGCTTAAAGAATATTTTATTAAATGTTTACTATTATAACCTATAAAAAAAGGAAATGCCATTAAAGAAAGCATTGAAAGCATAGTGCTTACTGTATTTGTTTTTTGCCTTAACTCACAACGATTGAAGCTAAAAATTGAATTAGAATTAAACTCTTTAATCCAATTCCCTGCTCCGTTAAATAATGTTGATTTTGCAAAAGCGTGAGCAATAATCTGTAATACTGCACCATAATATCCATAAATATTACCACTGCCTATTGCTATCGTAATAAAGCCAAATTGGCTAATGGAACTGTAGGCTAAAATCAGTTTATAATTTTTTTCTTCTAGAGCTTTGATTCCTCCGTAATAGATCATAATTATCCCCAGATAAAGTAAAATTCGATTACCATCAGTTATAATCCTTAAGAGAGTAATATAGCCTAGCTTTGCAGCTAATCCAGATGACAAAGCACAAAAACTTGTAGAAGCTTTTTTATATACATAAGGAACCCAACTGTGAAGACCAATAACTGCGCTTTTAACTCCTAAACCAATTATAAACATTAACTGCAGCCAGAACTCATCTACTGCTTCTATAATTTGATAACCATTAGTATAAGCAATTAGAACTGTTAAAATTAAAAAACTACCTCCAATGAATTGAATTACAAAATATTCCCAGGCAATATTTTTATCACTCCAGCCAAGGATTAAAGAAGTTGATAGAGTTATAATTTCCCAGCCAATCATAAATATAAACCAATTTGTTGTGGTAATAACAAGACTAAAACTAATGCTGAAAATTAATATTATAAGATGAAACAAGAATCTATACTTCTCTATTTTTCTCCAGCTGCTGAGAGATGTAAATAAGCTTACTAGAAGACCGGTGCTTAAAAATAAAATATTTGTATTATTTAAAGAAAAGTTTCTCAACATCAGCTCCCACATCTAATCTCCCCCTTTTGAAAATTATATCATAACCACTAAGAGACTGAAAGAAAAATAAAAATTTAAATGAGTCAGAAAAATTTGACAAATGAGAGGGAGAATGATATATTTAACTCACTGAGTATTCTAAACTAGTTACACATATTCAGGTTAAATTTTAGGAGGAAGATATTAATATGGTTTACACAGGAAAAGTTAAATGGTTTGATGAGAAAAAAGGTTATGGCTTTATTGAAAGAGAAGATGGCGACGATGTATTTGTACATTTCTCTGCTCTTCAGCAGGAAGGCTTTAAAACTTTAGAAGAAGGTCAGGAAGTAGAATTTGAAATTGTTGAAGGAGATCGCGGACCTCAAGCAGAGAATGTTGATGTTATATAATTAAAATTTAATTATGTAAAGTTGCCCTGGTTATTAAATTAGCCGGGGCTTTTCTATGTTTTAAAATAAAATTACAATAAGTAGTTGATTTTTATTATCAATAAAGATAAAATTATAGATGATGAAATTAAATTAAAATAAAGTAAGTTGGAGGTAAGTTTATGGATTTTAAAATAATAGTCGACAGCTGCTGTGATCTAACAAAAGATTTGCGAGAAAGATTTAATATTTCTACAGCACCACTGTCTATAGATGTTGGAGATAAACACTTCATAGATGATGAAAATCTGGATCGAGAAGGATTATTAGATTCAATGAGAAACAGTAGTGATGCACCTAAGACTGCAAGTCCTGGTCCCGGTCCTTTTTTAGATTTATATCAAAAATATGAAAACTCATTTGTAGTTACTTTATCAAAAGAATTAAGTGCATCTTATCAAAATGCTGTACTTGCAAAAGAATTAGTAAAAGAAGAAGCAGCAGATAAATTTGTAAAAGTTTTTAATTCTTTTAGTGCTTCTGCAGGTGAAACAATGATTGCTTATAAATTAGGTGAGCTAATAGAAGCTGGGTTAAACCGAGATGAAATTGTAGAAAAAACTGAGAAATATGTTGAAGATATGCAGACTTTATTTGTCTTAGATTCTCTTGATAATTTGATTAAAGCGGGAAGAATGGGTAAATTAAAAGGAAAAATTGCTTCTTTCTTTAATATAAAACCTGTTTTAGGTGCAACACCTGAAGGTACTATTACGCTTGTTGATAAGGCAAGAGGAAGCAAACGTGCAATTAGAAAATTAGTAGAGAAGATTGGTGAAAGAGGATAAAATTTAGAAGAAAAAGTTCTTGGGATTGCTCACTGTAATGCTTTAGAAAAAGCCGAGTATATCAAAGAAAAAGCAGCTGAAAAATACAATTTTAGAGAGGTTATTATTGTAGAAACTGCTGGAATTAGTACGGTTTATGCTAATGAAGGTGGAATAGTACTGGCATTTTAAGTAATGCCGGTGTAGCTCAACTGGCAGAGCAGTAGTATCGTAAACTACAGGCTGCAGGTTCAACTCCTGTCACCGGCTCCAGATATCTAATTATATTTATAAAAAAATGAATTATTGTTAATTAAAGAGGCTGTACTGTTAAGTTAAAGATAATCTACTCAAATCGAAAATTAGAATACGGTTTGAAACTGTATTTAGCTTGACAATCTCCCATAAAAAGTTATAAAATCTATATTAGACCGTAAAATTGTGGGAGTGATTTTTGTGAGTGATTTATTAATTATGACACCCGGTCCGACTGAGGTCAGTGAAGAAGTTAGACGGGCAATGAGCCAAAAAATTACTAACCCCGATCTTGATCCTGAATTTTTTGATTTTTATCTTGATGTTAGTTCTAAACTGCAGCAGGTTATCAAAACAAAAAATGATGTGATTATTATGAGTGGGGAGGGTATTTTAGGACTGGAATCTGCCTGTGCTTCCTTAATTGAGCCGGGGGATAAGGTTTTAGTTTTAGATAATGGAATTTTTGGTAGAGGATTTGCAGACTTTGCTGATTTATATGGAGCTGATGTTACTAAATGGGAATTTCCATATAATAAAGAAATTGATATTAATAAGTTGGATGAAATGTTAGCAGAGAAAAATGATTTTAAATTTGCAACCTTTGTTCATTGTGAAACTCCTACTGGAATTATAAATAATGTTGGTGAAATTACTAAATTATTAAATAAATATAATATCTTATCGGTTGTAGATTCAGTTTCTGCGATTGGAGGAGTCCCAATAGAAGTTGATAAATGGGGAATTGATATTATTTTAGGCGGTTCCCAAAAGTGTTTATCAGTGCCACCAGGGCTTACCTTTATGAGTGTTAGTGATGCAGCCTGGAATGCAGTAAACAATAGAGAAACACCCGTTAGAGGTTATTATACAAATCTACAGCTCTGGCAGAACTGGTATGAAGAAAAATATTTTCCTTATACTCAGGCAATAAGTGATATTTATGCTTTGAATGCAGCCTTAGATAAATGGTTAGAGGATCAAGAAATTTTTGCAAGACACAATAAAATTGCAGAGGCAGTTAGAAAAGCTATTGCTGAATCAAATCTTAATTTATTTGCTGAAAATGGTCATTCTGATACAGTTACAGCTATAGAAATTCCTGATTCAATAAATTATCAGGAGCTAAATCAGCTGATGACAGAAAGTCATAATGTTATGATTGCAGGTTCATTAGGAGAGTTTGAAGATAAATTGATCCGGATTGGACATATGGGAGAAAATTGTTATGAAGAGAAGTTATATAGAACTTTAAAAGCCTTTGATCACAGTTTAAGAGAACTTGGTTTTAATTTAAATATTGAATTACATAAAGTTTTTATAAATAAAATGGACTAAGGGGATGGAGCTCCCCTTTAATTACTGTTGATTTAACAGATGATGGCTCCTATCTTATAGGGATAACTCTATTAAGATAGGAGCTTTTTTATTTGTAAGGTTATTAAAAACTAAAATTTAAATTTTTAAAAAAATATAAGAATAGGGTGATAAGTTTTGTTTAATATCCTTTATATTGGTTTAGGAGGTTTTTTTGGTGCTATAGGAAGATACAGTATCTCAAAATGGATTGCAAACAAATATAGCAGTATTTTTCCATATGGTACTTTAGCCGTTAATTTAGTAGGTTCATTTTTGCTCGGGTTTTTGATTACATATTTTTTAGATAAAAGCACATTGAATCCTCTATACAGGACAGCTATAACAACTGGTTTTTTAGGTGCTTTAACCACCTTTTCTACTTTTGGTTTTGAAACTATAATGTTGTTTGAAGATGAAAGGTATTTTTTTGCTTTAGTTAATATCTTCTCAAATTTATTTTTGGGTCTTATTTTAGTATTTTTAGGAATTAAACTGGCTAAACTTATTTAGCTTTAAAATTCATTTATAAAGAAAGGGGATAATGATGCAGATAAACGGTAAGGGAAAAATTCTTCGTATTTATATTGGCGAAACTGACAAGTGGGCTAAAAAACCTCTATATCATGAATTGATCAAAATGTTCAAAGAAAATGATATGGCTGGAGCAACAGTTTTTAGAGGTATTGAAGGTTTTGGTTTAAATAGTCGTATTAAATCTTCTCATATTTTACAGCTTTCAGAAGATTTGCCGCTCGTAATTGAAACAATTGATACAGAAGAAAAGATAGAGAATATATTACCCAAAGTTAAAGAAATGGTCAAAGAGGGACTAGTTACAATTGAAAATGTGGAAGTGATAAAATATGAAGCAGAAAAATAAATATTGAATAGATATTAATATTATTGACATAATTTATTGATTTATTTTCAAAAAAATATTTTTAAAATTCAAAATAATATGTTAAAATATATTTAGACATAAATATATTTAAATCGACATAAAAAGATATTTTTATACAAATAAAAGTTACATAATTCACAAAGGAGGAGTATTATGTCTTTAAATTTAAAAGAATCACATGAATATGAAGCCGAACTAAAAAATAAATTAAAAAAATATTCGGGTCATAATTATGAATTAATTGAGGTTTTGCATGAAGCTCAAGAGTTAATAGGTTATTTACCAAAAGAAGCTCAAAAAATCATTGCTGATCATTTAAATTTGGCACCTGGACGGGTAAATAGTGTAGTCTCATTTTATAATCATTTTTCAGAATATTCTAAAGGTGAGTTTCAAGTTTCTCTTTGTAAAGGTACTGCCTGTTATGTTAAAGGTTCTCAAGATATTATTAAAAAAATTGAAGACAAATATGGGATTAAATCAGGTCAGACAACAGAAGATGGTAAAGTGTCATTAAATGTTGTCCGATGTTTAGGTGCTTGTGGGCTTTCTCCAGTAATGACTGTAAATGGTAAAGCATATGGATTACTTAACCCAGAAAAAGCAGTAAAAATTATTGAAAATTATTTAAATGGTAAAATAAAGGAGGAAGGAAATGCTTAAAATAGAAGAATTAGAAGAAATCCAAAAGGGCTTATTTGATAAATATTCTGGTATAAAAAAAGATAGAATAATTATTGGTATGGGTACCTGTGGAATTGCAGCTGGGGCAGAGGAAATACTTAAAACAGCACAAAAAGAAATAAAAAAATTAAATTTAAAAGATATAGAAATTTCTATAACTGGTTGTTTGGGTATTTGTGCTGAAGAGCCAATTATGGAAATTCGAACTAATAATGAGCGATATATATATGGTAATTTAAACCCAGAAAAAACTAGAGAAATTTTAAAAACACATTTAGGGGAAAGAAATATCATAAATCGTTGGCTAATTGATCAAAATAGTGATTTTTTTAGCAAACAAAAAAGAATTGTACTCAAAAATTGTGGAAATATTAATCCAGAAAATATTGAAGAGGCAATTGCAAATCATGGTTATCTTGGACTTGCTAAAGCTTTAAAAAGTTTTAGTCCAAATGAAGTAATAGAAATTATTAAGAATGCAAAATTGAGAGGTAGAGGTGGTGCAGGTTTTTCAACTGGATTAAAATGGGAACTTGCAGCTAACAATAGTACTCAGGAAAAATATTTGATTTGTAATGCTGATGAAGGTGATCCAGGTGCTTTTATGGATAGAAGTATCTTAGAAGGTGATCCCCACAGACTTTTGGAGGGAATGGCATTAGCAGCTTATGCCATTGGAGCTTCGAGAGGATATATTTATTGTCGGGCAGAATATCCATTGGCAATTAAAAGATTAAAAAAAGCAATTAAATCAGCAGAAGGAATGGGGTTACTTGGAGAAAATATTTTAGATAGTGGCTTTGATTTTAGAGTTAATATTAGATTAGGGGCAGGTGCCTTTGTTTGTGGAGAAGAAACTGCACTGATTGCCTCTATTGAAGGAAAAAGAGGAGAACCGCGTTCTAAACCACCATTCCCAAGTGAATCGGGTTTATTTGAAAAAGCAACAGTTATTAACAATGTTGAGACTTTAGCTAATGTTCCTGAAATAATACGTAAAGGCAGTGAATGGTTTAAAAAAATTGGAACAGAAGCAAGCCCAGGTACTAAAGTTTTTGCTCTAGCTGGAAAAATAAAAAAGAATGGTTTGGTAGAAGTTCCAATGGGAACTACTCCAGGTGAAATAATATTTGATATTTGTGGTGGACTTGAGAATGATGCAGAATTCAAAGCAGCCCAAACAGGTGGACCTTCTGGTGGATGTATTCCAATAGAACATTTAAATGTTCCAATTGATTACGATTCACTTAAAGAGTTAGGAACAATAATGGGATCTGGAGGTTTAATAGTAATGGACACTCAGACCTGTATGGTTGATTTAGCAAAATATTTTATTGATTTCTGTAAAGACGAATCATGTGGTCAGTGTACATCCTGTAGAATTGGGACAACAAGAATGCTTGAAGTTCTAGAAAAAATCAGTGAAGGCCGTGGTGAAAAGCAGGATTTAGATTTACTTATAGAAATGGGAGAAGTAGTCAAAGACTCTTCTTTCTGTGGTTTAGGTCAGTCTGCTCCTAACCCAGTTTTAAGTACCATAAGATATTTTAAAGACGAATATCTGGATCATATTGAAAACAAACATTGTGATTCTTCAGTTTGTGCTTCCTTATTTACTTCTCCCTGTCAGAATGCTTGTCCAGCAAATGTAGATGTACCTCTTTATATTGATGCTATCAGACATGGTGATTACAAACGAGCTTATCAAATTATTCAAATTGAAAATCCTTTAGTTTTAGTTTGTGGTCGGGTTTGTTATAATCTCTGTGAAAATGCATGTAACAGGGATGGAATAGATGAAGCTCTAGCAATAAGAGAATTAAAAAGATTTGCTAGTGATTATCTATTAAAAAATGAAGATGGTTTTCCAATTCCAGAAATTGAAGCAGAAAAAGATAAAAAAATTGCAGTAATTGGTTCTGGCCCTTCAGGTTTAACTGCAGCTTTTTATCTGCGCAAAAAAGGTTATCAGGTTACAATATTTGAGGCGGAAACAGAAGTAGGAGGAATGCTTGCTTTAGGAATTCCAGAATATCGTTTGCCAAAAGAACTCTTAAATGAAGAAATTGGTGTTTTAACAGCAATGGGGGTAGAAATTGTTGTAAATACTAAAATCGGAAAAGATATATTAATTGAAGATTTAAGAGAAGAAGGTTTTTGGGCTGTATATCTGGCTGTAGGAGCTCAAAAAGATAGAGACTTAAATATTGAAGGAAATGAGGGAGTAGAAGGTTATTACTCTGCTTTAGATGTTTTGAAAAAGCTAAATCAGGGTCATGAATTTGATTTTAAAGATAAGAAAATATCTGTAATTGGAGGCGGAAATGCTGCAATTGATACTGCCAGAAATATGATTAGACTTGGGGCTGAAGAAGTGAATATTATTTACCGCAGAACTAAGAATGATATGCCTGCACACAAAGAAGAGATAAAAGAAGCTGAATATGAAAAAGTAAATATTTATTCACAGCTGAATCCATATAAAATTCATTCTGAAAATAATAAAATTAAAAAATTAGAATGTTTAGAAGTTAAAGGTGGAAAATTTGATCAAAGTGGTAGAAGAAAACCGGTTGAAATTAAAGACTCAAAGTTAATGATTGATACCGATATTATTATTTCTGCAGTTGGTCAGGAAGTTGAAGATTATTTTAATAAAGGTAAATTTAAAGTTGAGTTAACAAAAAGTAATTTGATTAAGACTGAAGGAGATTTTTCGACAAATGTTGACTGGGTTTTTGCAGGGGGAGACTGTGTAAGCGGTCCTTCAACAGTAGTTGAATCAATTCAGCAGGGTAAAAAGGCAGCCTCAGAAATTGATAAATACCTGGGTGGTGATGGAGAAGTAGTTAAAAAAGAAAATTTTGAAAGAAATATCTCCAGTCCTATTTTAGAGGAACAAAAATCCAGAGTCAAGATGCCTACAATACTTCTGTCTGAAAGAAAAAGAGGATTTAAAGAGGTTGAAAAAGGATATTCTTTGGATCAGGCAGTTGAAGAAGCATCTCGCTGCTTACGCTGTGATGTTAAAGAAAAAGAGGAAGTGATATAAATGGAAAATAAATTAGTTAATATAGAAATTGATGGAGAAAGTATAGAAGTTGAAGCGGAAACATCTATCTTAGATGCAGCGAAAAAATTAAATAAAGATATCCCAACACTATGCTATTTAGAAGAAAAAAACTTAATTGGAGCCTGCAGAATCTGTCTGGTAGAAATTGAAAATTCAGGTAAACTTGCAGCTTCCTGTATAACTCCAGTATCTGAGGGGCTAAAAATTAAGACTAACAGCAGTAGAGTTAGAAGGAATAGGAAAATGAATTTAGAGTTTTTACTCTCAAATCATAATATCGAATGTCCTAGCTGTATTAGTAACGAAAGTTGTGAGTTAAGAGAAATTGCTGAAGAATTTGGTGTTAGAGAAGTAAGGTTTGAAGGTAAAAAAAGCAGTTATCAAATAGACCAATCCACACCATCAATTTTTCGTGATCCAGAAAAATGTATCCTGTGCAGGCGCTGTGAAAGTGTTTGTAGAGATATTCAATCAGTAGAGGCAGTTCAAGTTTTTGGAAGGGGGTTTGAAACAGTAATTAAGCCGTCTTTCTATGAAAATTTAGCTGATAGTCCCTGTGTTTTATGTGGACAGTGTACTTTAGTATGTCCAACCGGTGCGCTTCGTGAAAAAGAATATATTGAAGAAGTCTGGCAGGCGCTGGATGATCCAGAAAAACATGTTGTGGTTCAGACTGCACCCGCAGTTAGAGTTTCACTTTCAGAAGCATTTAGTGGCAAATCAGGTGAAATTTGTACAGAAAAAATGGTAACAGCATTAAAAAAGCTTGGTTTTGATAAGGTATTTGATACTAATTTTGCTGCTGATTTAACAATTGTGGAAGAAGCAAATGAATTTGTTGAAAGAATTAATCAGGGGGGGAAGTTACCTCTTTTTACTTCCTGCAGCCCAGGCTGGATAAATTTTATTGAAGAATATTATCCGGAATATTTAGATAATCTTTCTTCCTGTAAATCACCACAGCAGATGTTTGGAGCACTGGCTCACTCATATTATCTGGATAATACTGAAGTTGAAGAAAAAGATCTTATAGTAGTTTCTATTATGCCCTGTACTGCCAAAAAGTTTGAAGCTCAAAGAGAGGAAATGGCTGGCGATGTTGATTATGTCTTAACAACAAGAGAACTTGCTCAGATGATAAAGGAGGCTGGATTTAAGTTCGAAAATCTTGAAGACAGCAATTTTGATCAACTAATGGGTGAATCTACTGGTGCAGGAGCTATATTTGGGACAACAGGTGGTGTTATGGAAGCTGCATTAAGAACTGCTTATGAAAAAATAACAGGAAAAGAATTAGAGGAGATTGATATTAATGGTGTAAGGGGTTTTGATGAAATTAAAAAAATTACTGTTAATATCGATGGGTTAGAAGTTAAAGCTGCAGTTGCTCATGGACTCTCAAATGCAAGGAAAGTTTTTGAAATGATTAAAAAAGGCGAGGAATTTCATTTTATAGAATTTATGGCCTGCCCGGGCGGCTGTCTTGGAGGAGGAGGTCAACCACTAGCTGCAGATAAAGAGGTCTTAAAAAATAGAATGGAAGCTATTTATGAAATAGATACAAACAAAAAATTAAGAAAATCACATGAAAATCCTTATATAATTAAATTATATAAGGAATATTTGGAAAACCCAGGAAGTGAAATTGCTCATAAATTACTGCACACAAAATATAAAGTGCGAAAAATTTAATGGATACATGGATAACTATTGACAGTTTTCAGTATTAATGTTAAACTAAATCACAATAATAAAAGAATAGATTAACCTTTTAAATCAGTCCAGAGAGGCTGGTAAGGGTTGAGCTAAGCAATTAATTTAAGATAATAAATTCTTAAATTTTGGGATAGCTGTGTCAATTTAACCTTCAAACCATTCTTTCTGGGGAGAAGGTTTTATTTTTATGATTAAAATTTAATAATTTACTGTATTAAGTAACAAAAGATAAATTATCTTTAGATTTTTTAATTTATCTGTTTATTTTTGTAAACCAATAGTGGTGGAGGTAGCTATATGAAAAAAGCAAAACTTGTTCTAGAAGAAGGCAGTATTTTTAATGGAGAAATTTTTGGAACTGATAAGGAAAGTTCAGGTGAAATTGTTTTTAATACTAGTATGACTGGTTATCAAGAAATACTGACTGATCCTTCCTATAAGGGAGAAATTGTCTGTATGACCTATCCTTTAATCGGAAATTATGGGATTAATGAAGACGACTTTGAATCTATCAAATCTCATGTTAATGGCTTTATAGTCAAAGAATTTGCAGAGGAACCGGAAAACTGGCGTCTAAAGAAAAAACTTGAAGAATATTTAAAAGAAAACGAAATTACTGCAATCAGGGGCATAGATACTAGAGCTTTAATTAAAATATTGAGGCAGCAGGGAACGATGCGCGGGATTATAACTACTGAAAACTTAAGTAGGCAGAAATTAATCGAGAAGGCAAAAAAAGCACCAGGACTTTCGGGAAGGGATTTAGTTTCACTTGTCAGCAGAAAAGAAACAAAAACTTATGGAACAGGAAATAAGTATCGAGTGATTTTAGTTGACTGTGGAGCTAAAGATAATATCAAAAATTCACTAGTTAAGCGTAATTGTGAAGTGATAATGGTACCGGCCAGCACATCGGCTCAGAATATATTAAATTATAATCCTGATGGAGTAATGTTTTCCAATGGACCTGGAGATCCAGAGGATGCAGATTATGTGGCAGCGACCATTAGTGAACTTTTAGGTGAGGTTCCTATTTTTGGAATTTGTCTCGGTCATCAGCTTTTGGGAAGAGCCTGTGGTGCAGATACCTATAAACTTAAATTTGGCCACCGGGGAGCCAATCATCCAGTTAAGGATTTAAGTACTAACAGAGTTTACATTACTTCTCAAAATCATGGTTTTGCAATTAAAGAAGATTCGCTAAATGATTTGAATCTAGAATTAACCCATATTAATGTTAATGATCAAACAGTTGAAGGTTTTAAACACCAAAATTATCCAGCTTTTTCTGTTCAGTATCATCCTGAAGCTTCACCAGGACCAGAAGACTCTCACTATTTATTTGATCAATTTGTTAACTTAATGCGCTGATGCTGATAGTACTGGGGACTTAGCAAATATTTCTAAATAATATCTAAATAATTTAAATCAAACAAATTTAGAATAACACAATAGGAGGATAAGATGCCGAAGAGAGAAGATATTAAAAAAGTTATGGTTATTGGTTCAGGTCCAATTATTATCGGTCAGGCAGCTGAATTTGATTATTCAGGGAGTCAGGCCTGTCGGGCTTTGAAAGAAGAAGGCTTAGAAGTTGTTTTGGTCAACAGCAATCCGGCTACAATTATGACAGATGAGAATATGGCTGATCGTGTTTATATTGAACCCCTAACTGTTGAAAGTATTATAGAAATTTTAAAAAAAGAAAATCCCGATGGACTGATTCCAACCTTAGGAGGACAGATTGCTTTAAACTTGGCTATAGACTTAGCCGAAACAAATATTTTAGAAGATTTGAATGTAGAACTTTTAGGAACTCCAATTGATACAATCGAGAAGGCAGAAGATAGAAATACTTTTAAAGAATTAATGAATGAAATTGGAGAACCAATTTTAGACAGTAAAATTGCAGAAAACATTGATCAGGCAGCTGAAATTGCAGCTAAAATCGGATATCCGGTAATTGTACGTCCTGCCTATACTATGGGAGGAACCGGTGGTGGTGTTGCTGATAATTTGGAAGAATTAAAAGAAATCACTGCCCGTGGTTTTAAACACAGCCTGATTGGCCAGGTTTTAATCGAAAAAAGTATTAAAGGCTGGAAGGAAATAGAATATGAGGTAATGCGGGATAAAAATGATAACTGTATAGTTGTTTGCAATATGGAAAACTTTGATCCGGTAGGTGTTCACACTGGTGACAGTATTGTTGTAGCTCCCAGTCAGACTTTAACAGATAAAGAATATCAGATGTTTAGAAGCTCAGCTTTAAAGATAATAAGAGCCTTAGGAATTGAAGGTGGTTGTAATGTTCAGTATGCACTTGATCCCGAGAGTTTTCAGTATTATATAATTGAGGTAAACCCCAGAGTCAGCCGCTCTAGTGCCTTGGCATCAAAGGCAACCGGTTATCCAATTGCTAAAGTTTCAGCCAGAATAGCCTTAGGCTACAGCTTAGATGAGATTGAAAATGCAATCACTGGTAAAACAACAGCCTGTTTTGAGCCAGCTTTAGATTATGTAGTCTTTAAGATACCTCGCTGGCCTTTTGATAAGTTTCACTATGCTGATCGTAATTTGGGAACTCAGATGAAGGCTACAGGAGAGGTAATGGCAATTGAAAGAAATCTGGAGGCTTCAATGCTCAAGGCTGTGCGCTCACTGGAAATCGGGCGCTATGGCTTCTACTTAGAAGAATTTAAAAAAATGAGTGACCCGGAAATTGAAGATGCCTTATTTGCGGCAGATGATAATCGACTTTTTGTGATAGCAGAAGCGCTGCGCCGTGGTTATACAGTCGGAAAAATTAACCAAATAACTGAAATCAGCACTTTCTTTTTATATAAAATTAAAAACATTATTGAGCTTGAAAACTCTCTAGCTGCCAATAAAGAAAATATAAGTGAAAACAGAGAACTACTTTACAAGGCTAAAGAAAAAGGGTTTTCAGATTCTGAGATTGCTCTTTTGACTGAAAAAACAGAAGCGGAAATAAAAAGCATCCGGGACCAGCTGCAGTTAAAACCCGTATTTAAAATGGTGGATACCTGTGCAGCAGAATTCGAAGCAGAAACACCTTACTATTATTCTTCTTATGAAAAGGTTAATGAAGCTCAGCCAACTGAAAAGAAGAAAGTAATGGTAATTGGTTCAGGACCAATTAGGATCGGCCAGGGTATAGAATTCGATTACTGCAGTGTTCATTCTGCCTGGACTTTAAATGAAGAAGGTTATGAGTCAATTATAGTTAATAATAATCCAGAAACCGTGAGTACAGATTTTGATACCTCAGATAGATTATACTTTGAACCTCTGACCAAAGAAGATATTATGCATATCATTGAAAATGAAAAACCAGAAGGAGTTATCTGTCAGTTTGGTGGTCAGACTGCTGTTAATCTGGCTGAGCCGCTGGCTGAAGCAGGAGTTAAGATACTTGGAACTTCTGTTGATTCGATTGACCTGGCAGAAGACAGAGATAGATTCATCGGTCTTTTAAATGAACTGGATATTCCAGTACCTCAGGGGGAAGTTGCGGCTTCATTCGCTGAAGCAGAAAAAATTGCTGCTAAAATTGGTTATCCAGTACTGGTAAGACCTTCCTATGTACTTGGCGGTCGGGCAATGGAAGTTGTATATAATGAGCAAGAATTAGAAGAATATATGAGAAATGCTGTTAAAATTTCACCAGATAGACCGGTTTTGGTTGATAAATATTTAAGCGGTACTGAAATTGAAATTGATGCAATTTCTGATGGAGAAACAGTAATAGTACCTGGGATTATGGAACACGTAGAGAGAGCAGGTGTTCATTCAGGAGACAGTATAGCAGTTTATCCTCCTCACCGTTTGTCTGAGAAGTTAAAGCAAAAAGCAGTGGAATATACGGAAAGAATTTCGCAGGCTTTAAATGTTAAGGGAGTTGTCAATATTCAATATGTAGTCAGTGAGGGAGAAATATTTGTGATTGAAGTTAATCCCCGCTCCAGCCGGACAATTCCATATTTGAGCAAAGTAACAGGGGTGCCGATGGTTGATCTGGCAACAAAGGCTTTACTTGGTAGAAAACTTAAGGATTTAGGTTGGGAAAGTGGCTTGGTTCCAGAAAAAGATCACGTAGCTGTTAAAGTTCCTGTTTTCTCATTTTCCAAATTAACTCAGGTTGACACCAATCTGGGGCCAGAAATGAAGTCAACTGGAGAAGTGCTGGGACTTGCTGAAACTTACGAAAAAGCACTATATAAAGGATTAATCGGAGCCGGCCTGGAAATTCCAAGAGAGGGTACAATTCTGGCAACAATAGCAGATAAGGATAAAGCTGAGGCAATAGATTATATTAAAGATTTTGCAGAGCTCGGCTTTCAGATTGCTGCAACTGAGGGAACAGCTGCTGCTTTAAAGAAAAAAGGTCTTAAGGTAGATATAGTTAAGAAATTAGGAGAAGGCTCACCTGATTCTTTGGAGCTGATTTCTGATGACCAGATTGATCTAGTAATCAATACTCTGACCAAGGGTAAGGTTCCGGAAAGAGATGGCTTTAAAATCAGAAGATCTGCTGTAGAGATGGGGATACCCTGTCTGACCTCACTGGATACAACTCAGGCGATGCTTAAGGTCTTAAAAGAGATTGAGCATGGTGAAAGAATAGAGTATAAAGCTCTGCAGGATTATCAAAAGTAAAAGAAAATAATTTATTATTTTAAGCACCAGAAGGACTTTAATATTACAGTTCTTCTGGTGTTTTTTATTTTAAAATTTCATAATAATCATTTATTTTTAATGCAAAAATATAAGAATCTAACTTTGATATAATTGTAAATTATATAAGTCATTAGAAAATTTATGATATAATAGTTGAATTGGATATTAAATATGATATAATTATATACAATTAATAATTTTAAATATTAAAAAGGATAATTGTAGTAAATAAACAATTATAATAGTAACAAAAGAATATAATGGCAATTCAATCGAAAGGTTGTTACGCAAAAGTATGAATCTAAGGGTTTTTTCCTAAGGTGGTCAGCTTATCTCAGGTCTATAAAAGCCAAAGTGATTAATCACTTTGGCTTTTATTTGTTTTATTATAAATTATCATATTTTTAAAAATATGAGTAATAATATTGATTACTTATTTTATAAAATAATCAGTTTTTAAAAAGTTTATTAAAAAGGGGATGGAATTATGGAAATCAAAAAAATTAGTTCAATCATTATTACAACATTTATACTAGCATTAGTTTTCTCAATTTTTGTTGGTGCAGAAGAAATTAATAAAGGTGAATTTTATCAGGGAAAATTTTTTGTAGGATTTACAGAATTATATTTTGGAGAAAATAATTTAACAGGTGATATAGAATTAATTGAAGATAGTGATAAGTTTGAGAAAAATGTAGATATGGGAAGGATTAATTTTTATCTGCAGGGTAAAATAAAGGGGAAATATTTGATTACCGCCTGGCTTGATACAGAAGAAGAAAGTTTAGATGAGATTTTTAAAAATTTAGATGAACGAAAGCAAAATACACCATTTGAAAAAATAGATGCAGAAAAGTATTATCCGGTCTATGGTGATGATTCACAGGTGGTTTCTGAAACTAATACAGCTGGAAAGTTATATTTAAAATTAGAATCAGATGAGTTAAATGCTATCTGGGGTAATTACAAATTAAACTATGAGAACAATAAGCTGATAAACTTAAGCAAAAATATTTACGGAGCAAATATAGACTATGATAATAGATTTGCTTTCAATACATACTGGTATCAGCCCTTTTCTACTCAGACCAGAGATGAATTAGAGCTGACAGGAGGTATTTTATATTACCTGCGTCAGGATGATCTTATTGCCGGCAGTGAAAATGTAAAGCTTGAACTTAGAGATTCCAGTACAAATCGAGTTTTAGAAAGCAGAAATTTAAAGGCAGGAGAAGACTATGAGATTAATTATCTGCAGGGAAGAATTACTTTGAAATCAAAGCATAATATCTTTGATGATCAAAGTTTGATAGATGATCAGGATGGATCAGATAAATACTTTATGGTTGTTGACTATCAATATGACTATTTAAGCAGTGATATTGATCAGAATAATTATGGTCTGCAGACAAAATATGATTTGACAGATCAATTATATTTAGGAGCTAATTACATAGAAGAGAGCAGAGAAGATTCAGATAAATATAAGATTTATGGTTTGAATTTAGTTTATCAAAATCCAGAAATTACAGAATTTAGAATTGATTATGCTGAATCAGAAAATATAAATTCAGAAAAATATTTTTCTGATGATGGAGGTATAACATATAGAGAAATTAGTTTGAATAATAATAATCAGGCTCAGGCCTGGAATTTTGAATACTCTAAAGTTTTGACTGAAGCTAAGGATTTAGAATTTAATACATTCTATTCCAATAAAGAAGCTGGTTTTAACAGCGGCAGTCAATACTTAGAAAAAGATAAAGAAAACTATGGCTTGGCTTTAATTCAGGAAAAAGAAAGAAAAGAAAATGAAATTTCTTATGAAAAAGATATAAGTGGAGAAAATGAAACAGATATTTATAATTTAAGATTCTGGAGGCAGCAGACAGAGCAGAGAAGTTATGAACTCGAATTAGAAAACAAAGTAAAAAAAGAAGCAGATAAAGAAGATGAAAAAACTTTAAATGCTGCTTTAGGTTTTGACCATCAATTTGATAGTGGAAATAAAATTTATGGAAGTCAACAGTTTACTTTAGATAAAAGTGAGGAAGCTGAAAGAAATAATATAACAACACTTGGGGGAGAAATCAAAAGAGAAAAATGGCGCTACAGTGCTGAAGCCAGTGCTGGTGATCAAGAAAATATCCTGCTGGGAGCCGGATATATGCTAAATCAGGACAGTGAAATTTACACCAATTATGAAAGAGAATTTGGTGATGATTTTTCAACTGAAACCACTTTTGGTGCCAACACTGCCGTTAGCGATAAAACCACTATTACAGCTGAACACCGAATAGTTGATGATGAGGACGAAAATAAGCAGAGTAATGTTATTGGTCTCGATTATCTAGCATCTAATAACTTAACTCTTTCTTTTGACTATACCCGCAGTGATGTAGAAAAAGCTGACTCTGAAGACTTTAAACGCGATATAGTTGGTGGAGCTTTAACTTATACAGAAAATAACTTTAGAAGTTCAAACAGAATTGAATACAGAGTTGACGATAAAAGCGAAAAATTTGAACAGCTGGTCTTAAAATCTAATTCAAGGTGGAAATATAATGAGGAATTTAATTATCTATCTGAAATAGAATATTCAAAAGAAAAAGAGGATGGAGAAGATCGCTTTTTTGAAGGTACAATTGGCATGGCTTACAGACCGATTAATAATACCAAATTAAATTACTTATTTAAATACACCTATTTAGATCAAAAAAATTATTTAAATTTAGACACGGGCCGAGAACTTGGTGATTATGCGGCAGAAAAATCTCAGATTTTGGCTCTGGATTTAATTTATGATTTAAATAAAAAGTGGCAGTTAACTGAAAAAATAGCTTATAAAAACTCTGAAGTTAAATTAAATAGTTTTAATGACAGCTGGGCTAGAAGTGAAACCTATCTTTGGGCCAATAAAATAGATTATGCTTTAAGAGAAGATCTCAATCTCTTTGTAGAATATAGAATCTTAGAAAACAAATTAGTAGATGATAGAAAAGACGGTTTCTTAGTTGGAGCATATAAAGGCTTTAATAACAACACTAAAGTGGGGATCGGATATAATTTTACTGACTTTAATGATGATTTAACTAATTTAAGTTATGAAGCAAAAGGTTGGTTTATTAACTTAATTAAAGCCTGGTAGAATATAAACTTTGAATATATAAAATAGTTTAAGAAAGAGGGGAAAAGTAATGAAAATTAATAGTAAAAATATATTAACTATTTTAATAACATTGATCATGATTTTAAGTTTGGGAGCAGCAGTTATGGCCCAGGATGATATAACAATTGAGCAGACTATTCCTGCTGAAATTTATCCGAATGATGCAGTTGGACAGAATTATACAGCAGAAATAATCAATAATACTGTTTCGGCAGCTGGTGATCTAGAGCTTGTATTAAACCTGCCAGATGGTTTTAGACTTAGTAAGAGTCAGATAAATGAGATAAAAATTGTTGATGAAAATAATAATGAATCAATAATATCAAGTAGTGATTATAATTTTAGTGAAAATGTTAATACATACACAATAACACCTGTAGAAGAGGGAGTTGTATTAGATGCTGGATCAAGTATTGTAATGGATTATAATCTTTCAACTGATGCCAGTTTAGATAATCAGAATAAAGATCTTGGGATAACTTTTAATTATCTTGATCAAGCTGATAGCAGTCTTACTAAAACAGATACAGAAACTCTTGATGAAAAAATATTATTTGGAGAACTAGATATTGATTTAGATCTAGCACCACAACCTATGCATAGAGGTGGGGAATTTACAGTTACAGCTACAGTTACTAATGTAGGTGAAGGTAAGCTGTTTGATACAACTTTAACACCTAATCAGAGTGCTGGTTTTAGTGATCCTTCATTTACTAGTGGAGAAGATTCTATACCCGAGTTAGGATCTGGTGATTCTTATACATTTGAGTATAATTATACTGTTGTTGATAATGATAATTTTGAAACTTTAAAGCTTACAGCTAAAAATCCTGCAACTGAGATTCCGGATGTAACTGAATCAGCTAACTTTAGATTTAATCCGCGTAAACCTTTCATAGATATAGAGCCTCTAACTGATCCAGCAACAATTGACTTTGATACTTCAAATTTAATTGAAATTAAGGTTACAAATACTACTGCTGGTGAAGGACCTGCTAGAGGCATAGAAATTAAATCAAATATTCCTGCTGAGTATGATGTGATAAATCTTACAGATGGTTGGTCATATAATGCTGGAGTTTTTACTTATGATGATGGTGACTTTCCTTCTGGTGATGATGTCAATTATTCAGAAACTCTGTCTTTTAATTTGCAGACAGATGATCCTTTAAACCAAAATGAAAGTGGAACAATAACTTTACAGGCGGAATATACAGATGATGAGGATAATCCTTACAGCAGACCATTTGAGACTTTTAATTATAATGTTACAGGAATACCAACTCTTAACATTAAAAGTTCAGCTGATACTACAGCTAGTCACACTGATACTGATCGGATGTATTTAGGAGAAGAAATATCATATACTTACACTGTTTCCTTAACTGAATTTGATAGATTTACTAATGATGATATTGTGGTTGAATTAACTAATTTTGATGATACTCGATTAAGTTATTTAAGCTATAATGCTGATGGTATTGGAACATTTGATCCTACAACAAAAACTTGGACTCTTACTCCTTCTGATTTAAACGGACAGGATCGAAGTATAACTATTGATTTTAAGATAACTGATGATAAAACTAAAGCAAAGGATACTGTTTTAACTGAGGCAGAGGTAAGTGGGAATTTGAAGCTTGCTGATAATACTGAAATACCTATAGCTGATAACACATCTAATTCATTTTATCTGCAGAGCAGGTATAATGAAGTTGATTTGAATCAGCAGACTAAAGAAATAGTTAATCTGCCGGATGAGGGTAGTTTTGATTATACAAAAACTGATAACAAACATAGAGTGATCTATGAAGTTAGTTATAGTTTTGGTGGTTCTTCTGCGGGTACATGGACAGGAAGCACCATAAGTGATGATATGGATAATGGTCAGATTTATAATGATACAGATGGTTTTATTCAATATTCAATTGATGGTGGTTCGACATGGGATGATGTTCCTGTAGATAACATTAATTCAACAGAAAGTAATTTACAGTTTAAACTTGATTTCCTAGCAGAAGATAACAATTTTGGTGTTGATAGTGTAGCAGATAAAACTGTTCATTTTAGATATAAACTTGAAGTTACTCAAAATGGAGATTTTCCTTCCTGGACAACACTTAGTCTAAATGGGATTGATGGTTCAACTGATTTTTATCAAGTTGTTGAGGTTCCGGTTAGTGGGGCTAAGGCTGATGTTGATATTGATGTGCAGAAAAATGGCAGTACAGCTAATGATATAGATAAAGGTGAAAAAGTAGATCTTAAAATAGATGTAACTAAAAACCCATGGATGATTAAAGATCTGGTGGTTAGAATTAAACCTAATGGCTTTACTTATGGTGACTATTCTGATATTAAAAACTCAAATGATATTGAAATAACCGGTTTTGGTGGATATTCACCAGATATTAGTTATGATAGTACCAACGAGCTGTTGATTTTCGATTTTAGTGGAGTTAGTGGAGCTGGAGAATTTATAGACCAAAATAGTACGAATACTAAGATGAAAAATCTTGGTACTATAACCTTAAATAATATGATAAAGGACTGCTCAGAAACATTTACAGCTGGTGCTGAAATAGATTACAGGCATGGATTAATTGATTCTACAGAAGCTCCAATTACTAAAACTGATCAATCTCAAGATCCCTTAATCAAGAGAAAATCAGATTTAATTATAACAGCAGTTAATCCTGTGATTGTAACAGAAGAAACTGTTACTTGGACAATTGATATTACAAATACTGATATAGGTACAGCCCATAATACAGAATTTATTGGTACTTTTTCAGAGATCTTTGATTATCAGTTCTCTCAAATTGATAGTGTCACTGCTACCCCTCAAATAAATACAGATAATACACAGGCTACGGCTACCTGGAATCTGGGAAGCATAGAATCTGGAGCAACTAAAAAACTGCAGATAACCGCTGATATTACAGATGCTGACCCAAGAACAATTAAAGACTTCAGCAGTGCCTTTAGCTCTCAGGTTAAGTGGTATACTGAAGAAGTAAATAATATAAAATATGAGTGCGGCAATAATACTAGGGATGATTTTCCACAATTTGTAGAGCCTATAAAAATTTCAGATCTTGTAGTAAAAAATAATCTAGTATCTCCAGCTGAAATAAATATTTGTTCAGAAGGATTCATGGAAATTATTGTTCAAAGTACTGGTCAAACAAGAAATTACAATTTGGAGTTAAGACAGGACTTTTTAACTACGGGAATAATTTTTGATGAAACAAAAGATATTACAGTAACTAATCAAAATGGAAGTAATACTTATTCAATTAGTGCTAGTACTTTAGAAGATAATAATGGTAATTTAGTTTTTAAGGAAGAGACATTTCCTGAACTTGCTGCAATTGATATTGGCGAAGAAATTAAAATAGAATTTGCTATCAAAACTAATGGTGATTTTAATGTAAGCAATGAAGTTCAGCCGGCTGTAAGCTGGAACCCACCTTCTAAATATAATCAGGATGACGATGACCAGGAATTCAGCAAAAATGGAAGTATCTATAAGATTCCTAGAATTAGACCAGAGATAAATATTGATCTTAAAGGAAGAAATGAAACTATAGGTGAGCAAACATTTGTTGACAATCCTGCAGCAATGGCTGGTAAGAATACAATTCGTTGGAAATTAGATATTGAAAATATTGGTGATGGAGATGCTGGAAATGTCTGGATAGAAAGCAGTGATTTTCCCAGCAGTACTGTACTATATTCTGATGATAATCTACAAAATAGTGTAGATAATAATCAAAGTGACAATTATTGGGTAGTTCCTAATTTAGCTGCAGGAGAATCTCAAAGCTATTATTTAGAATATACTGTACCTGCAGAAAGCAATGCTGTAGAAGAAATTAATGCAGATGTAAGCTGGGGCTGTGATGATAACAATAGATTAAGCACTCCTGGTAAATCCAGTGATCAAAGTAGTTTAACTACTGTTCCAGAGATTACTTTTAGTCATGAAAATTTAAATAATAATCTAACTCGAAAAGATGGTACAATTGTGCTGACTATGGTAAATACTGGTGCCCCTGTTTATAATCTTGATTTTGATTATAATCTATCTGATAGATATAAGCTGCAGAGTATTACTTCTTACAGCTCTAACCTTGAAAATAATGAAGTTGATGATAACTGGCAAAATCATACTACTCAACCAGCTGCAGATGATTCACTAAATCAGATAAGCTGGATTTATGGAAATTTTCCGATTGCAGCCGGCAGCTACCAAATAGAATTTGAGTTAGTAGATAATGTTGTTGGTGAGAATCCAAGGGTTTCTGATGATCCTATTGAGATTAATCCATCAGTAGATGCAGCTTATGATTATCTAAATTCAGCTAAAAAAAATCAAAGCTTTAACTTAAACAATTTAACGCCTAAATTTGTTGAATTAGCGATTGCAATTTCTCCTGAAAAACAAATTATATCAGATTCAGCAAATGATGTTGAATGGACGATTAGTGTAACTAATAATGGTAATGCTGAAGCAGTAAATACGAATGTAGAGCAAGAATTAGGTGATGGTTTTGATTATAATAACCTGAGCTATACAATTGACACCAGCTATCAGGGTGATAATTTTAGTTACAGCTTAGATAATGAAACTGGAATTCTCAGCTGGACAGATCTTGAGATTCCAGCTGGTGGAACTGCAGAAATTATTGTTACAACAAAGATGTTAGCAGATGGCAGTCATACGAATACCGTTCAGGCTGAGGAAATAAGTCCTTATACTAATGAAGTTGAAAGTATAACTGAAGTTAAGGAGGCCTATACTGCAGCTTTTAATTTAAATAAAGAATTAATAACAACAGATAAACCCAGCTCTGGCTATTTTGCTCCTGGTGAGATTGTTGAATATCAGGTCACTGCAGATTTGATAGGAAATCTAAATTATAAGAACTTAACAATAATAGATGATTTACCTTCTGGTTTAAAATTAGATGTTACAATAACTGATCATCAGAGTTCTGATCCCACTTTAGCATTTAATAATAATACTACTGAAGGACAATTAGAGTGGTCAGGAACTATTGATGGCAGTGCTAGTCAAAAAGCTGTTATAAACTACAAATTAAGAGTTGTTAAAGATGGTGTCAGCAGGGGAGATTTAATTACAAATACAGCTGAGGCGAGTTTTGATATTGATTATCTCAATGATTCTAATGACAGTAATGATATTCAATTTACAGCAGATAACAGCATTTTAAATAATGAGGCTTTAATAGATTCTAGTGAATTCAACTTTGAAGAACCAGAACTTACTATCAGTAGAAGTGCAGATAATAGTACAGTTGATTCGAGTACTGTTTTAGAACACACTCTTTCAGTTTCAAATGGAACAGCAGCTAATATCTCTCCTGCTTATCAAACAAAAATAGTAGAAACTATTCCGGCAGGATTTAGAGATAAAGAAGCAAATATTATAAATACAGTAGTAATTGAAAAAGCTGATGGTACAGTTCTTACTAAAAATACTGATTATGAACTTGCATATGATGATACAGACCACCAGTTAATAATCACCTTTAAAGATACAGTTAATAGTATTTTAAATCCGGCTGAAAAATATATAATTAAATATCAGACTGAAGCAAATAATGATATCCAAGCAGGTTTAAATTATACTTTCAGTGCTGAACTTGAAGAATATTATTCCGTAGTAAAGAATGTTAATGATGCTCAAAAATATCCAGCTGCTGATCAAACAATTACTGCAGATAAAACTTTTAATGGCAGCAGTTCAACATTTACAGCAAATTCGGATATAACAAATGTCAGTCCTGGTGATACAGTTAATTATAATCTTAGCTTTTTAGTTCCTGCTAAGACAACGGTTAATTCATTTGACTTGAGTGCAGAACTTCCTGAAGGTTTAGATTTTATTGTTGGAAGTATTACCGGTCCAGGAACACCTGAAAATATAACTGGTAATGATCTTGGTCAGTGGAAGCCAGCCCAAATTACAGGTGATCCAGAAAATGGCGGTCAGAGTATAGTCTTTTCTGATGGTGGTGTTACTATTACAAATGACAGCAGTGAAGATTATATATATAAATTGAGCTTCCAAGCTAAAGTTTTAAATATTGATGCTGTAAGTAATGGTAATAGTTTAAATTCAGATTTCATTTATGAATACAATGGAAATCAACTTTCTGACAGTGTGAATCTTACAGTTGTAGAACCAGACTTAGCTTTAGATAAGAGCTTTGCAGCAGGAAGTTATGAAGCAGGAGATACAGTAGAATATACAATAACTATCAATCACTCAGGTAGTTCAACAGCAGCTGCCTATGATCTGACAGTTGAGGATCTTATACCAGAGGGTATGAGCTATGTTGATGATAGTATGACAACAGCTGCAGATGTAAGTGTAATTAATACTGCAGTTAGCAGTGGGCAGGAACTGAGCTGGACAATTGAAGAACTTGCTCAGACATATGATTCCAGTACTCCACTAAAATTAACTTATCAGGTTACAGTAGATGATAGTGTAGAGCCCGCAGAAGTATTAACCAATGCAGCTGAGATCAGTTGGACATCACATCCTGATGATACTAATCCAGATCAGAGAACAGGGGCAGCAGGTGACAGTTTAAATGACTATATTCAGACAACTGACACTGATCTGACTATCAATGATGATCTGAGTATTGCTAAATCAATAACCAGTACAGGAACTGAATATGCAGTTGGAGATACAGTCAGCTATCAGGTAGATATTGATCTGATTAAAGGAACAATCAATGGCTTATCAGTTGATAATCTGATTCCAGGAGGATTAAAAGGACTAAGTTCTGATAGCTTCACCTTAAAAGATGGTGAGGGAAATGTACTGACAAAAGCAGATTATTTAACAGATCAAGACTTAAGCGACAATAATTTAGTCTTTGATAAAATTGTTAACTCAGCTGTAGATGGAATAGCTGGAGATAAGATAACAATTGAATATGATGTAATAGTAGAAAATATAGCAGATAATCAAAATGGCGATACAAAAGAAATTACAACTGACCTCTATTATGATGATGCTGCAGGAAATCAGCAGAACGTGACAGCAGATAAAACTCCAATAACAGTAACAGAACCAGACTTAGCTTTAGATAAGAGCTTTGCAGCAGGAAGTTATGAAGCAGGAGATACAATAGAATATACAATAACTATCAATCACTCAGGTAGTTCAACAGCAGCTGCTTATGATCTGACAGTCGAGGATCTTATACCAGAGGGTATGAGTTATGTTAATGGCAGTATGACAACATCTTTTGACAGTTTAAGTATTACTGCCAATGATAGTGGTCCGAATTTGAGCTGGACAATTGAAGAACTTGCTCAGGCATATGATTCCAGTACTCCACTAGAATTAACTTATCAGGTTACAATAGATGATAGTGTAGAGCCCGCAGAAGTATTAACCAATACAGCTGAGATCAGTTGGACATCACATCCTGATGATACTAATCCAGATCAGAGAACAGGCACAGCAGGTGACAGTTTAAATGACTACATTCAGACAACTGACACTGATCTAACTATCAATGATGATCTGAGTATTGCTAAATCAATAACCAGTACAGGAACTGAATATGCAGTTGGAGATACAGTCATCTATCAGGTAAATATTGATCTGATTAAAGGAACAATCAATGGCTTATCAGTTGATAATCTGATTCCAGGAGGATTAAAAGGACTAAGTTCTGATAGCTTCACCTTAAAAGACGGTGAGGGAAATGTACTGACAAAAGCAGACTATTTAACAGATCAAGACTTAAGCGACAATAATTTAGTCTTTGATCAAATTGTTAACTCAGCTGCAGATGGAATAGCTGGAGATAAAATAACAATCGAATATGATGTAATAGTAGAAAATATAGCAGATAATCAAAATGGCGATACAAAAGAAATTACAACTGACCTCTATTATGATGATGCTGCAGGAAATCAGCAGAACGTGACAGCAGATAAAACTCCAATAACAGTAACAGAACCAGACTTAGCTTTAGATAAGAGCTTTGCAGCAGGAAGTTATGAAGCAGGAGATACAATAGAATATACAATAACTATCAATCACTCAGGTAGTTCAACAGCAGCTGCTTATGATCTGACAGTCGAGGATCTTATACCAGAGGGTATGAGTTATGTTAATGGCAGTATGACAACATCTTTTGACAGTTTAAGTATTACTGCCAATGATAGTGGTCCGAATTTGAGCTGGACAATTGAAGAACTTGCTCAGGCATATGATTCCAGTACTCCACTAGAATTAACTTATCAGGTTACAATAGATGCAGATGTTAGAGGTTCAATAGAACTTGAAAACCAATTTGGAGTAAACTGGTATTCACAGAGTGGTAATGTAGATGAACAAAGAGAATACAGTCAGAGCAGTTCAGTTATATTAACCACTATACCGGATTTAACTGTAAATGATCAATTGACAAACAACAATACTCCAACAATTTCCGGGACAACTAATCCTGAACAGGCAGGTAATATTGTTAAAGTAGTAGTTGATGGAATAGAATATCAACCTGTAGTAGATGGAAATGGTGATTGGGAATTTGATATACCCGCAGGAAATGAACTAGCTGAAGGTGATTATACAGTAGAAGCAGAGATTACCGATAAAGCAGGCAACACAACAACTGCAGAGGGTAGTCTTGAGGTAGACTTAACTGAGCCTGAGATAGATCTGGATAATGATAATATAGTAACCAATAATCAGACACCGATAATTGGAGGTACAAGCAACCAGCCAGAAAACAGTGATGTTGAAGTTGTATTAACCGATGAAGATGGTAATGAAGTCTTCAGTGGAATAATACAAACAGATACTGATGGTAACTGGTCGATAGATAGCTCTACAGAAGGAAGTTTTTCAGGTGGTATAGTTGAATTAGCAGAAGGTAATTACACTGTAAAGGCAACAACTGAAGATAAAGCAGGTAACACAGCAGAAACAACTGGAGCTTTAGAGGTAGATATAACTCCACCAGAACTAACAGTCAATGATCAGGTGACTAATGATACAACACCAACAATTACAGGATCAACTGATGAACCAGATGAAAGCCAGGTTACTGTTACTGTCGATGGTAACGAATATACCACTACAGTAGAAGATGGTGGTTGGAGTGTTGATATACCCGCAGGAAATGAACTAGCTGAAGGTGATTATACAGTAGAAGCAGAGATTACCGATAAAGCAGGCAACACAACAACTGCAGAGGGTAGTCTTGAGGTAGACTTAACTGAGCCTGAGATAGATCTGGATAATGATAATATAGTAACCAATAATCAGACACCGATAATTGGAGGTACAAGCAACCAGCCAGAAAACAGTGATGTTGAAGTTGTATTAACCGATGAAGATGGTAATGAAGTCTTCAGTGGAATAATACAAACAGATACTGATGGTAACTGGTCGATAGATAGCTCTACAGAAGGAAGTTTTTCAGGTGGTATAGTTGAATTAGCAGAAGGTAATTACACTGTAAAGGCAACAACTGAAGATGAAGCAGGTAACAAAGCAGAAACAACTGGAGCCTTAGAGGTAGATATAACTCCTCCAGAACTAACAGTCGATGATCAGGCAACTAATGATACAACACCAATAATTACAGGATCAACTGATGAGCCAGCAGGTAGCACGGTTGATGTTGTTGTTAGAGATGATGAAGGTAATCTAATCTTCAAAGGTGAAGTATTAGTAGAAGAAGATGGTAGTTGGTCGATAAATACAGAAGAAGAAGGTAATTGGTCCGAAGGATATGATCAATTCCCTGAAGGGGATTACAGCGTAGAAGCAGAAATCACAGATGATGCAGGTAATACAACCAACGCAGCTGGAGACTTAAAGATTGACTTAACTGAACCAGAAATAGAAGTAATAGATAATCAGACTAACAGTAATACTCCGACAATTAAGGGAAAAACAGATGAACCAGCCGGAAGCATTGTAGATGTTGTTATTAGAGACAAAGATGGCAATGTAGTATTCGAAGGTGAAACAACAGTTAATGAGGATGGCAACTGGTCCATAAATGTTGATCAGCCTCTAGATCTTGGAGAATATGAGGTCGAAGCTTCAATTACAGATGATGCAGGTAATACATCTACAGCGACTGGAGTCTTAGAAGTTTATCCTACAGATATAATAATAAATAAAACTGCAGCTGAAAAGCAGGTCTCAATTGGTGATTTCATAAGTTATAAGATTGAGATAATAAATGAAACCGATTTTGACCTAGAGTCTTTTACACTTTATGATAAACTGCCAACAGGTTTTGAACTTGTTAAAGACTCAGCAGTAATAGTTTCTGAAACAGGTAGTGAAACTAAGCTGAAGTCCGAAGGGGATAGACTTGTCAGCTGGGATAGTCTGGAGTTAAATGCAGAGAGCAGTATGAAAATCAGATACACACTGGTTGTCGGTAGTGGTGTTGTCAGTTCAAATAGCTATGTCAATCAGGCATATGCTAAAGTAGAAGAAAATCTAATTTCTAATACAGCAGAAGCAGAAGTATTAGTAATTGGAGATCCACTATTTACTACTTCAACTGTAATTGGAAAAGTTTACCTTGATCAAAATGAAGATAGAATGCAGACTGAAGGTGAAGATGAAAAAGGGCTGGAAGGAATCAGAATCATTTCCACCACCGGTCAGATTGTAGAAACAGATCAATTCGGTAGATTCCATTTCGAAATAAGAACTGAAGATAATATTCAGCCACTGCAGACTCTTGTCTTAAAATTGGATAAAAACTCTCTGCCAGCTGGAACTGAAATATTAAGCAAAAATCCAGTAATAGTTAAAATTCGAGAAGGGTTAATGTCTGAAGTTAATTTTAGAATAAAGTAAATTGATTAATAAAAATAATCCAGGTTGGAGATCATTCCAACCTGGATTATATTCTAGATATTTGTAAATTTTAAAGTTGTTTTCTATAGTTTTTATTATCAAGGAAAGAAAAGATATATCTTTATTTGAAATTTGCTTGACTTGGTCTTGTGCTTCCGATATAATTAATTCAAATAAGATAATGATTCTTTAAATTAGTCCAGAGAGGCTAGTAAGGGAAAATATAAATTTTAGCAACCTTCTTACTATGCCGTGAGAAGGTTATTTTTTTGCCGCTAAAGATATTCTCCCAGAAGAGGAGGTAATTTTTATGGATAAGACAGAAATGAAGATTAAAAAAGAACTGATTGATTCAGCAGCCATGGGACGTGCGATCACCAGAATAGCCCATGAGATTTTAGAAAAAAACAAAGGAACAGATGATCTAGTTTTAATTGGAATCAGAACCAGAGGTGTACCACTTGCAGAAAGACTGGCAGCGAAGATTGAAGAAATTGAAGGTGTTAAATTACCAACAGGTATTTTAGATATTACCCTTTACCGAGATGATCTTTCAACAGTTGCCCAGCAGCCGATAGTACACCGGACAGAAATTCCTTTTGATATCACTGGGAAAAAAGTTGTTCTTGTTGATGATGTGCTTTATACGGGCAGAACTGTAAGAGCAGCCTTAGATGCTTTAATAGATTTAGGACGTCCCTTACAGATTCAGCTGGCAATTATGATTGACCGCGGTCACCGTGAGCTGCCGATTAGAGTAGACTTTGTTGGAAAAAATCTTCCGACTTCTAAAGATGAAGTTGTTGATGTCAACTTTGAAGAAATTGACGAAAAAGATGCAGTTTTACTGCTGGAAAAAAGTTAAAAATAGAATAATTTAATATAGTAACCTTTAAATTGGTCCAGAGAGGCCGATAAGGAATTGATTTAGCGGAAATCTATCTTTTTAGAAGGGATAGAAGATGTTAAGAGAATTTAAACTCCTTATCAGTCTAAACTGGTTGGGAGTTTTTTTAATGTCTAATTTAGATTTAAGATTTGAAAAGAGGGAATCTGACAAAAATTTTTCAATAATTTTATAACATCCAGGAGGTATAAAATGAAAATTTTAACACAAAGCAAAGAAAATTTAGCTCAATTAAAAGAAGATGGAATAACAAAACACCGATTATTTATCTTAGCTCTACAGCATATGTTTGCTATGTTTGGTTCAACAGTACTGGTACCGGCACTGACAGGTTTAAATCCAGCAGTTGCACTTTTTACATCTGGACTTGGAACACTGATTTTTCACTTAATTACAGGTGGGAAGGTTCCGGCCTATCTTGGCTCTTCTTTCGCCTTTATTGCTCCTATCATAGCAGCTCAGAATCAATTTGGTAGAGATGGAGCTATGCTTGGAATTATTACTGTTGGTATTGTTTATGCTCTGATGTCACTGGTGATCAGGCTGCTGGGAACAGAATTCTTCCGCAAATTACTACCACCGGTAGTAGTGGGGCCTGTAATTATTACAATCGGACTTGGACTTGCACCAACAGCTAAAGATATGGCTTCAGAACACTTATTAGTAGCTTTTGTTACTCTGGCAATCGCGGTCGGAATCAGTGTCTTTGCCAAAGGAATTATTAAAGTTATTCCAATTTTACTCGGAATCATCGGCGGCTATACTTTCGCTGCCTTTTTAGGACTTGTAGATTTTGCTCCAGTAATGGAAGCTTCCTGGTTTGCTTTTCCTAAATTTGCTTTTCCAACAGTCAGCGGCAACTTAAAAGCAATTTCACTTGTAGCACCAATAGCATTAGTAACCATGGTTGAGCATTTAGGTGATGTTGTAGCTATCAGCTCAACTGTTAAAAAAGACTTTATAGAAGAACCTGGTTTACACAGAACCCTCCTGGGTGATGGAATTGCAACCTTAGTTGCTGGACTTTTCGGTGGACCTCCAAATACAACTTATGGAGAAAATGTAGGTGTTTTAGCTCTGACAAAAGTATATAACCCCGTGATTATTCAGCTGACAGCAGTAATAGTAATCTTAAGTTCTTTTGTTCAGAAGGTGGGAATTTTAATTCAGACTATCCCAACTGCAGTAATGGGAGGAATAGTTTTCTTACTCTTTGGTATGATTGCCTCTATCGGACTCAGAACTTTGGTTGAAAATGAAGTTGACCTTTCAAAAAATAGAAACTTAGTTATAGTTTCAGTTACACTGGTAGTTGGAATTTCAAATCTGACTTTAAGTTTTGCCGGACTGGAATTTGGCGGTATGGGACTGGCAGCTATTGTAGGAATAGTAATGAACCTTATCTTACCTGAAATTGAAAAAGAAGAAGCAGAAGAACTTGATCAAGAACTGGAAGTTAAGTCAGAACTGAGATATGAAGCAAACTAAATTAAGCGGCAGGAGGTAAGTAGATGAGTTTAAAAAGAAAAGATTTTTTGGGTCTTTATGATGTCTCCAAAGAAGAGATTAATGAAATTCTCGATACAGCAGTAGCAATGAAAGATATTTTGACCAGAACCGTTAAAAAAGTGCCGACTCTGCGCGGAAAAACTGTGATCAATCTTTTTTATGAACCTTCAACCAGAACCAAGTTTTCTTTTAATCTGGCAGCAAAAAGATTGAGTGCAGATGTAATGAGTATCTCCAAATCTTCCAGCAGTATTGCCAAGGGAGAAAGTCTGCTCGATACCGCAAAAACTATGGAGGTCATGGGGGCTGATGTGGTAGTTATTAGACACAGTGCTCCTGGAGCAGCTAAATTTCTGGCCGAAAATATTTCTGCAAGTGTCTTAAATGCCGGGGATGGTGCTCATGCCCATCCAACTCAAGCCCTTCTGGATATCTACAGTATTAAAGAAAAACTGGGTGAGATTGCGGGATTGAAGGTTTTAATTGTCGGAGATATAGCTCACAGTCGAGTAGCCCGTTCAAATATTTGGGGTTTAAACAAACTAGGTGCTGAAGTTTCTGTTGCTGGTCCCCAAACATTAATGCCTAGAGAAATAGAGAAAATGGATGTTAATGTTTATACTGATCTGGATCAAGCTTTAGAAAATGTAGATGTGGTTAATATTTTAAGAATCCAGATGGAAAGACAGGAGAGCGGACTCTTTCCTTCAATCAGAGAATACAGAGAAATTTACGGAATGAATGCAGAGCGGCTGGAGCGGATAGGGAAAAAAGCGATGATTATGCATCCAGGCCCGATGAACCGAGGTATAGAAATCGAGAGTTCAGTTGCAGACAGCTCACAGTCAGTAATCACCGAACAGGTCAAAAACGGTGTAGCAATCAGAATGGCCCTGCTTTACTTACTGGCCGGGAGGGAGATAGATAATGAAGACCTTAATTAAAAATGGAAGTGTTTATGATTCAAAAAATGGACTTGCTGGCAAATATGATATTTTAATTGAAGGCAAAAAGATTTATGCAATTGAAGCAGAAATTAAAAATCAGAGTTATCAGGTTATTGATGCTGAAGGAAAAATTATCATTCCGGCTTTGATTGATATGCACACCCATCTCAGAGAACCCGGCTATGAAGAAAAAGAAACGGTAAAAACAGGTTCGGAGGCAGCAGCAGCTGGAGGGTTTTCGGCAGTAGCCGCAATGCCTAATACAAAGCCAATTGCGGATAATCCAGCTGTAGTTGAACATATGAAACATAAGGCTGAAAAGGCAGCAGTTAGAGTCTACCCAATTGGCAGTATCACTCAGGATAGTAAAGGAGAGGTTCTTTCAGAAATTGGGACCCTTGCTAAAGCTGGGGTGAAAGCCTTGTCTGATGATGGAAATCCAGTAATGAATTCAGAAATTATGCGGAGAGCAATGGAGTATGCTTCAGCATTTGAGCTGCCAATAATTGATCACTGTGAGGACGAAAATTTATCTCAAGATGGAGTAATGCATGAGGGATATTATTCGACAATTTTTGGGCTGAAAGGAATTCCGGCAGCAGCTGAAGAGATTATGGTGGCCCGGGATATAGTTCTAGCAGAGATGACAGGGATTCATCTGCATATTGCCCATTTGAGTACTGAGGGAAGTTTAAATCTTGTAAAAGAAGCTAAAGCAAGAGGGGTTAATATCACCTTTGAAGTAACACCTCATCATTTATTACTAACTGATAAAATTATTGAAAACTATAATCCAGACGCAAAAGTACATCCACCGCTTAGATCTCAAAGAGATAAAGACATACTGGTTAAAGCTTTAAAAGATGGTGAAATAGATGTGCTGGCTACAGATCACGCCCCTCATACATTTGAAGATAAACTGGGAGAGTTTGATTATGCGGCTTTTGGTATTTCTGGTTTAGAAACAGCACTGGCACTTTTATATCATAATTTTATTAAAACAGAAATCATAGACTGGGATGACCTACTGAGAATGTATTATTATAAACCTGGTGAAATAATGAAAATTGAATCTGAAGGTTTAAAAGAAGGAGCAAGAGCAGACCTTTTAATTTTCAACCCTGAAAGAGAATGGACAGTAGATAAGAAAAAATTAAAATCTAAAGGAAAAAATACACCCTTTGTCGGTCAGAAGTTATGCGGGAAAAATGAACTTACTTTCGTCGGTGGGAAATTAGTATACGATGACCAAGGAGGCAGAAATGAAATACTTTATTGATCAGCTGCAGCAAAAAATTGAAGCCAAAGATTCTCGAATTTGTGTTGGACTTGATCCACACTTAGAAATGATGCCGAAAAATATTCTAGCAGCTGAACTATTAGAAGATATAGAAACAAATAAGAAAGCGATTGCAGATTCAGTCTTAAAATTTAATCAGGATTTAATTGATGCTGTTGCAGATATGACAGCAGTTGTTAAGCCACAGATGGCATTTTATGAAAAACTTGGAGTTCCTGGAATGGAATGTCTCTGGCAGACAATGGCCTATGCTAAAACAAAAGATTTAATTGTTTTATTGGATGGGAAAAGAAATGATATTGGCTCAACAGCAGGAGCTTATGCAGAAGCTTATCTAGAAAATAAAAAAATAGGGGTAGATTCGATAACAATTAATCCCTATTTAGGTAGAGATGGTGTTCTTCCTTTTTTAGAAAACAAAGAGAAGGGAGCTTTTGCTCTGCTTAGAACTTCAAATCCATCTGCAGGAGATCTGCAGGATCTTAAATTAGATGACGGCAGAACAGTTTACCAGGCAGTTGGTGATTTCTTACAGGACCTGGGCAGAGATTATCTGGGCGAATGTGGTTATTCTAATCTGGCAGCAGTAGTTGGAGCGACTTATCCAAAGGAATTAAAAGAAATAAGATCTCAGCTTGATTCAGTATTTTTTTTAATTCCTGGTTTTGGTGCTCAGGGTGGAGGAGCAGCAGATATAAAAGCAGGTTTTGATGAGGATGGCAGAGGAGCAGTTGTCAATTCATCGCGGGGAATTAATTTTGCCTACAGACAAGAAGAGTATTCGTATTTTGGGGCAGAAAACTATGCCAAAGCAGCAAGAGCTGCCGCTGAAAAAATGAAAAAAGAAATTAATGATGTTTTAAAATAGTGAAGCAATTCACTTGTACCAGGTACAAAAAGGCTTTTTTGTACCTGGTACCAACCAATAGGATGTACCAATAGGATGTGATCTCAATAGGAAAAAGGAGAAATTTAATGTTTAAAATTATTACAAATGAAGAAGTAGGACCAGATATTTTTAAATTAGCCTTAAAATATGATCAGCTCCCTCAAAAGCCGGAGCCTGGACAATTTTTTAATATTAAAGTTAGCCAAGAACTTAGTGATGATCCACTTTTAAGAAGACCTTTTAGTATTTTTGATTTTAAGCCTGAAGAGAAAAGAGTAGAATTCATTTATAAAGTAGTTGGAAAAGGAACCAAAATACTCTCTAAATTAAAAAACGGAACTGAACTCGATGTTTTGGGTCCATTGGGAAGTCCCTTTTCCTTGAATAATATGAATAAAGAAATTAATCTTATTGGCGGTGGAATGGGAATTGCGCCTCTGTTTTATTTGGCCAAAAAGCTAGAAAAACAAAATGCAGATCTAAAAGTTTATCTTGGTGCTGCAGATAAATCAGAATTAAATTTTTTTGAAAATAAATTTAGTCAATTAAAAGCAGATATATATTTAGCATCTATGTCAGAAGAATTAACTATTAAAGGAACAGCTCTAGATTTATGGTTGAAAAAACTGAAAAACAAACCTGATTTTATTTACAGCTGTGGACCTGAAAAAATGCTGGCAGCAGTTGAAAAAGAAGCACTAAAAAACAATATTATTGGTGAAATATCTATTGAAAAAAGAATGGGCTGTGGAATTGGAGTTTGTTTATCCTGCAGCTGTGAAACAAAAACAGAAGACAAGAAAAATAAAAGAGCATGTGTAGAAGGGCCGGTTTTTGAATTAGGGGAGGTTGTTCTGGATGGTTAATTTAGAAAGAAGAGATCTTGATCTAAAGGTATCAATGAAATCAAAAAATAACAAAAGTTTAAAACTCAAAAATCCTCTAGTTACAGCTTCGGGAACATGTGGAAATGGTAAAGAACTGGCAGAGTTTTTTGATATTAATCAGCTTGGTGCTTTTACCACTAAAGGAATCACTGTTAAATCACAATCTGGAAATAAAACTCCAAGAATAGCAGAGACTTCAGCTGGTATTTTAAATTCAATCGGTTTGGAAAATCCAGGTGTAGACAGTTTTATAACTGATATACTTCCTGAAACTAAAGATTATACTCTTCCTATTTTGGCTAACATTTCCGGCTACAGTAAGCAGGATTTTATAACATTAGCAGAGAAGTTAGAAGGTAAAGAGGAGCTGGCAGGAATAGAAGTTAATTTATCCTGCCCTAATATAAAAGGTGGGGGTATGGTTTTTGGTACAGACTCAGAAAAAGTTTTTGAGATCACTAAAAAAGTTAGAGAAATTTATTCCGGTTATATCATAGTTAAATTAACACCAAATATTACTGATATTACAGAAACTGCTCTGGCAGCTGAAGAGGCTGGAGCAGATGCAGTGGGCATGATCAATACACTTTCAGCAATGAAGATTGACATTGATCGGCAGAAGCCTCTACTTGCTAACACTTTCGGAGGTTTATCCGGGCCAGCAGTGCGGCCGGTAGCAGTAAAAATGGTTTATGACTGCTATAAAAAGCTAAACATCCCAATTTTAGGACTTGGTGGAGTTAGATCTGGTGCTGATGTAATAGAGTTTATGCTTGCCGGAGCAACTTCTGTTGGAATAGGAACTGTCAATATGATTGAACCTTCAGCAGGATTAAGAATAATTAAAGAAATCGAAGATTATATGTTAAAACATCAAATTCAGAACTTAAGTTCAATTATTGGAGCAGCACATTAAATAATTTAAATAGGAGTGGATCAAATGACAAAGGCAGAAATCAGAGAACTTTTAGTCGAAACAGATGTGATTCAAGAAGGTCATTTTGTTTTGAGTTCAGGCAGGCATGCTGATATTTACATGCAGTGTGCTAAAGTTTTACAGTATCCTAAACATGCATCTACACTAGCAGCTGAAATTGCAGCCAAATGGAAAGAGGAAGAAATAGATGTTGTGATTGGACCAGCACTGGGGGGAGTTGTATTATCATATGCAGTTGCTGAAGAATTAGGGGTTCGCTCAATTTTTAGTGAACGTAAAAATGGAGAAATGAAAATCAGAAGAGGATTTGAACTCAAGCCAGGGGAAAAAGTATTAGTTGTAGAAGACGTTGTCACAACAGGTGGCTCTGTTAAAGAAGTCCTGGCTGTTTTAGAAGACTTAGATGTTGAAATTATTGGATTAAGTTCAATAGTTGACCGCAGTAATGGTAAAGTTAAATTCAACTATGATTTTAAAGCACTACTGCCAGTTGATATAAAATCGTATAAAGCAGGTCATTGTGAATTATGCAAAAAAGAGATTCCAATTACTAGACCTGGTAGTAAAGAAAAATAAGAATATAAAAAATAAATAACATAAAATGACTAATAAATGAATTCTCGCTTAAAGGCGGGAATTTTTTATATCAAAGTACTTTAATATGGATTGTAGTTAGGGAACAAAAAAAATATTAAAACTTAGCTTGTGAATATAAAGACAATTTTAAAAATGCCATGTATAATTATAAATGTAATCTATTTGTGAAAATATTATTATATTCACAGGGTAATAAATTTAAACAAATTTCAAGGAGGAATTATTTATGGCAAGTGAAGCAGCAGCCCAAAAAAAGAGTAACTGGCTGAAGATCGTTATCTTTGTTGCAATAATTGCAGCAGTAGTAATAGCAGTAAGACAATTAGGATATATGAAATACTTACAAAGTCCACAATTATTAAAAGAAGCAATTGATGGTTTAGGATTTTGGGGACCAGTAGTTTTTATTCTTTTATGGGTCGCATCAGCAGTATTTTTCTTACCTGGAGCTGCCTTAGGAATTGTAGGAGGAATTTTATTTGGACCATGGTTAGGAACCTTTTATACTGCTTTAGGATCAACAGTTGGTGCAGTAGCAGCGTTTCTAGCAGGTAAATATGTTGCAAGAGATATGGTTAAAGGTTTAGTCGAAAAAAATCCTAAACTGCAGAAGATTGATGAGGGAGTAAAAAAAGAAGGCTGGCGTTTTGTTATGTTAACAAGACTTGTACCAGTTTTCCCATATAATGCTCAAAACTATGTTTATGCTATGACAGCAATTAAATTGCCTGTTTATGCACTAACTACTTTTGTCTTTATGTTACCAGGTTGTTTTGCTTTCTCATTTGCAGGTGGAGCAGTTTCTGCAGGAGGAAGTCCAACTAAAATCATTGCATATTTAGCAGTAGCAGGTGTAGCACTTTTTGCAATTTCTTTAATCCCAAAATATTTAAAGAAAAAGCACGGAGATGTTTTGGAAGTTGACGAGTAAAATAAATTAATAATTAGAGGCTCTCATTTTGAGAGTCTTTTTGCTTTTATATTTGCATTTTATGTTATAGATGATTATAATAAATTGTACGGAAAATAATTTTAAAGGAGTAGTGATAAAATGCAAAATTATGATTTTGTTCATTCTTGTATTAGAGTAATGGATTTAGAAAAATCAGTTGATTTTTACAAAGATGCTTTAAATTTGGAAGAAAGCCGCCGCAGAGATTTTCCTGAAGATAAATTTACCTTAGTATATTTAACTGATCAAAAGGGTAATTTCGAGTTAGAATTAACTTATAATTATGATCGCGAAGAACCATATACAATTGGAAATGGCTACAGCCATATTGCAGTTAAAGTTGATGATTTAGAAAAATCTTATCAGCGACACAAAGAAGCAGGTTATGAGGTTGGAAATCTAAAAAGTTTAAGTGAAGGATCATCCGGATATTACTTTATTACCGATCCAGATGGCTACAGAACCGAAGTTATTGCCAAATAATTTAAATAAGATACTAAAAAGCTCAACTTCTAGATTAAATAGAGGTTGAGCTTTTTTGAATTTAAAACTAAAGTTTTAAAACTCAAATAAAAATTATACTGCTGAAATAAAAATTACACTGATAGAATAAAATTTTTAAACTTTTCTTCTTCATCATTTAACTGATAGTCTTTTCTTTTGATTATTGAATATTTAAAATGCAGCAGCTCTTTAAAATCACAATCTATATCAATAATTTTTAAAACATTTCTTGCTAATTCAACTGTGACAGCACTTTTTGGGAGAAAAGCAAGAGAATCTCCATTGATAACTGCCTGTTTTGTAATATTAACAGAGTTACTGATAAAAGATAAGTTTAAATCATCTATATTAATATTATTTTTATTTAAAAAATCATTGATTAAATTATAGGCACTAGAATCATTTTCCCGTATAATTATTGATAAATCTTCAATTTCATCAGTAGTAATTAAATCTCTATCAAAGTTTTGAGAAGCACATAAAACCAGCTGATCTTCAAAAAAATCTATTTTATCTATGTAAGGACAATTTTGACAGTCTTTTTCAAAAAACAAATGGTCACAATTTTCCATTCCCACTAAAATCCCAAGTGTATAATCATGATTTAATACCTTATTTAAAACTTTGGAAGAATTATAAGTATTAATCTTGATTTGTAAATTACTGTAATCTTTTTCGAACTTATGAATTTTAGAAGCAAAGTAGAAAGAACCAAAATTTTGGCAGGCAGCTATATTTAGTTGTTCTTCTTTATTTTTCATCTTTTCTATTTCATTATATAAGTTTTTTTCAAGTTGCAAAATACTTTCTGCATAGTCAAAGACCTTTTTTCCAATCTTTGTTAAAATAACCCCTTTATTTGACCTTTCAAAAAGAGTTGCCTCAAAATCTTCCTCCAATTTCTGCAGCTGTTTACTTAAGCCTGGTTGTGAGATATGTAAAGTTTCACTTGCTTTAGAAATACTTTTGCATCTTGCTGTATAATAAAATGATCGTAAGTAGTCGATTTTCAAAAATACCTCTCCTTTATATTGCACATCTCGAATATAACAGTTTGTTATGAACTATAACAAACTTTCATTTTTTTCCTTCTATTCAATAGTATATACTAATTATTGTAAGCAGTAAATCATTTCAAAAAGATTATAAATTCACAAGCAGGAGGGGATAATCTAGAAATTATCAAATAATATTTTTTTATCAGCAATTGAGAAAATATGAACAATATTTTTTTGTGAAAATACGAGAAATTTATAACAAAGCAAGAAATCATAAATTATATTACTAGAAGGAGAGAAAGTATTAAAATGACAAATAAAATTAATGAAAAACAGTTAAAAATTGGGGTAGTTTTAATTGCTCTGATGATTATAGCAGGTATGCAGTTGGCTAATATCAATCCTAAATTGACATTATCTCTAATAACAGGTTTGTTTTTTGGTTACATCTTAACTAGAGGAAGATTTGGCTTTGCTGGTGGAATTAAGAAAATTTATATAACTGGTGAAGGTAGTTTAACTAAAGCTTTATTGGTTATGTTTGCAATAACAATAATAGCAATGGCAGGTTTGCAATGGGCTGCGGCTGCAGATGGTGCTGTTGTTAAATATCTGGTTGAAGGTGACTTAGTAAAAATACCTGCATCAGGTTCAGTAAAGGTTCTCAATTTAGCGACAATCATTGGGGGCTTTATTTTTGGTATGGGCATGATGCTTGCAGGTGGTTGTGCATCAGGAACTCTAACTGATTTAGGAGAAGGTGCTTTTCGTTCTGCAATTGCTCTTGTATTTTTTGTGATTGGTTCAGTTCCTGGACTTAAAGCTCTTCATATCTTTGATCAATCAGCACTGGCGGATTTTTCAACAATAGTTTATTTACCACACTATTTTGGTTATATTGGGGCGACAGTTATTTCTTTATTATTTTTATTGGGTTTATATATGCTGACCAGAAAATATGAAAGTTTTAGACGTCAGGAAGGACATTTTGAAGAATTGGAATTTGCAGAAGAAGATTTACCAATAGCAGAAAGTGAAAATGACAGTTTTTTCAGCTTTAAAACTTATCATAAATTTTTTATGGAAAGATGGACATTTATGACATGTGGATTTTTACTGGCTCTAATGTTTATGTTTGTAGTTAATACTACAGGTAAGGACTGGGGAGTTACTTCAGCATATGCCAGATGGGGAGTAGCCTTATTTGATAGTTTAGGTTTTGATATGACTGGCCCAGCTTATGCATCATATTTAGAAGTTGTAAGAAAAGGATTAATCAATGATGGTGGTACAATTAGAAATATAGCGATTAGTTTTGGATCAGCGATTGCATTCTTATTAGCTGGAAAGTTTTCTTTTGATTTGGATTTTAATTTAAAAGATGCTGGTTACTATGCTCTGGGTGGATTAATGATGGGTTTTGGTGCCAGATTGGCTAAAGGCTGTAATATTGGTGCTTTATACTCTGCAATTGCAAACTTTTCACTGCACGGTTGGGCTTTCTTAGTTGCTTTAAGTTTAGGTGGTATTTTTGCCCTCAAGATATTTGCAGGTAAGGTAAATATAATTCCTGCCAGCCGCTATAATGATCAGGAAGAAAAAGCAGATAAGATTTCAGCATAATTAAGATAATTGATAAAAAATAGAAAAGTTTAAATAACATAACTAAGTTAGCATTATGCTGTCAGAATTGACAGTAATTAAAATAAAATCATACAGGAGGAATAATATAATGAGTAAGAAAATTTTAGTTGTTGGTGGAGTTGCCGGTGGAGCAGGAACAGCTGCTAGAGCCAGAAGACTGGATGAAGATGCAGAAATTATAATGTTTGAGAGGGGACCTCATGTTTCATTTTCTAACTGTGCCCTTCCTTATCACTTGAGTGGGGTAGTAAAAGATTGTGATGATTTAGTTTTAATGTGCCCAACAAATTTTGCTGAACAGTATAATATTGATGCAAGAGTTAATAATGAAGTTTTAAGTATTGATAGAGAAGCCAAAACTGTTGAGGTTAAAAACTTAAAAAGTGGAGAAACATATACCGAAGACTATGATAAGCTTGTCTTATCTCCAGGTGCTAATCCAATTAAACCTCAGAGTATTAAAGGAGTTAATAATGACAATGTATTTACAATTCGTAATGTTGTAGATATTGATAAATTAAATACATATGTAGAAGAAAATGATGTAGAAGATATTGCAGTGATTGGAGCAGGATATATAGGTATTGAAATTGCAGAAAACTTTATTCATAATGGTAAGAATGTAGCTTTAGTAGAAGCTATGGATCAAATTCTGCAGCCTTTAGATTATGATATGGCCCAGATCCTGCAAAAAGAGCTTCATGATAATGGGGTTAATATGATATTATCAGATGCTCTAACTGAAGTCCATGATGATCATATTGTTGTTGAATCCGGTAAAAAAATTGACGCAGAAGCAGTAGTTTTAGCGATTGGAGTTAGTCCTGAAACTGAATTAGCAGAAGAAGCTGGACTTAAAATTGGCAAAACCGGTGGAATTGAAGTTAACCACAACTATGTAACAAGTGATCCTGATATTTATGCTGTAGGAGATGTAATCGAAGTTTATTCTAAGATTGCCCGTTCTAAAACAAGACTGCCGCTTGCTGGACCTGCTCAGAGACAGGCACGTGCTGCTGCAAATCATATTTATAATATCCCAAATAAAAATAATGGTGTAATCGGTTCATCTGTAATTAGAGCCTTTGATTATAATGCTGCCACTACAGGTTTAAATGAAAAACAACTAAAAGATGCTGGAATATCTTACGATTTTGTTTATGTGATTCCAACAGATAAAGTGGGTTTAATGCCAGATGCGAATCCACTGCACTTTAAATTATTATATGAAGTGCCAACAGGTAAAATTTTAGGAGCTCAGGCAGTAGGTAAGGGTAATGTTGATAAGCGAATTGATGTCATTGCTACTTCAATTCTTTTAGACGCTACTGTTGAAGATTTAACAGAATCAGAGCTTGCTTATGCACCACTATTTTCAACTCCTAGAAATGCTGTTAATCAGGCCTCTTTAGTTGCTACTAATTTAATTAATAATCGCTTTCGTCAGGTACCTGTATCTAAGGTCAGAGAATTAGTTGAAAAAGATGCTTTTATCGTTGATGTTCGCGAAAAAGAAGAGTATGAAATGGGTCATCTGGTCAATGCAGTTAACATTCCCTTAAGTGAATTAAGAGAAAGAACAGATGAGATCCCTAAAGATCAACCGGTTTATTTACACTGCCGTTCAGCTCAGAGAAGTTATAATGCCTGTCTTGCTCTTCAGGGAAGAGATTTTGATAATGTAATTAATATCTCTGGATCTTTCCTCGGTATCTGCTGTTATGAGTATTTCTTAGATCAGACAACAGATCGTGATAAGATTGTAACAGAGTATAACTTTGAGTAAATTCTTTGCTGAAATAATAAATCAATAAAATAATCAAGAAATTGTAAAAAATCCCGTTTGGCTGAAGCCTAAGCAATTAAAGCGGAACGGGATTTTTATTATTATCTAGAAAATATTATTAAGATTTAAAGTAGTTTCCCTATTTTTTAAAATAGCAAAAAACTCGAAGTTATCAACAATCAAAATTGTGTATAATTAGTTTGCCAAAAAAACACCAAAAGGAGTTCTTTCACCATGACTAATTATACCAGACTAATCTATGAAATTAAACGGAAAGCAAGTAATTTCTCTAAAAAATATATATGAGTTAAAACCTCATATTGATAATAATATTGTTTTCTGCTGTAATAAATCAGATGTAGTTAAAACCTACAGTAAGAAACTCGAAGCTCTTGATCGAGTAGAGACGGCAGTAAAGGTGAAACTGAAAAAGGCTATGATGATAATATATATTTCAAGTATTTTTTTAAAGGAAATAAAGATTTTATCATCTAAATTAAAGCTACACAAATATGAATTTGCTAATGGAATCAAAGAGATATTGGCTAAATTATATAATGGAATAACTTTTTTTTTAGAAGAGTTATTACAAAAAACAAAGATCACAAGAACCTTTAAGGCTTTCTTTACCCTTATGATAGTAAGGATATTTTTTGCTATTTTAAAAAATGGGGAAAGTCTTTTTAGTAAAGATGTTGACAATTAAAAAACAAAGTAGTATAATTATATTCGAATTACAATTCGATAAAAAAGGAGAGTTAAAATATGAGTCCTAAATTAGTGGATGTAGAAGAAAAGAGGCAAGAAATAATTGAAGCAGCCATTACTGCTTTATCTGAAAAGGAATTAAGTGAATTGAAAATAGCTGATATTGCTCAAGAAGCTGGGATGGGTCAAAGTACTATTTATGAATACTTTGCAAATAAAGACCAATTAATCAAACAAGCTTTCGAGTACTTTTTGAAGAAATTATATGTTCCTCAGAAAAATGAAGGGTTAACCGCTTTAGAAGAGTTTGAATTAGTTTTAGAAAAGGTGAAAAAACAGTTTAGTGAAAACCAAACAAAGGAAATTAATATTTTAATAGATTTATTTTATCAAGGGATTAAAGGTGAATTTCCTCAATTGAAAGAAATGTATGAAGGCTACCTTAACTATTTAACAGAAAAAATAATTCAAGATCAAGAGCAGGGATTAATTAGAGAAGATATTGATCCTCAAGTTTTCGTTTCTTGGGTAGGGGCTGCCTTTGATGGGATATCGCTACAATTATTATTAAAAACAGATAATTGTGATATAGAAAAAGTATGTGATTCATTACTAACTGCTATAGAAATATATTCCAGAAAGGAGTAAAAAAAATTTATTTTTATTTCGAACGACTATTCGTTCAATATAAATGAGAGTTCTCACTTAAAATTATGATGATTTCATATTTGAAGTGTTATCCTTAATTTTATGGTTTTGAATTTAAGCTTTAATTTTCAATTATATATTGGAGGTGTGAGAAATAGTGAAAAATAAAGGTTTATTATTAATTTTTACAGGAATGATTATTTTATTATATTCTACAGTAGGTGTTACTGCAGAACAAGGACAATTAACTACAGTAGGGGTCGGAGTGATTTATGAGGGTCAAGATCAATTTAATCAAAAGTTAAAAACAGCTATTCTGGAAGAATTAGAAAATGTTTTAGGTGCTAATTATAATTTTAATTTCCAAATTGCTGAGGGGAATAATGTTGTTCAAATAAAGCAGCAATTAAAGCAGATGTCGAATAATCAGCAGTTAGATATAATAATTACAGCAGGAGTATTGGGATCCCATTTAGCCTTAGAGAAAAATAAGTTCAATAAAGCAGTTATTGCTCCTTATGTTTTAGATAACAGATTTTTGAAAAGTAAATTTAAGCAGCAAGCTAGTGGAATTGAAAATTTCAATCTAATTACTGTTAAGCAATTTTTGAATAGAGATTTAGCTGTTTTTAAAAAAGTGACAGGAGAAAAAAAGATAAGTTTTATAATGGAAAAAGAGCATTATCAATTATTATTTAAAGAACAGCCACAGTTAGCTCAAGCAATATTAGGTGCTGATAATGAGCTAATAACTATTGCTAGTAATGATGGAGTGGCTGATATTATAGATAAATTAAAAGGTGTAGAAGTGGTCTATTTATCACCTTTATTAAAGCTAGACGATAGCAAATTACTTGCTTTAAAGAAAGAATTACTAAATCAAGAGATTCCTGTAGTTACAACAATTATTGATCAGTCTAAAGAAATAAATAATATTATGGCAGCTTATTCTCATCATGAAGAAGTTAAAAGAAGAGCTAGGACTACAGCTATTAATTTAGAGGCTTTATTATTAGGTGAGAAATTAAAAGAACAACCGATTTATATTACTAAAAGCAAGGGTGGACAAAAAAAAATAGTAGTTGATCTAACAGTAGCTAAAACTTTAGGCCAACTACCAGATTGGTCATTATTAAAAGAGGTACAAGTAATTAATGACTTTCGTCAACAAGGACAAGAGATTAGTTTAGAGCAAGCATTAAAATTAGCTGTGACTAATAATCTTGATTTAAAAGCTCAACAACAGGAACAGGAAGTTGCTCATTCTAAAGCAGAACAAGCAACTAACAAGTTCAAGCCTGTAATTGATTTAAATACTAGTTACAGTTGGGTTAGAGATGATATAGCAGCTAATTCGATGGGACAAGTCAAAGAAAAAACCTGGAGTGGAGAACTAGTTTTAACACAAGTTTTATTCAATGAGCGAGTGAATGCTCAGCAAGATATTAACAATAACCTAGAGCAAAAATCAAAATTTGCTGTAACAGAGCAAAAGCTAAATACTATTTTAGAAACTAAGATTTCTTATTATAATAGTTTAAAAGTACAGGCTGATTTAGAACTACAGCAGGAGAACTTAAGCTTAACTAAAGAGAATTTAGAATTGGCCCAGACTAAATATCAAATTGGAGCAGCAGGACCAATGGATACTTATCGCTGGGAAAGTGAAGTTGTTATGAATTCTAGTGCTGTTACTCAAGTGCAACAGAATTTTAAAAATATGAAAGATAATTTGAAAATGCTTTTAGATCTAGACGTCGAAGAGTCTATAAAATTGGTGGATATCAAAGTTAATCCTGTGCTAGAAGAAATTAAAAATCAGTTTCAATTTAATACACCTTGGGATTTGAAGCAGGCAAGGGCGAAATTATTAAAGCAAGGTCTTGATAATTCTGTAGAGTTACTAAAGTTAGATCAGCTTTTAGCAGTTAAGGAAAGAGAACGTAAAATGTTGAAAAGCGATTATTATCTTCCTGAAATCGGACTGCAGGCAAAATATAAAAAATATTTTAATGAACAAGGAGCGGGAAGCAATTATGATGATTCTCTAGATGAATGGTCTGTAGGAATTATAGCTAGTTATCCGTTATATCAAGGTGGTAATAAAAGCGAGAAGTTAAAGCAAGTTAATACTGAAATCGAACAATTAAAAACTAAAAAGAGGGCTACAGTAGCTAAATTAGAAAAAAATATTAAAATTAAAGTGAATAATGTAAATACTCAATATTTAAAATGGAAAAATGCTCAGCAGGCAGTTTCTGCAGCAGTTAATAATTTAGAGTTAGTACGTGATTCCTATTCTATAGGTTCAGTATCAGTAGTTCATTTATTAGATGCTCAACGAGCATTAATTAGTGCTAAACGGAAAAAATCAGTTACAAAATATGATTTTTTGATTGCCGTAGCTGAAGCTAAAAGGGCTCTGGGAGAATATTGATTTGAGAAAGGGGTTTTAAAAATTAAAAAAACAAAGTTAACTAAAGTTTTAGTCTTATTTATAGTATTATTGTTAGCAACAGTTGTAGGTGGTTGTGTTAAAAATGAAAAGGAAGATAATACTAAAAAAATTATTAGATCAGTTAATTATCAACAAGTAGAGTTGAAAACAACTAATAATAGTTATAATTACTCAGGTTCTTTAAAGGCAGAAGTCAATTCTAACTTAGCTTTTAGAGTGGCAGGCAAAATTGATAGATTTTTAGTAACTGTAGGAGAAAAGGTGGAGCAGGGAAATACTTTAGCTCAATTAGATCAAAGTGATTATCTTTTACAAGTTAATTCAATTAAATCAAAAGTTAAGCAAGCTGAGACAGCAGTTAGTAGAGCACATTTTAAAGTTGACCAAGTTAAAGCCGGAATAACTAGTATTAAGGCTAAACTAAATCAAGCTAAAAATAATTATCAAAGGATTAGAATATTATATCAAAATGACAATGTATCCAAATCTGCATATGATCAGGCAAGAGCAGAAAAAGAAATAGCAGCAGCTCAATTAGAGCAGACTAAAGCCCAGTTAAAAGAAGCAGAGAATGGAGTGGAGGTAGCAAAGTCGACAGTAACCGCTTATCAAAAGCAATTGGAATTAGCTCAGTTAAAATTAAAGTATACAGATCTAAAAGCACCAATTTCAGGTGTGATTGTAAGTAAACATAGAGAAACAGGAGAAGTTGTTGATGCTGGCATTCCAGTCTTAACTATTGATAGTGATCAAGGTTTAGAAGTTACTGTTTTTGTAGATGAAGGAGTTATTTCTAGGATTAAAAGAGGAACTAAAGCAGTAGTTAGTGTTGATGCAATTGAAGATGATACTTTGAAGGCAGAGGTTACTAAAATTGGTCGAAATCAGGTAGGATATCAAGGGAATTATCCAGTAACTTTAAAGTTGTTAGCTGATTCAAAAAAGTTAAAAACAGGGATGACTGCAGTGGTTAAGTTTCAGCAATTACAAGAAGATCAAAAAATAATTGTTGAACCTACAGCAGTAGCTGCTGATCAACAAGGGAATTTTGTTTATCAGCTTCAGAAACATCAAGACTATGCTAAAGTACAGAAAAGAAGAGTTATAGTCGGAGAACTAAGGGCAGAAGGGTTAGAGATAGTAAGTGGATTAGAAGCGGGCAGCTTAATCGTGACTAAAGGAGTTAACACTATTACTAATGGGGAAGAAGTTAAATTATTAAATTAAGTTATTAGGGAGTGAAATATAGATGCAGATTACAAAGGCTGCAATTAAGAAGAATTATATTACCTTAACAATTATTACGATACTAATCATTGCCGGAGTGTTCTCTTATATTCAATTGCCTAAATCAGAAAATCCTGGCTTTGTAATTAAACAAGCTACAATTATTACTTATTTACCAGGAGCTAGTCCTGCTGATATGGCTCGGCTGGTTTCTGACGAGATTGAAGAAAAGATTAAAGAAATTCCTGAATTAGACTATGTAGAAAGTGTCAATAAAACAGGTTTTTCATTAGTGACAGTAAGTATAGATGAGAAATATAGAGATTTAAGACCTGTTTGGAATAGTATGCGGCGTAAAATTAACGATATCAAATATAAGCTACCTGACAATGCACAAGGACCATATATTAATGATGAATATGGTGATGTTTTTGGTACTATTCTTAGTGTAACTGGTGAAGATTATAGCTATGCAGAGTTAGAAGAGATAGCGGAAGATATGAAAGAGCAACTGCTCACTATAGAGGAAGTAGCTAAGGTTAATTTGGTTGGTAAACAGGAAAAAAGAATCTATATTGATTATGATAATGATAAGTTAGCAGCTCTAGGAATTTCGCCTTATCAATTACAGCAGTTATTACAAAGTAGAAATATTATTTTACCAGGTGGGAGTATTAATGTAGGCAGTGAAAGAATTTTTTTAGAACCTACAGGAGATTTTAAAGAAATAAATAGTATATCTGACACCTTAATTAGTTTACCTAATAACACCCAAGTTTATTTAAAGGACTTGGCACAGGTAAAACAGGGGTATGTTGATCCTCCTCAGACTAAAATGAGGGTTTCTAATCAAAATGCTTTAGGCTTAGCAATTTCTTTAAAAGGTGGAAAGCAGATTACTTCTTTAGGGCCTAAAGTGAGAAAAAAGATAGCTCAATTTAAATCACAGTATCCAGCAGGAATTAAGATTGAAACTGTTTATTTCCAATCGGATTTAGTAGAAAATAAAGTGAAAAGTTTTATGGCTAATTTAATTCAAAGTACTCTCATTGTAATTTTAGTTTTATTATTTTTTTTAGGAATTAAAGAAGGGATTTTAGTAGCTACTTCAGTTCCTATAGTAATTTGTATTACATTTTTCTTAATGAGCTTATTTGAGATTGGAATTGACCAAGTTTCTCTATCTGCTTTAATTATTTCTTTGGGGATGTTAGTTGATAATTCTGTGGTAGTTACCGAAGCTATTATTGCTAAATGTGAAAAAGGAATGGATAAGTTTGAAGCAGCTATTGCAGCAGGTAAAGAGTTAAAAGGGCCATTATTAATTGCTTCTATAGTTACTTGTACTGCTTTTTCACCGATTGCTTTTGCTAAACATAGTACAGCGGAATTTGCCGGATCTATTTTCAAAGTTGTAGCTTTAGCTTTAATGACTTCTTGGGTTTTAGCTTTAACTATGATTCCTTTATTTATGGTATTATTTTTAAATATTAAGGGAAAAGAAGAGCATCGTTATAATAAAGGGATTTATCAAAGTCATCAATTTATTTTACGTAAGTTAATCAACCATAAAATAGTATTTATTTTTTTATTATTGGTACTGTTATTCCTAGGAGTTAAAGGAATGGATCTAGTACCTAAAATATTTATGCCCAAAGATAATAAGAGTATGATGGCTTTTGAAGTTGAATTACCGCAAGGAACAGCTATTGAAACTACAGAAAAAGCGGCACGCAATATAGATAATTATATTACTCAAAATTTGCAAGTCCCTCCTCAAGAAAAGAAGGTTAACCTTTTACAGCAGTTATTATCAGGAGGAACTATTACAGAGTATCATCAACAAGGTATTTTAGATTGGTCTACTTATATTGGAGAAGGAGCACCACGCTTTACTCTTGCTTATCAGGCAGAACTAAATAGCCCTGAATATATTTATATGTTGATTGATACTACTTCAGCAGAACAAATAGAAAAATTAGCTCAACAATTAGAGCAGTATACTATTCAGAAGTTTCCTGGAGCAAAAGCAACAGCTAAAAAACTAGAACTTTTTCCTGTAGGGAAGCCGATTCAAATTCGATTTTTTGCTAAAGATAAAGAGCGTTTAAACCAAATTGTTGCTAGAGTTAAAGATAAATTAAGAGAGACACAAGGACTTAGCTCTATTACAGATAATTGGGGTATGAAAACTAAAAAAATAAAAATCGATATAAAGCAAAACCGCTTAGAAAAGGCAAGCTTAACTAATCGAGATGTGGCATTGACATTACAAACTATTTTAGATGGGATACCACTAACTAATTATAGAAATAATGAAGATAATATTCCAGTGGTTTTAAGAGGAGAAGCAGCTAGAAATATTAGCTTAGATCAATTAAAAACTATTCAGGTTTATTCTCAGATGACAGGAAAAACAGTGCCTCTCAAACAAATTGCTGATCTTAAAGTAGTTTGGGAACCATCAGTCATTATCAGGAGAAATTCTATTAATTTAATGACTGTTAAAGCTAATATAAGTCAGCCTAATTTAACTGCTAAAGAAGTGGTTAATCAATTGAAGCCGTGGTTAGAAAAGCAGGCTCAGGATTGGGGAGCAGATGTTAACTATGAGTTTGGGGGAGAGGTTGAAGAATCTCAAGAATCTAATGAGGCGATTAAGGAGCAATTACCTCTAGCAGCCTTAATTATCTTATTAATGCTTGTAATTCAGTTTAACTGCTATAAAAAACCATTAACTATTATTTTAGTCTTACCTTTAGCAATTGTAGGAGTAGTTATTGGATTATTAGTTACTGAGATGAACTTTGGTTTTATGGAGACTTTAGGACTTATCTCTTTAGTGGGGATAATCGTTAATAATTCTATTGTATTAATTGAACAAATTGAAATAGAATTAGATGAATTACAGCAGCCTCCTGCACAAGCAGTTTTAGAAGCAGCAAAGCAGCGTTTAAGACCGATATTTTTAACTTCAGCGACTACTATTTGTGGTTTGTTGCCGTTATGGTTAAGTGAGGATCCATTATTTGGAGGTATGGCCGTTACTTTAATTTTTGGTTTAGCTTTTGGCTTATTAATTACTTTAGTAGTAGTACCGGTAATGTATACGATTGTTCACAATATTAAATTGAATAATACTGATAAGTAATGTTTTTTAATTAAATAGTTTAAAGTTTTTGTGGTTTGGGCTGGTAATGAAACAGGAGTATATATTAAAAATGAAAAAATTAAATAGTTAAGGTGAAAAATCAATCTAGCAATTTAAATTAAAGATAAATTGTTTCATATAAAAAGGCAACTATGTTCTTTTCTAAAGTGAAAGGAAGATTATGTTGGATAAATTTTATCTATCATTATTATCTTCAAATTTTAATTATAAAAAAAAATTAGATAATAATGTTTTACAGAAAAAAATAATAGAAATCAGTTCGCTAGATAATGGTGGAATATATATAAATAATGATTTGATAAATTATATTTTCTCTCAACAAATTTCAGTATGTAAACTTATGGAATCATTGAACTTAATAAATAAGAAAAAAATATTTTTTTAGAAATTGATCAAATAGGATTGAATTCTTTAACTGAAATGTTCTCTTATTCAAGTAAAGCTAATAATTTAAACTTAGTGATAAATCCTGAATTTTTCTATAAAAAGAAATCTAAAAAACGTGTTTTTGATTTTTATTTTAATTATATTAATGACAGTTCTTTTTTACCATTATTAATAAAGATGTATCCACTATTAAATTTTTTAGATTGCAGAGATCGCCAGTTGAATAATTTAATTAATTCTCAAAATATTAAAGGATTAATTTTTAATCTGGAAATGGCACAGGATTTTGATTTGGAAACAGTTATTTTTGTTAGAAAAAATTTTGATAAACTGATGCTTTCAGATTTAGACACTATGGCTTATCCACTTTTTAAAAATGGAATTGATGGTATAATAACTGATTTTTCAAGTAGAAACTACAATTTGCTTTCAAAGCTGAAAAATTCTGTGATCAATTCAGATTCCATGTTGGCTAAAAGTTTGCAGTTGAAATATAACGTTTTGAAAAAATCTTAAAAATATTATCTAAAAAGATTTAAAAGAGAAATATGGAGAAGTTTTTATAAAATCGATGGTGAATTAAACTCCAAAATTTTTGATTAGAAACTCAAATGAAATACAGATTAATTTTAGTTATTATTTTTAGCTAAAAAGTTAACTTGTGAATAAAAAAAGTTAGAATTCTGAAGGAGCAGTTATGAATTATTAATCATTTTTACCCACAGGAATAATAATCTTAAATATAGTCTTTATTATTTTGCTAATCTTTTTTGAAAGAAAAGATCCGACAGTCACCTGGGCCTGGCTTTTGATTTTGACTCTGATACCGGTGCTCGGCTTTATACTTTATCTATTTTTAGGCTTAACCCCAAAAAAGAGAAAAGTTTTTCAGCGCAAGCGGGAGGAAGATGAGGTGAAAAAATATGATAAAAAGTTAATTTCAGCAGAATTAAATCAACGAATCACGGAGTTTGACCATTTAGAGCAGAGTATTATCAGGCTGGCCTCCAAAAATGATCTTCCTACCGGTATAGGATATAATCAGCTTCAAATCTATACCAGCGGCCGCGAAAAATTTGCTGATCTATTTGAAGATATAAAGAATGCTAGAAAATTTGTGCATGCAAATTATTATATAATTAATGATGACCGGCTTGGAGATCAATTTATGCGGCTTTTAACTAAAAAAGCAGCAGAAGGTGTGGAAGTCAGGCTGATCTATGACCGGATGGGCTGCAGAAATCTTTCCCGTTATTCAATTTATAAGCTGGAAGATGCAGGGGGAAAGGCGGTTCCTTTTGCGCCATTTGTACTTATATAGGAAATTATGCTTTTGCAGGAATGTGGATAACTTTGTAGAAGGATAAAAATATTATGAGCCCAAAACAAAGAAGAAAACGCATTAAAGTTAAAACAATATTGAATGATCACTGGGAAGAGTTTAAGATTAAACATCTTCCAGGTAGAGTGCCTGCTGATATGTTAAACCATGTAATTGATCAGGTAGAAAAATCAATGGAATGTGGTAATCCAGAAAATGGTTATGCTAAATATAAATGCCTGGACTGTGGTGAAGAGCATATTGTCAGCTTCAGCTGTAAAAGTAGGTTCTGCTCTAGATGTGGTAAAGTCTATGTAGATAAATGGGTAGACAAACAGGTTGATATGATCTTAGATGTCAGCCATAGACACATGGTATTTACTGTTCCAGAAGAATTAAGAGGATATATTTATTGGCAGAGAGATATCATAAAAGAATTAAGTGATAAAGTGGCAGAATTAATTCAGCGATATATAGATAAAAAAGGTAAAATTCATGAATATGAAGCTGGAATAATAACAGTAGTTCATACCTTCGGGCGTGACATGAGTTTTAATCCACATGTGCATGCACTAATTGCAGAAGGTGCATTAGATAAATATCACCAGTGGAGTAAAGTAGGATACTTTTCCTACAAATATTTAAGAAAAGCTTGGCAGAAAGTACTGTTAGATATTTTTAAAGAAAGATTTTCTGATAATCAAAAAGTCCAAAATTTAATCAAATATTTCTATATAAGATACAAAGAAGGCTTTTATGTCAATGCAGAAAGTAGAATGAATAGTGCTCGAGGAGCAGCGAAATACATAGGAAGATATTTAGCCAGACCAGCTATTGCAGAATATAGAATTTTAGAGTATGATGGGAAAAAGGTAAGGTTCTGGTATGAAGATCATAAAACAAAAAAGAGAGTGGAATTAGAGCTATCAGCCATGAAATTTATTGGCAGAATAATAATGCATATTCCACCTAAATATTTTAAGATGACCAGACGATATGGGCTCTACAGAAGAGGCTATAACAAAAGAGTAAAAAAGATAGTAGCTCTGTGGAAATACATGAAAAGAAGACAATTAAGACTAATCATGCACCATAAAAAGACCATATCATTAAGCTGGAGAGAAAGAATGATAAAAAGTTTTGGTAAAGATCCAGTCAGATGTAAAAACTGTGGTAAAGAAATGGTCTTGTATGAGATCTGGCATCCATTATATGATTTTCTGTATCATATAGAACATACCGATGATAGTGGAAGATATATTAAAAGCAATAGTTGGGAGGTTGATCCAAGATATGAAAGAAAAAAACTGGCAAGAAAATATGGAGATCCCATTCCATTCCCCGGAAGACACAGACAAAGAGTGGTATAAATATGAATGTCCTAAGTGTGGGGAAGAAGATGAAGCCCCAGGCTATGTGATAGATGAGTTTGCAATGGGAAAAGATTTGAAAGAAGGAGAAATGCCAGGAGTGGCATGTCCTGAATGTGGTGCGGAAATGAAGTTTAAATACACATTTGAAAGATAAAACCCTACTAAAGAAATATTAATTAACTTCTATAGTAGGGTGGCCGTCAGGCCATTTTGTACTTGATATGAACTATCGCAACCACCGTAAAAATGTGGTTGTTGATGGTAAAATTGGTTATCTTGGTGGCATAAATATTGGCTGTGAATATCTGGGCCAGTCTTCAAGGTTTGGTGACTGGCGGGATACTCATTTGCGCCTAAAGGGAGAAAGTGTAGACAGCCTTCAGTACCGCTTTCTTTTAGACTGGAACTTTGCCGCTGGAAGTGACCTTTTACGGCAGCAAAAATATTTTCCTCCGAAAAAGTTTAAAGGTGATTCCCCTGTCCAGATTGTGAGCAGTGGGCCTGATTCCAAAGATGCAGAGATTAAATCTTTATTTTTAAAGATGATTTATGGAGCAGAAAAGTCGGTAAATATTCAGACTCCTTATTTTATACCTGACCAGTCTATACTAGAAGCTTTAAAACTTATGGCTCGTTCGGGAGTAGATGTTAAAATTATGATTCCGGATCGGGGAGACCAGCCCTTTGTTTATGCAGCCAATAATTCTTTTGTGGGAGAGATTTTAGATGCTGGTGCCCGCTGCTACCGCTATACTAAAGGTTTTCTCCACAGTAAGACAATCTGTATTGATAGCCGGGTGCTTTCAATCGGCACCACCAATATGGATGTGCGCAGCTTTAAACTTAATTTTGAAATTAATGCTTTTATTTATGACAAAGAAAGATCAGAATATCATGATCGTATTTTTGCTAAAGACATAGAAAACTCTGAAGAAATAACAAAGAGGGTCTATCAAAAAAGGGGATGGAAAATGAAGGTGGAAGAGTCTGTTTCCAGATTATTATCTCCCATACTTTAAATGACTAAACTATAATTTCTAAGTACCCGCTACCTATTGGGTACTTTTTTTATTTCAAGGCAGGTAAAGACACCAATTATCTTGAATAATATTAAATAGAGAAAGAATTTCACCTTATATAAAAATAGAACTTGAAAGGAAGATTTATTTGCCAAGAAATAACTCTTATTTAGCCTTATTTTTTAAATCAATTCCGGTTGGTCTGGCCAATACTCTACCTGGTGTCAGTGGAGGAACGCTGGCCCTGGTTTTAAATATTTATGAAACATTAATTAACGCAATTAAAGAAATTAAAATAAAAAAACTTTTTGTAATAGGACTTGGAGCGGCAGTGGGAGTTTTGTTTGGCTCTGCTGTGATAACCGATCTTTATCAAAATCAGCCTCTGCTTGTTAATTATTTTCTCTTTGGTCTGGTAATTACTTCAGCCCACTCAACTTACAAAAAAATTGGTCATCTGAGCTTTTTCAAGCTTTTAGTAATGGTTTTAGCTTTTGCTCTGGCATTATTTTTTGCCAGGGAGATTCAATTTGGTTTTTTAAATGCTAAAGGCTTTATGTTATTTTTTATAGCTGGTTTTTTTGGCAGTGTAGCAATGATACTGCCTGGGATTAGTGGAGGTACACTTTTGATTTTAATGGGAGTTTATCATCCTGTTTTAAATGCCATCAATAATCTAGACTTTTTAATTTTAATAGTTTTTGGAGCCGGAGTTGCAGCCGGACTTTTGGTTTTTGCCTGGCTTTTTTCTTATCTGCTGCAGAAACATCAAAAAGAAATCATGGTAGTTTTAACAGGCCTAATTCTCGGTTCATCAGCAGCAGTATTCCCAACTCAGTTTAATATCAGTGGATTGGCTGCTTTTGCAGCTGGAGCAGTTTTAATTATTATTTTAGAAATTATTGGTCAAAACACTTAAAAAATGGACTAAATAATTGGGATTTTAAGACTGCAGCTGATTATAATGAATTAAAACTAAAATTAAGGATGAGAAATATGGAACAGGAAAATAATTTAAACTTCAAATATTATAATTACAAGCAGGATTTATTTAAAGAAATAATTTCTCAGCAGCCGGCTGTTTATATTTTTGATAATTATAATGATCTAAAAGAGGCTCTAAAACATTATCAGCCGAAGCCCCTGAGTCAGCAGAGTCAGTTTTTTAGTATCAAAGAATTTAAGGAGAGACTTTTCAGCAGTGATCAAATTCTGCTGAAAGAGGAAAAACTGCCGCTGATATTGTATTCTGTTTTAAATGCTGAAGAGAAAAAAGAGCTGAGGCTCGATAGTTATCAGGATATTTATCAATTTTCAGCCCGGTTTTTTGGTTATTTTAAGCTGCTTCAGGATTACCAGCTGTCTGAAATTAAAGGATTAGCAGACTGGCAGCAGCATAGAGTTAATAGACTGCTGAGTATTAAAAAGAGATACCAGCAGCGTTTAAAGGAGTTGGGTTATACTGATCAGCTGGCTTTAAAAGAGAATAAAAATTTAAATCTGCAGTTTTTAAAAGAATTTAAGCAAATAAATTTATTCAATATAGTTGATTTTACTCCCTATTTTAAAAAAACACTGCAGCAGATGAGTTCTGAATTTGAAATAAATCTCCATCTGCAGCTTAAAAAAGAAGATTTTAATGAAAAAAAATTAGAAATTGAGTCTCTGACGTTACCAGAAAAAACAACTAAAATTGAGATTAGAAAAGCAAAGTCAAAACTTAAAAGTCTGGCAGCTTTTTTAGAAGAAAAAGAAAGCTTTAAGACTGAACTGCAGCTGATAGATGCTGCTGATGAAGTGGAGTCGGCTGAGATATTAAGTGATCAGTTAAAGATTAATCCTTATCAGAGTCTAAAGGAAACAGAAATTTATCAATTATTGAATTCAATTTATAACCTTTACCAAAAAGGGAAAAAATCTTCTAAAATCTTAATTGAGTTAAAGGAGCTTTATAATTTATCCACTCAATCTTTATTTAAAAAGTGGCTTGAAATCACAGTTGAAGACTTACAAAAGATTGAAGATCTACTGCGCAATGACTATTATTATCTTGATTATAATTTAATTGTGTCTGAACTTCCTGTTTTAAAGCCGCTTTATGAGCTTCTTGAAAATATAAGAAAGATTAAAACTATTTCGGAACTGATAGAACTGATTACTGAAATTTCCGATTTTGCTCTGGAAGCTGAGGCTAAGGAAACAGCAGAAAAATTTAATGATAGTCTGCTGGAGTTAAAGAGTATTGAAGAAATGGGGGTAGTTAAAAGCTGGCAGGACTATTATTCGGACAGAGGAGCGGGATTGTTGTCTCTACTTTTAAATCATTTAAAATTCAAATCGATTTCACTGGCGGTAAATGATGAGGCAGCTGAATTTTTCAGTTTAGAAAATGCACCTCAAATTAAGCGAGAAAAGCTGCTGCTTAATAATTTAACTCAGGAAAATTTTGTTCATAAAAATGATGGGCTTTATTTTTTAACTGAAAAACAGCTCAAAAATAATGGTCTTAAATTGAATCATAAAAAACAGCTTTTAAAAAAATATAAATTTTTAAGACATATTTTAACTGCAGAAAAAAGTATAATTTTTACAGTAGAAAATGAAGATGAAAATATTTCACCTGCAGTTATTTTAGAAGAATTAATTTTAGAGTATGACTTGGATTATAATCAGTGCAAATTAAATATGCTAAATGAAAAAGAAATTTTAAATAATTTATTTAATTATCAAACAGAAGTGGAATTAGAAGTAAATCATAAAGCTGATTTTAATAAAAATTTAAAAATAGAGGCGGATGATTTCGGGAGCAGCTTTAATTTTAGTTATTATAAGTATAAATATCTCAAAGACTGCTATCACCGGTTTTATTTAGAGGAGCTGGCGCGGCTGGATACTACTCTAGAAATTAAACCTTCACTTTCTTTAAGGGCACTTGGAATTTTGACTCATGAAATTTTTGGAGAGCTGATTATTTATGCTAGAGATCAAAAAATTGATCCTGCAGAGATTTCTGCAGAAAACAGAAAGAATATTATTAAAAAAAATATTAAAGCTAATAAATTAAAGATTGATCGTGAATATTTAAATTATTATCAAAAAGTAATATTCAATAGTTTGGAAAATTCATTTATTCATTTTACTGAACTGCTTCAGAAGTATTTACCTGATGACTATCAGAATATACTGATAGAGTGGCCGGAATGGGACTATCAGCGTCAGAAGTATTTTTCAAATCAGCAGATAGATTTCTATCTTTCTGGCAGAATAGATCTACTTTTATTAAGTCAGTCCGAATACTTTATCATTGATTTTAAAACTGGAAGTGGAGATCACAAACAGCTTGATTTTTATTCCCTAATGCTGAGACAAAATTATAAAAAAAAGCTGCCATCTGAGAGCAGAAAGGCAATTTATAATGTTTTTGAACAGGCTTTTGAGCATTCATATAATAAAGTTGAAAAAGAAGATAGTTTGGGCCAAGAACTTCAGGAACTGATAAAGTTACTTTTGGCAGCTGGAGAATATGATAGAATTTATAAAAGCCGCTGCCAGCGCTGTCCCTACAAAGATATTTGTCGAGTGGAGGTTTTAAATAATGAAGAAGGTAATTAAAGCCAGTGCAGGTACAGGTAAAACCTACAGATTATCTTTAGAATACCTGGCTGCACTTTTAAAAGATATAGATTTTTCTGAGATTATAGTAATGACCTTTACCAAAAAAGCAACTGCAGAAATTAAAAATAGAATACTGGAGCATTTAAGAGCAATTATTAATAATAATCCCGAAAAGAAAAATATTATTAGTTCATTAAAAAATATTTATCCCGAACTGGAAGTTGATAAACAAAAATTGGAACTCATTTACCGAAAAATGATTTTAAACGATGAAGATATAAAAATATATACTATTGATGCTTTCACAAACCAAATTTTCAGTAAAGGAATAGCTCCTTACCTTTCTTTATACAATTATCAAATTATTGACGAAAGTCAGAATCAGGAGATTATTGAAGAGTTATTGAAAATAATTTTAAATAATGAAAATTATTTTCTGAGAATGCAGAAATTTTTGGAGTCTAATAGTGCTCGGGATTTAGATCCATACTTAAGTTTTATCAAAGATATAGTTAATAATGCCTGGAAATTTATGCTTATAAAAGCAGAAACTAAGTCAGAACTGCCACAGGCTGAGATAGTTCCTTTATTTGAAGCAGGTTATCAAACTCTAAAAAAAGTAGCAGAATTACGAGGTGAGGAATTTAGTTCTGCCTATTTTGTTAAAGATGGACGTCCATTTTTTGAACAGTACCCCGAACTCAGTTCAGTCAAGGAAAAAGAACAGTTTATTTATCAGAGAAGAAATTATTTATTAAATAACAGCTACTGGAGCGGCAATAAACTGCGGGCTAAAAAAACTGCTGACTTAAAGGAAAAATTAGAGTATGAGTATCAACTATTTAGAGAAAAACTGGCTGCAGCAGTTTACAATCAGGAGGTAATTCCGGCTGAAAAAGAAATAATTAATTTTGCTGAACTGGTTTTAAGCATTTATGAAGACTTGAAATTCAAAACAGCTAAATTCACTCACTCAGATATCAGCAATTATACTTTTAAATACTTAAAAGATGAAGAAATTGACCTGCTTAAAGATGGAGAGCCAAGCACTTATCTGCTTGATCTCTTGGGGGGAGAATATAAGGCACTTTTTATTGATGAATTTCAGGACACCAGTATTCTGCAGTGGAAAATTTTGAGACCTTTGATTAAAAAGGCTGGAAAGTTTATTGCTGTTGGAGATGAAAAACAGTCTATTTATGGCTGGAGGGGAGGAGAAAAGAAGTTATTTGCCTCTCTAGAGGAGATTATTGGAGCTGAAACTGAAAGGCTGGAATGCTGTTATCGTAGTGATCAAAATATAATAAACTTTTTAAATAATTTCTTTGACCAAAATGATGCTGACTGGGAGTATCATTCTGTTAAAGCTAATTCTAGTCGGTCTGGTTTAACTGAGGTTATTTATGGGGGGAGTTCTGCTTTTTATAATACTAATACTAAAACCTTTGAAAAGTTAGAAGAAGAAAAACAGGAATACATAAAAGTATTGAACAGCAAAATTAAAGAAGATCTTCCAGCTGAGATAGCTGCTGATATTAAACAGAAATATGCAGATGATTATGGGAAAGTAAATGTGCTGGCCCGAACTTCAAGTGAGCTGAATACAATTGTAGAAAGTCTGGATGCAGCGGGAGTACCCTACATTTTAGAAAACAGGAATTCGCTGCTAGATGCAGCTCTGCCTCGAGCAATTTATAACTTTTTATATTTTGCTGCTTACAGAGATTTTTATTCTCTTTTAAAGTTTTTGCGCAGTGATTTGTTTAGACTTGATAATCAGAGCTTGAAATTAATTATAAAAAATCAGCAGATTGTCAAAGAATATTTTAGTGAAAACTATGAAATTAATTCTGAGAAAAATATTGAGCTGCTTCAGGAATTAGATAATCAACTACGGACGAATAATGAAATAAATTTAATTAAAACCTTTAAAAAAATCAAGATGATAATTAATGGAAATTATCAGGAAATAGTAAATTTTATTTACCAAAAAACTAAGCTTCTGCAGCTTGCCCAGAATAACAGTTTAACTTTAAAAAATCTCTACTCATTTTTTAAAATATTAAATTCATTTTCTTCTTTACAAGAGCTGCTTAACTATTTATCTGAAAATCGTGATAGTGAAGAATTAAAACAGCAGAAGGTGGAAAATAAGGATGCAGTTAGTTTGATGACAATCCACCAGTCAAAAGGACTTTCCTTTGCTGTAGAATATTACTATTGGAACCCAGGTAGGAGGAGTGGTAACAGTCGTGGAGGAATCAATTTTTACCTTGACTTTGATCAGAATTATGAGCAGCTAAATAATTATTTATTTATTCAGGATCAGTATCTCTCCATTTTAGATTGGCTGGACTATGATTTTAAGGAGCAGGTTGAAAAAAAAGAAGAAATGGAAGAAATTAATAATCTTTATGTGGCTTTAAGCAGAGCAGAACATGATCTTCATTTATATGTTAAGGCACCTCGAAAAATAAAGCCAGATCAGGATTTAATGTGGGCTGGCAGCAGCTATGATTATTATGAAAAGATGCTTTTGAATGCTGTAAAGGGCTATAATTTAATAGATCTTTTAGAAAAAGAAAGCTCAGGAACCCATCTCAAGTCTGAAGCGGAACAATTAGATGAGAGTTTTAAATTACATCCACTTAATAAATACTTAAAACAGAAAAAACGCTCAGCTAAAAGTGACAAGAATGAGGAAAAATATTCATACTTTAAAAAACAGAGCAGCAGCTTAAAAATTTCAGCAAGTAAATTGGAAGGATTGGCGCTCCATTATTATCTAGAAAATATTAAGTATAATACTAAAGAGGAGAGAGTATCTGCTGAAAAACTGCTGAAAAGCAAATATGGTAACTTACTGGGAGAGAAAAAAATTAAGGCTGTAATCAAAAAAGCAGAAAGCTTTATGACAACTAATTCAGAAATATTTTCTGAAAACTATCAGGTTTTTAATGAATATTTATTAAAAGAGAATATTGAAAAAGAAGAAAAATATTATCGAATTGATAGACTTCTGGTAAATAGAGATCAGAAAAAAATCAAAATAATTGATTACAAAAGTGGTAGTTATAGAAACTCCAAACAGCTTGAGAAATATAAAAATCTTCTTGCAGCAGAAATTACATCAGACTGGCAAATTGAAAGTGAATTTATGGATGTTTAAACTTGTTAATTGATTAATATAATTTTAGATATAAAGTGTTATAATTAAAGAGTAGAAATTTTGAAAATGAACATAAATCAAAAAATATGAAGAGGTGGTTTGATGAAAATCGTATTGGTCAGACATGGGGAAAGCGAATGGAATCTAGCTAATAAATTTACCGGCTGGACAGATGTTGATTTAAGTGAACAGGGATTTAAAGAAGCAGAAGAAGCAGGAAAATTACTCAAAGAAGAAGGATTTACTTTTGATTTAGCTTATACTTCCTATTTAAAAAGAGCTACTAAAACCTTGAATATTATTTTAGATATTATGGATTTGCATTGGATACCAGTAATCAAATCCTGGAAATTAAATGAAAGACATTATGGAGCTTTACAGGGCTTAAACAAATCAGAAACTGCTGAAAAAGAAGGGGCGGAACAAGTTCATATCTGGAGGCGTAGTTTTGATACGCCACCACCTGCTTTAGATAAAGCTGATGAACGTTATCCAGGTAATGAGGAAAAATATGCTGAATTAACCGAGGAAGAACTTCCAACTGGCGAAAGTTTAAAAATGACCATTGAAAGAGTAATGCCTTATTGGGAAAATGAAATTGTACCTCAGATGGAAAAGGGAAAAAAAATAATAGTATCTGCTCATGGTAATAGTTTAAGAGCACTTGTAAAACATTTAGATAATATTTCTGATGAAGATATTTCTTCACTTAATATTCCGACTGGAAGACCACTAGTTTATGAGTTTGATGAAAAAATGAATGTTCAAAATAAATATTATTTGGGAGATCAAGAAGAAATTGAAAAAGAGATGAATAAAGTTAAAAATCAAGCAAAAAAGTAATTTAATCTAAATTTAATTTTTGCTTAATTATTCTTTAATTTTTTTCTGTTATATTTTAAATGTAGCCTGAAATAAGATATATTGTAATTAAATAATTTTGGTTAATACTGCAGTTATTTTTGAGCTTTTATAAAAGCCGTAACTCAAAATAGAGAAAAATTTCCTCCTTGAGATATTTAAATTATTCCCCATTGCAATGGGGAATAATAATTGTTTTGAGTAATTTAAACTTAATAAAAATCTAAAAAGAGGGTGTTAAAGGTGAAGAAAAATAAAAATTTATTTAAAAAAACATTATTAGTTTTAATTGTGATTTCTTTAATGATGACTATAGTTCCTACAGTATTTGCTCAGAAAAATTCATCTCAGAATATTTATCAAACAAATCATTTTGCAGATATTGCCGAAAAAGTTGATAATGGTGTTGTAAAAGTTACTTCTACAGTAAAGACCTCCGGCGGTCAGCAGATGCCAGAGATGTTTAATGATCCATATTTCAGATTCTTTTTTGGGGATCAGTTTCAAATGCCAGAACAGCAGCCTCGAGAAAGAAAGGGCTTTGGTTCTGGTTTTATAGTTTCCAAAGATGGATATATAGTTACTAATCAACATGTTATTGATGGTGCGGATAAAATAGAAGTTTCAATTAATGGTGTTGAAGAAGCAGTTTCAGCGGAAGTTTCCTGGTCAGATTTCAGCCTTGATTTGGCAATTTTAAAAATAAATACTGAAAAAATAGATCAAAAACTTAGTCCTTTAAAAATGGGTAATTCTGATAAAATTAGACCTGGAGATTGGGCAATTGCAATTGGAAATCCGTTAGGCTTTGAACACACTGTTACAGTAGGAGTTATTAGTGCTCTCGGGCGACCAATTCAGATTCCAACAGAGAATAGACAGGTTAGGACCTATCAAAATTTGATACAGCTTGATGCAGCAATAAATCCTGGAAACAGCGGTGGGCCCCTGCTTAATAACAAAGGAGAGGTTATTGGTATCAATACCGCTGTGTCAAGAGCAGGTCAAGGAATTGGTTTTGCAATACCAATTAATGAGATAAAGGGTATTGTTACTGAACTTCAAAACACTGGAAAAGTTACTAGACCTTGGCTTGGAATTGCTTTTAGTGAAATAACAAAAGAAGTACAGGAATATTTTAATTTAAATGATCAAAAAGGTGTAGTAATTATTGAAGTTTATAAAGATAGTCCAGCTGAAAAGGCGGGACTTAAAGCATATGATATAATTAAAGAGATTGATCAAAAAACCGTTAAATCTACTTCTGATGTAAGTGAATTAATTAAAAATAAAGAAGTTGGAGACAAAATAATGTTTAAAGTTATAAGAAACGGACAAAGTAGGATGATATTCGGTCGAATTGGAGATAAACCAAATGATCTTTAAATAAAAATACAGTTTTATAAAACCGGGCTTTTAAAAGCCCGGTTTTAATGTTTAATTTTTAGTAAATTCTTGATATAATGAGAGGGGTGACTAAATTGGATAAAAAAATATTATTGATAGAAGATGATTCACAAATTGCAAGGTTTGTGGAATTAGAGCTTGAACATGAAGGTTATCAAGTTAAAAAATTTGACAACGGATATGATGGTATAAATATTTTAAAAGAAAAAAAATTTGATTTATTATTATTAGATATAATGCTTCCGGGCCAGAATGGTTTAGAAGTCTGTAAAAGAATCAGAGAATTTTCAGATATACCAATTATTATGTTAACTGCAAAATCTGAGTTAGAAGATAAGGTGGAAGGTTTAGATACCGGGGCTGATGATTATTTAACTAAGCCGTTTGAAATTGAAGAATTATTAGCTAGAATCAGAGCTCATTTGAGAAGAGATGAGGGTAATGTAGAATCAGATAATATTTTAAAAACAGCTGATGTAGAAGTTAATCTGGATGCCCATATTGTAAAAAGGGCTGGAGAAGAAATTGAACTAACCAAAAAGGAATATGATCTTTTAGTATATTTGATTAGAAATGAAGGTATAGTTGTAACCAGGGATAAGTTATTAAATAATGTCTGGGGTTATGATTATACAGGAGAAACAAATATAGTTGATGTCTATATCCGTTATTTACGCAGTAAAATTGATGATCCATATGAACAAAAATTAATACATACTGTAAGAGGGGTTGGCTATGTATTGAGGTCAGATAAACATGTTTGATTTTTTCAGTAAAAAGAGCAAAATATCCTGGAAGATAACTATACTTTATGCTTTTATGTTTATGATGCTCCTGTTTTTAGTTAATCTATCAATTTATTTTTTTCTTTCTAGTTTTATAGATGATAATATTCAAAAAAGCATAAATAATACTAGTGAATTGGTTTTATCTCAATTTTCCGGGATAGGAGACCCTGTTAATTTTTTTGAAACAGATATATTACAGCAGATAAGTCGAAGTGAAGAAAATATATTTTTTCGAGTATTAGACAAGGATGGAAAAGTAAATGCCCAGTCAAAGTATTTAGAGAATATGGATATTCCATTTAGTCTTGAGATAGAAGAATTCAGATCCGGAAATAAAATCATGGCTGTAAAAACAATACCTGTTAATAAATTTGTTTTTTCTCGGGGTTATCTGCAGGTCGTAAGGGACATTACTTTTGAAAAGAATTTTCTTGATTTTTTAATAATAGTATTAACTTTTGCTGCTGGAATTGGGGCATTAATCTCAGTTTTTTTAGGGTATTTTACTACTAGGAAGATGCTTTCCCCAATTAATAAAGTGACTGAGGCAGCAAGAAAAATTAGTTCAAGTGATTTAGGACGAAGGCTTGAAGTAAGTGGTCCTGATGATGAATTAAAAAAATTGGCCTTAACATTTAATTCTATGTTAGATAGACTGGAAAAATCTTTTAAAAGACAGAAACAATTCGTATCTGACGCTTCACATGAGTTAAGAACCCCTATTTCAGTTATTAAAGGTTATGTTGATCTGCTTGATCGCTGGGGTAAAGAGAAAGAAGATGTAAGAGATGAGGCAATAGATGCGATAAAAAAAGAAACTGATAACATGAAAAAATTAATGGAAAACTTACTTCTTTTAGCTCGTGGTGATGATAGTGAACTAAAAAAAGAAGAAAATCTTTTTGATTTCAATAATTTAGTTGAGGAAATAATAAAAGAATTTAAAGTCATGGAGTCAGATATAACTTTAATTTTTGAAGATGATGCTGAAATAGAATTTTATGGTGACCCTAATTTATTTAAACAGCTTTTTAGAATTTTCTTGGATAATGCTGTTAAATTTACAGCTAAAAATGGGAAGATTAAGATAAAATTGGGTAGACTGGATAAAGAAAACTTTTTTTTCTCTATTGCAGATGATGGCCCAGGAATTTCCCAGTCAGATTTACCTTTTATATTTGACCGTTTTTATCAGGCTGATAAATCTAGATCCAGAAAAAGCAACAAAGGTTCTGGTCTTGGTTTAGCTATTGCTAAACAAATTATCGATAGCTATAATGGCACCATAGAGATTGAAAGCAGCGAAAAAGAAGGAACGAAATTTATTGTTAAATTACCGCTAAAAGAAAAATAAATATAATTAATTTTAGATAACACGAATAAATTTCATGGGAGATGATTTATTTTGTCAAAAACAGAAACCGAGGAGAAAAAAACACTTTTTCTACTAGACGGGCATAGTTTAACTCATCGTGCATTTTATGCTTTACCACTACTGACAAATGATGAGGGAGAATATACAAATGCAGTCTTTGGATTTATCAGAATGCTTTTTAGTCTTAATGATGAATGGAATCCAGACCGAATGATTATAACTTTTGATAAAAAAGCACCGACCTTTAGGCATGAAGAATATGAAGATTACAAAGGAAACAGAAAAAAAATGCCCGAAGAACTGGTTCCCCAAATACCGATGCTGCAGCAGACAATAGAAAAATTGAAAATACCGATGCTGGCTCAAGAAGGTTATGAGGCTGATGATTTATTGGGAACTCTTTCCAAAAAAGCGGAAGAAAAAGGTTATAAAGTTTATATAGTAACTGGAGATAGAGATGCGCTGCAGTTAGTTTCAGAAGATGTCAATGTTTTATATACCCGCAAAGGAATATCTGATCTAGTAAAATTTGATTTAGATAAGGTAATGGAGAAATATGAACTTACTCCTGAAAAATTAATTGACCGCAAGGGTTTGATGGGTGATAGCTCTGATAATATTCCTGGTGTACCTGGAATTGGCAAAAAGACTGCCCTGAAACTATTAAAAGAATTTGGATCTATGGAAGAAATTTTAGCCAATATTGATCAGGTTTCTGGTAAGAAAAGAAAAGAAAATCTTCATAAATATGCTGATCAGGCAAGAATGAGTTATAAATTAGGTAAAATTAAACGGGATGTTCCTGTAGATATTGATTTTGATAAATGTCGACTTGATCTTTATGATGATCAAGAAGCAGCAGAGCAGTTTAAAAAACTTGGTTTCACTTCGCTTTTGGACCGCTTTGATTTTAAAAAAGAGCTTAGTTTTGATGATTTAGAGATAGTGGAATTAAGTGAAAGCTTAGAAGAATTTAAAGAAAAAGCAGTTAAAGTTGGAAAAATCGGTATCTCGATAAAATTAAAAGAAAAAACTAAAGCAATCGATGGTGAAATTCAGACCATATTATTTTCTATAAAAGATGAAAATAATATATATTCATATCAACCAGCACACAAAATTGATGCAGTAGTTAAAGAAATTTTTGAATCAGAAAAAATCGAAAAGCTTATAATTAGTGGTAAAGAAACAGCTTTAGCTTTATTAAATCATCAAATTGAGCTTATCAATATTAAATTTGAACCACTACTTGCCTTTTATTTACTGCAGCCATCTTCCTCACTACCAGAATTAGAAGAAGTTTTTAGTCAGGAATTAACTATATCTTTTGAACAGTTAGCAGAAGATAATAAAAAGGCAGTAATGCTGTCCAGGTTATTTGAATTACAAGATAAACTGATATCTAAATTAAAAAAAGATGATTTATTAAAATTATATCAAGAAATAGAACTGCCCTTAATTAAGGTTTTAGCTAGAATGGAATTTAATGGGGTTAAAGTTGATAAAGAATGGCTTAATTTACTGTCGGAGCGTCTTGGTAAAAGATTGGATATTATAGTAGATAAAGCTCATGCTCTGGCCGGAGAAGAATTTAATCTAAATTCTCCCAAGCAGCTGGGAGAAATATTATTTGAAAAATTAGGTTTACCTGTTATTAAAAGAACTAAAACCGGGTATTCAACAAACGCAAATGTTTTAGAAAAGCTAGAAGGAAAACATGAAATTATTCCTTTGATCTCAGAATATAGAGAACTTGCAAAACTAAAGTCAACTTATATTGACTCTCTACCACCTTTAATTAATGATGAGAGTGGCAAAATCCATACTTCTTTTAATCAAATGGTAACAGCAACTGGACGTCTAAGCAGTACGAATCCAAATTTACAAAACATACCAATTAGAACTGAAGAAGGACGGGAAATAAGAAAAGCTTTTATTCCTTCCAGTGAAGATATGCTTTTATTGGCTGTTGACTATTCCCAAATCGAGCTTAGAGTATTTGCTCATCTTAGTGGTGATGAGAAATTAAAAGAAGCATTTAATTCTGGAGCTGATATTCATACTGAAACTGCAGCAGAAGTTTTCGAAGTTGGCCCAGACGAAGTTTCACCAAATTTAAGACGCCATGCCAAGGTAATTAATTTTGGTATTGCTTATGGAATGAGTTCTTATGGCTTGAGTCAGGATTTAGATATTCCAGTTGAAGAAGCACAGGCATATATCGACAAATACTTTGAAAGATTTTCTGGTGTAAAAGAGTATATGGATCAGACTATAAAAAAAGTTAAAGAATGTGGTTATGCAGAAACTATGTTTGGACGCCGCCGTTATATTCCAGAAATTAACAGCAGCAATTATCACCGTCGTTCTTTTGCTGAAAGAACAGCTGTTAACACACCAATTCAGGGAACAGCTGCAGATATAATGAAAAAATCAATGCTTGATGTTTATGATGCCCTAAAAGAGACTGATTTTGATTTAAATATTTTACTACAAGTCCATGATGAGCTGGTATTTGAAGTAAATAAATCTGATTTAGATGAAGCAGCAAAATTAATCAAAGAAAAGATGGAAAATACTGCAGAACTTGATGTGCCTTTACTAGTTGATCTTCAAATAGGAGAAAATTGGAGAGATAAAGAAGATTATGAGGTGAAGGAAAATGCCTGAGCTGCCAGAAGTTGAAACAGTAGTTAAGGGGTTAAGGCCTTTAATTAAAGATAGAAGAGTAACAGCAGTTGAGATCAGAGAAAAAAATATGATAGCTTATCCTGAAAATAATATTGATGAATTTAAAGAATCTTTAATCGGATCTAAAATTGAGGCAATTAACCGCCGTGGCAAATATATAATTATTGAATTAAATAACGAGAAAAATATGGTTATTCATTTGAGGATGACAGGTAAACTGTTGGTAAAAGAAGTTGAAGAATTCAGAGACAAACATACTCATGTTATTTTTAGCCTTAATGATGGTCAAGAAATAAGGTTTAACAACATCCGTAAATTTGGTCGAGTTTATTTAATCGATAAAAATCATCCGGAACAGGCGGGGGGACTTTCAGATTTGGGTCCTGAGCCTTTAAGTGAGGATTTGACTCTGACCGATTTTAAAAAGTTATTTAAAAACCGAAGGGCTTTAATGAAGTCTCTGCTTTTAAATCAACATTTTGTAGCAGGTATTGGTAATATTTATGCAGATGAAATTCTATTTTTGTCTGGAGTTAGACCTGACAGAACAGCGGATACCTTGACAGAAGATGAAAAAGAAAAAATATACCACAATATGCGTCATATTTTAAAAAAAGGAATAATTTATGGTGGTACAAGCTTTAGTGACTATGTTAATGCATTTGGGGAAAAAGGCTCATTTCAAGAAGAACTAAAGGTTCATCAGCGAGAGGGAGAAGAATGTTATTCATGTGGGACTAAAATTAATAAAATTAAAGTCAGTGGACGTTCAACTTATTTTTGTCCTAAGTGTCAAAAATAAAGACATAGAAGGGGGGATAATATGATCATAGGTTTAACAGGTGGGATTGCAACCGGAAAATCAACAGCTGCAGATTATTTAGAAAAAAAAGGTGCAGAAATTATTGATGCTGATCAAATTTCTCATAAAATTACTAAAAAAGAGGAAAAAGGTTGGCAGCTGATCGTCAAGGAATTTGGAAAAGATATATTAAAAGCGAATGGAGAACTTGATCGAGAGAAATTGGGAGAAATGGTTTTTTCAGATTCTGCTAAAAGAAAAAAATTAGAATCTCTTCTTCATCCGTTAATTATTTATGAAATGAAAGAAGAAGCTCATGAATATTTAAAAAATGATAAAATTGTAATTTTTATGGCACCACTTTTATATGAAGCTGGTTTAGAGCGTTTTTGTGATCAAGTTTGGGTGATTTCTAGTTCAAAATCAACTCAGATAAAAAGATTGAAGAAAAGAAATGGTTTGAACCGTGAGGCAGCTTTAAATAGAATAGAATCTCAAATGTCTATCAAAAGAAAGTCAGCTAGAGCTGATGTAGTTATAGAAAATGATTCAACGGTTAAAGAATTAACAAAAAAGTTAGATCAGCAGTGGGAAAAAGTATTGAAGGGAGAAGATGAGACCTTGATTAGAATTGCTCTGATAGCTCATGATGAAAAAAAAGATGATATGATAAAATTTGCAAAAAGACACCGAGAAGTTTTGGCAAATATGAGATTAATTGCAACCGGCACAACCGGACAGAGATTAATTGATGCAACTGGTCTTGATGTTGAGAGGATGGTGTCCGGTCCAATTGGTGGAGACCAAATGATTGGTGCAGAAATTGCTAAAAATAGATTAGATGGTGTTATTTTTCTAAGAGATCCTTTAACTGCTCAGCCACATGAGCCAGATGTGAGTGCTCTTTTAAGACTCTGTGATGTTCATGAAATTCCTTTAGCAACAAATTTAACAACTGCAGAAATGATTATTCACTCCCTCGCAGAAAAAAATAGAGCTTAGCCAGGGGGGAGTCAAGTTGTTCAAAGAATATTCAAGGAAAATAATAGTTTTAGTTTTAATAGTTGTATTTGTTTTTGCTGTGGGTGATTTTGATTTGTGGACAATTAGACGAAACTTTGAAGAAATAAAATATCAAGCAGAAATTCAAAAATATGCTGAGAAATTTGCGATTGAGGAAGAACTGCTTGCAGCTTTAATTTATGTGGAAAGTAGATTTAATAAATATTCTCAATCTCCCAAAGGGGCAGTTGGTTTGATGCAGTTAATGCCATCTACAGCAATTTGGATAGCAGAAGAACTTGGATATGATGATTTTCAATTAACAGATTTGAATGAACCTGAAATTAATATTAAATTTGGCTGCTGGTATTTTTCTTATTTATATGAGAAGTTTGATCGAGATTTGATTAAGACAATTGCAGCCTATAATGCAGGTGAAAATAATGTTAGAATCTGGGTTAATAACGGCTGGCAGGGAAATATTAATGAAAAATTACCTTTTGCAGAAACAGATAATTTTGTGAGGAGAGTAATTTCAACTAAAAAGTATTATAAAGAAAATAAACCTGAATTTTATAATTATCCAGCGATAAACTTATCGTTATTTAGATTGGCTGATTAGAATTTCTATATTAGAAAAAATTTATTTAACATTAAGATAAAGGATCTTAAACCTGCCAAATTTGATTTTTTCATTAAATAATTATATAATTTAAGTTAGTGAAAATTTAATAGCAAAAGAATCTTATTATGAAATTTGGATTCTTATCTAAATTCATATTTTCTAGAAGGAGGGATAAGATAAAGAATTGATTAGGGATTAACTTTTTTTGTTTTAAACAATTATTTAGGAGGAAATTTCAAGTATGCAAAAAAGATTAATAGTTATCTTAACTGTATTTTTATTTATAACAATGACGTCAATGGCAGGAGCTCAGGAAGTTAAAAATCCTGGTACTTTTGTAGAAGTTAATATGGGGACAATTGATAGTCTTGATCCTCACTTTCAATATGATTCTGCAAGTGCAGAGATTATTGATAATGTGTATGAAAATTTAATTAAATTTGATCAAGGTGATATAACAACATTTCTACCACATCTTGCTACAGAGGTTCCAACTGTAGAAAATGGATTAATTAGGGATAATAACACTACCTATGAATTCCCAATTAGAAATGATGTAGTATTTCATAATGGTAATAAATTGACTCCAGAAGATGTTAAATATAGCTTTTTAAGAGCTCTAATTCAGGATCGTGATGGTGGGCCAGTTTGGATGATTTATGAACCATTATTCCAAAAAAGTTCTTTATCGGACGTTATTTTTGAAGTTTTAGAAGAAGAAAAAAATGCTAAAGACTTAACTGCAGAGGAATCTGCTGAAGTATATGCATATTTAGAAAAAGCTATTGAAATTAATGGAAATAGTGTAATTTTCCATCTGCCTCAACCATTTCCACCTTTTTTAAGTATCATAGCTCAGGGTAATGGTCTGGGAGCAATTGTTGATAAAGAATGGACAATTGAGCAGGGAGATTGGGATGGTCAGCCTGAAACAATAGCTGAATATACTAACCCAACTAAAGAAGAAGATCCATTATTTGGAGCTATGAATGGCACCGGTCCTTATAAATTTGTAGAGTGGGTTAATGGTGAAGAAATAGTATTAGATAGACATGAAAATTATTGGCGTGAACCAGCTTCAATCAAAAAAGTAATTATTAAAATGATTGATGAATGGTCAACTAGAAAACTAATGCTTCAGCGTGGAGATGCTGATATTGTTTATGTAGATAAGCAGTATATGAGTCAGATCGAAAACATGAACGGAGTAGAAGTTATAACTGGTTTACCTAATATTTACATGGGTGCTGGGTTAATGAACTATAATATAGTTACTGAAGGTAACCCAGATGTTCATAGTGGTAAACTTGACGGAAATGGTGTGCCATCTAACTTTTTTAGTGACATAGATGTTAGAAAAGGCTTCTTATATTCCATGAATTATGAAGCATTTGTTAATGATGTGTTAGAGGGAGATGGCCAGCAGGGTAGAGGTCCAATTCCAGAACCGCTGTTAGGATATGATGAAGACTCTCCAACTTATGAATTAAACTTAGATAAAGCAGAAGAGCACTTCAAGCAGGCATTTAATGGTGAGTTATGGGAAAAAGGTTTTGAAATAACAATTCTTTATAACTCTGGTAACGATGTTCGTAAGAGTGCTGCTGACATGCTTAAGTACTATGTTGAAAGAATTAATCCTAAGTTTAACATTAATGTTCGTGGAATTCAGTGGGCATCTTATCTTGATAAGCTAATTGCACAAAAATTCACACTAGGGTTTATTGCCTGGGGTGCTGATTACGCTGATCCACACAACTTTGTAGTTCCATTTGTAAGCAGCACAGGAACTTATGGTGGATTTAAAGGGGAAGATTATGCAGAATTTGCAAAAGAGAATATTGATCCTTTAATTGAAGAAGCAATTTCTCTAACTGATCCTGAAGCACGTGAAGAAATTTATCGTGAAATTCAGCAAATATCTTATGAAAATGCAACTGATTTCTACCTGTATCAGCCAACAGCTCAGGTTGTTATGAGAGACTGGGTTGAAGGATGGTATTATGATCCAATTAGAGATCCAGGTCAGTACTTCTATTCATTAGATAAGTAGAATATATTTAATAAAAAATATTTTCAATAAATATCTGGGGGGATATTTACCCCCAGATATATTATTGTTTAGATAATTAAAAGTTGGAAAGGATGAATATAGAGGATGATAGCTTACATTGCAAGACGCTTACTTATATTACCGATAATCCTCTTTGGAGTAAGTATGTTAATTTTTTCTATGATTATGATGTTAGGACCTTATCAAAGACTTAGTACTTATATCAATGACCCAGCCCAGTTAAAGGGAGCTGAAGATATCGATCAATTAGTATCTAAATATGGATTAAACGATCCCTGGTATGAACAATATGGACGCTGGATTGGTGGTGTGTTAAAAGGTGATTTCGGCTGGTCAGAATCGGCCGGCGCTCCTGTTACAAAAGCTATAGCTGATAGATTTCCTGCCACTTTAGAACTGGCATTATTATCTTTAGTTCCAGTAATATTTGGTGGTATAATATTAGGGGTGCTTTCGGCGGTTCATCATAACAAAGCCTTAGACCATACGATTAGGATTTTTGCAGTAATTGGATGGTCATTTCCATCATTTGTTTTTGGATTAATTGTTTTGATGATTTTCTATGGTGTTTTAGGCTGGCTGCCTCCAGGAAGATTATCAAACTGGGCTACAGAGATAGTTCGCTCAGCAGATTTTGTTAGTTATACAGGCATGTATATTCTTGATGGAATTTTAAACTTTAATTTTTCTATTGTTTTAGATGCTATTAGGCATTTAATTGCTCCGGTAATAACTATATCGATACTATGGTGGGCTTTTATATTAAGAATAACACGTTCGAATATGTTGGAGACATTAAAAAAAGATTATATTCGTACTGCTAGAGCTAAAGGGCTTGCAGATAATATTGTAGTTTACAAACATGCAGTTCGTAATGCTTTAATACCGGTAGTCACAGTTGCCGGGCAGATGGTATTAGGGTTAGCAGGTGGACTTGTTATCGTAGAAAGTATTTTTAATATAAGAGGATTAGGACAGTTTATGGCAAATGCAGCACAGCAGCTTGATTATCCAGGTGTATTGGGTGGAGCTTTATATTTTGGTTTCCTTCTAATATTAATTAACCTATTTGTGGATGTATCATATGCTGTAATTGACCCAAGAATTAGATTGGAGTGATGCTTTAGTGGAATGGCAAGAAGTTGTTAAAAGGTTGTTACAGAATAAAATATCATTACTTGGTATTTTAATAATTTTATTTTTTATTATAGTTGCAGTTTTTGCACCCTGGATAGCACCGCCTAGAGATCCAGATGCTCCGTATTTAATTCCAAGAGCTGGTTGGTCTATTGAACCCCAACCACCAAGCGATGAATATATTTTTGGAACTACTGAAGGTCAGTATGATATTTTTTATGGGATTGTGTGGGGAACGAGAACTGCTTTTAGAATAGGATTAATTGTTGTTGGAATTAGTACTTCGATTGGAATAGTTTTAGGAACCATAGCCGCTTATTATGGGGGCTGGATTGATGAAATATTAATGCGGATTACTGATATTTTTATGTCAATTCCTTTTATAATAGCAACTATTGTTTTGGTGACAATTTTAGGTCAGGGCTTGACTAATGTTATGATCGCCTTAATTACCTTTAGCTGGATGAGTACTGCCAGACTAATGCGTTCACAGGTTTTATCGGTCAAAGAAGATGAATTTGTACAGGCAGCACTTGCCTTAGGTGCTAATGATTTTAGAATTATTTTTAGACATATAATTTTAAATACTATTTTCCCGGTGGTTATTCAAGCTTCAATGAGAATGGGATCGATGGTTATTACAGCATCTACTCTTAGTTTTTTAGGTGTAGGTACACCGGAAGGTTATGCTGATTGGGGGCAGATGATTTCCTTTGCTCGTAATTGGATCTTGGGTGTTGAAGGCAACCCATTAAATTACTGGTATACTCTTATTATTCCTGGTGTTGCAATTACATTATTCTGTTTATCATGGAATTTAATTGGTGACGCTTTCCGTGATATTTTAGATCCGAAACTTAACTAAGATGGTTATTTTTTAGACAACAAAAAGGTAGGTGAATTTCTTGAATAAACAAGCTTTAGTAGAAGTTAAAAATTTAAAAACATATTTTTATACCGAAGAAGGAATAGTAAAAGCTGTAGATGGAGTGGATTATGAAATTTATCCTGGTGAGACTTTGGGTATTGTAGGTGAGTCTGGCTGTGGTAAAAGTGTTACTTCTTTGTCAATTATGAGATTAGTAGAATCTCCTCCAGGCCGAATTGAGGCTGGTGAAATTAATTTTCAAGGAAAAGATTTAACAAAAATTTCTGAGAAAGAAATGCGTAAAATTCGTGGAAATGATATTTCCATGATTTTTCAGGAGCCAATGACTTCTCTAAATCCAGTTTATACTGTTGGAGATCAAATTATTGAAGCAATTATGCTGCATAAAGATGTAAATAGAAAAGAAGCTAGAAAACAGGCAATAGATATGCTGAAAAAAGTAGGTATTCCACTGCCAGAACAGCGTGTAGACGAATACCCTCATCAATTATCTGGTGGTATGAGACAGCGTGTAATGATTGCAATGGCTTTAAGTTGTGATCCCAAGCTTCTAATTGCTGATGAGCCGACAACAGCACTTGATGTAACTATTCAGGCTCAAATTTTAGAATTAATGAATTCATTAAAAGAAAGTTATGGTATGTCAATTATGATGATTACTCACGATTTGGGAGTAATTGCTGAAGTATCTGATCGGGTAGCAGTAATGTATGCAGGTAAGGTAGTGGAATACACAGATGTTGATACATTATTTGATGATCCTAAACATCCATATACTTGGGGATTAATGAATTCAATCCCCAAATTAGATAAAGATGTTGATCGTTTAGAAGCTATTCCTGGTAGTGTACCTTCTCCACTTAATTTTCCAAAAGGCTGTAAATTTAATACCCGCTGTCCGTTAGCTGAAGGTAAATGTTATGATGAAGAACCACCTTTAGAAGAAGCTGCAGCAGGACATAAGGTTCGCTGTTGGAGATATAAAGATTTAGAAGAGATTAAAAAACGTGGCGAAAGAATCTATGAGGATCGAGGTGTTCAGAAATAATGGCTGAAAATTTACTCGAAGTTAAGAATCTAAAAAAATATTTTCCGGTTAAAGCTGGAATATTCAAAAAGACTGTTGCTCATGTAAAAGCTGTTGATGATATTTCTTTTGCAGTAAAAGAAGGAGAAACCCTGGGTCTGGTAGGTGAATCTGGTTGTGGTAAATCAACAACTGGTAGAACAATATTAAGACTTTTAGAAGCAACAGCTGGGGAAGTAATATTTGAAGGAAAAAGTGTAATGGATCTCGACAAAAAAGCAATGCGGGCAATACGACGTGATATGCAGATTATTTTTCAGGATCCCTATGCTTCTCTAAATCCAAGGATGACAGTTGCTGATATTGTTGGAGAGCCTCTTGATATTCATAAATTAGCTAAAAATAAAAAAGAGCGTAATGAAAAAGTAAGAGAAATACTTGAAAATGTAGGACTTGGTGCAGAATATATGCATCGTTATCCACATGAATTCAGTGGTGGACAGCGTCAGCGTATTGGTGTAGCAAGAGCATTGGCAGTAGATCCAAAGTTAATTATAGCTGATGAGCCAGTGTCTGCTCTTGATGTTTCAGTCCAGGCACAGGTTGTAAACCTACTTCAGGATTTACAGAAAGAGTATGGTTTAACTTACCTTTTTATCGCTCATGATTTAAGTGTAGTTAAGCACATAAGTGACCGGGTTGCAGTTATGTATTTAGGTAAGATAGTAGAATTAACTGATAAGCACGAGTTATATAGTAATCCTAAACACCCATATACTCAGTCTTTATTATCTGCAATTCCAGAGGCTGATCCTAAAAAGAAAAAGAATAGAATTGTCTTAGAAGGAGATGTACCATCACCGGTAGATCCACCTTCAGGCTGTAGATTCCATCCCCGCTGTCCAAAAGCTTTTGAACCCTGTTCTGTAAAAGAACCTGAGTTTAAAGAGTATGGAGATGGACATTTTGCTGCCTGTCACTTATTAGATAAATAAATATAGATCAAGTTTAAACTTTAAATCCCTGATTTGGATATTTAAATTCCAAACAGGGATTTTTATATTTTTGGAGAATAAGATAATTAAGGTGGAAAGAAATATGTAATCTAAGCTGGAGGAATCTAAATGACAAATAAAAAAATATATTTATTAATCTTATTTATTATTGTTTCAATTACCTTTAATGTAAATGCAGAAAATTATGGTGGGAATTTAAAAATTAAAATGAATAAAAGGCCATTAACTTTAAATCCAATATTTTCAGCAAATCAAACTGAAAAAAATATAAATAAACAGATTTTTGATAAATTACTGATTTTAAATAGTCAGGGTGAATTAAGTAATAATTTGATCGAGTTTTGGGAAAGTAATGCTGAGTCAACTGTTTTTAAATTTAAGCTAAAAAAAAATGTATATTTTCACCCTTATAAGCTTAATGGAAAAGAGATAAAAATTGAGCAGAGAAAAGTTACTGCAGCTGATTGGAAGTGGTCGTTTGAATATTTGGCTGATCCCAAAAATAAATCTCCTTATGCAGGTATATTTAAAAAAGTGGTAGGATATGATGATTATCAAGAACAGAAATCAAATGAAATAACCGGGATTAAAGTTATAGATGATTATCAGCTTCAAATTAGTCTAAAAGATTCATATGCACCATTTATTTATAATTTAGCTAAAGAAGCAGCTGTAGTAATACCAAAAAAAGCAGTTTTAGAATCAGGTCAAAAATTTTCTTTAAATCCAATTGGTACCGGCCCTTTTAAATTTAAAAACTTTGCCAATAATAGAATTAAATTAACCAAAAATCAAAATTACTGGAAAAAGACAGAACAACAAAATAAATTACCTTATTTAGAACAAATTGAATATTATTTTGATAATAGTAAAAATCTGAATAAAAATTATCAAGAATTTGATTTATACCAGCTTAGTTATGATCAATTAATTAATTATTATCATAATAATCAAAGAGATGAAAATTATAATCTTAAAACAATTATAAATAACAATTTATATTTTGTTGCTTTTGACTGCAGAGATAATGATATTAACGAAAGTGAATATAAAGTAATTAAACATCAAATTAGGTCGAGTTTAAATAATGATAAATTTAATCAAACTATCAAACTAAATAATTATATTCATAATGAAAATATGAGTGATGGTTTTAATTTTTTAAACAAAATATCTGCTAAAACCGAAGCAAATTCAGAAAATGAAGTGAATTTTAGTGATAATTTAAAGCTAAAAATGATCAGCAACAATTCTAATTTAAGCTTACAAATTAGTGAATTATTGAAAACTGAACTTAAAAAATTTAATGTTAAGCTTGAAGTGAAAAATTATAATTGGAATAAATATTTAGAATTGTTAAAAAGCAGCTCTCAAAGAGATCTTTTTATGATGTCATATAGTTATGAAAATAAATTTGAATTTATTGCTGATAATTTTTATTCTAAGTCAGAAAAAAATTATTTTAACTATGAAAATAGAAGAATTGATAATTTAATTGATTATATAAAATTATCAAAAAATATGGAAAATCAAAATATAGCTTATACTATTATGGAAGAAATTTTATTTCATGATAATCCATATCTTGTTATTTTTAAAGGTGTTGATCTTTTTTTAATATCTGAAAAATTATCAAATCAAAAGATATTAGATAATATTCATACAAAAGACAAACTGGAATTATTTTATTTTGAATAAAATTCTAATTAGTTTAAGTTGAATGAAAACCATTTCATTTATTTCAGAAGATTTTTACAAAATCAACAATAAAAAATAATTAATATTTAGAATTTTAAGTTTTATAATCAATATACTATAAATCAAAACAAAAATTTGGCTATTTAGGGCGTAATATCACTAAAATTATCAAAAAAATAAATTATCAAAAAAATCTGTGATTTTTGCAGGAATTATATATTTTGTATTGAATATAATAAATAGTGAAATGGATTTCATTATAATTTGGGAGAGAAAATTATGGATGTAACCATGAAAGATGTAGCAAAATTAGCAGGAGTTTCATTAAGCACAGTTTCTCGTGTTTTAAATGATAGTTCACTTGTTAGAGAAGAGACAGCAAAAAAAGTAGAAAAAGCTGTAGAAAAGTTGGACTATCAAATTAATGATTCTGCTCGAATATTAAGAACCAATACCAGCAATTTAATTGGAGTCATTGGTGCTGGGATGGAAAGGCCTTTTTTGGCAAATTTGTTAAAGGGGATTGAGGCTGAAGCTAGAGAGCGGGGTTTTGCTCTGATTTATGGAGATTCAGATGGTGAGTTTGAAAAAGAACAGAATTATTTAAACATCATGAAGCAGAAAAAAATTGATGGAATCATTTTAATAACTACTAATTATTATAATGATCTTCTTTCGATAGTTAAAAACTATAATATTCCAGTTGTTTTTGCTTCTGGCTATATAAGTGATCCAGAAATCAGCTGTGTTACAGTTGATAATGTAGCGGCTGCTTATGATATGGTAGAATTTCTTTGTCAGGCCGGACATAGAGATATTGCTTTTATTAAAGGACCAGACCTTGACATGCTTGCAAGTCAAGAAAGGTTAAGAGGAGTAAAACTTGCTTTAAGATTAAGCAATATAAAATATGAATCAGCTCGAATAATTGAAGGTGATTTCACATATGAGAGTGGGTATTCAGCAGCCCAAAAGATTCTAAATAAATTTCCAGATGTAACAGCAATTTTTGCATTTAATGATGAAATGGCAGTAGGAGCAATTAGATATTTAAAAGAACAGGGAATTAGTATACCTGAAGATATCTCAGTAGTTGGTTTTGATGGTATTGACTTAGGGAAATATACAAGTCCTGCTTTAACAACTATTAAACAATCGGGTTATCATTTGGGTTTAAAGAGTATAGAAATTCTGAATAAAATTATTAAAAAAGGTAAGATAGAAGATAACAAAGTCTTTATTCCACATGAACTTGTGGTTAGAGAAAGCACAAATAAATTAAATGAACTTACTACTAATCAGGAGGTGATTATGAACAATAATATGTAGTTAAGATTATATTATATTCTTAACATATTTAAATTCATCAATCAATTTGAGGAGGAGAATTATTAATGAAAAAAAATTTATTTTTAGTTTTAGCCTTAGTTTTTGTTATTACCTTTAGTGGTCTAGCTTTTGCTGATAGCCATGGTGAAGAGATTTCTTTGACTGTTGCTGGTGGTGCTGTTGGTCAGGAGAAAGAACTAACTATTAAAGCTGCAGAAATGTATATGGAAAGAAATCCTAATGTAACAGTAGAAGTTTTAGAGACACCTGACTTAGCTAATGATAGATTAGGTCTTTATTTACAGTTTTTAGAAGCTGAAAGCCCTGAAGTAGATGTTTATCAAATTGATGTAATCTGGCCAGGTGATTTAGCAGAGCACTTTATTGATTTTTATGACTATGGTGCTGAAAAAGTTGCTGATAAGCATTTCCAGGCAATCATTGAGAATAACACAACAACTGATGGTCGTTTAGTAGCTATGCCTTGGTTTACAGATGCAGGTCTTTTATATTACAGAACAGATCTCTTGGAAAAATATGATCGTGAAGTACCAGAAACCTGGGATGAATTAGAGGAAACAGCAAGATATATTATGGAAAAAGAAAGAGAAGCCGGTAATCAAGATTTTTATGGTTATGTCTGGCAGGGAGATGCTTATGAAGGTTTAACCTGTGACGCTCTAGAATGGACTTATTCTAATGGTGGTGGACAGATAGTTAGTCCTGATCAAAAAATTACAATTAATAATGATAAAGCAATTGAAATTATTAGGCAAGCTGCAGGTTGGGTCGGAACTATTTCTCCAACTGGTGTAACAGGTATGGGCGAAGAAGATGCTCGTTCAATGTGGGAAGCTGGTAATGCATTATTTATGCGTAACTGGCCTTATGCTTATGCTTTAGGAAATCAAGAAGGTAAGCCTACTGCTGGAAACTTTGACGTTTCACCTTTGCCTGCTGGAGATAGTGGTAAATCAGCAGCAACTTTAGGCGGCTGGAACTTAGGAGTTAGTAAGTATAGTAATCACCCTGAAGAAGCAGCTAAATTAGCTATGTTCTTAGCTGGAGAAGAAGTACAAAAAATGCGTGCTGTTGAAGGAGCCTTCAATCCTACAATTAAATCATTATATCAAGATGAAGATGTACTAGAGGCAGTTCCTTTCTTTGGCAGCCTTTATGATGTATTTACAAATGCTGTAGCTCGTCCTTCTACTGTAACTGCTCCCCAATATAACAAGGTATCAGAGTTATTCTTCCAGGCAGTTCATTCAGTACTAACTGGTGGAAGCGATGCTCAAACAGCGGTTGAGTATTTAGAATTAAACTTAATGGATACTACAGGATTTGAAACTGGTGAGCCATTACAACCATAAGTAAAGTTTTTTTAAATTAGTAATAATCTGGAGAGGATTGTACCTCTCCAGATTCTCTGAAAAAAAGGGGGGAAACTTAATGTCAAATAGTAATTCATCAAATCTGGCAAAAGAAGAACAAAAATTGGCTTTTAAATTATTAATACCAGCATTCTTAATTTTAATCATAATTGCTTTATATCCTCTGGGTCAAGTATTTTATACCAGTTTTACTGATAAAGAATTTGCTTCAAGCAAAGAGACTAGTTTTGTTGGTTTAGATAACTATAAAGCACTTTTATCAGTTTCTGTTAAAGAATTAGAACCTATAATTGATGAAGAAACTGGTGAGCAGGTAGTTGATGAGAGAACCGGAGAAAAGCAATTTCAAAGACCGATAAGAGTTTTACCAAGAGACCCTTATTTATATCGACCATCATTTGAGTTCAGTTTTTTTGGTAATCGATATGTGGTGGGTGCCCGGACTCCAGATTTTATTAGATCTGTCTGGAATACGTTAATCTTCACACTATTTTCGGTGTTTTTTGAGACAGTCCTTGGTTTAATAGTTGCATTGGTTGTTAATAGTGAGTTTAAAGGTAGAGGTGCTATGAGGGCTGTAATGTTAGTTCCCTGGGCCGTAATCACAGTTGTTTCTGCCAGAATGTGGGAATGGATGTTTGAGCCAACAAGGGCAGGTTTATTTAATATGTTAGGAGACAGGTTTGGTTTAATTGAAACCAGTTATTCATTTTTAAGTAATAATTCTTTACAGCTTCCAGCAATTATAGCGGTTGATGTTTGGAAAACTACACCATTCATGGCTCTTTTAATTCTTGCTGGGTTACAGCTGATTCCAAATGAATTATATGAAGCAGCAGAAATGGATGGAGCTAGTAAATTTAGACAGTTTTTTAATATTACTTTACCATTATTGAAACCATCACTGGCAGTTGCTTTGATTTTTAGAACATTAGATGCTTTAAGAGTATTTGATGTGTTCCAGGTGATGCTGTCACAGAAAAGATATTCAATGGCCAGTTTTAACTATTTTCAGTTAATTCAGGCCAGGCAGATGGGAATGGCATCAGCAATTGGAGTTATAATTTTCATTATAATCTTTGGCTTTGCTGTCCTTTATATGAAATCCTTAGGAGTTGATACAGAATGACAAGAGATCAGAAAAAAATATTTAAAAAGATCTTATTCTATCTTGTGCTGGCAGTAATTGTTATATACTTGTTATTTCCATTTTACTGGGCAATTTCTTCTTCTTTAAAGTCAGAAGCACAGTTAAGCATGACTCCAGCAACTTTAATTCCTAGAGACCCTGATACAGGTGAAATTTCATTTTTTACTAGAAATTATAGAGCTATATTTTCTAATGGTGGTTTTGTTAGAGGTTTAATTAACAGTACTATAGTAGCAACTTCAACTACAATCTTAGCTCTTTTAACAGGATCATTTGCAGCTTTTGCCTTAGGAAAACTGCGATTTAAAGGTAAAACGCCCGCATTATACACAATTTTAGCAATGACAATGTTTCCTCAGGTCACAGTTTTATCCGGATTATATGCAGTAATCAATGCTTTAAATTTAAGTGCCAGGGTAAGTATGATTTTTACATATCTATTATTTACTCTGCCATTTACAACCTGGGTCCTGACCTCTTTCTTTAGAGATTTACCAGATGAGATTATGCAGTCAGCTCAGGTGGATGGTGCAACTCCATTTCAGACTTTCCATATGATACTGCTGCCGCTTACTGCACCTGCTTTAGTTACAACAGGTCTACTTTCATTTATTCAGGCCTGGAATGAATACCTTTTTGCTTTAACATTTACATCAATTGATCCAAGTTCTAGGACTGTACCGGTAGCTATTCAATTTTTCTCAGGGGAATTTGCCCGTCAGGAACCATTTGGAGAAATTATGGCAGCTGCAGTTATGGTTACAATTCCAATTGTAGTTTTAGTTTTAATATTCCAGAAACGTATTGTAGCTGGATTGACTGCTGGAGCTGTAAAAGGATAAGTTTAGATTTAAGGTTTAATTAGTCTAATTGAAATTAAATATAACTATATAAAATAATAAACTGATTAGATAATAGAGAAAATCAGGCCATCAGGATTATAGTGAAACTATAATTGGGTGGCCTAATTTCTTTATGTAAATTTTAGATTAACTTGAGGGAGGTATAAATTTGAATTATAATAATTTTTTTGAAATTAAAGATGGGTGGAATTTACAAATAAAAGAATTAAAAGAAGATCAGTTAGTTCATTACGGTAGTAATTTATTATGTGGTAACGGATATCTTGGTTATCGTGGAACCTTAGAAGAATGGGGTAAGGAACAGTACCAGGCCTGTGTTATAACTGATACTTATGATATGGCAGATGGTAAATGGAGAGAATTGTCTAATTCACCAAATGCACTGACAACAAAAGTTACGGTTAATGGGAAAGATTTTGGAGATTATCCTAAAGAAGATAGAATAACTACAGAATTGGATTTTAATTATAAATATGGAATTTTCAAAAGAATATCACAGTCTAAATTAGAAAGTGATTTTGAAATAGTTTCAGAAAGATTTGCTTCTTATGATAATCTACATTTAATAGCAAATAAATATCAAATAAATAATTTAGACAAAAAAGAAATAAAACTAAAAATTGGAATCAATGGCGACATCTGGGATTTAAATGGATGTCATCTTGAAAACTTTACTGGGGAGTATGATTCTAATAAAAATATTGTATATTTAAAAGCAAATACAGTAGAGAGTAAAATTACCTTAGTTACAGCTTTATCCTTTGAATTTAAAAAAGGTAAAATTAAAAATTTGAAAGTTGAAAATGAAGAAAAGTCGATTTATTTATTGATTAAGGCTGAAGCTGAATCAGAAAAAATAGAAATGGAAAGAAACATGATTGTCTATTCTAGTAATGATCTAAATGGTCCACTAAAAGCTGCCTTAAATGATGCTGAGTCAGCATTAAAAATAGGTTATGATGAGCTAAAAGAAAAACATCAAGCAGTTTGGGATAAAAAATGGAAACTGATGGATATCCAAATTAAAGGAAATCTTTTAGATCAGCTTGCAGTCAGATTTAATCTTTATCATAATATTATTGCAACCCCAGCTCATAGTGAACGTCTACCAATTGGTGCGCGTGGTTTGTCATGTCAAGCATATCAAGGATCAGCTTTTTGGGATCAAGAAATATTTAATTTACCTATGTTTTTATTTACAGAAACAGAAACAGCGAAAAATATTTTAAAATATAGATATCATACTTTAGATGGAGCTCGTCAAAAGGCTGAAGATTTAGGATATGCTGGTGCATTTTATGCCTGGATATCTGGAAAAAGTGGAAAGGAATTATGTCCATCATTTTTCTTTAAAGATGTAATTAGTGGTCGTAAAATTAGAAATCATTTTAATGATTGGCAGATTCATGTTTCTCCTGATATAAGCTATGCTATTTGGAAATATTATTTAGCAACAGAAGATATAGATTTTGTTGTTAACTATGGCTCAGAAATTTTATTTGAGGTTGCACGATTTCTAAACTCCAGAGTACACTATAATCAATTCAAAGATCAGTATGAGATCATTCGACTATTAGGTCCGGATGAATATCATGAAAATGTAGATAATAATGCCTTTACTAATTATCAGACACAGTTTGCTCTAAAAAAGGCACTTTATTTTTATTTTAAAATGGAAAATGAATATCCCGAAAAGCTGGAAGAAATTAAAGATAAAATTAACTTAAATGAATCTGAAATTACAGCTTGGCAGGAGATATCAGAAAAAATTTATTTACCACAGCCAGATCAGAATAATTTAATTGAACAGTTTGATGGTTATTTTGAGCTTGAAGATACCACAGCAAAAGTACTGAATGATAGATTAATTGATAAAGCTGAATATTGGGGCTGGCCGAATGGAGTCGCTGTTTTCACTCAGGTAATTAAACAGGCTGATGTAATTCAGTTATTTACTTTACATGATATTTTTTCTGAGGAAGTACTTACAGCCAATTATGATTATTATGAGCCTAGAACCCAGCATGGTTCTTCTTTAAGTCCTTCCCAATATGCAGTTGTTGCTGCCAGACTGGGAAGAGCAGAAGAAGCTTATGATTATTTTAAAAAATCAGCCTTTATTGATTTAATGAGTACCAATAAAGCAGTTAGCGGAGGAACTTTTATTGGTGGTATTCATACAGCTGCTGCCGGAGGAATTTGGCAGTTGATAATTAATGGTTTTGCTGGTATGAAAATTGATAAAGCAGGTCTTTCATTTAAGCCAGTTCTCTGTCAGGAATGGGAAGAAATTCAATTCAAGCTGAACTATCAGAATAAAAAATTTGAAATTAGATTAAATCAAAATGAGTTTCAGTTAAAAACAGCTGCAGATAATAGTGAAGCACTAAAATTTAGTGTTTTTGAAAAAGAATATTTTTTGGATGCTGCTGCAGAAGTAAAAATAAAATTATAAATAATTGGCTGTGAATAGAATTTCATAATAATTATTAAGCATAGAAAAAGCTCCCTATAAAAATAGGGAGCTTTAGTAGCTTATTAAACAGATAACAACATGCGGTCATTATTAAATTGGCCACCATGCTTAATTTCAAACATTTTAAGCAGTTTTTCAATAGTAAGATCTTTCTTTTCTTCTGCTTTTATATCATAAATGATTTGACCACCATCCATCATTATTAAACGGTTACCCATTTTGATTGCATCTTCCATATTATGAGTAATCATTAGAGTTGTTATATTATTCTCATTAACTAATTCTACTGTAAGATTCTTAATTTTAATAGCTGTGGCAGGGTCTAAAGCTGCTGTATGCTCATCTAAAAGCAGCAGTCGAGGATTAGCAACCGTTGCCATTAAAAGTGTTAAAGCTTGTCTCTGACCTCCAGATAGAAGCTTAACTTTGGTAGTTAATCTTTTTTCTAAGCCTAAATCAATTTTTTCAAGATGTTTACGCATTATTTCTCTTTTATGTTTACTTAGTCCCCATCTTAAAGAGAGATTTCTAGATTTAGAAATTGCTAGCGAAAGATTTTCTTCAATAGTCATTTCAGGCGAAGTTCCCGCTAAAGGATTCTGAAAAACTCTTCCTATTTTTTGAGCACATTTATATTCAGATTTTTTTGTAATATTTTCATTATCTAAAATAACACTTCCGTTTTCAACTGGAAAAACTCCAGCGATAGAATTTAAAAGAGTGGATTTACCTGCTCCATTACTACCTACTATTGTGATGAAATCACCTTCGTTAACTGTTAAATCAATTTTATCAATGGCTACATTCTCGTTTGGAGTACCTTTATAAAAAATTTTTTCTAAATTTTTGACTTTCAGCATTTATTTATCACCTCAATGCTTTTTTTATTCTTGGAGTTGATAAGAAAATTATAACTAATATAGCTGTCAGTAATTTTAAATCTGAAGCAGCAAGCCCTAAATTTAATGCTATTGAAATACTAAATCTGTAAAGAATAGAACCTATAATTACACCAAGAGTGGCAATTATAATTGAACTATCTCCGATGACAACTTCACCAATAATTACTGAAGCTAATCCAGCTACAATTGTACCAACCCCCATATTAACATCTGCAAATCCTTGATATTGTCCAACAAGTGCACCTGACAGTGAGACTAATGCATTAGAAAGAATTAATCCTAACATTTTCATTGAATTTGTGCTGATTCCCATACTTCTTATCATTTGTGGATTATCTCCAGTAGCTCTTAGAGCAAATCCAATTTGAGTGTTTAAAAAAGCATCTAAGATTAATTTGACAGCAACTATTACTAAAATTAATAAAAGTAAATTATTCCAGGGATATGGAACTCCTAAATCTCTAATAAAAGAGAAAATTGTTCCCTTCCCGATAAGTGGAATATTGGGTCTACCCATAACTCTTAAATTAATTGAGTAAAGTGAAGTCATTGTCAATATTCCTGATAAAAGAGGAGCAATTTTTAATTTAGTATTTAAAAAACCGGTAATTGCTCCTGCCATTCCTCCAGCTGCAACCGCTGCAGCTAATGTGACAAAAGGATTAACCCCTGCTACTAACAATCTTGCTGAAACAGCAGCACCTAAAGGTAAACTGCCGTCGACTGTCAGATCAGCAAAATCGAGGATTCTAAAAGATATAAAGACACCTAATGCCATAATACCAAAGGCAAGGCCCTGTTCTAACGACGTAATTGCAAAACTTAGATTCATAACACACCTCACACCATTTCTAAACTAAATATTTTATTAAATTGTTAAAAAATCTACTCTTGGGTTATTTCTTCATAAATAACATTTGCTCTATCTAAAACAGCTGCTGGAATTTCTAAATCTAAATTATCCGCAGCTTTTGTATTAAGATACAGTTTTAATTCTTTTGAAGATTCCACAGGCATTTCTGAAGGGTCAGCCCCATTTAAGACTCTTGCTGCCATTTTACCAGTTTGAATACCAAGCAGCTTATAATCTATTCCTAAAGTAGCAACTGCTCCCTGTCTAACCTGACCGTTTTCTGAAGCGAATACAGGTATTTTATTTTGATTAGTAATTTGTAGGACAGAGGGCAAAGCTGAAACTATAATATTATCTGTAGGTACATAAACTGCATCTACATCTCCAACTAAAGAAGAAGCTGCAAGACTTACTTCACTGCTGTTGCTTACAGTTGCTTCGTGTAATTTAATTCCCATTGCTTTAGCTGTTTCTTTAACGATATCTACCTGAACAACAGAATTAACCTCTCCTGGATTATAAAGAACACCTAAGTCTTTGATTTCTGGAATGAATTCTTTAATCAATTCAATCTGCTGAGCCACAGGATTCATATCTGTGGTTCCAGTTAAATTACCGCCTGGTTTTTCCATGCTGTCAACAATTCCAGCTTCAACTGGATCGGTAACAGCTGTAAATAAGACAGGAGTTTCTGTAATAACATTTGCAGCTGCCTGAGCATTTGGTGTTGCAATCGCTAAGATCAGATCAAGATCATTACTTCTAAACTGTTGAGCAATTGATTGAGCAGTAGCAAAATCAGCCTGTGCGTTTTGTTCAATAAACTCAATTTTTTCTTCATTAAAACCAGCTTCTACTAAGCCCTGAATAAAACCTTCTCTAGCTGAATCTAAAGCGGGATGCTCAACAAATTGTGAAATACCTATTTTATATTCTTGAGCTCCAACAGTCAAACCAGCAGTCAAAACAAACACCAACGTTAAAATAAATAAAACTAAAAAGTTATTTTTCATTATTTTATTCCCCTTTCTAACTGGTAGTGGGAATAAGAACAAAATGTCCTTCGGACAATCTGTAATATAGTAAGGTTAAATTTTGTTGATAGCGGAAATTATGAAACTATAAATATTATCCACAACAAACCATCAGGTATAATTTCCTAGCTAATAAAAAAACACTCCAGCTGGAGTGTTAAAATGCTTAAAGCTTTTTTGTTTAAAATTAGATATAAAAATCCCTTGTTTAAACAAAAGCTTAAGCTTTCCTACAAATTTCTCCTACCGTATTACCATGCTACCAGTTATTCGATTTTCTTTATTATACTATTATAATTATCCCTTTGTCAACTTTATTTGGATAAGGTAAAAATAGTGAAGTTGAAGATTATAAATTAAGTTAGCTTTTTTGATTATCCAATAAAGATCGATGGCTTAAGCCAACAGTTACCTCATTTAAATTGAACATACCAACACCAAAAAAGACAGCGACAACTATGTGTTCACCACTTCTAGCAACTCCAATTTTTCCACCAACGTTTAACCCCATAGTTCTGGGCATTATTTGAGCTAAGGCATCATGTGCTGCTCCAGCAACTGCTCCTTGGGCCACATGAGAATTGTCGATTATATTTTCGCGTTTTGCTGCAATTACTGCTCTTTCTATAATTTCAGGAACTGATTTATTAAATTCACCACCAAAATCAACAGCAGCAGTATTTATTTCATTAGCTGCAAATTCTTTCTTTAATACCTTTTCTTCACTTCTGCTAGAAATAGACATTTTAATAGCTGCTTTAGCAGTTTCAAGACTGTTATGTTCCATAATTATTCCTCCTCTGGAATTTATATTTTAATTATAGCAGAGATTTTTAGTAAAGTGAAATAACTAAATAGTTTTATAACCAACGTAATGCATTAAGTTGGTTATAAAAGTTTTGACTATTTAAAGCATTTATATTTGACTGCATATCATTGCATATCAAAGCTATATATTTTATAATATTAATAAATCTAGTGAACCTTACCATCCAATGCATAACTTGAGTGGGATATTCTTGGCAGTTTTAAATAAAAAACTAAAAAAAGATACTTAATTATTAAAAATAAATATTGTAATACTGGAGGGGTTTAAAATAAATATTTTATTAGTTGCTTTTGCTCTGGGCTTAGATGCTGCAGGAGTAACAATGGCAGTTGGGTGCGGTAAACCAACAAATTTAATAGAAAAATCTAAAGTTATTTTTTCTTTTGGATTTTTTCAATTCTTATTTGCTTTAATTGGAGGCTTAGGTGGTAATTTTATTGATCAATATTTTTTTACTATTTCTAATTATTTTAGTGGTGCTGTAATTTTTATTCTGGGAATTTTTCTGATTCGTGAGGGATATAAAAATGAAGAGGAGTGTATCTATACAAATTTAAATTTATGGGGTGTTATTGTTTTAGGTGTTAGTGTGAGTATTGATGCACTGGGAGCTGGTTTTTCACTGCTTTTTAATTTAAAATTATTATTAATTTTTCAAGATTCTATAATAATTGGTTTAGTAGCCTCTATTATGACTGTATTTGCTTTTATCATTATTAATTATATTAAACATATTGCTTTAGTAGAAAAGTATTCTAATTATATAGGTGGAGCAATTTTACTAATTTTGGGTGTTAATACTATTTTTATGTGAGATTAAATAATAAAAAATTAATGAACTAGCCCTGCAGTTGTTTTTAAATAAATACAGGGCTAGGTTTTAACTCTTAGTAAGTTGTTTAAAGATTATTTTATATACTAACTATATTTTGAGCAATTTTGATTTGAATATCAAACTTTTTTTAATAATGTTATAACCTCTAAATGTTTAGTATGAGGAAACATGTCAATAGCCTTAAATTTTTCTAATTGATAATTGTGGATTTTGAGTTCTTTTAAATCTCTGGCTAAACTTTTAGGATTACAGGAAATATATAGAATCTCATTTGCGTTGACAGAAGCTATTTTTGCTAGAGCTTTAGGGTTAATTCCTGGACGAGGTGGATCTATAATTATTAAATCAGCTTTTTCGTCAATATTTTGGATTTCCTCTAACACGTCTCCAGCTATATATTTTGTGTTTTTTACATTATTTAGCTCAGCATTTTCAGCTGCTCTTTCAGCAGCTTCTTTATCAATTTCAATTCCATATATTTGATCAGCATTATTAGCAATACTTTGTGAGATAGTACCTGCACCACAATAGAGATCATAAACTATCTTGTTTTTGGCACTACCTATATATTTTTTAGCTTCAGAATACAACAATTCCGCTCCCTTAGTGTTAGTTTGGAAAAATGAGAGAGAATCTATTTTAAATTTATAATCTAAAAGCTGATCATAAAAATAATTTCTGCCGTGATAAATTTTCATTTCATCACAGCTTACCTGATCTGAAAAATCATCATTAATTGTTTGGATAAACCCTACTAGTTCTCCTTTTAGGTTCAAGTTTTTTAATTGATTAGCTAAAGGAGTAAAGTCATGGTCAACCTGGCTTGTTGTAATTAGATTAGCAATAACTTCCCCGGTATTAATTCCTTTGCGAATAACTAGGTTTCGTAAAAAACCTTCTCTTAATTTAATATGATATTTCTTGAATTGATTTTTCCGACAATATTTCAAAATAGTACTCAAAATTTTTCTAAAATCCTGGTCAACAAGTTGGCATTGATCTACAGTTATCACGTCAAATCTTCTGCCGCGAGGATGCATTCCTAACTGCAGTTTTCCATCTTTTTTTAAATCGCCAAAACTGAACTCCATATTATTTCGATATTCATAAATTTCTGGACTTGCTAAAATACCTTCAAAATCATCAGTCTTTACTTTTTTTTCATTAAAAACTTCTATTAACATTTCTTTTTTGTCTTTTAGCTGTTTCGGATAAAGGATTTTTTGAGTTGAACAACCCCCGCAACGATCATAATGAACACATATTTCTTCAGTCATCTGCAAAATTGAACCTCCTATAGATTTTACTTTCATAAAAATTAATTAGATTGTTTGATAAATTGTAAAAAGCATAATAAATAATACAGCTGCTGGAACTATATATTTTAATAATAAAGAATAAATACTGCCAATATGAAAGCGGCTATTTTTATTGGCTTCTTTAATGGCATTACTGCTTCCCCAAATGTGGCCGACAAAAATAGATGTTAAAATGCCACCTGTTGGTAAGAAAATCGAATTGGAAAACCAATCATAGGTATCAAGTACATTCATTCCTAAAAAGCTAAAATTAGAAAAAGAACTATATCCCAATAATGGAGGAATACCAACTAAAAAGATGAGAAAACCTATTAAATAAGAGGCTTTTTTTCTATTCCAATTATGTTCATCAACTAAAAATGCAACCACAACTTCCAGCATAGAAATTGAAGACGTTAGAGCAGCAATTGTCAGCAGCAGAAAAAATATCAAAGAAAAAAATGTCCCAAATGGCATTTGAGTAAAAACAGCTGGTAAGGTAATGAAGGTTAGTCCAGGTCCAGAAGCTGGATCAAGTCCAAAGGCAAAAACTGCAGGGAAAATAGCAAATCCTGCCAGCAATGCAACGGCTGTATCAAAAACCAAAACATAGGCAGCACTTTCATTAATACTTTCCTTATCACTCAAATAACTACCATAAGTGATAATTGCTCCCATTCCTAAACTTAAGGTGAAAAATGCCTGTGAAATAGCATCAGTAAAAGTCTGGAAACTAATTGCTGAAAAATCTGGTTTTAAATAAAAAATTAGTCCAGCAGCAGAACCCTCAAGTGTTACAGAGCGGATGATCAGTAAGAATATAATCCCAAATAAAATTGGCATTAAAATTTTAACTATTTTTTGAATTCCATTAACTATACCAGCACCAATTACGGCAATAGTCAGGAACATAAAAACTCCGTGCCATAAAATCGGTTCGGTTAAACTACTAATATGGGAACTAAAAATTTGAGGAAAGTTGCTGTCAACATTAAATGTTAAAGATTTGAAAATATAAGACATCCCCCAACCTGCTACAACAGAATAATAGCTTAAAATAACAAAGCCAGATAAAACTCCTAAAGCTCCAACAAGATACCAAGATGTGTTAGGAGCCAGACTTTTAAAAGCTCCAATAGGATTTTTAGCAGTTTTTCTCCCTAAAGACATTTCAGATACTAAAATAGGATAACCAATAAATAAAATTGCAGCTAAATAAATTAAAATAAAAATTGCGCCTCCATTTGTACCAGTTACAAAAGGAAAACGCCAAATATTACCTAAACCAATTGCGGACCCAGAAGCGGCAAGAATAAAACCTAATCTGGAAGTCCAATTTTCTCTTTCCATAATTAATCCCCCCGTATAATATAGTTAGTGATATTGAATTTTATCACTAATTTAAATATAAATTTGCTTGTTTCTTTTAATTTTATATTTACTTTTTAATTTTATCATATTCAGCTCCAGGCATCAATTGCTAAATTTCAGTGTTTAACCTGAATATATTAGTAAATTCAAATACATTTATTTGATTTTTGTATTAAAAGCTGGAAATTGTTGAATTTATTTGTTATAATACATTCAACCTGATTAGAATAGTTGAGATAAGGATACAATCTTATATTGTAAGCAGTAAAAAAATATCAAGCAGTAAATTTAAGATTGTGATAATTAGTTTAGATTTTGGTATTTTAAGTATTTTAATTTTTAGCTGAGCTGAGCCAGATAGATCAGGTTAAAATAAAATGAGTAGAAAGAAGATAAGGAGGAAAGTAAAATGGAAGAGAATCGTGATCAATGGGGAAGTAGGCTTGGATTCATTTTAGCAACAATTGGTTCAGCTGTAGGATTAGGTAATATTTGGCGTTTTTCCTATCAGGCATATGAAAATGGTGGTGGAGCATTTTTATTCCCATATATATTTGCTCTTTTAACTGCTGGTTTACCTCTGTTATTGCTTGAAATGGGATTTGGATTTTTTACCAGAAATTCTGCTCCTAGTTCTTTTAGAAAAGTCAAAGAAAAGTTTGAGTGGATTGGCTGGTGGTCAGTATTAGTAGCTTTTGTAGTAACTGTCTATTATATTGTAATTATTGCTTGGAGTTTATTATTTGTTTTTGAATCATTTTCTTTGGGTTGGACTGCAGATCCTGAAGGCTTTTTCTTTGGAGAGTTCTTAGGATTTAGTGGTAGTGCATTTACTCTCGGGGGAATTCAGTGGCAAATTTTCTTTTCTTTATTAGCTGTTTGGCTGATAAACTATTTCATTATTGCTGGTGGAGTAGAAAAGGGAATTGAGAAAGCCAGTAAAATTTTTATGCCGCTTTTAGCATTAATGGTCTTAGTGATTGTAATTAGAGGTGTAACACTTCCAGGTGCAATGCAAGGTGTTAAAGCTTTTATCACACCAGATTTTTCTAAGATATTAGATTTTAATATCTGGGTTGGAGCTTATGGACAGATATTCTTTACCCTAAGTTTAGGTTTTGGGATTATGATAGCATATTCTAGTTATCTGCCGAAGAAATCGGATGTAGTAAAAAATGGTATCATTGCTGGGGTAGCAAACAGTGTATTTAGTATAGTTGTTGGTTTTGGTGTATTTGGAGTATTGGGATATATGGCACAGCAGCAGGGTGTAGGAATAGCTGATGTTGCAACATCTGGTATTGGACTTGCTTTTATTGCTTTTCCAAAGGCCATTAACCTACTTCCAGGAGCACCACAACTATTTGGTTTTGCCTTTTTCTTATCATTAACTATTGCTGGACTATCATCAAGTATTTCATTAATTGAGTCAGTGGTTTCATCACTAATTGATAACTTTAGTTTAAGCCGTAAAAAGGCTGTTACTTTAGTGTCAATTGCTGGTTTTGCACTTGGTGTTCCAATGGTTACTCAGGGTGGTTTAGCTATTTTAGATATTGTTGATCACTTTGTAAATATCTTTGGTTTGTTACTTGTAGGTTTAGTAGAAATGCTTGTATTAAGCTATGCATTTGACTTAGATACAATAAAAGATAATATGAATGAAAGTTCTGATCTGCATATGGGTAATGGTTGGAAAGTATTAATTAAATTTGTTGCACCAATCTTTATTGGTATCGGATTTGTTCAAAATACATTCTCTGAATTGTCTGCTGCTTATGGTGGTTATCCAGTAAGTGAACTTATTGTTTTTGGTTGGGTAGTTGTAGCATTATTGGTTGTATTTGCAGTTACAATTGCAAGAAAAAGTCAAAAGAGAATATAGTTTGACTTAATTTAATAAATTGATTTAGAAACCTCTGGTAATATTACCAGAGGTTTTTTGACTTCTTTTAATAAAAGATTATATAATGTTACTGGAAGGAGATGATAGGTAATGAAAGAGATATTTAAACGCAGAAGTATTAGAAAATATAAAGATAAAAAAGTTGAAAAAGAAAAAATAGAAAAATTGTTGAAGGCAGCTGTCGCAGCACCTTCAGCAGGTAATGAACAACCCTGGCATTTTGTAGTGATTAGAGACCGAAACATACTAAATCATTTAGCTGAGGTACATCCTTATGCAAAAATGTTGAAAGATGCTCCTTTGGCAGTAGCAGTTTGTGGAGACTTAAATAAGCAAAGACATGAAGGATTCTGGGTGCAGGATTGTGCAGCGGCTACCCAGAATATTTTATTGGAGGCTGTTGCTTTAGATTTGGGAGCGGTCTGGATTGGTGCTTATCCCAACGAAAAACGTGAAAAAGTAGTGAGTGAAACTTTAGGTGTTCCTGAAAACATAAAAACTGTATCTTTAATCTCTATTGGTTATCCAGCTGAGGAAAAAAGGGAAACAGATCGTTTAAGTAATGAGATAGTTCATTATGATAAATGGTAAAAATCAGAGGTGTTTTCTGACTCGTATTTTAATAAATATGAAAAACTGGTCTTAGGTGGCATAGTTTTAGAAAAATTACCATTGACAATGACTGAGCTGTTTAATTTATTAAAAAATGGAAACTATAATTTAATTCAAGCAGGAAAAATTAGTCTGAAATAGAATATCAGGTTTAAAGTTAATAAAGATTTATAATCTTTTGGGCAGCATTCTTGATATTTTCTGCGTTAATTTCAGCCCTATAGGTATTAATTTTATTCTGGGAATGTTCATACATGGGGTCATAATATTCTTCTAATAATATTTTGGTTAGTTCTTTGAATTCTGCTTTTTTTGCTAATTCTAAAAGTTTAAAATAAGAATCTTTCCCCGCTTTTTTTATAATATATTTTTTGATTGCTGTTAATGATTCTATAACTCTTTCAATAAAATTTTCTTGATTGTTTTTTATATCTTTTATATATTCTAGATAAATATTTTCTATCCTTTTTTCCATTGAAGCAGTTATTAATAAATTGTCGCCAGCTTTCATTGCTTGATTAAAAAAATCTGGAATGACCGAATGCCCCACTCTTCTGCTTTCAGCTTCAACAAATATTATTTCATTTTTCTTATCTTTAGATTCTAATTCCTGCCAGAGCAGTGACTCAAAATATTTTTGATTATATGGTTTGGCAAGACCAATGCTTCCGAAAGCTGATCCTCTGTGATTTGCTATCTGCTCTAAATCAATAATATTTGCACCTAGTTTTTCCATCTCTTTTAAAATATAAGTTTTACCAACTCCAGTATTGCCGTGTAGAACTGAAATTTTACCCTTAAATTTGTAGTTTTCCAATTTATCTATAATATAATGTCTGTAGCCTTTATAACCACTTTCCAATCTATAAACTTCAATCCCTGCTAAATCTGAAAACTCAGCCAGACTTTTACTCCTTAATCCGCCTCGCGAGCAAAAAATAATTAAATTATCATATTTTTGGTTAAGCTGATTAACTTCTGCAATCAAATCAGGAATTTTTGGCGACACTAACTCAACACCTTTTAATTTTGCCTTTTTGGGACTTTCCTGTTTATAAATTGTCCCAATGATTTTTCTTTCATTGTAGTTTAACAACTCTATATTAACGGCACCAGGAATAGTTGCCTCTAAATATTCTTCTTTTGTTCTTGCATCAATATAAATGCTGTTTTTTAAATCCAAACTTTCTTTATAACTTATGAATCTTTCTCTTCTCATTTAATTACACCCTTTAAATAAAATATTCTTAATCAGTTTATTTAATATTTATAAAATTAAATCATAATTTTAATAGTAAAAATTATGAATTTATAGCTTATTTAATATTTTATCTTAAATGAGAGTAAAATGAAAATATATAGCTAAAATAATTTTTTGTTTAGTGATTTGAGTACTTGAATTGAAAATAAAAAAGTGTTATAGTTAAAACAGTTAAATGAACAAATGACCATAATATATAATGAGGTGATTATTTAATGTATGAAGTTAAAGATAAGAAGGTTATCTTAGAACATGGTTCAATCAATAAAGGAATAATTGCAGTTGCTAGCGGTAAGGGTGGGGTAGGTAAATCTACTGTTACTGTAAATCTAGCTACGGCATTAGCCAAATTAGGATATAAAGTTGGGATTATTGATGCTGATGTAAGAGGTTTTAGTGTACCTAGGATTTTAGGTGTTGTTGATAAACCGAAAGCAGTGAGTGAAAAAGAAATCATTCCACCAGAAGTCAGAGGAATTAAAGCTATTTCGATGGGTTCTTTTGTTGGTGAAAATGAACCGGTTATTTGGAGAGCACCATTATTAACTGGAGCTTTAGAGCAGTTTTTTAAAGACATCCGCTGGGGAAAATTAGACTATATGTTAATTGATTTACCTCCCGGAACAGGAGACATGCCTTTAAATATTATGCAGAAAGTTCCTCATGCTGAAACTTTAGTTGTTACAACCCCACAGGTAACTGCAACTAAGGTAGCTGGTAGAATTGGTGCTATGGCTGAAAAAATGGACCATGAAATTTTGGGTGTTGTAGAGAATATGGCCTATTATAGATGTGAAGAATGCGGTCATAAGGATTATATTTTTGGTAAAGATGGTGGAAAAGATTTAGCAGACTTTATGGGAACTGAATTATTAGGTCAGTTACCTTTAATTTCTGAAGTTCGACGCCGCAGTGATTCAGGTAATCCAATTGTTTTTGATAAACCAGATTCTGAAATTTCACAGGAGTTTATTAAAATTGCTAAAATTATTGCTGAAAGAGAAGCCGGTTTTGACGAAGAAATTGAACCACTAAAGTTAAATATGGACGTTAATAAGTAGTGAAAACATGATTAAAACATCATTGGTACCTGGTACAAATAATCTTATTTGTACCAGGTACCAATGGAAGGTACCAATGGAAGTACTAATAAAAAATTGGGGGTTATTAAAATGAAAATAGTTATTCCTGCAGTTGAGATTGGTAGTTTTGAGACAGAAATTCACGAAAATTTTGGTAGAGCTAATTATTTTGCTTTAGTAGACACTGCAAATGATGAAATTGAATTTATTGATAATAGTGCTGCTGATCAAAGCAGTGGAGCTGGAGTTGGCGCAGCACAGTTATGTGCTGATAACGAAGCAGATATTGTTGCTGCTTATCACTTTGGACCCAAAGCATATAAAGCTCTAACAGCAGCTGGAATAAAAATTTTAGATTTAACTGATCAAAAATTAATTCAAGAAGCATATAATGATTATCAGGCAGGTAAATTAGCTGAGGCTGAAGCTGGCCCTGGAGGACATCATTAAAGTGAATAAGGAAATTTCACTTTCAATCCTTAGTGGAAAGGGAGGAACTGGTAAAACAACTCTTGCTGTTAATCTAGCACTTGCTCTGGAGAATGTTCAGCTGCTTGATGCAGATGTCGAAGAACCTAATGACTATATTTTTATTTCACCAGAAATAGAAAAAAGAGAAGTAGAATCAGTTATGCGTTTAATTCCAGAAGTTAATGATGATTTATGTACTGCCTGCCGAAAATGTGTTGACTTTTGTGAATATAATGCACTTGCAATGATGCTGGATAATGTTTTAGTTTTTGAGGAAGTTTGTCACAGCTGTGGAGGCTGTAAAATAGTTTGTCCTGAAAATGCTATTACTGAGAAAGAAAAGGAACTGGGTAAAATACGACATCATCAGCTTGATAATCTTGATTTCTGGCAGGGTGAATTAAATACAGGGGAAGAAAAAGCTGTACCAGTAATTGAGAAATTGAAATCAAAAATTGATCACAGTAAAAAGACTATAATTGATTCACCACCAGGTACAACCTGCCCTACAATTGAAGCAATTACAGATACGAATTTCACCGTAGTTGTAACTGAGCCATCTGCTTTTGGTTTGCACGATTTAAAGATGGTTGTTGAGATGCTTAAGCAGATTGATCAGCCTTTTGCAGTGATTATTAATAGAGCCGAAGCTGATTCAGATTATTTAATTGAAAAATACTGTCAGCAAAAAGAAATAAAAGTTTTGCTTAAAATACCTTTTTCTCGAAAAATTGCAGAATTATATTCTAATGGAATTCCTTTTGTTAATCAAATTGAGGGATGGGAATCAAAATTCAAAGGATTATATCAAAAAATTCTTGAGGAGGCCGGTAAATATGAAAGAAATAACAGTAATTAGCGGTAAAGGTGGAACGGGAAAAACAACCTTTACAGCTAATCTGGCCTCTTTATTAGAAGATTTGGTGGTTGGTGATTGTGATGTTGATGCACCAAATCTGCATCTTTTATTAAATCCTGTCAATAAAAATGAGATTATTCATAAAGGCGCTAAGTTAGCGGTAAAAAATCAAGCTAGATGTATTGACTGTGGTTTATGTTATGATAACTGTAGGTTTAATGCTATTACAGCTGATGATTTTCAAATTAAAAATTTAAAATGTGAAGGCTGTGGTGTTTGTGTAGAAGTTTGTCCAACTAAAGCTTTAAGAATGGAAGCCATTGAAACAGGCAGTTTATATGAAGCTGAGAGCAAGTTTGGAGACATGATTCATGCCCGTTTAATTCCTGGAGCTGATAATTCTGGCAAATTAGTCAGTGAGGTTAAGAAAAAAGCATCTGAAGTTGCTAAGAAAAAAAAAAAAAAGATTGGATATTAATTGATGGATCACCAGGTATTGGTTGTCCTGTCATTGCCTCTTTAACTGGCTCAGATATGGCAATTTTGGTTACTGAACCAACAAAATCAGGTTTTTCTGACCTAAAAAGAGTTATTGAAGTAGTTCATCATTTTAATATTCCTGCTGGTCTTGTAATTAATAAATATGACTTAAATGAAGAAATTAGTGATCAAATCGAAACTTATTGTAAACAGGAAAACATTGAACTTTTTACTAAGCTTCCTTACAGCAGAGTAATTGTTGAATCTTTAAAAAGAGGAGAAATTTTTGTTGATAATAATCAAGATTTAAGAAAAAGAATGATTAGCGTTAAATCAAAATTGATAAAAAAGTTGGAGGTATAATAATATGAAAAAAATAGCTGTACCAGTTCAGGGAGAAAATGTATCTGCACATTTCGGACATGCACCTTATTTTAAGATTTTCAGTGTTGAAAACAATAATATTGTGGAAGAAAATAGTCTGGAAAATCCGGGCCATCAGCCTGGTCTTTTACCAAAGCTTTTAAATGAAGCTGGAGCCAATCTGGTTATTGCATCAGGTATGGGACAGAAAGCAATAGCAATTTTTGAAAAAAATAATATCGAGGTAGTTTGTGGTGCCTCAGGTGAAGCAAAATCTGCTGTGCTTGATTATCTTAATGGTGATTTAAATATATCAGCAAATGCTTGTTCTCACGGCGATCAAAATCATGATCATCATCACAATCACGATCATGGCAGTCACAAACATTAAGCTATCTTTATAGATAAAAAAACAATTTAATACCAGGCACTTAATTAAGTGCCTGGTAAAAAAAGAAATTTTTTTGTCTAATTCTTGACATATGTTCAAAATAGAGTTATAATAAAGACACAAGATAAAGAGCATATGTTCATTAACAATAATAATAAGGAGTGAGTGATTATGCCAAGAGGAGATAAAAGAGGTCCAGAAGGTGCAGGTCCAATGACTGGAAGAGCACTAGGTTATTGTGCAGGTAATGATCAGCCCGGTTTTACAGCTGATGCAGCCCCTCAGGGTGCTGGTAGAGGTTTTAGAAATGGTAATGGTCGTGGTCTAGGATTCGGTCGGGGTTATGGTAGAGGCAGAGGAATGAGTTATGGGAGGAGATCTTTTTTCGCAGCTCGCGGTAGAGGGGGTGCATATGTGCCTGCTGCTGCAGATGATACAGAGGAATTTAATAGTGAAGAAAGTAAAGAGCGCGAAATAACTAGATTAGAAAATTTAGCTAATATTCTTGCTAATGAATTGGAAATAGCAAAAAAACAAATTGATGAATTGAAAAATAAATAAAACATGAGACTAAGGGCTTCCTAATGGAAGCTCTTTTTTATGTAAGGTGGCAAGAAAACTCCATCCAAATGTTTTATTTGGATGGTGAGGTTCACAGTTAGTGTAAAATAAGTTTTGGGGTTAACTGAAATTCTTGTTTTTAGAGCTAAATTATTATATAATATCAGTAACTATTGGATTGATTTTTCAAAACTAGATAATAGGTGAGGTTATTGATATGGGAAATGAAATAAATAATAAAATAGAAGCAAAAATAAGAAATATAGCTAAATATTTAAATGAATATACTAAAGATCATTTAAAATGTTACAATTTAACATTAGGTAGGTTTCATGTTTTAAGAGTAATTTTAGAATCTGAGCCAGTAAGCATGGGAGATATCCATGAAGAATTACATATGGCAAATAGTACTGTCACAGTAATTGTTGATTATCTTTATGAGGCTGGTCTTGTTAAAAGAAGACGAGATGCTAATGACAGAAGAGTTGTTTTGTTGGAAATTACTGATGACGGTAACAAAATAATGAAAGATTTATTAAAACAGAGACAGGATTTTATGAAGCAGGCTCTGGCTGGGATGGAGGATTCAGCAGTCGAATTAGCTTCTCTTTTAGAAAATCTATTAAATAAAATAGAAGAGATTTATTAAATAAAGGAGCAGGTGGAAAAATTTGAAAAAAATATTATTAGTTTTTTTATTTATGGTTTTAATTTTTAATTTAAATGCAGCAGCTCAAAGTGAGCTAGCTATGTCAATTAGAAATCATTTACTTGTAATTGAGGAATATGAAGGTCATTTTCCTGAAGGTGAAAATGTCGGCTTTTATCAGGAGCTAATTGAATTTTATGATCAAAGACATCACCGATCAATTTGGTTTGGAGAAGAAAAATTAAAAAATGATCCCAAATCTTTAATTAAAGAGATAAAAAATAGCTATTTTGAAGGCTTAAATCCTTCTGATTATCATTTAGCTATAATTGAAAGCTGTATTAATGAAGATTCTTTATTTTCTGAGGAACACCTTGATAAAAGGGCATTGATGGATATTTTATTAACTAATGCTTATTTAAGTCTTGCCTCCGATTATTTAAATGGAAAAATTGATGCTGAAATTATAATTGATGATTACAATTATCAGGCTGAAAGTTTGGAGGCTCAAAAACTTCTTAGCTATTTAACAAACGAAAAAATTGAAATATCTAAAGCTATAAATAATCAACTACCAAAAACAGATAATTATGAGCAATTAAAAGAGAAATTAGCTTATTATAGAGATTCTGGTAAAATAGAAGCTTGGCCCAAAATTGAACTAGGAGAATCTCTGGGAATTGGTGCAGCAGGGATTAGAGTTTCACAGTTAATTAAAAATTTAGATGCAAGGAACTATTTAAATATAGAAGGGTTAAAATATAAAGACCAATTTAATCAGAATGTAAAATGGGCAGTGCAGCAATTTCAACTTGATAATGGTTTGAAAAGTGATGGGGTTGTTGGTAAGAAAACTTTTACAGCACTAAATATACCATTAGAGTATAGAATAAAGCAATTAATTATTAATATGGAGCGCTGGCGCTGGCTGCCTGAGAATTTAGGAAGCCGCTATATTTATGTAAATATTGCAGATTACAATTTGAAATTGTATGAAGATAATCAGGTTATTATGCAGATGAAAACAATTGTTGGTAAAGAACAGCGAAGCACACCTGTTTTTAGTGATACTATAAAATATCTTGTAATAAATCCCTACTGGTATGTACCTAAATCGATTGCTGTAGAAGATAAACTGCCTTTAATTAAAGAAGATTATAGTTATCTTAAAGAAAACAATTATTCTTTATTTCAGTATACAGGTAATAACAAATTAGAAGAAATTGATCCGGCAGAAGTTAACTGGCCAAAAATTGATGAAGATAATTTTAATTATCTACTGCGGCAAAACCCAGGTGATAATAATGCTTTAGGAAGAATAAAATTTATGTTTCCGAATAAATTTAGTATTTATTTACATGACACTCCAGGTCGTTATTTATTTTCTGAAAACGAAAGAGGCTTTAGTTCTGGCTGTATTAGAATAGAAAAGCCAATAGATTTAGCTGAATATTTATTAAATGATCAGGAAAAGTGGAACCGAGAAAATATAGAAGAAGAAATGGAAAATGACAAGGAAAAAACTGTTTATCTGAAAAACCCGATTAAAATTTATCTCCAGTACAATACTGCCTGGATAGATTCTTTTGGAAGGTTAAATTTCAGAGAAGATATTTATAAAAGAGATCAAAAAATAATTGAAGAATATTTTTAAGTAGATTTGTGCTTTGATTTTAAATTTGAATCTTTGATAGAATAAAATATATATTAATAGTTTAAATACTAATTTTAAGGAGTAAAATTATAAATAATGGAAAAAAAATTAGCTTTAGCAACACTTGTAGTTTTAATTTTAATTAGTAGTTTTTCACTTAATGCAGCTGCTTTTACTAAAGAACATGCAGATTTTTCAATAGTCTATGATGATTTCGAAATTCCTTTAAAAACATTTAGCATTTTTGTTATGCCACGGGAAGGAATTGAAATTTATATAGCTGAAAAAGATAGAGGTCAAAAATATATAATTGAACTAAGTGGTAAAAAATTTGAAAATACAAAATCATTTAAATGGCAGGCTCCCGCTAAAAGCGGTCATTATCCAGTAAAAATAAAGAAAAAAGGAAGCAGAGGATCTGGATCAGAAATCAATTTAAATGTTTTTGTTCTTCATCCAGCTGAAAAAAAGAATGGTCAATATTTAGATGGTTTTAAAATTGGCTATTATCCAAAAATTACAGCTGATAAACAGAAATATTATTCAAAACCAGTTGGATTTTTAAAAATCGAAGAATCACTTTTAAATCTTAATCTAACACCACATTTTACAATGGAGCAATTTGTAACTAGACAGAGTACTAAATTTCCTCAATACATAGTACTGCAGGAATCTCTGCTTTTAAAACTAGAGTACTTTTTAGAGGAAGTAAATAAAGCCGGTTATAAGGCAGATACCTTTGGTATTGTAAGTGTTTACCGCAGTCCATATTTTAATAAAAAATTAGGTAATAACACTAATTTCAGCCGCCATTTATTTGGAGATGCGGCAGATATTTATATTGATAACACTGGGAATCAGTGGATGGATGACTTAAACGAAGATGGAAAATCAAATATTTATGACTCAAATATACTTTTTGAATTAGCTGTTAAATTTGATCAAAATGAAAAGTTTTCTCAGCTGCAGGGTGGACTAAGCAGCTATAAGGGCAATGGTGTAAGAGGTCCTTTTTTACACATTGACAGCAGAGGGTTTCATGTTACCTGGTAATTTAATTATTTATTAATTAAAAATAGAATCAAGCAAAGACTTAAAATATTAGGAGGTAATTTAATTGTTATTAGGCGATATAATTTCTAAAACTGCAAATGAAAAACAAGAAAAGCTGGCAGCCGTATTAGATGATCAAAAAATTACTTACAGTCAGCTTGAAAAGGAAAGTAATCAGCTAGCACATGGTTTAATTGACTTAGGTATAAAGACATCAGATATGGTAAGTATTATGCTGTCAAACAGCATTGAATTTTTAATTTCTTATGTAGGTGTTATTAAATCGGGAGCTACTATGGTTCCTCTGAATATAAGTTTTAAAACACCAGCAGTAGAATATATTTTAAATAATTCTGAAGCTAAAGCTGTAATTACTTCCAAAAAGTTTTTGCCTTTAATTCAAAAATGCGATTTAGATCATTTAGAAAATATAATTCTAGTTGATGGAGAAAAATCAGACAATTATTTACTCCTGTCAGAATTTAAAAACAAAAAAACAAGTCTACCTAAACTAAAAAATATAGATCAGGAATATACAGCAGCCTGTTTATATACTTCAGGCACTACAGGCCAACCAAAAGGAGCAATGTTGACCCATCACAATTTAATTTTTGATACTCAAAAAACAATTGAATATTTAAAAGTAGATGACAGTGACCGATATATTTGTGTACTGCCGATGTTTCATGCTTTTGCTGAAACTGTCTGTATTTTAATGCCGTTATTTTTAGGTGCGGAAATTGTTATTATCGATAAGTTTTTACCTGAAACTGTATTAAAAATAATCCAGGAGCAAAATGTGACATTTTTTGCTGGAGTTCCAACTATGTATTCTGCTCTTTTAAATGTAAAAAATAAAGATAATTACGATTTATCACATCTTAATTTATGTATATCTGGTGGAGCAGCAATGCCGAAGCAGACAATGGAAGATTTCGAAAAAACTTTTAATGTTAAAATTTTGGAAGGAAATGGTCCTACAGAAACTTCACCTGTAGCTTATGTAAATCCTGTGGATGGAGCAAGAAAGTCTGGATCAGTAGGACTTCCAATACCAAAAACAGAGGTTAAAATTGTTGATGAAAATGATAATGAAGTACCAATTGGTGAAATTGGTGAGATTACAGTAAAGGGAGAAAATGTAATGAAAGGTTATTACAAAATGCCTGAAGCTACAAAAAAAGCATTACGCGGCGGCTGGCTGCATACTGGTGATTTAGGTAAAATGGATGAAGATGGTTATGTCTATATAGTTGATCGTAAAAAAGATATGATAAATGTTGGGGGAATGAATGTTTATCCTCGGGAAATTGAAGAACAACTTTACAAACATCCGAAAATTAGAGAAGCTGCAGTTGTAGCAACTAAGGATGAACTTCGGGGTGAAATACCAAAGGCTGTGATTGTATTAAGAGATGGTGAAAGTGCTACCGAAAGAGAAATTCAAAAATACTGCATGAAGTATTTTGCAAATTATAAAGTGCCTAAATTGGTAGATTTTTTAGATGAACTGCCTAAAAATGCTACCGGTAAAATTGACAAAAAATCCTTAAGTGATCTTTCAGATTAACAAGTGGGAAGTCAAAAAGCGGAGGTGAAAGTTTATGGGAATTGATTTTGAACAACTTCGCAAGCAGATGGTTGAAGAACAGTTAGTTAAAAGAGGCATAGATGATGAGCTAGTTTTAGAAGCTTTTAAAAAAGTAAAAAGGGAAAAATTTCTTCCCGAAAACAATAAAAAATATGCTTATGCAGATGGTGCACAGCTGATTGCTGCTGGTCAAACAATTAGTCAGCCTTATATTGTGGCGGTAATGCTTGAAGCATTAGAGATAGAAAAAACTGATAGTGTTTTAGAAATTGGTACAGGCTCAGGTTATGCTGCAGCTTTACTGGCAGAAATAGCAGCTGAGGTATACACTATTGAAAGAATCGAAGAATTAGCTGTACAGGCTGAAGAGTTATTAAAAAAATTAGGATATCAAAATATAAAAGTTAAATTAGGAGATGGCAGTTTAGGCTGGGAAGAATTTGCTCCATATGATTCAATTTTAGTTTCAGCTGCTGCTCCCTATGTTCCTCAAAAGTTAATTGACCAGCTGTCAGTTGGTGGAAAAATAGTTATCCCTGTTGGTGAAAGAAATAAGGTTCAACGTTTGAAAGTTATAACTAAGAAATTTAATGGAAAAATCAAAGCAAAAGAACTTGAGTATGTTAGATTTGTACCGCTAATTGGGAAAGACAGCTGGAGATAATAATTATTTAATTAGCCGCTTTGAGGCTGATTTTTTTATTAGCCAGGAAATTATACCTGATGGTTTGTTGTGGATAATATTTATAGTTTCATAATTTTCGCTATCAACAAAATTTAACCTTACTATATTACAGATTGTCCGAAGGACATTTTGTTCAAAAGAAGATAGGAGTGAAGTATTAATGTCAGCAACAATAACGTCTTTTTCAGTTTATTTAGTTTTTTTGATGGGAATAGGAGTTTATTTTTATAAGAAAACTGCCAGTTTAGAAGATTATCTAATTGGTGGTAGAGCAATGGGAAGCTGGGTTACTGCACTCTCTGCGCAGGCCAGTGATATGAGCGGATGGCTTTTGATGGGATTACCAGGAGCTGTTTACCTGGGAGGAATAAGTCAGGCTTGGATTGCTATTGGTCTTTTTATCGGGACAGTTTTGAACTGGAAATATGTAGCTGCCCGTTTAAGAGTATATACAGAAAAAACTAACTCAATGACTTTGCCATCATTTTTTGAAAAAAGATTTGGAGATTCAACAGGTCTGCTGAGAATTATTTCTGCAGCAATAATTTTATTATTTTTTACTATTTATTCTGCTTCAGGCCTGGTGGCTTCAGGTAAGTTATTTGAATCATTATTTAATATAGAATATAAATTAGCTGTTATATTTGGCGGCCTGGCAATTGTTTCATATACTTTTTTAGGAGGGTTCATGGCTGTATCCTGGACAGATTTTTTCCAGGGGATTTTAATGTTTTTTGCAATTACTATAGTTCCTACAATCGCTTATGGTGAGATCGGAGGAATGGGTTCTATAATTGAAATGACAGCAGAAAACGGTGTTTCTTTATCATTAATGCCGGAAGGTTTTACATTTGCAGCTGTTATTTCTGCAGCAGCCTGGGGGCTTGGTTATTTTGGTCAGCCTCATATTTTAGTTCGTTTTATGGGGATTGATACTATCAAAAAGGTAGCCTCTGCTCGCAAAATTGCCGTTATTTGGGTAGCTATTTCTTTAACTGCTGCAGTTTTTGTTGGTATTATTGCAGTACCTATGTTTCCCAATATAGCAGATAGTGAAAAAGTTTTTATAGAAATGATAGCAGAAATATTTAATCCCTGGATAGGCGGAATTTTATTAGCTGCTATTTTATCTGCAATTATGTCCACTATCGATTCACAGCTTTTAGTTTCTTCTTCAACTTTAACTGAAGATTTTTATAATAAAATTGTATCCAGAGAAGCCAGTGAATCCGAAAAAATGTGGGCGGGTAGAGCTTTTGTGATTATAATTGCAGTAATTGCCTTTATACTCGCCTTAAACCCTAATAATAGTGTTTTAGGTCTTGTATCTTACGCTTGGGCAGGTTTAGGTGCTGCTTTTGGTCCGGTTGTTTTATTTGCTTTATTTTCAAGAAAAACATCCTGGCGATCTGTTTTAACGGGAATGCTTTTAGGAACTATCACTTTAATTTATTGGAAAGAAAGTGGTTTAGGCAGTACTTTATATGAGATAGTGCCAGGATTTTTGGTTAATGTAATTGTAATTATGATTGGTAATAAAATATATACTCAAAAAAATAAAGGGGTACTAGCTGAATTTGATGAAGTTCAAAGAATTTATGAAAGAGACATCTAGTAGTTAGTATCTTAAAATACTTATTAAAGAATTTATTTAAGATAGAAAGAATTGTGATTGATAATTGGAGAAAGGATGGATGTTGATGAGAATTTATTCATGGAATGTTAATGGAATTAGAGCTGTGAAAAGAAAAGGTTTTTTAGATTGGATTGAAGAAGAGCAGCCAGATGTTTTGGGGCTTCAGGAAATTAGAATTCAGGATCATCAGTTAAAAGATAAGTTGAGAGAGATTAAAGGCTATCATTCCTATTTTACCTTTGGTGAAAAAAAGGGATATAGTGGTGTAGCATTATATACTAAGAAAAAGCCACTTGATGTTTGGCATGGTCTTGGTATTAAAAGATTTGATCGGGAAGGTAGAGTTATAGCAGCAGAATATGAAGATTTTTATCTTCTAAACATATATTTTCCTAATGGGAAGCGAAGTAAAGAAAGATTGAACTATAAATTAGATTTTTATGATGCTGCTTTAGAGTACTGTGAAGATTTAAGAAAAAATGGAAAAGAAATTGTTGTCTGTGGTGACTATAATACTGCTCATCATCCAATTGATCTACATGATCCGGATTCCAATACTAAAACATCTGGTTTTATGCCGATTGAAAGAGAATGGCTTGATAAGTTAGAAGAGCATGGTTATATTGATACCTATCGATATTTTCATCCAGATAAAGAAACTTATTCTTGGTGGAGTTATAGAACCCGAGCTCGTGAGAGAGATGCAGGCTGGAGAATAGATTATCACTTTATTTCGGAAGGACTTGAAGATAAACTGCAAAATGCAGATATTTTAACTGATGTAATGGGATCTGATCACTGTCCGGTAACAATTACTCTAGATCTGGAATAAAATAGATAAAAATAGACGAGGAGCCTTAATTCAAATTTAATAAGGCTTCTCTTTTTATTTTCAATTATTGAATTTGAATTTTCTTTTTTCATTTTGCCTCTTAGTTATTTAAAACTTGAATTTGTTAACTACAACAATTATAATTAAAATAATCATAACAAAAATACTTAGCTTTATCAAAAGAACTTACTAAAATCTTAATCTTATAATTTAAGGAGAAAACTATGGGGAAAAAAATAATGGCAGTAATCAATCCAGTTTCATCTGGAGGTAAAACTGCTAAAAGATGGCCAAAAATTAATAAATATTTTAAAGATGAATTTGCAAATTTTACCGAAAAATTTACCACAAAACCTGGTGATGCTGTTAAAATTGCAAAAGAAGCTGTAGAAAAAGATTATGATTATTTGCTAGCAGTGGGGGGAGATGGGACTGTTAATGAGATAGTTAATGGTATGCTTTTAGCAAAAACTAAAAATCTTAAAGCAAAGTTAATTATTTATGCCCAGGGAACTGGATCAGATTTAAGTAGGACTTTAAATCTTCCTAAAGAAATTAGCAAATTTATAGAATTAATAAAAAGAGGAAAAAGCAGAAAGATCAAAGTGATTGAAGCAGAATTTTCAAATTCAGAACAGGAAAAAGAAAATAGATATTTTTTTAATGTGGCTGACTGTGGTATGGGAGCTGAAGTTGCTAAAAAATTAAATGAAGATAATAAGATGATTTCGGGAAGTTTAAATTATCTTATAAAAATTTTTTCAGTTTTATTTAATTATCAAAATAAAGAGATGAAAATCGAAGCTGATAACAAGTTGATTTATCAGGGGAAAACAAATACTGCAGTCATAGCCCATGGTAATTATTTTGGGGGAGGAATTAAAGTTGCACCAGAAGCAGATTTATATGGCAGCAGTTTAAATTTAGTATTGCTTAAAGACTTTTCTAAATTAGGGATAATATTAAACATGATTAAGGGTTATCAAGGAAATCATCTTTCACATACTTTAGTCGAATCACACCAGGCTAAAGAAATTAAAATTATCACAACAGAGGAAGTAAAGTTAGAATTAGACGGTGAATCTGTTGGATTCTGTGACGCCAGTTTTGAAATTTCAGATAAAAAAATTTCTGTTATAATTTAATTTTGGATTTTAATGTAAATTTATTGTTAAAATTAGTTGTATTTTTTGACTTAAAAATAATAAAATTATAAAGAAATTAATTTTAGATTTTGGGAATTAACAATTAAAAGAAATAAATTTATTAAAAAGGGAGAGATAATTAATGAAATATAAAGTAGCTTTTGTTTGTGTTGGTAATTCCTGCCGCAGTCAAATGGCAGAAGGTTTTGCACGAAAATATGCAGGAGATATGCTTGATGTCTATAGTGCTGGGACTGATCCTTCTCCAGAAGTTAAACCTAATGCTGTAAAAGCAATGAAGGAAAAGGAAATTGATATTAGTGATCAGTACCCGAAATTATTAGAGGAAATACCTTCAGAATTAGATGTTTTAATTACTATGGGTTGTGGAGTTGAGTGTCCATATATTCCCTGTAAATTTAGAGAAGATTGGGGTTTAGATGATCCTGCTGGTCAGCCTATGGCAGTCTTTAGAGAAACAAGAGAAATTATTGATGAAAAAGTTAAAAACTTAATTAAAAAAATAAGAAATGGTGAAATTTAAAAGATAGACTAGCATTTTAAATAAAGTTAAATTATGGTACAATGTTTTTATGATTAGATTACTCTGAGATTGAGTATTGATTTTAATTTAAGAAAGGTATTGGTGAGATAATGAGAAGTAGTGATATTGATACAACAGGAATTGAAGAAGCACCGGAAAAAGTAGAGTTTAGAGAAGGTGACAAAGTTAATATTTTAGTTTATAAGTTTACCAATTTGGGGGCAACAGTAATTATCAATGATAAATATTTTGGTTTAGTTTATGAAAATGATATTTATAAAGATATAACTATTGGAGATCAATTAGATGGTTATATCAAAAAAATTAGAGAAGATAATAAAATTGATGTAAGTTTACGTAAAATTGGTTATGGGAGAATAGAAGATGCAAAAGAAAAAATTCTGGCTAAACTTAAAGAAAAGAATGGTTCTCTACCATTAAATGATGATAGTTCACCAGAAAAAATTAAAAAAAGCTTAGAAATTAGTAAGGGAAGTTTTAAAAAGGCTATTGGTGGTTTATATAAGGAGCAAATTATTGATATAACATCTAAAGGCATTAAATTAAAAAAATAATTATAAAATAAATTAGCTTAATAACCAAGATTCAAATTATTAAGAGCAGCTATTTTCAGCTGCTCTCTTTTGGGTTGTGTGCTCTGTAAATTATTCTGATTAATAAAGTTCATATATTTACATACTCCCCGCTCGTTCGCAAACTCACGAACGATGATTCTTGAAAGCTTAAAGCTAACTTTTTGTGAATGTCAAATAAACTCATCGGCTTTTCCATATCATTTTTAGATAACCAGACATCTTTATAATGTTTGAATATTATTTTATGTATTTATTAAAAATTTTTAATAATAGCTTGACAAAATGTTGAAATAGTTTTAAAATATAAATGTGGATTATTTAATCAAATCTTAATATTAATATTGTATAATAAATTTTTGTGATAATTTTTATTGCAAAAATATAAGCTATATAAGGTCGGGAAAAGCTGATTAATCAAAAAAATTAGGGGGTGTGAAAATTAAAATCATAAGTACATAAGTTTATTATTAAAAAAATGATAAAATCAGCAGAACAGGGAAATTATTAAATCTATTACTTAATAAAGATTTACAAAAATTAAAAAACAAAAATCTAGGGAGTGTTATTAAATGTTAAAAAAAATAGGATTAGTTCCACGGCTATTATTGGGTATTATTTCTGGTATTTTAATTGGAATGTTTCTTCCTGAAACAGTTTCAAGATTACTTTATACATTTACACATATTTTTGGCGAGTTTTTAAATTACATAGTCCCATTTGTAATTCTTGCTTTTATTATTCCTGGTATTGCAGAACTTGGTAATAAAGCCGGTAGACTTTTAGGATCTACTGTTTTAATTGCTTATGTTTCTACAATTACAGCTGGAACAGCTGCTTATTTAATTGCAAGTAGAATTGTACCTGCTATTGTAAAGGCAGCTAATGTAGCAAATCCAGAAGAAGGTGGATTAGAACCGTTCTTAACTCTTGAAATTCCACCACTACTTGGAGTTATGACAGCACTTGTTACAGCATTTGTAATTGGTATGGGTATTAACCATATTAGACATAATGGTGATCAACAGAATCTGTATGGATTTATGACAGAATTTAGAGATATTATTGTACTTGTTATTGAAAATGTTATTATTCCATTCTTACCACTCCATATTGCTGGTGTTTTTGCAAATATGGCTTTTTCCGGAACAGCATTTGAAACATTAAATGTATTTGGAAGAGTATTTGCTTTAATTATTGCTATGCATCTTGGATATTTAGTAATCCTTTATACTATTGCTGGTAGTGTGTCCGGTAAAAATCCATTTAAAAGTCTTAAAAATATGATTCCTGCTTATACTACTGCTATTGGTACCATGTCAAGTGCGGCAACAATTCCTGTAACACTAAAAAGTGCTAGAAAAAATAATATTACAGAAAAAATTCTTGACTTCGTAATTCCTTTATGTGCGACTGTTCACCTTGCTGGTAGTACAATTACTTTAACAACTTGTGCTATTGCCGTAGTATTAATCCAGGGTGGAACACCTGAGTTTGGTCTTTTTCTACATTTCATTTTAATGCTTGGTGTAACAATGATTGCAGCACCAGGAGTTCCAGGTGGAGCAGTTATGGCAGCTTTAGGTTTATTAACATCTATCTTAGGATTTGGCGAAGGTGCAACTGCTTTAATGATTGGACTATATCTTGCCCAGGATAGTTTTGGTACTGCTACTAATGTAACAGGTGATGGAGCAATTGCTATCATAGTTGATGCAATTGGAAAGCAAAGTGGAGCTATTAAAGAAGAAGCTGCATAACAGTGGAGGCTAATCAATGAGAATTTTAGTAGATGAAAAGCGAAAATTACATCCATATCTAGAAAATATGAAATCAGTTGCAGAAGGTATATTTAGGTTTCTGGGTAAAGAGGCCGAGGTAGTACTTCATGATTTAAGTCAGCCGGAAAGCTCAATTATTTTTATTGCTGGTGAATTAACTGAAAGAGAAATTGGAGGCCCTATTACAGATGTGGCTTTAAAAAGATTAAGAAATAAAAATAATCCTAATGACGTCTTGAATTATAAAAATGAGTTAAAAGATGGAAGAATTTTGAAATCTTCTACCATGTTTGTAACAGATGATGAAGGTCAGGTATTAGGGTGTCTCTGCGTAAATTACAATATTACTGATCTATATATGGTAGAAAATACTATCAAAAACTTCTGTTCTTTAGATAATAAAAAGTCCAGTTCTGAAAGCTCAGAAACTCAAACGGAAATTTTTGCTGATGACATACATGATGTAATGGAAACAATGTTAAACAATGCAATTCGAGAAGTAGAGAAGCCAATTCCTTATATGGAGAAAGATGACAAAATAGAAGTCATTAAATATTTAGATCAAAAAGGAGCATTTATGATTAAAGGTGCTGTAGATCATGCAGCTGAAAAATTAAACGTTTCTCGTTATACTATTTACAACTATTTAAAAGAGGTAGAAAAAAATAAATAGTAGGATGAGAAACCCGTTTATTAAAAGCTTCAATCATAAGTTTATCAACAATTTATGATAATTAATAAGGAGGAAAATTATGGCTGTAGTTACTTTGGATGATATAAAAAAAGCTCGTAAAAAGATTGAAAACACTGCTATAAAAACCGATTTAGACTGGTCAAGAACATTTAGCAAAATGAGTGGTAATGAAGTTTATTTAAAACTGGAAAATTTACAAAGGACTGGCTCCTTTAAAATTCGTGGTGCATATAATAAAATAAGTAATTTAACTGAAGATGAAAGGAAAAATGGTGTAGTTGCTGCTTCAGCAGGAAACCATGCTCAGGGTGTTGCTTTAGCGGCAACCCAGATGGGTATAAAATCTACCATTGTCATGCCTGAAGGCGCACCGATTGGCAAAATAAATGCAACTCAAGGTTATGGTGCAGACGTAATTTTAAGTGGAGAGAGTTATGATGAAGCCCATGCAGAAGAAGAAAGATTTGCTGAAGAACATGGAGCTACAATTGTGCCTGCATTTAATGATCTGGATGTAATTGCCGGTCAGGGTACCATCGGTCTTGAAATATTAGAAGATTTACCAGATGTGGATGTTGTTATAACCCCTGTGGGTGGAGGAGGATTACTTTCTGGAGTAGCAATTGCTCTAAAAGAATCTAACCCTAATATAGAGGTTATAGGTGTTGAAGCTGCAAATGCAGCCTGCATGGCTGAATCTATGAAGCAGGGATGCCTTGCTAATTTAGATAAGGTTGATACAATTGCTGATGGAATTGCAGTAAAATGTCCTGGTGAGATAACATATAAGATAATTTCTGAATATGTTGATCATATTGTAACAGTTGAAGAAGAAGAAATTGCACATGCAATATCATTACTTATGGAAAGAGCTAAGCTAATTGTTGAGGGAGCAGGAGCTACAACTTTAGCAGCAGTCTTGAATGATAAAATTAATATTCAAGGTAAAAAAATTGCTATTGTTTTAAGTGGTGGGAATATTGATTTAGATATGATTTCAACAATTATTGATCGAGGTATGATTAAAGCCGGAAGAAGGATTAGTTTTGAAACCTCGCTCTTTGATAAACCTGGTGCTTTAAGAGATTTACTCGATGTAATTAGTAAAACAGGAGCAAATGTGATTTCGGTTGCACATGATAGATTAGCTCCAAATATTGCCTTAAAACATGCTCAGGTTCAGGTTGCTTTAGAAACTAAAAATGAAAAACATGTTAAAGAGATTACGGAAACATTAAAAAGAAATAATTATCTGATAAAACGTATTCAATAATTCAAAAAAATAAACTATAAATAATAGGAGGAGAATATAAAGTGGCAAAAGAAATAATTCATACAGATCAGGCACCAGCAGCAGTAGGTGCTTATTCACAAGCGGTTAAAACAGGAAATACAGTTTACTTATCTGGACAGATTGCTATTGATCCAGAAACTCAAGAAATCATAGAGGGTGGAGTTGAAAAGCAGGCTAAAAGAGTCTTAGAAAATCTTAAAGCAGTTTTAGCAGCAGCAGACTGCACATTTAAAGATGTAGTTAAATCGGAGATTTTCCTTGATAATATCAATGATTTTTCCGCAGTAAATGATATTTATGCAGAATATTTTCAAGAAGAACCACCTGCAAGAGCATGTGTTGAAGTAGGCAGTTTACCAAAAGGTGTTGCTGTTGAAATTTCACTTGTTGCAGTAAAATAAAATATAGAAATAATACAAATCGAGTAGGAGGGAAATAAACTAATTATTCTTTCCTACTCGATTTAATTATATAATACCGGCTAAATAAATATTAATCAGGATTTATTTACTATTTAGTTGCCAGCGATTGAGAACTACTGTTTCTGCCTTTTTAAATAAAAAATTGTCTGTCAGATACCCGATTGATCCAATAAGTAAAATAACTGTAATTACCAGACTTATATTACTCATATCCCTACCTCACATTAAAATCTGTCCTAGACCATCACCACTTCCAATAAGTTCTCCGGTTATTAGAGCCCTTCAGTAAAAAGCCTAGGAGAGACGCATTCCAGTTATTAAATGAGGGACAGCTGCCGGTAAAATCACCTTCCAGAAAAGTTAAATCTTGTTAACTTCCATAATTTTAGCAGCTTTAATTAAAACAGGCTGAACATTTTTAATTATTTTATTTTTGAGCATTACCTGACCGGTAAGTCTATAGCAATTAACATATATACTGCTTGAATTATTACAGCTCATATTATTTTGTCAAGTCAAATTTGCTTTTGATTTTCTGCTGTAGTAAAATTTTAGTAGTAAAAAAGTTTACATAAAAGTCTGATTCTCTCTTTATATAATAAATAATAATGAGGTGTTGATAAAAATGGAAATTTCAACTCAGGGAAGATAAGGAGTTAGAGCTTTATTAAATCAGCCATTTGAGGAAATAAGTCTGGCTGACCTAAAAATGAGGACAGAAGAAGTGAGAAAGGAGTAGGGAAAAGGGTATATGTATTATATTTAATTTGACTTAAATAATCTTGAGTGCTATACTATTCTTAAGATACATTACAGGGGTATAGTAAATTGAGGAGGTATTAAAATGGATCATCAGAAAATGTTAGAAGACTTTAAAAAACGGTTTAAGATTTCTTTAGTGATTACTGTTCCAATTTTAGTGCTCTCACCTATGATTCAGAGCTTTTTTGGTTATACACTTGAGTTTGCAGGCAGTAAATATCTGCTGTTTTTACTTTCCACTATAATATTTTTCTATGGTGGCTGGCCATTTTTATCAGGCCTTAAAAATGAGTTAGCTGATAAAAATCCGGGTATGATGACTTTAATTGCTCTTGCAATTTCTGTCGCCTACTTTTACAGTTCAGCAGTTGTTTTTGGTCTGGAAGGGAGATTTTTCTTCTGGGAACTGGCAACCCTAATTGTAATTATGCTCTTAGGCCACTGGATTGAGATGAGATCAGTTATGGGTGCATCTAATGCTTTAGAAGAACTGGCAAAATTGATGCCAGATGAGGCCCATAAAATTGTTGATGGAGAAGTTAAAGAAATTAAAATAAAAGAGCTTAAAAAAGGTGATCAAGTTCTGGTAAAACCGGGAGAAAAAGTTCCTGCTGATGGTGTAATTTATGAAGGAGATTCTTATATAGATGAATCAATGCTGACAGGTGAGTCAGAACCAGTAGAAAGAGGAAAAGATGAAGAAGTAATCGGTGGTTCGGTTAATGGAGATAGTTCGATCAAGATAAAAATTGAAAAAGCTGGGGAGGACAGTTACCTGTCTCAGGTTATTGAAATGGTAAAAGAATCTCAGGCAGCAAAATCAAAAACTCAAAATTTTGCTGATCGAGCAGCCTTCTGGCTGACTATTATTGCAATTACAGCAGGTACAGTGACTTTCGGCAGTTGGTTTTATATCACCGGAGATCTGGCTTTTGCAATTGAAAGAATGGCTACAGTGATGGTTATCACCTGTCCTCATGCTCTTGGACTGGCGATTCCACTGGTAGTTGCGGTTTCTACCACTTTATCTGCCAAAAACGGGCTTTTAATCCGCAACCGTACAGCTTTTGAGAATGCCCGCAAGATTGATACTGTTTTATTTGATAAAACAGGTACTCTGACTGAAGGAGAATTTGGAGTTGAAACAGTAGAAACATTTGTAGATGATTATAATGAGCAGGATATTCTGCAAAAAGCAGCTTCTTTAGAACAGGAATCAGAACATCCAATTGCAGCTGGAATTGTAAAAAGAGCAGAAGAAGACGAAGTAGAACTAATTAAAGTCGATGATTTTGAAATAATTAAAGGTAAGGGTGTTATCGGAAAAATTGACGGCAGAGATTTCAAAGCAGTTTCTCCAGGTTACCTGAAAGAAATGGAGATTGAAATACCAGATAGTGCTTTAAAAGAAGGACCATTTACTGAAATCTTTATTTTAGAAGCTGGAAACTTAATCGGTATGATCAGACTGGGAGATCAGATTAGAGAAAGTTCTTATGAGGCAGTACAAAAACTAAAAGATAGAGGAATAAAAGTTACTATGTTGACCGGAGATAATCAGAAAACTGCAGAATATGTAAGTAATGAACTTGGTTTAACTGATTATTTTGCCGAAGTACTACCCGATGAGAAGCAGAAAAAAGTTGAAGAACTTCAGGCTGCAGGTGATTTTGTAGCGATGACCGGTGATGGAGTAAATGATGCTCCAGCTCTGGCAAAAGCTGATATCGGGATTGCCATCGGTTCCGGTACTGATGTAGCTGCAGAAACTGCAGATATTATTCTGGTAGAAAGTGATCCGCTTGATGTACTCAAGTTGATCGAATTTGGCAGTTTAACATTTAAGAAGATGATTCAGAATTTATTCTGGGCTACAGGTTATAATGCTTTTGCAATCCCACTGGCAGCCGGTGTGCTGGCAGGTGTTGGAATTATGATTTCTCCAGCAGTAGGTGCAGTACTGATGTCGATGAGTACAGTGATTGTAGCAATTAATGCCAAAATGTTAAAGTTTTAAATTTGATTTAAATATTATGATAAATTTATTAGTTGTTTTCAGACGAAGATAATCAAAAATTAAATATTTATTGATTATAACCTCAGTCAACTTCAAAATTTAAAGTTTTGAAGTAAACTGAGGTCTTTTTTTGTAAAAAATGATTTATATCATAGCTGCCTTCCCGAAAAATAGTTATACTGGTTGTAGAAAGTAATCAGGGAGGTTGTTTGAAATGAAAAAGAAATTGAAAATAGTTGTTACAGCAGGTGTTTTAATTGTAGTGGCCTGGTTAAGTAATTTATTAAATTTTGATCCACTAATTTTTAAGACAGCAATGGTGGCAGCAGCGATTGTTGCCGGTTATCAGGTAGCAATCAGTGCCTATAATACTTTGAAGATGAAGGTGATCAGTATTAATTTGCTGGTAACAATAGCTGCTGTAGGGGCAGTTATTATTGGGGAATACTGGGAAGCAGCAGCAGTTACATTTTTGTTTGCTTTTGGTTCCTACTTGGAAAGCAGAACAGTAGGCAAAGCCAGAGATGCAATTAGAGATCTGATGGATCTGGCTCCCAATCTGGCCACAGTTATCAGAGAGGGAGAAGAAAAAGAAATAGCTGCAGAAGAGGTAGAAATTGAGGAAAAAGTAATTGTGCGACCAGGAGAAAAAATACCGGTTGATGGTACTGTAATTAAAGGTAAAAGTGAAGTTAATCAGGCGGCTATTACCGGGGAATCAATACCGGTCAGTAAAGAAACAGGGGATGAAGTCTTCAGCGGCACTATAAATAAAAATGGTTATCTGGAAATTAAAACTGAAAAGGTTGGAGATGATACCACTTTTGGTAAAATAATAGAGCTGGTAGAAGAGGCCCAGGAAGAAAAAGCTCCCACTCAAAAATTGATGGAGCGTTTTTCGAAATATTATACTCCAGGAATTATTCTGCTTTCACTTATTTCTTATTTTATCAGCGGCAGTGTCAGACTTTCTCTAACTCTGCTTGTTATTGGCTGTCCGGGAGCACTGGTTATCTCAACTCCGATATCTATTGTAGCCGGAATTGGTAATGGAGCCAAAAATGGAATTTTGATCAAGGGAGGTGAATACTTAGAAAAATCAGGTGAAATCGATATGGTTGCCTTTGATAAAACTGGAACCTTAAGTAAGGGTGAAGCAGAAGTTGATCAGATAATAACTTATCATAAAAGTGAAACTGAAGTTTTGAGACTGGCTGCAATCGCTGAATTCAATTCTGAACATCATCTGGCCCGGGCCATCAAAAAGAAAGCAGAAGTTGAACTTAAAGAAAAATTCAATTCTCCAGTAAGTTTTGAGACTCATACCGGAAAAGGAATAACTGCTCAAATTGATGGTAAAGAAATTATGATTGGAAACAGCAGGTTATTTAAGGAGCAGGAAATTGAGATTAAGCCAGAAATTGAAGAACAAAAAAACAGTCTGGAAGAGCAGGGTAAAACAGTGGTGGTAATGGCAGAAAATAAACAGATTATAGCGCTGATTTCCATTGCAGATCGGCCAAGAGAAAACGCCTATCAGATTGTAGAAAAATTAAAGCGGGTGGGCATCAAAAAAGTAGTAATGTTAACCGGAGATAATGAGAGAATAGCAAAATCGGTTGCTGATGAGCTGCATCTTGATGGTTATAAAGCCGAACTGCTGCCAGAAGATAAGGTGAAGGCAGTGGAGGAATATCAAAAAGAAGGATATAAAGTTGCGATGGTAGGAGATGGAATAAATGATACTCCATCCCTGGTAACAGCCGATATTGGAATTGCAATGGGAGCAGCCGGTACAGATGCTGCAATTGATACAGCAGATATTACTTTGATGGCAGATAACTTAAATAAACTACCATATGCAATTGGACTCAGCAAAGCAGCCAATAGAAATATAAAACAAAATGTAATTTTTGCTGTTTTAGTTGTTTTCGCACTGCTGGCAGGTGTTTTAGGTCAGAAAGTATTTCTGGCTTCTGGAATGCTGGTTCACGAACTGAGTGTTTTAATAGTAATCTTTAATGCTATGCGTCTGTTAAAATATGATGTGGAATAAAAACTAAAAATTTAGACTGATTTTTAAAGAAGAAGTTAAGTAATAAAATTTGGAGGTAGAAAAAGATGAAAAAAATTAAACTTTATTTAGAAGAACTGAATTGTCCGGACTGTGCAAATAAGATAGAACAGGTTTTAAATAAAACAGAAGGAGTCAAAAAAGCTGATGTTCATTATACAACCAGTAAGGCTAATGTAGAATATGATCCTGATAAAATAGATATCGCTGGTCTAAAAAAAGCAGTAGCAAAAACAGGATATCAGGTAGAAAAGACTAAATAAGTAATAAAGGGTATCTGCTTTTCTCCCTGAAATCTGATCAAATTTCAATCAGAATAGCTGGAGTAAACAGGTACCTTAAATTTAGATAAAGGGTGATACTATGGAAAGCTGTAGTCATGAAGCTTGTGTGAGAAAAGTACCAATTTTTTCTGATCTGGATAATGAAAAAATAAGTAAGCTAAACAGTCTGGTCAAACAGAGAAAATTTAAAAATGGTGAACTAATTTATCTAGAAGGGGAAATAGGAAAAAATATTTATATTATTGAATCCGGACTGGTTAAACTATATAGAAGTAATGAAGAGGGAAATCAGTATATCTTAAGATTATTAAAAGAAGGTAATTTCTTTGGTGAGCTGGTATTATTTAAAGAAGAGCAGTTGAGCAGCAGTGCAGAAGCTGTGGGAGACAGCACAATCTGCATGATTCCCAAAGGTGAACTGGAAAAATTAATTAAATCATCACCTGAACTTGCTTATAAACTTTTATCAGCAATTACCAGCCGTTTAAATAAAACAGAAAATAAATTACAGTCGCTGGCTCTGGAGGATGCAAAAGAAAAAACAATGCGTTTACTGCTTGAATTGGCTAAGGAAAGTGGAATAAAAAAGGAGAATGGTATTTTAATAAATTTACCTCTAAGCCGGGATGGTCTGGCGAATTTAATCGGAACAACTCAGGAAACACTAAGCCGCAAATTATCAGCACTGCAGAAAGAAGGCATTATTTCAATGCAGGGACAGAAAAAGATTTTAATTAAAAATGGTTAAAATAATAAATACAGTAGATATTATAGAAGTGCTTTCTCATATTAGAGATAAGCACTTTTTTTCTTGACAGTGTTAATTCTGAGTGTTATACTATGTTTAAAGATACCACATAGGGGTATATAGAATCAAATTAAGGGGTTTTTTGTTATGAGTAAAAATAATAAAATAAAAAAGCGTTATGATCGAATTGCTCCAGTCTATGATTCTTTAGAACTTATCATGGAAAAAGGAAAGATGGGAGACTGGCGTCGGAATCTCTGGCAGAAGGTCGAAGATAAAATTGATAAAGATGGCATGAGACTTCTGGAAGCCGGGGTTGGAAGCGGTAAGAATATTGAATATTATCCGGATCAAGTTGAAATTTTTGCCATAGATTTCAGTTCCAAAATGATTAAAGAAGCAGAGAAAAAAGCTAAAAAATATAATAAAGAAGTAAATTTGCTGGAGATGGATATTCAGGATCTGGATTTTGAAGATGATTATTTTGATCTGATTGTCACCAGCTGTGTATTCTGCTCGGTACCTGATCCGATAAAAGGATTAAGGGAATTAAAGAGAGTTCTCAAAGAAGACGGTAGGATAATAATGCTGGAGCATATGCGCAGTAAGAATAAATTTGTTGGTAAGATTATGGACTGGTTTAACTGGGTTAGTCTTTACACCTGGGGAGCGAATATAAATCGTAAAACAATGAAGAATATAGATAAAGCTGGACTTAAGCTGGTTGAGGTTAATGATTTAATGTCTGACATTGTTAAAGAAATTGAGCTTAAAAAGTAATTTAATCTTGACAGAAACAATTAGTAATGTTATTATTACTTATACCCCCTACATGTATAATGTATAAAGGAGATGTTTAAAAATGAAAAAGACAATTATTATTGAGGGAATGTCCTGTGGACACTGTGAAATGCATACTAAAGAAGAATTAGAAAAAATAGATGGTGTTATTTCTGCAGAAGCTGATTCTGATCAGGGTCAGGCTGTAGTAGAAATGGAAAAAGAGGTAGCAGAAGACAAGTTAAAGACCGCTGTTGAAGAAGCTGGCTATGACTATATAAAAACTGTATAAATTTAAAAAAATTTTAATCTAAATATACATGATAGGGGTATATTTTTTATAATAGGAGGTAGACTCCAATGGAAGAATTAGCTACTGTAATTAAAAGAAAAAAGAATAAAGCAGAAGTGAAAATAACCAGATATTCTGCCTGCAGTAAGTGTGATAAAAGCTGTAGTCTGGCTGGTGACAGTCATGATCAGGATGAAATTGTTTTAGAAGTTGAGGACAAAATTGGTGTTAAAAATGGTGATCAGGTTTTAATAGAAATGAGAAAAGGAAATCTTTTATTTGCTAGTGTGGTTGTTTATGTAATTCCAATCTTTTTAATGATAGCCGGTTATTTTTTCGGAGTCTGGGCGGCATCCTTATTAAATATAGCGGCAGTTGAACTGGCAGGTATTGCAGGTACTTTCATTTTTTTAATTCTTTCATTTTTAATAAATAAACTATTTAATTCCTATTTTGAAAAAATATCTTCGTTTCAACCTAAAATTAAAAAAGTTATTAATTGAAATTGGATATATAGCAGAGCCACATGAGATTACTTTTAGAAGACTGTATGAATATCTTAGAATCAATATTATTTACTCTGAGGAGGATATCAGATGGCTCAAGACCAAAAAAAGAAAAGCTGGTGGGATAAATTTGTTGATAAACTGGCTTCGGCCAATGAAAAACAGTATGGAGATGATGTTCCGGACTGCTGTGGAGATGGAAAAACAAAACAAGAAAATGGAAAGTAAACTTAATCAAATAAAGAATATTATAAATAAAATTTTTATGGAGGTGCAGAATAATGGCAGAAAAGAAAATAACTTTAAAAATAACAGATATGAGCTGTGCCAGCTGTTCTCAGACAGTAGAAAAAGCTTTAAACAAAGCTGAAGGAGTAAGTGAAGCACAGGTTAATTTTGCGGCTGAAAAAGCATATGTTACTTTTGACCCACAGCAGAACAGCAGAGATAAGTTGATTGAGGTTGTTGAAAACAGCGGTTATGGTGTTAAAGAAGAAAAGGCAAAAACTTCTTTTAAGGTAGGTGGAATGACCTGTGCCAGCTGTTCATCAGCTGTAGAGAAGGCTTTAAATAAAAGTGAAGGTGTTTATCAGGCAAATGTTAATATTGCAACTGAAAAAGGTAGTGTAGAATATAATCCAGAAGTCTTAAGCAAAAATGACTTTAGAGAAATTGTAAAGAATTCTGGTTATGAACTGCTCAGTTTTGAAGATGAAGAAGTGGAAAGAGATTCTGAGTCAGCTGAAGATGAACTCAGTGATGATATGAAAAAAGTTAAGAAAGCAAAAAACAAAATGTGGGGAACCTGGGCTTTTACAATTCCAATTATGCTCTGGATGATTCCGGAGATGTTCTTTGGTATAGCCTGGCCCAACATGCAGATTTTTAATCTGGGAATGATTGTCTTAGCAATCCCACCACTTTTTGTCTTTGGACGCAAAACTTTTATTACTGCCTATAGAGCAGTCAGCCACGGCAGTGCAAATATGGATGTCCTGATAGCAATGGGTACTGGTGCAGCCTTTATTACCGGGCCAGCAGTTTTCTTTACTCCGATTGCCAATTATGCTGGAGTTTCAGCAATGATTATGGCTTTTCATTTAACCGGACGTTATATTGAAGAAACCGCCAAAGGTAGGGCTTCTCAGGCAATTCGAAAATTGCTGGAACTGGGAGCTAAAACTGCCACAATTATTGAGAATGGAAATGAAAAAGAAGTTGCAATTGAAGATGTACAGCCTGGTAATATTATGCTGATTAAACCAGGAGAAAAAATTCCGACTGATGGAGAAATTGTAGAAGGTAAGACCACAGTTGATGAGTCAATGGCAACTGGGGAGTCAATGCCTGTAAAAATAGAGTTTCCCCATTTTTTATTTAGAAACAAATCAAAAGTTATCAACAGGCAAATTTGTGGATAATTCTCCTTCAAAACTGATGAGAATTAGTTATCAACAGATTACGCAAAAAAGGTGAAACAAG